>SCPP01000079.1_pt1 | contig 492161 bp, 495 predicted proteins | sample 6106811 | NCBI WGS metagenome assembly SCPP01 (sample SAMN10720449, study PRJNA508395) | human gut metagenome | isolation source: Participant 2 stool, 15 month | host: Homo sapiens | collected 2018
GTTTGTGTCATCTAGAATTTAAGATTTAGGTCATCTCTCCTTTCAGCCTCTTTTCTTCACAAAATTAAGGTCAATCCATTCCACCAAACGTGCAGTTCCATTTATCCGGATAGAAGTCATTTGTCCCATTATTTGTATAAAGTGTAATCTCACCAAAATATATTTTATCATTTACTTGATAGAAATCTACTCTTACGAAAGGGAAAGTTTATCGGTACTGTCCGATGACTTTAGAGAATCAACGGTTGGTGATATATCATCCATCTCTTCATCGCATGGAATACCGTCAACTTGAACTGAAACTATTTTATTACGCGTATCCTTATACCACTTATGAAAGAGGTTATAAGGGACTGCATTCTTAACACAAAAGGACTGGAGGGACTCCCCATGCAGCAAAGTCTCAGTCTTGTGCTGAAAATAAAACCTTTCTAAATCTGCGCTGCTATACATGTCTCGAGAATTGTAATTCGCAGCGAAGGTAATCCCTGCGCGTGAGCCACGTAACAAAGATGTTCAGTATCCGTTGAAAGCCAGATAAACCCAAAAAGAACCGGAGACATACATGTCCGAAACCACGTCAATGATTACAGACTGGCTGATGAAAGGGAAATAGCCTTCGTGGATTTTCCCTTCTAACGTCCATATGTGTAAGCAACAATACGTCATTTTTGAATCCAGCATCCCCCCATCCAAAAAGCGATGCAATGCCATCCGCATCCGGATTTCCTTTGCCGAAGGTATCGGCTGGCCGGCATTTATATAATTCATAAACTGCGGGACAAAGTCCGCGAGGGAATCTCGTACAGAGTCAGGCATCAGCATGTGCCATTCACCTTTAGCATCATCCTCGTATGTCAGCACAAGACCGAACTTCTGGAGTTTATAGAGAGTTTTGCGTATCTTGCGTACCACGTATGCATTGGCACTAGCCGTGACAAACACCTCGAGCAACTGATGTTCCGCCTTGCAAAGGGAACACATGATATTCACCGGAGCAGAAAGAATTCCCTCAGCCACCAGCCGGGCTGTCTCTTCCTTATTCAGGTTAGGACTTACATACAAGTCCAGTTTCTTCGCAATTCCAGCATCCGCTGCTTTGCCATGCAGTTGTAGATGGCGGCAAGGCTAATATTAGAACCGTATTCCTTATTTTTAATGGTAACCATATTTCCAATTTTAGAAAACACAATCTTCCACAATATATCTGTCTACATTCCGCTTTTCCTTACTGAAGTTCACCCCCACCTTGACAAGACGCCTCCCGTCCAGCGTATAAGGAATCAGATACCCTTTTTCGTCAATCTGCCGTAAAGCCTCCTCAGCACTGCCGTTCAGTTTAAACTCAAAAACATAAATGGTATCTTTCGTCTTCACCACGGCATCGGCACGACCGCGGGCACTACGGATTTCCGTTTCAACAAATTGTCCCATCAAAGTGAAAACCACATAAAAGATAGCCTGGTAGTGACGCTCCGTATTATCGCTCAAATCGTATGGCATACCGGCAAAGAATACTTTCAGGCGTTCCATGAATGCATCCACATCACCGGAACGGAGTTCACGCATAAACTTGGCTATGTGGAAACCGGTTTCATCATCAGTCACTTCTGTATAATAAGGTACCAGAAAATTCAAGAAACCATAGCGTACTTCGTCATTGGGAAAACCCAAAGTGTACAATAAAACATCCCTATCGTAATCCTTGATGGTCAGATAGCCACTTTGGTAAATCATGGGAAGCGGATTCTTTACTTCCGCACGATACTCAAAAAAGGCGGAAGCCGTCACTTCAACTCCCTCAATCAGAAGGCGCAAATCATAATCACTCTCTTTCAATAAATTTACCAAATAGGTAGGAGTACCGGTCTGAAACCAGAAATTATCCAAAATCTTCGACTTGCATGCATTCAATACACTGAAAGGATTAAAAACCCCTTCACAATGGGGGTAAAAATGATAACCGTCATACAGCTTGGTCATCTGCTCCAAAGTTGTATCAAAGTCCATTCCATTGGAAATACCCAAACGTTCTATCTCCGGAGTAAACGTTGTGAGCAGTTCTTCCTTAGTAATACCACATAAAGAAGAATAGTCGGGCCATGTACTGATGTCCTGCAACTGATTTAAATCACTGAACACGCTAATCTGCGCAAACTTCGTCACACCCGTCAAGAAAACAAAACGGAGATAACGGTCGGCACTTTTCAGCACTCCATAAAAAGCTTTCAATATCCAGCGATATTCTTCCGTCAACTTTTCATCTGAAAGAGCTTGAAGCAAAGGCTTATCGTATTCATCAATCAATACTACAACTTGCTTACCCGTCTGGGCATACGCCTGCTCTATCACATAGGCAAAGCGCTCTTCGGGACTACGCTCCTGCTTTTCTGCACCATATTTCAATTCCCACTTTTCCAGATATTGATTAAGCATGGCTACCAAATCTCCGGCTGTTTCATATTTACGGGCATTCAAGTCCAGATGCAATACAGGATATTCCTCCCACCGGGTTTCCAGTTTTTCGATGGCAAGTCCGTGAAACAAATCTTTACGTCCTTGAAAGTAAGCTTCGAAGGTAGATATAAGCAAACTCTTACCGAAACGGCGAGGACGGCTCAAAAAATAGGGAGTGGAATTGGATGCTATCTTATAGACCATTGCTGTTTTGTCTACATAAAGATAATTTTCTTCACGCAGCTTTTCAAAAGTCTGTATACCAATCGGCAGTTTACGCATCTGTTCCATCTTATTTCTCTTTTTTAGAAGCTATATGCAAATATACGTTTTTTCTTCAAAGAGAAATTCTATTTATACATTTTTATTCCATTTCCTCCCATGGATAAGGATTATCCACCACATTCTGAAACTCATCAACTGCTTCCTGCTGCTCGGCAGTCAGTGATGCAACACTCCAAGAAGCAATGATAGAACGGCCCTCGTCGGCCAAAGGCTCATCGAAAACCTCTCCATAACAAGCCGTAAGCAAACGGAGTTTCAACAAAGAGGAAGGAAGGGTATCAAGGGTATCCCAGCAACGCCTCAATACCTCCTGCACATGCTGTTGTTTTTCACCATGGTCAATGAACGAGGCACTATACCCCTTCAAGAGCGCAAGACATACATTTGCCTGCTCTTCCACCGTGGTGCCCCAAGTGCCAGAATTATACAAAGTTGTGGTCAAGCGATAGACTTCGCTGTTACGACGAGACAAGTCATCGCTATAGATAGGACTGCCGTCCATACCCAAATACATCAGATCGTGCGCGGCACGCTGAAGGAGGAGTGCTTCTTCTAAAAGAGACATGCTATTTTGATTTATGATTTCAGAGTTATGATTTTATCACCAATGACTAATCATTGATTATCGACGATTATTTGATTACTTCGATGAGGTCTGGATGGATGGTCGCCATGGCAACGGCAATGATACCTTGTATAGCAATCACTACACGACGATCACGGGCACCTTTTACCTTTAGAAAAACACCTTCTTGACCCTCGAAGTCGCCACCGGTGATACGGACTTTCGTACCTTTGGAGAGATTCAGTTCTTCGGGCTGGAAATAGAGAAGATGGTCATTATAGGTACCGGCAACGGCTATGAAACGCTGCATATCATGGTCGGGAATGATTATTTTCTGGCCGCTACGGGTATCAGTAATATATTGTAAATAAGTAATTTGAGACTTAAATCGCTGCACTTCGGAAGGACGTGCGTGGACAAAAACCAGATTACGGATGACGGGAACCAAAGCACGGACTTTCCTGCCCCTACGGATACTTATCTTATATTGCATGGGAATGAAACAGCCAAGATTTGCCTTTTCGAGAAGATGCATAGCTTCAAGCTCCCTGCGGTATGTGGCACGCATGGCAAACCAAACTTCGGTCTCTTTATCCATTTCTATTCTTGCTAATTTTACTTAGAAAAAGGTATTCCTTGGGGGCTTTGAACTACTATTACAGAACTGTAGTTCAATCACTTGCGAGCATTTTATGGGAAGTTTGACAAGCACTATGCCCTTCTTGTCAACAGATTCTCTGCGGTTGTTCATTACCTTTTGGTAAGAGACTATAAACGAACGTATTAGAAACAAAAAAGCGTTTTTTAATCGTACGTTTAAAAAACACCTATTTCGAACTTATACAAGACATACTCAAAGAGCTAAAAATAAGAAGATTTTAACTGATTACACATATTGCATATACTGCTGAAATTCAATGTAATATACTTATCATTATTTATTATTAGGAACATTTTTCTATCAAACATTTTGCCATTACAAAAAACGTCTCTATCTTTGCGTTCATTAAACGTACGTTTTTTAAACAGCATATCATCTTATATATCAACCATTTACAACTCACCCTTCACATTTCCCTCCAAAATTCCCTTATTTCTCCCTCACTTTTTATACTTTCGCATTTTTTAACCAGAATAAAAAACAGTTAAACGAACAAAGAATTACACAAATGAAAGAACTCAAAAAAAGAAGCATCTCAACAGTAACGAACAGAGAAGCATGTCGTATCAATCTGATACACAGAAACTAAGAGCAACAAAAGTAAAAGAACACAGCTCCATAGTGGATGAAAAGCTATTGGCAGAACGGGTTTACTACGGAGACCAGACCCATGTTTATGTAGGTTACTTAAGAGCCTTTAAATCAGGCTATTTTGAAGGCACAAAAATTAGAAAAATAACGGATATAGCCAAACTGCTCGTAGCATCCGAAAACTTCACAAAGAGAGCCAGAGGAGAGCAAAAGCCTTTGACTTACAGTACGATAATCACCGAATTGGAGAAGGTATGGGCCATCATAAAACAGGAAGACACCACACTGATTGACCCATACGGATATGATGTAAGGATAAATCACTGATAGTTCAGTACCTGGAAAGGCAGTAATTTTGCCGCCGTCAGCAACCGGACAGAAGGGCTACACCTTTCTTGTCGGATGGTGTAGCCTCAACAAGGCAAGGGCATAGCCATCCGTACTGAAAGGAGTAGCCCTTTTTCATTGCTGATTATCATACATTTACTAACCCTAAAAACATAAAAAATGGGAAAAGAAAAAACTGAATTTGAGGAGAAATTTGTATCCAAAACAGAAAAAGCAAAAAAGCTATGGGAAAAACGGATTACGGAAAACACGACATTGAGCATGGAGTCTGTACAATGGATGGCACAACGCATAAATTCCCTATTGGAATACATGCGATACGGATATGCATTGATAGCCTACCGAAAGCAGGACGGCAGCTTCTACATGGGAAGAGGAACCCTTGTTTCCTACGAAAGCGACTTCAAAAAGAAACATGACATGACAAGCATTAAAGCTCACGTAGCCTATTGGGACGCGGAACAACAAGGCTGGCGGACTTTTCTGATTGAGAACTTTATGGAATGGAGACCGATAGTAAACTAACAAAAAACACCAATATCAAAAGCTATGGAGGCTTATTTACTACATGATGCCAATGCCGGCAGCAACCTAAAATTAATGATTATGATACAAGAAGAAGGTATGAAAGGATATGGCATCTACTGGACAGTGCTCGAATTCCTCAGATTGCAGAACGAATATAAAGCCAGCCTGAAAGTGATTCCCATACTGGCACAAAAAGCAAGGGTGACAACCGCCACACTGAAGCGAATCATCTATGACTATGCGCTGTTCGAGGTGAACGAGACAAGCTTCTCATCCCCCGGACTAAGCCGCCGCATGGAGCCATGGGACGCCCAACAAGAAGCTAAAAAGGAGGCCGGACGTCGCGGTGGACTGGTTAACCAGCAGAGAATCAGGGATGCCAAGACAAGCAGCGCTTTAGCAAATAAACTAAATAAAGAGAATAAAGAAACCCCCTCTCTATCTCCCCAAGGGGAGACGGGAAGAAGGAAGGAGGAGATTCTTCTGACTCCACCGGAGTACACGCTCAACAGACAGACGCATAATTACCAAGGCCTGATGGAAGAGCTGGCAAGGCAGAAAGTAACCGACATCCACGATTTGAATGCCATCCTAAGACTGACAGATTTTGGAAAACTGGGAGGGAAAATCTGGAAAATCCTATATGAGTTGAACAGCTCACCCCAACTGAAAGCCCGTATCGTGATGCCTGGAAAGTACATACTGAAATTACTCAGGGGTTAGATTTAATAAAAGAAATATAATACTTATCTTTGTGTCCATAACAAAACACCCTAATCATTATGAATCTGAAAAAACTATTTTTTGCTTCCGCCCTGCTCTTTGCTGCATGCGGCACTATCCAGGCCCAGGAAGTCATTGCCCACCGTGGTTTCTGGACTACAGACGGTTCGGCTCAGAACTCCCTTGCCGCACTTGTAAAGGCTGATTCTATCCACTGCTACGGCTCCGAGTTCGACGTTTGGCTCACCACAGACAATCAGCTGGTTGTCAATCATGACGCCACCTTTAAAGGCGTGACTATGCAAGATGCCACAGCCAAGGTATGCACCGCCGTACAACTGGACAACGGCGAACAACTCCCTACCCTGCAACAGTATCTGGACAAGGCAAAAAGCCTGAAAACCCGCCTTATCCTCGAACTGAAAGCCCACAAGACCCCCGAACAGGAAACACGAGCCGTAGAGGGCATCGTAAAAATGATAAAGGACAAAGGGCTGGAGGACCGTACGGAATATATCACCTTCTCCCAACATGCCACCAAGGAGTTTATCCGTCTGGCACCCAAAGGCACCCCCGTCTACTACCTGACCGGTGACCTTACCCCCAAGGAGTTGAAAGCATGGGGTTGTGCCGGTCCCGACTATCACTTCAGTGTCTTCCAAAAACATCCTGAATGGATAAAGGAATGCCACGACCTCGGCATGAAAGTAAACGCCTGGACCGTAAACGAAGCCAAAGACATGGAATGGCTCATCAGCCAAGGAGTAGATTTCATCACAACCAATGAGCCGGTAGTGCTGGAAGAAATTTTAAAGAAAAAATAGCCGCTCCTTATACATTTAGAAACAAAAACCAAACAAACCGCTTCATTATGTCCGCAATGGAGCGGTTTCTTGTTTTCAAAAAGATAGCAATTAGTCTTATAAAAAATCTTTTTTCTTATTTTGAGTCAAACTAAACTTTCACATGGATTACAATTTATATAAAAACAAAGCCATATGCTTTTAAATTGAAAGCCTGACAGTAGATATTCTCATTGAATGAAAGTTTCGCTAAAAAATAATAGAAAATAGATATGCTTTACAGTTAATTATAAAACAAAACGTCGTATATTTGCATCGAAATAAAACAAAAGGATATATTAACCAACCGATAAAGGACAAAATGACAAGAGCTATAAAATTCACCAAGATGCACGGTGCCGGAAACGACTACATTTATGTAGATACGACCCAATATCCTATCAGCCATCCGGAAGAACTTGCGAGGGCATGGAGTGCACCGCATACGGGAATTGGAAGTGACGGTCTGGTACTTATCGGTTCTTCGGACAAGGCCGATTTCAGCATGCGGATATTCAATGCCGACGGCTCGGAGGCCCGGATGTGCGGCAATGCAAGCCGCTGCATCGGAAAATATCTTTTTGACTACGGACTGACCTCCAAAACAGAAATCGCACTCGATACACTGTCAGGTATAAGGATGCTAAACCTGCACTTGGCAGACGGAAAGGTCAACTCTGTAACCGTAGACATGGGCATACCTGCCGACGAACCGGCAGACTACGACGGCAAAGGAGCCAAACCGATGAAAGAACAGCCCATCGAAGTGGACGGAGAACGATATGTAGGGACCACCGTATCCATGGGAAACCCGCATCTGGTAATCTTTGTCAATGATATTGAAGCCATCGACCTTACAGTCATCGGTCCCAAACTGGAGAATCACCCTCTCTTCCCCGGACGCATCAATGTAGAATTTGCCCAGATATTGGGAGAAGGAAAAATAAGGATGCGTGTCTGGGAACGAGGCTCGGGCATCACCCAAGCCTGCGGAACCGGAGCTTGTGCCACCGCCGTGGCAGCCTTCCTCACCGGACGCGCAGGAAGGGAATCCATCATCATCATGGACGGAGGCTCACTCACCATCCGATGGGACATCGCCACCAGGCATGTACTGATGACGGGAGAAGCCACCAAAGTATTCGACGGCAAAATTGAATTAATTGACTAATCACCAACTATCAACCAAGAAAAGATTATGGCATTAGTAAACGAACATTTTTTAAAGCTACCGGGTAGTTATCTGTTTTCAGACATAGCCAAGAAGGTAAATACTTTCAGGATAACACATCCCAAGCAAGAGGTCATCCGTCTGGGTATCGGAGACGTTACCCGGCCACTGCCACCGGTCTGCATCGAAGCGATGCACAAGGCAGTGGAGGAGATGGCTGACGCACGGACATTCCGTGGATATGGTCCCGAGCAGGGATACGACTTCCTGATAGAAGCCATCCTTAAGCACGATTACCTTCCGCGAGGCATCCACTTCGGTCCTACGGAAATCTTCGTGAACGACGGAGCAAAGAGCGACACAGGAAACATCGGCGACATTCTCCGCCACGACAACAGCGTGGGAGTGACCGACCCTATTTATCCGGTCTATATAGACAGCAACGTGATGTGCGGACGTGCCGGAGTACTGGAGGAAAACGGCCAGTGGAGCAACGTCACCTACATGCCTTGTACCGCCGAGAACGACTTCATCCCGGAGATTCCGGACAAGCGCATCGACATCGTCTACCTCTGCTACCCCAACAACCCCACGGGCACCACCCTGACCAAGCCCGAGCTGAAGAAATGGGTGGACTATGCGCTCGCCAACGACACGCTGATTCTGTTCGATGCCGCCTACGAAGCCTTCATCCGCGAAGATGACGTACCCCACTCCATCTATGAGATAAAGGGAGCGAAGAAATGCGCCATCGAGTTCCGCAGCTTCTCGAAGACTGCCGGATTCACGGGAGTACGCTGTGGCTACACCGTTGTGCCGAAAGAACTCACTGCCGCCACGCTGGAAGGCGAACGCATCCCACTGAACAAGCTCTGGAACCGCCGCCAATCTACCAAGTTCAACGGTACCAGCTACATCACCCAGCGGGCGGCAGAAGCCATCTACACACCGGAGGGACAGCGGCAGATAAAGGAAACGATAGATTATTATATGGACAATGCCCGGACCATGAAGCAGGGCCTTGAAACGGCCGGGCTGAAAGTCTACGGCGGTGTGAACGCTCCTTACATCTGGCTGAAAACACCCGACGGAACAAGCTCCTGGCGGTTCTTCGAACAAATGCTGTACGAAGCCAATGTAGTGGGCACACCGGGTGTAGGTTTCGGCCCCAGCGGTGAAGGATATATCCGGCTAACGGCCTTCGGCAAGCACGAAGACTGCGTGGAAGCCATGAAGCGCATCCGGAAGTGGCTGAAATAAAAAAAACAATTGAATTAGCGAGGTACTTGCTATAATCGAGTCGGACTGATCATCCGGAATTTTTCTAAACTTAAAGGTAAAAAGGTATGAAAACAAAAAGTGTAAAATGGGGAATAATGGCAATGGCGCTGTTATCAATGGCAATGCCTTTCACGGCAAAGGCTCAGGATAAAGTGGAAGCGTCGGCAGGCGTCGACCTCGTAAGCGGTTACGTGTGGCGTGGCCAGGATTTGGGAGGGGTAAGCCTCCAGCCGAGCGCATCCATCGCCTACAAAGGTTTCTCTCTGGGAGCTTGGGGCTCCGTAGGCATCGAGAGTTCGGACACGAAAGAGTTCGACCTCATACTGGGATATTCAACCGGAGGCTTCAGCGTATCGGTGACGGACTACTGGTACAATGTGACCGGAGATGGGGTGACAGCCAAATACTTCCAGTACGGTGCACACAATGCTGCCAACTCACATCTGTTCGAAGCGCAAATCGGCTATGATTTCGGCCCCGTAGCCATAAACTGGTACACCAACTTTGCAGGCGACGACGGTATTGACAAAGACGGTGACCGTGCTTATTCATCCTACATCTCCGTGGCAGCCCCCTTCACACTGGGCGGTCTGGACTGGACGGCCGAGATAGGCGCTACCCCTTGGGCCACGGACTTCTATGGAGCCAACGGATTTGCCGTATGCGACGTCAGCCTGGGAGTATCAAAAGACATCAAAATCACCGATTCCTTCTCCCTCCCGTTGTTTGCCAAAGCAACCTGGAATCCAAGGTCTGAAGGTGCCTATTTCGTAGTCGGACTAAGCTTCTAAAAGCAAAGAACTATGATTTACACACACCGAAAGGCAAATAGTAAATCGTAAATTGTCTAATCGTAAATTATTTAAGGTATGAAAAAGATTGAAGCTATTATCCGAAAGACCAAGTTCGAGGACGTGAAGGACGCGCTGCTCGAAGCGGACATCGAATGGTTCTCCTATTATGATGTACGGGGCATCGGGAAATCCAGACAAGCCCGTATCTACCGTGGTGTCATGTACGACACCAGTTCCATCGAGCGCATCCTTATCTCCATCGTGGTGCGCGACAAGAATGCGGAAAAGACCGTACAAGCCATCATCAAATCTGCACAAACCGGTGAAATCGGCGACGGACGTATCTTCGTCATCCCCATTGAGGATGCCATACGCATACGTACTGCAGAGAGAGGCGACATCGCACTCTACAATGCCGAACAAGAAAGATAACGGGCAGCTACAAACCACAACCAAGAAAATACAATACAACTAAAAGCAACAAGAAATTATGGATAAACTTATTTTAAGTGAACTGACCAACGGACTGAACACTGTATGGATGCTGCTTGCAGCCATGCTGGTATTCTTCATGCAACCGGGCTTTGCACTGGTCGAAGCCGGTTTCACCAGAGTAAAAAATACGGCCAATATCCTGATGAAGAACTTCGTTGACTTCATGTTTGGCAGCCTGCTCTACTGGTTCATCGGTTTCGGACTGATGTTCGGTGCAGGCGGATTCATAGGAATGCCCCATTTCTTCGACCTCTCGTTCTACGACGGAGGCGGGCTTCCCACGGAAGGTTTCCTGGTATTCCAGACTGTATTCTGCGCAACGGCTGCCACCATCGTGTCCGGCGCTATGGCAGAACGTACCAAATTCTCCATGTACCTGGTTTACACCATCTTCATCAGTGTGCTGATTTATCCCGTTTCCGGTCACTGGACTTGGGGCGGCGGCTGGCTGATGAACGGTGAGGCAGGTTCCTTCATGATGGAAACATTCGGAACAACTTTCCATGACTTCGCAGGTTCCACCATCGTCCACTCCGTAGGCGGCTGGATTGCCCTGGTAGGTGCGGCCATCCTCGGCCCGCGCATCGGGAAATACGGCAAAGACGGCAAGTCAAGAGCCATTCCGGGACATAACCTCACGATTGCGGCACTGGGTGTATTCATCCTTTGGTTCGGATGGTTCGGCTTCAACCCCGGTTCACAGTTGGCAGCAGCCACTACGGACGATGCAAGGGCCATCTCGCATGTATTCCTCACCACCAATCTGGCAGCCTGCGCAGGCGGTTTCTTTGCATTGGCGGTAAGCTGGATGAAATATGGCAAACCCTCCTTGTCTCTGACACTGAATGGCATTCTGGCCGGATTGGTAGGCATCACGGCCGGTTGTGACATGGTTTCTCCCTTCGGGTCGGTAATCATCGGCACCATCTGCGGCATCCTGATGATTTATTCGGTGGAATTCATCGACCGGACACTGAAAATTGACGACCCCGTAGGGGCCAGTTCCGTACACGGCGTCTGCGGTTTCACGGGAACCATCCTCACCGGACTGTTTTCCACCAGTGAGGGACTGTTTTACGGTGCAGGCTGGAGCTTTCTCGGAGCGCAGGTATTCGGTGCACTCGTAGTAGGCGCATGGGCAGCAGGCATGGGATTCATCATCTTCAAAGGACTCGACAAAATCCACGGCCTCCGCGTTTCCAAACGTGTGGAGGAAGAAGGACTCGACATTTACGAACACGGCGAGTCTGCCTACGGTGCATAATGATTTTATATTTTATTAAACCAACAATTACAACTCTAAGGTATTATGTCAAAATTGAGATTCAGAGTAGTAGAGACGGCGTTCAAGAAGAAACCCGTTGCAGTGGCAGTCCCGGCGGAACGTCCGTCAGAGTATTTTGCCAAGTATGTATTCAACAAGGAGAAGATGTTCCGCTATCTGCCGAGCAAGGTGTATGCCAAACTGACGGATGTGATTGACAACGGAGCTCCGCTGGACCGCAGCATAGCCGACGAGGTTGCCGCAGGTATGAAGAAATGGGCGGTTGAAATGGGGGCGACCCACTATACGCACTGGTTTCATCCGCTGACCGAAGGTACTGCCGAAAAGCACGATGCTTTTGTGGAACACGACGGCAAAGGCGGCGTGATGGAGGAATTCACCGGCAAACTGCTCGTGCAGCAGGAACCGGACGCTTCCAGTTTCCCGAACGGCGGTATCCGCAATACGTTCGAGGCACGTGGCTACTCGGCATGGGACCCCTCCTCCCCGGCATTCATCGTAGACGACACGCTCTGCATCCCGACTATTTTCATCGCCTATACCGGTGAGTCTCTGGACTACAAGGCACCGTTGCTGAAAGCCCTGCGTGCCGTAGACAAGGCTGCCGTCGACGTATGCCACTATTTCAATCCGGAAGTAAAGAAAGTGGTTGCCTATCTGGGCTGGGAGCAGGAATATTTTCTGGTTGACGAAGGGTTGTACGCCGCACGTCCCGACCTGCTGATGACCGGACGCACGCTGATGGGCCATGACAGCGCCAAGAACCAGCAGCTGGAAGACCATTACTTCGGGGCCATCCCCAGCCGTGTGGCCGCTTTCATGAAGGAACTGGAAATCGAAGCGCTGAAACTCGGCATCCCCGTCAAGACCCGTCACAACGAAGTGGCTCCCAACCAGTTCGAGCTGGCTCCCGTCTTCGAGGAATGCAACCTGGCGGTAGACCACAACATGCTCATCATGGCCTTGATGCGTAAAGTGGCACGTAACCACGGTTTCCGCGTACTGCTGCACGAAAAGCCCTTCAAGGGTGTCAACGGTAGCGGCAAGCATAATAACTGGTCGCTGGGTACGGACACCGGTATCCTGCTCCACGCACCCGGCAAACTGCCCGAAGAGAACCTGCGTTTCATCACCTTCGTAGTGAATACGCTGATGGCCGTATACCGTCACAACGGATTGCTGAAAGCCTCTATCTCCAGCGCCACGAACGCCCACCGGCTGGGTGCCAACGAAGCTCCTCCGGCCATCATCTCTTCCTTCCTGGGCAAGCAGTTGAGCCAGGTGCTGGAACACATCGAAGAGAGCACCAAGGACGATCTCGTCAGCCTCAGCGGCAAGCAAGGCATGAAGCTGGACATCCCGCAGATTCCGGAACTGATGATAGACAATACCGACCGCAACCGCACCAGCCCGTTCGCCTTCACCGGCAACCGCTTCGAGTTCCGCGCCGTGGGTTCCGAAGCCAACTGCGCCAGTGCCATGATTGCGCTGAACTCCGCCCTTGCCGAGCAGTTGGTGGAATTCAAGAAAGATGTGGACGAACTGATTGAAAAGGGGGAGCCGAAAATCTCCGCCATCCTCGAAGTCATTCGCCGGTACATCAAAGTCTGCAAACCCATCCACTTTGACGGCAACGGTTACAGCGATGAATGGAAAGCCGAAGCAGCCCGCCGCGGTCTGGACTGCGAGACAAGTGTTCCCGTCATTTTCGACAACTACCTGAAACCGGAGAGCATCCGGATGTTCGAGTCCATCGGTGTCATGACGAAGAAGGAACTGGAAGCCCGTAACGAGGTGAAATGGGAAATGTACACCAAGAAAATACAGATTGAAGCCCGCGTGCTCGGAGATTTGGCCATGAACCACATTATCCCCGTAGCTACACAGTATCAGTCGGATTTGATTGACAACGTCTACAAGATGAAAGACCTGTTCCCCGCAGAGAAGGCTGCAAAACTGTCTGCCAAGAATCTGGAACTCATCGAAGAGATTGCCGACCGTACCGCCTTCATCAAGGAGCATGTGGATGCCATGATCGAGGCGCGCAAAGTGGCCAACAAAATTGAGAGTGAACGTGAAAAAGCCATCGCCTACCACGACAACATCGTACCGATGATGGAGGAAATCCGTTACCACATCGACAAGCTGGAACTCATCGTCGACAATCAGATGTGGACGTTGCCCAAATATCGCGAGTTACTGTTTATAAGATGAAAAATGAAGGATGAAGGATGAATCCTTAATCCCTATCTCATTCTTTTGTTGGTTGTTTTAAGTTTGCAGGGGGGAGAGGTGCCGCGAGGCAGTTCTCTCTCTTTTTTCGTCCATGCCAACTGTTGGCGGTAAGCGGGAAATAACCTATCTTTGTCCGTCAGATAAAACAATCCTGTCATCATGAAGAATTTACGTAACTGCTATGCAGCGTTCCTGCTGTTTGCCTTGCTGTTCGTTGCGGCTGCCGCCCCGGCACAAACCGATCTGCAGCAAAAACTGGGTCGGATTTCCGCCATTACGGAAACCCGTCCGTTGGAGTCCACCCGGTTCTCCGAGAAGTATGTAACCTATTTCACCCAGCCGTTGGACCACCGTCGTCCCGAAAAGGGCAGTTTCCGCCAGCGTGTGATTGTCTCCCACGTCGGCTTCGACCGTCCCACGGTGATTGTAACCGAAGGCTATGGAGCCGCCTATGCCCTCAACCCCAAGTATCGCGAGGAACTTTCAGAGTTGCTCGATGCCAACATGATTTTTGTGGAATACCGTTATTTCCTGGAATCCACCCCTGAGCCCAAAGACTGGCAATACCTCACCGCCGAGAATTCCGCAGACGACCTGCACGCCGTCCGCAACGCCTTTAAAAGCATCTATCCCGGCAAATGGATTGCGACCGGCATCAGCAAGGGCGGGCAGACTACCCTGCTCTACCGCACGTTCTATCCGGACGACGTGGATATTTCCGTGCCTTATGTAGCTCCGCTCTGCTACGGGGTGGAAGACGGACGCCACGAGCCTTTCCTCAGGAAAGTGTCTACTCCGGAGGACCGCAAACGGATTGAGGACTTCCAGTTGGAAGTGTTGAAACGGAAAGCCGCACTGCTCCCCCGCTTTGAGAAATATTGCAATGAAAAAGGACTCAAGTTCCGTGCGCCCGTTGAAGAGATATACGACTATTGCGTGCTGGAGTATTCTTTTGCCCTTTGGCAGTGGGGAACTCCCGTCAGCAGCATCCCTGCCACCACGGCCTCGGACGATGAGATATTTGCCCATCTGCTCGACATCAGTAATCCCGACTACTTCATTGCCGACAGTCCCACAGCCTCATTCTTCGTGCAGGCCGCCCGCGAACTGGGCTATTACGGCTACGATACGAAGCCTTTCAAGAAGTATCTTTCCATCCAATCGAGCAAGGATTACCTGCATCGTCTGATGCTTCCCGAAGAGCTGAAAGACATGCCCTTCGACAAGACCCTAAGCAAGAAAATCACGAAGTTCCTAAAAGAGAATGACCCGAAAATGATATTCATCTACGGACAGAACGACCCGTGGACGGCTGCCGGAGTGACCTGGCTGAAAGGGAAGAAGAACATCCATGTATTCGTAGAGCCCGGCGGAAGCCATCGGGCACGCATCGGCACACTGCCCGAAGAGGAAAAGAAGCAAGTGATGGAGCTGATAAATGAATGGTTGAAACAATAAAAACGGATGGTCCGTGTGGCATGAACAGACCATCCGTTTACTCCTGACAGACCATCTGTTCAACCTCAACAGATGGTCTGTTTTTTTATTCTATAATTTGTGCATCCTCAATATCGTCCACTGCCTTTACTGAAGCATCCGGTGTCTTCGGGCGGCGACGCGTAAACTTGAACCAGTTCAGCAGTTCCGAAGCCGCATAGACCAGACTGCTGATACCGATAATGATAAATGCCGTGGAGCGTACTCCCGTAGGATTGAACAGCGCAACCAAGCCGGCAAGCAGAATCAATACCGGAACCACATAAAAACCTCCCGGTACCGGCATCCAGCGACGGGCAGCGGAAAGCGAGGCAATCTGTTGCACTCCTCCCATCACCAGGATAAATCCCAATACAAATGTCAGCAAATCGGCAAAGAAACCGGGCATGATAATCAGCCACAAGCCAAACAGCAGGCTGCCCACCCCCTCGACAGGGAAACGGCTGCGCATCTCCGTGCTCTGTGCAAAGTAGCCTATGATGCTGACAAGCGAAGGCACCAGGAAAATGACACCTATCGTAATCACAAAGTAATCACCGGCCTGGTCGGGAAACATCACCAGCACCAAACCGATAACCAGCGCACATATCGCACGCAAAAATGAGTAACTTAATCCTTTCATGAGTCTATGTTTTTTTGCGAAGATACATCTTTATCCGAATAACTCCACACGAAAATCCCGAAAAATCAGTTTACATTCAGCCAGGCATTCATATCTTCGGCCACAAAGAGCCAGTATAATAACAATAGTACAGCAATAACTACGCCTATGGCAACTAAATGTTTTCTATTCATAGTTTGTTCCTTTCTTTTTTTGAATGAATATTCGTTTTTACTACACTTATAAGAACAATATTTCAAGAAAAATGTTCTTATCCAGAAAAAAAGTCATATTTATTTTGGCAGTTAAAACAAAGTGCTTATATTTGTCGCGAAAACGAAGACAGGCTGCACCTCAGCATAAAAAATGAACAAGTTCATTTTATTATACATTCGGTTTGCACTGTCTTTGCCCCTAATAAAACAAAAAAAGTCAATGAAAACAATGTTAGTAAATACATATTGGTGGTGGCACCCGTTACAACTCCGACAGTCGTAAGGGAGCAGCGCTCGTATGTATATATGTAATATATAGTAAAAAACAAAAAGAGCCCTGTCGCACCAAGCGACGGGGCTCTTTTCGTTTAAGCAATAATGCGTTTTGATTTCTGAAATAGTAAATAGTAAATCGTCAAATAGTAAATAACATGATGAATTTCTTAGTTGACAAAGAAGGTTATTACGGAGAGTTCGGCGGGGCATACGTTCCCGAAATCCTCCACAAATGTGTAGAAGAGTTGCAGAACACCTACCTCAAAGTGCTGCAAAGTGAGGACTTCAAGCGTGAATACGACCAGTTGCTGCGCGACTACGTGGGACGCCCTTCCCCACTCTACTTGGCACACCGCTTGTCCGAGAAGTACGGTTGCCGGATTTACCTCAAGCGTGAAGACCTGAACCACACCGGTGCCCACAAAATCAACAACAGCATCGGGCAGGTATTGCTGGCACGCCGCATGGGCAAGCGCCGCATCATCGCCGAAACCGGAGCCGGGCAGCACGGGGTGGCCACAGCCACCGTCTGCGCCTTGATGAACATGGAATGCATCGTCTACATGGGTAAGACCGACGTAGAGCGCCAGCGCGTCAATGTGGAGAAGATGAAGATGCTCGGCGCCACCGTCGTTCCCGTCACCAGTGGCAATATGACGTTGAAGGACGCCACCAACGAAGCCATCCGCGACTGGTGCTGTCATCCCTCGGACACCTACTACGTGATAGGTTCCACCGTCGGCCCGCATCCGTACCCCGACATGGTGGCACGCCTGCAGTCCGTCATCAGCGAAGAAATAAGGAAGCAGCTCCTTGAACACGAGGGACGCGAATGCCCCGACTACCTCATCGCCTGCGTAGGCGGAGGAAGCAATGCAGCCGGCACCATCTATCACTACGTCAACGACCCGCACGTGCAAATCGTCCTCGCCGAAGCCGGAGGAAAAGGCATTGAAACGGGAATGACAGCCGCCACCATCGCCCTCGGCAAGATGGGCATCATCCACGGCTCGCGCACCTACGTCATCCAGAACGAGGACGGACAGATAGAAGAGCCCTATTCCATCTCTGCCGGACTGGACTATCCGGGCATCGGCCCCATGCACGCCAACCTTGCCAAGCAGAAGCGTGCCATCGTCCTCGCCGTCAACGACGACGAAGCCATCCGCGCCGCCTACGAACTGACCCGGCTCGAGGGCATCATCCCCGCATTGGAAAGTGCCCACGCACTGGGTGCGCTGGAGAAGATGAGGTTCAAGCCGACGGACGTGGTGGTGCTGACGGTGTCGGGACGGGGGGATAAGGATATAGAGACGTATTTGAGTGATGAGTTATAAGTGATAAGTGATGAGCTATTTGAAAATACGAGATGCAATGAAATAAAATACAAGATACAATGAAACAATATGATTATAAAACAGTCAGCCGCACCATGCTCGGTGACTTGCATACGCCGGTGAGCACGTATCTGAAGGTGCGTGACATCTTTCCGCAGAGCGCACTTATGGAGAGTTCCGACTATCACGGCAGTGAGAACAACCGTTCGTTCATCGCTCTGTGTCCGCTGGCTAGTGTCAGCATAGACCACGGCACGGCTATCTTCCGCCTGCCGGACGACAGCCGCGAAGAGCATCCCATAACCGATGCATACCGGGTGGAGAATGCCTTGAACGATTTCCGCGCCCGCTTCCGCGTGGAGGGCGAATACAGCAATTACTGCGGACTCTACGGATACACCTCCTTCAATGCTGTCCGCTACTTCGAGAATATCCCCGTGAAGGACAGCCGCGAAGCTACCAACGATGCGCCGGACATGCTGTACATATTATATAAGTACCTCATCGTCTTCAACGACTTCAAGAATGAGATGCTGCTCCTCGAGATGCTGGCGCCCGGCGAGACCAGCGGACTGGACCAGGTACAGAAGGCCATCCATAACCGTAACTACACCGCCTACGATTTCCGCGCCGTCGGCCCCACCACCTCCCCGCTTACGGACGAGGAGCACAAGGCGAATATCCGCCGGGGCATCGCCCACTGTCTGCGCGGCGACGTTTTCCAGATAGTCCTCTCCCGCCGGTTCGAGCAGCGTTTCACAGGCGATGACTTCAAGCTCTACCGTGCCCTGCGCAGCATCAACCCTTCTCCCTATCTGTTCTATTTCGACTTCGGAGGCTTCCGCATTTTCGGCTCGTCCCCCGAAACCCATTGCGCATCGAAGGCCGCCATGCCTATATCGACCCCATTGCCGGAACCACGAAGCGCACCGGCGATGCAGAGCAGGACGCCCTCAATGCCCGGTACCTGCACGACGACCCCAAAGAGAACGCCGAACACGTGATGCTGGTGGACCTTGCCCGCAACGACCTCTCCCGCAACTGCCACGATGTAAAGGTGGACTTCTATAAAGAGATGCAGTATTACAGCCATGTCATCCACCTCGTCAGCCGTGTCAGCGGAACGCTCCGCGAAGAGGCCGACCCGTCAAGGCCTTCATCGACACCTTCCCTGCCGGTACCCTGAGCGCGCTCCCAAGGTACGCGCCATGCAACTCATCAGCCAGCTGGAACCGCACAACCGTGGAGCCTACGGCGGCTGCATCGGTTTCATCGGACTGAACGGCTCGCTGAACCAGGCGATTACGATTCGTACTTGTCAGCCGCAACGGTGTCCTCTGGTTCCAGGCAGGCGGCGGCATCGTGGCCAAGAGCAACGACGAGTACGAACTGCAAGAGGTGAACAACAAGCTCGGCGCACTGAAAGGCGATTGAGATGGCAGAAAAATGTGAGTTTATGTACGATTTGACGATTTACGATGTACGATTTGCCATGCGGCGTACATTGCGCAATCGTACATCGTAAATAAAGTAACTTCAATCGTACATCGTAAATCGTCAAATAGTAAATAAAATAGATTGTAAATACAAAAGATGAAAACAGTTATCATAGACAATTACGACTCCTTCACCTACAACCTTGCCCATCTGGTGAAAGAGCTCGGCGCAGAAACGGATGTGCTGCGCAACGATAAATTCCGGCTCGAAGAATTGGAGCCATACGATAAAATCATCCTCTCACCCGGCCCCGGTGTCCCGAGGAAGCCGGACTGCTGCTGAATGTCATCCGCACCTATGCCGGACGGAAACCCATACTTGGCGTCTGCCTGGGCGAACAAGCCATCGGACAAGCGTTCGGCGGAAAGCTGGTCAATCTGGAAGAGGTATTCCATGGGGTACAGACGGAGATAAGAATGAAGGGGAAGGATTAAGGATTAGGGATGAAGGATTAGGGGAAGGATTATGAAGGTATTTCTCTCGAAGAAGACTATATCTTCTGCGGTTTACCCGATAGGATTCCCGTCGGACGATACCACTCCTGGGTAGTGGATACGAAGGACTTTCCCGAAGCGCTGGCCATTACCGCCATCAGCCCCGAAGGACAAATCATGGCGCTGAAACATCGGGAGTATGACATACACGGCATCCAGTTCCATCCTGAATCGGTACTGACACCCGACGGAAAACAATCGTAAAAACTGGCTTTTCAAATGAGGCACTTCAGAAAAGAGTAACTTCAATCGTCAAATCGTAAATCGTCAAATCGTAAATAAAAGATGAAAGCAATACTCACCCGTCTCTTCAACCACGAAGAGCTTACGTCGGAGGAAACCAAACAAATCCTCCTCAACATCACCAAGGAAATGTATCCTGAGGCGCAGATAGCAGCCTTGCTCACTGCCTTCCAGATGCGAAGCATCACTGTGGACGAGCTTATCGGTTTCCGCGAAGCACTGATGGAGACACGCCTTCCCATCGACTTCGCCCCTATCGCCCCATCGACATTGTAGGTACGGGCGGCGACGGAAAGAACACCTTCAACATCTCCACCTGCGCTTGCTTCGTGGTGGCGGGAGCCGGCTACAAGGTTGCCAAGCACGGCAACTACGGAGCCACTTCCGTGAGCGGAGCCAGCAATGTCATCGAGCAGCACGGCGTACGCTTCACCAACAACCCGACACGCTGAAACGCAGCATGGAGGAGTGCAACATCGCCTACCTTCATGCCCAGCTTTTCAATCCGGCGATGAAGTTTGTCGGTCCCGTACGCAAGACGTTGGGAGTGCGCACCTTGTTCAATCTGCTCGGCCCGTTGGTGAATCCATGCTGTCCGGCATACCAGCTGCTCGGTGTGGCAGACCTCTCGCAGATGCGCCTATACACCAACGTATTCTATAAGCTCGGCATTGACTTTGCCGTGGTCAACAGCCTCGACAGCTACGACGAAATCTCCCTGACGGACGAGTTCAAGGTGATGACCCGCAACTATGAGCGCATCTACCGTCCGCAGGCCCTCGGCTTCAAGGATGCCCGTCCCGAAGAACTCTTCGGCGGCGTATGCAAGGAAGATGCCGCCCGCATCTTCGACAATATCCTTACGGGCATGCCACACCTGCACAAACGCAATGCGTCATTGTCAACGCCGCCTTTGCCATCCAGGTGATGGAGCCGCAGAAAGAGATTGAAGAGTGCATCGCCATCGCACGCGAATCATTGGATAGCGGACGGGCGCTGGCGACACTGAAAAATTTATCGAGATTAATAAATGAAGCAATGAAAGATATACTGTCCGAAATCATCGCCCATAAGCAAACAGAGATTGAACTGCAAAAGCAAACCGTCTCTGGAACAGTTGCAGGAGCAAGCCGGAATCATCATCCGGGAGAATGCGGCCCACCGCCGCAGCATGAAGCAGGCCCTTGCCGCTTCTTCTACAGGAATCATCTCCGAGTTCAAACGCCGTTCACCCTCCAAAGGCTGGATAAACGAGGCTGCCCGGGCAGAGGAAATACCCGCCTCCTACGAAGCCGCCGGCCCGGCGCCCTCTCCATCCTGACGGATGGGAAGTTCTTCGGCGGTACGCTGCGCGACATCCGCACGGCCCGTCCGCTGGTCCACATCCCCATCCTGCGCAAAGACTTCATCATCGACGAGTACCAGCTTCTGCAAGCCTGCATTGTAGGTGCCGATGCCGTATTGCTCATTGCCTCCTGCCTCAGTCCGGAGCAGTGCAGCACCCTCACCGCCAAGCCCACGAACTCGGGCTGGAGGTATTGCTCGAAATCCACAGCCCTTCGGAACTCTCCTATATAAATAAGGAGGTCGACATGGTGGGTGTCAACAACCGCAACCTCGGCTCTTTCGTCACCGATGTGGAAAACTCCTTCCGGATAGCCCGGCAACTGCGCGAAGCCACCCACGGACCGGCATCCCGCTCCTTGTCTCCGAAAGCGGCATTTCCGACCCCGAAACCATCTGCCGCCTGCGTGCCGCCGGCTTCCGCGGTTTCCTCATCGGCGAAACCTTCATGAAAACAGCCAACCCGGGCGAAACCCTGAAAAGTTCATCCAAGACAGTCTCTTAATTAATAATTGAAAATTGAAAGTTGATAATTGTAAATACAAAAGTCTCTCATACAGCGTTACATCGCGCAGCCAAATTGTAAATAGTAAATTGTAAATCGTAAATAAAATGTCTCCTCTCATCAAAGTATGCGGAATGACCGAAGCAGAAAACATCCGCAATGTAGAACTGCAAGGTGTAGATATGATTGGTTTTATCTTCTACCCCAAATCTCCCCGTTGTCTGTGCCAGATGCCCGGGTATCTGCCAGCCTGCGCCAAGCGTGTCGGCGTCTTTGTCAACGAAAGTAAGGAAAACATCCTGATGTATACCGACCGTTTCAGCCTGGACTACATCCAGCTGCATGGCAATGAGGCTCCGAGTACTGCCGTTCCCTGCACAATGCAGGCCTGCACCTCATCAAGGCTTTCTCCATCTTGCTGCCCAAGGACCTGCTTTCCGTCTCTGCCTACAACGGTCTGTGCGACTACTACCTCTTCGACACCAAGACCCCGCAGTACGGCGGTTCCGGCAACCAGTTCGACTGGAACCTCCTGCACCGCTACAACGGTCCCACCCGTTCCTGCTCAGCGGTGGCATCAACCCCTACAGCGTAAAAGCCCTCCGGGAGTTCCGCCACCCTATTTCGCAGGTATCGATATCAACAGCCGTTTCGAGACGGTACCGGGAATAAAGGATGTGGAACGCATCACAAACTTCCTGAAAGAACTCAAGGGAGGTACGATTTGACGATTTACTATTTACTATTTGGCTGCGCAATATACGCCACATGGCAAATTGTACATTGTACATGGTAAATAGTAAATAGTAAATCGTAAATTGTAAAATTGTAAAATTGTAAAATTGTAAATCGTAACATGCAGCATATAGTGCGCAGCCAAATAGTAAATTGTAAATTGTAAAATTGTAAATAGAAATAGTATGTTGAACCGCATTAACCAACTTTTCCAGGACAGCCCCAAGAATCTGCTGTCCATTTACTTTGTGCAGGCTGTCCCAACCTCGACGGTACTGCCGACGTTATCCGTGCCCTCGAAAGAAACGGAGTCAGCATGATTGAAATCGGAATTCCGTTCAGTGACCCCATGGCCGACGGCATTGTCATTCAGAACGCCGCCACCCGCGCCCTGCACAACGGCATGTCCCTCCGCCTGCTTTTCGAACAATTGCGCGACATCCGTCGCGATGTCCGCATCCCCCTCATCCTTATGGGGTACCTCAATCCCATCATGCAGTTCGGCTTCGAAGCCTTCTGCCAGAAGTGCGTGGAATGCGGCATCGATGGCGTCATCATTCCCGACCTCCCTTTCCGCGATTACGAAGAGAGTTACAAAGCCATCGCCTCGAAGTATGACATCCGTGTCATCATGCTCATTACCCCCGAAACCAGCGAAGCCCGCGTCCGCGAAATAGACGCCCACACCGACGGCTTCATCTATCTGGTGTCCAGTGCCGCCACCACCGGTGCCCAGAAAGACTTCGACACCCGGAAGCAAGCCTACTTCAAGAAGATAGAGGATATGAACCTGCGCAATCCACGCATGGTAGGCTTCGGCATCAGCAACAAGCAGACATTCGATGCCGCTTGCGCCCACTCATCCGGTGCCATTATCGGCAGCCGCTTCGTCACGCTGCTCAACGAGAAGGAAGGAGATGCGGAAAAGGCTATCAGGCAGTTGAAGGAAGATTTGAAACAGTGAGCTTATTCAAATTTCATACAATATATTTTTCGCAATGAAAAAATAAAAGAGACAAAATCTGCAAAGACTTGTCTCTTTTATTTTCTCCCCATCTCATATTTCACTATCTTTGTGCCCGAAAAAAGCTCTAATACGAATATCATGAAAGTCGATTGCCCTTCCGTACTATTGATTTACACTGGCGGAACTATCGGAATGATAGAAAATCCCGAGACCGGTGCGCTTGAGAACTTCAACTTCGACCAACTGCTACAGCATGTTCCCGAACTGAAGCGCTTCAACTACCGCATCTCTTCCTATCAGTTCGACCCACCGATCGACTCTTCCGATATGGAGCCTTCCCTCTGGGCAAAGATTGTAAAAATCATCAACTACAACTACGACAATTTCGACGGCTTCGTCATCCTGCACGGTACCGATACGATGGCCTATACAGCCTCCGCCCTCAGCTTCATGCTCGAGAACCTTTCCAAGCCGGTCATCCTCACCGGTTCCCAGCTTCCCATCGGCACCCTGCGCACCGACGGGAAAGAGAACCTCATCACCGCCATTGAAATAGCCGCCGCCAAGCATCCGGACGGTACCCCTATCGTCCCCGAAGTGTGCATCTTCTTCGAGAACGAGCTGATGCGGGGCAACCGTACCACCAAAATCAATGCCGAGAATTTCAACGCTTTCCGCTCCTTCAACTATCCCCCACTGGCAAAGGCAGGCATCCATATCCGCTATAACGAGCACCTCATCCGACGCCCCGACCCGTCGCGCCCCATGAAGCCGCACTACCTTTTCGACACCAATGTCGTAGTGCTCACCCTCTTTCCCGGCATCCAGGAAAGCATTATCAACTCCGTGCTTCATGTTCCCGGCCTGAAAGCCGTTGTCCTCAAGACTTTCGGTTCCGGCAATGCCCCCCAGAAAGAATGGTTCATCCGCCAGCTGAAAGAAGCCAGCGAACGTGGCATTGTCATCGTCAACATCACCCAATGCCAAAGTGGCGCCGTCGAGATGGGACGTTACGAAACCGGTCTGCAACTTCTCCAGGCAGGTGTCATCAGCGGCTATGACAGTACCCCCGAATGTGCCGTCACCAAACTCATGTTCCTCCTGGGGCATGGACTGGACCAAGCCGAAATCCGCCACCGCATGAATTCCGACCTGGCAGGAGAAATCACCAAGATTTAGTAAAGCGGCAATACAGAGGGCATTTAGTAATATTGATAATTTTCAAGACAAACTTGCATTATCTATCCATACAAAATCGTTAAAAAGCGTTAACCAACATGCTTTTATCCCCCATTAATAAAGCTTATTAGTTTAAATAAACGTACTTTTGCTTACAATCAAGCAAAACAAATGTAAAATATGGGAGAGAATATCCAATACAAACGCTTTCTGCCGCTTGTTATTCTTGCAATGAGTATACTGCTGCAGGGTTGTAAAGACGATGTTTTTAACCCCGAGAAAGTGAAAGCAGCCTATCAGGATAGGTTTCCGGTCAAGAACATAGACCCGGCTATGGATTGGAAAATGACTCAGCAGGTCCGGGTCAATGTTTCTGTATCCGAAGATACCGGCATCGACTACACCATACGTATTTACGACAAGAACCCCTTAATCAGCCGGTCATCCGCCAAACTGCTGGCAGAAGGCACCGCCAATAATACAACAGTATTTACTACCGTCATGGACTGCCCTTCTGTGCTGACGAGCGCTTTTGTGTGCCGCACCGATGCACACAGCCGCAACATAGTAAAATACGTATCCATCCAAAACGGTCAGCTCCATGCCGCTTTCGGCAGTTCCCCTGCAACTACACGTGCCGCATGGACACGCAGTGTCAGCATCGAGACCTATTCACCGGAAAAGTCTGAGGCGGAAATCACCGCAATGCTATCAAGTGCCGAAGAAATAAGGCCGAATACCGATTTTCAAAACGGAAAAGCCTACAAAATCTCCAAAGACAATATATATAGGAATAAAATCAGCAAGGACGGCATGGGAAGTGACAATCCGGCCATCATCATCATTGAAGGCAGCTGGGAACCCAATGGAAACAACATGACCGTTGAACGAGGCTTCGAATTCTATGTGATTGACGGAGGGGAAATCGTGATACCGGACGAGCACACCTTCACTTTAGTGCAATCCAGCCGGTTTATCGTCTACGCGGGTGGAACCATCAAAGGGAACGACATCGAATTGACCAATGCATCCGGAGGCAGCTACAACTACAATGCCGGCACTATGGAAATAGATGATTTCCATGTCAGCCAGGGAGGAGCATTCTATAATTGCGGTACCGTGCGTGTCGATGAAATGAATTTCGACAGCGGATGCAAATTCATCAACCAGGGCAAAGCCTATATCGGGAAAACCGACAGCAACATCACTATAGACAACGGATGCTATCTATATGCGGAAGAATTTGTAGGCACACTGAACATGGGAGACACCTCTTCTGCAGAGATAGAGGATTTCGGGGACCATAGCAACAATTACAACACCCAAATCACGATGGGTGACAACTCCATGATAACCGTACTTGATGAAGCAGAATTGTCACAAGCACAATTTATGGGTCCAAACAATGAATATGCACTGGTAAAAATCAATAAAATTGAAGATATAGGAAATTTCTCCAGTCAGGGAAACATTCATTATGAAGTGAAAGAAATTGACGATGATATCACCGAGGATATCTGGTGGGAAGCCAAATTCCTTGATGCCATCAAGAACACCGAAGGAACCATATCCAAATGGGGAGAATCCCCCATCACCATTCCTGCCGGAGACTGTACGGGCGAAGGCAATACTCCGGACGAGTCCGGCTCAGAAACCCCTACAGACCCGGTCTCCTATACGTACGTATTCGAAGACAACTTCCCGTTGGTAGGCGACTATGACTTCAACGACGTGGTCTTGGACGTGGAGACCTACTATCACCGCGAGAAAAAGACGAACCACATCAAGCGCATACAGCTCGACGTGACCCTTGCTGCAGCAGGAGCAAGCAAGCCGTTGGGCGTAGGGCTCCGGATTACCGGAATCAATAAATCCGATATCCGGGAAGTCAAGACCGGAGGCGACGATTCGCGTTTCCAGGAGTCATTCAACAGCTCGTACAACAAATTCAGGTATAACAACGTTACTTACATGGAAGATTCCGATCCGAGTGTCGTAATCCCCATCGCAGGCGAGGTGCACAATGTATTCGGAGTTGAACCGGGTGAGATGGTAAATACCGGCATTGGAGTAACCGCCAAAAAGTACACTTATGAAGTCATTATTGAACTGGCAGACCAAACCCGGACAGAGCCCCCATTCTCAAAAGACAATCTGGACTTCTTCATCTGTTATCAATATAAAAGCATGGAACAACGCATGGAAGTCCATCTTTACGAATTTTGGGGATATGGCGCCACTGCCGCCGGAACCATACAGCAAGAGAATCTTGACTTGGCAGGCAACAACACGTGGGCAATCTGCGTGCCGTATGGCTTCCGCTATCCCAAAGAAACAATCAATGTGTCACGTACTGATATCCCCGAGGCAAGCGCATATCCGGAATTCATCTATTGGGCCCAAGACAGAACCCAGTATACGGAATGGTACGAACACCCGGTAGAAGAAAATGTATATAGATAAATATAGCAAACAATTATCATAAACAATGAAACAAATATTATTTGTAGATGACAAACCTGCCATAGGCAAGGTACTCTCGGTCTATTTAGGGAAAGAGAATGAGCTGGTTTATTTCGAAGATCCCGTCAGGGCCATAGAATGGCTGAATGAGGGGAACGAACCCGCTCTCATCATTTCGGACATACGCATGCCCAAGATGACCGGCAGTGAATTCCTGGCATATCTGAAAAGCAATTCACTTTTCAAGGACATTCCGGTTGTGATGCTTTCCAGTGAAGAAAGTACCACCGAGCGCATCAACCTGCTCGAAGCCGGAGCCGAGGATTTCATACTGAAACCTTTCAATCCTATGGAGCTGAAGGCCCGTATCAAGAAATTTCTCTAAACGACAAAATCAATGGATATGTTATATTATATCTACATAGGTAGCAACCGCGTCACCATCGACCACTTGAGCAAAATTACGGGAGGCATGTTCATGGCTGTTTCATCCTGCAACAAAGCGGCGAAAGTCATCGACGGTATCCGCGAACGGTACAACACATCCATTCTTTACGAAGAAAGCACCCCTCAAAAGGACAGCCAGAACATCACTTTCCTGCACAAGCGCTTCCCCCGTGTCTACATCATCCTCATCACCGAAGGACTGCAGAAGGAACACCGCAAGCTCTATCTGCAGGCAGGTGTCAACAACACCCTTTCCCCCATGGCCAGCGAAGAGAGCCTCCAGCAAATGACAAAATTCCTCCAACTGCGCAAGGAGCATAAGTTGCAGGAATTCAGCCAGTCACACCGTAAGATATTCAACACCTTCCACCTGCCTATGTGGAAGCGTATCTTCGACATCCTTTTTGCCGTTGCCGTACTGATTGTGCTGTCTCCCATACTCATCGCGACAGCCATAGCCATCCGCGTGGAAAGCAAGGGAAGAGTGATTTACAAGTCCCAGCGTGTGGGCAGCAACTACCAGATATTCAACTTCCTGAAGTTCCGCTCCATGTACACCAATGCCGACAAGCGCCTGAAAGAGCTGAACGCCCTCAACCAATATAAGATAGAAGAAGAGCTTACGGACGAGCAGCCCGATATCCGCTTCGACGACCTGACCGGCACTTCTGAAGAAGAGGCTACCCTGCTGATTTCGGACGATTTTGTCATCTCTGAAGAAGATTTCCTTAAAAAGAAGGCCCAAGAAAAACAGAATACGTTTGTCAAGATAGAGAACGATCCCCGCGTCACCCGCGTAGGCCGTTTCATCCGCAAGTACAGCATTGACGAACTGCCGCAGCTGTTCAACGTCCTCAAAGGAGACATGAGCATCGTGGGCAACCGCCCGCTCCCCCTCTACGAGGCCGAGCTGCTGACCAGCGACGCATATATCGAGCGCTTCATGGCCCCTGCCGGACTGACGGGACTGTGGCAAGTGGAGAAACGAGGCGGTGCCGGGAAGATGTCGGCCGAAGAGCGCAAGCAACTGGACATTAAGTACGCCAAAGAATTTTCATTCTGGCTGGACATGAAGATACTGTGCAAGACGCTGACAGCGTTTGTGCAGAAAGAGAATGTATAAAAATAAAGATAATAGGAATTATATGGCTTTAGAGATGATAAAAAGATATATCAAGTCCATCATTTACAGTGTAATCCTTTTAGGATTGTTGGGGGTACCTTTGTCTGTGGCTGCGCAGCAGGAGTTGACACGGGAGGAGCGCATCAAGATATTGGAGCAACTCAAGATGGAGGATAAAAAAATAGAAGTCAACACATTGGGTTTAATCAGTCCGAAGACATCAATAGATATTGAGAAATTAGAATTGCCCCCTCTATCTGTCTTTCTTGATGCAGTGACAGAGAATGCGTCAGTAAAAAGAGCCCAATCCCAAGTAGAGCAACTCAAGAACCAATATCGCCTGGAAAAGCGGAACTGGTGGAACTACTTCAGACTGAACGGTAACTATTCCTACGGACGCTACAATATTATAGGCAATGCCAGTGACGAGTATACTCCTATGTACCAGACAACGATGTCAAGTGCCCAGCACAACTTCAATGTCGGGGCCAGCGTCGGCATCACCTTAGGAGACTTGTTCAACCGACCACTGAAACTGAAAGACTACCGCTATCAGATAGAGCAATTGCAGTACACGCAGGAAGGAGTTATGGAGGAGCGAAGGCTAAAAGTTCTGGAAGCCTACAATGCGGTTACCGAGCAACTGGCTACCATAAAGGCCAAAGCGGAAACGGCTGCATTGTATAACGCACAGATGAAAATATCTGAAAATAATTTCATACAAGGAGCCATTGATATCATTGCACTTTCTTTGGAACGTGCACGCCGCACCGGTGCCGTGACTAATTATGAGCAAAGCCGCGTAGCTTTACACAATTCAATCGTATTGTTAGAGATGCTGACTAATGTTAAAGTTATAACAGACAAGTAAAACTAATTATGAATATAGTACAATTTTTGGCAAGCTTCTTTTACCGCATCCGTTATTGGTTATTGTGGGGAAGCCTCCTTGTTACAGCATTAGTCATATACTTTACACAGTTTTTACCATACAGTTATACGGTAAACAGCAGTCTATATGCAGGTGTAACCAACAGCACCAATCTGGACGGAAGCCAGCTTATCAATATCAACAGTACCTTCGACAATATCATCAATATAGGCAAGTCCAAAAACACTTTGGCAAAGGTTTCGGTACGTCTGCTTGCAACCAGCCTCGTATACGGTGATGAGTGGAAAGACAACATGTACATTCAAGCCAAACATTATAGGCAGCTCGTCCAAATCCTTCCTAAAGAAGTGCTGGCTTTGGTAGACCGTTCCTCTTTGGATAAAACTACAAATAATCTGATGAATTACCGGAAAGAGAACAGCAGTAATTTTGTCTATTCCATATTCAACCGTCCCTACCCTTATTACAGTTATAGCGCATTAAGCACAATCACCATTAAACGACTGGGTACCAGCGACCTGATAGAATTGGTATATACCTCCTCCGATCCCGGTATTACGCAAAACACCCTCAAGATATTGGAAGATGAACTGTTAAAGGCTTATGAGCAACTCCGGTTCAGTGCCACGAACAGTGCTATCGCCTATTTTGAAGAACAAGTGCGCATAGCCAAAAAAGCACTTACTGCAGAAGAAGATGATTTGACAGACTATAGTGTTCAAAAACAAGTCATCAACTACGACGAGCAATCCAAGGCATTAGCTTTGACCAAATATGCGACGGACGACCGTATGGAAGAAGTGCAGCGAAACTATGGAAGCGCAGTGGCTTTACGCCAGATGTTAGAGAATAAAATGGACATACGTGCCAAGATTATACGCACAAATACTAATTTGTTGCAAGAACTGGAAAAAGTTAGTACCCTGAACCAAAGTATTCTTGAGCAAGAAATATTCACCACAGAACAGAGCCAGCAGAATAGTGATAAACTTCAAAGAGAAAAAGACGCTCTGCAAAAGGCAGAAGAAAAGATAAGCCATCTCTCCGATAATTTAAACGAGTATGGTTTCTCCAAGGAAGGGGTAGGCATTCAAGAAATGGTGACAGAATGGCTGACGGCATGCATCAATGAGGCGAAAGCCAAAGCTGAAGTGAAAGTATTGGTTGACCGCCAACGGGACATTATCGACCAATACCGGGAATTCTCACCCGTAGGCACTCAAATCAAGCGGAAAGAACGTGCCGTAGGCATTGCCGAAGACAATTATCGCCGACAAATAGGAGGCCTTGCCGAAGCACACCTCCGTTTGCAGAATATCAAGATGACAACTGCCAACCTGCAGGTCATAGCATCCCCCGAGTATCCGCTGACAGACAATGGCAGAAAAAGAATTATCTACGTCCTTGCCGCATTCTTCGGCAGTATGATATTCATAAGCGGCTACTTCCTGCTGATTGAATTGTTAGACCGCACTCTCCGCGACCCGGACCGCAGCAAACGCCTGACCGGACTCTCTGTCATTGCAGCATTCAACGGTGTAAGCAACTTGAAGTATCGTGGATTCCTCAAGGCCTGTAACCGGCTTGCCGCTGCCTATAGTTGCCGGCAATTGAACAACTACCTGCACCCGGACCGTCCTACTGTCATAAACCTGCTCAGCATGGAGAAACGTGAAGGAAAATCATTCCTTGCCAAATATTTCATTGATTACTGGGAAACTGAGGGTATAAAAGTGCGCCTTGTAAAATATGACCACGATTTCGATACCCAAAACAAGGGATATGTACAAGCTCAAGAATTGTCTGACTTCTGGGTTCTGAATGAAGCAGAAGAAATACCGGACATCATTTTAGTGGAATATCCTGCTGTCAGTACCGCAACTCTACCTATGTCGGTATTGAAAAAAGCAGATTTCAATTTGCTGATAGCCAACGCCGCCCGATTGTGGGGCAGAGATGACGACACCCGGTTGAAACCGTTAAAGGAAGAATTGGAAGGAACTCCTCTATTTATGTATCTCAACAATGCAGACCGCGAAGTGGTTGAAAGCTTCACCGGAGAATTGCCTCCTCACACCCCGGTTCACAGCTTCTTCAGCCGGTTGGCACAATTAGGTTTAACATCAAAATCAGCAGCTGTCAAATAAATGCAAACGGATATCAAAGGACATAGCATATCTCCCTTGGCGGTAACATTATTAGTGTTCATCATCGGACTGGGTGCGCTCATCTATAGCATATTATTCAGTACTTGGGATATCACTGCATACGTTTGCCTTTCCCCTTTCTTCCTGATAATAGCAATACAAGCATTAAGAAACCCTTTTGCCGGTGTATGTTTCCTATTCACATTCAATTACTTTTTCATTCCCTGGTACAGATACACGCAGGGCAGTGGGTTGAGTGTCTGGTATGATGTCGCAACCGTCACCCTGCTTGTGACGCTCCTGATATATTCCTATCACCAACAAGGTAAGATTGCATGGAAATACACCAAAAACATTCTGACGTTCGGAGGTTGCATATGGGCCATATATACTGCGGCTGAAATCATGAATCCAACAGCTCTCACGGAAGCTTGGATTTACTCCCGTGGAATCATATACAGTACCCTTGTCATGTCATTAATTGGCGTTTTAACAATGACCTCCTACAAGCGGTTGCGCGTCATTATGCTTTTTCTGTCCATATTCACATTGACAGCCGTAGCCAAAGCTGTTTACCAGAAATATGCAGGTTTTGATGAGACAGAAACAACCATGCTGATTGAAACGGAAATGTACAAGACACACCTTTATCCGATGTCACCCGATATTTTTCCTTTTTCACAGATGCCGGAAATTTCGGTTCCAACATGGGCTTTGCCGCCATTCTGTTCGGTATCTCGGCTATCTTCGTAAAAGAACGTTCCATAAGAATCTATTATGCAATTATTGCCGTCTGTTCCATATATGCCTTGTTCATTTCCGGAACCCGCGGTGCACTGTTTGTCCCCATCGGAGGAATCATATTGTTAACTTTCCTCAGTAAAAATATCAAGCTCATGGGAGCTACAGTCTTCTTCGGATTGTTTTTTTATGTCTTTTTCGCCCATACCTATATCGGTGAAAGCAACACTTCCATCAGACGCATGCGTACAGCTTTCAGACCTACAGAAGACGCCTCATACATTGTCCGCAAAGAAAACCAAAAAAGATTGGCTGAATATCTAAAATACAAACCTTTCGGAGAAGGACTTGGTTTGGGAGGGGTAGAAGCCAGAAAATATGGTTCCCGTCTCACAACACTCATTCCCCATGATTCTTTTTATGTCAAGATATGGATGGAAACCGGCATTGTAGGATTAGTGCTTTTTCTTACCATATATGTCTGCACATTGTTAAGAGGTTGCTATCTTATCATGTTTCGGATTAAGAATAACGAGCTACGTGGAATACTCACGGCCATTGCTTGCGGTATTTTCGGACTAATGATAAGTGCCTATGGAAATGCCTTTTTCTTTCAATTCCCTACAGGATTTATAATCATTTTATTTTTGTCAGTTCTGATTAACGGGGAGCATATCGACCAACTGCTGACCCAACAAAAAATGAAAAAGAAATAGAAAATATTAAATAGAAAACATATATGAACGACATTTTTTCCATATTCAATCCCGACTGGTGGATGGACGAGAACAACAATGCCTTGCAAATGACAGACGCGGTTCTTTTCTTATTGCTGGCCATCCCCGTAGCCTACTTGTTTATCTATGCATTGGCCTCCTTGCGGAAATACAAGAATCCCTATCCACCGTCCCCCAAGCGACATCGGTTCCTGGTCCTCTTTGTTGTGCTGAAAAACGGCAAGGAAGTGATAGAGTCCATCAATCATTTCCTTGACACGCAGACGTATCCGAGAGAAAAATACGACATCGCAGTGGCTGCCACACAACTGTCCGAAGAAGATTTGGTTACGCTGCTCCAGATGCCGGTCAACATTGTCGTGCCCGATAAAGAACATTGCACAAAGATATATGCCATACAGCAGGTCATGGAGCGCTATTCTCCTCATGAGTACGATGCCATCACCATATTCAATTCAGACAACAAAGTTGTTCCTAACGCATTAGAGCTTTTCAACAATGCCTACTACTCCGGATGTGATGCCATCCAAGCCCACCGCATGACGGAAAACCTGAATACCAACATCGCCGTATTAAACGCCACCAGCGAAGAAATCAACAACCACCTCTTCCGCAAGGCACATACGGCACTGGGATTCTCCTCCGCCCTCATCGGTTCGGGCATGATGTTTGATTTTGAGATGTTCCAGGAAATCGCTCCCAGATTATCAGGAAGCGATTTGGCCAAAGCTACAGAAATGGAACTTCTGAAGGAAAACATATATACCGAATACATGGAAGAAATAGTCTGCTATTGCAAAAAGACGGACGATACATCGGGGTACAGCAAAGAACGCCAACGCTGGTTGGGCTCACAGTATCGCAGCTCCATACTGGCATTGCAACAATTTCCGATAGCATTCTTACAGGGAAAGTGGGATTTATGCGAAAAATTATTCCAATGGCTACTTCCATCCCGTTTCCTGCTCATCTTATATATCACGATATGTGCCGTAGCAATGACGTTTCTGGAGTGGCCGCTTGCTACAAAATGGTATGCACTTTTAGCCGTTTTATTCATCACTTTTTTGATGGCCATGCCCGAAGGGGAAATCAGCCGCAAATTCCGGAGCGCTTTCTGGTCTCTGCCCATATTGGTAGTCACCTCTTCCATGAGCCACATCACAAGAATCTTTAAACGGAAAAAGAAAAGAAAGGCAGCAAAATGAGAATCGCCATCGAAGCCCAACGCATTTTCCGCAAAGACAAGCATGGCATGGACTTTGTCATCCTGGAGACACTGAAAGAACTGCAAAAGCGGAAAGACGGTAATGAATATTACGTATTCGTTGCTCCGGGGGAGGACTGGTGCCTGGAAGAATCGGAAAACCTCCATATCATTGAGCTTCGCTGCCCTACTTATCCTTTGTGGGAGCAGATAGCATTGCCCCAGGCCGTCAGGAAACTGAAAGCGGACTTGCTGCATTGTACATCGAATACAGCCCCGTTATGGTGTCCCGTCCCTTTGGTGCTGACGCTTCATGACATTATCTATTTGGAGCCGCGTCAGCATCGCAGTCCTTCCTTCTATCAGGAAATGGGATGGCATTACCGTCGCCTGATTGTTCCCCGCATCCTGAAGAAAGCAAGAAATATTATTACAGTTTCTCAGTTCGAGTGTACCCGCATACGCGAAGCGCTGCAACTTCCCAAAGAAGTCATTAAAGCCGTTTACAACGGCTACAGCGCTTACTTTACGATGCAGGAAACACCCGATGAGAGTATTGTGCAGAAATACATACCGCACCCGGACTTTCTTTTCTTTCTTGGAAATACAGACCCCAAAAAGAATGCGGCACGTACCCTGAAAGCATACGCGTTGTATCTGAAAGCATCCCAAACGAAACGCCCCCTTCTCATTGCCGATTTAAAAGAAGAATATATCGACCAGCTTCTTCAGCAAGAAGGAATCACCGGGATAAAAGAACATCTGTATTATCCGGGATATATCGGCAACAAAGATTTAGCAACCCTTTATAATGCAGCATTTGCATTTCTCTATCCTTCCTTGCGTGAAAGTTTCGGGATTCCGATACTGGAGGCTATGGCTTGCGGCACTCCCGTAGTGACGGGCAACGTTTCGGCAATGCCCGAAGTTGCCGGTAAAGGTGCCATTTTAGTCGATCCTCAAGAACCGCAAAAAATAGCAGATGCCTTGCTACGCCTGGAAAATGATGCGACACTCTATCAGCAACAAGTAAATTACAGTCTGGAACGTGTAAAACTGTTCTCCTGGAAACACACTGCAGAAGAATATGTAAAGATATATCACTGTATTCACCAGTAACCGGCAAACATCATGAGAGACTTCATCATCACCAGCCTGCAAACATGGGACATCGAAATAGGTAGTACCATCAAGAATACTGCATTGGAAATTTCAAAGCAGAACCGAGTGCTCTACATCAACACTCCGATGGACATTTCCATCCGGCTGAGAGGGAACAGACAATCTCCGTCCTACATCCGGCGCATGGCTGTCATCAAGGGAGAGACTTCACCGCTCCGGCAAATCAACGCCAACATGTGGGTGCTGGACTGTCCTTTCATGTTGTTCTCGGCCAACTTCCTGCCTGCACCGCTTTTCAATATCGTCAACAGAAAAAACAATGCCCGCATAGCCCGATGGATTGTAGAGCAGGCTGCCGCGCTCGACTTCAAAAATTACATCCACCTTATCGATACAGACATTTACCGCAGCCGCTATCTAAAGGAGTATATCCATCCGTCTGTTAGCATCTATTACCGGCGCGACTACGTCATAGGCGAAGCCTACTGGCGCAGGCACGGCACCCGTCTTGAACCGGAACTGGCTGCTTCGGCCGACCTTGTTCTGGCAAACTCCACCCGTTTTGCCGCAGAGTTGCAAGCCTACAATCCCCATACCTACCCCATCGAAACCGGCGTAAACCTAAAGCTGTACAATCCGGCCAAGAAATACGAAACACCCGGTGACATGCAAGACATTCCACGCCCTATCATCGGATATATGGGTACGATAAACAGTACCCGCCTTGACGGAGACCTGCTTTATCAGATAATAAGTCAGCGTCCCGATTATAGTTTTGTGTTCACCGGACCAGAAGATGACATTTTCCGTCGGAACCGTATCCATAGTTTGAAAAATGCCTATTTCACCGGACAAAAAAAAGTGGACGAATTACCGGCCTACATAGCTGCCTACGATGTCTGCATCAATCCGCAAATGGTGAACGAGATTACCGACGGTAACTATCCATTGAAAATAGACGAATACCTGGCTATGGGTAAACCCACTGTCGCAACCAGTACCCACACCATGCGCCACATATTCGCAAATCACACGCACCTGGCCACCACCCCGGAAGAATGGCTTTCGGCCATAGACCGTGCTGTGACCGAAGCCGATGACGAAGAACTTGCCAAACAGCGCATAGCCTTTGCCGAGACCCACAGCTGGGGGCACAGTGTAAAGAAAATATACGACATAATCGATAATTTTTTGAAGGAGAAAGCTACATGAACTATCGTAACATAGACGACCTAAACCATTGCATCCTGCAACATCTCAGCATTCTGCCACGGGATTTCGACCTCATTGTCGGCGTGCCCCGCAGTGGCATGTTTCCCGCCAACCTGCTGGCGCTCTACCTGAACCTGCCGGTCACGGACATAGACTCTTTCCGCAACGGGCATATCTATCAGACCGGAGAACGGGGGAAAACTTTCAACATGAACAATATACATAATGTATTGGTTGTGGATGATAGCATAGCCACGGGAAAAGCCATGAAGAAATGCCGCGAGCTCCTGAAGGACATAGAACATTTATACAACATCCAATATTGCGTCATTTATGCAGTCCCACTACACTCCCATTCCGTAGACTATTTTTTCGAAATAGTCGATTATCCCCGTTTCTTCCAATGGAACATAATGAACCACTCCATCCTGCAAAAAACGTGTATGGACATTGACGGCGTGCTTTGCGCAGACCCCACTCCGGAAGAGAACGACGACGGCGAGAAGTACCGTCATTTCCTGCTGAACGCTCCTCCGCTATTCATTCCCAAAGTCACCATCGGCACACTGGTCACTTCACGCTTGGAGAAATACCGTCCGGAGACGGAAGCCTGGCTCCAGAAGAACCATGTAAAATACAATAAGCTCGTCATGCTGAACCTGCCGGATATGGCTGCACGCCAACGGGCGAATTGCCACGCCTCCTTCAAAGCCAAAGAATACGGTTCATCCACAGACAACATGCTGTTTGTAGAAAGTTCCATGACACAAGCTGTCGAAATCAACCGCCTGACCAAGAAACCGGTACTCTGTACGGAAACGTTCCAGATGATTTATGAATCCAAATCGTTGTACTACAACCTGAAGTCGGGAGAAACATTCCCGTGGCTGCGGCGTTTTATGATAAGGATGCGCAACAAATTAAGCTCTCATTCAACCTCTTCCACCTGTAATAATGGCTGTAAAATGTGGAAAAAGTTTTTTCAACGAAGCGTATAACAAAAGATTAACAAGAATAATCACCAAAGGGCTAACAATATAAATAAGCATAAATTGCCAATCAGAAACGGGAGACATAAACTTAAACAGAATACGGACGAACATATTCAAGGGAAGCTGGTGACATGCATACACTAAAAAACAAGAGCTTATCAAAAAATAAGAAGATTTCCATCTTTCCCGTTCCACAAAGTAAGCAGTCAAAGCTATAATCGATACAATGCCCAATAATATGCCGGCATTGGCTACATATAGAAATCCATCTGCTCCTCTTACGCCAATTGTACCTATAGCAAAAAGAAAGTACAAGGCTACTCCCCAAGGAAAAAAAGATTTAAAGTCAGCAACAAAGTTACGTCCGGTAATACTAAACCATGCTCCCACAAAAAAGAAAAAGACAGCATCCATTCTAGGAATCTCCAAAGTTCCCCCTACCAGCCAAATACAACCAAGCACTAACAATATATACCAACGAAAATAACGAAGACACCAATATACTAATGGAGAAAAGACCAACATGACCATTAAATCACGTATAAACCATAAAGCTCCATTTACCGGCATTCCATTAATATTCCAAAAACTAATCAGATAATCACAAACAGTATAATCGCTCACTTGTTTATAAGCACCTGATGTCAATTGTACCGGTGATAAAACTGTAACAATCCAATGTCCCACAAGTACTACAAAGTTCCAAAACAAATATGGTATTAATAAGGTTTTAATCCTTGACTTTAGCTTCTTTTTATAGACATCAACAGAAAAGGTGGTGCGAAAGAAAAAGAGATACCCTGAAATAAAAAAAAATAAAGGAACTGCCACTGAAGCCAAAATACGTGATATAAAAAAAGAGGTAGTATGATATATCGGTATCCCTGAATCCGGAATATCCAATCCCATAATACCTTCAAAAAAAGAATGCCACAGAACGACTCCAACAATCATAGGAAACCGCAGTACATCTATAACTTTTGATTGCAAATTTTTTTTTTCCATTTGATTTAAATAATCATGTACAAAGTTAATGTTTTATAGATGTTTTACAAATTCTCCCCCCCCATTTTTTTCATGCACTTTTCTTTTTCGTATAATAAATGGTAAAATACCAATAATTAAGTATCTTTGCCAAGATATTTTTTAACTAATAATGAACATAAAAAAACGACCCTGACCCTCCATAGCGAGGGCCAAACCGCAGTAAGCATCGAAAAGAATACTGCACACAGTAGAAATCCATTATTGGATAAGTTGGAAATCATTGCAGAGGCAATTGGCGGCTTGCTGGAAGGAAAATCGTCTTTCTCCCAAAGCGAACTGCGCAGTCTGGCCCACATACGGCAGATGACACGCATGCACAAAACAAAGTCCAGAGAACAATAGCTACTGTGAGTCAAATGTTTACGAATGTAGCAAGTGAAGGAACCCACAAAGAAAGAGCTCCACCATCAACTTTTTTTAAAAAAAATCACATATTTCACCATTGTAGGCTTCAGTTCCCCAGACGAAGGCCAGAACACCCATACAATAGCTTCTGGACACGCCAAAGCATGCGTTAAGCCTACAAAAGTCCATTTGCAGGCTTATCCTATTATCCCTACCTTTGCATCACTGAACAAAGAGAAAAATACTACGAAAAACGCCGTCGCCACAACAAGCAGCCCCGCTTTACGCACTACTTTTCCCCTCTAAAAAAATATATATGAAAAAGAATTTTTATTTCCAACACTCCTTAATGTCAATGTTCGACCCCAGAATGAAACACTTGGTAGACAACGAAGGACTCAGAGGACTGGGTGCCTACTGGATTATCATCGAAAAACTGTCAATCTTGCCAGAACCGCGCGCGCAACTGGATTATCTCCGTGCCTACTGCGACAGCAAGAAAATTACCTTATGCTATCTTAAGAAAATCATCCTGGAATACAACCTTTTTGAACTGGAAGAAGACGGATACTTTATGCCCAAAGAGTTGAATCCCCTACACAAAAAAGGCGAAAAAACGGAAAAAACTACTCAGGAAAAGCCGGATTCCAAAGCAAAAAATGACGAAAAACAGCAAAAAGTATCGAGGAATAAAAGCAAAAAACAGTCTGATTTGTCAAGCAATACACTAAACAACAAGTATTTAGCTAAAAACGCCACAAATACTAATAAGAAGACTATAGATATTAATAAAACAACAACAGCAACAACAGAAGAAAAAGAAGCTGCTGCTGCCGATGCACTTTCATCACCCCAAACAACACCCGCTCCCATCGAACCCTGGCATACGCTGATAGACAAACTCACCGAAGAAAGTGCCTGGCTGGACGTGGCCTGCATGCACAGCGGCTATGGCAGCTTGCTGAAGACGCACATCAAAGAGGCTGTGGAGGTATTCAGGCAGCACGTCATACTGCACGACAACGGCAATGTGCTGCTGAACATGAAAGACACCCGACAATATTTCGTCAACTTCGTAAGGGCCGGCCAGCGCACCTCGCAGGAACTGCATATGCTGTTGCAGGGCCTCGAAAAGCAGCAGTCTGCCGCCGCACCGCCCAACCCCTACCGCTACGAGCAGCTGGTGAACGGACGGCGCACCTACCTGGGCTGCCCCATCCCCGACGGAGCACCGCCCCGACCGGACAATACTGCCTTCTGGAACGAAACGACCCGTTCGTGGACTTCGCAAAACCCGCCGCCGTCATCGAAAAAGCCGAAACAGAACCCCGGCTGAAACGCCACACTCCGGCATCCGGAATGCCACACGTCAGTGTTCCGAATGCCACACGTCAGCGTTCCGAATGCCACATGTCAACGTTCCGAATGCCACACCTCAGCACGTCCCAAGTGTGGCATTTACCCTCGTGAAGTGTGGCATTTCAACCCGCTAAGTGTGGCATTTCAACCCCTCAGGCTGCCCTGAAACTAAAATCTGCGTCTAAAAAATTATCAGAAAACTACTAAAGCAAACCTATATGAGAAATTTCCATCAACGCGGCATTGACACCCGCGGCCGCATCAGCGGCAAAATCAAGACCATCTGCCCGCAATGCAACGACACCCGCGGACACAAAGGCAACAAGTCACTCTCCGTAGACCTGGACAAAGGCCTGTGCTACTGCCACCACTGCGGCTACAAGCTCTACGTGCCCGACGACGCCGAAGAACGCCTCAAGCAGCAGCGCCGCGACATGCACCGGAAGCCCACCGCACCGCCCCAGCACTTCCGCCGTCCCACCTTCGACCCTGCCCGGATGCAACTCTCCGAGAACCTGGAACGCTACTGGACCACCGTCCGCTGCCTGCCGCAGGAGCTGCTGCGCACCCTGCGCATCACCGAAGAGACGGTGCGCCTCCCGGAGAGCAGCCAGGAGGAGAACTGCATCTGCTTCAACTACTTCGAGAACGGGACGCTCGTCAACACCAAATACCGCAGCGCCCTGAAGCACTTCATGATGGTGAAGGGGGCCGAGCTCATCCCCTACAACGTGGACAGCATCCTGGGCACCCCGGAGTGCATCATCACCGAAGGCGAGTTCGACGCGGCAGCCATCATCGCCGCCGGACGCAAGGACGTCGTCTCCGTGCCCGCCGGCGCCCAGAGCAACCTCACGTGGCTGGACCGCTTCGTGGAGTCGCACTTCGAAGACAAGCAGGCCATCTACATCGCCGTAGACGAGGACTCGGCAGGGCAGTCGCTCCGGCAGGAACTCACGCGCCGCCTCGGAGTGGAACGCTGCCGCATCGTGCACTTCGGCGAGGGCTGCAAGGATGCCAACGAGCATCTGGTGAAATACGGCGCCGAAAGCCTCCGCATCTGCATCGAGCAAGCCGAAGAAATGCCCCTGGAAGGCATCTTCACCGCCGAAGACTGCGGCGACGACCTGCGCTCCCTCTACGAAAACGGCCTGCAACGGGGTGCTGACACCGGCTGGGAGAACTTCGACGAACACTGCACCTTCGAGCCCCGCCGCCTGCTGGTGATGACCGGACGCCCCGGCGACGGCAAGTCCGAATTCACCGATGAGCTGGTGCTGCGCCTCTGCCTGCGCCACGAGTGGAAAATCGCCTTCTTCAGCCCCGAAAACATGCCCATCGCCTACCACCTGCACAAGCTGGCGGAGAAGCTGACCGGCCACCGCTTCACCCCCGGACCGGGCATGACGGAAGCCCTCTACGGGCAGGCAGTGGGCTGGCTGGACCGCAACGTGTCGCACATCCTGCCCGACGACGGGAGCTACGGCATCGACCACATCCTGGAGAAAGCCCGCCAAGTGGTGCGCCGCAAAGGGGTGCGCATCCTCGTCATCGACCCCATGAACCGCCTGGAACAACGACTGGAACCAGGACAGACGGAAATGGACTACATCACCGACACGCTGAACAAGCTGGGACGTTTCGCCACCCGCAACCAGTGCCTCGTCATCCTCGTGGCCCACCCCCGCAAGGTGAACCGCAACGAAAAGGACGGCACCCGGCGCCGTGTCGAGATGAACGACATCAACGGCTCTGCCAACTTCGCCAACATGTCCGACTTCTGCCTCGTGGTAGACCGCAACGACACGAAGCAGATAGCCACCATCTACATCGAGAAGGTCCGTTTCAAACACTTGGGCAGTGCCCACACCGAAGCCAAGTTCGTCTACAACCACCTGAACGGACGCTACTGGCCCTGCGAGGAAGACGTCATCCACACCCCCCAAGGAGAGCAACTGGGACCGGTGAACACGCAGTTCGACAATGAGAATTGGTTGAAAAATAATGAAGAACAAGGCAGGTTATTCGAGTAAAAATCCGTATCTTTACAAGACGGAAAGAAGAGAATAGGTGCAAGCATGTGCAAACTGTGCAATCACGTGTTATCCCTATTAAAGAAAACATACAACCTGAACTTTAAAGAATATGATGAAACAGAATGATTCCTTTGCAGAGCCACGCTTCCCCGTCCGCAGTTACGGGAAAGGCGAACTGGCCATGTACTACCTTCCGGGCATTGCCCAGCAGACTGCCGTCAACCGGCTGAACGAATGGATACGCACCGCCCCCGGGCTGGAACAACGCCTGCTTGCCACGGGCATGAACCCTTATTGCCGACGGTACACGCCCGCACAAGTGCAGCTTATGATTAATGTCTTCGGGGAGCCTTCTTAGAAGGTTCCCCCCCTTTTCACATAAATCCTCACCCCCACTCTGTCTATATGCTCACGCAATGCCTCGTTTTCAAGATTGGCATATACCACCACTTCACGCACTTCATCAAAACGAGCTAAAACAGCACATATCCTGATTACTGTTTTCCAACATATTCCATGTCTTTTTATTCAGTTTACGCACATCTATGCGAATACAAATATACCTCCTATTTGTCACAAATCCAAAACAAAAGAAACAATAACCTCCCTTATCCTCTCCCAACCTCCTCCTACCTCCCCCAACCTCCCTTCCTCCCTGCCCCATGTCCTATCTTTGTATCAACGAAACGGAGCAGAGGCCATCGCCGCGGAGACACCTCCTTTCCCCTTTCGGAATGAAACATTAACCATTAAACATCAAACATCATGTCAACAGCATTAGTAGTGCGCACACAGCGCCACAAGAAAATCGGGGACAGTAGCTCCCCCATGGTCTACACCCTGAAACGCAAGCCCCAAGATGCCAAAATCTTCGACCTTGCCCGTATCGCGCAAGACATTGAAGCACTGGGAGCCATGTCGGCCGAAGACGTGGAGCACGTAGGCAAAGCCATCGTACGACAGATGCGCCAGACGCTGACGGACGGCAACAGTGTCCGTCTGGACGGCTTCGGCATCTTCCACACCACCTTTAAATGCCGTGCCACCGAACTGGCCAAAGACTGCACCGTGAAAAACATCGAACGCGTCAATATCCGCTTCAAGGTAGCCAACACCCTGCGGCTGGTGAACGACAGCAACGCCACCACCAAAGGTGGAGCAAACAACCTCATCTTTGAGCTTGTAACTGCCGACAAGGATAGCACCGGTGGAGGTTCCGGCGGCAATAATCCCGATGGCGGAGGTTCCGACGGAGACCAAGGAGAGAATCCGCTGGGATAAAAAAATAGGGGTTAGCGATAAGCTTGTGTTCCCTAACCCCTACCCCTAATCACTAACCCCTAACCATTAACCATTATGAGTACAAAATCATCAGCCTGGGATAAGATTCTGAAAGTAATCATTGCTGTAGCTTCGGCACTTTTGGGTGCATTCAGCGCACACGCCATGAACAGCGGTGGTCCCTTTTAGCGAACAGCCCCCAAAGGCAAACAGTAAAGAAAAATGAGAAAAATTGATTTGATTGTGATACATTGCAGCGCCACGTGCGAGGACCGTCCCTTTACCGGGCAAGCTCTGGAAGCCGCGCACCGCCGACGTGGATTTGATGGCACGGGCTATCATTTCTACATCCGCCGTGACGGACAAATCCTGACTACCCGCCCGGTCGAGAGGGCCGGCGCCCACGCCCGCGGCTACAATGCCCACTCTATCGGAATCGCCTATGAAGGCGGATTGGACCACTATGGGAATCCCAAAGACACACGCACGGAATGGCAACGCCACTCGCTCCGCGTATTGGTCCGCGCTTTGCTGATGGACTATCCGGAAGCAAAAGTGGCGGGACATCGCGACCTCAGCCCCGACCTGAACAACAACGGAGAGGTGGAACCGATGGAATGGACGAAACAATGCCCGTGTTTTGAAGTAAAAAAAGAGAAGTGGTAACCAAGAAAAGGGAGGTGACAAAGCATGACAAAAGCTTTGCCACCTCATTTTTTATTCATACATTTGTTCTAATTAAGCAAAATGCGCATCAAACAAAGTTCAGCCGTATGAAGTACCCTATTGGAATACAGAGTTTTGAGAAAATCCGTCTTGGTGAGTACACCTATGTAGACAAAACTGCATTGATTCACCAATTGGTCAATACAAGTAACTACTACTTCCTAAGCCGCCCACGGAGATTCGGAAAGAGTCTGCTCATCAGCACACTGGAAGCCTACTTCAACGGACAGCAGGAACTATTCAAGGGACTGGAAATAGAACAGCTTGAAAAAGAATGGACGAAATATCCGGTACTGCATTTGGATTTGAACACAAGCAAATACGATGAAAAGAACAGCCTTATCAATGTATTGAACGATACCCTCTGCCAGTGGGAAAACATCTACGGAACTGTCCCCAGCGAAGTCAACCCCGAACTGCGTTTCAAGGGAATCATCCGCCGCGCCTACGAGCAGACCGGCCAGCGCGTGGTCATCCTCGTGGACGAATACGACAAACCCATGCTCCAAGCCATTGGTGACGAAGAGCTGCAAAATGAATATCGCAACACACTCAAAGCCTTCTACTCCGTAATGAAAACGCAGGACCGGTATATCCGTTTCGGCTTCCTGACGGGAGTGACGAAATTCGGAAAAGTCAGTGTGTTCAGCGACCTGAACAACCTGATAGACCTCTCCATGGACCGACAGTTCCAGACGCTCTGCGGAATGACCGACAAGGAGATACACACCTATTTTGAAGAACCGCTGCACCAGATAGCCGAAAACTACGGTATCACCTACGACGAGGTCTGCCTGCGACTGAAAGAACGGTACGACGGCTACCGCTTCCGCCAGAACGGAACCAATCTGTATAACCCCTTCAGCCTGCTGAATACCTTCCGTTCCCTGGAGTTCGGCAGCTACTGGTTCGAGACCGGCACCCCCACCTACCTTGTGAAACTGCTGAAAGACAACAACTTCTGTCTGCCCGACCTTACGAGTGAAGGAGTGACTGCAGAGACACTGACAGACGTGGAGTCGTTCAAGGATAATCCCATTGCCGTGATTTACCAAAGCGGCTACCTCACGATAAAGGAATATGACGAAGAATTCAACATCTATCGGCTGGGATTCCCTAACAAGGAAGTGGCCGAAGGATTCATCAAATACCTGGTTCCCTACTACATGCCGATAAAGGACAGTGAATCCGTCTATTTTGTATCAAACTTCATAGCAGACGTACGCAAGGGTAATCCGGAGCAGTTCATGACCCGCCTGGCCACCATGTTTTCTGATACGGACTATAAGATTGTAGGCGATGCCGAACTCTATTTTCAGAATGCTTTCTTCATCGTGATGCGCATGATGGGATTCTATACCAAAGTGGAGCGTCCTACCAGTGAAAGCCGTATGGATATGGTGATAGAGACTAAGGATTACGTCTACATCGTAGAGTTTAAACTGGATGGTACACCCGAGGAAGCCTTGCAACAGATAGAAGACAAAGGATATGCCAAACCCTTCGCAATGGACCACCGGAAACTGTATCGCATCGGCGTAAACTTCTCGTTGGAGAAGAGGAGTATTGACGGATGGAAGATTGAGTGAATGAACAACAATGCCACTTGCTAAAAATGAAGCCAGCGCTTCACCTTATCCTTCAGATTTATATTGACCATGAAGCCAACCAACCACTTTTTAGCGGCCATAGGCATCATATAGAACAGAAGAAAAGGAAGCAGCTTCATCAAATTTTTATCCAAATGCCAATGTGACGGATAAGAAAAATGGCGGGATAAAAGATTTTCCAGATATTGCCGCTTCTTCTCCGGCGAAATACATGCAGAAGCATATACCCGGTTGGCATGATAAAGGCTCATTTTCATGATGTCCAACATCAGTCCGTTATAGAAAGACTCGCCGGTCAAAGAGTGTATATACCCAGACTTCAACAACTGCGTACCAATATATTGTTCTGTCAAAAACTCTGAATACCCTTGCAGCTCTTTCAAACTGGTGACCGATTGAGGATTATAAGTAAAGAACAGTGTACAATCCGGCAACAAGCGGCAAGAACGGGCCCGCAATATCACTTGATACGTAAACCAAGGGTCATCAATCAGATAATGAGGAATACAACGAACCTCATTTTTGCGCAGAAAATCCGTCCGATAAAGCTTGTTCCAAGTAGCTACAAAGATATTCTGCCCCCGTCCGTAACGATATTTAGCCACTGCATAATCTCCATCAGTAATTAGAGTATCCTCGTACTGGCATCCACCGGGATACACTTTTCCTTCCAAATCACGCCGGACGAAGGATGCCGCCACAAAATCCACTGGATGTTCCTGCATCTTATTATACAGCAATTCAATGCACTCCGGTATAAGCACATCGTCGCAATCCATTGTAAACAGATATTCCCCCGTCGCCTTCTCGACAATGGTATTACGTGCCGCCCCCGTACCCTGATTGACCACTTGGTCGATAATACGGACAGCACTTCCGCGTGGATGTTCCCCGGCTACCCTGCGAACTATATCCATACTATCCCCTTTATCATCGACAAAAATAAATTCAATGTTCGGATACGTTTGGTTAAGGGCAGACAATAATGTACGCTCTATAAGACCCGCAGCATTATAAATAGGTATGCCCAGCGTTATAAGCGGAAGAGTATTCATCTTTTTATCCATCGTTTCATTGTACGTAAAAAACGTTGCACATCCAGTATCAACAGAGGGGAAAGCGAAGCCAGACATAAGACAGCATAATCAATGGACAACCGGAAAGGCAATCGCTCTAACGCCGACCTTAGAGCCAATCTCTCCCGGCCAATGAACTCGCCTTTCTCTTTTCTATTATCACAAGCTGTATCCAGCCAAATGTGTACCCGTCGTATATCGTGTACACAAACCCTCATCCAGAAATCAGGGGCCGGATGTTCTTTCACATAGTCACTGTGGTTTTCGAGCCCTTCCAATAAAGACTCTATAATTCTTTTCTGATTATCAACATGATGAGACACCGACTGACTACGCATCCGATAATAATAAGCATCGACCGGAAGTGAACAGACAGCATTGGCATGATAAAAACAAAGAGGATTCAGCACACAATCCTCTGCCTTATTCCCTGGAATATAACGCAAACGGTGCTTTATCAGCAGGTCACGGAGTATCAAGCGATTGGTCAGTACCGGATTGTAATAGAAATCCTGATAGAGCTCTATCCCCGTCTTTATCGGTGATTCAGGTACGTCAAATCCGACAAAACGCCTGCATTTGCCGTCTTCAAAAGCCACATTATTGAATATCAGCATGTCCAAATGGCTTTCGCGGGTCTTCTCATAAAAACGAGACAACAAGCCGGGAGCAATGAAATCATCGCTGTCAACAAACCAGATGTATTTGCCGACCGCCTTTTCAATGGCTTCATTCCGAGTTTCAGCCGCTCCGGAATTAAGATGGGTAAAAACACGGATATTAGCATAATCAGCCCCATATTTCTGTGCTATCCGCAGACTTCCGTCAGTAGACCCGTCATCATAGAGTATTATCTCATATAGCTCTGACGGAACATCCTGATTCAACAAGCTATCTACACATTCAGACAGATAATCTTCCACATTGTATACCGGAACAATAAAACTCAGCCATTTCTCCATAAATTCATTATTCAACCATTTACCTACAAAAATACACAAAAAAAGGGAGCATACTATTTTTTTGTGTACTTTTGCTGGTAATAACAAAAAACTTATGCCTCAGGAGTCACGCCTTAAAAAATCATTGCTCAATGCGCGGGTTAATCTCATTTTTTATTTCCTGAGTTTAGCCCTATCATTTTTTTCCAGAAAAATCTTTCTGGACGTATTGGGTGCGGATTTTATGGGGCTGATAGGCACACTGAACAATCTCTTGGGATTTCTGAACCTTGCAGAATTGGGTATCAGCACAGCCATCGGCTACGTTCTGTATAAGCCCCTCTTCGAACACGATGAAAGGAAAATTAATGAAATCATTTCCGTTTTCGGTTTCATCTACCGACGTATCGGTTTCGTCATTCTAAGCGCAGGATGTGTATTGGCATGCTTCCTGCCCCTGATATTCCCCAATAATGTCTTTGATTTAGGTGTCATCTATTTTGCATTTTTCTCGTATCTGACCACTTCACTGATAGGATATTTTGCCAATTACAAGCAAACCCTTTTGGGAGCGGACCAGAAGAACTATGTAGTGACAGCCTATTTTCAAAGTGCCGTACTGATAAAGACTCTCCTGCAAATGGGGTTAGTATATTATACGGGCAATTATTACCTGTGGATTAGTCTGGAACTTCTGCTGGGTATTACCTATTCCATTATCCTGAACTGGAAAGTCAATCAGGTATACCCCTGGCTGAAAAGCGAAGTGAAGCAGGGAAAGCTGCTTTTCAAGAAATATCCGGAAGTAACCCGGTATACCAAACAGTTGTTTGTACACAAACTGGGCGGTTTTGTACAATTCCAAACCACTCCCTTCCTGGTATATGCCTTCGTCTCACTCAAAACTGTGGCTTACTATGGGAACTATACGCTCATTATTGATAAGATAAGTATATTTATCAGCAACCTATTAGGGAGTACCAATGCAGGAGTAGGCAATCTGATAGCCGAGGGCGATTCCAAACGTATCCAGCAAGTATTCTGGGAGCTGATGGGTATCCGCTTCTTGATAGCCGGAACCATTTCATTTGCCCTGATTCGACTGACCGGCGCTTTTATTTCATTATGGCTGGGAAGTGAATACGTATTGCCCCAACATATTCTATATCTGATTATCATCAACTCGTTCATCAACTACACCCGAGGTGCCATAGACCAATTTACCTATGGGTATGGCTTATTTCAAGATACTTGGGCTCCCATTGCGGAAGTAATCATCAACTTGACTGTTGCCATCGTTGCAGGACATTTTTGGGGACTGCCGGGCATATTGATGGGAAACATAACCAGTTTATTTCTTATCATAGTCATTTGGAAACCTTACTTTCTTTATTCGCAAGGATTCAAAATATCCGTTCTCCACTATTGGATTGGCTACATCAAGCATTTACTGATTATACTGCTACCGGCAATAGTATGCTATTATCTCTTTCCAAACAATAAGTTCACACCCGAAAGCTCCTTTACACATTGGATAGTCTATGGAGCTATTATAATTTCCACTTACGGAATATTCACTTGCTCATTACTCTATCTTTTTACTCCGGGCATACGTGCATTCGCTCACCGGATACTGAAAAGGCATCATTGACGGACTGTTGATTTCAGTCTGCCAAAAGTCCTTTCCCACTCGTCTGCCACATTCTGTATGTCAAAGCGTTTCACATACTGCACACAATTTTTTGACATCTCCATACGCAGTTCTTCATCTTTCATCAATAAGCCCAATTTCCGGGCAAACTCCTTATGCGAGAACGGAGGAACCAACATTCCGGTTTTTCCATCATCAATAATGTCTGTTATAGCTGCATACGAATTGAACGCCACCGGAACCGCCCCGAATGTCATGGCTTCGGTCAATACCATTCCCCAACCTTCAAAGTCACTCGTCAGACATAGGATGCTTGCATCCCGGTAAAAAGATTCAGGGTCTTGCCAACCGGTGAAAACAACCCGTTCCATCTTTGAGGCCTTCTGTTCTAATACCTGCCTTATGGGTCCATCTCCCACAATGACCAGCTCCCAATCGGGAAAATCCTTATATATATACCTCCATATATCAATCAACCGCCCTACACGCTTCTGGCGCCACTCTATCCGGCCTACATACAATATCTGCTTCTTCTTGAGGAAATCCGTGTTTTCTTGAGCGGGATATGTATTCGGATTGGGGATGGCAATCACCCGGCTCAAATCTTTTGAATATATCTGCCTCAAATCAGGAAGAAATTTCAAGGAAAGCAAACATAATGCATCTGTATATCGAAAAATGCCTCCATAATCCGATTGTAATGTACGCTTATAATCATACTTAAGCATAGGAATCTTTATGATACGGGCCATCTTTCTGATTTTTCCCATGATTGTGTTTTTTCCCGGTACCCACATCACGAACTCCCCCAAATGATGGTATATTCCAAGAGGATTATAATGTATCACGGAAATAATGTACACCCCCCGCAAGGCTTTAGAGAAAGGATATAATTTATAATAAGTCTGCGGGTCCTGGTCTATGACCATATCAATACGGTGCTCTTGCAGGAAACCACGGAAAAACAGCCCGTTCTTTTCCACTTCCCGAACCTGATATGGAAAAAAATAAGAGGATGCAGGATATGCATAGTCCATACGGCTTTCATCCCGAACATTGTGCAGACAAAGGACGTTGTGCCCCCGTCTTATGAATTCACGGCATAAAAGGTCACTCACTCTTTCAATCCCTCCTCTTTGAGGGTGGAACATGACAGGATGTATAAACAGAATATTCATAATGCCCTCCGTTATTTCGCTCCAAACATTTTCTTGAATTTTATACCCGACAAGAAATACATCCACCCATCAAAAGCCGATGCCCCCACCCTGCAAAGCAAGAATTTACCCAACACATCCGCTTTATACTGTGGAAGAAAAAATCTTCTTATCCATTCTTTGTCTGATAAAAGGACTTGATGCAAAAAAGATAACCGTTCCTGCCGGGTATACTTATGCTCAGGTTTATAGATTGCCAAAATCACTTTATGAAAAAAGACAGTCAATGAATTCCATGTTCTACCCAGTGAACTATCCTCCAAGTTAAATTTCTTTTGATATACATAGACCCTTTTCAAAAAATTAGAGAATGCTGCATATTCTGCCGGAAAGCTGTTTATACGCACAGACAATACATCTACAGAATACCCTACTCTATAAACGTAATTATTGTAATCACGAATAACCATAAAATCCGCATACATCAAGTAGTCCAACATAAACAGCATATCTTCCAATCCGGAAACAAAAGGCACAAAGCTCACCCGGTATTGCTTGATAATTCGATTATCGTATAGCTTGCTGCCTGCATACGTAACACGCTTGTCTATCAAGTCTGTCAGCACAAGATACATCTGTTCCGAGACCAGCTCTTGTTCGGGAACGTGAAACGTCTGAAAGTCTCCATTTGGCAGATATGCATCAAGAGAACCGACTATTACTCCCTCCTTCGTTTTATCGGCAGGCAATGCACCGTACAGACTTTCAAGATAACAAGGCTTAACATAATCATCCGAATCAATAAAAGTCACATATCTTCCACAAGCATTCATTAACCCCGTATTTCGGGCACAGCTCAATCCTGCATTGGCCTGATGGAAAACCCGTATCCTCGTATCCTTCCCGGCATACTCTTCACAAATCTCCCCACAACGGTCAGGGCTCCCGTCATCTACCAGCAACAGCTCAAAATCCGTAAAGGTCTGTGCAAGAATACTGTCAATGCACTGGGGCAAGTACTTTTCTACCTTATAAACGGGTACTATAACGGATATTTCCGGAAGATTATTCATATTCGCTCATTTTACATGAAACACTGCCTTCATTTTTATAGACAACACCAACAAATAGTAGGCTGACTTTACAAAAGCCTTAAAATACAGATAGCCGGCATACGTAGGAAGCACATAATGGATGTTCTGCAGTATCAGCTTCCATTCGAGGCACAGCCCCGTCATCTCCAACAAAGACGCATACTTTTTGTTCCTGAATACCAAATAACTCTGATAATGAAAGGATGTGTCTTTCGTGAAATACAGAATACGGTCAAAATATTTCGCCTTCAGACTCTCAAAGTATATATATATCAGCCGGTTATCCTGCAAACACCGGGAAGACCGGATAAAGTCGTAGATATAACCAAGCACCAGCACACGACATTCCAAATTACGCATAGACGGCGCCCGCATGATGGAATCCGGCTGCATGGAATAATAGTAAGTGGTCTCATTGACGACATACATACTTTGAGACATACATGCCAACTTAAATGACCATAAATCATCCTCGTGTACAATGCCCTCCTGGAAGTAGAGTTTATGCTGCAAAACGAGGGGACGACTCACCAGCTTGTTCCATGCCATGACATACCATTTTCCCTGCACATAAGTGGAAAGTACAAGAGCATTCCCTTCATAAAACCCGGTGCCTAATGATAAAGGAGGAGCCCAACGTCTGGCGCCGGTCACCTCGTAATTGCCTATCACAAAATCCGGTCGCTTCTGCACCGCTGCATCCGCCAAAAGCTCTATTGCATTCGCTGAAATATAGTCGTCGCTATCCAAGAAGTACAGATAATCGCCAACAGACGCTGAAATACCGGTGTTTCTTGCAGCAGAAAGCCCTCTGTTCTCTTCATGTTCCAGACATCTCACCACCGTTCCGCGCGGATGCGAAGCCACCACCCGTCTGGCTATCTCCATAGAGTCGTCCAAAGTGCAGTCATTCACAAGAATGACTTCCAAATCCTGCCAAGTCTGGTTCAACACGGACAACAAACACCGTTCTATGTACTTGGCAACATTATAAACCGGAACAATAATGGAAACTTTCATGCTTTCAATCATATTTTCAGAATTTCACCTCATGTCCTTCCACAAACTCTTCCCACCACACAACAAGCGTCAACAGATTGAAATATTGCAAAGCCTTGTTCTGCCTATGCCAGAACCAACCACCCTCCTTCTCTGCAACTTGTTCATAATCTGTAAGAAACTTCTCCACTGCATCACGACGCAGATAGTTGTCCATAATGCCGGAAGCAAGAATAAATTCCTTAAAGAAAGCACGTCGGGCCCTATCACGGAAGAACAGTGGCATAGGTGCAAAACCGCCCTGCTTCTTCTTCAAGGTAATGGCCTCGGGAAGTAAAGGTTTATAATGGTGCTTTAACAGATATTTAGAAACGGAACGGCCCCGCGCAATGTCCAGTACACTGTTGCCCCTGCACTTCAACCCTACCGGCAGCTCCTGCAGGAAATGGAAAAGCTCCAGGTCCATAAAAGGATACGTCAGATTGTTACCGAACATGCGTGCCATGCTGGAAGCCTTGAAAAGAATGATACGGTTGATTACAGTCTCCAAATCGGAAAGAATGGCATGCTGCGCGTAAAGATGTTCGAAACTGTGGATATCGGGCCGTAGTGATTTTACCGGTTCAAAATCTTCTTTCGGATTTTGCAGAAGGGCACACAAGGCAGAATCGGAGAAGCCGAAACGCTCCCCTTCCAGAATATGAAGTATCTTATCCAAATGGAAATTGATGCGGGAAAGCTTTCCGCCGGTATCAAAGGTTTCATGCTCCAGCAGACGGTTGATGCCACGCAGCAAGGGACGCAATCCTATGCGGGCGGCTAAATAATGCAGCGCCACTTCACGGCCGGAAGTACCGAAATACTGGTCACTGCCGTCACCTCCCAGAATCACGTCGGGCTTGTCATCGCCTATCATGCGCATGGCACAATAGTTTACCATCAGCCCACCTTCCATAAAAGGCTCACCCAGAAAACGGACAATGTCGGGCAAGGCACTGATTTCCGTACCGTCAATCTCGTACTCGTGGTGACGGGTACCAAAGGTTTCAGACATCAGACGGGCCATGGGCAGCTCCGTCCAGGCATCTCCTTTAAAGCCCACGGAATAGGAGTCAATCTGGCCGTCGTAAATGCTGCGCAGCGCAGCAAGGTTTGAACCGGAATCATAGCCGCCACTCAGCAGGATACCTACCCTGCGGCTATGGCCGATACGCCGGCGGATGGCTTGCGCATGCAATTCTCCATAACGGCGGGAGTAGGTTTCTACATCCGGATTCCGTTCAGTCGCCACCTTGGGTTCATGCTCAAAAACGCTGTCGCGCTTCAGACAATAAATGTCATCTGCCACCTTTTCATATAAGCTGGGATTTCTTTCCTTCAGCGAATCAAACATGGAATGTACTTTCGCTTGTGTCTCTAACTTTACAGAAGCCCAAACCGGCATCAGATAACCAAGCTCTGTCAACATGTAGAACTTTTCGCCGGCACCTAAAGAATGAACATCGAATAGGGCGAAATTATTCTTCTTCAAAATGCCACGCTGAAGGAATGTACTCAATGAAACCAGATTAGGCTCGAAATTTTCTTCCAGTTGGTCCTCTAAAAATTGCCAGGAAGTGGCAAAATTACCATCAATGTGACAATAGACGGGATAATGCGTGCCATGATGGTCGCGCACCACTCCGCATTCATTTTCTGAATAATATACTATGGTGAACGAACCGTCCAGGCGTGAAAAGCCATATGCCGGATCGGATAGAAACGCATCAGCAGCAAGCTTGGCATTGGTATCATCCGGAGTTGCCTGCAAGGTGTCCCGATTATACAAAGTTCCGAAAAAGAAAAGTCTCAGATTATAACTTTCAAAAGAAGATTCCGGCTCTTCTCCCTCTACGCAGGCTGTACGCCAATCTTCTAAAGTGATTTTTCCGTATATCATTTGTTTGCTTATAGACTTATTTGTTTCACGTAAATGCACTTCTTCTATTTTTCGACCACCCCATGCTTTGTATGTATAAAGCTCTTGTTTGCCCCCCGCAGCTTAAAGATATTTCCCGCCATCAGCAGGAAAGTGTAAGGTATCTTTTGCAGGGCCATTGCCAGGCGGCTGGTACAGAATCTTTTGGGAACGGCAACGAGCAATGCCACAGCGAGCAGAACCAGAAGCAGCCACCACTTCAGTCCCCACGTCCAGCGATAAATCGTAAATAGTACGGAAAAAAAGAACGTGAACCCCATCAACAGCAGGCGGGGAATGGAAAGCTGCTGGAAAAGCTTGTCGCAGAAGTCCCAGTTACGCGCAGCAAGCGCCTTCCACAGAAACTTGGCGAAGGTCTGGCAGTAATGCCATTGTGCCGACAGCCAGCGGCGGCGCTGACGGGAGAAATCGTCGGTGTTCTGTATCTTCTCATCGAACACAAAGGTTTCGGGCAGATAATAAAAACGCTTGCCGCGATAGAGCAGGGTCAGCTCCAATTCACGGTCGAAACCGCCCACAGCCTTGATGTCAGCCATCGTATCACGAAACAAGTCATAACGGAACGCCATACCGGAACCGATAAGGGCAGCCGACAAGCCCAGCTTGGCATGCCCCAGACGGAAAATGGTATTGTTGATTTCCTCACTGATGGCATCGAGCAGGGCCATGTCATTGTTCAGGTTCTTGGCACTCCGGTGGGTCTGCACAATCTCGACTTCCGGATTGGCGAAGAGGTCGTTAATATCACTCAGATAATCGTAAGGGATGACATTGTCCGCATCGAGCACCAAAGCGATGTCATAGTCATTGCCGATGGCAGCCATGGCGGCATTCAGAGATTTGGACTTGGTGCTTTTCTCAAAATGCACTTCAACCAGGCGGACAGGAAGCACAGCGAGGGAAGCGTTGGTTTCGGGCTGCATACGGTCCGAAATGACAACCGTATCAAAACAGTCGGCGGGATAATCCTGCTCCAGACATGAATGGACGCACTCGTGTATCACGGCGTCTTCGCGGTAGGCAGGAATCAGTATGGCAAAACGCTTGTGTTCCTTGGCTGGAGGGGGCAGAGGCAGGTCACGCCGGCGTGACGCCAGACTGTAAACCAATAGATACAGTATGTTTATTGCAAACCATATGTATAAAAGCCAATCGAATATATTCAATATATGTTCCAAAATCAGAGCTATTTAAGCTTTAGAGTTGCTGCTTGTTTTTAATGGGTATCCGACACAAAGATACAAAAAAGAAGTAGAGTCTGGACAAAATATACAAAAAATGCGAAGAATATAGGAATAAAAAAACGAGCAAGCTCTCACGAACCCCTCGCCCCTGTAAGAAAAGCCTTAAAGGCTTTTCTTTTAAACTGCATCAATGTTACCTAAAAATCAATCTTTCTCTTTACCTGAAAAATAAAACTTCAATTACCTATTCTGAAAACTTCAAAATCCAATTTTTACCTTTACCTAATTTACCTATTTATTCAAAACATTTAGCTTATGAAAAAAATCTATTTTCAATCCTTTTACCTAATAACTAATATCCTTTATTGAAAACTGTTTTGTTATTTATCAAATCCAAATGCAGTTTCCCAACTGCACTGCAAAGGTAAGTGTTTTATCCGCGCGCGCAAAACGCCGGCACATTTTTCGCGCGTTTTATAACATTGTTTTAGAGTTTAAGGGTACAGTTTACACTTATAAACATTTTATTGTTCATCGGGAGTATACTTTCCAGTAAAAAACAAACCACCGAAGCGCCGAAACGCTTCGATGGCTGTCCCTTTAAACACCTTTAAACAAAATGAATTTCTTCTTTATTTTCTTGCTTCGGCAATATACCCCAAAGCTTCTTTACATTTTTCTGTAACGTAAGTCCAGTCTTCGGCAGCGACCTTATCCTTCGGGAAGAGTTTGGAACCCATACCTACGCAGAACACACCCGCCTTAATCCAGGAGGTCAGGTTTTCCTGAGTCGGCTCCACCCACCGGTCACCATCAGCTTGGACCAGGGCATCGGAGCCAGCAGACCTTTCACGAGTTTGGCACCAAGCACGTCGCCCGGGAATATCTTGCAGAGGTCGCATCCTACTTCTTGCGCGAAGCCCACTTCTGAAACGCTTCCGCATCCCGGAGTATAGGCTACCAGGCGACGGTTACAAATCTTGGCAATCTCCGGGTTGAACAACGGGCCTACAACGAAACATGCACCCAACTGCAAATACAGCGCCGCAGTAGCAGGGTCAACGATGGAACCTACACCCATAGCCATCTCCGGGCACTCTTTGGCCGCAAACTTCACAACTTCCGCAAACACCTCGTGGGCAAAGTCACCACGGTTCGTGAATTCGAACGCACGAACACCTCCATCGTAACAAGCCTTTACAACTTTCTTTGCAACTTCTGCATCCTTATGATAAAAGACGGGCACCATGCCGGTAGAACCAATCTTATTCAATACTGAGATTTTATCAAATTTACTCATCTTTTATTTACTATTTACAATGTACAATGTACAATTTACCATGCGGACTACTTGTACAATGCTTAATTGTCATATTACTTAATATATTATACTTACCTCTATATATTATACTTTACCATTTACTTTATCACGCATAGTGAGTATAGATTTTACTACAATCTTCAAAAGCTCCTTGTTTTCAAGATACAAATCCTGCAACAAATCAGGTTTAACAAGTTCCAATTCCATTATAAGCTCCAACCAATAGGCCGTTTCATCAAGTTCTTCCTCTACCATTTTTAATTTGTTTAAGAAATCCTTGTCTGATTTTCCAACACAAGCTGCCCGATAATTGGCACCGGGAGAAGTACCGGAACGGACAATCTGGTTGCCAATAGCTCTACCTGCTGATGTATTAGGCAACTTGTCTACCAGCCTTATTATTCGTACCGCAAACATCTTCAAGCGGTTTTCATATCATCTCGATTCATCAGCAGCACAAATTGTACATTGTAAATGATAAATTGTAAATGAACTTATCTCTGCACTCGTCCGCTTGCATCCCTCCTGCCAGCGCTTCTACCTCTTCTGTGGAAACAAGGTTGAAGTCACCGTTGATAGTGTGCTTCAAGGCGGAAGCGGCTACTGCAAATTCGAGGGCGGCACCCTGGTTGGGTTTTGTCAGCAGGCCGTGGATGATACCACCTGAGAAAGAGTCGCCGCCACCTACGCGGTCGATGATAGGATTGATGTCGTAACGCTTTGACTCGTAGAATTCCTCGCCGTTGTAAATCATTGCTTTCCAGCCGTTGTGGGTAGCGGAGAAAGACTCGCGCAACGTAGAGATTACGTATTTGAAGCCGAATTCCTTCGCCATCGCCTTGAAGATTCCCTTGTAGCCTTCAGCGTCCGTCTTGCCGCCTTCCACGTCTGCATCGGGCTTGAAGCCCAGACAGAGTTCAGCATCCTCTTCATTGCCGATGCAGACATCCACATACTGCATCAAAGGCTTCATGATGGACTGGGCTTTTCTTTGGTCCAGAGTTTTTACGGAAATTGAGGTCTACCGACACCGTAACGCCGTGACGTTTGGCAGCCTCGCAAGCCAGGCGGGTCAACTCGGCGGCCTTGTCGGAGATGGCGGGAGTGATACCTGACCAGTGGAACCAGTCTGCACCTTCCATGATGGCATCGAAATCAAAGTCTGCCGCATCTGCCTCGGCAATGGCAGAGTGTGCACGGTCATAGATTACCTTACTGGGACGCATGGAAGCACCGGTCTCAAGATAGTAGATACCTACACGGTCACCACCACGCGCAATGAAATCTGTTTTACGCCATACTTGCGCAATACGTTGACAGCCGACTGGCCTATTTCATGTTTCGGCAACTTGGTTACAAAATAAGCATCATGTCCGTAGTTGGCACAGCTGACAGCCACGTTGGCCTCGCCGCCGCCATATACCACATCAAAGAGTCGGACTGCACAAAACGGGTGTTTCCCGGAGTAGACAGCCTCAGCATGATTTCACCTAATGTAACTACTTTCTTTCCATAATCTTTCTATGTTTTATTTTAATATGAAATTAATTTGTTTCCTTTCAATTTATCATTTCGAGGTATAAACAGAACCTAAATACCTGAAACTATGGAGAGTAAATCAAAATAATATTCGTTCTTCATAGTCTTCGTGTACGGGCACAAAGATACAACAATTTTGAAATACAAAAATTATCATATATTTGTATCGAAGATATTAAGATTATAATTGTGTGCGAGCACAAGAAGATGTACGATGGGACGATTTACGATTAGACAATTGAGATTACATTGTAGAATCGTAGCCAAAGCAACATCAATCGTACATCGTAAATCGTTAAATCGTAAATATACAGATGGAAAGAGTCAGAATAAAGGATATCGCCAAGATGGCCGATGTATCCGTGGAACCGTCGACCGTGTGATTCACGGGCGTAGCGGTGTCCGAGTCCAGCCGGAAGCGGGTGGAAGAAATCCTGAAACAACTGGATTACCAGCCCAATATGTATGCCAGTGCACTGGCTTCGAACAAAAGTATACATTTGCCTGCCTGCTGCCACTGCACGAGAAAGGCGAATACTGGACAGACGTGGAGACAGGCATACACAACGCCGTAGAGACTTACTCTGACTTCAACGTCGCCGTGCACCTCCTACTATGATCCGTATGACTATCATTCTTTGCGGAAGCCTCCGGACAGATTCTGTCACTGGAGCCGGACGGAGTGATGTTTGCCCCCACCGTTCCACAATACACCAAGCCCTTTACGGATGAGTTGACGCAACATAATATACCTTATATATATATAGACTCCAATATAAAGGAAGAGCCCGCCCTATCCTTCTACGGGCAGAACTCGCACCAGAGCGGATATTTTGCCGCCCGCATGCTGATGCTGCTTGCCGGAGAAGACGCGCAGGAAATCGTCATCTTCCGCAAGATAAACGAAGGCATCGTTGGGTCGAACCAGCAGGAACGCCGCGAAATAGGTTTCCGCGAATACATGCAGGAGCATCATCCCGCCTGCCGCATCTGGGAACTGGACCTGCATGCCAAGCGCGACAGCGAGGACACACTGATGCTGGACGAGTTTTTCCAAGAGCATCCTACCGTAAAGAACGGAATCACCTTCAACTCCAAAGCATACATCATCGGGGAATACCTGCTGAAGAAGCAGAAAAAAAACTTCAACCTGATGGGCTATGACCTGCTGCAACGCAACGTAGACTGCCTGAAACAAGGAAGCATCTTCTTCCTCATAGCACAGCAGCCCACCCTGCAAGGATTCGACGGCATCAAGGCCTTGTGCGAACACCTGATTCTGAAGAAGGAAGTCACAAGGGAAAACTTCATGCCCATTGACTTGCTGACGAAGGAGAATATAGAGTTTTATTACAATAAATAGTTACATGTACAATGCACCATCTACAATGTACAATTCGGCCATGCGGAAGGGGACTAATACTAATGCAGCGCAGCCAAATTGTACATTGTAAATGGTAAATGGGAAATTTAAAAGATGGAGGCAAAGTACCTGAAAATCAACCCTGCCGACAATGTTGCAGTGGCTATCACAACACTCCCGGCCGGTGAAAACTCACGGTGGACGGAAAGGAAATCACCTTGAATGAGGATGTTTCTGCCGGACACAAATTTGCACTGAAAGATTTTGCGGAAGGCGAAAACGTCATTAAATACGGATACCCCATCGGCCACGCCCGGAAAGCGCAGAAGCAGGGGGATTGGATGAATGAAAACAATATCAAGACCAACTTGTCCGGGTTGCTGGAATACACATACAACCCTGTCAACGTAGACCTCAATACTACAACTCTAAACCTCAATACTGGTGCGCCAAACCTGACCTTTAGAGGATACAAACGCAAGAACGGCGACGTAGGTGTGCGCAACGAGATATGGATTATTCCGACAGTGGGCTGTGTGAACGGAATCATCAACCAGCTTGCCGAAGGCCTGCGCCGCGAAACGGGCGGAAAGGGCGTGGATGCCATCATGGCTTATCCCCATAATTACGGCTGCTCCCAGTTGGGCGACGACCACGAGAATACAAAGAAAATCCTCCGCGACATGGTGTTGCATCCCAATGCGGGAGCCGTACTCGTGGTAGGCCTGGGTTGCGAGAATAACCAGCCGGATGTGTTCCGCGAGTTCCTGGGAGACTATGACCAGGAGCGCGTAAAGTTTATGGTGACCCAGAAAGTGGGCGATGAATACGAAGAAGGAATGGAACTGCTGCGCGAGCTCTATGCCAAAGCCATCCAGGACCAGCGCGAGGATATTCCCTTAAGCGAACTGCGTGTAGGCCTGAAGTGTGGCGGTTCGGACGGTTTCTCCGGCATCACCGCCAATCCGCTACTGGGCATGTTCTCCGACTTCCTGGTAGCACAAGGCGGCACCAGCGTACTGACGGAAGTGCCGGAAATGTTCGGTGCAGAAACTATCCTGATGAACCGCTGCCGCACCAAAGAGCTGTTTGAGGACACGGTGAAGCTGATTAATGACTTCAAGGAATATTTCCTCTCACACGGTGAACCGGTAGGTGAAAACCCGTCTCCGGGAAATAAGGCGGGTGGCATCTCTACATTGGAGGACAAGGCCTTGGGATGCACACAGAAATGCGGCACAAGCTACGTGGAAGGGTACTTCCATATGGCGAACGCCTGAAAGTAAAGGGACTGAACCTGCTGTCTGCTCCGGAAACGACCTTGTAGCCGCCACTGCCCTTGCCTCTTGCGGATGCCACATGGTGCTGTTCACCACAGGACGCGGAACCCTTCGGAACCTATGTGCCGACCATGAAGATTTCCACCAACTCCACTTTGGCAAAGAACAAGCCGGGCTGGATAGACTTCAACGCCGGAGTTATCGTCGAGAACGAACCGATGAAGAAAACCTGCGAACGCTTCATCGAATATATCATCAAAGTAGCAAGCGGTGAATTCGTGAACAACGAAAAGAAAGGCTACAAGGAAATAGCCATCTTCAAGACCGGAGTAACTTTGTAAATTGAAAATTAAGGGCTGATAGATGGAGGGCGGGACAAAACCATTTTGTACCGCCCTTTGTTTTGTTACCTTTGCGGCGAAATTGATTTCACCACAGATAACACCGATTAACATGGAATTGATTGAAAGATAGAAATCTGTGGTGAAACATTAATCTCAACCAAACAATACAACTATGTCAGCAACAACCGATACAACCCTAAAACCAAAGGCGGCTGGTGGGCACTCAGCCCGTTGGCGGTGTTCCTTTGCCTCTATCTGGTGACCTCGCTCCTGGTGAACGACTTCTATAAAGTCCCCATCACGGTAGCCTTCCTCGCCTCGTCCTGCTATGCCATCGCCATCACGCGCGGCCTGAATCTGGAACAGCGCATCTATCAGTTTTCCGTGGGCGCCAGTAACAAGAACATCATGCTGATGGTATGGATATTCATCCTTGCAGGAGCATTCGCCCAAAGCGCCAAGCAGATGGGCGCCATTGATGCAACCGTAAATCTGACCCTGCATATACTGCCGGACAACCTGCTACTGGCGGGCATCTTCATTGCCGCCTGCTTCATCTCCCTCTCGATAGGAACAAGCGTAGGAACTATCGTCGCACTGACTCCGTAGCCGTGGACTGGCGGAAAAGACGGGCATCGACCTGCCCTACATGGTCGCCATCGTGGTGGGAGGCTCGTTCTTCGGAGACAATCTTTCCTTCATATCCGACACCACCATTGCATCGACCAAGACGCAGGACTGCGTGATGAGGGACAAGTTCCGCGTCAACTTCATGATTGTAGTCCCCGCAGCTCTTGTCGTGCTGGGTCTCTACATCTTTCAAGGACTGTCCGTCTCCGCCCCGCCCCAAGTGCAGACCATCGAGTGGATAAAGGTAATCCCCTACCTCATCGTGCTGGGCACGGCCGTAGCAGGTGTCAACGTCATGCTGGTACTGCTGCTGGGCATCCTCTCTACTGGAATTATCGGTATCTATACCGGTACCGCCTTCTTCGACTGGTTCGGAGCCATGGGAACGGGCATCACCGGCATGGGCGAGCTCATCATCATCACCCTGCTGGCCGGAGGCATGCTCGAGACCATCCGCTACAACGGCGGCATCGACTTCATCATCTCCCGGCTGACCCGCCACGTCAGCGGCAAGCGGGGAGCCGAATTCAGCATCGCCGCCCTGGTCGGCATCGCCAATCTCTGCACCGCCAACAACACCATTGCCATCATCACCACCGGCCCCATAGCCAGGACATCGCCCTCCGCTTCCACCTGACCGCCGGAAAACAGCCAGCATACTGGACACCTTCTCATGCCTCGTGCAAGGAATCATCCCCTACGGAGCGCAAATGCTGATAGCCTCCGGACTTGCCGGCATTTCACCCATCAGCATCATCGGAAACCTGTATTACCCTTCTGCATGGGAACATGCGCCATACTCGCCATTCTGCTGAGATACCCCAGGAAATACTCGGGAGAAGGATGAGTGACAAGTGATGAGTTATGGGTGACGTTGTGTGAACATTTAAAAAAACCCTCGTGCCAACAAATAACTCATAACTCATAACTCAAAACTCAAAATCTTTTCTTACCTTTGCACTCGCTATTACGAGATAGTAGCATAATTCAAATCATTAACTAAAACATTTTAATTAAATGGCAACAAAAATCAGATTGCAAAGACATGGACGTAAAGCTACGCTTTCTACTCTATCGTTATTGCAGACGTAAGAGCACCACGTGATGGTAAATTTATTGAGAAGATTGGTACTTACAATCCTAACACCAATCCTGCCACAGTAGATTTGAAGTTCGACCGCGCACTTGACTGGGTGTTGAAGGGTGCACAACCTACTGACACAGTTCGTAACATCCTCTCCGCGAAGGTGTTTACATGAAGAAGCACTTGCTGGGCGGTGTAGCGAAAGGCGCATTCGGCGAAGCTGAAGCTGATGCTAAGTTCGAAGCCTGGAAGAACAACAAACAAAGCGGTTTGGCTGCTCTGAAGGCTAAGGAAGACGAAGCTAAGAAAGCTGAAGCAAAAGCACGTCTGGAAGCTGAAAAGAAGATAAACGAAGAAAAAGCAAAAGCACTGGCTGAAAAGAAAGCTGCTGAAGCTGCTGCAAAGCCGCTGCCGAAGCACCGGCCGAAGAGGCTCCTGCCGAAGAAGCCCTGCTGCTGAAGAAGCTGCTGCCGAATAATAGTAAGCACAGCGTTATCGCTAAAATGGGATTAAAACTATAAAAATCCTCTCCGGTTCATATCGGAGGGTTTTTTATTACTATATTTGCAGCTATAATCATTCATTAAAAACAAACAATGAAAAAGTTTACTTATCTGCTCGCTGTAGCCGCTGTATTTACAGCTTGTAACAGTGGAAACAACGGTTACACCGTAACCGGAACTGTAGAGGGTGCAGCCGACGGCGACACCGTATATCTGAAACCGTGGAAGGACGCCAATTCGTAAAATTGACTCTGCTGTCATCAAAGATGGAACATTTACCTTCAAGGGTACACAAGATACTGCTGTCAACCGCTACATCTCCTACAAAGCCGAAGGAAAAGACGGCGCAGCCATCGACTTCTTCCTGGAAAACGGCAAGATTAAAATCAACTTGTCGCAGGAAAACAACTCTGCCACCGGTACTGCCAACAATGATGCCTACCAGGAAATCAGAGCCCAAATCAACGGTCTGAACAAACAAATGATGACTATCTACGAATCCATGTCGGACACCACACTGACCGACGAACAACGCGAGGCAAAGAGATGGAAAATCTGGAAAACAGCATGATATCCGCCATCAAAGCCGGCATCAACAAGAACATCACCAACCCGGTGGGTGTACTCCTGCTGAAGCAGAACTACTACTACATGGATGTGGCAGACCTCGACCCGCTGATGCCCCAAATCCCTGCAGCTTACGACAACGACGAAGCCATCGTCAAGATAAAGAACAACGTTGAAAAGATGAAAGCCACTGCCGTAGGCCAGAAGTTTACAGACTTCGAGATGCAGACGCCGGAAGGAAAAACGGTAAAACTGTCCGACTACGTAGGCAAGGGCAAAGTTGTCCTTGTTGACTTCTGGGCAAGCTGGTGCGGCCTGCCGTCGCGGATGCCCAACCTGGTGGAAGCTTACGCCAAATATAAGAACAAGAACTTCGAGATTGTAGGCGTATCTCTGGACCAGAGTGCTGACGCATGGAAAGAAGCCATCAAGAAGCTGAACATCACGTGGCCGCAAATGTCCGACCTGAAATACTGGAACTGCGAAGGCGCACAGCTTTATGCCGTAAGCAGCATCCCCACTGTGTTGATTGACGGTGAAGGAACTATCCTTGCACGCGGACTGCACGGTGACGAGCTTCAGGAAAAGATAGCCGAAGCTGTCAAATAATAAAACCGGACACACCGGAAACTAAAAAAGGAGTGCCACACTTCGTCAATCGAAATGCCACACTTCACGAGGCCCAATCAATGGCATTTACCTCTGTGAAATGTGGCATTTTCCTTGCTGAAGTGTGGCATTCGGAATGATGGAATGCGGCGTTTTTCAAGAGAAGATACGCGCAGCCATTTCCATCCCCAACCTTACGGTTTCCCACTGTTTCTCCTCATCGGCCTCCGAAGGCGAAAGAAGCGCATTGGCATCCGGCAGACATAAAGTGAAACGTTTCAAAGGAATATAGTTCAATACACTTTCGGTTTTCGCCTGCAATTCATCCAATTCGTCTTCCTGAGGATAATGGGACAGCACGAAACCGAACACCGCTTCCTTCTCGTGTATGAACCAGAGCAGACGGTTACGGTCGCACGCGCCACAGTCGTAATTCAGGAAATAAGCATCGGCCCCATGCAGTTGCACCAGCATATCCGTAGGTGCATGGAATGCAACATACATCCCTGCAGGACGCTCACGCAAAACCCGGTTGTTGAGCCGGATGGTATCTTCCATTATCACCGAATGTACCCCGTCGAACTGGACGTAGCGGCAGCCTGCATCATAAAGTTTGGTAAGCAAAAATTTGTAGCAGGAAGCAATATCATCCGTCAAAAGCCGGATGTCGGAGTAAACGGTTTCTATCTGAGTCCGCTCCACACGTTGAATAATCTGGGTCATAACCTCTGCCGGCGAAGGGATATGCTGTTTTTTCATCACCCCTCCGTCCACAATGGAATCAAGAAATGCGAATTCTTCCAGAATAGGATGCCGTAGCAAACTGAGCCGTCCTGTAATCTCCAAAGGAGAGCCTTCGGAGAAAGGCCGGCCGTCTTTGGAACAAATACCCTCCCAGCTTTCCAAAAAATCGCGACTTCGGAAACCACCATCGGAAACAACCTTCATGCCTCCCAGCTCCAGCCGTTCCACCAGACTGCGCACTTCCGCATCTTCAACAGCCTGCAATATCTGCCGGCTCACCTGCCCGTTCTGATATTGCTCGCGGACATCCTTCAATGCACGAGGTACACAAAAAGCCCCAGCTATATCAATTTTAAACGGAGGAAATACATTTGCCATGTTCATCCTTTCTTTGATTATTATAATAATGATACTTTTGCCCCAATACCATGAGCAGCAAAGCAATACAATCGAATGGCAACAAGAAGTATTATCAAGGACTAAAAACCTTAAATAAACCAATTCGTTGCAAATATAACTAAAAAAATCGAAGATTCACAATCTGCCCAAAAGATTTATCTTCATTTGACACTTCGAAATCAGATGATGCTTATGCATGCAATAATAATCAGTAATGAATAACTTTAAAAGTTATTTTTCATTAGAAGTTTTCCACTTTAAACAATTATATCATTAATAATCAATAGATTAACACTTTTTAAACTACAAAAAGTTTTCCAAAAAACAAAACCTATCAATAACTATAATATCTTTGTTTCCGCAATTAAACTAAAAAAGACAGTCACATTTAAGCATAAAAGGTTATGATACAGACAGTACTCAAGCGCGACGGGCGCGTCGTCGGATTCAACGAAGAAAAAATAGCAACGGCCATCCGCAAAGCCATGTTGCATACAGACAAGGGGGAAGACCTGCAACTGATACACCAGATTACGGACCGCATCTCTTTCAAGGGAGATTCGCAGATGACGGTGGAAGCCATCCAGGATTTGGTGGAAGTGGAGCTGATGAAGAGCAGCCGCAAGGACGTTGCCCAGAAATACATCGCTTACCGCAACCAGCGAAGCATTGCCCGCAAAGCAAAGACGCGCGACATGTTCCTGGAAATCATTAACATCAAGTCCAACGACATCACACGCGAAAATGCCAACATGAATGCCGATACCCCGGCGGGCATGATGATGAAGTTTGCCAGCGAAACCACCAAGCCTTTTGTGGACGACTATCTGCTGAGTGAAGAAGTGCTGGATGCTGTCACCCAGAACTATCTGCACATCCATGACAAGGATTATTATCCCACCAAGAGCCTGACATGCGTGCAGCATCCGCTGGACCATATTCTGAAATACGGCTTCTCTGCCGGACACGGCGAATCGCGCCCGGCCAAACGCATCGAGACTGCCAGTATCCTGGGATGCATCTCGCTGGAAACAGCCCAGAACGAGATGCACGGCGGACAAGCCATCCCTGCATTCGATTTCTACCTTGCCCCCTACGTGCGCAACAGCTTCATCGAGGAAGTCAAGAACCTGGAAGAACTGAATGGAAAAGACTATTCCCATCTCTATCAGAAGGAACTGGCCGACTATCTGCTACAGCCGTTGGACGGACTGACGGGCGAGGACCGCATCGTACAGCATGCCGTCAACAAGACCGTATCGCGTGTGCACCAGTCCATGGAGGCGTTTATCCATAACATGAACACCATCCACTCACGCGGCGGCAACCAAGTGGTGTTCAGCTCCATCAACTACGGCACAGACACCTCTGCCGAGGGGCGCTGCATCATCCGCGAGCTGCTGAAAAGCACCTATCAAGGGGTAGGAAACGGAGAAACCGCCATCTTCCCCATCCAGATATGGAAAAAGAAACGGGGTGTGAGCTACCTGCCTGAAGACCGCAACTACGACCTCTACCAACTGGCCTGCAAGGTGACGGCACGGCGTTTCTTCCCGAACTTCCTGAACCTGGACGCCACCTTCAACCAAAGCGAGGACTGGAAAGCCGATGACCCGAAACGCTACCAGCATGAAGTTGCTACCATGGGATGCCGTACCCGTGTATTCGAAAACCGTTTCGGACCGAAGACCTCCATCGGACGCGGCAACATCTCTTTCTCTACCATCAACATCGTCCGTCTGGGCATTGAGTGCATGAACATCGAAGACAAAGAACAGCGCATCGCCCGGTTCTTTGCCAAGTTGGATAGTATGCTCGAAGTGACCGCACGCCAGCTGCACGAGCGCATGGAGTTTCAAAAGACCGCCTTCGCCAAGCAGTTCCCGCTACTGATGTCTGCCTTGTGGATAGGCAGCGAGAAGCTGAAACCGAACGATACGATTGCTTCCGTCATCAACCAGGGAACACTGGGAATCGGTTTCATCGGATTGGCAGAATGTCTCGTGGCATTGCTCGGAAAACATCACGGCGAATCTGGCGAAGCCCAGGAGCTGGGACTGAAAATCGTGACCTATATGCGCGACCGTGCCAACCAGTTCTCGGAGCAATACCAGCACAACTACAGCGTGCTTGCCACTCCTGCCGAAGGGCTGTCGGGCAAGTTCACCCGCATCGACCGTAAGAAGTTCGGCACGCTGCCGGGCATTACGGACCGTGACTACTACACCAACTCCAACCACGTGCCCGTATACTACAAATGCAGCGCCCGCCACAAAGCGGAAGTGGAGGCTCCTTATCATGAGCTGACCCGCGGCGGACACATCTTCTATGTGGAGATAGACGGTGACGCCACCCACAATCCGGAAGTCATTATGCGTGTAGTGGACATGATGGACCAATACAACATCGGCTACGGTTCGGTAAACCACAACCGTAACCGCTGTCTGGAGTGCGGCCACGAAAACTCCACCCCAAACCTGGAAGAATGCCCGAAGTGCGGCAGCAAGCATATCGACAAGCTGCAACGCATCACCGGCTACCTGGTGGGGACAACCGACCGCTGGAACAATGCCAAGCTGGCAGAGTTGAACGACAGGGTCGTTCATAATTAAAAATTGAAAATTAAAAATTAAAGGGCTGCGCAGTGCAAAGCGGAGCTTCATTTTTAATGGTTGACGTTTAATTTTTAATGATTAATGTTCAGCTTCCTACCTGCGATGTTTAATTTCTAATTTTTAATTCCCTACTCATGCTTTCTATTCTCGACATTTTAGAAGATACCACAGTAGACGGTCCGGGCTTCCGGACTGCCATTTATGCTGCCGGATGCCCCAACGGTTGTCCCGGTTGCCACAATCCGGAGTCGTGGGACATCAACCGCGGGCACTGGATGAGTACGGAAGAGATTCTGGAAAAAGTCCTTGCCGACAACTTTGCAGACGTCACCTTCAGTGGTGGAGACCCGATGTTCCAGCCGGAAGGATTCACCCAACTGGCACATGCCATCAAGGAGCGGAGCCGGAAAAACATCTGGTGCTATACGGGCTATACTTTCGAAAAGCTACTGCGCAACCCGCGCCAAGCCCAACTGCTGAAGTACATCGACGTACTGGTGGACGGCAAATTCAAGAAAGAACTGAGGGATGAGGAACTCTATTTCCGGGGAAGCCGCAACCAGCGTCTGATTGACGTACAAACATCCCTGCAAAAAGGCGAAACCGTCATTTACCACTATAATCCGAAAAAGGGCATTTAAAAAAGAAGAAAAGTTTTCAAAAATATATGAGCACTTTTATAATGTTATAATATCAGGCGCGAATTACACGGAATAACACGGATTCAATAAACAAAATCCGTGAAATCCGCGTAATCCGCGCCTAAAAGAAAGTGTTAAGAGTTTTTTGACACCCTCCACCTATATCACCATTCTATAAATTTCCCTCTTTCCCTGCGCTTCTGCAGCTCCTCCTGAAGAAAGCGCTGCCTATCCTTGGCAATATACCGGCGGGCAAAGATATTGGGCACCGCCACTCCCAGCGCTATGCAGAGAATAATCAGTGAAGCCGTGATGCCGTTGGAAACAACCGCCGTCACCTCGCCTACCACACCGTGCATATTGATAAGCCCAAAAAGTGCACGATACATCAGCACTCCCGGAATCATCGGGATGACAGAAGGAATCGTCAGTACGTGATTGGGAACATGGAACCAATGCACTGCCTTCACGGCTATCAGGCTGACAACCATGCTGCCCATGAACGAACCTATCACCGGTCCGTAACCCAATTCGAAATTGACAAAGTTACGTGTACAAACGGCAATGATGCCGCCCACCGCAACAACCCACAACAAACGCCGCTGTATGTTGAATATCATGGAAAATCCCATGGCAGCTATCGCCGCCGCAATGGCATACACCAGATAACTGTCATGAGGCACCATACTCAATTCGCTGAACTTCTTGTCAATCACGACATCCTCCACCGTCAGCAGGCGCATGGCTATTACAATGCCGAAGGCCATTGCACAGACCATCAGCACCGTATTCACAGCCCGCACAATGCCCACCTGGATATAATTGTCAATCATATCATCCACAAAGTTTATCAGCGGCACCCCCGGAACGATGAACAGTGCACACGCCAACAACGGATGATAGGGAGTTTCCGAGAGCCCGGCAAACGAAGACACATAGGCCAGACAGGTAGAAATCAATGCGGCAATGGCAATACTCATATAGTGATTGATGCCGAACTCCATGCAACGGGCACGGACGCGGAAGCCGGCAAAAGCGCAGATAGAGGTAAACAGAAACGCCATCCAGTCACCACCGAACAGTTTGCAGAAACCTCCGCAGGCAAAGCCGGCACCGATGGCAACAACGTATGGCACATAGTTCCGCTTCTTGTTTTTGATTCTTTCCAGTTCCTCCTCATACTGGTCGAGGGAATAGTCATTCTCAATAGCCCGCCAGGACAGTTTGCTGATTTCGGAAATGGCAGTCATGTTGATGCCATGCTTTTCACATTTCTGGAATTTGGAGAACGAATGCAGGCCGTCGCTCACATTCACCACCAGCATGGTATAACTTACGTCGATGTGGAGCTTTTCTTCCGGCAGCCCCAGATAGGCGGCAACACGGTTCAGGTTACGAACAACACGGTTCGTATCAGCCGCACTCTCCACCAGCAGCTGTCCGGTACGAAGCAATAAATCGAGTTTCCTGCGCAGCAGGGCAATCTCTTGTTCAGTCAAAGTCTTATCCATGAATCTTTTTACCTATTTTTTTGGAGGCACAAAGATAGGCAAAATGTAGAAAACGATTTCATTCTTTCGGCAGAAAACTCTACCTTTGCAGCCGTTTTTTTAATGGACACAAATGGAAATATTCTGGAATACTATCGCACAATACAACGAGGCCACCTGGTGGACACAGCTCCTCATCACCGCAGCAGGTATCCTGCTCACCACGCAACTCTACCGGAAACCGACCTTATGGGCAAAACGCTCCATGAAAATCTACATGGTATTTCTGAACGGGTGGATATCCATCGTGTACTACATGATGTATTGCGGAGCGCGCGGACACCACCATATACTCGCCATCTTCTGGGGAGTGATTGCAGTGTTGTGGCTATGGGATTTGTTTACCGGCTACACTCCGTTCGAGCGCAACCCGAAATACAAGGTACTGGTGGGGGTACTCTATGCAATGCCTTTCCTCTACCCGCTCCTTTCGTGGGCACGCGGAATGGAATTTCCCATGATGACCACCACCGTGATGCCCTGCTCGGTAGCAGTTTTCACCATCGGGCTGCTGCTGGCTTTCTCGCGCAGGGTCAACCTGCTCGTCATTCTGTTCCTTTGCCACTGGGCGCTCATCGCCTTTTCCAAAGTCTACATCTACAAGATTCCCGAAGACCTGCTACTGGCAAGCGCCACTGTGCCTGCCATCTATCTGTTCTTCAAGAACTACTTTGAACAGAACTTGCACAAGGAAACCAAGCTGGGCGCACGGCTCATGAACTGGTTCCTTATCCTCATCTGTATAGTGGTCGGGGTACTGCTCAGCATGACGCTGCTCCATGGGATGAGAGGATAAAGAAATAGCGCGCTTCCGCGCGCCAAAATCATTTCTTCTTTCCCTGATTGGCCACAGCCTCCATCAATTTCTTTATCTCCTCGGGGTCACCCAAGAAATAGTCTTTCGTCAAGTTCAGCTCATCGTCAAACTCAAAGACGTAGGGCACCGCCGTAGGCAGGTTCAGATGCACAATTTCATCGTCCGAAATATGCTTCAGATGCTTGATAATACCCCGCAGGCTATTGCCATGAGCCACTACCAGCAATTCGTCGGCCGTCTTCAGATTCGGGAAGATGACACATTTCCAGTAAGGCATGATACGCTCAATCGTATCTTTCAACGACTCCGTACGGGGCAGTTCGGCATCGGGCACTTCTTGATAACGGTCCTCAAAACGCGGATTACGCGGGTCATCCTCGGCCAATGCATGCGGAGCCACATCAAAGCTCCGGCGCCATACCAACACCTGCTCGTCACCGTACTTGGCAGCCGTCTCTGCCTTGTTCAGCCCTTGCAACTGGCCGTAGTGTTTCTCATTCAACCTCCACGATTTCTCCACCGGAATCCAGTCCTGGTCGAGGCGGTCCAGCACACAATCCAGTGTCTTCACGGCACGCTTCAGATAGGAAGTATACGCCTTCTTGAAGCGGAATCCCTTTTCTGCCAGCAGCTCACCCGCCCTTACAGCTTCAGCAACGCCTTTCTCTGTCAAATCAACATCCGTCCACCCCGTGAAGCGGTTTTCCTTATTCCATGCACTCTCGCCGTGGCGAAGCAAAACAATCTTTTTCATATAGTCTCCTTTCAGTTTTACCTATAGAACACCCGGCTACCTCCTCTTGTTCATGCAATAGCGGACCACATATACCAAAAGTATCAGAAACGCCACCCACACCATGCTGATGACCGGCAGGTAGCGGTTATACAAATATTCCCCTTCCTTCGGGACACGGTTGAAAGTACAGATTATGCAATTACAGCACGCATCGAGTGCATCATGCGAGAATACCGAAAAAACAATGATAGCCACCCCCGCAAGAAGCATCATCAAAGTCCCCCACACCAGCCACTTACCAGCCACGGAAGGATGGAATTGCGAATGAGTGGAATGTACGAATCTAACCATAAACACTTGTCTATTATTACCGGTACAAATGTCCTTCATTTTTAACAATCCGGCAATACCTACTTTTCATCAAAAAGAGAGTCTGCCATCCCAATTAGTAGGTAGCCGCGACCTCTATAAACCACGCCACAAGCTAACCCGAAATGGGGAGCGGCACAACACTAAAAGCCCTACATGTAGGTATTTCACGTTCTCCGGCAAAGCCTTTACTTTGCAGCAAACAATTTAATCACTTTATTTACAATGAAAAAGACTGGTGTTTTTTATGGTTCCAGTACCGGAACCTGCGAAGAGTTGGCTAACCAGATAGCCGAAAAGTTGGGAGTTTCCTCCACCGACGTACATAGTGTTGACAAGATGACCGCCGATAAAATCAAGGAATATGAAGTGCTGGTTCTAGGTACCTCCACTTGGGGAGACGGCGAACTGCAGGACGACTGGTATGACGGCGTAAAGGTACTGAAGAGCGCCGACCTTTCCATGAAGTTCGTAGCCTTATTCGGTTGCGGCGACTCCGACTCCTACTGCGACACATTCTGCGACGGCATCGGAGTACTCTACGAGGACCTGAAGGATAGCGGGTGTACCTTCTTGGGCAACAAAGTCAGCACGGACGGGTATTCCTTCTCCTCTTCCATCGCCGTGGTAGACGGTGCATTCGTAGGACTTCCCCTCGACGAAGTGAACGAAAGTAACAAAACCGCCGAACGCATTGACGCCTGGACAGCCGAAATAAAAAGCAAGCTCTAGAAAAGAAACAGACCATCCGTTTACTTTAAACGGATGGTCTGCCTGCATCATGCAGATGATATCTTTTATCTGAACAGATAATGTGTTCCGCCATATCCGCAGGCACATTATCTTTTTTATGCTCTTATACGAACCAGCGAACGTAGCAGAAGTCCTGACGGTGAGGCAGGTCTGCATTCTTCGGGAACATACGGTAAGAAACCTTGAAGCTACCCGCATTTTCCATCTTGTGCTTAGCTTGGAAAGTATAAAGGTTACCTTCTTTCTTCACTACATTGAACGGTTCTACGGAGTAAACATGCTGTTTGCCATCCTGAGCCGTATAAGTAGTCACCAGTTCCAGACCGATAGCATCGTTCAAGCCCTTCTCGTCGATAACGTAAGTAATGGTGTATTCCTTACCGCTCTCGATGGAGCCTTTCACCAGGTCTTCGGTCTTTTCGCAAGACACCACTTCAATGCTGTCCCACTTCTCGGCAACTTCTTCCTTCCAAGCAGCTATTTCCTTAGCCTTGGCACAACCGTCGGCAGCCAGCATCTTGAAACGTTTGGCCTCCTTGATGTAGAACTTGTCGTAATAGTCGTCCAGCTGACGCTTCATTGTATAGTGGGGAGCAATCTGTGCGATGGAGTTCTTGATAGTCTTCACCCAACCTTCAGAATATCCCTTCTTGTTGCGTGCATAGAACAACGGCAGAATTTCTTGCTCAAGAATGCTGTAGATAGTAGCGGCATCGAGCTGGTCCTGATGTTCCTGGTTCTGGTAAGTACGCTTTTCGGTCAATGCCCAACCGGCACCTTCACGATAGCCTTCCAACCACCAGCCGTCGAGTACGGAGAAGTTTACAACACCGTTCATCAACGCCTTTTCGCCGGAAGTACCGGATGCTTCGAGCGGACGTGTCGGAGTGTTCAGCCAGATATCCACACCTGAAACGAGGCGACGTGCCAACTGCATGTCATAATTTTCCAGGAAGATAATCTTGCCCAGGAACTCCGGACGACGGGAAATCTCAATGATTCTCTTAATCAAGCCCTGGCCGGCACCATCGTGCGGGTGAGCCTTACCGGTAAAGAGGAACTGTACCGGATAGTCGGGGTTGTTCACAATCTTGGCCAGACGGTCGAGGTCGGTGAACAGCAAGTGTGCACGCTTGTAGGTAGCGAAACGGCGTCCGAAACCTATCAGCAGAGCGTTCGGATTGATTTTGTCCAGCAGGGAAACGATGCGTGAAGGGTCACCCTGGTTCTTCAACCAAGTTTCACGGTATTGCTTGCGAACATAGTCAATCAGTTTGTTCTTCATCACCATGCGCGTCTTCCAGATTTCTTCGTCGGACACGTTATAGATAGCCTCCCAAATCTTGGGGTTGGACTGGTCGTAGAGGAAGTTCTCATCAAAATGCGCAGCATAGAGATGTTTCCACTCCGTAGCGCTCCAAGTGGGGAAGTGTACACCGTTGGTAACGTAGCCCACATGGCTTTCTTCGGGGAAGTAACCCTTCCAGATGGAAGCGAACATCTCCTGGGAAACCTTTCCGTGCAGCCAGCTCACACCGTTCACCTCCTGAGAAGTGTTGCAAGCGAATACAGACATACAGAAACGTTCACCCTTGTCGCCCGGATTGTTACGTCCGAGGTCCATCAGGTCGTCCCAGCTGATACCCATTCTTGAAGGATAGCCGCCCATGTACTTGCCGAAAAGGCCTTCGTCGAAGTAGTCGTGACCGGCAGGAACCGGAGTATGTACAGTATAGAGAGAAGAAGCACGTACCAGCTCGATAGCCTGGTCGTAAGTCAGACCTTCGGCCACGTAGTCACAGATGCGCTGTACGTTGATTAAAGCAGCATGTCCTTCGTTGCAGTGATAGATATCTTTCTTGATGCCCAGCTTCTTCAGCGTCAGAATACCACCGATACCGAGCAGGATTTCCTGCTTCAAGCGGTTTTCCCAGTCACCGCCATACAGCTGGTGAGTGATGGAACGGTCGAACTCGCTGTTCATTTCATTATCAGTATCAAGTAGATAGAGAGAGATACGTCCAACGTTCACTCTCCACACATAAGCATGCACGTAGTAGTCCAGATAAGGAACATCCACTACCATCTGCTCGCCCTTCTCATCCAATACACGGTCGATGGGCAACTGGCCAAAGTTCTGTGCCTCGTAATTGGCAATCTGCTGGCCGTCCATAGACAATGTTTGTGTAAAGTAACCGTAGCGGTACAGGAAACCGATTGCACACAAGTCGGCGTTGCTATCGGAAGCTTCTTTCAGGTAGTCACCGGCAAGTACACCCAGACCGCCGGAATATATCTTAAGTACATGGCTCAAACCATACTCCATACTGAAATAAGCCACGGACGGGCGCTTGCTGTCAGGCTTCACATCCATGTATGTGCGGAACTTGGAGTATACGTCATCCATTCTGCGCAGAATAACTTTGTCATTTGCGAGTGCCTCGAGTTTAGCATAACTCATACGTTCCAGCAGAAGTACGGGGTTCTGTCCCACTTCTTTCCAGAGAGCAGGGTCAAGGTCTCTGAACAGTTCGGTGGCTTCATAATTCCATGCCCACCAGATGTTATGTGCCAGTTCAGACAGTTTCTCCAGTTCGGCGGGAATGTGCGATTTCACATTCACATCTTTCCAGTTAGGAGTGTTTACATTACTAACTTTAATCTTCATTGTATGATAACTAATTGATTAATAATTCTTTTATTTTAGTTGACGCTTCATGGCATTGCGCAGTGCAATGTCGTAAGCCTCGTAATAATATTGTATAAAGTGCTTCCACAAAGCCTGCTCTGCCACCTGGCCTGCACGTTTGCGTATTTCCTTAATTTCAGCTTCCGTCTTGGTAGAGAACAAGGCTACGGTATCCTTGATGCCGTCTGCCACTTCGGAATAGTTATAGTCCGAACGGTGCAGCACTTCCACTCCGTCGTTTATGCCATGCTGGTTTTTCAGGCTGTTCACCCAAAGTCCGAAACCGGCAAGGTCGGTGGTGATGGTAGGCACCCGGAAAGCCACACTCTCCAGCGGGGTATATCCCCACGGTTCGTAATAGGACGGATAGACACTGAGGTCCTCGCCTAAAATCAAGTCGTAATAATGCTTGTTGAGGATACCGTCGTGGCCATCCTGATAGCAAGGTACAAAAATCACTTTCACCTTATCTTCGGGACGATTGCCCATACCGAGGTATTTCAGCATATCCAGCACCTGGTCGTGCGTCATATTGTGCAGCCAGTGGGTGATGAAAGGACACTGCAACGGTTCGGTGAACTTATTTTTGCTCTTCAGGCGCTTCTGCAAGTCCTCGCGGGGGTCTCCCACCCAGCCGGGCACGTTGACAAACGCCAATACTTTCTTCTTTAAATCCTTATCGCGGTTCAGCCGGTTCAATGATTCCAGGAACACATCTATACCCTTGTTCTTGAACTCATAGCGTCCGCTGGTACCGATAATCAGCGTATCGTCGCCCAAGTCCTCACCCAGCAGGCAGTTTGCCACACGCAGCATGGTGGAACGGGCACGTTTGCGCTTGCCGGTAAAGGTGGCGCCTTTCGGTACAAAATCATCTTCAAAACCGTTCATCAGCACAACATCCGCAGGCTTGTCAAGCAATTCCCTGCATTCGTTGTTTGTGATTTCGCTCACAGTGGTGAAACAGTCCACATAGTGGGCCGTCTGCTTTTCAATGGAATGTTTGGACTGCATGTTCAGCTCCTCCGCCATCTGGTCGCCGTTGTAGGCGAAAAGATAATCGTAAAGCGGCTTGTTGTTGCCAGCTATGGAGCGGCCGATGGACGTGGCATGGGTGGTGAAGATAGTCCCTATCTCGGGAACGGCAGACTGAAGATAGAGGGCGGCCATGCCGGTCATCCACTCGTGTGCCTGGAACACCACTTTGTCCGTTTCCGTCAAATTATAGCGATAGAAGCTCTCTATCACCTTGCCGGTAGCGAAAGCAAACATGGATGCTTCGTCATAATCACCATATCCATGCAGTGAATCCACCTGATAGCGGTTCCACATTTCTGTATAAATCTCATTTTTTTCTGCAAAGAACGGTTGGAAATCAACCAATATAACAATAGGTTCTCCCGGAATGTTCCAGCGACCTACGCGGACGGAAAGATTGTCTTTCAACGCTGCATGTTTTTTCCACGCTGCACAAAGGTTATCAGACTCAATGAACAAAGGGTTCTCTTTTCCCTGCCAGAAATCCGGCCCTATAAAGAATAATCTATCGCGAAATTTAGTCTGTAAAGTATTTGCCCTTGTAGACAAAACTGTATAGATACCGCCTACTTTATTACACACTTCCCAACTCGCTTCGAAGATGTAATCGGGGGTAAGTAGTTCTTTAGTCATATTATGTTATAATCTCTTTATCTTAATTACGGCTGCAAAAGTACGTATTATTCTTTGAAAAATAGCCTTTTAATCGAAAAAACTGATTAAATATGCATAAACAATCGTTTGCGGAATGTCATAGTTTAGCCACAAAAGCCCCATTGGCTCGCCCATCCATGCATTTTTCGTCTAAAATTCCCGAAGTTTCAAAAAAGAATTCCTGGAGTTTTCAGTTGAAGCCCCAGGAATTTAAACAAAAAACCCCAGGGATTTCAATTGTAAATCCCTGGGGTTTATTTTCTTATAATCCGGATTATACCATCAATGCAGCTACCAGCGCCAAAATAGCGTAGAATTCAGGAAGCGCGGCGTAAATCATTGTATTGGTCTGTACGTCGTGTCCCTGGGAAATACCCACAATACCGCTAGCACAAATCTGTCCCTGACGGATAGCGGAGAACAGGCATACCAGCCCCACACCCAGTCCGATGCCCAGCATCAAAGGGCCGTCCGTAGCAAAATCCCTGCCCATGGACATCAGGAAAGCCACGAAGCCGTAAAGTCCCTGCGTAGCCGGAAGGGCCGACAAAATCATATAACTTGCTGACTTGGAAGGGTCTTTCTTCAACGCACCTTCTGCCGCACTACCGGCGATAGTTGTACCGAAGCAACTGCCAATTCCTGCAAGGGCCAACATCAGGCCCAGACCGAGATAACCTAAAATTTCATTCATAATGTTTCTATTTTTATTTGTTTTTTAATTTGTTTATTTCTTTACTACTGTAAAAGGTTTATAAGCTTCGCCCTTACCTTCGTAACCGGAATTCTTGAAGTATTCCACAAATGTCAGACGGAGCGGGTGTACAAAGGCACTCAGACAAGACATGGCAATGTTCAGCGTATGCCCGAATATCAGTATCAGACCGCAGAACAGCCATCCCAGGGCCGGACCTGCAGCATCGTTCACCATGAAGGCAAGCTGGTTGAACACGCCTCCAAGCATACCGCCTGCCAAGCCGAGGGCATAGAGACGGATGTAGGAAAGTATATCGCCCATCAATCCGGTTGCCATGTTATAGGTATCCCATACTCCGGCACCGATGTTGACAAATACATTCCGGTGGATATTGTTCAGCAGGTAGATACCGATGGCGGAAACACCGCCAATCACGATAAATGCCCACGTAGACACGTCTTCCGAAATTATCTTGAAGAAGGAAAGTCCGCCGGTGCAGATAAATCCCACCACCAGCAACAGCCATCCCCAGGCACTGAGCGACTCCTTGAAGCCGAAACGAACGGTCTGTCCCACGGCCTTCACCGTCATGGCAATGCAGATGTGCACCGCACCGATAATCAACGCCAGCAGCATTTGCTTGTCATAGGTAGTCTCACCTATCTTACCCACAATCATGAATTCCTTCAGTTTGGCGGGTATCTCCAGGTCAAAGAGGCTTACACCGAAGAAGGTTCCCAATATGGCACCGATGACGGACGTAAATATACCCAACGTAATCACCAGGTTCATCATGCCTTTCATGGACTTGGACATCTTCCTTTTCAAAATGAACCCGAGTGCAATCAGTACCAGACCGTAGCCCGCATCTCCCATACAGAAAGCAAAGAAGAGCGAGAAGAATGGCGCAAGTATCGGTGTCGGGTCGAACTCGGCATATTCGGGCATACCGTACATTTTGGTAAGCACTTCGTACATGCGTGTATAGGCGTTGTTTTTCAGCTTGATGGGAGCATTGTCCTCGCGCTTGGCAGCCCTTATCTCATAATAAGTGCCGCTTTCATCGAGAAGTTTCCTCACATCCGCCTCGCAGTCTTCGGGAATCCAGCCTTCCATCAACACTACGGCACCTTCTGCCATATGTTCGCTGTTCAGCTTGACTTTCAGCAGGTCTATCTCTTCCTGGAGCTGTAGGTTGTACTTCTCCAACGTGCAGTAATTCGCTTTGCAGAATTCTTTCAATCCGGCATGTGCCTGCACAAGGGCCTCTTCCGTATCGGCTTTCTTCCGGCTCAGTTCGGAGAGGCTGAGTGAAGGCAGACGGAGCGGTTCCACATCCAGTTCTACCGGTTGGGGAGTGACGGTCACGAAATAAAGATGTCCGCCGTTCTCTTTCACCACGATGGCATTGTAGTCCTCTGCCCACGCTTCGTTATAGTCTTTCTCCGGGCAGGTATAGAACTGCACGAACCAACCAGCATCTTCCAGCTTGCGGATGGCTCTCCAATCGAAATCGCCCCAGACTTCCATCTGCGCCACATCCTTGTCGATGGCGGGAATTTGCTGGTTCAAGTCTTGTATCCGCGCCTGCAAGTCCTCGTAGAATTTCACCAGAGCATCGGCCGACAACTCTTTATGCACCTTTTCTTCCGGCTGTTTGTCCGCCAGGGTGTGCATGCTCTGAAGCATATTCTTGTAGAGCGTACGCTTCTGCATGAATTGCTGCAAGGTGTCGTCCATCTCGCCGCACTGCCTTTCCACAACGTGCACCACGCCCAGTTCCCGGATTTGTGCCAGAAATGCTTCGTACTCCTTATGATACACAAGGAACGTGAGCTTCTTCATTTTCGTAATCATGCCTCTGCCTCCTTCCTTTTCTCCTGATGGGATTTCATGATTTTCTGCGATGACTTGGAAAGGTTCTCCTCGTCTTCCATAAACCGCTTGATTTTGCGCAGAGCATCCTGATAACCCGGAATCTGTACTTTCTCAAAAAGATTCACCTTCTGGGTGGTCTTTTTACGCGCATGTTCCAACAAGTTCAACTTGGCAACAGTAAATTCACGCTCGATGGCAGTATGTGCCAGTGACTTAAGCAAATGCAGCCCGTCTGCATACCATTTGGGCGCATTGAACAAGCTGTAAGGGCGTATCTCGAAATCTACATTCTCGAGCAACGGCACCCGTACACCGGCAATCTTCTTTACACCGAGATGAACATCGCTGACCTTTATCAATGAAGCGTCGAACTCATTCCAAAGGGCGAACATGGCTTCGTAAGCTTGGATTTCCTTTTCCAACCTCGCGTCCAACGCGGCAGCGTCTCCCTTGCAGCGCTTCACTTCCATACGCAGGGCACTCTCCTTATTCTTAATAATGGGGAGTGTACGCACGCGCACCTTCAGTTGCTTTTCGAGTTGCTGAAGCGAGGTTTTGTTATATTGAAACTTAATAGCCATTTTATTTACGATTTAACGATTTACGATTAGACGACTGAAGCTACTCAATTTCTCAATTTACAGATTTACAATTTCAGTAATATCAATCGTAAACCGTAAATCGTCTAATCGTACATTTATTTAGTTTGCTTTCGGCCAGAACTGGTCCACAAGCTCTTTCTTGATATTCACCTCTTCCGGACGGAAATACTTGCCGAACAGACTCCATGCCACATCGAGCATCTCTGTGGTATCGAGGTTGACATCGATGGCCAGTAGCTGGTTGGAGTAGTCCTTGGCAAAGGCAAGGGTACGTTCGTCGTAGTTCGTCAGGTCGAAACCGTTTTCAAGCTTGGTTTTGGCGTTGGCGGCATCGGCGTACAGACGTACGGCGGCATTCATCACCTGCGGATGGTCCTTACGTGTCTTTTTGCCCGTAACAAGCTGTTTCAGACGGGACAAGGAACGGAACGGGTCAACGATAACCTTACCGATGTCGCTGTCACGACGGAGGAACAACTGGCCTTCCGTGATATAACCCGTATTGTCGGGCACGGCATGCGTAATGTCGCCACCGGACAGAGTCGTCACCGCAATAATCGTGATGGAACCGCCGCTTGGGAACTGCACCGCCTTTTCGTATATCTTCGCCAAGTCCGAATAAAGGGATCCCGGCATGGAGTCCTTCGAAGGAATCTGGTCCATACGGTTGGATACGATGGCGAGCGCATCGGCGTAGGAAGTCATATCCGTCAGCAGCACCAGCACCTTTTCATTATTGTTTACAGCAAAATACTCGGCCGCCGTCAGTGCCATATCCGGAATCAGCAGACGCTCTACCGGAGGATTCTCGGTGGTATTCATAAAGCTGACGATACGGTCGAGCGCACCGGCATTGGAGAATACGTTCTTGAAGTAAAGGTAATCATCGTTCGTCATACCCATACCGCCAAGGATAATCTTGTCAGTCTCCGCACGCAGAGCCACATTCGCCATCACCTGGTTGAAGGGCTGGTCGGGGTCGGCAAAGAACGGAATCTTCTGTCCGGACACCAGCGTATTGTTCAAGTCGATACCTGCAATACCGGTTGCAATCAGTTCCGAGGGCTGCTTACGGCGCACCGGATTCACGGATGGACCGCCAATTTCCACCTCCTCGCCTTCAATGGCCGGACCACCGTCGATGGGGTCGCCAAAGGCGTTGAAGAAGCGTCCGGCAAGCTGCTCGCTCACTTTGATTGTAGGAGCCTTGCCCAAGAATACTACCTCTGCATTGGTGGGAATACCTTCCGTACCCTCAAACACCTGCAAAGTCACTTCGTCGCCGGCAATCTTCACCACCTGGGCCAGCTTGCCGTTTACGGTCGCCAACTCGTCATACCCCACTCCGGTTGCCTTCAGCGAACACGTAGCTTTCGTAATCTGAGTAATCTTGGTATATATTTTTTGAAATGCTTTTGTTGCCATCTATTTATTTACAATTTAGCAATTTACTATTTACTATTTAAATCTCTGCCATCCTATTCTACTATTTTCCTATCTACAACCTCCGTACACCTGCATCCGCAAGGCAAATAGTAAATTGTAAATAGTCACATAGTACATCCTTAGGCTTTACGTTCCTCAACCAGTTCCTGCAACTGCTTATGGAACTTGTCGTATTCTTCCGACTTAAACTTCGAGTAGTTCATCTGCTTACAGATGTTAATCATTTTCTTGAAGTAATCCATTACTTCGTTGAAGTTGTCGAACTCAAATTCTGTATGACAGATTTCTATTACCATATTCAGAATCTCCTCCTGACGCTCCATCGGGGTCACGGCATCAATTTCATCAAAGGCATCCTGCTGCAGAATAACGAAGTCAATCAATTCCGATTTCCAGAAAGTCACGTGATACTCTACGGGCACACCGTCGTCACCCAAGATGTTGATTTGCTCGGCAATCTCCTTACCACGCTGCAAACGGGTCTTGATTTCATTCACCTTGCCAATCCACTCACCGTTGATGTGCTTGGTGATATACTCTTCAAATTCAGGGTATTCTATATATTTGGAATACGAGTCAATCGGGTTTACGGCAGGATAACGCTTCTTGTCGGCACGGTCTTGCTCAAGGGCATAGAAGCAGCGTGCCACCTTCTTCGTATTCTCGGTTACCGGCTCCTTCAAGTTACCACCGGCAGGCGATACCGTACCGATGAAAGTAATGGAACCGGACTCGCCGTTGTTCAGCTTCACATAACCCGCACGGCCGTAGAAGTTGGAGATGATGGAGGACAAGTCCATCGGGAAGGCATCGGGACCGGGCAACTCCTCCATACGGTTGGACATCTCGCGCAATGCCTGCGCCCAACGTGAAGTGGAGTCCGCCATCAGCAGTACCTTCAATCCCATGCTTCGGTAGTATTCTGCAATCGTCATAGCCGTGTAGACAGATGCCTCACGGGCAGCCACCGGCATGTTCGAAGTATTGGCAATGATAATCGTACGTTCCATCAGCTTCCGTCCCGTATGCGGGTCAACCAATTCGGGGAATTCTGTAAAGATTTCCACAACCTCGTTGGCACGCTCACCGCAGGCAGCGATGATTACGATGTCCGCTTCCGCTTGTTTTGAAATGGCATGCTGAAGCACCGTTTTTCCAGTACCGAACGGACCGGGGATAAAACCCGTACCACCTTCCACAATCGGGTTTACGGTGTCGATTACACGCACACCGGTTTCCAGCAATTTGAAAGGACGCGGTTTTTCCTTATAGTTGGTCATGGCGCGCTTCACGGGCCATTTCTGTATCATGTTCACCCGGATGTCATTACCTTCGCTATCCGTCAGCACTGCAATGGTATCCTCAATGCTGTAATCACCTTCCTTTGCAATTGATTTCACGGTGCACACACCTTTCTGTTCAAAAGGCACCATGATTTTCAGAGGTTGGAAGTTTTCGTCCACTTGTCCCAGCCAGGCAGCGGCTTCCACTTGGTCGCCCACCTTTGCCAAAGGCACAAAATGCCATTTGCTTCCTTTATCCAGCGGATAGGTATATTGCCCGCGTTTCAAGAAAACACCGTCCATCTTATCGAGGTTGTTTTGCAGACCGTCGTAGTTTTTCGAAAGCATACCGGGCCCCAGTGTTACTTCGAGCATATGTCCGGTAAACGCAGCTTCGGCCCCCACTTTCAGTCCGCGGGTACTCTCAAATACCTGCACGTAGACCTGGGTACCTACTACCTTAATCACCTCCGCCATCAACTTGTCTCCTCCGGTCGAGATATAACAAATCTCATTCTGCGCTACCGGTCCGTCGACGACGAGGGTCACCATGTTGGCTATTACGCCACTAACAGTTCCTTTTGTTGCCATATATTTTTAGTTGTTTATTTTATCTGAATTCTGCGGGTATCTGCACCTCGTCTTTCAAGGCAGCGATAATGCTGCGGAACAGTTGGTTACCCTTCTCTTTATCCAACGAAATCCACCGTTCTATCATCTCCAGCTGTAGCAGGAAGACAAACAGACGTTCCACGGTAAAGTAATCGAAGAATGTGGCCTCCTCCATCCAGTCCCAGCGAAGCTGGTCCAGTTTCTTTTCCCGGTCCACCAGTTCCTCCGTCTCACTGATTTTCACCAGCTGCTCCAGATAATCCACCTCAGTACCCAGACCGAAGTCACGGGCATTGGAAGTACGCAGAGCCTCGCACACTTCCGTATCACCCACAATCAGCGGAGCAATGTCCAGCTTGAACTTACGTGCTGTGAGCGCCACCAATATATTATTGAGAGTGAGGTTGAAGCCAAACCAGGAAGACACAAACTGATTCCTGGATTCCATAGCATAGGCGTAATAGAGCGCTGCCAGGCGGTCTTCATACAAGAAACCGTCCTCGGCAGGCAGGCTGAAGTATTCGGAAATGAACGTAGAGAGATAAGATGGGAATACACTGTCAGAGACTTCGTCGCCATCCTTCAGTTGTGAGATATATTCCACCAGTTCCTCCGACGAATAGTTTCCGCGCGGGTCGATGGCAGCATCCTTATCCTTCAATAGTTTCAAGACATTCGCATTATCGAATTTCAGATAAAACAAATCTATCAACTTTTTATCATCTTCCGACAAGGCAGGATATAGTTCCGTCTTGAAATCGGCTACTGTATAGCTCAGTTTACTGTCTTCCAGAGTAAGTTCAGGCAAACCGGCTACCAAGTAATAGTATTTACTCATAATCCTGTGGGAGTTTTTAGAACAGCATTTCCACTAATTGCGGACGCAGGAATTCCTTGAAGTAATTCATAAATTCTTCTTCGCCAAAGTTCACCTTGTACGAACCATCGGCAGGCGATACGGAGAACAAGGTTTTGATGCCATTCACTTGCTCAATCTTCACACCCTTGTCCAGCAGGTCTTTCGCCTTCGCTGCGAAATATTTTGTCAAGCCTTCCGCATCGGCAGTAGAGATAACGATTGGTTCGTTCACACTCCATTTGGACGCCAATGCAACGATGAAGGCATTAAGATAATCCTTGTTTGCAGCAAATGCCTTTACATCGGCATTCACAATGTTGTCCGTCACCAACGTAGCGATTTCGGACTTCAGAGCATTCACAGCCTGACCGGCAAACAACTTTAATTCAGATTTTGTATTCTCTGCCAGTTCATCGGCAGACTTATGAGCGGTAGCCACGATAGAATCCGCTTCCTTGTGAGCATCCTCTATAATTCTCTTGGCTTCTTCCTGAGCTTTTGCGATAAGTTTCTGTGCCTCTTCGTTTCCTTTCTCTACGCCTTCGCGGTAGATCTTATCGGTCAGCTCTTGAATCTTGTTTTCCATATTTGCAGGAGTTATTATATGATTTATATTACAATATTAATTGCGTGATTTTTTCCCTTCCTATTAGATTCACGCCAAATTTACAAAAATCCATTTGATATTGAATAGAAAGAAAGGAAGAAAAGTTCTTGCTCTTCCAAAAAAAACTCATTTTACACCAACTTTGTTCTGTAATGATAACAAAAGAATGACAAAAGAAGCAGAAAAATACGTCTGCAACAACGCATGACAGGGATTAAGGGGAGCAGTTCCGGAGGTATATAAAACGAACAAAGCCTCCGTATCCTTATCAGACACGGAGGCTTCTTCTGAAAACGGCGACTACCTACTCTCCCACTGTTACGCAGTACCATCGGCGTGACCGGGCTTAACTTCTCTGTTCGGAATGGGAAGAGGTGGAACCCCGGTGCTGTAGTCACCTGAATAAGGCAGACATGATGAGAAAAAAGTAAAGTGTCCATATATTGCTGAACGTATATACCTCCATACACGGAAGGCAAAAAGTGGACGGGCAATTAGTAATGCTCGGCTATGACATCGCTGCCTGTACACCTGCATCCTATCAACGTTGTAGTCTACAACGACCCTGAGAAATCTAATCTTGTGGCTGGCTTCGTACTTAGATGCTTTCAGCACTTATCCAATCCCGACTTAGATACCCGGCAATGCACCTGGCGGCACAACCGGTAAACCAGAGGTCAGTCCAACACGGTCCTCTCGTACTAGTGTCAGAGCCACGCAAATTTCATGCGCCCACGATAGATAGAGACCGAACTGTCTCACGACGTTCTGAACCCAGCTCGCGTGCCACTTTAATGGGCGAACAGCCCAACCCTTGGGACCTTCTCCAGCCCCAGGATGTGACGAGCCGACATCGAGGTGCCAAACCCCTCCGTCGATATGAGCTCTTGGGAGGGATCAGCCTGTTATCCCCGGAGTACCTTTTATCCTTTGAGCGATGTCCTTTCCATACAGAAACACCGGATCACTATGCTCTAGTTTCCTACCTGATCGACTTGTAAGTCTCCCAGTCAAGCGCCCTTATGCCATTACACTCTGCCGACGGTTACCAATCGTCGTGAGGCACCTTTAGAAGCCTCCGTTACACTTTTGGGCGACCACCCCAGTCAAACTACCCACCAAACAGTGTCCCCGCAACAACGGGTTAGAACTCAAATAATCAAAGGGCCGTATTTCAACAGCGGCTCCACGGACACTGGCGTGCCCGCTTCGAAGCCTCCGGCCTATCCTACACATCAATTACCCAAATTCAATGTTAAGCTATAGTAAAGGTTCACGGGGTCTTTTCGTCCCATCGCGGGTAATCGGCATCTTCACCGATACTACAATTTCACTGAGCTCACGGTTGAGACAGCGTCCAGATCATTACACCATTCGTGCAGGTCGGAACTTACCCGACAAAATTTCGCTTTAGGACCGTTATAGTTACGGCCGCCGTTTACTGGGGCTTCAATTCAATGCTTCTCTTGCGATGACATCTCCTCTTAACCTTCCAGCACCGGGCAGGTGTCAGGCTGTATACTTCATCTTTCAATTTTGCACAGCCCTGTGTTTTTGTTAAACAGTTGCCTGGACCTATTCTCTGCGCCTCGCCGTTAAGCGAGGACCCTTTATCCAGAAGTTACAGGGTCAGTTTGCCTAGTTCCTTAACCGTGAATCACTCGAGCGCCTTAGTATATCAAAATTACGTCCGTTTTGGGTACCTGGAGGATTAAGTTTAGCGGATTTTCTTGGAAGTATGATTACACTATTGGATTGTTCTAAGAACGCTCCATACTGTCAGGTTCGACTCTTGCTCCGGATTTGCCTGGAACAATCAGCATCTACACCCTTCAACGGACTATTCCGTCAGTCCGCGGCGCTGTCACGACTCCGTCTCCACGTCACTCCACAGGTAGTACCGGAATATTAACCTGCCATCGGCTCGCCGTTCGGCTGAGCCTTAGGACCCGACTTACCCTGATCCGATTAGCGTTGATCAGGAAACCTTAGTCTTTCGGCGAGGGGGTTTCCCACCCCCTTTATCGTTACTTATACCTACATTTGCTTTTCCACGCTCCAGCAAAGCTCGCGCTTCACCTTCGACGCCGAGTGGAATGCTCCTACCGATGATTTCTCATCCCAAAGCTTCGGTAGAATACTTATGCCGATTATTATCCACGCCAAACTCCTCGACTAGTGAGCTGTTACGCACTCTTTAAATGAATGGCTGCTTCCAAGCCAACATCCTAGCTGTCTTAGCAATCTGACTTCGTTAGTTCAACTTAGTATTCATTTCGGGACCTTAGCTGTTGGTCCGGATTGTTCTCCTTTAGGACATGGACCTTAGCACCCATGCCCTCACTCCTGACATAGAACTGACACGCATTCGGAGTTTGTCAAGACTTGATAGGCGGTGAAGCCCTCGCATCTTATCAGTCGCTCTACCTCATGCCAGTATAAGTCAAGGCTGCACCTAAATGCATTTCGGGGAATTACGAGCTATCTCAAGTTTGATTAGCCTTTCACCCCACCCTCAGGTCATCCAGAAGCTTTTCAACGCTTATTGGTTCGGTCCTCCAGATGGTGTTACCCATCCTTCAACCTGCCAAAGGGAATCACTTGGTTTCGCGTCTACTCCTTCCGACTATACGCCCTGTTCAGACTCGCTTTCGCTTCGGCTGCAGATCTGAAATCCTTAACCTCGCCGGAAAAGTAACTCGTAGGTTCATTATGCAAAAGGCACGCCGTCACACCAGAAGGTGCTCCGACCGCTTGTAGGCACATGGTTTCAGGAACTATTTCACTCTTCTGTTCGAAGTGCTTTTCACCTTTCCTTCACAGTACTGGTTCACTATCGGTCTCTCGGGAGTATTTAGCCTTACCGGATGGTCCCGGCAGATTCACGCAGATTTCCTCGTGCCCGCGCTGGATATACCACTAGGCTTCGGCTTCATACGCAGCTGTCATGCTCTATGGCTGCTTTCCAGAACATTCTGCTCACCAACTTTCTTGCCACGACGTGGTCCTACAACCCACATGCCGTAACATGGGTGGTTTGGGCTTCCCCGTTCGCTCGCCACTACTGGGGAATCATTGTTTATTTTCTTTTCCTGCAGGTACTAAGATGTTTCAGTTCCTGCGTTAGCCTTCCACATTGTGGAATGGTACCTCTTCAAAGTACCGGGTTGTCCCATTCGAAATCCGCGGATCAAAGGTCATTTGCACCTACCCGCATCTTATCGCAGCTTATCACGTCCTTCATCGCCTCCGAGAGCCAAGGCATCCGCCATGCCCTTACTTACTTTTGTCTTACCGATCACGTATGGTCGATATATACTTTCAGCTTTTAACTTTACTTTTTGGTCACATCATGTCAAAGAACGGTGTTTCAATTATAAAACAATAATCAAAACGGAGTGGAGAATAACGGATTCGAACCGTTGACCCCCTGCGTGCAAAGCAGGTGCTCTAGCCAGCTGAGCTAATCCCCTTCTTATAAGTGGAAACGGAGAAGTGGAAAGTGGAAAATCCGGAGTTCCCGATTTTCATTTCTCAATTTTCAGTTTTCAACTTTTTAGTAGTCCCAGGCAGAGTTGAACTGCCGACCTCTACATTATCAGTGTAGCGCTCTAACCAACTGAGCTATAGGACTGTCAGTCAAACCCTCGCCTTACGGCTCGGCTTCTACTTTTCTCGTATATTTTAATAAACAAGTACGCGCAGTACAAGAGGTTCTTATGGAAGCATAACTTCAAACCAACGATCGAGACGTCACTCCAGAAGGGTGTTCCAGCCGCACCTTCCGGTACGGCTACCTTGTTACGACTTAGCCCCAATCACCAGTTTTACCCTAGGGCGCTCCTTGCGGTTACGCACTTCAGGTACCCCGGCTTTCATGGGCGACGGGCGGTGTGTGCAGAGGCCAGGAAACGTATTCACCGCGCGTGGCTGATGCGCGATTACTAGCGAATCCAGCTTCATGGAGTCGGGTTGCAGACTCCAATCCAGACTGAGAGAGGCTTTAGGGGATTATCACGTCGCCGTGTAGCCGCCTTCTGTACCCCATTGTAACACGTGTGTCGCCCCGGATGTAAGGGCCGTGCTGATTTGACGTCATCCCCGCCTTCCTCACATCTTGACGGCAGTCTCGACAGAGTCCCAGCATAACCTGATGGTAACTATCGATAAGGGTTGCGCTCGTTATGGCACTTAAGCCGACACCTCACGGCACGAGCTGACGACAACCATGCAGCACCTTCACAACTGCCTTGCGGCTGACATGTCTCCACATCATTCAGTTGCAATTCAAGCCAGGTAAGGTTCCTCGCGTATCATCGAATTAAACCACATGTTCCTCCGCTTTGCGGGCCCCGTCAATTCCTTTGAGTTTCACCGTTGCCGGCGTACTCCCCAGGTGGAATACTTAACGCTTTCAGCGGCCGCTTTATATCGCAAACAGCTAGTGATCATCGTTTACTGCGTGGACTACCAGGGTATCTAATCCTGTTCGCTACCCACGCTCTCGTGCATCAGCGTCAGTTACAGTCTGGTAAGCTGCCTTCGCTATCGGAGTTCTAAGTGATATCTAAGCATTTCACCGCTACACCACGAATTCCGCCTGCCTCTACTGTACTCAAGACACAGTATCAACTGCAATTTTACGGTTGAGCCGCAAACTTTCACAACTGACTTAAGCGTCCGCCTACGCTCCCTTTAAACCCAATAAATCCGGATAACGCTCGGATCCTCCGTATTACCGCGGCTGCTGGCACGGTTAGCCGATCCTTATTCATACGGTACATACAAAAGGCACACGTGCCTCACTTTATTCCCGTATAAAGAAGTTTACAACCCATAGGGCAGTCATCCTTCACGCTACTTGGCTGGTTCAGACTCTCGTCCATTGACCAATATTCCTCTGCTGCCTCCCGTAGGAGTTTGGACCGTGTCTCAGTTCCAATGTGGGGACCTTCCTCTCAGAACCCTATCCATCGAAGGTTTGGTGAGCCGTTACCCACCAACTGCCTAATGGAACGCATCCCCATCGATGACCGAAATTCTTTAATAGTTCCACCATGCGGAAGAACTATGCCATCGGGTATTAATCTTTCTTTCGAAAGGCTATCCCCGAGTCATCGGCAGGTTGGATACGTGTTACTCACCCGTGCGCCGGTCGCCATCAAACTTAGCAAGCTAAGTTCATGCTGCCCCTCGACTCGCATGTGTTAAGCCTGTAGCTAGCGTTCATCCTGAGCCAGGATCAAACTCTTCATTGTAAAAGTATCTTGACTGCGCAAATTAAAAATTAAAGTGCGGCAGCTTAATTATCTGTCCAGGACGCTCGAATTCAAAAAGTCTATCTTTACCTATCTATATAGAATAAGTATTGACGGTTCTTTTGTTTTACCCAGGTACGACGCGCCTTAATCATTAGTTTCCAATTATTAATTTGCGAAGCACCTGCTCTTGTACTACTTGTATTGTTTATGTAAATCTGTTCAAAGATCGCTCGTTTCACGATTGCTGTTCTTTTCAGAAAGCGGATGCAAAGGTAAGAACTTTAAAGCATATCTTCCAAATATTTTCGGAAGTTTTTTCATTTTTTCTTTTTCCTGTATTTTCAAATCCTTTAAACAAGGATAAGAAAAGCAAAACAAGAAAAGTTCTTTTTCTTTGCGAGTCGGACTGCAAAGATAAGGAGAATTATTAATAAGCTCCAAATGTTTTTCGAAAAATATTTTTATCTCTTTTTATTTCTCTGTGTCACCTTCCACACTTCTGTTTCAGTATTTCAATCTTACCACTTTCCTTCTCTTGGAAAGCGGGTGCAAAGGTATAGGATTTAACAATACAAGCCAAACATATCTATCATTTTTTTTAATAAAAATGAAACTTTTTTGTAACTTACTGATTCATAAATGCATTTCGCATGAACAATTTTGAAGAAAGGAAAAAGAGAGAAAATAACTATACATTATATATATACGTGCGCGCGAAGAGCACGAAGAAAGAGAATAAAAACATTTTATAAGCATGCCGGATTGGGTGGTGGCGGTTCTGTCAGTATAGTCGCCGCATCAAAGCAGGGACATTGTTTCACCCACTCTTCCGGCTCTATCTCCCCGTTATGGTTCAGGTCGGGGCTCAGGTCGCGGTGACCGCAAAGCCGGGAACCGGGATAATCCTTCAGCAGCAGCAACACAAGCACATGCAGGGAGTGCTTTTGGAAAAGGGTGCGTGTATCGGCAGGGCGACCGCACTCGTCAAGACCGCCTTCGTAACAGACACCGATGCTACCTGCATTCCAACCCCGGACATGGGCACCAGGCAGGGACAAGGGACGCAGGGACTTGATGTCACCGTTCTTGCGGATATAAAAATGATAACCTGCGCCGGAGAAGCCCCGGCGCAGGTGGTCTGTCGTCAAGTCGTGCTCCGTATAGCAGCGGTCGCAGCGGGTGGCGGAACAATGGACGACGATAAGATTGATGAATCTCATGAGAATTAAAAATTAGAAATTAAAAATTAAAAGTGAAGGAAACCCGCTACACTGTCATGGCATGGGCGCTCAGGGCACCAATAAGCGCGGAGGCTACAGCGATTATCACTTTCAGAATCTTATCCCAAACAGATGATTTTGTACTCATAAAATTAAGGATTAATAGTTAAGAATTAATGGTTAAGGATTAGTGATTAAGGATTAAGGGCTAATGATTAATGGTTAATCATTAGGGATTGATTAGCGATAAGCGATTTGCTTGTGTTCATTAACCATTAATCACTAACCCTTAATCATTCCTTCTTTATCCCAGCGGATTTTCGCCCTGGTCGCCGTCGTCGCCGGAGCCGCCTCCGGAACCACCGCCTTGATTGCCGCCGCCGGAGCCGCCCTCCTCGGGCTTGTCGAGCACAAAGCCCACATTCGCCGGGCTGCGGGTCACGGCGGTACTGCCGTTCACCAGCTTCAGCTCCTTGTCGGGGATAAAGCGGATATTCACCTTCGAGATATTGCGCACCGTACATTTGTCCGAGGCCTCCATGCCGGGACAGCGGAACGTCATGTGGAAAGTGCCCAGCTGGTTCAGCTTCACCTTGTCGCCATTGGCAAGGTTGCCTTGAATCTCCTCCACCAGGGCTTCGATGACGTGCTTCACGTCGCCCTTCGTCATGGCACAGTTTTTCTGAATGGAGGCGGCAAGGACATCGATGTCCACGGTGCCGCAGGTCTTGGGTTTCTGACGGAGATAGTACAACATGGGCGAAGCCGGGTTGCTCACGATTTTACGGCGCTGGAAGCGCTCTACAATTACATCCATAAATTTAAAAAGTTAAGGTTTAAGTTAAGAAAAATGAGTTATAAGAGAGAAGTGGGTAAGGGAAGGGATAGGGCGCCCGAATCAATGATTATTCCTTTTCTTAAGCACATTACAAAGATACAACATTAAGAAGCGGAAGTCAAGTGTTTTGCCATTTTTTTTACTACAAAAAACACGGAGACACAGAGTTTTTCAAGCAATAAGAAAAATCTCCGTGTCTTTGTGTCTCTGTATTCTATAAATTTCCATCCATCACTTTGCATTCCTCGTCAGCCACTCCAATGGTGGTATGTAGTCCACCAGTTTTGTCATGCTTTGGTTATGATGGAAATAGACTTCACCGGTTTTGCCATTACGGTGCTTGGCTATGATGACGATACCCAGGCCATCGGTGGGATAAGTACTCTTCTTATCGACGGTCTTGCCGTAGAGGGCAGGGCGGCAAAGCAGCATTACCATATCCGCATCCTGCTCTATGGCGCCGCTCTCGCGCAGGTTGCTCAGGGTGGGGCGATGGTCTATGCTACCGTCGCTCGCCCGGTTCAGCTGACTCAGCAGCAGTACGGGGATATCCAGCTCCTTGGCCAGCAGCTTTGCCTTGCGGCTTGCCTGCGCCACTTCCTGCTCGCGGTTGCGGTTTTTCTGGTCACTCCTCATGTCACATAGTTGCAGATAGTCCACAATCACCATGTCACAGCGATTCTTGCTCTTCAGCAGGCGGGCGGAAGAACGCACGCGGTCCATGCTCGTCATCGGATGGTCGTCTATCAGTATGGGCAACCGCGACAACTCGGCAGACGCCTCATGCACCTGCCTCACCTCGCCGGGTGTGAGCTGACCGCTACGCAGGTGTTGCGGGTCTACCCCCTCCGTAGCTGCAAGCAGCCAGCGGTCTCCCAGGCGCTCGCCTTGCATTTCGAGGCTGAAGACCACCACATGACGCCCCGCCATGGCAGCGGCACGGGCCAGGTGGAGGGCAAAGGCCGTCTTCCCCACCGACGGACGGGCAGCAAGGATGTTCAAGTCGCCGCGCTGCCAGCCCGCCGTAACGTGGTCCAGAGCGTCAAAACCCGTAGGGATACCCGTAATGCCGTTGCATCCGTGCTCCATACGCTGCTCCACCTCGGCCAGCGTGTCGTCCATCAGCCGGTCTATGGAGCGAAGGTGGTCGGCTACGCCGCTCTCGTCCTCCAGCCCCTCCAGCAGTCGATGGGCTTCCACCAGGATGTCGTCAATATCCATCGACTCGTCGGCACTGAACGCCAGCAGTTGCTGGAATCCCGTACGCATGATACGCCGCGTGTGCAATTGCCTAAGGATGAGCGCATGATACTCCAGATGAGCACTGGAGCTGACCTTCGAGCTGATGCGTAACAGTTCGTAAGGCCCGCCCACGGCATCGAGTTTGCCACGGGCTGCCAGTTCGTTCTTCAGCGTGATGGTATCTATGGACTTTGCGCTGCGATACATCGATTGCAGGGCGGCAAAAATTTCCAGATTCTTCTCCTCGTAGAACATCTCGGGACGAAGTTTGTCCGCCACCAGAGGCATGGCAGCGCGCTCTATCATGCAGGCACCGATGACAGCTTCTTCGAGGTCACTGTCGTGGGAAAAAGTAGTTTCAGTCATCATATTCATTTTCAAAAGATTTGTCCGCCAGATAGGTGGCGGCTTGTTTACAATATTTTTGGTTGTTCAGATGGTCGTAATATTCGTCGATGTTGTCCAGTGCCCGCTGTTTCTCGCCTGCCGTCAATTTTTTCCATTCGCGACGGGCCCGGCCGATGTTTACCTTGGGATGCTCGGTGATGTCATGAAACTTTTCCCAGAAGATGCAGAAGTCCTCTCCCACCCCAGCCACCGGCGCTGCCTTCTTCTTCCGCGGGGCTGCTTTAGGACGGGCATTGCCAGTAAGGAAATCATAATCGGGGATACGGATGTGCATCACGTAGGGGTTGGCCACCCGCTCCACGATGCCGGCGTCGAACATCTTGTTGAAGAAGTAGCGCGTACGGTTGCGGGGCCACCCCAATATCTCCATCCAGCGGGCCAGGGAAAGTACGGACTCGCCACGTACACAGTCGAAAAGGTGTCCCCTGACGTTGCAGGTCACCGTGCTGTAGTTGACGTGTGTCAGCACAAAGACAAAGGCTTCGAAGGCATCGGCGGCTTTCTCTCCGGTTTTCATATTCATTTGTTCCTCAAACAAGGCTTTGGGGAAGAGGAGATAGCCTTTCTTCAGCATCTCCGTTGTCATGGGGCTCATTTCTTTTTCCATTTTTGTCTATTCTTAATTCGATAATGCGACAAAGGTAAGGGACCAGCCAGGGGGATACAAATAAGCAGTTAGAATCGGCTAAAAATTAATGAAATACATAAGGTGGCGAGAGAGGGGTTCACCTCATCCTCCACCACCCTATATAATAATATACTAAAATAATCAGAATGTATTAGAAATACATTCTCTATTTCGCATATTTTTTAGAGACCAGAAGATACGGATTTTTCACGGTCATATCCTTCACGTGGTCGGGCATCCCCCAGTAGCTCAGGAGGATGCCTATCTGTACGGGGGTGAGGTGGGCAGTCCTGGCGGTATAGCCCTGGTCCGTCAGATCCTTCAGCAGGCAAGCGTGTTCCGCAATGGAACGGCGCAGGGCCTTTACGGCCGAGCAGGCATACGCGTAGTTTGGGTAATAGGCCACTGCCACATCTGCAATGCGATGGCATCCCTCGAGCAGCCATTCAAAACTTTGTTCTTTTATCATTTTGCATATATTTATTAATAAAACATGTTGCAAAGTTAGAATGGGAGGGAAAACTGGGAAAGTTCGAGTGGCAATAAGAAAACTTGCTCAAGAAAAATGAATGTGTCAAAACGGTTGATGACACACCCTCACTGTCTTATTGATAAAAGCAACACTTTCATACTATAATAGGGAAGCACACATTTTGCGTATTTCATGCAACTTATCGGTCAGCGATTTTTCTTTAAGAGAGACAGCCATATTATATCTCGCCTGCCTATTAACGAGAAGTTCCGCACTAATCCCTAAGGCTGCTTCTACCATAAGAGCGAAGTCACTGGTTACATCTCCCTCTCCCTCTTGAAGTACCCCAGCACCGTGGCCGGTGTAAGACAGCAGCGTTCCACGCTTTTCAGGCGGCTCTGAAAAGTATATCGGGAGCATAGCACAAGGCAGAACCAAGTATAGTTCAAGCTACGGTGCAAGCGGTGCTGAAGGTGGTCGAAAAAACGGGAAACACGGGCAAAGAAGCTAGCGATACGCTCGCGGGGGACAAAACGGGAAGGCTGTGCGGCAGCATTGCGGGAGCGCTTGGCGGTACGTTCCATCTGTGCAAGGGTATACTCCAGTTGCTCGATGTCATTGCGGGTGTTCTCCATGGTTTGTTCCAATTTCTCGCGTCGTACCTGCTGCTTGGCATATCGTTCTTTTCTGTCAGCGATTCGATTTTTGAGGTCTTCTGCGGTGAGGTTTATTCCTTTGTTCTGGATTGATTTCATTATAAATGTATGTTTTATAGTTGTTTGTCTGTATATAAGTTCACGAAAACACATCATCCGTCTGCACCGAATGCATAATGCATAAAAGGCAAACGGATGATATATCAGGAGCAAATGTACGATGAATATTGCAGATAAAGTTCTTAATGACCATTAAGTCTTGTTATAAAACATGATATTATCTACTGCAAATTTGGAGATTATAAGAAAACACGTACCTTTGCAATGTGTTTTTCATAGTATTAGATTTAAAGTTAACAAAAGATTGGCTGTCTGGGATAGATAGCCTTTTTTTTATGCCCGCACCATTCGATTCATCCAATTAGTATCAATTCACTTTATACAACTTTTTAACCCACCAAAAGTGTTTTTAAACCCCAAAAGTTGTAGATTATAAATACTATGTTTATATTTGCAACATGAAAAAAGCGCTCGAGAAAATGTAGTATCTACAACTCGTCTGTGAAGTGGGTGGCGGTTGTGATATAGACAGCGTTCATAAGACAAACAAGCAAGCAATCTACAACAATAAAAATATGAAAGTTAGACTTATGACGAAAGTTAGTGCTGCAACCCTCATTTCAGCAATTGCCTGCAGCATATTCACGGGATGTACCGAAAAAGACCTATACAATCCCGAACGTGGAAAAACAGAACTAAAGCCGGAGAGCGAATACTTTGACTTTGCAACAACAGCCCAGGTAGCTTTTGACGTGAATTATGGAAAAATCGCAGGAGGCGCATTAATAGAGGTGTTTACAGAAGACCCCATCACCTATCAGACAAACAACCTCTACTCCATCAACGGCGAAGCGGTTTTTAAAATCTTTGCAGATGCAGACGGACGCTTCACCGGCAACGTAGAACTGCCCAAAGCGACAGAAAAGGTATATATCATCTCACAAAGCTGGGGAGCCCCCATGTATGTGGAAGCGGATGTGGAAAACGGCAAAGTGGTGGTAGATATGACCGAAAATAATGCCAACACCCGCTCAACTGCCATGACACGTGCAAAATCCAACCTGACTATCGACCTAAAGGATAGGAAGGAACGGGTATACTCCATCGTTGGATGGGGACAATCTCACGGTGAGATTATTGATAATAATGACATTGTAACTACGGGAAATTTCAATGACGGAACTTTAAAGCAGTTACAACACACACTGTGGAAAGGTTATGACAGCAAACCCAGCAATCTGGACAACAGAGCTTTGGTGAGCGATACAAAGCATGTGAACACCACCATTGCCCAAGCATATATCAACAACCAGGGACAACACGTAACGATTACCGATGCAGAACTGTATCTGACCTTCCTGACCGAACGTGCCGGTTACCTGACTTCCATCGGCTATTATTACTACAAGACCAATGAAATTCCCAACAGCCCTGACAAGGTAGACAAATTCATTATCATTCCCAATGCATCCATTGCAGGAGACGACCCGTATACCGGATGGTCTGGAAGTGGTAACAAATATTCCCGATATGACGCTCCCATACAGAAGAATACAAAAATACAACTTCTGTATCAGGACGAAAACGGTAATGTCTCCACCAAATTCCCGGCAGGATATACCATAGGATATTTCATCATCCCCAATGGATATACCCCCAATAAAGGTATCGACTACTCTATAAATTATATATATTCCAATAAAGAATGGAACAAGATATATGCAGGCCAACAAGCTCGCTTTATCTCCCTCTCCACCAGCAACGGCACGGTAGTCTACGGAGTAGAAGATGGCGATGATACCAGCTACGAAGACATACTGTTCTGTATCGATGCCAACCCCAATGAAGCCATTCAAGACCCGGACCGTCCGGTCATAGACCCGGAAGAGCCTACGGTGACGAGCTCCGAAACAACCTACCGCACGTATGCCTACGAAGACATCTGGCCCAATGGCGGTGACTATGACTTGAACGACGTGATTATCGAACACAAACGGGCCATTTCATTCAACAGCAACAATTATGTGCTGAAGGTGGAAGACACCTTTGTACCCGTACAGCAAAGTGGTGCCGCCACATACTCCAACGCATTTGCCGTGCAATATGTGGCCAGCCAGCGAGGCAGCATAGAACTGCCTGCCGGAGCAGTCGATGAAACAGAGACCTCTTCTGTCATCCTATTCCCCGATGCAAAGTCTGTGCAGGGCAACGAATTTACCGTAACCCGTACATTTGCAGACAACACATTGCCTAAGAAGAATCTGGAGAGCGACTTGAACCCGTTCATCATTGCCCAGTATACAGCCGGAGCCGACAACCGGACAGAAGTGCATCTGCCCAAGAAGAAAGCGACCGGTAAAGCCAACGCAAAGCAAATCGGAGCCGAAGACGATGCCTACTACATCAACAAGGACGGCAAATATCCATTCGCCATCATGCTGCCGGCCACAACCGGCACGGAAGGCCCCATCCGGTTCACTCCGGCAAAGGAAACCGTACGCATCGACCTGGAGTATCCCGATTTCGCCAAATGGGTAGAGTCCAATGGTGCCACCAATAATGACTGGTATCTCTACTACCAGTCGTCCAAAGAGTGAAATCCTACGACATTCCTTAAAGAAGAGCCGCGCAATAGTTGCATTTGCGCGGCTTTTTCATGCATGACCATTACCGTTATGAAATTATTTTTTCTACATTTGCATCCGCTAAAAGGAAACAAAACCGCATCAGGCTGAAAAAAACATGAGGAATACATCACCCGCCGCACCTACCATCCGCTTCCGCCGCTGGAGCAGAAAAGCCTACGCTGCATTTGCCAGCATAGGACGGTGTGTCACTATCGGTTGCCTGCGCAAAAGCGTGGCAGACAGCTCTCTGTCCAAACAGAAGGCTGCGGGAACCGCCGGACATGCCGGATGCGGGGAAGAGAGTGCCTGGAAAGGAGAAACGGAAGGAAGAGAAACCGACACCGGCATTCCGCTGGGTAGCAGCAGCGCCCTGACAAGTATCCTCACGGAGCTGGGAACGAACCGGCACATTCTTTTTGAAACACAAGTCATCCGCCCCTGCGGGAATACGGGCGGACAAGACACATATAGCCTGAAACAAAAGAGAACAAGAGGTACGGATTACCGGAAGCCATGCAGCAGAATGACGAGCTGCACCGCCCCGGCAATCCGTACCTCTGTCTTTATCCATGAACATAACCCAAGAAAGATATGACCCTACAGAAGTTGAAGGAACAAGTGCTGCGCGGCAGCCACATCAGTAAGGAAGAAGCCGAATGGCTGGCTGTGCAACCCGACAAGGAAGCGCTATACGAAGCTGCCCACGAGATAACCCGGGGCCTGGCCTCGGAGGAGTTTGACATGTGCTCCATCATTAATGCCAAGTCCGGACGATGCCCGGAAAACTGCAAGTGGTGTGCACAGTCGTCGCACTACAAAACCCAGGCAGACGTGTACGACCTGGTGGACAAAGAAGAATGCCTGCGGCATGCCCGGCATAATGAAGCCCAGGGCGTGGCACGTTTCTCGCTGGTGACCAGTGGACGGAAGCCCTCCTCCAGAAACATGGAGAAACTGTGCGAAGCCGCCCGGCACATGCGCCGGCACTCGTCCATCCAGTTGTGCGCATCACTGGGACTGCTCAACGAAGACGAAATGCGGGCACTGCACGACGCAGGCATCACCCGCTATCACTGCAACCTGGAGACAGCCCCCTCCTACTTTCCCCAACTGTGCAGCACGCACACGCAGGAAGAGAAGCTGCGCACCCTGCAAGCCGCCCGCAACGTAGGCATGGACATCTGCAGCGGCGGCATCATCGGTATGGGCGAGAGCATGGAGCAACGCATCGAATTCGCCTTCACACTGCGCGAGCTGGAAGTACAGTCCATCCCCATCAACCTCCTGAGCCCCATCCCCGGCACACCGCTGGAACGGCAGGCGCCACTCAGCGAGGAGGAAATACTGACCACCATCGCCCTCTTCCGCTTCATCAACCCGACGGCTTTCCTCCGCTTTGCCGGAGGACGCTCGCAACTGAGCAAGGAGGCCGTGAAGCAAGCGCTGCACATCGGCATCAACTCTGCCATCGTGGGCGACCTGCTGACAACGCTCGGCTCGAAAGTGTCGGAAGACAAGGTGCTGATAGAAAATGCCGGATACCGGTTCTGCGGCTCGCAGTTCGACAGAGAGCACCTATGGCACCCCTATACCTCCACCACCAACCCGCTACCGGTGTACAAGGTGAAGCATGCCGAAGGCGCCACCATCACCCTGGAAAGCGGAGAAACACTCGTAGAGGGAATGTCGTCGTGGTGGTGCGCCGTCCACGGGTACAACCACCCTACACTGAACCGGGCGGCAGAGGAACAGCTGGGCAAGATGTCGCATGTGATGTTCGGAGGGCTGACACACGACCCTGCCATTGAACTGGGCCAGTTGCTGCTACCGCTCGTCCCGCCGTCCATGCAGAAGATATTCTATGCCGACTCGGGCTCGGTGGCAGTAGAGGTAGCCTTGAAAATGGCCGTGCAGTACTGGTATGGCAAGGGAAAGGCGAAGAAGAACAATTTTGTGACTATCCGTTCGGGCTATCACGGGGATACATGGAATGCCATGTCTGTCTGCGACCCGGTGACGGGCATGCATTCGCTGTTCGGGGCATCATTGCCGGTGCGCTATTTCGTGCCGCAGCCGCGCTCACGCTTCCATGGCGAATGGGATGAACGGGATACGGTGGAACTGCGGAAACTGGTAGAGGAGCATCACGAGGAACTGGCAGCGCTTATCCTCGAACCTGTGGTGCAGGGCGCTGGCGGCATGTGGTTCTACCACCCCCAGTACCTGCGCGAAGCGGCACAGATATGCAAGGAACATGGCCTGCTGCTGATATTCGATGAGATAGCCACGGGCTTCGGACGGACGGGAAAACTCTTTGCCTGGGAGCACGCGGGTGTAGAACCGGACATCATGTGCATAGGAAAGGCCATAACGGGCGGATACATGACGCTGTCCGCCGTACTGACGACGAATGAAGTGGCGGATACCATCTCCAACCATACACCGGAGGTGTTTATGCACGGACCCACCTTTATGGGGAATCCACTGGCATGCGCCGTAGCGTGCGCTTCGGTGAAGCTGCTGACCTCGCCCGAATACGACTGGCAAGGCAAGGTGACTCGCATCAGCCGGCAACTGCAAGAAGAGCTTGAACCGGCACGCCGATTGCCGCAAGTGATGGATGTACGTGTGCTGGGAGCCATCGGGGTGATTGAGACAAAAGAACCCGTAGACATGGCGTGGATGCAAAAACGCTTCGTTGAGGAGGGAATCTGGGTACGCCCGTTCGGAAGATTGGTATACCTGATGCCTCCGTTCATTATAGAGCCGGAACAGCTGAGGAAGCTGACGGGAGGGTTGATGAAAATTATACAGGAAATGAATTGAGAGGATAAAGGGGAAATTATTATATCAAGAATTTATGAACGTAACTAACTATATGCAGCAAGAGCTGCAAACATTGAAAGAACACAGCAACCTGCGCCGCCTGCCGCAACTGACACACGAGGGACGCACGGTTATAGCCGATGGCCGGCATATGCTGAACCTTTCGTCCAACGACTACCTGGGCCTGGCTGCCGACCGCCAGCTAAAGGAAGAATTCCTGCAGACACTGACACCGGACACCTTCCTGCCGACTTCCTCCTCCTCCCGCCTGCTGACGGGGAACTTCGGGATTTACGAAGAACTGGAGACGGAACTCGCCACACTTTTCGGCACAGAGACAGCACTGGTGCTCAATAGCGGCTATCATGCCAATATGGGGATTCTGCCCGCCGTGAGCGATGCACAAACCCTAATACTGGCAGACAAGCTGGTGCATGCCAGCATCATCGACGGCATCCGCCTATCCACCGCACGCTGCATCCGCTTCCGCCACAACGACCTGGTACAACTGGAACGCCTGCTGGAACAACACCATGCAACATTCCGGCAATTGATTATCGTCACAGAAAGCATCTTCAGCATGGACGGTGACCAAGCCGACCTCACGGCATTGGTGCGTTTGAAAAAAAGATACTCCAACGTACTGCTCTATGTGGACGAAGCCCATGCATTCGGCGTAAGGGGACCGCGCGGTCTGGGCTGCGCCGAAGAAACCGGATGCATCCGGGATATAGATTTCCTCGTGGGCACCTTCGGCAAGGCAGCGGCGTCTGCCGGCGCATACATCGCCTGCTGCCGGACGATACGCGAGTATCTCGTCAACCGGATGCGAACCCTCATCTTCACCACGGCATTGCCTCCGACAAGTATTGCCTGGACACTGTTTATCGTACGGAAACTTGCCAGAATGCAGGACCACCGCGAGCATCTGGCAAGAATCAGCCGGACACTGCGCGAAGCATTACAAGCCAAGGGGTACGGATGCCCCAGCGCAAGCCATATCGTCCCACTGATTATCGGCCCCAGTGCCGACACCGTGCTGTGCGCAGAGTTGCTGCAGAGGCATGGCTTTTATGCACTGCCGGTACGCCCGCCCACGGTGCCCGAAGGGACATCACGTATCCGCTTCTCGCTGACAGCGGACATTACAGAACAAGAGATAGAAGAAATAATTAAATATATATAGTATAAGAAAATTCATCACATATATTATTATGAAACAAGTTTACATCATCAAAAAAAATAATCCCAAGCTGCTACTGTTCTTCGCAGGATGGGCAGCCGACGAAACACCCTTTAAACAATATTGCCCCCAAGGCATGGACTACATGATTTGCTATGACTACCGCACGCTCGATTTCGATACCTCCATCCTGGAGCAATACCGGCAAGTGAACGTAGTGGCATGGTCCATGGGCGTATGGGCAGCTCCCATCGCACTGGCTTCCGTGCCCAAGGAGAAACTGCTGCTTATAGCTTTCAATGGTACCATTACCCCTATCGGTGACACAGATGGAATTCCCGAAAAGACCTTCCGAGACACCTTGAGCGGACTGACTCCCGCCTCGCTCCAGAAGTTCATGCGCCGCATGTGCAAAGACAGCAATGCCTACAAAGCCTTCCTTGCCATCACTCCCCGCCGGGACTTCAACGAAATTAAGGAAGAGCTGGAACTCATTGAGAAAAAATACACCCAAATGAGAGGGATAACCATCGATGAAAACGGCAATTATATCTACTCCAATGATGACGAGATGGATGCCTATGTAAACGATAAATACCAATACATCGATTATGACTACGCTTTCATAGGCGTCAACGACCGCATCTTCCCTTTAGAAAATATGAAACTAAATTTCGATTACATGTTCGATGACGACAAACTGATTGTTGCAGACTGCGCCCACTATGACGAACCAATGTTCCGCTTCTTGCTGCAAGACATGTGGTCGATGCCCATTGACGATTTTCTAAGCCATCTGAGAGAACTGGATACATAACAAAAGGATTGAAAAAAATGACAGATACCCCTACACACCCCATAGACAAAGAACTTGTAGCAAAACGCTTCTCCTACTCGCGAAGCACCTACGACCGCGAAGCCAGCGTGCAACGGCAAGTAGCCGAAAAAATGATGCGCCTACTGACCGATGCCCTGCTTTCCGCAGGCATACCCCGTCCGCAACTTCCTACACACTTCCGCCACATCGTAGAGCTTGGTTGCGGAACGGGCAGCTACTCGCGCATGTTGCTGAACACCTTGCAACCGGAAACGCTGTTGCTGAACGACCTCTGCCGGGATATGGAGGAATGCGTCAGGGAGCTATGCACTACGCGCACTCCCCGCGTCAGCTTCTTGCCGGGTGATGCCGAAGCTCTCGACTTCCCCAGAGAAACCGACCTGATAACCTCGTGCTCCACCCTGCAATGGTTCAACGACCCAGGTGCTTTCCTCACCCGCTGCCACCAAGCACTGGTGGCAGACGGCCTGCTTGCCTTCAGCACCTTCGGCACCACAAACATGCACGAAATACGCCAACTGACGGGGCATGGGCTGGACTATCTCTCCGTTGAGGAGCTGCAAGCCCTGCTGTCTCCCCACTTCGATATTCTTCATGCCGAAGAAGAGGTGATATCCTTGCCCTTCCCCACTCCCCAGGCAGTGCTGAAGCATCTGAAGCAAACCGGAGTCACGGGTACGGAAAAAAGGATGTGGACGCGTAGTCGCCTGCAATCCTTCTGCAAAGAATACACAACCCGGTTCAGTGATGCCGCAGGCAACGTAAGCCTGACCTATCATCCTATTTATATCATCGCACGAAAAAAAACAAAATAATGGAAACAAAAAACATCTACTTCATCAGCGGCATTGATACAGATGCCGGAAAAAGCTATTGCACCGCCTGGTACGCCCGTGAGCTTATGCAACGCGGCCTGCGCGTCATCACCCAAAAATTCATCCAGACCGGCAACACCGGTCATTCCGAGGACATCGACCTGCACCGCCGCCTCACCGGAACCGGCTACCTGCCGGAAGACAAAGAGGGGCTGACCATGCCCGAGATATTCTCCTATCCCTGCTCTCCCCACCTCGCCGCCCGCATAGACAAGCGCCCGATAGACTTCGGAAAAATAGAGCGTGCCACCAGGGAACTTTCCCATCGCTATGATACCGTGCTCGTAGAAGGCGCCGGCGGTCTGATGGTTCCCCTTACCGAAGATTTCCTGACGATAGACTACATTGCGGAGAAGCAGTACCCGCTTATCTTTGTCACCTCCGGAAAGCTGGGCAGCATCAACCACACCCTGCTGAGCTTCGAAGCCATCAAGAACCGGGACATCGCGCTCGATACGGTACTCTACAACCTCTATCCCACGGTAGAGGACAAGACTATCCAGGAAGACACGATGAAATACATCAAGCAGTATTTGTCCAAGCACTTTCCCGGAACAAAGTTTGAGGTAGTGCCGGAAATTGTGTAAATTTGCAGCACATAAACGTCCTACTGCACATGGAAGCATTTACATTAGATTCAACTGAAATTATCGTACTCGCTACGGCGGGTGGTCTGTTCCTTATTCAAATTATCTACTACCTCTGTCTCTACAACCGTATTCATGCGCGCAGCCGTGCCGTGAAGCAGGGAGACACGCACTTCACCCAGGAACTGCCCCCCATATCCGTCATTATCTGCGCCCGCGAGGAATCCGAGAATCTGCGCCGCAACCTGGGCGCCGTGCTGGAGCAGGACTATCCCCTATTTGAAGTCATCGTCATTAACGACGGCAACACTGATGAGAGCGAAGATTACCTGACCATCCTCGAGGAGAAATACCCCCATCTCTACCACAGCTTCGTGCCCGATTCCTCCCGCTACATCAGCCGTAAGAAGCTGGCTGTGACGCTTGGAATCAAGGCCAGCAAATATGAATGGCTGGTGTTTACCAATGCCAACTGCATGCCCCAAAGCAACCAATGGCTGCGACTGATGGCACGCAACTTCACATCACGTACCCAAGTGGTGCTGGGATACAGCGGCTACGAACGCGGCAAAGGCTGGCTGCACAAACGGGTGGCATTCGACAATCTGTTCACTTCCATGCGCTATCTGGGATTTGCCCTGGCAGGCAGCCCCTACATGGGCATCGGGCGTAACCTGGCCTACCGGAAGGAACTCTTCTACCAACAGAAAGGATTCTCCGCACACCTCAACCTGCAACGGGGAGACGACGATTTGTTCATCAACCACGTGGCTACCCCGGAGAACACGCGGGTAGAAACGGATGCCAATGCCATTGTGCGCATGCAGCCGCTTCTGCGTACCAAGGACTGGAAAGAAGAGAAAATAGGCTACGCCTCCACAGCACGGCTGTATCATGGAATGCAACGCTGGCTGGCCGGTTTTGAGACCCTGACCCGCCTGGCATTCCACGCATCCTGGATAGCCGCGATGGTCATCGGCATTCTGCACTTCCACTGGCTGGCAGCAGGCGTCGCTTTTCTTTTGTTCCTGTTCCGTTTCACCATGCAGGCAGTCATTGTCAACAAGACTGCCCACGACCTGGAAGAACAGCGCAGATATTACTTCACACTACCGGCTTTCGACCTATTGCAGCCGATACAGTCTTTACGTTGGAAATGGTACTGTCTGTTCCGCAAGAAAAGCGGTTTTCTGAGAAAGTGATTCTCTTATTCGTAACGGATGGAAGTTGCCGGATGGATGCGTGTAATCAGGAATGATGGGCCCAGCAACATCAGGACCGAAGCCAGCAATGTGCCGGCATTCAGCAGCAGGAACAGCCAGATATTGAAAGATACCGGAACAGTAGCCATGTAATAGGTTTCAGGGTCGAGCTTGAACAAGCCGGACCAGCGCTGCACGAAATAGAACGCAAGGCCGATTATGTTCCCCCAAAGCATGCCTTTCCCAATGAGGAAGACCAAAAACCAAAGGAAGACTTTACGGATGGTAAAGTTATTGGCTCCCAAAGACTTCAGCACGCCTATCATGGAGGTACGCTCTATGATGATAATCAGCAGGCCGGATACCATGGTGAACCCCGCCACTCCAATCATCAGAATGAGAATGACCCAGATGTTGACATCCAAGATGCCCAGCCAGGCAAAGATTTGGGGATTGAGCTGCTCTACATTGCGGACGCAATACTCGGCACCATAGCGGTCGGGATTCTCGTCCGTATCGACAGCTATCTCATAGGTGGTTTCTTCCAGCTTGTCATAATCGCGTATTTCCAGCTCCACACCGCTCACCTGGTCCGGCTCCCAGTTGTTCAGGCGATTCACCAAATAGAGGTCGGTAAGCAGGAATAGGTTGTCGTATTCGGAGAAGTTGGTTTGGTAGATACCTACAATCTTCAGGCGGCGAGCACGCACATCGTCCTGGATGAAGTAGGTGTCTATCTTGTCACCGAGTTTCAATTGCAGCTTGTTGGCAAGAGACTTTGAGATGACTACGCGGTTGGACGAAGCGGAATCGCTGAATTGCGGAAACTCCCCCTCCAGCAGATGGCGGTGGAAAAGGTGCTGTCATACTCCTGCCCCACACCTTTCAGCACCATTCCCTGAAAGGCATCGGCGGTCTTTATCATCCCCGGCTTGGTGGAGTAGCGTTGTACATGCTTCACTTCGGGATAATCGGAAAGCGCAGCCATCATGCTGTCGCCCACCACCACCGGGCGCGTCTCATAAGAGCGTGCAGCATCCAGGTTGCCTATCTGGATATGGGCACCGAAACCCACGATTTTATCCCTTACCTCGCTCTTGAAGCCAACAATGACGGACACGGCAATAATCATCACCGCCAGTCCGAGAGCAATACCCACCATGGCAATAAGGACAGCCGGACGGGAAACTTGCTTGCCCGGCTCCGAGTTGCGATAAATGCGCAACGCTATAAAGCGAGATAAGTTCATAAATTAATCCCTAATCCTTCATTTCTCTTCCCGGATAGGCTTCCAATGCTTTTTGCAATACAAACAAGGCGCGGTTCAAGTCATCTTCTTCAGTACGTATGCGATACGCACTTCGTTGCGACCGAACCCGGCGTAGTATAGAATCCGGACGCAGGCGCCATGAATACCGTCTGTCCCTCGTATTCGAACTCCGACAGACACCAGGCACAGAACTTGTCCGAATCATCTACCGGAAGCTTTGCCACCGTATAGAATGCTCCCATCGGGATGGGCGAATATACGCCCGGTATACGGTTCAATCCGTCAATCAGGCATTTACGGCGTTCTACATATTCATCGTATGTGTCGCGCAGATAATCCTCACCGGCATCCAGCGATGCTTCTGCGGCAATCTGGCCTATCAACGGAGGACTGAGACGCGCCTGGCAGAACTTCATGACAGCATCCCGGATTTCCTTGTTCTTCGTTATCAGGGCACCGATGCGGATGCCGCACTCGAATAGCGCTTGACACGGAATCAATCAGCACCACATTGTTCTCAATGCCCTCCAGATGGCAGGCAGAGATATAGGGAGAACCCGTATAAATAAATTCACGGTACACCTCGTCCGAGAAGAGGAACAAATCGTACTTCTTCACAAGGTCGCGAATCTGGTTCATTTCACGGCGTGTATAGAGGTAACCCGTAGGATTGTTAGGATTGCAAATCAAAATAGCACGCGTGCGCTCGTTAATCAACTCCTCGAACTTCTCTACCTTGGGCAACGAGAAACCCTCTTCGATGGTCGTGGCAATGGTGCGTATCTTGGCTCCGGCAGAGATGGCAAACGCCATATAATTGGCATAGGCCGGCTCGGGAACAATGATTTCATCCCCGGATTGAGGCAAGCCAGGAAGAGAACAACACCGCCTCCGAGCCACCGGAAGTGATGATGATGTCGTCTGCAGTCAGATTGATATTGTACTTTGCATAGTAACCCACCAACTTCTCGCGGTAACTGCGATATCCCGCACTGGGACTGTATTCCAGAACTTTCCGGTCGATGTTCCGTATCGCTTCAATCGCGACTTCCGGAGTAGGCAGGTCGGGTTGACCGATGTTCAGGTGAAATACATGTATACCCTCTGCTTGGCAGCATCTGCCAGAGGAGCCAGTTTTCTGATAGGAGATGCGGGCATCTCCATTCCGCGAATAGATATTGTTGGCATGAGGTTTATTTACTATTTGACGATTTATGATTTACTATTTAATAGAGTATTTATAGGTGATATTGCTATCACTTTATCATTAAAGTTGCAAATGTAGCGAATTATTTGAAACCAAAAGGAAGGCAAGACCATAAAACTTTAAAAAACTTATCTATCGTAAAACTCTATGATATGTAAACAGAAACTTGTATCTTTGAAAAGCAAACGAGCCAAGTAGAATCAATTGTAAATAGTAAATAGTCAAATAGTAAATAACACCATGGTCATCAACCTTATAACTTTTGCTTCCATACTGCATAAACAAGCATCAGTCCGTAGCTCCCACGAAGTGATATTGACTGAATTGGAAAAATACTTTACCGTCAACTTCATTGATTACAAAGACATAGACAAGTTATCACCCGATGACTTCAGTATTATATTCATTGCCACCGGAGGTGTGGAACGGCTGGTAATCCAGCATTTCGAATCCCTTCCCGCCCCGCCATCCTCTTGGCAGACGGCATGCAGAACTCACTGGCCGCCGCTCGAAATATCTTCCTGGCTGCGCGGCGGGGAATGAAAAGCGAGATTCTTCACGGAGAGCTCCCGAGACCATCAAGCGTATTTTTGTCCTGCACAGCAATTTCGTGGCACAACGCAGCCTTTTCGGCATGCGCATCGGCGTAATGGGCACTCCGTCCAGCTGGCTCGTTGCCAGCAATGTGGATTATCTGCTTGCCAAACGCCGCTGGGTATCGAGTACACAGACGTCTCATTGGACCGCATTTATGAATACTACGGACAGATAACGGACGACGAGGTGGGCGAAGCATGCGCCGGACTGGCAGGAAAAGCGCTTGCCTGCCGAGAGGCAAGCCCCGAAGACATGATAAAGCCATGCGGCTGTATCGAGCCATCAAGAGGATTGTAGAGGAAGAGCGACTGAGCGCCATTACCCTCAGCTGCTTCCGCCTGATAGACCAAACGGGAACCACCGGCTGCCTTGCCTTGCCTTGCTGAACGACGAAGGAATCATTGCCGGATGTGAAGGCGATTTGCAATCCGTCTTCACCATGCTGGCCGTAAAAGTGCTGACGGGGAAAAACTCCTTCATGGCCAATCCTTCCATGATAAATGCCCGTACCAATGAAATCATATTGGCACACTGCACCATCGGCATCGCACAAACGGAGCAGTTCATCATACGCAACCATTTTGAGACGGAAAGCGGCATCGGTATTCAGGGAATCCTGCCGACGGGAGATGTAACCATCGTAAAATGCGGAAGCGAAAGCCTGGACGAATATTACTTGAGCACCGGCACGCTTGTTGAGAATACAAACTACATCAATATGTGCCGCACCAAGTGCGGATAAAATGAACTCCTGCCGACTATTTCCTCAAGACACCGCTGGGCAACCACCACATCATGCTGTATGGCAATTACGAGGATATATTGGAAGAGTTCCTGCAAGCCAATGCCTGCAAACGGATTGAATGATTACTCGTTCGCATCCGGTATCACCACCTCGAAACGCGTTCCTTTTCCCAACTCTGAGGAGACCGAGATAGAACCATGCAGGCGGTCTACGATGGTCTGGCAAATGCTCAGCCCCAAACCGGCGCCCTGCGTAAAGCTGTCTTCTTTGTAAAAGCGTTCGAAGATATGTTTCTGGGCGTCTTCAGAGATACCGCTTCCCGTGTCTTCGACAAAGATGGTGGTATATCCTTCCCGGTTCGTGACATAGCCGAAGGTGATGCTGCCCGTTACCGTGAATTTCTTGGCATTGTTTATCAGGTTGTTCACGACCTGCTTCAAGCGGACGGAATCGGTGATGACCAATTTGTCTTCCCCTTCCGGAATCTCTATACGCAGCTCTACATCCCGAGGCATACTCAGACGCTGGATTCATGGACCTCCTGCATGATAAACGCCAGGTTGAATGCTCGAACTTAAAGTCCATCGTGCCCGATTCTATGCGCGAGAGGTCCAGAATATCGTTTATCAACGCCAGCAGCAATGTACAGTTGATGTTGATTGTTTCGACGAACTGCTTTACCTCTTCCGGAGAAAAGCGTCCAAATCCTTCAACAAATCCGAGAAGCCGACAATGGCATTCAAAGGGGTGCGTATCTCATGGCTCATATTGGCAAGAAACGCAGATTTGAGCTTGTCGGCCTGCAAGGCACGGTCACGTGCGGCAATCAAGGCCTCTTCCGTATCCTTGTAACGCTGGATGCTCTGGCATACTCCCAATACCATGTATGGGGTATCAACCGTCAGTCCGTCATAAGCGGTACTGCGGAACTCCCACCATTCATAGCTCCCATCCGCACTCTTCAACCGGAAACTCATCTGTGAATTGATTTCATTGCCCAACAGAATGGCATCAAAATTCCTGCGCGTATGCAGCAAGTCTTCCGGATGTATAAGGGTGTCCATCTCATCACGTGCCAGCAAGTCCGTATCATCGGTATACCCGAAACGGCGCAGCAATCCACCCGGAAATGGAAACGGTTCATATGCATGTTGTACTGCCACGGATAAATGGAGCTTCCTCCACCGCCATATTGAAGAAGCGTCTCTGCATCTCTTCTTCGGAGATATTGCGGCATACAATCGCCATTCCCGTCATCTTTCATTGGCAAAGATAGGTACTACCTCGCCGGAAACGGGAAATACGTTCCCTGATGGTTTTCCTGCATGAAGGCTTCTCCGGAATAGAAATAGGTCTCTTTCCGGTACGTACTTTCTTCAACAAGTCCTGCAGGATGTTTCTCCATTCATGTAAATCCTGAAAATGGAGCCGGCCATCTGCCCTTCATAGAAACGGGACGTATAGGTTTCGGAAGAAAGTCCCAATCTGTAACAACGGACGGTTGACAAAATGGATGCGCAGGTCGGTATCATACGTAATCAAGCCGTCGCGAATGGAACAGAAGATATTGTCGAACTCGTCGCGCTGCTCCACCAGGCGGTGCTGTATCAACAAGCGGGTCTGGGCATGTATGCTTACGCGACTCCCGGTTGGCACGGAAAAGCCAGGCAACCAGCAGCACCAATGCCCCGACAATCAGCGAATAGAACAGAATGAACCAGACACGGTAACGCTCCATCAACGGTATATTCAAAATGATGCCCTTGCTCTCCGCACGGTTCGTGTCCACACGGAAAAACTGCAACTGTTTGTAATCGAACAGCAACTTGCCCCAAAGTCCTTTACTTCCAATGAGGCGGGTGACTTGCCCTTCAAAATACTTGCAGCCTGCCGGCCGGCAGCAAAGCATCCTCGGGAACGGCATCATACACACAGAACACCGTTCGTCATAGCCAGGTTCTGGCTGGTAAACACGGGGCCTTCAACTTCAAGGAAAGAAAGGGAATCCATTTGGGAGCAATGACAATATGCTTGTAGGCATTGTAGTCATAGCAAATGGAAGTGATGATAGAGTTCAAGGACTTGGCCTGCACATTCAGCACTTTCAACTCATGCTCCGGATAGTTGCTCTTTATGCGTTCCCAGGATTCCTCCACAGCCTTAACCCCTTTAAGGCTCAGGAAACTGCTGTCGGACAGACAGACCAACTCCCTGCGGGAAGGAAACATGCGGACAGCCGCATCCAGCAAGACATCGAAATCCGTTTTCGAAACATAGCCGGAGACGTTGGGCATTCTTTCAAAGACTCTCTCATCCGGGTATTTGATACCCGAAACCACTACCGGTATCTGATAAGGCAGGGAATCACCGCAATGGGTCAATGTGAAGAAAGCCTCATCGCTGGAGGTCACAATCAAGTCCGTTTTCCGTTGCCTGGCACGCTCGCAGATGCGGCGCATGATGAAGCACTCGGAAGCGAAAGACCAGTAATCGGCATTCAGATATTCAGTAGTGATATTGGCTTTAACTCCCCTTGTCCAGTCCGTTCTCCAAATTTTCTGTCAGAAGGCTGTGCCAGTATTTTTGTATAGGACTGTATGAAAAGTACATTGTACGTACGTTCCGTAGCCGAAAGTGTTCCCGACATCAACCACAACAAGCCTGCAAACAATGGAAAGAAAAGGCGTTTCATCATAATATAGATTTTGTATACTCAACGCAAAACTCTTATTCGTCACGCAAATATACAAGTTATATTGAGAATGAGCACAGATTATTCAAAAAACTCACTCATCGTGCAATGCTTCGGCAGGCTGTACCTTCATGGCCCGTGAAGCCGGATACCAGATTCCTGCAATCACCATCAATGCCATCAATATCCAGACAATAGAAACGCATATGACAAATCTCCCCCAAGTGGCATCCGTGGCTTCCGTAAAAGTGACATCTGCCATAACCATATTGATACATATCATCAAAGCGGGGATGGAAGCAAGTGCCAACAGCAGCAACCCTTCACCCAGCAATTGCCAGCGTATTCTTCCGCGGCTGCTGCCCATGGCCATGCGCAAAGCAATCTCGCTGCGGCGATGGCGGGTACGGAACCAAAAAGTTCCCATCAGCCCGATGAATACATTGAAAACAAAGAATATCACAATGAGCCTTGCGCTGCGGATATACGGGTGATTCCTTCGGCAGCATCCCGCTCTATCTTCTGGTCCTTATAGCTCTGTATGTCGAAAAGATAGAATGGAGCGACCTGCAGCTGCGACATCATATCCTGATAAAAACGAGCTGCAAAATTATCCGTATCCGCCTCCGGACGTATCCGTAGGGAGATGAACGGGAGGTACTGGTCCTCATAGAACCAACCGGGGAAAGGAGTCAGGACAAAAGGTCCGTAACGGGCATAGTCATCCGTCTTCTGCAAGGCACAGACTGCAGAGACACGGTAACGGAGACCTCCGCTGTAATAATCCAGAAACTCGCGGCCCACCGCCCCGGCACTTGTCTGAAAAAGACTGTCTGCCAAATCACGGGTCACCACGGCAGGCAGAGGACTGGCAGTGGAATTCCAATCCGAGACATTCCCCTGCAACAGCGGAATGCGCATGACGTCGAAATATTCGGGAGACACATAGCGCACTGTAGTCTCGACAACATGCACGCTGTCCGTCGTATACCCCTGGTAAACACGCCCGCGGGTATAAGTATCGGTACCCAGCCACGTGGCAGCACTTTCCACTGCAGGATATTGCCTGATACGCCGGAGCACTTCCTCCATCGGCTTGAACCAGAAGGTCTGCAGGCTGTCTTCCGACGTGCACGGCACTATCTGTGTGGGATTGCAGGAAATCCTTATCTTATAGACATGCTCCAAATCATACCCCTTAGGCTGCCGTTCTGCATGGGCAAAGCCATAGAGTACATCCACACAATACCACATCAATGTAAATACAATCAACAGCTCGGCAAACAGCCAGCCGTTACTGCGGCGCTGGTTCCATATCTGGTGTAAAATAGAATGTATCATACTCGTTACTGTTTTAATTGGGATTCGTTTATCCGCTCATTCTCCGCCAAGAACCTCGGCTATAGGGCGACGGGTGGCATGCCAGGCAGGAATAAACACAGAAAGCAGGTTGAACAACAGACACACCACCAATACAGCCACGAAAACCGCAGGACGGAGGAAGAGCCAGACGCTTACATCAAAATTCGTTCCGGGAGCACCATCGCCAAGCATCCAGTCCTTACCCAGCCATAGGAATATGCACGAAAAGAGAAAACCGAGCAATGCGCCGGCAAATGCCAAGGCCAGGTTCTCGCGGAGCAACTGCACCATCAAGGTAGAACGGCTGGCGCCGTATGCTTTCCTTACCGCAAGCTCAGCCATGCGACGGGACATTTGCGAAGATATAAGTCCGCTGACATTGATAGCGGGCACAATAAGCAATATCAAACCCAGGATGATGCAGGTTACGGCAGGACTCATCGTGTCATTACGGAAGAACTGCCGTTCCGTATAGGTGCTGAGGTCGGGAAGCTCCAGTTCATATTCGACCAGTATCTCGTTGAAGCGGGCAAGCGACTGTTCTATCTGTCGCTTGAGTTCCTCTCTGCCGACACCGGGCTTGACAAGGGCCACAGCCTCGAAATCTCCCCGTAGCCCTTCACTGCCCAGACCGGAATCCCGGGTGGAATAAGGCATCCACAACTCTCCATAGGCAAATGTGAACAGAGAGCTCACATCCTTGGTGACCCCGACAATGCGCTTAGGGCGAAAGTTGACAAAATAATTTTTGCCAATGGCTGCTTCGGCAGACCCGAAAGCTTCGCGAGCAAGCTGTTCGCCTATAACCACGACATCCCGGCAAGCATCGAACTCTTCGGTACTGAAAAGACGGCCCGCCACAAGAGGGATATCGTAGACACGCCAATAGTTCAAATCCACCTGACGAACCGTACGGCGCATTCCCCGCGCGGGCGATTCCCCACAATATCTAAGATAGGTAGGTCCCAGATAGGTGACAAGTTCTGCTCCCGGAAGTTCCTTAAAAATAGCGTTGACAGCCCGATAAGACATACCCGTATTGGAATTGCTGCGGTCGGACTTACGGTAAGAGTATCCATAAGAAGAATATACCATACTACTGCGGTGCGACTCGGGAGCCAAGTCAGCCGTCTGGATGTCATACACCATGTAAATGACCATGACAAAGGTGATGCTCACTGCCGTACCGATGACGGAAACAGCACTGAAAAAGGGATTCTGGCGGATAAGAGCTAAAATTTGTTTCATAACTTTCTATTCATCATGTAATGCTTCGGCAGGCTGCACCTTCATGGCCTTTCGGGCGGGAATACCTATACCGATGACAATCATTAGGGCAATCAGCACAAAGCTGATGGCGGCACATAGCAGCAGGCGGTCCCACTCCAACGTCGTACCGTTCCTCCAGGAGTTCAACTCCAGGTGTGCAAGATTATAATCGATGAGCAATGCAACGGGGGTGACAATTGCCAACAACAATATCCCTTCACTAAGCAGCCGGCTGAAGATGGCACGGTCTGTCGCTCCATGCGCTTTGTGCAGTGCTATCTCCGAACGGCGTTGCTGCGTACGGAACCAGAATGTTCCGAGCAAGCCGAGGAAAATGTTCAGCAGCAGGAATCCCATACCCATCACATAGTTACGGATGTCATTGGTCCATGCCTGCTGGTAGTTGCGACGAATATCCTTGAAAGAACGTATCTCCGAAATGAAGATATTGCCTATGCGGAACTGGCTCTCACTGTCTGCCTTCAGCCTCTCAATGAAGTCATTGTCCTGCCCTTCACGGACGCGGACACAAAGTTCGAGACCGATATAGTAGAAACTCTGCTTCACCATCATGGAATATGAGCTTCGCGCCTGGTCATAATCGTGATAGCGTACATTTTGCAGTGCAGCACCCAGCCGGTAGGTCTTCGTAGTATCACCAAAAAGATAGAACCGCTGGCCTACGAGATCTGTCATCCGGCAGTCGTATTTCCGGTAGAGGTTATCCGAAGCCATAAACTCCCCGCGCTCCAACATTTCAGCCAATTGTTCGGGTGTCTCGCCACGCGTGCCCCGATAGCGGAATACACGGGGAAAGTCCGGTGTCACTAACCTGCGGATGGTCCAACCGGGAGAACGCAAAGTGTCATAGCTTACTTCAGCGCCTGAATTGCTTCCGTTGTAAGGATACGAATTCTGCGAAAGGCTGACCGCTTCTATCTCCGGCCGACGACGCAGACGCTCCAACAACTCGGCTATGTCATCGTGGGTCTGCTGAGAGGTATGCCCGGCTATGTAGTCGGGACTTTTGGGTGTCAGTTCCCCCAACTCTATAAGGTAGCAGTGCTCTATATTAAAGCCTCTCGGCTCCAGATAGGTGGCGGCGCGCGTGTAGAGATAGTCTACCACGTACCACATCACTACACTCACTACCAATAACTCCAACACCAACCATAGGTTTGAGAGCCATTCATTCTTTATCTGTGTAAGAAGTTTCTTAGTCATTTTCTTCAATGATTAATGTTTTGTGATGGAGTTATTTATGCAAACGTCCGCCCAATGCATTTACAATCCCTATTCTTGATGCACGCCATGCGGGAATACCGGAACTTAGTAAGTTTAGCACAAAGCAGAACAACAACGCCCAGCCAAAGGTGGAGCCATGCAGCAATATGCTCGCATCCACTGCCGGAGGACTCAGCGTCTGGCTGAATTCCTGCGCAAACAGCAGTGTATTTCCCAAATAAGCGAATGCTACACTCAGCAACAATCCCATCACCCCTGCCAGCAATGTCACCACCAGATTTTCTGCAATGATTTGCCCCATCAGTTCCAGTCTCGTTGAACCGAATGCCCGGCGCACACCAATCTCTGCCACACGCTGGCGCAGACGGCTCTGCGTCATCGAGCTGAGGTTGATGGCAGGAACAATCAGTAGAATGATGAAGATAATGAGACGCTGCCTGCGTGCCTGGTCCACGTCCGGTTCGATGTTGGCAGCCATTCCTGCGGCATTTTTCTCCTGGTCATAAGGACGGTTACGGTAAATCAACGAATAACCATTCTCGCCAATTACAGTGTCGTACTCCTGACGGCGGCGTTCCGTCTCCTCACGAATAGCGGGAAAATCATCACGGCTTTTCGCCAGAATGGTAACGCTCATCATCCCCATATGCTCATCACTCCATGTGCTTTTCGTTATCTCAGTAGAAGTATAGGGCACCCATACCTGCGCATAGGCAGTGTTGGCCAAAGTAGAAACATCCTTCACTACACCGGACACTGTATAAGGAGCATGGTTCAAAAGGAATTCGCGACCAACAGCCTCCGTTGTCTGGAATAACCTGCGCGCTACACTTTCCGTAATTACCGCTACAGGTAGTCCGGCATCGAATGTAGCCTGGTCATAAGGTTTCCCGGCAACAAAAGAGAAATCAAACACACGCCAGAAAGTATCATCTGTCTGCAACAGGTCGATACCCGTTGCAGGTTGTCCCGGCAGATTCACGGGGGTAGAAATGACCATACAGGTATAAATCGTTACTGCTTCGGGGGTCTTCAGCGATTTGAAGCACTCAAGCGCAGTCTTTATCCCCATCGGTCCGTTGGAACTGTTTCCCTCTCCCCAGCTTTTGTTGGTGATGCTCATATAATGCACATGTAGAAAGCGGTCGCGGTTGCTCTCCGGAGCAAACGGAGCTACCTTCACCTGCTGCATCATCACCACCAGCATGATGAGGAAGATGGCAAGTGCCGTACCGGCTATGCTGACGGCACTAATCATCGGTTGCTGCCGCAACTGTGCCCAGGCTTGTGTGAAGTATTGCTTTATCATATTGATATTTACGATTAGACGATTTACTATTTACGATTGGTGTTACCGCTACTCAACGGCCCACCTTCAGGTTACATGTATTCACTCCGCCTATGCCTCCTTTAGAAATGTCAGCATGCCCGGCAGTTCCGCTCAAAGTGACGTCACCCACACCACTCATTCTGGCAGTCAAATAATCGCAGACTACATGAATATCGGCGCTACCTACTCCGCGCAAAGCAACTTTCAGCTCGTCACACGTCAAATCGGATACATTCACTTCACCCACTCCCTTTACCTCAAATGACACCTCATCCAGTTTCAAGGGCTTCTCACAATTGAACTCCCCTACACCGGTAAACTCCACCTTCTTCAAATCAGGAGCCGAAATCCAAATGGTCACGCCATCTTTCTGATTTCTCATGCTCTTGTTTTTCCTATCCTTGAAGCCTATCAGCAGACAGCCGTCCTTCACTGTGGTTTCTGTATTCTTCACGTGCTTCTCCTTACCTTCAATCTTGAAAGAATAAGTGTCACTCTGTGTAAAATAAATTGTTCCCACAGACGTTATCTCAATGGACGAAAAGGCATCCACTTTGCGCACTTCACTCACTTTGGTATCTTGTGCATAAACACTCAGCATACCTACAAATGTCAATATCAATGCAATGATAATACCTACTATATTAGTTTTCATTTTTCTTCTTTTTTATTGTTAATCCTCTATTGTTTTTCATACTACTCTTCATGCAACGCCTCTGCCGGCTCAATCTTCATAGCCTGCCGTGCCGGAAACCATATTCCAATCACTACCATCAGAGCTATCAGTAACCAAGCCCCTAGAGAACCTGCAAGGAAGCGTATCACACTCCACTCTATCGGCCAAGTGGATATGAGAGAGGTACGTCCTATAGTAAATTCCGCCATCCCCACATTGTAGCATACAACCATGGCAGGCAATGTCACTAACGCCAATAACAGTAACCCCTCACCTATCAGTAAACGAAACACACCGCCACGCGTACTGCCCATCGTCATCCGTAGAGCTATCTCCGAACGGCGGCGGCGAGTACGGAACCAGAAGGTGCCTATTAACCCCAAAAATACATTCACCAGCAGGAAGAGCACCACCACAGCCTGACTGTTCACCTTATCCGTATCGCCATTCATCACCTCGAACTGCAACTGTTGTTCAGTATAGGGAGCGGCATCTGCCACAAACGCATTGTCCGTGTCCAGTTTAGGCGCTATTTCGCGCAGAAACTTCTCCCGATAATCCGGTCCGTCGGCAGCAGGCTTCACGCGGAAAACAATCTGCGACCAATTGTCGGCAAACTCTGCCTTAATCATATTCTCTCCCAAATGATAAAAGAACCAAGGTTCCTCAACTCCATAACGATAGGAACGGAAAGCACCGGTCTTCCCCATCTGCTTGATGATTGTAACAGAATCACCATTACCTAACGGCGTAGTCTGCGAAAACTCCGGCATTTTCTTACAAAAACGTTCAAAAGCGGCATTACTCAGTGTCACATTGTTCCATCCTGCGGGAGTGTCCCGGAACGGGTGACGCGGGTCCTCACTTATCCGGAAAACATCCATATATCCTCCAGTCGTATAAATACAGCGTCCTTGCACCCAGGAAGTATCTTGCACAACCAACGCATTGTAACTATTACTGCCACTCATCGGAAGGCTCCAATAACAAAGGGCAGCTGCCTCTACGGAAGGCTCTTGTTCCAATTTCGCCAATATACCCAGATATTTATCGGCATCAGTCAGACTCGTATCCCGACTTTCTCCACCTACAACGGTGGATAATTTATAGACATGTTCAATATTATAACCCAGCGGACGGTAGAAAGTATATTTCATGCATCCCAGTGAGTCACAGAGGAACCACATCACGATGAATACCAAGAACAATTCAGCCAATACCCAGCCGTTACTGCTGAAGCGTGCCTTTATCATACGTAAGTTATGTATCGTAAATTTCATATCAAGTACCTCCTTCTATTTATCATTCAAAGAATCTACAATAGTGCGCCGTGCCGCTATCCATGCAGGCAGTGCCGCACTCAACAGATTGATGACCACACAGAAAACAAATGCCAGCAGGAATACCCACGGACTAAACAGTGCCTCCATGTTCAAGCTGAACTCGCCCGACGTACCCACATTCTGATTATTGGTGAACAGCCACATACGCATGGCATATACTGCCAAATAACTGAAAAGCAGTCCCACTACTCCACCCAGTAATGTCAACATCAGATTTTCGTTCAGTATCTGCCGCACAAGCACACTTTTCGTTCCTCCAAAAGCCTTACGTACACCTAATTCGGTAATACGTTGCTGCATGCGGCTGTTACTCAAGCCACACAAATTGAGTGACGGTACCAACAAAATGATAAATAAAGCTACGGCATATTGAAGATAAAGCATTGTCAAGTCTGGCCCTACATTAGCCCATACGTGGTTGACGTGCGCCACGATATTGTCCGGCTGTTCCATGATGTCTATCTGTTTGTTGCCCAATCCGGCATTAACACGTTCCACCTGCTTGGCAATGCCCTCCCGGATGGCAGGAAAGTCATCAGATGTACGTGCCAATACAGCAATCTGCATGCCTCCCAAATAACTGTGGACTCCGGTAATTTTCAGTTCGTCGGCACTGTACATACCCCACACTTGTGCGTATGCATCCTTAGCAGTGACGGAAACATCTTTCACCACTCCCACGATACGTGCAAGTTCCCGGTTCAGCAGGAATTCCTGTCCCACTACATCTGTACTTCCATACAGTTTCCGCGCTACAGACGCACAGACTACTACAGCCTTGCTTTCTCCAGCACGGTCGGCTTCGCTGAAGCCGCGTCCGGCAAGAAACTGCATGCTGAACACTTTCCAGAAGTCGGGATCTGTCCGCATAGCATCCACTTTCACCCGATTGTTACCGTCAGTCAACGAAGCCAACGACAAACCGGCTGGGGAAAATGCCGTACAGTATTCCACTTCGGGCACCGGCTGCACGCATTCTTTCATAAATGCCGCCGAAGGATTACTCCAATTATTATTGCCGTCCTTTTCCTTGTCGTATACGTGCATAGCGGAAAAGTAAAGACACCGACTGCGGTTCACTTCCGGTTCCAAGTCAGCATATTTTGTCTGCCAAGTAATCACAATAGCCATAATCATGGTGATAGCAAAGGCCGTACCCAATATGGAAATCGTACTTAGCAGCGGATTCTGCTTCAAGATTGTAAAAGCTTGTCTTACGGTTTGCATTTCATTTATTGATAGTTGATAATTAATAGTTGACAGTTGGCTGTTAAGCAGTAATTATTCCACCTGACGTCCGTCGAAGAAGCGGACGGTACGTGAGGTCTGTTTGGCCTGCTCTTCATTGTGGGTCACCATCACGATGGTACGTCCGTCTTCCTTGTTCAGTTGATGCAACAGTTCCATGACTTCGGCACCCATCTTGGAGTCCAGGTTACCGGTGGGCTCATCGGCGAGGATTATCTCCGGGTTGCCGATAATGGCACGGGCAATGGCTACACGCTGGCACTGACCGCCGGAAAGCTGTGTAGGCATGTGACGCATGCGGTGGCTCAAACCGACCTTCTTCAATACCTCTTCCGCCAGATGACGGCGTTCCTTGGCAGACACCTTTCTATACAGCAAAGGCAGCTCCACATTATCCAGCACATTCAGCGAATTAATCAGATGGAAAGACTGGAACACAAAACCCAGCTTCTGGTTACGGAAAGCAGCCAGCTCCTTGTCCTTCATGCCGTCCACTTTCGTACCGGCTATTTCGATGGTGCCGCTGGTAGGTGCATCCAGTAAACCCATAATGTTCAGCAACGTAGATTTTCCACAACCGGAGGGTCCCATGATACTGAGAAATTCTCCCTTGTTCACTTCGAGGTTTACATTTTCCAATGCCACGGTTTCAATCTCGTTTGTACGATAAATCTTGTTGATGCCAGTTAACTTAATCATAATGGTAAGTATTTAATTGTTATTATTCTGTTCCGTTTCTATTCCGCACAATTTCTGCTTCAAGAGGTCAAAAGTTGTGCCAAAACCGTTTATCATTGATTATCTGCTATTTATACATGCAGTAAGGTGTCCGAAAATGAACACTTTGTCCGTTTTCATCTATTCGTCACGCAGGGCTTCCGTAGGTGGAATGCAGCTGATGTTGCGCGCCGGGATATAGATTCCCACCAACACTACCACCAGCAGTATCAGAAAGATGACGAGCGACACGAGCAGATAATGCGAGGTGAAATCCGACACCCAATAGCTCTCTGTACTCTCCACCCAATTCTGTCCTTTGGCCAGCCCTTCTTTCAGTGCATATTGCAAATAAAGCAGAAAACCAGTCAGTGAAGCGACCACGGTCAATACCGTGCCTTCGCCCATCAGCAGGCGGACAATGTCACTACGTGTAGCTCCGAACGACAGCATCACTCCCACTTCCTCGCGCCTCGTACGTGTCTGCAACCAGAAGGTACCGATGACACCCAGGCAAAGATTCACCAGGAAGAAAGCCGCCATCGCCAGATTACGGCGGTAAATCGGTGTGGAATTGCTGGCTTCGCTCTCCGTTATAATCTGCTCATAGGAACGGACACTACGGGCAAACAGATTACCCCGCCTCATCTCCTTCACCATCCAGGGACGGAAATCGTGCAGAAAACGCTCCATGCTGACACCCTCTTTGAGACGTACCAGGATATGGGCACTTTCAGGGATATAACTTGTATCGATGGTAAGCATCGGCATAAATGCAACGGGGACGGGACGCCACTCGCTATACATCTTCATGGCTCCTATCGTACCGACAACCGGCATGTACAAGGTATCTCCATGGTCTCTGCTTATACAGCGTTTGCCATGCGCGTCTTTGGTATGGAACAACTGTTCGGCAGCATTCTCCGTCAGTACAATGTCATTCGGGGCATAGGCGTAGTCGGACAGCTGTCCGGGTGTCCGCCCCTTACCGGAACGGAAACCATACGTATCGAAAAAGTTCGTATGAGGCAAAAATTGTATCATCATAATAGATAAGGGAATCGTATCCCCTTCGGCAAACAATTGACTATTCGAACTTCCCGAAGAATTGGGATAACAGAATCCCAGCACGGGAGTGGCCGATTCCACACCGTCAAAGTCCTTGACATAACGCACCAAATTATAATAGTTGTCCACCAACGTAGCAGAGTCCTGCGCTTCGGCATCGTATCCCGGTGCCTGGGGCTGCAATGCGCCCAATGAAATGAGGCAAAGCCGCTCCGCATCATAGCCCAACGGGATATTACGATCGTGCGTGACCACAATCACCGGGTCCAATACAACCCAACTGATGATACTCACCAATATCAATTCGGCCAACAACCATCCGTTCTTGCGGCGGCGCGCCCAAAGATTCTTCCATATTAACTTAAACATACCAACCTCCCGTGTCTTATCGTTTTTCATTCAGTGAGTTCACAATCGGTTTCCGCAAGGAATACCACGCCGGTATAAGGGCCGACAACAGATTCAGCACGACGCACAGCGCCAATGCGGCGAGAAAAACCAGCGGAGCAAACAGCATTTCACCCGATACGCGGACCTCCACTCCTTCGGGTACCATATTCGGCCAGCTGTCGAATACCGTAAATATCCACTCGCGTCCCACGTAAAGTGCCAGCCATGCCAGCAGCAAGCCCAATGCTCCGCCCAGTGCGGTCAGCAGCAGGTTTTCCCACATCACTTGTGAAAGCAGTATCTTACGTCCGGCTCCAAACGATTTCCGCACGCCCATCTCTGCCAGACGTCCCTCCATACGGCTCGATATCATGCCGCTCAGATTCAGGGCAGGCACCAACAGCAATACGAGCAGGACAAGCAGAAAGTGGCGCACTGTGGCCCAAAGGTCAAACTCCATACTTGCATAAGTCTTGAAGACACTCAACAGATGGGAGGTGGGCTGCTCCCAGAAATCTACTTTCCATTCATCGGGATGCATAAGATTCTCCTTGCGGCAGATTTCCTTTATCTCAGCCCGCAGAGCATCTCCCTGCTTACTGTCCTGCACCAGAAAGGCAGCACTGAAAGCTCCCAGATAGGGAAGGTCGTACTTGGGAGTGCTGTAATCGGGCGACACCGTATAAGGTATATAAAGCTGTGCATAGGATTTAGAGGTGAGGTAACTGGCACTGCGCACCACCCCACAAACCCGATAGTCGATATAGTTCAGGCTGAACGAGCGTCCTACTACCTCTTCCGTCGTACCGAACAAGCGGCGTGCCAAATCATCGGTAATGACAGCAGTGGAAATGCCACTTGCCAGGTCGGATGCCGTGAATGGACTACCTTCCAGGAATTGGAAAGAATATATCTTGAAAAAAGCAGGGTCTGTCAACTTTACCATAACCGGAAAATCACCGCTGCGGTCGGCAGGCTGTATATAACTGTTTTCCGACAAATCATTATGCAGCTCGGCCGAAACGACAAGGGCATTCTCTACGGATAGAACCAGTCTTGCAGTGCCTTGTAGGAAACAGCCCATTGCATGGTCCTGGTATTGTTGCCGCTTCCTGCGTGAATTTTGAATTGCTGAGGTAAAGCGTATTCATGCGGTTTGCCTCTGGATAGACGGGCGCAATCTTCACATAATACACCACCGCCATAATCATTGTCATGGCAATGGCCAGCCCGTACCCACAATGTAGAGCATGCTGAACAGTTTATTCTGCTTCAACAGCTCCCAGGCTTGTTTCAAGTAAACCTTTATCATTTTAGCTTCAACTTATTCTTGTTCTTATAGTTACTCATATCGCTCACCACCACTTCATCACCCGGTTGCAAGCCACTGACCACTTCTACAAACTCAAAGTTGGAATCGCCCAGCTGCACCTTGCGCTTTACAATTTCCTTGTCGGAATTGCGTACAAAAGTTCATACTCCCCACGTCCCACATAATAGCTGGCATTGGCTATGCGCATCACGTCTTCCTTCACTGCATTCATCACATAGACGTCGGTTTTCAGACCGGAACGCAGTCGGCGGTTGTTGTCCTCATTCAACTGCACGGTAAAGGAGATGACGCCATTCTTTGAAAGCGGAGTAACACTGCTTACGGAACCTTCCAGCTTTCGCTGCCAATCTTCACAATGGCCTTGCCGCCGGCAGCCACACGGTCACCGTAAGTATCGGCAATCTCGCCTTCCACCTTGAAGTGACTCAAGTCGGAGATGACGGCAATCTGTGAGCCTTCGGGAACCTGAGCACCAATCTGATTGTTGATATAAGTAAGGATGGCCTTCCGGGGCGAACGCACCTGCGCATCGTCGAGCGTACGTTTGGTTTCGGCCAGTGTCTTTTGGAACATGCTGAAATCCAGTTCCTGCACTTGGTATTCTGCAGCCAGCACTTCCTTCTCGTTGGCATACTGCTGCTGTAATTGCTCGTATTCCAGTTGTGCTACGTTGTAGCTCAGTTCGGCTTGGCGCACTTTGTCGGTGGTGCCCGAACCGAGGCTATCAAGGTACTGCTCGTTACGCAGCTCCACCTTCATGCGGTCCAGCTTCATGGCGGAGACTTTGATTTTCATCTGAAGGTCGGTCAGCTTGGTCTGGTTGTCAAGTTTCAGCTGTTTCAGCTTGTAGCTGCGCATCTGCTCTTCATCCAGCATCTTTTTGTAGTCGGTCTCGGCACTCTGCAAGTCCAGTTTCAGGATGGGGTACCTACATCCACGCTGTCGCCACCTTTCTGTACACTTCCAAAATGCGGGTATTGATGGGCGAGTTGATGATTTCCTCGAATGCCGGGACTACCTTGCCGGAGGCGCTGACGCTGACTTCAATCGTGCCTTTACCCACTTGGGAGAAAACGAGGTCTTTCTCCTTCACTCCCGTACGCATCAATGAAATGAGTACACTGACCACTACGATACCTGCCACGCCGATAGCACCGTAGCGGATGATTTTCTTATTGCGTTCTTTATTACGCACTTCTTTCGGAATTTCTCTATCCATATCTTTAAATTTTATTGTTTGCGAACATAACGCTTAATATATACTAAATCCATGCCAAAATCATAAACCACTGAAAGTAAGCGAAAAGGCAAAAGAAGGGTGTCCGTTTTCGGACACCCTGTACATTTTCGGATAGCTTCTTTATCTTAATCTCAAGCGGTCTCCCACCTCGGGCACGTATTCCGCATCCTTACGATTCATCTTATAAAGGTTCTTCAGACGAATACCGTACTTTTGGGAAATGGAGTGCATGGAATCGCCGTCCTTCACAATGTAGACTGTATGGGGTTTGGCAGCTTTCTTGCGCTTTCTTTCAAGTAGATGATGTCTCCTGCCTCCAGTGTATATTCTTTATGGAGGTCGTTGTATTTCACCAGTTTCTTCCAGCTGATGTCAAACTCCTTGCCCAATACCTGGAAGGTGTCTCCGTCGCGTGCCACGACATAAGCTATATCGTTGGCAATGTACACCTGATGCGGATTGGCCAGCCAAGGTTTCTTTTTCAGTTCCTTCTCCCAACTGCGGACATCGTGTTTGCTCATGCCACGGCTGTCGTACTTATACAGTTCATAGTCCTCAATAATGGTTATCAGGCGGTTGGCATACGACGGGTCGGTAGCATAGCCGGCCTTCTTCAAGCCGCGCGCCCAACCCTTATAGTCCGTAATCTTCAGTTTGAAAAGAAAAGCATAACGTGCTCCCCGTTTCAGGAAATCGGAATGGTCTTCATAAGAGTCTTTCGGATTGCGATAAGCGCGGAAACATTCATTGCGGGCATCGTCATCATGCCTCACCGTCCGTCCGCGCCAGTTGCCTCCACACTTGATGCCGAAGTGGTTGTTGCTCTTACGCGCCAGCTCGCTGTATCCGGCACCACTCTCCAACAGCCCTTGGGCCAGCGTGATGCTGGCAGGTATCTTATGACGTTGCATCTGCTCCACGGCAAGGGGAGCATACTGTTTGATATACTCATTGTAGCGGGCATTCCGGCGTTGTGCCTGCACTGTTGTAATGGAAATAAAAGAAATGCTATGATAGCAGTCAGTCTGAAAATCCGTTTCATGCTTAAAATGTTGAGTTCTGCACAAAAGTCCGTAAAAGAATTGAAATAACCAATCTCTTTTCTATCTTTGTAACATTAATTACAATATAACCCTTTGCCTTATGAAAGAATTAAATATCGAAATCGCCGTCAAGATATACGACTATGAAGAACTGGATGCCGCCGACCGCGAACTGATGGATGCCGCCCGCGAGGCTACCAACCGCAGCTATGCCCCTTACTCCCACTTCTCGGTAGGAGCTGCAGCCAGACTGGCAAACGGTATTGTAGTGACCGGCACCAACCAGGAAAACGCCGCCTATCCTTCCGGGCTGTGTGCAGAACGCACCACCCTATTCTATGCCAACTCCCAACATCCCGACCAGGCAGTAACCACCCTCGCCATTGCTGCACGCAACGAGCACGACGAGTTCCTGGAGTCTCCCATCCCGCCCTGCGGCGCCTGCCGGCAAGTGATGCTCGAAACGGAGAAGCGCTTCAAGCAGCCAATGCGGGTGTTGCTGTATGGCAAAAGGAATCTACGAGCTGAAGAATGTGGAGAATTACTGCCACTCTCGTTCGATGCTTCGGCCATGAAGTAACAGAACCAATAAAGTATTAACATCGTGTCTGCAGGAAGTTAATTTCTTGCAAACACGATATTAACTTCTTGCCGACACGATATTAATATCGCAAAAGCCTTTGTTATTCAGTGGAAATTATTACCTTTGCGCCCACTAACCAATTAATTCCACCGATGAGAATATCCGACTAAAGACAACACATTTCGGTAAACATCACTATCAACATGCTTTTCAGACTGAACGCTGAGCATCACCTATATAGATGTTTAGCCAATACTGTGTTTGTCTGTACCTCCCCTTCGAGAATTTCAATTTCGGGAATGCTTGCATCCCCTATCATTCTTACTTCTAAAACACAGTAGAAACTTATGAGCTTTATCATTAAAGACCTTAGCTATATCCATGCAGATAAGGAAATCTTGTTTTCACACCTCCACTTGAGTATCAACCCGGAGATAAAATAGCCCTGACCGGAAATAACGGTTGCGGCAAGTCTACCCTCATGCGCATTTTGGCAGGAGACTTGTCACAGTTCGGGAACGGTGCTACGCCCCGAACATCTGTACTACGTGCCCCAGCACTTCGGACAATACGACCGGCAGACAATAGCACAAGCTTTGGGAATCAGCCACAAGCTATCTGCCCTGCATGCCATCCTAAGCGGTGACGCTACCGAAAAGCACTTCAATACGCTCAATGATGACTGGAACGTGGAAGAACGCGCCCAGACTTCTCTCGACAGCTGGGGACTGGACGGTATCCCACTCTCCCGTCCGATGGAAGGACTTAGCGGCGGCGAAAAGACCCGCATCTTCCTGGCAGGCATGGAGTTGCACAACCCAACAGCCATCCTGCTGGACGAACCGACCAACTATCTGGACGCGGATGGACGGGAACGTCTGTATAACTTGATACGACGGACATCGGCTACCGTGCTCGTCATCAGTCACGACCGCACGCTACTGAATCAGTTGCCTGCCATCTGCGAACTCTCCTCCCAGGGATTGACGTATTACAGCGGAAACTACGACTTCTACAAAACAGAAGGCCCTGCAACAGAAAGCCCTTACCCAACAACTGGAAGAGAAGCAGAAAGCCCTGCGCCTTGCACGCAAAGTGGCACGCGAAGTAGAAGAACGGAAGGCCAAACAGAATGCGGGGAGAAAAACTCCATTAAAAGGGATTCCCCGCATCATGATGGGAGCACTGAAAACAATGCGGAAAACAGCAGCAGCAGACTCAGCAGCATTCATACGGAGAAAACGGAAAAATTGCAGGCAGAAATGTCAGGTATCAAAAGTTCACTGCCACAGACAGACAAACTGAAAACAGACTTCAATGCCTCATCTGCATGTGGGGAAGGTTCTAGTCAAGGCAAAGGACGTCAACTTTCATTATCCCAGCCTCGTGGCTTCTCCTATGGAGACAACCCGTCCGGAGGCAGTAAAGGAGCTCTGGTCTTCCTCCCTCACCTTCCAGTTGAGAAGCGGCGACCGCCTCAGCTTGAAAGGAAAAACGGCAGTGGAAAACAACCCTGCTGAAACTCATCATGGGCGAACTGCACCCCACCGGCGGAGTGATGGAGCGTGCCGACTTCACCTCCGTCTATCTGGACCAGGAATACTCCCTCGTCCGTAATGAGCGCAGCGTACTCCAACAAGCAGAAGCTTTCAACCACCGCCACCTGCCGGAACATGAAGTGAAACCATCCTCAACCGTTACCTCTTTCCCCGCGACGTGTGGAACAAGCCGTGCGGCAAACTGAGTGGCGGCGAAAAGATGCGCCTCTCCTTCTGCTGCCTGATGATTGCCGACAATACCCCGGATATGTTCATTCTGGACGAACCCACCAACAATCTGGACATCGAGAGTATAGAAATAATAACGGCAACGATACGCGACTACGCCGGCACCGTAATTGCCATCAGCCACGACCGGGAGTTTCTGAAAGACACCGGCATCGAACGGGAGATACTTTTGGAATGAATCAGTAATTTAGGTAACAACAACCGTAATTTGTATACTGCCATTCTCATAAAACCTGCCTATTTTTGCAGCACGTAATCATTTACTAACTAACGAACAACGAATATGAGCAAAAGTATTAATCCTCTCCTCCAGTCCCCGCAGGAATGGAAACTCCGACCTCTTGTGCAATGAATTCATGCGCGGTGCCGCAGAGGCCGGACATCAAGTAGAAAAGATTTTCCTGAAAGACAAGCACATCAACTACTGCACGGGATGCAGCGTATGCAGCATGTACGGCAAACCCTGCCCGCAAAGGACGATGCCGCCGAAGTGGTGGAAAAGATGATTGCCGCCGACGTCATCGTCATGGCAACCCCGTCTACTTCTACACCATGAGCGCGCAGATGAAGACACTGATTGACCGTTGTTGCGCACGCTACCTTGAAATAAAGGACAAGGAGTTCTACTTCATCATCGCCGCCGCCGAAGAAAGTGTCCCCATGATGGAGCGTACCATCGATGGTTTCCGTGGCTTCCTCGACTGCCTGGAAGAGCCCAAAGAATGCGGCACCATTTATGGCGTGGGTGCCTGGAAGGTGGGCGAGATAAACGACAAGCCTTCCATGCACGAAGCCTACGAGATGGGAAAAAGGTATAAAGAACGAATACTAATCGCTATACAATACATTTATGCTACGTACCATCAGACTGACCCTTGCCGTCATCTTCTTCGCACTCATCACGCTGTTGTTCCTCGACTTCACGGGAACACTGCATGCCTGGTTCGGATGGATGGCGAAGATACAATTCCTGCCGGCCGTGCTGGCACTGAACATCGGTGTAGTACTGTTTCTTGCAGTGCTGACCTTGGTATTCGGACGCATCTACTGCTCCGTCATCTGCCCGTTGGGAGTATTCCAGGACATTGTTTCCTGGCTCTCCGCCAAACGGAAGAAAAACCGTTTCCGCTACTCGTCCGCACTGAAATGGCTACGCTACGGTGTGCTGGGAGTATTCGTACTTGCCATTATCGGCGGACTGAACTCTTTTGTCGTGCTGCTGGCCCCTTACAGCTCATACGGGCGCATCGTTTCCAGCCTTTCTCCCCACTCTACCAGTGGGCAAACAACGGACTGGCCTACCTGGCCGAACGTGCTGACAGCTATGCCTTCTATGAAACGGATGTATGGATGAAGAGTCTCCCTACCCTGCTGATTGCCACGGTCACTCTGGTGGTCCTCATCGTGCTGGCATGGCGAGGTGGACGTACCTATTGCAACACCATCTGTCCGGTAGGTACAGTGCTTGGCTTCCTCTCGAAGTATTCCTTGCTGAAACCGGTGATTGACACAAAGAAGTGCAACAGTTGCGGACTTTGTGCCCGCAACTGCAAGGCATCGTGCATCAACATCAAGGCACACGAAATAGATTACAGTCGTTGCGTGGCATGTATGGACTGTATCAACAAGTGCAGGAAAGGTGCCATCACTTACACACGCCGCAAGCCGGCCTCCGCTGCTGTCTCCCAGGAAACCTCCGTGGCACCGGAGCAGGTAAACGACGCCCGCCGCGCATTTCTCTCTACAACTGCCGTGTTTGCTGCTACGGCAGCCCTCAAGGCGCAGGAGAAGAAAGTGGACGGTGGACTGGCTGTCATCGAGGACAAAAATCCCCGAGCGCGCCCATCACTCCTCCGGGCTCACTGAGCGCCCGCCACTTTGCACAACACTGCACAGCCTGCCAGCTCTGCATATCGGTATGTCCCAACCAAGTGCTCCGTCCTTCTTCGGACTTGACAAAACTGATGCAGCCGGAAATGTCCTACGAACGCGGTTACTGCCGCCCCGAATGCGCCAAGTGTGCGGAGGTGTGTCCTACCGATGCCATCCATCTGACGAGCCTCGCCGAGAAATCGGCCGTCCAAATCGGTCATGCCGTATGGATTAAGGAGAATTGCATCTGCATCACAGACAAGATGGAATGCGGGAACTGTGCCCGCCATTGTCCGGCCGGTGCCATACAGATGGTTCCTTCAGACCCGGAAGACGAAGCCTCCATCAAGATACCGGTAGTCAACGCCGAACGCTGTATCGGATGCGGAGCATGCGAGAACCTTTGTCCGTCGCGTCCGTTCAGTGCCATTTATGTGGAAGGCCATGTGATGCACAGAACTGTCTGAAGCAGCTTTATCACCCTAATATCCATTTATAATTTCAGTCCTATCACAATGAAAGAAGACAATAAGAACAAGATAAACCGCCGCGATTTCTTCAAACTCGCCGGTGCAGGAACGCTTGCCTCGGCAGCAGCCCTATACGGCTGTTCGGGCAACAAGAACAACGGGGAAAGCGAATCGGCCGCACTGGGCGAGATATCAACCGACAAGATGACCTATCGTACCAACCCCAACACGGGCGACCGGGTTTCCTGCTGGGATACGGATGCATGCGATGGCCCACCCGGAAACGCGCCGACGGGAATGGAGACGAAATAGACCAGGAAGCCGTGAACGACCTGATAGACTATGCCATTGCCCACGGAGTGAACTATTTCGACACCTCCCCGCCTATGTGCAAGGTCTGTCGGAGCGCGCCACAGGCATTGCCTTAAAACGCCATCCACGGAGAAATTCTTCCTTGCCACAAAGCTGTCCAACTTCAGTCCCAGCACGCACAGCCGCGAAGAGTCCCTTGCCATGTATCACCGCTCCTTCCGCGACCTGCAAGTGGACTACATCGACTACCTCCTGCTGCACGGCATCGGCATGGGCGGCATGGAAGCCCTCCGTTCCCGCTATCTGGACAACGGCATGCTGGACTTCCTGCTGAAAGAGCGCGAAGCCGGACGCATCCGCAACCTCGGATTCTCCTATCATGGAGACATCGAAGTCTTTGACTACCTGCTCTCCCGCCACGACGAACTGAAATGGGACTTCGTACAAATCCAACTGAACTACGTGGACTGGCGACATGCCAAAGAAGTGAATACCCGCAACACGGATGCCGAATACCTATATGCCGAGCTGGTGAAGCGCAACATTCCTGCCGTTATCATGGAGCCGTTGCTGGGCGGACGCCTATCCCGCCTAAACGACCACTTGATGGCACGTCTGAAACAACGCCGCCCGCAGGAGAGCGTGGCTTCCTGGGCCTTCCGATTTGCAGGTACTTTCCCCGATGTGCTGACCGTACTGAGCGGAATGACGTACATGGAGCATCTGCAAGACAACCTGCGTACCTTCTCCCCGCTTGTTCCATGTACGGAAGAGGAGTTTACCCTGCTGGAAGATACCGCCCAGCGAATGCTGCAATACCCCACCGTGCCGTGCAACGACTGCAAATACTGTATGCCGTGCCCCTATGGACTGGATATTCCAGCCATCTTGCTGCACTACAACCGCTGCATCAACGAGGGCAACGTGCCGCAGAACAGCCAAGACGAGAATTACCGCGAGGCACGCCGCGCCTTCCTGATAGGCTATGACCGCAGTGTTCCCCGTCTCCGCCAAGCCAACCGCTGCACCGGTTGCGGCCAATGCAACCCGCACTGTCCGCAAGGCATCGACATCCCGGCGAAACTGCAGGAGATAGACCGATTTGTGGAAGCGCTGAAGCAGGAAACCCTTTAACGGACTTATCTTCAACCCTGGTTGTCCATTTTAAGGATTACCAATCATATACAGATTCTTCTTTTTGTATAACTTTGCAAAAAGAACCATAGATAAACGATGAATAAAAAGATTTTAACCGCAATTTTAATAAGTATCGCCCTTCCGGGTAGTATGCTGTCCGCACCTGCCGACAGCCTCCGGCTGAAAAGCTACAAGCTTGATGAAGTCGTAGTGACCGGGACAAGAAATGAAACAGACATCCGCCACCTGCCAATGACCATCTCCGTAGTGGGCCGCCAGCAACTGGAACAGACCTACCAGCCCTCCATCCTGCCTACACTGACCGAGCAGGTGCCCGGACTTTTCACCACAAGCCGCGGCATCATGGGCTACGGCGTATCCACGGGAGCCGCAGGAGGCATGAGCCTGCGCGGGATAGGCGCCGGAGTAAACGCAGCCGGAGGACCTACGACCAGCCTGCTGGTGCTGATAGACGGACACCCGCAATACATGGGCCTGATGGGGCATCCCATCGCCGACGCCTACCAGAGCATGATGGCCGAACGGGTGGAAGTGCTGCGCAGTCCCGCCTCCGTCCTCTATGGGTCCAATGCAATGGGCGGGGTTATCAACATCGTCACCCGCAAGATGCAGGAGGACGGGGTGAAAACCAATGCGCAGATAGGATACGGTTCCTACAATACCCTGCAGACGGAAGTCTCCAACCGCGTGAGGAAAGGGCGTTTCAGCAGCGTGGTGACCGGCTCGTACAACCGTACCGACGGACACCGTGACGACATGGAGTTTGAGCAGTATGGCGGCTATGCCAAACTGGGATACGACTTCAGCGACACCTGGAAGCTGTGGGGCGACGTGAACATCACCCGCTTCAACGCCTCCAATCCCGGCGAAGCCGACAATCCGTATATAGACAACGACTCGCGCATCACACGCGGCATGACCTCCTTCGCACTGGAAAATCGTTACGACTGTACTTCCGGCGCCGTGAGCTTCTTCTATAACTGGGGCCGGCACAGAATTAATGACGGCTACCATCCCGGAGGAGAGCCCCAGAAGTCGCACTTCAACTCCAAGGACCGGATGCTGGGCATATCGTGGTATCAAAGCGCCACGCTCTTCACCGGCAACCGCCTGACCGTAGGTTTCGATTACCAGCACTTCGGCGGAGAGTCCTGGAACAAGGTTGTCGCCATCGACGAGGCAAAACCCGGACAGCAGATTGGTGACCGCATCCCCGGCGTGGACAAGCAGATGGATGAATTTGCAGGCTATGTGGATTTCAGGCAGGACATCAACAGTTGGCTTTCACTGGACGCCGGTGTCCGCATAGACCACCATTCGCACGTAGGCACGGAATGGATTCCCCAAGGGGGACTGGCTTTCCATCTGCCGCGGCAGGCAGAACTGAAAGCAATGGTGAGCAAAGGATTCCGTAACCCCACCATCCGGGAGATGTACATGTTCCCTCCACAGAACCCCGATTTGAAAGCGGAGAGCCTGATGAACTATGAACTCTCCTTTACGGGGCAGCTTTTGGGAGGGCCCATGTCCTATGGGGTGAACCTCTACTACATCAACGGGGACAACATCATCATGACGGACCCTGCCCTGCGCAAGAACGTCAACTCCGGCGAGATAGAGAACTGGGGTGTGGAAACCAACCTCGGATACCGCATCAACCGCCACTGGCAGATGAATGCCAATTATAGCTGACTGCACATGGAGAATCCGGTACTGGCGGCTCCCGAGCACAAACTCTATGCCGGTGCGGACTTTACGCAAGGACGTTGGGGCCTATCTACCGGTATACAATACGTGAAGGGTCTCCATACCTCGGTCACCCCGGGTAAGGAGAAGCAGGAAAGCTTCGTACTCTGGAACCTGCGTGCCAACTACCGTCTGTGCAGTTTTGCCGACGTCTTCGTCAAGGGTGAAAACCTGCTGGCACAACGCTATGAAATCAATGCAGGCTTCCCCATGCCGAAAGCTACGGTGATGGGAGGCGTAAATATCAACTTTTAATACATTACAACTACATGGAAACAAAAACAGTTAAACTCTACTCGCTGGATTACAATAATGTGAAGACGTATCTGGCAGCCTCGCTATTCATTCTTGGCAATCTGGCTCTTCCCCAGCTCTTTCATCTCATTCCCCAGGGAGGGATAACCTGGCTTCCAATCTATTTCTTCACGCTGGTGGGCGCTTATAAATTCGGATGGAAAGTGGGGTTGCTGACAGCCGTCCTGTCGCCCGTCCTCAACTCCCTGCTATTCGGAATGCCACTTCCCGCAGCACTTTCCGCCATTCTGTTGAAGTCTGTATTACTGGCTGTGGCGGCGGGCTGGGCAGCACACCGTTTCCAGCGCATTTCCCTGCCTATCCTGCTGGCAGTAGTTCTTTTCTATCAGGTAGCAGGTACTTTGGGAGAATGGGCCATGGTGGGCAGCTTCTTCCGGGCTGTACAAGATTTCCGTATCGGCGTGCCGGGAATGGGATTGCAAGTGGCAGGCGGATATTTACTGCTGAAATATAGCCTTCAATAAGCACGCTTTCAGGGCAAACCTTATTTCAGTAATTCCGCAAAGGGGTGTATTCCGCCCGATAGATGCGGTCGAAGAACGGCGTCCACTCATTGTCCGTGATGCCAATCTGCAGACCGTAGAAGTGTGTACCGGCTTCCCGACAGCGACGAATCTCCTCCATAAAGGCAGGTGAAGAGTGAGGAATCTTGAAGTCGCTGACCCAAAGCACATCGGCATTCATATACTCCTTGCCTTCTTTGAGCAGGCGGAACGTGGCTTCCAGCATGCGGGTGGCATCCGTATCCCCGCAAGCTGTCTTTGAGAAGAATTCGAGCAGCCTTGCCCGTTCCTTCCTTACGTCAATCGGCTGGATGGAGACGGAAAAAGCTATCAGAAAGCAGTTCCGCCGTTGACGGTCGGCTATCTCCAGGAGCTTTATCAGCAGGGAGTGGGCAATCTTCTCCGGCTTGCCGGCCATGCTTCCCGAGGTGTCTAGACAGACAATCATCGGACCTTTGGGACGGGCAGGCTTGGTTTCGATGCGCCGGGCAGGCTGCATGATTTCCGATTTATAGCGGAAGGTCTGGAGCTTGCGGGTGAGGTATTTGTAGACGAACAAATCTTCCAGTTCGCTGTCTGCCGAATGGGCAAGCTCAATGGGAAGCAGGGCATTGAGGTCGTTGCCGGTACTGATGCCCAGGATGTCACATTTGGAGGAGTGCTCCATTTTGTAGACGTTTCCCTCGGCAACGCGGATTTGCTCACGTCCTTCGTCGTCTGCCATACGCCCCATCTTGCGGGCCACTTTCACTATCTCGGGGCAAGAGCGCTGGATGCGCACGATTTTCCGTATACGCTCAAAGTCGACAGTATTCCACAAGCCGCTCATCATGCCCCAGGTCTGGAAGAATTCGTCCTTATCCACCCGGTTCTGGCGGATGTACTCGGGGATGTCTTTCAGATTGGAACGGAGCCTGCGCTCGAGGGCATCTTTGCGGAAAGCAATCTCTTTCTCCTTTTCTTCGTGCATCTTCAGTTGGAAGGCGTCTTCCCAGTCGTCCACCATTTTCTCCCAGACTTCATCGTCCGCATATCCTCCTTCTGTACCGAAGTGGCTGCGGTAGAAACGGGAGTCGAAGCCGTACTCCCGGTATTTGTCGGAAATCTGCTGGAGCAAGGCTTGCCAGCCGTCTTTCCGCTTTGCCATGGACCATTCCAGCACGAGCTTCATCCCGGTCCGTTCCGACTGGCTTTTCCGGAGGTGGTACCTCTCCTTCTCCAAGTTCAATTGGATGAACTGAATCATGGTGTCGTAAAAGATACGTGCACAGACCTCATCGCCCAGCACCTGCACCTTGACCATGGAGTCGTTCATCACAGAGAGTAGATAGGCATACAAGGGCTCGGTATCCGTCTCTGCGCACTCTCCGGTGGCAACGAAACGGTCCAGTGCCTGCACATAGAAGGCGGTGTCATATCGGGTGACGGTGGTGTTCATCTTCTTCTTGGTTACTGGAGGATTATTCGTCTCCATATCTCAGTTTGCGCATGTCCACACGCGCCCAGGCTATTTCCTTGCGGACGATGGAGACGTATTGAGCTACGCTCTTTTTGTCTTCTTCGGAGACGAAAAGGTTGTCGGACAAATCTCTTACCAGGCGGTCTATGCTGGTGGCGGCGGCGTCCAGTTCCGTCTCGTAGTCACGGTCGGTGACGGAGAGGTTTCCCAGCCAGAGTTGTTGCTCCTCACCTCGTTGCAGACGCCGCATGGGGAAGCGCACACCGTTGATGTAGAGATGCTTGTCGTCGCGGTAGAGGGTGACGCGTTCGGTGCCTTCCTCTTTCACGGCGCCGGTGTCGGCAAAGGCGCGGATGATGGTACGCTTGGGATTGATGGGGTCGGCATACATTACGCCCAAGGTGGGGGCATCTTTGGCGCTGTACTCCTTCAGATTTTTGTAGTCCACGATAAAGATGTAGGTGTTGCCCGTACCATGTTTCTCCACCTGGTAGTAGAAGTGTTCCGTTATCAGCAGGTCATCGTCCCTACGGTCGCCGGCAAGGCGGGCTTTGTCGAGGGCTTCGCGCACACGGCTGACTTTCAAATCGGATTTCAGCGAGGAGGCGATACCAGCAATCTGTTTTGTGTGGGACACGAATAAGGCACGGATAACGATGTCACGGATGGCAACGCTCTCATCAGGCTCACTCCATAGGCAGTGGTAGACGGGAAGCAGGTCGGTCATGGAGACTTCCGTGCGGCCGTGGACGAAGGCGGAGGTCTTGAGCAGCTTCACGATGTTTTTCCAGCGGCGGTCGCTGACGTAGACATTGCGGCGCAGGTCGGAGTCTTGCATCTCTACGCTTGTCAGTCCGTGGCGAATGGCTGTGATGCAGGAAAGAACATCGAGAGGCAAGGTTACGCGGCGTATCTCAGCTTGCCATTCGGCATACTCGCGGTCGGAGATTTGCCATTCGCAGGCAGTCGTTTCCGGATGGTCGGCAGAATCGTCCAGCAGCATTTTGTAGAAAGACTCTTCCTGCTTGACGCAGGTGCAGAGAATGCGGATAAGGAAGCGGTCCCATAGGGCTTCCAGTCCCTCGCCTTGAGCGGGCAGTTCGTTACTGGCAGCTACGAGCAGTTTGAGGGGGAGATGCAGTTCCTTGTCGCCGTTGCGGAAAAGTTTCTCGTTGATGACGGTCAGCAGAGTGTTCTGTATGGCAGGGCCTGCTTTCCATATTTCGTCCAGAAACACGACATCGGCTGTGGGCAGATAGCCGTCGATGGCACGTTCATACTTGTCGGATTCTTTCAGTCGGCTAATGCTGACAGGACCGAAAATCTCGTCGGGCGTAGAGAAGCGGGACATCAGGTATTCAAAGGCACGGGCATCTGTAAAAGCCGACTTTAGCCGCCTGGCTACCATTGACTTGGCTACTCCCGGAGGTCCCAGGAGCAGAATGCTCTCGCCTGCCAGAGCTGCCAGCAGGGAGAGGTTTATTTCAGTTTCTTTTTCGTATACTCCCCGGTTCATTTCGGAAAGGAGGAGACGAATGCGTTGGGTTATTTCCACAATATGATTTATTTATAGTCAGTACTCATGTATAAAGAAAAGTGTGTAAAGATACAAAATAGTAGGGAAATCAGAGAGAGTCTTATTAAGATTCACTATCTTTGGAAAACAAATACACACAGACACGCACACACGTTGTGATTTGCTTTCATTTCCTATATCTATTACCATTTCTACCTGGAGACAAATTGTCCCCAGGTAAGTGACCAGTCCTTCATCGGGTCAGTCCCTATTATTGGGGATTTAACAATCCCCCCTCTTTTGCCGAAAACTAAAACTTTCCTCCCCAAACACTACCCTTCGTATCACAATATTTTATACCTTTGTTCACTAAGAAATAATCGTCCCATACCCATTTCTGTTTCGTCCGACAGCTGTCGGACGATAATTAAACAACTGTTGGACGATAATGCAACAGTTGTCGGACGATTAGTTTTTAGGAAGAAGAAAATTAATCCGCTTAGCGACAAAAATAATTCCCCGAAGCGACGAGAACTGTTTATCGCTATAAACAAAAATAAATATCTTATGAGCGCGTATTACGACCTTTACGAAACGCCTTCGCCCGACGGGAAAGAAGACAAGAAATCACTCCATGCACGTATCTGCCCGAAAAGGACTTATACCCAAAAGGAGTTTGTGGAACATATCGCAACTTTCCAACATCTGCCCAAGAATGTGATAGGGGCAGCATTGGATGCCTGCATTGACGAGTTGTGCGACCTCCTTGCCAACGGAAACATCGTGGAGCTGGGAGAACTCGGATTCTTCAGCACTTCACTGAAATGTTTGCGCGAGACCGACGACGAGAAAAAGAAAATCCGCTCCGAATCCGTCCAATTCCAAAACGTACACCTGCGCATCAGCAGCACGTTCCGCAACAACATCAAGAAGAAAATGACGTTGGAACGTGTACACTCCACTACCAAGAAATCGAAAAAAGTAGTAGAGACCACCGAAGAAACAAGAAAAGCCGAACTGGAACTGTTCCTCAAGCAGAATGTATGTATCAACAAGAACGAATACATCCAGCTAAGCGGACTAACCAGACATGCCGCCATAGACGAACTGAACAACTTCATCCGGCAAGGGTTCCTGCGCCGCCGCGGAATGGGAAGGTCAACGGTCTATGTGCGACAAGAAAAAGACACAGCAAACGAAATTTAGGGGGGCAAGCACAGAGACACAGAGACATAGAAATTAATTTGAAAAGAATCTCTGTGCCTTTGTATTTTCGTGTTCATCCCCCCCAAAATAATAAAACAACAAACAATGGAAAAATCAACAGAACCCCAACCCTCCACGCAGTGGTTCGTCTTCTTCAAAGACCAACTGCTGCTGAAAAAAGGATATACAGACAAAGGAGAAATAAAATACAGCGTACCCGTCAGTATAGAGCCTCCTCTGACACCGGAAGCCGGAAGTAATATACACGAAGTGTTCCCCCCCAACGGCAAGCAAGTACGTGCATTCGCCTTGGAACAGCCCGTGGCCGAAACCGACGAATGGGTCATGATAGGCCTGCGCGCATCGTACGACTACATCTCGCCGGACGAGTACCGTTCTGCAGGAAAGGCCTTCCAGATACTCTATTGGGACGAGCACAGCCACTTCTGCCCCGTGTGTGGTACCGCCATGGAGCACCAGACCCCCATCATGAAGAAGTGTCCCAACTGCGGCAATGAGATGTACCCTCCCGTTTCCACCGCCATCATCGTACTGATACGCAAAGGAGACGAAATCCTGCTGGTGCATGCCCGGAACTTCCGAGGAACCTTCTACGGACTGGTGGCAGGCTTCCTCGAAGCCGGCGAGACACTGGAAGAATGTGTGGAACGGGAAGTTTTTGAGGAAACGGGGCTGAAGGTAAAGAACATCACCTACTTCAGCAACCAGCCCTGGCCCTACCCCAGCGGATTGATGGTGGGTTTCATTGCCGACTACGAAAGCGGGGAGATAAAACTGCAGGAAGATGAGCTGACCGCTGCCGCCTTCTATTCCAAAGACAACCTGCCCGAAATTCCACGAAAACTGAGTATCGCAAGAAGGCTGATAGACTGGTGGATGGAGAACAATTAAAAATTAAAGAATTAAAAAGAGGGGGGGAAGAAATTTTAAAAAGCAGATTGCGGAAAACACACACTCACAAACGAACAACTACGAATGAAACGACTCTCATTCACATCAACCAATCGGTGTGTAACCGCAATCTGCCTATACTTAACTTCCCTGCAAACGTTTTGTTCATCAACCATCGGGTTTAAGTCTTTATTTAAGTTTTCTTTCAACACAGAAGCAAAAGGAAGAGGCGCAGCCCTCACGGGTTACGCCTCTCCGAACACTATATACACATTTTTTCCTCTTTCCTATCAAATGCCGAGTGACTTGCGCACTGCCTCCACTTTCTTCTCAGCTTCGGCATCGGCGCTGGTATAGCATTTCGGACAACCCATCTCGCCCTTCACCTCGATATAGAACTTAATCTTCGGTTCCGTACCGGAAGGACGGACAGAAATCTTCGTGCCGTCTACAGTGAAATATTGAAGTACATTGGAAGTCTCGGGCATATCCAGCTTGCTTACGTTGCCCTGGGCATCAGTAAGTTCCAGCGTCTTGTAATCCTTAATCAGACTGACAGCCGAACCGCCGATTTCCTTCGGAGGATTGGCACGGAAGTTATCCATCATCGCCTTGATTTCCTCGGCACCGCTCTTACCCGGTTTCACCACATTCACGGTGGTTTCCTTTGAGAATCCATATTCTACATAGATTTCCATCAATACGTCATAGAGCGTCTTACCCTGGTCTTTGGCCCAAGCACAGATTTCGGCCAGCAAGGAGCAGGCAGAAACCGCATCTTTATCACGGACAAAGTCTTCGGCCAGGAAGCCATAGCTTTCTTCACCACCACCGATATACTGCTGCTTGCCTTCGCTCAGACGGATTTCGCGAGCAATCCACTTGAAGCCGGTGTAGCAGTCGCGCATTTCAATCTTGTTCTTGTCTGCCACAGCCTTGATGAGTTCAGTGGTCACGATGGTCTTCACGATGAAGTCGTTCGGCTGCATCTTGCCCATTGCAATACGGTTCTTGATGATGTAGTACAAGAAAATGAGACAAGTCTGGTTACCATTAATAAGCACCCACTCGCCCTTATCGTCCTTGCAGGCCATACCGACACGGTCGGCATCCGGGTCACTTGCCATCACGATGTCAGCGTCAATCTTCTTGGCCAGCGCAATGGCCATGGAAAGGGCTTCGGCATTTTCGGGATTCGGAGAAACCACCGTCGGGAAATTGCCGTCCTTCACCATCTGTTCGGGCACGCAGTTGATATTCTCAAATCCCCACTCCTTCAATGAGTCCGGAATGAGCACGCGGCCTGCGCCATGAAGCGGAGTATACACAATGCTGAGGTCTTTCTGGCGACGGATGACTTCGGGGTCGATGGAGATGGAGTGAACCATGTCCAGATAAACCTTATCCACTTCCTTGCCGATAATCTGAATCAAGTCCTTGTTGCCGTTGAACTTGATGTCGGCCACCGTCACCTTATTCACCTCGTCTATGATGGCTGTATCGTGCGGAGCGAGCACCTGCGCACCGTCATCCCAATAAGCCTTGTAGCCGTTGTATTCTCTGGGGTTGTGGCTGGCTGTAATGTTGATACCGCTCTGGCAGCCGAAGTGGCGAATGGCAAATGAAACTTCGGGCGTAGGACGAAGGTCATCAAAAAGATATACCTTGATGCCGTTTGCAGAGAAGATGTCGGCAGAAATCTTTGCGAACTTGTCGCTATTGTTGCGGCAGTCGTGCCCCACAACAACGGAAATATCCTTCTTTCCGGCAAAACATTTGTTCAGATAGTTGGACAAGCCCTGTGTTGCGGCACCTACGGTGTAGATGTTCATGCGGTTTGTACCGGCACCCATGATGCCGCGCAGACCGCCCGTTCCAAATTCCAGGTCTTTGTAAAAACTGTCTATCAATTCGGTTTTATCTGGATTTTCCAACATGCGTTTCACTTCTGCCTGAGTTTCGGCATCATATGCCGGGGTAAGCCATTTTTCGGCTTTCTCAGTCACCTGCTTAATCAGTTCCTGATTTTCCATAAGACTGTTATTGTTTTAAGGGTTAATATAAACTTTTTTGTAAGACACAAATGTAGAAGAATAAGTTCAAATATCCTAATTTTATTCAGGCATTTTATATCTGTCTCCCGTCTGCTTAACATACTCTTCAAGGAACTCCTTCGGGTATCCCGGGCGGATTACGCCTGCCGGCTGGCCGATGGAATTACGTTCGAATTGACCGTTTTTCATACGTTTGACAACGCCGTCATTATACTTTACGACAAGAAACTCGCCAAGACGTTTCCAAGTATCGAAAGTGCTTTGGGCAGTCATGTTCGTATAGTTGGTAAGAAATGCCTTTGCTTTGGCAGGATCTTTTTCCAGCAGTTTGGCAGCAGCAGCCTCAACGCCTTCCTGCGCTTCGTTGAAGGTTGTCTCCAACTCTGTCTGAGTGGCACGCACGTCGCCCATCATCAAGTCATAACGGGGATAAACCATATTGGCCACCCAGTTGAAAATCCAGAAAGCGGAGTTCCAGGAGAAAGTGATGTAATCGGCGCCGTCCACACGGGTGTAGCATACGGGAACCTTGTCCGTACAGCAGTATACGGGCGTAAATACCGTCATGTTGGCATCATCTGTGCCGAACCACAATACTCCACCGATAGGATCGGGCAACTCGGAGCGCATCTGTGCCACGAATACGAAACCGCTCTGCTGGGTGGAGATGGGACGTTCATTGAAGTATTCCTGGTCACCCACCTTGAAAGAGAGTGGAGAAAGGCGGTACGGGGTATGATACGGGCCTGCGCCGAAATCTTTGCTGATGTCGAGAGGAGTACCTTCATAATGGTCGCGCATGGCGTTCTTCACATCCTGCACGGAAACCTTGCGGTTGGGCTTCACAAACAGAGGCATCGGAGTGTCCGTCTCACCCAATATATAAGGCAGGAACTCGTTGCCGCGGTCGGTAAACATATTGAAATAGCTCCATACGCGTGCCTCGCAATAGCGACGGGCACCGAAATCGAGCGGAGCATAGGCATCGGCAAAGCTGAAATCCTTGTTCACACCGTCAAAATAGCCCTTCTCGCGTGCAAAGGAGATGACATCGGGGGAGTACATACAGTTCTCCTTGTCGTTCATGTTGAACTGATGAATGCGGCTCTGGTTGGCATGAGCGGAGATACAATCATCGGGCACGCGGACAGCTACCCATACGGCACCGCGCACACCGGGTCCCTTGCCAATCATCTCCATAATCCATATTTCGTTGGGGTCGGCGATGGTGAAGGACTCGCCACTGCTGTAATAGCCATATTCCTGCACCAGTTCCGTCATCACTTTGATGGCCTCGCGGGCGGTGCGTGAGCGTTGCAGACCGAGGTAAATCAGGCTGCCGTAGTCGATGATGCCGGTGGTATCCACCAGCTCGGGACGTCCGCCGAATGTCGTCTCACCGATAGTGAGCTGGAACTCATTCATGTTGCCAATGACATTGTACGTCTGACGCGCCTGCTCTATCTGCCCAAGGTATTTGCCGGTGTCCCACTCGTGTATGTCAATCAGCGTACCTTTCTTGTGCATACCAGCAGGATAATGATACAACTCGCCGAACAAACCATAAGAATCGGCAGAATAGGAAACAATGGTAGAACCGTCCGCGGAGGCGTTCTTGCCTACGATAAGATTGGTGCAGGCCAGCGCATTCGCCACGGCTGCCACAACAAACAAGACGGAAAGAGTCAGTCTTTTACTTTTCATACTTCTAAATTATAATGTTACTAAATATTTCAGTCTTTACCATACAAAATCAAACTGTTCGGTAGTACGGTTGCCACAGCCATCCGTCACCGTCATCTCCACCACATGCTTGCCGCCTTTCTCCACATATTTCGGGTCGAGCTCGCACACCAGGTTACCACTGATGGAATTGGGCTTTCCAAACAAGGCATACTTCCCGTCAATCGTACCCCGATAGGTGTTGATGCCGGTTTCCTTGTCCTTGGCCTTGAAGATGATTTTTCCCGTACGTCCCCACTGAGCTTGGTTCACGGGAGTTATCACCGGCGGAACCGTATCCACTGCCACGGTATAAGTCCCCAAATCCCGTATACGCACTTTCATGACACCATCCTCATACTTACCGCCGATGCGGTATTTTCCACCGCGCGCCGTTACGCCCGCCACATAATATTTGGTCATATCCTCTACTGGACGCCGGCGCAAGCCGATACGCAAATCGCAGGCATTGTGCATAGGAATACGGGTATCGTTTAGTTGATAGGTGAAAGCGATGTCGCCACTATCAGCCCGCACGGAGTAGTTCAGCAAGACGTTATCGTAGAGCATTCCTTTCGGGATAACCAACTCCAGCCCCGGCTCCTGCAGATAGTTCACCTTGTCCCATTTGAGGGTATATTTCTCACGATGTTCCACCGGAGCAATTATCGTCTTCTGTCCCTGGACTGTAAAGCGGACTTTAGAGGTATTTCCCAGCGCATCGCTCAGTGTATAGACAAATCGGTAAGGGCGTTCTTCGTTGATTTCCACCAGTCCGCGATTGCCGTTGGATGCCTGCAGCATGCGAAGACGGTTGCCCGGCTCTATAAAAGACTTCATGTACTGACCGTGTGTCCACGAATTGATATAGCGGTTCTCCTCATAGGCAAAGCGGTCTATCGTACTGCGGAAGACTTCCTCACCGTCCACTTCGAGAATCACCGTCTTCACGCCATATTTATTCTGCACTCCGTCCATATAGTCGTAGGCACGGATGCCTGCACCAATCAGTCCCCAGGCGGTAATGGGTTTCGTTGGATGTGCCGGAAAGCCCGTCGCGTCTGCTTGCCCTCCACCACTCACTTTTCCCGGCTGTGGAAACAGCATGATACCTTCGGCACGCGGGGCAGTCTTGTCTTTCACCTTGTTCATGAAGAAAGGCAGCGGGTCGATATATTCGTCCGTAGCCGTCTCTATCATATCCAGATGCAGGTGCGGACCGAAAGAGTATCCGGTGTTTCCGCTCAAAGCTATTATCTGACCGGCCTTCACGGGATATTCATCGGGTTCGGGAGTAATTTCCACCTCCCAACTTTCTTTCTCGTACTGCAAGTCTTCAACCCGGCGGGCCACATCGCCCACAAAGGCACTCAAATGGCGGTTTATCGTCGAATAACCATTGTCATAAGCCACATCGAGCACATAGCCCGAACCGTGGGTAACGCGGATACGCGAAATATATCCGTCGGCCAGAGCGCGTACCGGCTTGCCTATGGTTCCACCGGTCTTGAAATCCAGTCCGCCATGAAAATGGTTGGCACGTATCCGCCGAAGTTACCGGAGAAAGTGATGGGAAAATCAAAGGCGGGATGAAGGAGGGCTTGTCTGTACCGGTTTCTTGGGCATAGCCGCTTTGCACACTACCAATAAAGAACAAAAGAGAAAAATATAGAATATTTCATATTTTGTACAGTCAATATTTTTTAAATGCATGCAAATATAAAAGAATAGTTCTCTACCTACAGAAAGCTACAATTATCATTGATTAAAACATGCATAAAAATTCTGTTGAAGAACATAGATGCACCGATAACATCCAAGCCGGGAAATCGCTATATTGCGCCATGTTTAACCCCAATTAAAACTTTAAGGTTATGATTATCGGAGTACCTAAAGAAATCAAGAACAACGAGAACCGCGGGAATGACCCTGCCGGAGTAGCCGAATTGGTGAAAAAGTCATACGGTGTATGCAAGCCACAGCAGGCGTAAACAGCGGTTTCTCCGACGATGACTACATCGCCGTAGGTGCAAAGACTTTACCGACCATTGAAGACACGTATGCCGCAGCCGACATGATTGTCAAGGTAAAGGAACCTATTGCACCGGAGTACAAACTGATTAAAAGGGACAAGTGGTATTCACCTATTTCCACTTTGCAGCCGATAAATTGCTGACCGAAGCCATGATTGAAAGCGGTGCCGTCTGCATCGCCTACGAAACCGTGGAAAAGAAGACCACTCACTTCCGCTACTTACTCCTATGAGTGAGGTGGCAGGACGCATGGCTACCCAAGTAGGAGCCCGCTTCCTTGAAAAGCCACAAGGCGGCAAGGGAAAACTGATGGGCGGAGTAACGGGCGTACGTCCCGCACGCGTACTTATCCTTGAGGTGGTATCGTGGGCACCAATGCCGCACAGATAGCTGCCGGAATGGGTGCCGAGTACTGATTGCCGACATCAACCTTCCCCGCCTGCGCTACCTGAGTGAAGTGATGCCGAAAAACGTAAAGACACTCTATTCTTCCACCCATAACATCAAGATGGAATTGCCGAACATCGACTTGGTAATCGGTTCCGTCCTCATCCCCGGTGACAAGGCCCCACACCTCATCACCAGCGAAATGCTGAAGATGATGAAACCCGGTACGGTACTCGTAGACGTAGCCATCGACCAGGGCGGTTGTTTCGAAACCTCCCACCCCACCACGCACAGCGACCCTACCTACATTGTGGACGGAATTGTACACTACGCCGTTGCCAATATCCCCGGCGCCGTACCCTTCACCTCCACCATGGCACTGACAAATGCCACCCTGCCCTACACTGTTTCCCTGGCATGCAAAGGCTGGAGACAAGCCTGCAAGGACGACCCGGCTCTGGCGCAAGGATTGAACGTAGTGGAAGGCAAAGTAACATACAAAGCTGTAGCCGACGTCTTCGGGCTGAAATATGAGGCGATTGAGTTATAAGTTATAAGTTATAAGTGATGAGTGATTTGTTGGTATTTTCCTTTCAGCATGGTAGCGCAGCACAATTACCAACAAATCACTCATCACTCATAACTCCCCCCCAACAAAGAATCCTTCTTCCTCGCATACTCCCACCACATAGCGAGCAGTGTGATGCAGAGGTTGAAAATAAACGGAAATTCCTTGGAATTAGTGTGGAACAAGGTCTGAAAGAAGTCTGTAATGAACGGGGACAATAGAATCGCCAGATAATTCATTACCATTACAAAGGCCAGTGCCAAAGTTGTTTTTTCCGGTATAGCCGTATCTACTGTCTCGTCATAAATCAGCGGTTGAATGACACCATATCCCAAACCAACCAACATACATCCCGGTATTATCAGCCATTCTTTAGGCGAAATCCATATCAAAAGCAAACCCGCTGCAATGGACAAAAGGCTGTAAAACTTTGTGTGTTTCCCCATCCACTTCACGATATGCCCCAGGAAGAAACCCGGAGCCATAATGGCAAGGAAGAATAAGGAGATCATCAATCCGGAATTTCCGCTGGAGAAGTGATGGGCCTCCATCAAAAAAGGCAAGTCAAAAGTAACCGCCAGCACTACATACGTAGTGACGCCATAAAACAGCATCAACTGTAGCAGATGGCGGACATGGATGCCGTATTTACCGGGAATCGCACGCTTGGATTCCTCCGGAACAACGGTAGCCGTATCTTCTGTTTTCTGCGGCTGACCGGTATCTCCCTTCAAATACCCGACAAGCAGCAGAGAAACCAACGGAAGCAGATATACCACGAAAGGCAAGTGCCAGTTTACCTCTGCCAGATACCCAGTCACCGCCGTTGCCACAACCAGCGTCACATTGGTGATGGCAGAACTGTAACCAAACTGCTTTACCCTATACTCCCCCGTGAAATAACGTGAAACCAAACCGGTAGACAACGGGATTATCAGTCCCGAGCCAATGCCGAGCAAAGCACTGACCACCATCAACTGCCACATTTTGTCCGAAAAAAGATAAAGTACCCCACTGGCGGCAAACATCCAAAGTCCCACTTTCAGCAGACGCACAAAGTCACGTTTCTCGGCCAGCTTGCCCGCCAATAGCACAAAAGGAATTATCAGCAGCGAAGGCAGGGAGGTAAGCATCTGTATATCCAGTTCTGTAGCATATGGAAAAATGGTAGTAAGCTGTCCCAAAATAGGTGATACGGCCAATCCCGGCAAGGAAGTCAATGCAGAGACTGACCAAATGCCGACAAGCGTGATAAGGGGGATTGTACCCCTTCCGGTATTGATTTTCATATAGTAGTATATTAATTAAATGAATAATGTGGGAACAACAAACCTACCTTCAGAATGTTCGTTTTTTAAGATTTTACTACGCTGCCCTTTAATAAACGCCAAATAATGCAAAACCCCGGAACTTTCATCCGCAAACCCCGTTGTTGTGGGAAATTCGACGGGGAAAAGCCCCGCCGCCTAAACCTTTAAAAAACTTATTAATATGGAAGATTTGAATTTCAGAAAAGGAGATGCAAAAACTGAAGTATTCGGTTCAAACCGTATGTTACAACCCTCACCCGTAGAAAAGATTCCCGACGGACCTACTACCCCGGAAATCGCCTATCAGATGGTGAAAGACGAGACCTTCGCCCAAACGCAGCCTCGCTTGAATCTGGCTACATTCGTCACTACCTATATGGACGAATATGCAACCAAGCTGATGAACGAAGCCATCAACATCAACTACATTGACGAGACCGAATATCCGCGCATCGCCGTAATGAACGGTAAATGTATCAACATCGTGGCCAACCTCTGGAACTCTCCTGAAAAAGAAACCTGGAAAACCGGCGCACTTGCCATCGGTTCCTCGGAGGCATGTATGCTGGGTGGTGTGGCAGCCTGGTTGCGCTGGCGCAAGAAACGTCAGGCGCAAGGCAAACCGTTCGACAAACCAAACTTCGTTATTTCAACTGGTTTCCAGGTGGTATGGGAAAAATTCGCCCAATTGTGGCAGATTGAAATGCGTGAAGTGCCTTTGACACTGGACAAGACCACGCTCGACCCCGAAGAAGCCTTGAAGATGTGTGATGAGAACACCATCTGTATCGTGCCTATCCAAGGCGTTACATGGACAGGACTGAACGATGACGTCGAAGCCCTCGACAAAGCCCTCGATGCCTACAATGCGAAGACCGGCTACGACATTCCTATCCACGTAGATGCCGCCAGCGGCGGTTTCATCCTCCCGTTCCTCTATCCCGAAAAGAAATGGGACTTCCGTCTGAAGTGGGTACTCTCCATCAGCGTCAGCGGACACAAATTCGGTCTGGTTTATCCGGGTCTGGGCTGGGTTTGCTGGAAAGGCAAGGAATATCTGCCCGAAGAAATGTCATTCAGCGTAAACTACCTCGGTGCCAACATTACTCAGGTAGGCCTGAACTTCTCCCGTCCTGCCGCACAGATTCTGGGTCAATATTACCAGTTCATCCGTTTGGGATTCCAGGGTTACAAGGAAGTACAGTACAACTCTCTGACCATCGCCAAGTATATCCATGACGAAATCGGCAAGATGGCTCCGTTCGTAAACTATTCCGACGAGGTTGTGAACCCGCTGTTTATCTGGTATTTGAAACCGGAATATGCAAGAGCTGCCAAATGGACTCTGTATGACCTGCAGGACAAGCTGTCACAACACGGTTGGATGGTACCCGCCTATACACTGCCTTCAAAGCTGGAAGACTACGTCGTAATGCGCGTCGTTGTTCGCCAAGGATTCAGCCGCGACATGGCAGACATGCTGCTGGGTGACATCAAGAATGCCATCACGGAGCTGGAGAAACTGGATTACCCGACTCCTACCCGTATGGCACAGGAAAAGAACCTGCCGGTGGAAACCAAAATATTCAACCACGGATGCCGTACTCATAAAAAATAAATTAATTTACGATTAAACGATTTACGATGTACGATTAGAGTTTCTCTTGATACGGACTACGTTTAAAGGAGTAATTTCAATCGTAAATCGTACATCGTCTAATCGTACATCACAACGTGTTTATGGAAAAGAAAATATCAATTTCACAAATAAAGGAGGTTGCCCAAGAAGCCTACAATGAGGTGAAGGGCAGCACAGGAGGCAAGAATGCGGATTATATTCCCTACCTTGCCAACATAGACTCCAAACTATTCGGACTCAGCATCTGCCTGATGAACGGGCAGACCATCAATATAGGTGACACAGACTATCGTTTCGGTATAGAGTCCGTCTCGAAGGTACACACAGCCATCCTTATCCTGCGCCAATACGGTGCGCAGAAAGTGCTGGACATGATAGGTGCCGATGCCACGGGACTACCGTTCAACTCCATCATCGCCATCTTGCTGGAAAACGACCACCCTTCCACTCCATTGGTAAATGCCGGTGCCATTTCCGCCTGTTCCATGGTGCAGCCAGTGGGAAACTCCGACAAAAAATGGGATGCCATTGTACAGAATGTCACTGAGCTGTGCGGCTCTGCCCCACAACTCATCGACGAACTGTACAAATCGGAAACGGCTACCAACTTCAACAACCGCTCCATTGCCTGGCTGCTGAAAAACTACAACCGCATCTACGATGATCCGGATATGGCACTCGACCTCTATACCCGCCAGTGTTCTCTCGGCATCACGGCCCAGCAACTGGGCATTGCCGCAGGAACCATCGCCAATAACGGTGTGAACCCCGTCACCAAACAAACGGTGTTCGAAGCCAGCCTGGCACCGAAAATTACGTCGATGATTTCGACCGTAGGCTTCTACGAGCATTCCGGCGACTGGATGTACACCGCCGGCATACCGGCCAAAAGCGGTGTAGGCGGTGGTGTAATGGCCGTATTGCCCGGTGTCATGGGAGTATCGGCCTTCGCTCCTCCCCTAGACGAAGCGGGAAACTCCGTAAAGGCCCAATCGGCAATCAAGTTCATCATGAACAAGCTCGGCCTGGGTGTGTTCAACGGTGATAACGTAACGATTACAGAATAAGTTTCTCTTTTTAGTTATGAGTTATAGGTTATGAGTTATTTGTTGGTAGGCACCGTAATCAGCAAATGACTTATAACTCATAACTTATGACTTTATAATGGACTTCATCATGAAAATGGCTCTATCAGAATTTGTATTGCGGGAAAAAGGTATCTATGGCATACTGCATGTCATTATATTGATACTGTCGCTATTTTTAGTTATCAGCATCTCTGTCGACACGTTCAAGGGGATCCCCTTTTACGAACAGTCGGTCTACATGAAAGTACAGTTGTGGATATGTGCCCTGTTCCTGGCAGATTTTGTATTGGAATGGTTCCTGGCAGAGAAGAAGGGTCACTACGTGGCCACGCATTTCATTTTCCTGCTGGTAGCTATACCCTATCAAAACATCATTGCCTATATGGGATGGACTTTCTCACCCGAGATAACCTATATGCTGCGTTTCATCCCATTAGTGCGGGGTGGTTACGCCATGGCTATCGTGGTGGGTTGGCTGACGTACAACCGCGCATCGGGACTGTTCGTTTCCTACCTTACCATGTTGCTGGCCACTGTCTATTTTTCCAGTCTGGCCTTTTATGTCATGGAGCATGGTCCCAATCCTTTAGTCAAAGGATATGGAGACGCCTTATGGTGGGCATTTATGGACGTGACGACGGTGGGTTCCAATATCATAGCAGTCACTCCCACCGGACGGGTACTGTCCGTACTGCTGGCTGCGCTGGGCATGATGATGTTCCCTATCTTTACAGTGTATGTAACGAGCCTGGTCGAACGGCGCAATAAGGAAAAAGAAGAGTTCTACAAGAAAGTTGCACAGAAGCCCGCGCCCAAAGCCGACGCTTCCTGAATAGTTAAAACCGGAACTTTCACTTATCCGTTGGGAACAACTCTCCCCAAGTGTTGTTATAGACGCTGATTTTGAATATATTTTTCATCTAAAACCTTAACTTATGGCAAATATTAAACAAACAGTGAAGCTGGGTGTATTTACCCTGGCAATCATGAATGTGACGGCAGTAGTATCCCTACGTGGACTTCCTGCCGAGGCCGTGTACGGAATGAGTTCGGCCTTCTACTACTTATTTGCAGCCATTGTTTTTCTGATTCCGACGTCACTTGTCGCCGCGGAACTGGCTGCCATGTTTCAAGACAAGCAAGGCGGTGTGTTCCGCTGGGTGGGCGAAGCCTACGGAAAAAAACTGGGCTTCCTTGCCATCTGGGTACAATGGATTGAAAGTACAATCTGGTATCCTACCGTATTGACATTCGGTGCCGTATCCATTGCTTTCATCGGCATGAACGACGTACACGACATGTCACTGGCCAACAACAAGTATTACTCACTCGTTGTTGTCCTCATCATCTACTGGCTGGCTACGTTCATCTCCATGAAGGGCATGAGCTGGGTAGGTAAAGTGGCAAAGGTCGGCGGCCTGGTCGGGACTATTATCCCTGCCGCACTGCTGATTATCCTGGGTATTATCTACCTTGCCACCGGCGGACACTCCAACCTGGATTTCCACAGCAGCTTCTTCCCCGACTTGACGAACTTCGACAACGTGGTGCTTGCTGCCAGTATCTTCCTCTTCTATGCCGGTATGGAAATGGGCGGTATCCACGTAAAAGACGTGAACAATCCCTCCAAGAATTATCCGAAGGCAGTGTTCATCGGTGCGGCCATTACGGTTATCATCTTCGTGCTCGGTACTTTCTCACTGGGCATCATCATCCCGGCCAAAGACATCAGTCTGACACAGAGTCTGCTTGTAGGCTTCGATAACTATTTCCATTACATCCGCGCCTCCTGGCTGTCACCGATTATTGCCATCGCTTTGGCATTCGGCGTACTGGCAGGTGTATTGACATGGGTTGCTGGTCCGTCCAAAGGTATCTTTGCCGTAGGAAAAGCAGGCTACATGCCTCCGTTCTTCCAAAAGACAAACAAGCTGGGCGTACAGAAGAATATCCTTTATGTACAAGGCGGTGCAGTAACCGTACTGAGCCTTCTGTTCGTAGTCATGCCTTCCGTACAGAGTTTCTACCAGATTCTATCACAGCTGACTGTAGTCCTCTATCTTATCATGTATATGCTGATGTTCTCCGGAGCCATCGTGCTGCGTTATAAGATGAAGAAGCTGAACCGTCCGTTCCGTATCGGCAAGAATGGCAACGGACTGATGTGGCTCATCGGTGGACTTGGTTTCTGCGGGTCATTGCTGGCATTCGTACTGAGCTTTATCCCACCCAGCCAAATCTCAACAGGCAGCAACACAGTATGGTTCTCCGTGCTCATCATCGGTGCACTGATTGTAGTCATTGCCCCGTTCATTATTTATGCTTCCAAAAAACCGTCCTGGGTTGACCCGAACAGTAGCTTCGAACCATTCCACTGGGAAGAGCAACCCGCTGTGCAGACAGCCGGTAAAAGCGCAACAAATATGGCTACCGGTAGCGCCACTACCAGCAACAATGGCACAAGTAATTCCGCCACAAGTGGAAATATGGCAAAAGACACAACCAATATCCCCAAAGGATAAAAGGTTATAAATTGGAACTAAAAAAGGAATATCCCCGAAATCACCGGGAATATTCCTTTTTTAGTGTTATATGATACCAGAAGACGGGAATAGTCAGAAATCCAATTCCTGCATTCTCTCCCACGCCCTTCTGCTCTCCTCCACCAACTCTTGCATGACCGACGCCACAGACTGCACTCCCTTTCCATGCAGCAAGGCAGATACCTGCCCTATTTCCAGTTCCCCTTCTTCCAAGTCACCTTCAAAAATACCACGTTTGGCACGGCCGCGCCCTAAAAGGATACGAAGTTCTTCCTCTGAAGCTCCCACAGCCTCAGCAGCCTCTACGGCGCTGCGAAAGTTATTGCGCACCAGACGCACCGGAGCCAATTTCTTCAAAAGCAGACGGGTATCCCCTTCTTCCAAATGCAAGCAGTAATCCTTAAATACCTCGTTTGCAGAACTCTCTGCCGTCAAGGCAAAGCGTGTACCAATCTGCACACCTTCCGCACCCAGCACCCGGGCAGCCAGCATGGCCTCACCCGTTGCAATGCCACCGGCGGCAATCAGCGGAAGTGTAGTAACTGCACGTACAGCTGGTATCAGGCACAGGGTGGTAGTCTCCTCCCTCCCATTGTGCCCACCGGCTTCGAAGCCTTCGGCAACTATTGCATCAACACCCGCCTCTTCTGCCTTCACGGCAAAACGCGAGGACGAAACAACATGCACCACCGTGATGCCACGCTCGTGCAACCAACCAGTCCATTTCTTCGGGCTGCCGGCAGATGTAAATACAATCTTCACTCCCTCGTCGGCCACAATCTGCATTATCTCTTCTATCTGGGGATACATCAAGGGAATATTCACACCAAAAGCATGATGCGTAGCCTCACGGCATTTCCTGATATGCTCCCGCAACGTTTCGGGATGCATCGAACCTGCGCCGAGCAAGCCCAGCCCTCCCGCATTGCTTACAGCAGCAGCAAGTCTCCAGCCGCTACACCACACCATACCACCTTGAATTATCGGATATCTTATTCCAAATAGAGAAGTCACTCTGTTCATTATTACTTTTTTTAAAGGTTTACTAATGAAAACAAGAAGAGGAGAAAGAAAGTTCAAAATTTGACAAAAAGTGATAAATTACTGTTGTTCCAAAACAGTTATCGAATCTCCATACGCCTTCAATACTTCCAGCGTACGGGCACGGCGCTTGCGGCCTTTGAAATTCCAAAACTCACGGGTAAAAGGTGTCATCAGGTCTAAACCGGAAATTCCACCGCCACTGGCACCCTGCCAACCGCCCACAGCCATATTATTGGCCCGCTCCGTCACCCGGTAACGCAAACCGGTTGCTTCAATCTGCTCCACCGTCTCACGCGGACCGGCATCAAACGGATGTTTAGCCCAGTTCGTAGGAATCATCAGAATCTTAAGCGCATAGAATTCATCTCCTCGCCAAGTATCCTTGTCTACCTTGATTTTTTTCTGATAAATGGGGTCCCAATTATATTTGGTATTGGCTGTATAAGGACGTAAGGTAAGCACCACTTTTTTCTCGGGCGCTTTCGGCATGACGGGCAATGAATTATCAAAATCCATCCACGACTTGTCCATCACCGCTTTCGGAGTACCCAGAGAATTGTTCATTTCCAATTCCTGCAATACCTCCGGATTCAGTTTTACCTCCCCCTCGCCCTTCAGCAACCGGTTCAGCCTCAACGAGTCCTGAGGGGTCCAGTTTTGGGCATAACAAGGGAAGGCTACTGCACAGAGCAGCCCCATTACAAGTATAAATCTCTTCACCTGACAGTTTGATTACTTAATACCTAATCCTTAATCCCTAAAAACAGGTCACCACCACATATATCCGCTGCCACAAAGCGGTTCGTCATAGCAGGGATCAATCGTCCACATAGTCCGTGGATACTTACGGGTTTCCCACCAGCGGCGGTAGCGCGAAGCGGCATCCAGCACCTCTTCGTCCGAAAGGAAATAGATACCTTCATAATTCTCCGCATCCGTATGTACCATCTTGCATCCCATCGAAGCATTGTTCCCGAGACGGATAGTCTCTACCGTCCACAGGATGCATTCGCCCAAACGCAGCTTGCCACCTGCCGAATAGGATACCGGAGCCAGGGGGAAAGAGGGAATGACCGTCAAGTCCTCGGCATACTTCAGCAATTCCTCTATATCTTCGGAAGTGAACTTGGGCATGTTACTCAATCCATCCGGACTTTGGGTAGAATATTTGCCAGCCTTCAACTGCTTGACAAACAAGTCTACATCCGGATGGTTGTAGTCCAACGTTTCTTTGCTGCAAGAGCTCAAAGAGAGAACAGAAAGAGTAAAGAATACGAGCAGCATAGTCTGCCCGAATATATGTAATTTATTGTATAGAGTCTTCATATTTGTATGGTATTTAAGATTAATAAGTCATGCGCACGCCGCACAACAGATTCAGATTGGTGGGCCGTTCCGTACGCAAGGTTCTTGTCTGCGAGTCCGTATCGAAATGATGGGATACAGACGGCTCTGCAAACAAGGCAAAACGGTTGTTCATTTTATAGCGTACCCCTACTCCGGCAGCAACCGACAACTGTACCGGCTCTGCACCGAAACCATTGTCCGGAGCACCTGCAATGCATTTCTCGGCTGCTCCACCTACCATAGCATAGAAATCCACTTTCGGCGTACTGGCCAGCATCATGTTCAGCCTTACCGGAATTCCCAGCGTATGCAACGTATGGTCACCATCCAAGCAATTATACTGAAGACCGGCTTCCAAGGAGAAATGCTTGTTCAAACAACGTTCCACGCTTACCCCGACCGTGAACGGCATATGGAAATTCCCTTTCGGCAGGGAAGTGCCGATGCCTGCTTTCAATGCCCAATTACGGGGCTTAGATGGCGATACAGCCACAGACTTTGCCGGTTCTTCCTCAGAAGATGGCAGCATTCTATCTATATCAGCATCCTTATGGCCAGGATTTGAATGGTAGTTCCCGTTTCCGGCCGGAGTTCCGTTACTGTAATAACCGTTTCCCGGCTGCTGCTGGTTTCCGTACACCCGTTGGGTAATCCGGATGGAAACATGGACAGACATGGATTCATCCTCATCGGCCTGCGCCGTCAATCCTGCCGGAATGCCGTTGGCGGGATGCTGTGTACCGGACTTTTGTGCCATGGGGTTGGCCTGATGAATAGAGGGAAAACTTTCCTGCACCACATCCCCGTTCAAGTTACCTTCCGGCGTCATGGCCGCCACTTGTGTAAAGGCCTCCTTGATTTCCTCTTTCGGAGAGAAATACCAGAAAGCGGCAGAAGCAGCTCCCAGTACAAATACAACAGAGGCGGCTGCGGCTACGCGGTGAAACCTCGGAGAAAGAAAAAGCGGCCTCCTGCCTTTTGCGGCAACCGGTGACGGCAAGTCACGTTGCAACCCTTCCCAGAAGTCCTCCCGCACTGTCATCTCTGCGCCGGCAAGACGACTGCGGAACAAACCGGTTATTTCATCATTTTCTCTCATATTCAGTATATTCTTTAATTCTTTTTATCAACAAACACTTAGCACGATGCAACTGCGAGGTAGACGAATGCTCTTTGATGTGGAGGATTTCGGCTATTTCCTTGTGCGATTTCTCCTCAAAGACGTATAAGTTGAATACAGTACGGCATCCATCGGGAAGTTCCGCCACGAACGCCATCAGCATTTCTTCGGAAATACGGCCTCCGGTTTCGGCAATGCCTGCTTCATCCGGAATGTCGGGCAATTGTTCCTCATTCACCACCAGTTGGCTGAAACGTTGCTGTTTCCGCAGGTAGTCTATCGCCTGCGTCACCATTACCCTTGTCACCCAGGTACTCAATGCACATTCGCCACGGAAGGTGAAGTGGGTGAAAATTTTGATGAAGCCATCGTGCAATACGTCATGGGCCGCATCGACATCGCCCGTATAGCGGTAACATACCGCCAGCATCTGCTTGGAGTAGAGGGTGTATAATTCCTTTCGGGCGGAATCCTTTCCTGCCCGGCAGCCCTCAATCAGTTCTATCTCATTTTCCAATGTCAGTGCTCGTTTTACGGACGCCTCTTCGCGTCGTTTGTTAGTTAGACGCAGCATTTTTGAAAATGCTGCTGAATTAAATATAAAAAGATGTTAAAGAACGGAGATTACTTATATTTGGCTTTCAATACTTGAATCTGCTTGGCCAGCCTTTCATCCAATTCATCAAATTCATGCCAATACAGAAAACCGGGAACCATGTTGACGTAATTGATAAATTTCTTATACTGCACAAGAAACAAGGCCTGGTCCCGAAGACCGTCGCCACCGTCAAAAACATTCGCCCACTCCCTGGACATGGCAGCACTCATAAGAGCATCTGTTTTCGTTGCATAGTAATCACTGACATCCTTTTGTTTCCTGCCCAACTCAAAATAAGTCTGCAATACATCCTGCAACATACGTTTGTCCGGTATATACTGCATCAATGAAGAACCTTTCAGCACATCCAGCGCATCTGTCCTATAAGAAAATTCATCCATATTATTGAAAAACTTGCCATACTTCCACAGAGTATCTGTCGGTATCTTGGATACATCCATATCATGTTCCCTCAACAACAGACTCATGTGTATGTCAATATCCAACAAGTGCTTTATATTACGGAGCTCCTGCCTATTATATTCCAACTCTTCCGTTACCAACTGCATCGTAGCACGCACTTCCTTTTGGCGGGCATTCTCGGTAATCCGGTCATTTCCCCAGAAAGTGACAATGATGCCCGCAGCCACAATACTGAACTGGCGGAAATAATCACCTATGCGCCAACTTTTTATCTTATGGTTCAACCTGTTAAAGCTTGTCTTTCCCATATCTTTTCATTCTAAATGATACTTTTTCTCAAGCGCTTGTATTGCCTCGTCTATACGTTTTCCCACACGTTCTACATAGTCCGGCGTAAAATAGTTCCGCGCTACCCTGACAAAGTTCCGTACCGACCTGTCCGACAAGTAAATATCCCACGCCTCATATCCTCCACGATTTATCTGGTCCGTCTGTTCATCAGTCAATGCCAAATGGAAAGGAACCATAATTTCGTCCTTCATATCGTAATAGCCATTCATAGTCGCCCTAAATCCATCCAATACCTCATAGATTCCGGTCAACTGCAACAGTAGCTCTTTATCTGAAATCTTCTGCATCAACATGGAGTTTTTAAGTATATCCAATGCATTCTGACTATAATAAAAACTGCGGATATGCCCCATAAGAAAGCGGAACTGTATCAATGAATCTTCTGGTATCGTCCGATGCTTTAAGTCATACTCCACCAATAAGCTGGAAAGACGTTCATCCTCTCTAAACTCTGAAACGATACTCTCATAATTCTCCCGGTTGCTTTTCAGTTCATCCCTAATCAGCGACATGGTGGCTTGAATATCTTTCTTCTCGGAGTTTTGAGTAACCAACTCACTACCGGCAAAGGTAATCAGTACACCAATCACCACAATGGAAGTCTGCCGGATGTAGTCTCCCACTTGCCAACCTTTGACAGTTGTTTTTACTTTATTCCATGTTATGTTTTTCATATCTTCCTACGCTATTATCCATTACTCTGAAACACATCATCCGTTATAGCCAAACGCATCATCTATCCGTCCCCAACAGACCATCTGTTTCACCCCAATACACCATCTGTTTTTTCAGGAGTCATTACTCTGCTGGTTATCAAGAGAAAGCCTCTCATAAGTCTGCCGTAATGCAACATTCTTTATGAGAGGCTTTCCTTATTATTCTGCAATAATGCTTTCCGCCTTTGTCAACATGCTTTAAAGCTCATGTCCAATCCTTTCACAGAGTGCGTCAAAGCTCCTACGGAAATAAAATCCACACCGCATTCGGCATAGTCGCGGAGCGTATCAAACGTGATGCCGCCGGAAGATTCCGTTTCATAGCGGCCGCCTACCATCTCTACGGCCTTCTTTGTCATTGCCGGCGTAAAGTTGTCGAACATGATACGGTCTACACCACCCAAATCGAGCACTTGCTGCAATTCGTCGAAGTTGCGCACTTCTATTTCTATCTTGAGGTCCTTGCCTTTTCCCTTGCAATATTCCTTCGCACGGTTGATGGCCTTGTCGATGCCTCCCGCAAAGTCCACATGGTTGTCTTTCAGCAAAATCATATCGAACAAGCCGATACGGTGGTTTACGCCGCCACCGATTTTCACTGCCATTTTCTCGAGGATACGCATGCCCGGAGTAGTCTTGCGGGTATCAAGTACACGGGTATTCGTACCTTTCAGTTGCTCGGCATACTTATGTGTCATGGTGGCAATGCCACTCATGCGCTGCATGATGTTCAGCATCAGACGCTCCGTTTGCAACAAAGACTGTATCTTGCCTTCCACAATCATGGCCACATCGCCCGGCTTTACGGCTGTACCATCATTAATGAACACTTCCACCTTCATGGTAGGATCGAAACGGCGGAACACCTCCTTTGCTATCTCGATACCGGCCAGGATGCCCGGTTCTTTTATCAACAGTTTGGATTTGCCCATTGCCGTAGCAGGAATGCACGAAAGGGTTGTATGGTCTCCATCGCCTATATCTTCGGCGAAAGCCAGGTCTATCAGCCTGTCAATCAATTCTTCTTCCTTATTCATCTGTTTTATCTATCCTTATTTGATGTATGACATATTTGTTCTGTACTTTTCTGAAGAAACAATTCACCCGAAAGTTTCCATTTGCGGTCATCAAGATACCGATGACGAAACCGGACTCATCGCGCTTCCCCTGATGGTTCACATTAAAACTGCCGACCTTGTGGTTGGAGAAGAAAGCAGCCATTGTGCCCTCTGCCGTCCGCTTATCGGCGTGGGTCGACTTATTCTGAATGATTAAATCGACCTTGTCACCCAGATACTTGTTGAGCTCCTGAGAGTTTCCTTCCTTGAAGGCTCCAATCACTCCCTCGGGAACATTCTGGGCCAGCAGCACAGACGTCCAAATGAAGAGACCGGTCAACAAAAAGATTACCCGTTTTTTCATTTTCACAAGTATTTATGATAGGCAAAGGTAAGCATTTGTCTCAAAATACAATAAAAAAATGCTAAATTTGTGCGCTAATCAAAACAGAACCAGTATGAAAACTACTCTGCTCGTTGTAGGACGAACTGTAGAACAACACTTTATAACAGCCATCAACGACTATGTGCAACGTACCAAGCGTTATCTCTCATTCGAGATGGAAGTCATCCCCGAACTGAAAAACACCAAGAGTCTCTCCATGGAAGTGCAGAAGGAAAAGGAAGGGGAACTGATATTGAAAGCTCTCCAGCCGGGAGATGTGGTCGTACTGCTGGACGAAGGTGGAAAAGAAATGCGCTCCATAGAGTTTGCAGACTATATGAAGCGCAAGATGAATACCGTGAACAAACGGCTGGTATTTATTATCGGAGGCCCTTACGGATTCTCCCCCAAAGTGTACGAAGCGGCACACGAGAAGATGTCCCTCTCACGCATGACCTTTTCCCATCAGATGGTGCGCCTCATCTTTGTGGAGCAACTCTACCGGGCGATGACCATACTGAACGGGGGGCCGTATCATCATGAATGATGAATTTCAGCTCCGCGACACCTGGAATCCCTTATCCGAGAGTGACATTTCTACGAACCTGGCTCTCGGATTCGGTACATTCAGCGTCAAGGTCTCACGGATGCGCAGGGCTGCCTGCGGATCCTTAGCCACCATATACAGATAACCTCCCCCACCGGCTCCCGGCAGTTTATATCCTAAGGTATAGTCTTTTATCTGACAGATGATGTCCTCTACGGCAGGAGGATTTGTTCCACTGTCCAGTGCCTTCTTCTGCATCCATGTCTTGCCTACCAGTGTTCCGAAACTCTTGAAGTCATTCCGTTGAATGGCTTCGGCCATATCCAAGGCATGTGCTTTCATCTCTTCTAATAACCCCAGGTGCAGGGAAGAGTTGAGGAACATGGAGCGTACTATTTCTGCAAGGATGCCCTTGGCTGTACGCGTAATGCCCGTATAATACAGCAGATGGCAATCTCGGTATTCCGGATGGGTAAACAAATGCTCGGGCAACCAGCGTACCAATGGCTGCTGGGCAAATCCAGCCTCCGTCTGCAACAGTTTGATACCTTGCAGTACCCCACCGTATTGGTCTTGCCAACCGCCACCGGTCGTCAGCAACTGTTCCAGGGCAAGCGTACGGCGGCATATTTCGTTCTTATCCCACATCAGTCCGCAAAAGTCACCCAATGAACCCAAGACAGTAGAAGCCAAAATGGAGCTTGTGCCCAGACCGGAACCTGCAGGTATGGCAGAAAGCAATGTAATCTCTATACCTGTGCCGAAGGCTTCCAGTTGTTTTTCCAGCGAAGGATAAGCCGTTTCTGAAAAAGCCGGAACAAACCCGGCCAGCGCCAATGCTGCTTTGGGAATGGAAAAGGGGGAACCTATCATGCAATAGGATTGCAATTCCTCAAAAGTATTCACCACCTCCATGGCTCCCATATCAATGGAGCGCAACACGATGCGATGCTCCGCGCAAGGTTTGATGTACACTTGTAAAGGCGGCTGCCCGTTCAGTTCAATGGCAATATTCACCACACTCCCACCGGCAAACAAGGAGTAAGGCGGAGTGTCCGTCCATCCTCCCGCCATATCTATGCGTACGGGGCTACGCCCCCATACAATCTGGTCACTATACACATTCAGGCGAGGACTGCTCTTGCGTTCATACAAATCAGTCAGCAATCCTTCGCGCAACAAGTTGAATGCGGCCTGCTCATCTGCCTTGAAGTCCCTTCCGTCCAGCTTCTCAATCTGTGCACGCAGCATCCGGTTATGGATACGCTGCATCAGCGAGGCATCTGTCGGCAACACTTCCGGCTTGTCAATGCCGAATTTATGGAATTCACCGGCCACATCCATCAAGTCGAGTTGATAGAATACACTCTTTGCATGGTTGCGTGCCAGCACTTCCCAGTTTCCTTTGCAGAAGCTCTCCCGCTGTGCATACAGCAGACGCAAGTCGGCTTGTGCTGAAATTTCGTCGGCGGACAACCGACGACTTTCCAGCCAGACAGCCTTTCCTTCCGTCAAGCCCGGTTCGGAAACCATCCATCGAAGCACTGTCCCCATCTGCTCTTTATCTTCCACAACCGGGAAGATGGCAGCAGCCTGCAGGTCCTCTTTTCTGCCGGTGATGTCTTCCACCGACAATTCCCGTTCGACCAGCCATTCCGAAAACGACATTCCAAGGAACAGTGTCTTTTCATCCCGAATATCCCCCTTAAAAGTATCGTCAAAACCATAGGGGCGTACTGCCCAGCGCTGGTCGGCAAGCGGAACTATATCAATGCAGATACCGTCTGGAATGGTCAGCCTCCAGTCATTCTTGGGAACACCCGTGATAATCTGCCGTGCCCCCAGCCGCCAAGAAGCCCCAACAAAGCTATTTTCAATCCAAAGACTGTCGTTCTTCGGAGTAAGGGGGAGATGCACTTCTGCATTCTGCACAAAGATGGCCGGATTGGGCTTCAACTTCCGGTGCATAATCTGGCGCTGGTCGTAGACCTTATTCTGTAAGGTGACGGTTGAAGACAACAGTTCGCGGCTTGTTCCATAATGGTAGAATTCGCCTCCGGGCAAAGGCAATATGGCGACGGAGAGGCTATTCAGCTCTTCATCCTCAATACGGGGATGATTTCCTAAGGACAAGCCAAAGTCAGCATACAAGTCATAGTATTTCAAGTCGGAATATGGCGTATCCACGTCCAAAGCCCCATCTGCCTTCTGCGAACGTTTCATCAGCAAGTCAACGGCCCGGTCGCTCAATAGCCAGATGCCGATATCCATTAAAAAGAGATGTGTCTTGGAGAGGTTTTCCAATTCCTCCAGAGAGGGTTTCTGAAGCATGAAGTCCAAGGATTCCGGCTGATTCCGATCCGAGACAAACACACCATGATGTGTAGCGAGCAACGGGTCTACCCACAATCCGTAGCACACCACATCTGCATCGGGAATCTCTTGAAGCGGCTTTTCCGCACGGATATACACATCACCGCTGGCAATCAGCGTACGCAGCCTTTCGGGAGCACGCTCCATAATCTTTTCGTAAAGTGGGAGTTGAAGGGATAATAAATTCTGTCCCAGTTTTTGTCCACGCGCCCAGCGAAACACCGGAATCGGGGTCAATATCTTGCCCGACGGTGCATATCCCGGTAAACGACGGCTTTGTCCTCCGGCATGCAGCAGAATACGCTTCTCTGCTGGAAGGCTTTTCTCTGTTGGAATGCACTTTTCTGTTGGAATACGCTCCTCCGCCAAATACTTCCTATCCCGTTCCTTCTGCCATTCTCTCAAGAGCCAGGTAGTTCCCCCGCCCGAGCCAAGTTTCATTCCCACCGGGTCGGAAGTACAAAACCATTTCGTACGGTCCACATTTTCCAGTTCATAGAATGCCGACACCAGATTAGGCGGCAAAGACAATAATTTCTGCATATCAATTGCTGTATTGCTTACTATTTGACAGCAAAGTAAAACAATATTGGGCAATTGACATAAGTTCTAACAATTTTTTCCGAAAATAATTCCCTTATTTTGTTTTACGAACATAATGAGGAATAAATAACCAGTTTATAACCATGCACAATCGTCTTTTCAATGTATGATACTCCATATGGTCAAAAAGATAATTTTGAAATATTCTTTCACTGACCGATGATTGATATATTTCATATTATACTGTATCTTATCCGGTAAAATCCGTTCTACATACGCTTTATCCGCATCATCAGCCTGCCCAAGTATAGTATTCTCATCAACATATTCTATGGAAGCATAATCTGTTATTCCAGGACGAACAGAAAGTATTTTACGTTGTTCATCCGTATATAGTTCTACATACTTTCGGACTTCCGGACGTGGGCCTACTAAACTCATATCACCTTTCAGTACATTAAATAACTGAGGTAGCTCATCTAATTTATATTTGCGAATAAAATATCCGACCTGAGTAATCCGAGGATCCCGTCCACCTACAGTTATCAAACCTTGCTTATCAGCTCCTATACGCATTGAACGGAACTTATAGACGTAAAAATCCGTCCCTCCACGTCCCACACGTAGTTGTTTATAAAAACCACCACCTTTACTTTCCAATCGGACGGCGAAATATAACACAAGAAATACGGGGAAAAGTAGAATTATTCCCAAAAGAGAAAAGATAAAATCAAGAAAGCGAATCATCACTCAGTACCTGCAACTGTTATATATGCGGCCTTTACAACATTAATAATGAAGTTCAGCTGTTCCTCATCCAGCTGAGGATAAATAGGCAAAGAAATTTCCCCCTTAAAATTCTCATAAGCTTGAGGATAGTTTTTTATGTCATATCCCAAGGATTTGAAAAATGAAAGCATCGGCATCGGAATGAAATGCACATTGACCGCTACTTCCGCCTTGGCTATTTCATCAATCATACGGTCACGCTGTTCTTCCGTAAAATTCTTGATTCTTAATGCGTAGATATGATAGGAGCTTTCCTTTTCACCATCTACCGAAGGAGGAATTATAGCCCAATCGTAATCTGCAAAAGCTTTGGAATAAGTATTGAATACCCTTCTACGTTCCTTCAGAAGAGCAGGATACTCTCGTATCTGAGCCAGTCCGATAGCCGCATTCACATCAGCCATATTTATTTTCATTCCCAACCCCACAATGTCATAACGCCAACCACCGGCTTTCGACTTTGAAAAAGCATCTTTTGTCTGGCAATTCAGACTCATCATATGGAGCTCCTTATAAAGTTCCGCATTGTCAAAGGGAGCAGGCAAATTAAGGCAAATGGCACCACCTTCCGCAGTTGTAACATTCTTCACCGCATGAAGTGAAAATATAGCAATATCCGTTTCACAACCCGTTCTTTGATTCCTACTGTAATATGCTCCCAAAGAATGTGCAGCATCATTCATAACCAAGATACGCCCCAATCGTTCTTGTACTGACGATGTCGGTTGAAACATGCCACGTATATCCGGTTCATTCACCAACTCCATGATGCGCTCATAATCGCAAGGAAATCCTGCAATATCAACCGGGATTATAGCCTTTGTCTTTGAAGTGATGGCATTGCGAATAGCCTCTACTGAAATATTAAAGTCTTTTCCAGAGTCCACCATAACCGGTTTTGCACCAGCGTGGAGTACAGCCAGAGCAGTAGCACTATAGGTATAGGCCGGCACAATCACCTCATCCCCAGAATGAACACCCAGCCAACGAAGCATCATGATAGCTCCCGATGTCCACGAGTTCACACACAGCACTTCTTTTGCATTGGAGAAAAGTTTTATTTCTTCCTCCAATGCTTTTACTTTCGGACCGGAAGTTATCCAGCCGGAACGTAATGAATCAACCACCTCACTGATGACAGTGTCATCAATGTAAGGAGGCGAAAATGGAATTTTCATGATTAATGTATATTTAAATAGGAAAGAATGCTACAAAAGGGCATCATATAAGATTTCTATAGGATGATAAGCTTGCCTGCCTGTACCATCCTTTATCTGTTGCCTGCAACTCGTACCAGGAGCAGAGATACAAATTTCAGTTTCAGCTTGCCTAACAGCAGGAAATAATGACTGCTCTCCTATCTGCATGGACAATGCATAATGTTCTTTCTCATAACCGAAAGCCCCGGCCATGCCACAGCAACCGGAAGGAATTATATCAACCTGATAATTTTCAGGTAAAGCAAGCATCTCCTTGGAAGGTTCAATGGAAGCCAGTGATTTCTGATGACAATGTCCATGCAATTTTATGTGTAAAGGAAAATCTGTAAATTGTTCTTGTGTTATATTTCCCTTATGGATTTCTTTCACAATGAATTCATCATACAATAAACAATTAGCAGCCAGCCTACGGGCATCTTCCCGGGTATTTTCATTGACTAAATCCGGATATTCATCCCGAAAAGCCAATATACATGAAGGTTCTATACCTATTAAAGGAGTTTCTTCAGAAATAATCTCTTTAAGTAAAACTATATTTTTCTCAGCTATGCCTTTAGCCCTTTTCAAAGCCTTTAGACAACTCTGTACGTCCACTCTCCACATGCTTAGGGATAATCACCTCATATCCTAAAGTACGCAGCAGTTTTATGAACTTTATGCCAATCCCCACATCCGTGTAATTGGTAAATTCATCTGCAAACAGATACACTTTACCCTTATCATGGGTTTTATTATCCGGATGCTTTATCATCCAGCTCCGCAAAGTCATTTTATAAAGCTTCGGAATAGAGCGTTGAGGAGCAAACTTCAATATCCGTTTAATGAGTGAAGACGTAAATACATTTGAGATTATTGCATTATAGAGCCATGGCGCTGCCATACCCAGCTTTTGCATACTTGTCAGATTGGCAATTAAACGCGAGCGCAATGGAATATGGGCATTGTCATAATGATGTTGCAGGTATTCCGCTTTAAAACGGGCCATATCCACATTCGAAGGGCATTCTGACTTGCAAGCCTTACAAGAAACACAAGTATCCAAAGCGGTCAGAATTTCTTCCTGATTAAAAATATCCTTCTGGAGCGGATGTATCAAAGTTCACGTAGTGTATTGGCACGAGCACGCGTAGTATTTCTTTCATCTCTTGTAGCGCGATAAGTAGGACACATCGTACCGCCCAATAAGCCTGATTTACGACAATCCCGGAGCCATTGCACTGTTCGATGGCACACAGCCATCCTTTCTGCCGAGAATAATCAAAATAAGTATCTATTCCTAAATCCCACTGTTCATAACGCAAATTAGCATCCATCGGAGGGTATCCACAATTTTGCCCATATTGAAAATATGCGGAGAATCCCATATTTCCTTTACCTCCTTCAAAGACTATAAACTTTATCTCCCAATAATAAAGGAATGAATTCACCACGTAAACGACCATCCCCATGCTCACCACTCAAAGAACCTCTATGTTTCTTTACCAATTCAGCAGTTTTGGTAGCTACCGTACGGAATAACTTCCTATCTTTTCTTCCTTTAAATTCAAAATTGGACGGAGGTGTAACTCTCCGGTACTGATATGGGCATGATACACACAACTCAAGCCATAACCGTCAAGCATCTTTTCATATCTGCAATGTATGCAGGAAGACGCTGTGGGGCCACAGCCGTATCTTCTATAACAGATACAGGTTTAGCACTCCCCGGCATTCCGGAAAGTAAGCCAACCCGGCTTTTCGCAAGCTCCAAACACGACTGATATCCTTCCCATAGACACGTGGGTAATGAGTTCCATAATTATGTGCTCTTAAATCAGCCTCTATTTCGTTAGCCTTCTTATCTACCTCTTCACGGGTATTTTCTGCAAACTCAATAATAAGTATGGCAGCCGGATCTCCCTGAACAAAGAATCTGTTCTTGTTTTGTGATATGTTCCGTTTACTTAATTCCAAAATTGTGCTATCCATCAACTCAATGGCTACAGGATTATGCTTCAATACCACAAGATTGGCAACAAATGCTTCCTCCAAAGTTGAACAATGCACACATACCACAGCTTTTTCTGTTGGTGGCAGAGGTACTAAACGCAATTTTAGCTCAGTAACGAAAGCCAATGTACCTTCTGAACCAGCCAGCAATTTACACAAATTGAATGGTTCCTGACTATTAGAGTCAAAATAATCTGAATGCAATAATTCGTCGATGGCATATCCGGAGTTCCTTCTGCGTAAAGAGGTATCAGGATAGTTATCCACGATTTCTTTCTGATTTTCCTTATCTGACAGCAACGTTATCAGCCGATCATAAATAGAACTTTCCAATGAAGCTCCTGCACGTATGCTATCAACTTCCTTGGGGGATACCCCTTTCAAAAGAGCCTCAGAACCATCACTTAATATGACTTTTGCCTCCAACAGATGATCACGTGTACTGCCATATACCAATGAATGAGAACCACATGAATTATTACCGACCATTCCTCCCAAACAACAACGATTGGATGTGGAGGTTTCAGGACCGAAAAACAGTCCGTATAGTTTACAATAAAGATTTAACTCATCCAATACCACTCCGGGTTGTACCCTAACCCAACGTTCCTCCGGGTTTATTTCCAAAATATGATTCATATATTTGGAAATATCCACTACCAGTCCTTTCCCGACTACCTGCCCCGCAAGAGATGTACCTCCTGCACGGGGAATCAAATTAATATGATTTCTGGAAGCGTAACGTACAATCTCCTGTACATCTGTTTCATCTTTAGGAAATGCTACGGCAAGAGGTGTCTCCCTATATGCAGAAGCATCGGTAGAATAAAGAATACGATGAAGTAAATCTGTCCTTACTTCACCATGAATATGTAAATCTTTAAAATTCATTCAAATAAAGAAGCTAAAAAAGCAATTATAAAAGTTGTAAACTTTCCAAGATTTTATTTCCTGCATCTCCATTTCCATAAAGTCTATTTTCAAACCCCGTTTTAGGAGCATCCACCAACAGAGCATACGTATCTTCTATCATCGCTTGATTGCTTCCTACCAATCTGTTAAATCCATTGTCAACAAGTTCCACCCACTCTGTTTCATCACGCATAGTCACACAATATTTACCAAAGAAATAGGCTTCTTTTTGCAATCCACCACTATCAGTCATTACCAACTCACAATTCTTTAAAAGCCAAACCATCTCCAAATAGCCAACAGGCTGGATAAAGCATATATTAGAACAGGAAAAATCATATCCTATTCCTATCAATTTGGCTTTAGTACGGGGATGCAGCGGCAATACCACCTTACATTTATCAGATATATTTTCTAAAGCCATAAAAATATTCTTCAGACGTCCCAGATTATCCGTATTTTCAGCACGATGTACTGTACATAAAACAAATTTATCCGGTAAGTTGCTGTTTGGTTTTCTGCATTTATCCGCATAAAACAATGCAGCATCTTGCATTACATCTCCATTCTTTACTATTTGGCATCTAATATTGCCATATCCTTCATTGACCAGATTTTCAGTAGCTTTATCAGTTGGACAAAATAGAATGTCACTGATACGGTCTGTCAAGATACGGTTTATCTCTTCCGGCATATCCATATTGAATGAACGTAGTCCCGCTTCTACATGAGCCACCTTGATATGAAGTTTCTTTGCGGCCAATGCACCGGCAAGAGTAGAATTTGTATCTCCATACACTAACACCCAATCCGGTTTCTCTTCTATCAGAACCTCTTCTATTCTCTCCAACATCTGCCCAGTCATAGCACCATGACCCAATCCATTTATGTTTAAATTATAATGCGGTTTAGGTATGCACATCTCTTCAAAAAAGATATCACTCATGTTAGAGTCAAAATGCTGACCTGTATGTACTATAATCTCTGTTACGTCTTTAGAAGCTGCAAAAGCACGACTCACAACCGCAGCTTTTATAAACTGAGGACGTGCCCCAATAATTGTTACTATTTTCATTTCTTTATAAGATTATTCATTATATCGAAAAAACGCTTTCCCAACACTTGATAAGTATGATTCGAGAGAACAAATTTTTTACCATTCTCTCCTAATCTTCTTCTTTCTTCTTCTGGCATGGATTTTAACGCCAAAATAGCCTTACTAATTTCACCGACGTTATCCGGTTCGACATCAATGCCACAATCAGCCTCTCCAACCAAATTGTTCCCGGCATCTATTGCCTGTATAATTGGTTTTGCAGCCATCATATAATCAAACATTTTATTGGGACTTATGCCAAAACGAAATAAAGACTGCTTTTGCAAGCCTATATAAAGCACATCCATTTCTTTCAGCAAATTAGGTATCGCCAATTTATCGATAGTTGGAAGAAAGTAAACATTTACAATTTCTTTCTTATGTGCATATTTTATCAAATTTTCTTTTTCCTGTCCTCCACCGACTAAAACAAGTACCACATTTTGCTCCGCGAGAGACGAAACCGCATCAATCACAGCATACAATGAATTTGCAATACCATGAGCACCGGCAAAACCAACTATAAACTTTCCTTCTTTCTGAAATCTACTCAATAATAAGCCATGTTCTTCCGGAATCCCCTTAGGGTTATTCCAATCAGATAAAACAATGCCATTAGGTACATAATGAAATTTACCTTTTCCCAATCCATGCTCTCTCATGTGCTCCTCAGCCTTAGGTAACATGGAAACGACAGTATCTACATATCTATAACAGTCATTCTCTGCCTTTTGCATAATTTGGATAAAGGGGTGCTTTTTAGAATATCCACCTAGTTCCATGGGGGATAATGGCCATAAATCATGTACTTCATAAATGAGTTTTGCATGATAATGCTTGGCTATTTTATAAGCAGGATAAATATCTAAAGGATAAGTAGAAGACGCTATTACAATGTCAGGTTCAAAATTCCTTAAATACTCTACAAAATAATGGTAAAGTTTGAATACAAACAAAAACATGGAAAAAATCCTTCCTACTCCATTCCCTTTATATCGATTAACCGGAATCCAACAATATTCAACATTATCTACGATTTCTCTATACTCACAAGGTTGTTTTTTTCTTAAATGCGAAAAAGAACCTCCTACAATTCGCACATGATGTCCTGCTTTCTGCCACTCCTTAGCCATATAATAAGGACGAAATTCCATGCCTAAATCAGGACTACCTGCATAATGATTAATAAGAAGAATATTCATAAAGTAATTTGATTATAAAAGCAATGGTAGTTTTTGTCTGCATTAAACTCATTCTGATAACATAAAATAGTAGATATTTTCAGAATATCCATCTTATTCATAATATCCGAAACTGTTTCATTAAAAGCAGCCTGATCAATATTAACTGGTATTAAGACACCAGTTTCATCATTTACTATTTCAGCATTTCCTCCTACATTTGTAGCAATAATAGGAATCCCAAAACTGATAGCTTCCATAATTGAAACCGGAATCCCCTCTGATAAACTCATATTAACAAACAAATCAAAATCATTCATCATATACAATTGTTTTACATCCGAATTACTGATATAACCAGTCAATATTACATTCAGGTTTTTCGATTTATTCTCTATTAAAGCCTGTAATTCCCTCAATAATGGTCCGCCCCCAATATGAGTCCAACTGATACAAAGCTGCGGATGAGCTACACAAAAAGAATTTATTCGTTTAAAAATGAAATCCACCCGTTTGACAGCAGTCAAACTTGAGCATGAAATAAAAGAAATATCTGCCACTTTCTTTACTTTCTTATTATACTGTTCTTTTGTCGATACTCCCAAATGACTTAAAAATATCTTTTCAGCATAATTTGGATAACATTTTTGCAAAAATATCTTACCTTCTTTCGCTACACAAAACACTCCTTTTAAATAGGCCAACGCTTCTTTTCTATAAGGAATATAAGAACCTATTTGTCGCTCATAAACATCATATCTATGAGCACGAGTGTAAAGCACAAAATCTCGATAATACTCATCTTTCTTTATTCTCCAACCTAATCCCAAAGGTGTATGATTAAACCAGTAACTATAAAAAACACTACCTTGTTTAAAAATATATTTATGAGATGATAAAAAAGAGCTTATCCAAAAAGAACCATACAGATACTTAATTCCTTGATAAAATTCATTGGGAGAACGTGGTCTATCTTTAATCCATAACATTTTCCAAAAATGCAGACTAAATAGCATCAAACAAGCGATATATATTTTCTTTATAAAACTCGTATCAGCCAATGAATTACAAATTTCGACATTTGAAGGTACACACCGACAAACCTTCTTTCGATGAAGAGGCAATACGACAATATGTAATCCCAAATTTCCAGCGACGCGCATCTCTTCCTCTATGAAAGTTTCTGAGTTTATTCCATAAGGAAAAGTATTAGTAAACAAATAAACCGTTTTCATCAAGATTCTCAATTAGCATAAACCTATGAATGTAGACTTTCAATCACAGTCAAACATCGTTTTTCCCACGTATGCTCTAAAGCTATTTGTTTTACCTGTTCTCTAAGCAAAACAAGATCTGTCTTATTATCCAGTATAAACAAAAGCTGTTTTTCTATATCTTTTGCCGTATAATTACAAGTATAACCTATTTTTTTTTCAGATATAAAATCTCCTGTCATCGTATGATTAGTTCCTAATAGTGGACAACCATATCCCAATGATTCAAACAATTTATAAGGAACTGCAAAATTTAAATATTCCACAGGATTTATTAATATACAAAACAAATCTGTTTGGGAAAACATTTTTTTAACTTCTTCTTTTGTACCATGCACTATTCGAACATTTAAAGGAAGTATCCCATATTGTGTTTTTTCCCTCTCCCAATCATCTTTCCTACAACATATTGTTAGATGAACTTCAGGAATATTACCAACAGCTTTTACGAATTGTTTCAAGTCATATACTCCTCCAATACCTCCAACATATAACAAACTCAATTTCTTGTCCTTGTGAGTAAGGTTTTCTTGCAAAAAATCAACGTTTAATCCCGATGGTAAAGCAAAAACAGGCATATTCAATTTTATAGGAATATAATCAAGCATCTTTGTTGAGGGAAGATATAATACATCAACCAATTGCTTATATCTCAACAAATCATAGCGATAAAAATATTTGGCGATATTTTTTTTTATAGAGGAGCCATAAAGTTCAAATTTCCAATAAATATCCCGATAAAATAAGCCAATTTTAATTCCGTGTTTTCTACAAAATGAAAAAAAAGAGAAATCTAAAAAGGGGTGAGTAGGACAATGATGCTTTTCAGTCAATAAAGTTGGCATTGTCGAGGATTCGCTATACAAGAAATCATAAGTTACACCTTTTCTAATATTGTGTTTTATTTCTTTTATTCGTTTTTTACGTTGAGAAGCATTTCCTTCAATTAATATGACTTCGTAACCTAATCTTTCAAATGCTTCAATCATCTTGACAGGACGAATTGAACTTGCAGAAGCCCGTTCCCGATTAATTCTCATGGGAATATGAAAAATCATCCTCTGTATACTCTTCTCCATTTCTTTTTATTTTTATAAAACGTTTTCAATATTAAATAAATGAAAACAAGCAAAAATGCATTTCTAAAATTTATAATCGGATATATACAATCCGATACTGATCCACGTGGAGCATATAATAACCCTGAAAACATTAGCATCCCCATCACGGCAATAAAACCACCCTGTCTAAACCATTTATGCAACTGTGACAAAAGGATTCCGAATACAAAATTCACCACAATAATTCCGACATATCCAAAATCAACCCATGCCTCTGCTATATATGAACTTCCCAACCCACCTCCACCTAAAAAACGTTGAGGATCTACCAAATAAGTAATCGTTGCTCCAAAATTATTATTATGATAAACAGCTTCTAATTCCTGTGACTTATAAAAAGGAAACAACCCGAAAAAATTGCTAACAGGATTATGTTTAAGCTCCTGTATAATAGGTCCGAATGTATAACTGATATTCGTTTCAGGATACGTCCCCTCACACTCTTTTGCATAACCGATGACATTTACACTAACCCCTTGACCTTGAAAAAAACTAATTGCCGAATCAAAAATATTTTTTGATTCATGATCTAGCTCATTTCGTATATACCCGAACGCAAGTAAAAAAGAAAGGGCAAAAGGAGTTATTATACCACAAATAATATATTCACGTTTGCCAAACCATACCTTACCACCAGAATTTACCGTATTTCTCAGAATCAAATAAGCAATCAAAAAGCAAAATGCTAAAACGACTCCGTTACGCTGTCCGTACCCTAATGATAAAGTATTAATTAATAGAAATACTAAAAAAGGATATTTCAATTCCCGTTTCGAAGGCATAGTCGATAAATACAAGAAAAAAAACAAATTAAATGAACTACCTATAAACCCAATGAAATGAGGAAGTCTAGAACTGAAATCTGTATAATAACTCAAATAAGAATTAGACAGAACAAACAACATTTTTTCAATATTGATACAACAAGCAGCAACTGCACATACATAAAGAAAAGGCAAAAACAGTTTTTTCCGGAATTTTACAATGTCCGAAGCATACTTAGTCCTTTCTTTTTGCTTAAACCACACAATCCGCTTATCTTGAAACATATAGAATCCAACAAATAAAAAAAATAAACTTAAATACAGGGAAAACAAAATATGATTTATAATCTGCGGAGAACTAAAATTTAATCCTTCTTCTGACTGTAATTCACCGAAAATGGGAGAAATAAACAATCTACTCAATAAAAAAGTAAAAAATGTAACATTAAACAGAGCAAATACATATCGTTTATTTAGGTCTGCTATTGCATAGATCATACTTAATATCCAAACCGAAAATATAGCTCCTAATGAAAAAAGATACACTTGATACAATAAACCTATTACGAAACTGAAAAGCCCGAGAAATAAGAAAAAGAAAAGATATGCCGTTCGTATTCTCCGCATATAATTACTTTGACAACAAATATCTGTACAAATAAAGATTAGACACAAGACCAGACAATAAAAACACCGACAACGTACTTATTGCCGCCCCGATACTTCCCATCCAATATATTAGAACCACATCTGCTATGATATTAAAAAGCCCCATAGCAACCGTAATATAAAAATTCACTTTAATTTTCCCTAAAGAAGCCAATACATTTCCTCCTGGAATCCGCAAAGAGGCTGTAAAGAAATAACCGATCGCCAAAACAATAAATATGGATACGCAGTCCAAATACTCTTTGCCAAAACAAATCTGAACAATCAACTTTGAGAAAAAAATAAGAAAAAGAGAAATACACAAATTTAATCCCAAACAATATTTTAGTAATTTCATATAATGGTTGCGCACCCAATTCTTATCATTTTGATGATTGGCAAAGTAAGGATAAACAAACGTCATTATAGTCGAAGGAATAAACGTCAAAGCAAAAGGGATAAGTGTAGCTGTCTTATAAGATGCTAGAACATTCATATCTTCAGTAATAACCCCAATAAGAAAAACATCAATAATATAAACCAAAAATGATACCCCATTATTGAACATTGAAACTAATGAAAAACGATTAAACTCTGATGCCTCCTCCTTTGTTATTACAACTCTTGCATCACACCATATCCACCCACCTCTTTTTAAATAAACCATTCCTGCCCCAATACAACCTAACAAAGCAATATAAGTAAAAGCAAAAATTCCCTTCACACCTAAAAAATATGCTCCAACTACAGTCCCTCCCATAACCAATACTGTATTCAAAGAAGTATATAAAGAATAAAATTTGTTATTTCGAAGTACTAAATTATAAATTTGGAAAATCTCATAAATAATTGTAAAGACAGGTATAAAAGAAATAATCACAAATAAAATACTTGTAGAAGAATCTTTGACAAATAACAAACCAAATAATCCGATTCCAAAAGCCAATATAATATTTGCGATCACTCCCCTTCTTAAACCGTATTTAAAAAATGCGTACATCAAAGGAGAATTCCTATACACTGAACCATATTGCAACAACCCTGAAACGACTCCCAAACCGTTCAATAACAAAAAAAAAGACAAAATATTTTGGACATAAGCATATACCCCATATTCTCCCTTTGATAAAATGCGGACTAACAAAATAGTTCCTGAAAAAGAAATGATTTTATTAAAGACATTCGCACCAAACATATGCATCAAGCCACGTTGTGCCAAATTCTTAATAAGAATTACCGTATTATTACGCATAAATCTTTCTCGCAGCAAGTATTGTCAAAACCTGTAACTTCTCAATCACACTCCCTTGATTAAAAAGCATCATAGAGTCCGCTTGTAACTTCTTGTATCCATCTAATAAATGAATATGTTCCTCATAATAAGTGTTAACAAAGTTCCTTATTCCAGGATTTGTAGCATACCAAAATTCAAAAGGATTCATATCACGCTTATTATGGCTAAAATGGCGACTTCCAATTATGTGCAAGCCTCTGCGAAATCCCCCTTGAACAAGCTGCATCAATTTCTGAAAAATAAAAAAACGAGTCCTTTGCTTACGAGTAGATTGAATTTTACCCGCCATCGGATATTTTTTATTAATCCATGTCCAATAAAGCCTGTTATATATACGCAAACATTTAGGGATAGAAAAACAAATATCTATAAACTCTGGATCAATAAAAGGAGAAACAGCATATGTATAATTCGAACGAATATAATGAGTTGATAATGCACCTTGAAAACCACGAAGATAAAGAGACATCAATTCATGGCCCTCATATCCCGAAACATTTATATCTTCACATGAAACCCTATTGGAATATTTAATTCCATTCACATCTATTGTATCTTCGCGTAAGGATTTTAAATATCCTCCTCCTACAATCAAATCCCCCAATTGCCCTGTATGTTCTAAACCCAAGACTCTAAAATTCAAAAATTTCAAAAACTGATTTCCCCCGGTAATTCCCGCATAATATCCCATGCCAAAATTCTTTTTCGTAACTTCCTCCACTTCTCGCACAAACGAAGCTTCATCCAAATACTTTACATAAAATTGGTTACCCAAAAAGTGGGCAACATCTTTTGCATATTGGCAATCCAGACTAGTTGATTGTGAATAACAGATATTAACAATATTTCTATAACCCATATCATGAGCAACCCAAGTTGTCATTCGAGAATCTAAACCACCACTTAAATCCACCAAATGATATTTATATCCATACTCCGTATCTTTGTCAAAACAACGTTTAACAGCCTTTCTGAAACCTTGATCAATTAACTCTATCGCCTCGTTCATTCCCATATCTATTTTTACTTTATAGGAAAAACGATGCCATTCCTTGATATTCATTCCTTTCTCACTCACAAACAAATACTTTCCAGCTCTCACCCTCTTCACCTCTTTTAAGAATGTAGAATCATCTACCATATAACCGAAAGAAAGCAATTGGTAAGCGGCTTTATCCGAAAACGAATATACCATTCCATTCCGCTTTAACTCTTCATATACCAAGTTAAATTTATTACTAACTACAACATTACCATCCACTCCTACATAATAAAAAGGAGCACTATCACCCGTCTGATTTCCCCAAACAATAAGCACTCCAGTTTCTTTATTACGATAAAATCCATTGAATGGGCCTATAAATTCTTTAAAAAAAGTAAATTCATCTTTTTTTAATAATAAAAAAAGTAAATCCTCAAGAGTTGTAACCTTATATTTTGCGAACAGCTCCGACTTATTTAAAATCACCCCATCAGAAACAATAGTAATCTTCTCGTTATCACAATAAAACTTATCATCTTTAAATCTATCATCAAAATTTACCTTCACCCGGACAATTCCATTTTTTCCCGACAACATAAACATCCAACCTATCGTCTGCTTTTCCATCTCTATATATCTTTATAAAGTCCTTAAAGTCAAAACAACTCATTCAATATTCGCACAAATTTGCTATAATTCACAGAAGAATTATATCTTTCTTCCCACATTTCTCTAGCATGTTTTCTTAAAGTCTGATAATCATTATCTACCATACAAGCAATAGATTTCAAACAAACACTCAAATCTCTATTCAAGAAATCTTTATTCAGTAATAAACCATTATACCCATTTTCTACAATTTCTCCCACTCCACCCACGTTGGTCGCAATCACAGGAATGCCAAAAGATGAAGCCTCCATAATAGAAACAGGAATACCTTCTGATTCACTAACATTCACAAAAATATGATAAGAGTTTTCCTTATATAATTTATAAATATCTGTAGATGTCAATTCCCCCAGCAAATTTACTTTTATATTCTTAGGTAGTTTTTCTATATCTAATTCCAACCTCTCTTTTAATGCTCCTCCACCAATATGTGTCCATTCAATATTTATATCAACTATTTGTTGCAATGTTTCTAATATCCTATGAACCCTCTTGACTGGCACAATCCAAGAACAAGATACCAATCGAAGTGTTCCTTCCAAATGTACATTACTTTTAATTCCATAATCAAAAGTGCCCAAACGAGAAACTTCTAGTTTACAACTCTTAGAAATAAAAATATTACCTTTTAAATAATCCAAGCCATGCTTAGATATTGGAAATATAACATCCAGGTAACTTGATAAATAGAATCTCAAAGGTAAATAATTAGAGATATACCTATCTGCATATAAATCATACCCATGACACCGAGCTACTGCTCTTGCTGAAAACTTTTTCTTAAAACGAACTGCAGCATAAGCTCCATGATGCAGCCAATAACTATAACAGACCGTATCATGTCCTTCAATTTTATTAGATATATTCTTTGTTAGAAAAATAAACACCCTTTCACCTAAACCAATAAATGCAATCAAAGAATGCAGTCTCGAAAAAAAATAATTTCTTTCTTTTAGCAAAAATAGTAATTCTTCATAAAAGACTTGCCTGAGAAGAGAACGTAGATACCAGATTATTTTATTACATCTACTCAATTTAGGCATTTGATAAATGCTAATATTATTAGGGATGTTCAAAAAGCGCTGTGGACAAACATTATCTATAGAAACAACGTAAACAGGATAAAACTTGCTATAATAGCGAATTTCATTATCTACAAAAGTTTCTCCTTTACCAAAAGGGAAAGAGTTAGTAATTAAAACTAATGCTTTTTTAGCCATTACAAGATAGCAAACTATAGAAAGATAAAATATTAAAATTAGGGGGACGTAATTTAAACTGTGTCAATCTTTGCATTTTTCTTTTTATCAGTAGATTACTACTTGTATTTATATTGATATTCAAGTGTTTATCCGAAGTAAAATATGATTTACTCAATGGATTAAGAACTGACACAGCTTGAATTATGACCTCTATAAATTATAAAGCAAAGCAAAAGTGCCCCCCTTTTTAAATATCACTAGCATTTATTCTGATAATCATTAAGCAGATTCTCATGGTCCCACATCTTTTGTCAAATCCATAAAAAAATCAAATACTCCAAAACAAACATCCTATCTAGTAGGTAGATTTCTCTCAAAGTTTTTCCCTCTCTTCCCGATTAGCTTTGCGCAATGCGAAAAATTCGTCAAGCAACATTAATTTTTCTATGGAACTCATATCAGAATAGTAATCAACAAAGGAAACACATACTTAAAGCAATAATCCAAAACGCCTTAACATTTTAGGCGAAGCATCTTCATAGCTAATCACAGCACCTTTAATCAGTTCGAGGTCATCTTGCATAATGATACCTTTAGCTTTATCGTTCCCAAACAGTTCTTTAAAACGCTTACCAGTAATCGTTTTCAAATCAGAACAATCTACAAAACGATCTTTCTCTTTTAGAAAAGCATATTTCTTTGCAGACAATTGATAGTGCATCTGTTGCCGTCTTAGAGGCAAATTAGGATTTATTTTTGTGTCTATAATAACAACTCCTATGGCATTTCCATCTAAATCATGTCCCAAGACAACAAAATATTTATTGCGGCCATCATCTCCCGGATTCTTACCCTTGATGTTCTCTTCTTTCCCCAAGTGCATTCTGAACACCTCACCAACAGATACATTGGACAGCAACATGCGTTCTACCGTTTCTTGCGGTAAAAGGTCTTCAAAGGTTCCTTTCTTCATCTGCCCTGCAAATAATCGTCAATCTCAGATTGTTCTTTCAGATATTCTACAAATCCGGAAGTTGCGCCTCCTGCCTGAGCCATCAATAGCGGATTCATAGGTGATGCACTCCTTGCATCCCATGCCGTTTGCCAAGCTACATCATGCGAATCTTTGGACAATTGCTTTGCATCCTTCTGCAAATTTTCTTTTATGGAAGCATCCAAACACGCAAGGTCAGCCTTACTCAACTCATCCATATCCGGTTCTTCGGCAGCTCCTATAAAATAGTAACATTCTGCATTTCCCGGTTTTAATGAATCCGCTAATTGCTGCAACAAGGAACCTTTTACAGCATGAGCCGAATTTGTTGCAACCTTCACGGCATCATACAAAAAAGAAGGAACAGGACCACGCTCCAACGCACAGAACGTATCCTTCACCAGATGCTTCCCGTAAGTAGCATAATGTTGGCGCTCCGCAAAATATAGAATTTTGAACAAATGGATGAAATCCAACTCGCCACATTGCTTTAAAATATAGAGAGTAACAGCTTTTAATTTCAACATGTCATCCGTAGTCATCATTATATCCTCCTATTTTTCACCAAAGAGCAAAGTTCACTCCTCTTTTTGTATTTATATCTACCGCAAAGATAGTCTTTTCACTACAAACTCCAATACTTCAACGAATGAATCTTATCTCTATACATTCCTTTAATATCCACAAGCACCGCATGATCGTACGTCATACCCTTGAAGTATTTATCATCCAGATTCTTGTATTCATCATGAGCCACAGCTACAACCACTGCATCATAATTATCTCGCGGTTTTTCCACCAATCGGAAACCGTATTCTTTCTGAACTTCATCACTGTCTGCGTGTGGATCAACCACATCTACATCGCACCCGAAGTCCCTGAGTTCATTAATAATATCAACAACTTTTGAATTACGGATATCCGCTACGTTCTCCTTGAAAGTAACCCCCATCACAAGGACACGGGCACCAAGTACACCCTTGCCTAATGATATCAAACGCTTTACGAGCTTCTTAGCGATATATCCGCCCATACTGTCGTTTATATAACGGCCCGCACTGATTATCTGGCAATGATATTTCAACTCGCTGGCTTTCTGAACCAAATAATAAGGGTCGACGCCGATGCAGTGCCCTCCTACCAAACCCGGATAGAATTTCAAAAAGTTCCATTTGGTTCCGGCAGCTTCCAACACATCGTAAGTATTGATACCTATACGGCTGAAAATAATGGAAAGCTCATTCATCAAGGCAATATTGACATCACGCTGAGTATTCTCAATAATCTTTGCCGCTTCAGCAACTTTTACATTCGGTGCACGATGGACGCCCGGTTTTACTACAAGCTCATATACTTTGGCCACAACATCCAAAGCTTCTGAATCGCAACCAGAAACAATCTTAATCGTGTTGGGCAGAGTATGCACCTTTTCTCCCGGATTGATACGCTCCGGAGAATAGCCGTATTTAAAATCTATGCCGGCTTTCAATCCGCTTACCTCTTCCAAAATGGGAAGGCAGTCGTCTTCCGTACAGCCCGGATAGACCGTAGATTCATAAACTACATAATCACCCGGTTTCAAGGCTTTAGCTACTGAACGGGAAGCACCTAACAACGGGGTCAAATCCGGCTTATTGTATTTGTCAATTGGAGTAGGAACGGCTACAATGAAGAAAGAAGCTTCCTTCAACTTCTCAATAGAGGAAGTAAACTCTATATCTACATTTTCAAAGGCTGAACCATCCAGTTCCCCACAAGGATCAATCCCCTCGCGCATCTTTGCCAAACGTGACTCATTTATATCAAAACCAATTACTGAAATCTTCTTTGCAAATTCCAGAGCAATGGGCAAACCTACATAACCTAAACCGACCAATGCCAGTTTAGCCTCTTTATTTACTAACTTATTATACATAACCTTCAAACAAAATTAAAAATTAAAAATTAAAGAACTAAAAATTAAAGTTTAGCAACCTTACCTTCTTTCAACCGATAACGTTCCTTACTCTCCGGACAAACTGCAACCCCATCTTCATCAAAGTCAAGCCTATGACCGTATTCACTCATCCAACCCATCTGACGGGCAGGATTACCAACCAATAAAGCATAAGCAGGAACAGTTTTAGTAACTACCGCACCGGCACCGATAAATGCGTATTCACCAATATCGTGTCCACAAACGATGGTGGCATTGGCACCAATAGTGGCACCTTTGCCAACATGAGTTTTGGCGTACTCGGATTTACGGTTGACAGCACTACGAGGATTGGTAACATTGGTAAAGACACAAGAAGGACCTAAAAAAACATCATCTTCACACGTCACACCAGTATAGACTGATACATTGTTCTGAACCTTTACATTATTCCCTAATACCACATCTGGAGAAATCACCACATTCTGACCGATATTGCATCTTTCTCCAAGCACACATCCGGACATGATATGACTATAATGCCATATCTTTGTACCCGCACCAATCCGGCAACCATCATCGATGGTTGCTGTTTCATGAGCAAAAAAATCTTGCATAGGTGTATTTATTTAAAGAAATCTTTTATGCTATCAATAACCAAATCCTGCTGCTCAGTAGTCAGTTCGGTGTGAACAGGAAGGGAAAGAACGGAATATGCCAATTTTTCAGCATTATCCAAAGACTCTGCAGCACGTGTTATTTTTTGGAATGCCTCTTGTTGCTGTAAGGGCAACGGATAATAAATCATACTAGGAATACCGGCATCTGCCAAATGCTGTTTCAAGGCATCACGTTTACCATCTAATACCTTCAAAGTATATTGATGATAAACATGAGTACTTTGAGGCAACTCTTCCGGCGTAATGATGCCTCGCACATCCTTCAAATGTGAAGTGTAATATTGTGCCGCTTCACGGCGAGCAAGGCAATATTCATCCAAATGTTTCAATTTGGCGTTCAAAACCGCAGCTTGAACAGTATCCAGACGAGAATTACATCCGATAACCGCATGGTGATACTTTATCCGCTGACCATGATTGGCTATCATACGAAGCTGTTCGGCCAATACATCATCATTGGTAAGGATTGCTCCTCCATCACCATAACAGCCCAAATTTTTTGAAGGGAAAAATGAAGTACATCCTATATGACCAATGGTACCGGTATGTTTCTTAGTGCCATCGGAAAAAGTATATGTAGCACCGATGGCTTGTGCATTGTCCTCCACAACATACAAGTGATGTTTTACAGCAAACTGCATGATAGGCTCCATATCACAAGACTGACCGAAAAGATGTACCGGGATAATAGCCTTTGTCTTCGGGCTTAGCGCCTTTTCCAAATTGGCAGCTGTCACATTAAAAGTGGCATAATCTACATCCACCATCACAGGAATCAAACCTAAAAGGCCAATCACCTCTGCAGAAGCAACATACGTAAATGCAGGCACTATAACCTCATCTCCCGGTTTCAAGCCTAAAGACATCAATGCTATCTGAAGAGCATCTGTCCCGTTACCACAAGTTATTACATGTTTACAACCGGAATAAGTTGCCAGATTGGAAGCGAATTCTTTTACTTGAGGGCCATTAATAAAAGCAGAAGTTTCAATGACTTGCCGAATACCCGTATCCACTTCCTTTTTTATCTTTAAATATTGACCATGAAGGTCAACCATTTGAAGTTTCATATCCATAACCATTTCATTCTCAAGAATTATTTACCACCCAAATGGATGTTTGGCTAAAGGCAGTTTTGCCAAAGGATGGTAGTCACCTTTCAAACCGATGGGTTCTGCATGACGAATATCATACACGATATTGATTGCATTACGTGCATCCTCAATACCAAAACCTTTACCGGCAAGAATATCCTTATAGCTTTCAGTGTGCAATTCCGTAAAACCTTTGCTGAATTCAAATTCTTCACCGTCAATATTGATTGTACGATAAGTAAGCTTCTCCCCTTGTACTGCATTTTCAGGAAGATTGTCTGAATTTATACTTAAAAAATAACGGACACGCGCTCTTTCCAACTCCAGATATCCTGCTGCACGGTCATGTGTATATACATGAACAATATTCTTCTTTACAGGACCAAACACCCATGAAAGCATATCATAAAAATGCACGCCGATATTGGTCGCAATTCCCCCACTCTTGTGTACATCACCTTTCCAGCTTGTATAATACCAATTGCCACGTGAAGTGATATACGTCAAGTCCACATCATAAATTTTATCTTTAGGACCGTTCTCTATTTTCTTCTTCAAATCAATAATAGACTGGTGCAGACGAAGTTGAAGTATTGTATAAATATGGTGTCCGGTTTCTTTCTCCACTTCTTCCAAGGCATCCACATTCCAAGGATTCAAGACCAAGGGCTTTTCGCAAATCACATCAGTCCCCAAACGCAACCCATAACGCATGTGTGCATCATGAAGATAATTAGGAGTACAAATAGAGACATAATCAACTTGCTTGTCAGTACCTTTCAGTTTCGTACAGTGACGGTCAAACAATTCATGTTCGACAAAAAAGGATGCTTCCGGAAAAAAACTATCCATAATCCCAACACTGTCAAATTTATCATAAGCCGCAACCAAGCGGTTTCCGGTGTCCTTGATGGCACGCAGATGACGGGGAGCAATGTAACCCGCCGCTCCAATTAATGCAAAATTTTTCATTGATTATAATTGTAATATTAAGAACCTGATAGATTTGCGGAAATTTATTCTTGCACTTCTTCCCACGGATATTGATTCTCCTCGAAATTTCTCAATTCTTCTATTATTTCCTTCTGTTCATCCGTTAAGTCTGAAATATTCCACGTTTCAATAAGTTGATGTGCTTCATGAGCCAATTCTTCATCATACGTTTCACTATATCCCCATGTCAGTAAACGCATTTTTAATAAAGATGCCGGAAGTTGACTCATAATATTGTAGATACGATCCAAAATAACCTGTTTTTTCCGCTCCTTATCTCCATTATCATAGATAGTGGCATTATACCCCATCAGCAGAGCAAGACACAGATTTCCCTCTTCTTCAATATCAGAGCTTTGTTCGGAAAATAAAGAATCGGAACGGGTCAGAACTTCTTTATTTAAACGACAGAATTCATCAGAATAAATAGGACTACCATTCGTATCCAAATACATAAGTTCATGAGCCATCCGTTGAAGCTCAAGAGCACGGGAAAGTAAAGAATTCATCTTTATATTGATTTTTTATTATTTATCGGGAAGAAAAAATATCTTTCGAGAAGATTAGGATGACAGAGAGTCGCTTAGTCATTAATTGCCTTCAGATAGGATTTGGGTACTTTAATGCTTGCTACTAAAACACCCGTAATGCGGATAACAACATAAGTCTTGTTGGCTTCTGTGGCGATTTCACCTTCAATGCCGCTAAACTCCCCTTTGACAACTGTAACCTTTTTGCCAACGGTAAGAGGTTCATTGTCAAAACAAACACCTTCGGGATTCAAATCCATGACGAACATGAAATCCTGCATTTGTTTATCGGGAACAACCAGCATGGAATGAGTGGAAAAATCCTTCATATAGAAAACCTGAACACCATAAACATTATGTATGTCACAAGCAGACTGTTTGGTGGCATGAATAAAAATCAATCCACGGGCAACCGGAACCACGCTACGCTTCCGACGGTACTTCAACTGTGAGATTACAGTTCGAGTGGGAAGATAACACTCCACATCAATACCTTCCTCCAAATTAAGATTTTCGATACGCTTCTTAACTGCAAATTCTTGTTTGCTTAGTGTACGGGCTGCGAACCAATATTTCTGTGTTTCAACCACTTGGAGAAGTTTAATAAATAATCGGAAGTTTGTTTTGGGGTACGCTTCGCGGTCCGATTGAGTCATTTACTCTTTCGAACCGTATCTGCAGACAAGTGCTTATAAAACGTTGTCACCGAACGAATTAGAAGTAGAAAAGCGTTCAATAGACGTTCGTTTAATGAACGTCTATTTTTAAGAAAATAAGTAGAGGCATAAAAGTTAAAAAGGAACAAAACTTTAAGATGTTAAATATTAGATTTATATTATTGTAAATCAATACATTAATATGAAATAAAAATTACTTTGGAAATATTTTTATTAAACATTTTGTTAGTTCAAAAAATACGGCTTATCTTTGCGTTTATTAAACGAACGTTAAAAAAACTCCTCCAGCATCTCCTCCATCTTTCTGTGTTACAAGCAATTACACAGTTTATTCAAGCAAAACAAAAACAGTATACATGAACAGATACAAACAATTTATAGCATGCAATACACGATACTAACAACATGTCGTGCAAGAAGTTAATAACGTGTCCTACAAAAAACAAATATCGTGTCCGCAGGATATTAACTTCCTGCAAACACGATATTAATTCGCTTTTACACAAAACTATACGAGGCTAACTACCTGCTGCAACAACCCCGACAATTCGAAAGTAGCATTCTTAATATCCGAAATCCGGTTCTTGCCTTCTGTCGTAAGAGAAAAACGCATCTGACGCTTATCTTCCTTACCTATCAGACGGGTAATGAGCTTCTTTCCCTCGACAGAGCGAATGACCTTTGAAGTGTTGGAGGCAGACAAACCCAGTGCCTCGGCTATCTCACTGGAGGTAAGCTTAGGAGTATTGAGCAGCGTGCACAACAGCATTCCTTCATTCAGCGATAAATCATACATCTGCGTAAACTGCACCTCGAACTCGGCAATAGCCCGATAAACATCACGGATTTTACATAAAGTCTCCATATCTTGTCCTCCTATATAAATAAGTTCACATTTGCCTTGTCCGCACGTTCCATATAGGTAGCCACGCCGCCGATGGTTACTTCATCCAGAAGTTCTTCGTGCTGGATGCCCATCATATCCATAGACATCTGGCAAGCAATGAATTCCACTCCCTGCGCCAATGCCTGCGAGCGCAACGACTCCAAAGAATCCACTCCCTTGCGCTTCATCAAGAAGCGCATCATGCGGCTGCCCATGCCAAACATATTCATCTGCGACAACTTCAGTTTCAAAGAGCTGGACGGCAGCATCATGCCGAACATCTTGCCGAAGAAGTCCTTCTGCACACTGGGTTTCTGCACTTTCTTCAAGACGTTCAGTCCCCAGAAGGTGAAGAAAATGGTTACTTTCTGTCCCGTTGCCGCTGCTCCGTTTGCTAGTACGAAGGTTGCCAGCGCTTTGTCCAGGTCGTCACTGAACAGAATCAGCGTCTTTCCCCTACCCCCGGCTGCGGAAACATTGGAAGCAGATGTACAAGCCGGAGCACCTTTCTCGATGACTACCGTATAGCGTCCTTTCTCGTCATGCTTCTCTATCAATTTATTTCCCGTCGTATCACACCAGGCAGAAGCATCGCGTGCAAAACCGGCATCGGTTGCCACAATCTCCACACGCTCGCCCACAGCAATGCTATCCATCGCCTTTTTCACCTGCATGATAGGTCCCGGACATTGCAAACCGCAAGCATTTATCTTCAACGTTTCCTTCTTGGACACTGATGCATCCGCAGGAACATCATCAGTAGCAGCCTCTACCGAAGAAGAAGAAGAGCCGCCGCCTGCCGGAGCAGATGGAGACGGCAGAGGTGCTGTTGCCGTGGAGTAGGTCTTATAACCACCTATCAGATTGCGCACATTGCGATAGCCGCACCCCATCAGGATGCGCAGGGACAGATAACCGCGCAGACCCACAGCACAGAAAAGCACTACCGGCTTGTCTGTAGGTATCTCTGCCAAATGCTCGCGCATTTCGTCCAACGGAATATTGACGGCTCCCGGAATGGTGCCGAAAGAGAATTCCTCGGGCGTACGGGTATCTATCAGCATCACTTTATCCTTCTCTTCCACCAGCTCGCGCCAAGAGATGACGGGCATTGCACCGCTGATAATGTTCGATGCTACATAGCCGCCAATAGCGATGGGGTCTTTGGCCGAGGAGAAAGGAGGCGCATACGTGTGCTCCGTCTCCATCAAATCGTAGACTGTGCCACCCCGCTTGATGAGTCCGGCTATCTGGTCGATTCGCTTGTCCACTCCCTCGTAACCGATACATTGCGCACCATAGAGTTTACCGGTTTTGGGATGGAAAGTCAGTTTCAAGGTCAAAGGTAGGGCATCCGGATAGTAACCGGCATGAGATGCCGAGTGAGTCACCGAGCTTTGATATTCCATGCCCCACTGCTTCAAGCGTTTGGCTGCAAGGCCCGTAGAGGCTACCGTCATGTCGAATACTTTGGCAATGGAGGTGCCGATAGCTCCTTCGTAGGAAACAGTATTGCCAAACACCATATTATCAGCAACGATACGTCCCTGGCGGTTGGCAGGATTTGCCAGATAATTGAGCCAGGGCTTTCCGGTCAGCGGATGAGGATATTCGATGGCATCGCCCACAGCATAGATGTCTTTTTCGGAAGTCTCCAAGTGTTCGTCTACCCAGATACCGCCCATCTCGCCCAGTTTCAAGCCGGCTTGTTGCGCCAATGCAGTGGCAGGACGCACACCGATGGAGAGTAACACCATATCGGCAGGAATGGCCTTTCCGCTTTTCAGGAATACGGTGATTCCGTTGTCCGTACGTTTGAAATGGGTTACTCCTTCTTCCAGATAGAGAGAGACGCCTTTCTGCAACAAATGCTGATGAATAGGTGCCGCCATAGAGAAGTCGATAGGCGCCATCACCTGATTACCCATTTCGACTACAGACACATGAACACCGGCATGATGCAGGTTCTCCGCCATTTCCAATCCGATGAAACCGGCACCTACCACCACGGCGCGTTTCACCTGCTTGTCCGAGATATAAGCCTTGATATGGTCGGTATCTTCTACATTGCGCAACGTGAAGATGCCTTCGGAATTAATGCCTTCCAAGGGGGGCTTCACGGGGTTGGCACCGGGAGAAAGCAAAAGTTTGTCATAGCTTTCGTCGTACTCCTTGCCTTCCACATTGCGTATGGTAACGGTCTTGTTTTTGGGATGGATGGCGATTACTTCATTCTGCACACGCACATCAATGCGGAAGCGCTTGCCGAAAGATTCGGGTGTCTGTACCAACAGCTTCTCGCGCTCTGCTATCACTCCACCTATATAATAAGGTAAACCACAATTAGCATACGAGATGTAAGGGCCTTTCTCCAATAAAAGGATTTCAGCCATTTCGTCCACTCTTCTCAGTCGGGCGGCTGCCGTGGCTCCACCTGCTACACCGCCAATGATTACATATTTCATAATTCTTCGTTTTTTAAGTTTGACGATGCAAAGAAAATAATTATTTTCAATAAAATATAATTTCCAAAGGAAAATATTATTAAAAGACTCATTTTTAATAAGAATAGGCATAAAAAAACGGATTATTACAAGTTTTTACACCTATAATAATCCGTTCAGTATGCAAGTTTTTATAAGCTTACCAACCAAGCCGAGCAAGACCGACAGCACTATACCATAAGGTAGAACGATAAGCGGCATTAGCAGCTTGAGCAGCAGCAGAAGTGGCAGTGGAAGGTATATAATGGCTAACCCCATTTGCCCGCTTCATGGAGAACATACCAACAGACATCGAATAAATCATCGGCGTTTTTTTCCAACAGACAGAAGCTGCATCATATGCTTGCTTCCATTCATCCAAGGCAACTTCATCCACAACGAGTTTTTCCATCATTTCTACGAAATCATAATAGCCTACATAATAAGACGATCCTACTTTACGCTGATCATAATCAAAGACCGATGACCGAAGAACTTCTCTATCTGCTGTCACTCCCGACAAAGCATTTGCTGTAGCAGCAGCTAAGTTCTCAAGCTCAGAAGATTTCAGCACATCTATAGCAGTGCCCATTGTCCAATTGCTATTACTTCCTATTTTTCCAGTATAAATTTCATCATAAGCAGCAAAAGTCCCAATAGCCATTTCTACCGCTGCACCTTTCTGAAATATAAATGGAAACATTCTATCATAGGCAGCACCAGGACCAGGATTCTCAGCAGGGAAACCAATATAGTAATCGCAACAATCACGCAACTCATACGCGACTTCCACCGACTGCATAAAGCAAGCATCAAACATAATAAAATCAAAATGAGGAGCGTTCTGTAATACTAACTTCAAGTCCTCAATATTCATATAATGCCCTCCTCCAGTCTTATCATTTCCTATCCAGCGAGTAGAAGGCAATGGAGTAGGTATCCATCCTTCCCCATGCGACCAATAAATCAAACCATAACTTTCCGCTTTATATAAAGAATTCCCAAACACATCATTGAATACCTCTTGCGTCTCAGCGACTCCGCACGAATTTCTATCTTCGTATTCTTTGACTATTGTTTCAACAACAGTACCACCTTTATTTTCAATTTCAATCAAACGAGGAAATCCCGTATCTATATACACCAATAAATGCATATCAGATGTATTATCAATTGAAGCCATCCCAGCTTTCAATTCCTCCAAATCCCCATCCGTAAAGCTAGCCAATGGATTTATACTATTATCCGCTGCCATATATACCAGCACAGTACGTTTCCCATCAACCGGAGGATCAGGTATCGGGTCATCACCACGACACGCCGACATGAACAAGGGGAAAACGAAGAAAAAAAGAAGATATAGTTTTGTTTTCATACTTGAAATCTTATTCCTGCGGTTTTGCAAATGTGAAAGCCTCAGGCTTCACCACCTGCAAAACCATATTCTTACTCTTTTTATACTTGCCTTTTACCTTTACAGCCTCTTTTTCCAACTTTTTCTTGTTTTCAGCGAAATAAATCATGCAAGTATAATCAGGTTTCTTCAGATTGTACTCCAGATAGTTCTTAAGCTGGTAAGTGTATAAATCACGCTTGGGCAAGAATCCATTCTTATCCAGCTCTACGCTGTCCAATACCTGGATGTCTGTATAATATACGATGGAGTCATTGAAAGAAGCCGCCACCCCAAAAGCATATACAGCCTTTTCCTTATCTTTCATTGTAAAAGCCGAACACAACGCAAAAACCAAAGCTACGGCACAAAGTATACGAACGTATTTCATTGAGTTATGAGTTATAAGTTATGAATTATCAATGGGGCAAAGATATAAAAAAAACCGCACGCCTACTAAAGACGTACGGTTTTTAATTCCTTCTATTTGTCGGAAACTGATATTTCTTATTTATCCCAAATAAGATTTGAGCAATTTACTACGATTACTTTGTCTTAATCTTCTGATTGCTTTTTCCTTAATCTGACGCACACGCTCACGGGTCAAGCCGAATTTGTCGCCGATTTCCTCTAATGTCATTTCCTGCTGTCCGATACCGAAAAACATCTGTATGATTTCTTTTTCCCTATCGGTTAACGTAGAAAGAGCTCTATCAATTTCCCTCGCAAGAGACTCGTTCACCAAAGAGCGGTCAGCCATAGGGGAGTCATCGTTGACCAGTACATCGAGCAAGCTGTTGTCCTCTCCTTCTACAAAAGGTGCGTCCACCGAAATGTGACGGCCGGACACCTTCAGCGTATCAGAGATTTTGTCAACAGGGATTTCCAGTTCATCGGCAAGCTCTTCAGGAGACGGACGACGTTCGTTTTCCTGCTCGAACTTGGAGAAGGCCTTGCTGATTTTATTCAGCGAACCTACCTGGTTCAACGGAAGACGTACAATACGCGACTGCTCTGCCAAAGCCTGCAGAATGGACTGACGTATCCACCATACTGCATAACTGATGAACTTGAAACCACGTGTTTCATCGAACTTTTCGGCAGCCTTGATCAGTCCTAAATTACCCTCGTTAATCAAGTCGGGCAAACTCAAACCTTGGTTTTGGTACTGCTTGGCCACAGATACAACGAAACGCAGATTGGCACGTGTCAATTTCTCCAGTGCAACACGGTCACCCTTGCGGATGCGCTGAGCGAGCTCCACTTCCTCTTCAACAGTAATGAGGTCTTCGCGACCGATTTCCTGCAAATACTTGTCAAGAGAAGCGCTCTCTCTGTTAGTGATACTTTTTGTAATTTTAAGTTGTCTCATTCTTATAATACAGATTTGGGTTGCAAAGGTACGACAAATTATTTTGTTACAATAATTTCATCCCAACTTTTCACCTTATTTATATCTTATCCTATATAACAAAAGGATGCCGGTATGTATTGTACCGACACCCTTTTCGCTATTGTTAGCTAATATTACAATCTTCTTACCTAACTATCCCTATTTTTTATTCTTGAGTCAAATCAACGGCATACATTGCACGTTTTCCTGACGGGAACATACCGGTGATGAACAAACCTTGCTCAGGAGACTTTCTTGCCTCTTTCATCGCCTTTTCCAAATCGTCTACCGTCTTCATCGGCACTCCGTTGGCTTTCAGAATGATGAAGCCCTTGCGGATACCTGCATCGGCCATCTTGCCATTGGTAACCCCGGTAACTTCCAGACCGTAACCCAGGTTCAACTGCTTCTTCAGCTCGGAAGATACGGGCTTGAAGGCTGCACCCAAGATTTCCATTCCGGCATCCTTCACTACCTTCGTAGTGCCTTGCTCATTCTTCAGCGTGATTTCGAATTCCTTTTCCTTCTTGTCACGAACCACTGTTACCTTCACTTTGTCGCCCGGACGGTGTTTTGCCAGCATTTCCTGCAAATCCGAGAACTTGTGAATCTTCTTGCCGTTCAATGCTATGATTACATCATTTTCCTTCAAGATGCCGGCAGCGGAACCACCTTCAACAACTTCGGCCACATAGATACCCTCTTTCACACCAAGTTCGTCGGCCTTCTTCTTCAGTTCTTCGGTCCAGCGTTCGTCCATCTGCAGGTCTGTGCTCAAATCACTACCCTTGATGCCAAGGGCGCGCGCTGCACGGTACCAAACTGTTTCAAGTCGGCTACCACCTTTGTCATAATGCTGGTAGGGATGGCAAAACCATAGCCGGAATAAGCACCCGTGGGTGAGTAAAGCATGGCATTGATACCAACCAGCTCGCCTTTGGCATTCACCAACGCACCACCACTATTACCTTGGTTGATGGCAGCATCCGTCTGAATGAAAGACTGGATGTTTGCAGCTTGTCCATTGGAGGCAGAAGAGCCAATGGAACGGGCTTTGCACTGACGATACCAGCTGTTACGGTAGAGTTCAGGTTGAACGGATTACCTACTGCCAATACCCATTCTCCCACCTTCAACTGGTCGGAGTCACCAACCGGAATTGTCGGAAAGTCATCCCCTTCAATCTTAATCAATGCCAAGTCCGTGCTGGGGTCAGTACCGATGATGCGTCCTTTCAGCTCACGGTCGTCATTCAGTTTCACAGTGATTTCATCAGCACCTTCCACCACGTGATTGTTCGTCACAATATATCCGTCTTTGGAGATGATGACACCCGAACCGAAACCTACGCGGCTGGGTCTGTATCTGGCGCTGGCGTCCACGACCGTCTCAAAGAAGAAGTCAAAAATATCCGGCTGTTCTTGTACCGTCTGGGTCTTACTCAACTGAGTGGCACGTATATGCACTACAGCATGGAGCGAACTCTCCGCTGCTTGTGTCAAATCCACTGGCTGGGCATCCGTTGCATGGAAAGCCGCCGGTAGCAGATTATTGGGGTTCTGTTGGAACAACTCGCTGAATGCGGCAGGCTTTTCCTTATTCAGCATCTTATAAGTGGTCAATCCAGCCACTCCAGAGCTCAGGAGCACGATAGCCGCAACTCCAAGGATGTTTTGTTGTCTGTTTCATACTATTCTTCCTATTCTTTAAATTGTTAATATTCAAGTTTCGTTTAACATTACGACGTTAAAATAACGACAAAAACGTTCAGTTATTCCGCTTGTCACTCTTTTTGTTCTCTTTTAACAGAGGATATTTAGGGCTTAACAGCGGTTAACGGCAAAGACTGACAAATTAGCATTTATGTACGATTGCTGACTGTTAAAGAACTGACAGATAGGGTATAAAAGACGCATCACCCGTTGCGGCCGAAACGGATGATGCATTTGGGGTAAACAGATGATGCGTTTATACCAAACAGATGATGTGTTCGGGCTGAACGCATCATCTGTTTTAGAGGAGATAGCACCTTAATAATTCAAGTAATCAATGTCCATGTGGTAGCCCCACTGCGGGAAGTAGAGGTTACCTCCCTCCCTCCACCTCGCCACGCTGGAAGTCGACGGTCTCGCTGCGGGGATACTGCTTTTCGGGCTGTAGCGGCATGCCGTAATCAGTGTTCACAATCATGCGCCAAGAGTCTATACCACCCAGGAAGAAATATTCTTCGTCGGCATTGCGGGCAAAGGCAGGAATGCCGAATGACTGGTCGACAGGCACCCAACCCACACCCTCGAAGTAGACTTCTGCCCAATCGTGCAGATTCCATGCACGGGGATGCATCATGAAGCCGCTCTGGAAATGTGCGGGAATACCACTGATGCGGCAAAGCGTAATGAACAGCAGGCTGACTTGGCCACAGTCTCCGTGACGGTTGTCCAACACATATTCCGGGATATTCTCAATGGTGGAATATTCGCGTGCAGAAGCCCACGGGAAGTTGTCATTCACCCAACGGAAGATACGTTTGGCTTTCAGGTAGGGGTTGGTTTCACCGGCTGTCAATTTGGCAGCAAGTTCGCGCAAGCGCGGGGAAAAGACGATATGCTTCTCACGCTCGGCAGTATATTCCTTATAAAGGGCGGTCGTCGTATCATAGGGCTGCACATCTTCCGGCTTCAGATTATGCCATTCGCCGTTGGCGGTAAACTCAAAGGTTTCGGAGAATACGGTCGGTTCGCCTTCGACAGCACGTTTCTCCATGTACAATGTACTGTGACGGCACTCGGGCGACGAAAAGGTGTATTGCGGTTCGCTGGCCGAAATGAACTTGACATCCTGCTGCCGGGCCTGGTCCTGACGGGGATAGGGTAACCAGCAACGGATGATTTTCCCGGCAGGCACGGCATTGGTATCTACGGTCAACGTGTAGGTGACGCGCATGCGCTTCGGCGCAACAATGGCCTTGCCCTCTTTCTTCACAGCAGAAATGATTTCGGGCAGGTTCTCCATATTCACTTTCTCGCTGCCACTCGGCGAAGTGCCTTCCTTGGCTATCTTGATGTCATAGCAAGTGGAGTCCACACGAAACAGATTAGGTCCGGCATTGCGGAAATAGCGTTTCTCTCCATCCAGCATCATGCACTCCAAAGCTTTGGAGGCTTCCCACTGGCGCATCTGCTCATCGGTCACGTCGGGAATATACTTGCGGATATAGTCCTTCACCTGGGATTCCGTCATACAGAAATCCGTAAGCAGACGTTGGTACAGGTCGTCCTCCCAATTATAGGGCTTGCTCTCGGGCTTCGTGCTGCATGCAGAAGCCATCACAAACAGAGCGACGGTATACAATAGCTTTCTCATAACTTCACCACTCCAATACCCGGCAAATCGGGCAACGTTATCTTACCTTTCACAACCTCCATACCCTTGAAACGGTCGTTCGCAATCAGCAGACTACCGTCCAAGTCGGCAAAGTCCACTGCCGGAGAGAATTGGGAGGCAGCGGTAATGGCACAAGAGGTCTCGGTCATACATCCTACCATCACTTTCATGTCCAATGCACGTGCCAAAGTCACCATCTTCCAGGCTTCGCGCATGCCGGTACACTTCATCAGCTTGATGTTGATGCCCGTAAAGGCACCCTTCAAGCCTGCCACATCCTTCAGACGCTGAATGGACTCATCGGCAAATATGGGCAACGGGCTTTGCTGGGTGACCCATGCAATATCGTCCAGTTGTTCCTTGGGCATCGGTTGCTCTATCATGACAATTCCTTTTTCGTGCAGCCAATGTATCATATCGAGCGCATGATGTTTGTCCTTCCAACCCTGGTTGGCATCAATGGCAATCGGAAGGTCCGTCACCGAACGGATGGTCTCTATCATTTCCTTGTCGTTCTCCCGCCCCAGCTTCACTTTAAGGATATTGAACTGGTCGGCACACTCTTTCGTCTTTTCACGCACCACGTCGGCCGTATCAATACCGATGGTGAAAGTTGTAGAGGGAGTCTTTTCCTTGTCCAACCCCCATATCTTATACCAAGGGGCTTGCAACAGTTTGCCCACAAGGTCGTGCAAGGCGATGTCCACAGCAGTTTTAGCAGCGGAATCCCCTGCCGAGAGGCTGTCTATATAAGCCAGTATATCTTCCAGCTGAAAGGGGTCTGAGAATTGGCCGATAACATCCTGCACCTTCTTCAGAAAAGCCAGTACACTGTCCATCGTGCCTAGTTCGTGTTGCAGGTACGGGGGCATGGAGGCTTCACCATAACCGATAATGCCATCATATTCTATCTCGACTTGAACGTCGGGAGTGGTAGTACGCGAGTAGGTGGCCACTGTAAAGACATGGCGCAATTTCAGTTCATAGGGGAAGAAACGCAGTTTCATTTTGGGGGTTACACCTGCCCTACTGTTCACGTTGAACAAGGAAGGAGCGTCATTTCCTCCGGCAAATACATGATTGATTGCCATGCCTGAGCCGAGTGCGGCAAAAGCGGCGGTTTTCAGGAAATCTCTTCTGTTTGACATAATTGTGTGTGTATTAAATGTGCCAATATGCTAATGGGCTAATGTGCCAATGGGCTGCGCTATGTATATGCTACGTTATGTTTGCACCGTCACGCCGCAGGTCATTGGCATATTGGCACATTAGCACATTATTACATTGAATAAAATGGATTCGTTTCCGTTGTATTGAGCGACGCCTCCTTATTTATATAAGGTAACACGCGCGTAGCGAACAACAGTCTACCGAGGTTGTATTCATCGAACAGCTCGTCGTCGGGGCTGAAGCTATTGACGCGCACATCGCCTTGCGAATGGATGAAACGCTTGTTGCCGATATACATGCCGACATGTACCACACGTTCCTTGCGTTCCGGCGTCGCCTTGCGCCCGAAGAAAATCAAATCGCCCGGCTGGAGGTTACTGAAATCAGGAGTGATATCGATATGCTCGCCCACGTATGCCTGCTGGGAAGCATCCCGCGGAATGATGATGTCGTGCATGAAAAGAACGGTGCGCATGAAGCCGCTACAATCCACCCCTTTGGAGGAAGTGCCAGCCCAAAGATAAGGGATGCCCATCATGCTATGCGCCGTGGCTATAATGCTGGCGGCATCCTGCTTCAAGGTGGCACGCCATTTCTTCTCAGGCATGGAGATGGATTTGGAGATATATCCCTGACGGCCGTCGGGATAAGCCACCTTATAAAAGGCACCTTTTGTCCCCTCCCACTTCAGGCGGTTTCCTGCAGCAACATCAGAGACGGTCTGCGATGCCTGGCTGGGCTGTGAGTAGACAAAGCCATAATGCGAAGTCACCACTATTTTCTCTGCATTGCTCCAAGCGGTCAGCTCTTCCCGCGTGACGGGATGTATGCCTACTCGGTGTACCCATGCAATGTAGTTGTCCGGTGTCTGGATACGGTACCAGCCGTCGCGCTGCAACACCCGCACCGGCATACCCATCAAGCCTTGCGTCATCATTTCTGAAGAGAAATCCGGGGCTACCCGAAGATTGCACACAGACACATTGACAATGCCATACGTCTTGCCTTCAAGTCCGGCCTCATCCGGAAGCACTTGCAGACAATCCATCACCGCATATCCTTTCTTTGCCAAACCATCCAGCAAAGCCGTCTTTGCCTCTGCCGAAGTGGTGACACCACGCAACATCACATTCTTTCCGAGAAAGAGTAATCCACATCGAACAAAGCCACGCGCTTGTCCGGTGCAAACTTTGTTTCAAACTGTCAGCGAGTTGCGCCACTTCTGCAGGTATTGTACGGTCACCCACTTCCGAAGCGACAGCAAAAGCGGGATTAACAGAAATAAAGAAAAAGAGAGGATAACTTTTCATTGGCCAAAAGGATTTGGGGTTATTACTAATAGCAAAGCTACGAATTTATTCGAAATAGATACATGTTTTTAAGATAATTAAGGGTAAAGAATGAAGAATGAAGGATTCATCCGTACTGCATCCGCACACTGCACAACAAATTCTTCATCCTTCATTCTTCATTCTTCATTAATATTCCGTATCTTTGTACCCTATAAAGCAGTTGGTCGGTCTGTCGCTTGCGCCTCGTGCGTATGAGGAAAGTCCGGGCAACACAGAGCGTCCCACTTCCTAACAGAAAGCTGTCCGTGAGGGTAGAGTAACGTAGAAGAAAATAACCGCCGTCGCCCTTGGGCTACGGTAAGGGTGAGAAGGTGGGGTAAGAGCCTACCAGTCTTGTGGCGACACAAGGGCTGTGCGTCTTGGGAGTTGTAAGGTCATGTAAACCGACGTTATGAGAGTTGCTCGCTCCATGTCGGAGGGTAGACCGCTAAAGCTTGTATGGTGACATGCGGCTCAGATAAATGACAGACACTTCTTTAATGGAGAATGGATAATGAAGAATGGATAATTCCTAATTAGGCTTTTTCAGAAACAGAAGAACAGAACCCGGCTTACAGACTGACTGCTTTTTTATTGACAATGGATAATCGAGATAATAGCATGAACAAGCGTATTGCTGCCCTTTGGAAATTCCTCACCTACGACATCTGGCGTATTACGGAAGATGAAGTCACGCGAACGACCTTTTCCGTATACAATATCATCAAGACGATTTATCTTTGCATCAACCGCTTCACCAAAGACCGGATAGTAAACAAAGCCTCGGCGCTGACTTACAGTACGCTGCTTGCCATCGTGCCTATTCTTGCCATTTTGTTTGCCATAGCCCGCGGTTTCGGATTCGATAATCTGATGGAAAGCCAGATTGTCAACGGTTTCGGCGGTCCTACGGAAACCACGGAAGTCATCCTGCAATTCGTGAATTCGTATTTGTCTCAGACCAAGAGTGGAATATTCATCGGAGTGGGTCTGATTATGTTGCTGTGGACAGTCCTGAATCTAATCAACAATATGGAAATCACCTTCAACCGCATCTGGCAGGTGAAAAAGGCGCGCAGCATGTACCGCAAAATAACGGATTACTTCTCTATGCTTCTGCTGATGCCCATTCTGCTGGTGGTGTCCGGTGGTCTTTCCATCTTCATGAGTACGATGGTGAAGAACCTCGAAGACTTTACCCTGCTGGCTCCCGTCGGCAAGTTTATGGTGCGCCTCATCCCCTTCGTGCTGACCTGGTTCATGTTTACAGCACTGTACGTCTTTATGCCGAATACAAAGGTCAAGCTGAAACACGCACTCATATCCGGTATTCTGGCAGGTACGGCACACCAGGCATTCCAATTCCTTTACATCAGCAGCCAGTTGTGGGTTTCCCGTTACAATGCCATCTATGGTAGTTTTGCCGCCCTTCCGATGTTTCTGCTATGGTTGCAGGTATCCTGGACCATCTGCCTATTCGGTGCCGAACTGACCTACGCCGGACAGAATATCCGGAACTTCAGCTTCGACAAGGATGCGCGCAATATCAGCCGGCGCTACCGCGATTTTATCTCCATCCTGATAATGTCTCTCATAGCCAAGCGCTTTGAACAAGACGTCCAGCCCTATACAGCCGAAGAGATATCCGAAGAGTGCCAGATTCCCATCCGGCTGACACACGAAACCCTTTATGAATTGCAGGAAATCAACCTCCTACATGAAGTGGTGACCGATGAAAAGAGTGAAGACATCGCTTACCAGCCTTCCATGGATATCAACAAAATGAATGTGGCCCTCCTACTGGACAAACTGGACACGCACGGCTCAGAAGATTTCAAAATTGATAAGGAAAATGAATTCAACAACCAATGGGGAGCATTGCTGAAGGCACGGGAGGAATACTACAAGAATGCAAGCAAGGTGCTGCTGAAGGATTTGTAAGCACGCGGAAGTCTTTCCGGAAACCCGTATCTGCTTTCTTTTTGATTATTTTTTAGACGCGGATGACGCGGATTGGAATATTAAAAAAATCCGCGTCATCTGCGTCATCTGTGTCTAAAAAGTAAATCACCGATATTTCTCAGGCTCCACGGCACGAGTCATATCATAGGCACGGTCACTCTGACGGGATGCCACTAATTGCAGGAAATCGTCCATAGTGCCGTTACCTTATTTATATTGTATCATGCGGCTGATGTACTTACCAATGATATCGAACTCCAGATTCACCACACTGCCCACTTTGAAAGCATGGAAATTGGTATGCTCAAAGGTGTAAGGAATAATGGCCACCTGGAAAGTATCGTCGGTGGGATCGCACACGGTCAGGCTGACACCATTGACCGTTACCGAGCCTTTGTCTACCGTGATGTAGCCGCGCTTTGCCATCTCCTTGTCAAAAGCATACCGGAAAGTAAAGTAATAGCTTCCTTCCGCATCCTTTATATCGATGCAAGTGGCAGTCTGGTCCACATGTCCTTGAACGATATGGCCATCCAGCCGGCCGTTCATCATCATACTACGCTCCACATTCACTTCATCTCCCACCTGCAACAAGCCAAGATTGGAACGGTCCAGCGTTTCCTTCATGGCCGTCACGGTATAGGTATCATCTGTCAGACTGACTACTGTAAGGCAAACACCGTTGTGAGACACACTTTGGTCTATTTTTAATTCACTGACGAATGAACACTTGAAAGTAAAATGTACATTCTCCTGGTCTTTGACCATCGCCACCAATGTGGCACATTCTTCTACTATTCCGGAAAACATGGTTCTATATACTTTTAGGTTATACACGATTTATTATTAATATGCGCAAAGATACAAAAAGCCCTTCGTATAGGTACAAAAAAAAGGAAGCTTTTCACAAAGCCTCCTTTTTCAGTTTTCAATAGGTATTAGTTTTTTTTTAAGGTAAAAAGATTGTTTTCAGGATAACGATGCAAATATAGGCGCTTTTCGTGATACTAACCAAATTAAAAAACATGTCTTATAACATCTTTTTGAAAAATCATTTAAGTTTATTATCATTTCAAAGCATTTTTCTACACCTGCAATCGTTTTCAATGGACAAATATAAGGCTATTTTCCATGAAACACTGAAATTATCCTAAAATTTTGTTTATTTCTTATCATTTAAGTAGTGTTCGTCTGTCTGCCCGCTATGTTTTAACACTTTTGCGTCGATAAAGAACACTATTTCTTCGGCAATATTCGTGATGTGGTCGCCGGAGCGCTCCAACTTGCGGAACACGCTCACCAGGTTCAGACAAGAGAGTGCACTCTCCGGATGCCGGCTGATGTAGTCGGCAAGAATGGCAGTGGCCTCCGCATTGATTTCGTCCAGCATATTGTCCTTTGCAAACACAGCGGTAGCCAATTCTTGGCTCTCCTCCTGAAGTGCCTGCTTGGCAAGCTCGAGCATGGAGAGCACCTGGGCTATCATCTCTTCGAGACGGAGTTGCTTGACCAGCTCAGTGTCCAATGCCGGTTCGTGGCAGTTGAGGGCAAAGCGGGCGATGCCTTCTGCAAAGTCGCCCAGACGCTCCAGGTTCGTATTGATTTTGAGCATGGCAAGCACAAAGCGCAGGTCGATGGCAACGGGGTTGTAAAGGGCAATGATGTCCTCCACGTCGCTGTCTATTTTCAGTTCGAAAGCATTGACGCGACGTTCGCGCACCAATACCTGCTGGGCCAGTTCCCGGTCCAGCGTAAGCACGGCATCACCTGCACGGTCGAGCTGATTATATACCAGGGTCCACATTTCGTCTATTTCCTTTTTCAGCAAGACGAGTTCAGATTCGATAAACTTCACCATAATGTTTCTATTTTAAGATTACTTTTGTACAACTTATTTTTGCTTGTATGGAACAATCCGCTACCCGAAGCGTCCCGTGATGTAGTTCTGCGTCTCCACCTTATCGGGATTCGTAAATATCTTCCGGGTATCTCCAAACTCCACCATCTGCCCCATATAGAAGAAAGCCGTATTATCACTGACACGCGCTGCCTGTTGCATGTTGTGGGTGACGATGACGATAGTGTACTGCTTCTTCAACTCGTGGATAAGCTCTTCCACCTTGGCAGTGGAGATGGGGTCGAGGGCGGATGCCGGCTCATCCATCAGCAGGACTGAAGGAGACACCGCCATGGCACGGGCTATGCAGAGACGTTGCTGCTGACCGCCGGAGAGGGCGTAGGCAGAGACTTTCAGCTTGTCCTTCACCTCGTCCCAAAGAGCGGCGCCTTTCAGGGTTTCTTCCACCCGCTGACGGATGAAGGCGTTATCGGTGATGCCATTCACACGGAGTCCGTAGGCAACGTTCTCGAAGATGCTTTTTGGGAAAGGATTGGGGCGCTGGAACACCATGCCCACGTTCTTGCGGAGTTCATCCACTTGCACTCCTTTTCCATAGATGTCTTGTCCGTCAATGCGTATCTCGCCAGTCAGACGGGTGTCGGGAATCAAATCGTTCATGCGGTTCAGCAGGCGCAGGAAGGTAGACTTTCCACAGCCCGAGGGACCGATGAAGGCTATCACAGACTTCTCCTCAATGTCCATGCTGATGCCTTTCAGGGCATGGAAATCGCCATACCAGAAGTTCACGTCAAGGGTTTCTATCTTGTTCTTCATACCTATTGTATATGTTTTCAATTCGTCTTAATCTTCTTCTCAAAGTATTTCCGCAGGGCGTTCGCCAGCAGGTTCACCAGGAGGATAATGAGTATCAGCACCAGTGCCGTGCCGTAGGCAATGGGAAGCTGCGCTTCCATATCGGTGCCGCTGGTAGAGATGACGTAGAGGTGATAAGGAAGCGCCATGCACTGGTCGAAGATACTTGTAGGCAGCTGTGGCAGGAAGTAGGCGGCACAGGTGAAAAGGATGGGTGCCGTCTCGCCCGAAACACGCCCCAGCGCCAGAATCAGTCCGGTGATGATATTGGGTATCCCCATCGGCAGGATGACATGCCAGATGGTCTGAAGCTTGGTAGCTCCCAACGCGCGGCTTCCCTCACGCATGCTGTCGGGGATGGCTTTCAGCGCTTCTTCCGTGGTGCGGATAACCAAAGGCAGACTTAGCAGACCCAGCGTCAACGAACCTGCCAGGATGCTGTCTCCAAAATCCATATAGTTGACAAACAGCGCCATGCCAAACAGACCGAACACGATAGAAGGGATGCCGCTCAGATTATTCGTCATCATCCGTATGAAGCGTACCACCCAGCCTTTCGGCACATACTCATTCATATAAATACCGCTCATCACTCCCACCGGAAAGGCAAATAAAGCACTGCCCGCCATCAAGCAGAACGTACCTACAATGGCAGGAAGGATTCCACCGGCAGTCATACCGTTGGTAGGAGCCGTAGTGAGGAACTCCCAATTGATAACTCCTATACCTTTATATATAATGAAACCGAGGATAGCAAAAAGAATCCCCACCACACTCAGGCTCAACAGACGGAACAAGCCGAATGCCATGTTTTGCGAAAGATGCTTTCTATTGACCATATCTACCTTCTTTTATTTTCGTCTTGGCGAAACTGCTTCCACCGTGAAATTTATCAATAAACTGATGAAGAACAGCACGACACCCAGTAGGAACAATGCTTCGTAGTGAGGTCCGCCGGCAGGTGCCTCGCCCAGCTCCGCGGCAATCGTTGCCGGAATGGTGCGCAGCGGTTCCAGGATGGTATGGGGAATGACGGCGGCGTTGCCCGTCACCATCAGCACAGCCATCGTCTCGCCCACCGCACGGCCGATGCCCAACACCACTCCGGAGGTGATGCCCGAAATGGAGTAAGGAATCACCACCTTATATATAGTCTGCCATTGCGACGCTCCCAGCGCCAGACTGGCTTCGCGCATGGCACGAGGGCAATTTCTCATCGCATCTTCCGTCACCGTAATGATGGTGGGCAACGCCATAATGGCAAGCACAATGCTGCCCGCCAGCCCGCTCTCGCCTACCGGCAAGTTGAACACCTGCTGCAAAAACGGCACAATGACAATCAAGCCGAAAAAGCCGTAGACCACCGACGGTATGCCACTCAGCAACTCAATGATGGGCTTCAGCAGATTCCTTACCTGGGAATTGGCTACCTCCGACATATAGATTGCCACCGACAGACCAAACGGCAATGCAAAGAGGATGGCAAACAGACTGACCCACAGCGTCCCCGTAATGAGCGGCAAAAAGCCGAACTGCGCAGCAGGTGTTGCCGTGGGAAACCATTCGGCACCGGCAAAGACGTCCTTCACCGAAATGGTGTTGTCTTTCAGCAGATGCACCGAGTCCGGACGGACAATGAACTGCTGCGGTACAAAGGCTATAATGCCAGGCGTACGCTCCACCAGCTCCGTAATACAGGCACCTGCATTTTCGTAGGAAGCGCCCAACTGCTCTTCCGTATAATACAGTGTGATGTCCTCCAAACGGAAAAGGCGGATAGGAAGGTCCTCCCCTCCCACTTCGTTCCAGTTTGTCAGCTCTTCATCAAAAACATTCTTTATCTGTGCCGGAGTCAGTTCGCCCACCCGGTTCTCCTTATTCAAGGCCAATACATACCCTTCTTCTATCACCTTGCTGCTGAACAAGCCCAGCGCTTCGGAAAAGAGGAACACGACGATAAGTACGATGGTAAGACTCGTCACAAAGCCGCTACAAGCCAGTATACCTTCTACAATCTTCTCAAAAATCTTTTTCATGTTGCCTATTGATTTCTGTATGCAAAGGAACGGGCCGGATGTTAAGGCAGTGTGACTAACGTTTGAAAGAAATGTTTCAAAGGTGTTACAAAACTATTACAACGACTCAAAGCACATTCCATGTAACACATTTGTAATATCCATTACCTTAATTTGCATCATGTGTTTACCCAATTTGCATCATGTGTTTTATGAAGACAAGAGAATTACTTCTACTCCTCGCACTGACAGCCACCACCGGCATGCAGGCGCAACGCATCAAAGGCAGCGACACCGTGCTCCCCATAGCGCAGCAGACCGCCGAACGCTTTATGATCTTAAACCCGTCTGCCCGTGTCACCGTGACCGGCGGTGGAACAGGTGTCGGTATTTCAGCCCTGCTGGACCAAACCACGGACATCGCCATGGCTTCACGCGCCATCAAGTTCAGCGAAAAGATGAAAGTCAAAGCTGCCGGAGAAGACTTGGCAGAAGTACCCATCGCCTACGACGCCCTTGCCGTAGTGGTTCACCCCTCCAACCCGGTGAAACAACTGACCCGCCAACAACTGGAAGATATCTTCCGGGGCAAAATCACCAACTGGCAGCAAGTGGGCGGAGACGACCGCAAAATCGTAGTCTACTCCCGAGAGACTTCCTCCGGTACCTACGAGTTCTTCAAGGAAAGTGTACTGAAAAACAAGAACTACATGAGCAGCAGTCTCTCCATGCCTGCCACGGGAGCCATTATCCAATCCGTCAGCCAGACACGCGGTGCCATCGGATATGTGGGCCTAGCCTATGTATCGCCGCGTATCAAGACACTCGCCGTTTCATACGACGGGCAGCATTATGCCGCTCCCACGCTGGAGAATGCCATCAATAAGACTTATCCGATAGTACGCCCGCTATACTATTATTATAACCGAAAAAACGCCTCGATCGTAGCCCCTCTGCTCGATTTCATCTTGTCTGCCGCAGGACAGAAAATCATCAAAGAGAGCGGATATATCCCAGTACATAAAGAATAAATCTTCATTCTTCATTCTTCATTCTTCATTTTTTTACCCTATCTTTGTCCCCACGATACGAAAATAGTAACATTATGGCAGAAATAAAGAGCGAAGAAACAAGCGAAAAAAAGAGCTTGAACTTCATTGAGCAAATAGTAGAAAACGATTTGAAAGAGGGTAAAAACGGGGGAAAAGTACAGACACGCTTCCCGCCCGAACCAAACGGTTACCTCCACATCGGACACGCCAAGGCCATCTGCCTTGATTTCGGTATTGCCGCCGCACACGGCGGTGTCTGCAACCTGCGTTTCGATGACACCAATCCCACCAAAGAAGATGTGGAATACGTAGAGGCCATTAAGGAAGACATCCAATGGCTAGGCTACAAATGGGGTAACGAATATTACGCTTCCGACTATTTCCAGCAATTGTGGGACTTCGCTATCCGCCTCATCAAAGAGGGCAAGGCATACATCGACGAACAGACTTCCGAGCAGATTGCCGCCCAGAAAGGCACCCCCACCCAGCCCGGTGTGGAAAGCCCTTACCGCAACCGCCCCATTGAAGAGACACTGGATTTATTCCAGAAGATGAACAGCGGCGAGATTGAGGAAGGTGCCATGGTGCTCCGTGCCAAGATAGACATGGCAAGCCCCAATATGCACTTCCGCGACCCCATCATCTACCGTGTAGTGAAGCATCCGCACCATCGCACGGGTACCACTTGGAAGGCTTATCCGATGTACGACTTCGCCCACGGACAAAGCGACTTCTTCGAAGGCGTGACACACTCGCTCTGCACACTGGAGTTTGTGCCCCACCGTCCGCTCTACGACCTCTTCGTGGACTGGGTGAAGGAAGGCAAAGACCTCGACGATAACCGCCCCCATCAGTATGAGTTCAACAAACTGAACCTCAGCTATACGCTGATGAGCAAGCGCAACCTGCTGACTCTAGTCAAGGAAGGCTTGGTAAACGGTTGGGACGATCCCCGTATGCCGACCATCTGCGGTTTTCGCCGTCGCGGTTACTCTCCGGAGTCCATCCATAAGTTCATCGACAAGATTGGCTATACCACATACGACGCCCTTAATGAATTCGCCCTGCTGGAAAGCGCCGTGCGCGAGGACCTGAACGACCGTGCCACCCGCGTATCCGCCGTACTGAACCCCGTGAAGCTCATCATCACTAACTATCCCGAAGGACAAGTGGAAGAGATGGAAGCCGTCAACAACCCCGAACATCCCGAAGAAGGCAACCACGTCATCGAATTCAGCCGCGAACTTTGGATGGAGCGCGACGACTTCATGGAAGATGCTCCGAAGAAATATTTCCGCATGACACCGGGACAAGAGGTACGTCTGAAGAACGCGTACATCGTGAAATGCACCGGCTGCAAGAAGAACGACGCCGGTGAAATCACCGAAGTATATTGCGAATACGACCCCGATACCAAGAGCGGTCTGCCCGGAGCCAACCGTAAGGTGAAAGGCACCATCCACTGGGTAAGTTGTGCCCACTGCCTCGAAGCAGAAGTGCGTCTCTACGACCGTCTGTGGAAAGTGGAGAACCCGCGCGATGAGCTTGCCGCCATCCGCGAAGCGAAGAACTGCGACGCACTGACAGCCATGAAAGAGATGATCAACCCCGACTCCCTGAATGTGCTGCCCTGCTGCTACATCGAGAAGTACGCTGCCGGCATGCAGCCCCTCTCCTACCTGCAGTTCCAACGTATCGGTTATTTTAATGTTGACAAAGATTCTACGCCAGAAAAAATGGTATTCAACCGTACTGTAGGTCTGAAAGACGTTTGGGGTAAAATCAATAAATAAGAATATGAGTAAAAAAAACCTGCTGTCCGGAAGAGACAAAGAACTGCAAGAAATGGCAGAACAATATGAAGCAGCCAAAGCAGAGAACAGAACCATCTATCTGGACGCAGACGACTTAGCCGACCTCGCAGACTGGTATGCCGTGCATCATAAATATGCCATGGCTACCGAGGTCGTAGAGTATGGCTTGGGAATACATCCGGATAATACGGCTCTGCTGGTGGAACAGGCATACTTGTTCCTCGACACCCAGCATAAAGAGCAAGCCAAAGATATATTGGAACGGATTGCCGAAGAATCTTCCGAAGTGAAAGTGCTGAAAGCCAACCTACTGTTGGGCGAAGGCAAAGAAGAAGAAGCAGAAGCGATACTCGACAGCATAGACGATAAGGACGACCTGGCCAATATCGTTGATGTATCCTATATGTACATCGACATGGGATTCCCGGAAAAAGCATTGACATGGCTGACGCGCGGACTCGAAAAATATGCCGAAGAAGAAGCCTACCTTGCCGTCACCGGCGATTGTTACTATGCCCAGGGACTGTTTGAAAAAGCCACCTTCTTCTTCAATAAGCTGATTGACAAGAATCCGTATTCGGCTCCTTACTGGTTTGGACTGGCCCGTTGCTACTTTGACCAGCAGATGTTCGACAAAGCAATCGAAGCATGCGACTATGCCACGGTGGCCGATGACGAGTTTGCCGATGCCTACCTGATGAAAGGACATTCCTTCTTCCAATTGGGAAATGAGGAAAGTGCCATGGAGAACTACCTGCAAGCCGAAAAGTTCCATCTCGTCTCCCACGGTTTCATCAACACCTTCATCGGCCTGAACAAAACCTCCAAAGGAGAGTGGAAAGAAGGATACGACTATCTGGAAAAAGCCATAACGGCCGAAGACAGCCATGACTTCGCCTTGCCTTCTCTTTATGCCAATGCAGCCCTATGCCTGCACAAGATGGGAAAGAAACGCAAAGCACACCAGTATTGTAAAAAAGCATACGACCTGGCACCCGAAGAGATAGACCCGTACCTGATTGAGGGACGCATCTACATGGAAGAAGGTGAGTATGAGAAAGGTGTGAAGAGATGGGCCAAAGCCTTAGAGTATGCCCCCTATGCGGATACCTGGCACGAAATAGGCATGTGTAGCATGGAAATAGGACAACTGAGCTATGCCAAGCTGGCCTTTGAACATGTCAAAGAGATGGAGCCGGACTTTGAAGGTATCAACGAAAGGCTGACCTCTCTGTATATGCTGCTCAAAGACAAGGAGAACTTCATGAAGTACAACCAGCTGTGCGAACATCCGTTCAGGCTGGAAGAGTTGGACAAATTGCAACAGATACTACAAGAAGATAACCAGGAAGAGCTGGCCCTAGTGATGAAGAATATTTTCAATGCATTACAATAACAGTAATTATATACCACTAATCTAGCAAATGGAATCAGTAGCCTTTATCCAATGGTGTCTCGACCACCTCAATTACTGGACCATCACTTTATTGATGGCCATTGAAAGTTCGTTTATCCCCTTCCCTTCGGAAGTTGTAGTCCCTCCTGCCGCTTGGAAAGCCGCCAACAATGACAACATGAATATATATCTGGTGGTATTGTTTGCAACCATAGGGGCAAATATCGGAGCCTTGATAAACTACTATCTGGCAAAATGGCTGGGACGCCCCATCATTTACAAGTTTGCCAACAGCCGTTTCGGGCACATGTGCCTCATCGACGAAGCCAAAGTGCAGCATGCGGAAGAATATTTTGACAAGCATGGAGCCGTATCAACCTTTGTCGGCCGCCTGATACCTGCCGTACGCCAGTTGATATCCATCCCTGCCGGTCTGGCACGCATGAAACTGGGAACTTTCTTGCTGTACACTACCCTGGGTGCGGGCCTTTGGAATTCCATCCTGGCTTTCATCGGATATTACTTGTCCACAGTACCCGGCATCGAGAACGAGGAACAGCTGCTTGCCAAAGTAACGGAATACAGCCATGAGATAGGTTATGTATTTATCGGCATCGGTGTACTCATCGTGGCATTCTTCATCTATAAAGGAATGAAGAAGAAATAAAAAAGAAAACGGCATGATAATAAAAAAGCGGTGGACAGCATGATAAATTCTGTCCACCGCTTTTTATTGTTTATCCCAAATCCAAACTTTCTACTTTACAGCTGCAATAGCTTTATCATAATCTGGTTCTTGCGTAATTTCAGGTACCAATTCCGTATAGGCAATCTTACCATCCTTACCGATAACCACTACCGAACGCGCCAATAGACCTGCAAGCGGTCCGTCGGCCATGCGTACCCCGTAGTTTTCATCAAAATCGGAGAAACGGAAATCAGACAAAGGAATCACATTCTCAATACCCTCCGTTGTACAGAAACGTGCATGTGCAAAAGGTAAATCCTTGGAGATTGCCAACACTACCGTATCGGGCAGGCCGGCAGCCAGTTTGTTGAACTTACGTACAGAAGTAGCGCACACACCAGTGTCAAGGCTGGGGAAAATATTCAAAATAACATTCTTCCCGTTCAGTTCCTTCAAAGAGAATGAAGACAAATCTGTTTTTACCAATTCGAAATCGGGGGCAACAGAGCCCACCTTTATAAATTCACCGATAACCTTTACCGGTTGTCCTTTAAATTTTGTTGTAGCCATAGTTTTATCAAATTATATGTATACATAACAAATTACATACAGAAAAAGTTCACCCGAAACTTTTTTCCAGATAAACTGTTATTCTACGGACGAATTAATGATAATCACTTAAAAAATTAAATTCACATGAAAACTATTTTTGACGAACTTCAGCAGGAAGTAAAGAATTGGTGGATTTCACTCATTCTTGGTATTCTTTATGTAATAGTGGCTATAAGCCTGATGTTCTCCCCTCTCAGCGGGTATGCAGTATTGAGCATTCTGTTCAGCGTCTCCATGTTGTTCAGCGGTCTGCTGGAAATATCCTTTGCAGTAAGTAACCGTAGAAGGGTATCCAGTTGGGGATGGTATCTGGCTGGAGGTATCATCGACATGATTCTGGGATTCTACCTGATAACCTACCCAATGCTCAGCATGGAAGTCATTCCATTCATCATTGCCTTCTGGCTGATGTTCCGCGGCTTCTCATCCGTAGGCTATGCCATGGACCTCAAAAGATACGGGACAAGAGACTGGGGATGGTATGTTGCTTTCGGTATTCTTGCCGTCATCTGCTCGCTCATCATCTTGTGGCAACCGGCAGTAGGCGCCCTTTACGCCGTGTACATGATTTCGTTTGCATTCCTGATTATAGGTTTCTTCCGTATCATGCTGTCATTCGAGCTGAAAAACCTGCACAAGCGCGGGAAAGAGTGGAAGGAAAAGAAAGAGAAAGAAGTATCGGCCGAATAAGTAGCCCACACGAAGCGTGTCAAAAGGAATCCCACCTTTGACACCTTCGTTTAGCCGAATTGCTCAATAACGTCTCAGAAAACGGAACATCGTAGTCCGTGACACTCCCATCTGCCGGGCAAGTTCGGCACACGACTCTCCTCTTTGGTGCTCCCTTACAAGTTTCCTCTTGTTCGCATAGAGTATCTTCATCTTGGGTGTGTCCCCTTTCTTCCTGCCCAGATGTTTTCCTTCTTTCCTCCGTCGTTCCAAGGCTTCTTTGGTGCGCATGGAAATCAGATTACGCTCTATCTCGGCCATCAGTCCAAAAGCAAAACCCAGCACTTTACTATTGATGTCATTCTGGAACACATACCCCTCTTTGGTACTGTACAGCACCACTCCCCTTTTGATGCAGGAGTTAAGAATGGTCATTATCTCCAGCAGTGTCCGGCTAAGCCGCGAAATTTCCGTTATAATCAAGGAGTCTCCCGGTTTCATCCGGTCCAACAAGCCCGCCAGTTTACGCTCTTTGCTACTCACTTTTCCGCTGACCGTCTCCATGTACCATCTGTCGATGCTCAACCCATTCTTTTCCGCGAAGCGTATAATTTCCTCGCGCTGATTCTCTAAAAACTGTTTTTCTGTACTTACTCTTAAATAAGCTACTACTGCCATAATTGATAAACGTTTATTGGTTATTATTCACCACCAAAGAACGGTTATTCAAGTAAGAGTGGCAACACACAACTATGACTCTCTATCACAGAGGATCACATTATGGACATCCCCCGAAGTCAGGGAAGACTTCTCGGTAACTATCTCAAATATGCCTATAAACAAAGAAAACAGCCCCACTGAAGCTGTTTTCTGAAATTAGTTCATAAAAAATTGATACTATGTAGTTTCATAGTATACTCTCCTTCATTTCATTCACTATGTATCTCACATCCTCATCCGTCACATAAGGACCACTCGGCAAGCAAAGACCACGTTTGAACAAGCCCTCACTGACACCATTCACATAGGCAGGATTAGCCGAATAAACCGGCTGGAGGTGCATGGGCTTCCATAAGGGACGGCTCTCGATACCGGCTCTGTCCAAGCAAACACGCATGGCCTCTACATTACGGTTAGGCTCACAAGAAGTATGGGCACTCACTGACTCATGCGTAACACCGGCGGCACCACCTACGGCGCCTTTTACTGTCTCACGGTAGGCATCCTCCTCACCTCTCACATGCAGATTCCCGTCAAGCAGTACCGTGTTCAGCCAATAATTGCTGTCATAACGTCCGGAAGGATTCTCATGAAGCGTAATTCCCTCCACATCGGCCAACAACTTACGATACAGACCGCACAGATGCTTATGGTGCGCTATATGCTCATCCACCACCGTCATCTGACCGCGGCCGATTCCCGCACAAATGTTACTCATCCTATAATTATAGCCTATACGCTCATGCTGGTAGTAGGGATAGGACTCACGGGCCTGGGTAGCATAGAACATTATCTCACGCTTATACTCTTCATCAGGGCAAATCAAAGCACCGCCACCGCTGGTGGTTATCATCTTGTTGCCATTGAAAGAAAGCACACCATATTTGCCAAAAGTTCCGAGGACTTGCCCGTCAAACTTGCTTCCAAAGCCTTCGGCGGCATCCTCTATGACCGGAATACCATATTTATCTGCCACTGACATGATTTGGTCTATCCTGTAGGGCATTCCATACAAAGCTACCGGAACAATTGCTTTAGGTTTCCGCCCGGTCTTGTTGATACGCTCCCTGATAGTCTGCTCCAGAAGAACCGGGTCCATGTTCCATGTATCAGCCTCAGAATCCACGAATACCGGAGTAGCACCGAGGTAGGTCACCGGATGGGAAGAGGCACAAAAGGTAAAGCTCTGCACTATCACTTCATCGCCCTGACCAACTCCGCAAGCAAGCAGGGCCAGATGCACAGCGGCAGTACCAGCACTTAAAGCCACCACCTTTTTATCCTGCCCTACAAAACATTCCAAATCCTGCTCGAAGGCATTCACATTCGGTCCGAGAGGAACAACCCAGTTGGTATCAAAGGCTTCTTGTATGAAACCTATCTCCTTGCCGCTCATGTGGGCGAGGCAAAGATATATTCTCTTATCCATAAAATTACGTGATTTACAAAACTATATTCTTGATAATCTTACACCTATTCCCTACAGCCAACACACCATCCGGAATATCCTTTGTAACAACGGAACCAGCACCTATAATACTCCACTTCCCTATCTTAACACCCGGAATAACAACACTGCCGGCACCAATCCATGTCCCCTCGCCAACTTGCACATTGCCACAAAGCGTACAATGGGGAGAAATATGCACATAATCAGCAATCAGACATTCATGATCCACCGAAGCACCGGTATTGATAATACAATGGCTGCCAATACAAGCATCCGACTGCACAATTGCCCCCTGCATAACTACCGAGCCTTCTCTTATCTCAGTTTCTTCAGATATAATTGCAGAAGGATGAAAAGCTTTGCCATATTCAACCTTTAACTCCTTGGCAATCTTCCTGCGAATACCATTATTCCCAATACTGATTATCAATGGTCCGCAGACCTTCGACGGACGTAATACGGGATAGTCAAAAAGACAATGAATTTCCTCATTATCATCAAACAACGCTTCAATCGGTTCATGATTTGCACGCAATATATCAATGATCACTTTGGCATGACCACTGGCACCATATAAATACATGTTTTGATATTAGTTATTTCCAGTAAAGACTTCCATCGTAGCCGAAGTATCAGAGCTGATACCTTCCCTTATAAATACCTTTCTTATTGTCATAAAAACAATTTTCAAATCAAGTAGAAAAGAACAATGATCTACATACCACACATCCAGTTTAAATTTCTTTGACCAACTGATAGCATTGCGCCCGTTAACTTGCGCCCAACCCGTAATCCCCGGACGGACTTCATGACGACGAGCTTGTTCTTTACTATAAAGCGGTAAGTATTGAGGCAATAAAGGACGGGGACCTATCAAAGCCATATCCCCTTTCAATACATTAATCAGTTGTGGAAGCTCATCAATCGAAGTAGAACGTACAAAACTTCCAACTTTTGTCAAACGTACAGCATCAGGCAATAAATTCCCCTCTGCATCCCGTTCATCGGTCATGGTCTTAAACTTGATAACTTTAAAAATCTTTCCATCCTTCCCTGGACGCTCCTGAGTGAAAAAGACCCCGGAGCCCTTATTGGCAAAATGCAACCAAAAAGCGACAAGAAACAGTATCGGCCAAATCAAAGCCAATATGCAAAACACGAGAAGGAAGTCAATCACTCTCTTAAGAAAATGAGAATACATGCTCTAATAATTATGTACCAATATGAAGTCGTATCTAATATCCTTAAAAAAACTATTCTTCGATAACAAGACGATAAAAATCTTCATTTTAAAGAAATTACTTCCTCCAAGAATGAAACGAACTTATCCGCTAATGATTTTCTTGAGAAATTAGCTTCTGCAAATGCCCTAGCCTTCTGCCCGCATTCTGTTCTGTATGTATCATCGTCCAATAAAGAAATCAAGCCTTCGGCAAAAGCATTTGCATCCTTAGGAGGAACAACAATCCCTAACTTATTTTCTTGAATCATATCAGCAAGCCAACCTGGATAATTGTTTAAGACAGCCAATCCTGAAGATATATAATCAAAAAACTTATTAGGTGAAGTTCCATAGTAGAAAGCCGGAACATCAGCTAATACCATCAAACCCAAATCTGCTGATGCAACAACTTTATTTAGTTCCTTCTTAGGCATCGGATTATAAAAACGACAATTATCCAATTGCTCTTTTCGAGCTCGTTCCATCAAATGCGGTTTCATTTTACCGTCTCCTATAAATGCCAACACAATATCCGTCCGTTGCTTTGCCTTCAGCACTGCAGCAGCATCCAACACTGCGTCCAAACCATTGGCAATTCCATGTGCACCAGTAAAAACCGCCACTTTATCTGTTTCGGAAATGCCCTCCAACGAAAGATTATCACGTGAAGATGGCTTGAATATCTCCAAATCACACCCGTTCGGAATCATCGAAATACGCTTGCCTGGCTGGCTCCTTCTTTTAATTCCTTCACAAATTCCAGGAGAAAGACCAACACAAGCATCCGCGCAATGATAACTCAACCACTCCAAAATATTCATCCCCCACAATAAAAAAGGATTCTTCATACCTAAGGCCTTAGGTAATTCAGGCCACAAATCACGAACTTCAAATATAAATTTTTTCTTCCGGAACAACTTCATTACTATGCCTGGAATACCGGCTGTCAAAGGAGTAGAAGTTGCAAACAACAAATCATAATCTTCTTTCAATGCTATTTGAATACCTTTCCATCCAAACTTCACGAAAGTCCATGCTCTTTTGGCGATACCATCCTTATTTGAGTAAGGTAAAGCTATCTGAATCACATCTATACCATCGACCATTCCTCTATGAACATTTTTCATCGTTGTGTTCGGCAAATCTAGCTTGACCGTTTCACCACAAACCACGCAAACAGAATGACCTCTGGCAATCAGATGTTTTGCCAATTCATAAGAACGTGTCCCCCCCGCTTGGGTGGGAATGGTAAAATGTTGATGGAAATAAAGCACTTTCATTTTATATAAATTGAAGGATTGTTTTTATCGAGCTATTTTTAGTCTGAAATTCGATTTGCCTACATTTAGTCGTTTGACCATAATAATTAGAACATAATTGTTCTGTATCAATAGTTTCACCGTTTGATTCCAAACTAAGATTATCCTTATTTGTATGCCATAATTGACGCATATTCATATTTTTGGGGTTACCATCTATACAATCTTCTATCTCCCACTTACATGTGTTTTTCCATTTTACAATCTTTCTATAATGTTTTATTTTCTTATTCAGATAAGTAAAACAAGAAACTTTTCCTTCAAATATGTAAGTATCCTCTGTTTCTTTCAACGAACTCCACTCTGCTTGCGACCAATTATACCAAATAAATCGATCTCCTTTCAACATTTGGTCATGTCCTTCAAGCATTATTGTATTATGAGATTCCGTACCCATAAAATATCGAAGTAACTTCTCTGTTGTATTGTATTTATAACTACCCCCATCAAACAAACAATTCTCTCCTTGATACCAAATATCCAAATGCAGATTATCCGCATGCGCAGGTCGGTCCTTATGTCTTCCACATCTGATAAAAGAAAAAGTATCCTTTTCACGAATACAATAATATCCTCCCTTATCAAAAGAAATGCAACCAAACTGTTTTTTTATTGGTGGATACATCTGTCGGTTTGCTTTCCACTCGCACAAATACCATTCTCTATCCTCATATTGCCGATCATACAAATGTTCGGAAGTAAGCAAATAATATAATGCATCGAGTTGAGGACGATAATCACGATAATCGCAATCATTAAGTTTAAAAAACAAAGCTCCATCATTCGAACCATAATTGGATAACCAACCGGTCGAATCATCCTGGCATTGATACAAAAAATTCACAGACTGATAAGCACGTTTATATACTTCATCACAAAACCGCTCCCCATTTCTGTCTGCCAGAGTAATGGCCCATGTCAAAAGCTGAACCACTACCCGATGATAATTCATGCTGAATTGCAAATAAGTACCATCTTCTGCCACTTGGTATTTTATCTCTTCCTCAAACCATTTCTTTCCTTTCTTTTTCCACTCTCCAGATTCTGGAAACTGAGGAAATAACAGACCTACCAGATACAACGCCAACGTTTCTGTTATTGCATGATTATTACGCACTGCAATCCGGGAAAAATTTATATTTGCACGTACATGCTTTATTTGCCAATAAACAGACTGGATGATTAACCTAAAAACATCTTCCGTCAATTCAACCGAATCTTTATAATAATAAAGTGCGAATAACCAATTCAATACACGCAAAGATATTTCCTGACTACATTTATAATTAGGTCCACAATTAAGTGGGTTTTTATGAATCCAGTCCTCTATTTGAGAAAATACAAAAGACGCATGATTTTCACCAGACTTTTGATCATAGAGGATAATGTCATAGAGAAAAGAAAAACGGGACTTTTCCCATACATACTTTATATCCCCTGCTTCAGGCACAATATCCTCTACTGTCGTCCAGTGTACATTCGCATTATATTTATAGTTCGTATCAGGGTTTGTCAGCCAGTCATAATCCGTTCCAAGGTTGTACCAAACGGCAGAAAAGAAGCAATATTCACCGCGCTTCATTCTATTGACTCTCTCTGAAAGTACCCTACTATCAGTATGGGTCAATTTCACGCTCTTTCTACTTGAAAAGAAAAAGGGTTTTGCGTGCTTTCTCCAATCCGCCAATGACAAATATTCTTTATCCTCCCAAGAAATAGGGTATGCTCTTTCAACATTCCCCTTTACGGCGTATTTCATACTGGATACGAAACAAAAGTACTTTATTCCCATGTTATGAAATAACTGAAAATAAAGAAGAAGTTTATTCATAAGGAACACAGAATTATTCAATCTCAATCCACTTGTTCTGCTTCAAGCTATCGATACAAGCAAACGATGCCTTGGCTGTATTTACAATAGAGTCAAATGGAATTAAAGCTTCTCCTCCGTTTTGTATTCTATCATTCAATAAAGCAAATTGGGTAGTATGTCCTTTATCCATGCCTTTTTTCATTTTAGAGAATCCTTTGCAACCATACCCTTTCAGTTCTCTCCAATTGTCAAGAACCAGCGTCTTTTCTTGTGTATAGATTTCTATTCTCTCTTTCGAATAAGACTTGCTACCATTAGCAAAATAGTTTATCACGGCATTCGCCCCATTCTCATATCTTAGCAAAATACTCGCATTATCCGTATTCTCTTCAGGATTTTCCCCATTGCATTCATACATACGGCAACAACCTTACTGTCTGCGAAAATGAGCATAAATCAATAAAATGGCAAGCCTCACCAATAATACGTCCTCCTCCCACTTTCAAATCATGCACCCATACTTCAGACGGTATAAATCCGGCATTCATAGTTGCCACAATATTTTTCACTCCGCTTCCGGAAAGCTGTTTCATTTTCACCGCGAAAGGAGAAAAACGTCGGTTATACCCACAGTCAATGTTACTCCATTCTTTTGTGCTTCCTGATAAGTTTCAGTAATCTCATTCAATTCCGCTTGATTCAAGCACAACGGCTTCTCTACAAATACATGTTTCTTTGCTCGTAATGCATCCAGCACCATTGAAGCATGAAGATTATGCCGGGTTGTAATCATTACCAAATCTACAGCCTCATCTTTCAGGATTTCCTTGTAATCAGAAGTTGCTTTCATGGCACCAGCCTTTTGAGCCAAAACTTTAGCAGACAAACCTTGTGCACTCGCAATGTACCGAATATGCGCTCCTGCTTTCGTCAAAGCAGGTAGCATCGTTGCCGATGTAAAGTTTCCAGCACCGATAATACCTATTTGTCCTTTTGTTACTGAAAAGTCAGCAGAAGCAACCTCAACTATCGTATTTCGTTTTGCATCAACGGGATATTTCAAGATAGAAGCGATAGAACCATGTTTACGCATGTCCCCATATATCTTTTCATAATCTTTCAAATCCACTTCTTCAGTAATCAATGATTTCACATCAATATTCCCCATGGATATTGCCTGCAAAACAGTCTCGAAGTTTCTTTTTCTGTCCAGCGTACAAAAGGTAACGGATAATCTATTCCTTTATTTTCGTAATCTTCATCATAACGTCCCGGACCATAGGAACAAGAAACTTGGAATGATAACTCCTTTTATAAAATCATCCCTACGAATATCCAATCCTATTACACCTACAAGCACAATACGGCCTCTTTTCCTTGACATCTCAGCCGCCTGGTGAATCACTTCATCTGTTTTAGCAGAAGCAGTAATCAATACAGCATCAGCCCCATGTGAATATGTTTCTTCAAGCACATATTTTACAGAATCTGTTCCTTTAGCAGGATTTACCCTATCACTCCTTTAGTACGGGCCAATTCCACCTTTTCTTCATCAAAATCAATTCCTATGACTCTACACCCATTCGCTTTCAATAATTGCGCTGTTATCAATCCAATCAAACCTAACCCGATTATAACAACAGTTTCTCCCAATTGCGGATTCAGCAAACGAATACCTTGCAAACCTATAGACCCAATTACAGTAAAAGCAGCTTCTTCATCCGAAACATTTTCCGGTATTTTAGCTACCAAGTTTTTAGGTACACAAACATATTCGGCATGTTGTCCATTAGATGCCACACGATCGCCCACCTTAACTTCTGTAACTCCATTTCCTACAGCAACCACTACACCGGAATTACAGTACCCTAAAGGCAACGGTTGTCCCAGTTTATTAAAACCGCCTCCAATGTAGGTTGCAAACCATCTGTCTTTATCTTATCAAGTACTTGCTTTACTTTATCAGGCTGTTGACGGGCCTTGTCTATCAAATTTGCCTTTCCAAACTCGACAAGCATACGTTCTGTCCCTAAAGAGACTAAAGAACAAGATGTTTTGACTAAAACATAACCCGATTTTACCTGAGGAACCGGTACTTCTTCAAGTACAGTCCTCCCTGATTTCATATCTTGAATGATTTGCTTCATAACTTATATTTTAATGATAATGCTTTTTCTCTATAAAGACCCAAGAAATAATTGCGATACAAACTGTTATAATCAACGCCATCAACAAGTAAGAAATGTTACCTACAAATTTCATCTGAACAAATACATTTATCACCAACATATGGTATATGTATATACCATATGAAATATCATTCCCATGTAAAACTTTTCCTAATGATATTTTTGAAAAGGCTGCACTAATCGTCAATATACCTAATAACAGATTAGCCAATAACGTAGTCCAATCATCCAAATGATACCCAGGCAAAGCATCAGCAAAATAGCAATATAAACCATAAATTAAAACCAATAGCATATTTTCCTTCTATAAACCATTTAATCTTACTCCAATTCAAAACATCAATCCACCAAAAGGAAAGCATATAAATAAGGAAAAATCGAAACTTCGATAAGTTTATCCAATATACTTTCTCCACTTTCACAAGCACTTGTCCACAAGAAATTGAACATTGCAGAAAACAAAAATAACGCGATAAACTTCACTTTTATTGATATGTGCTTAAGAAAAAGAAAAAAGACAGGTAATAAAATATAAAATTCTAATTCCACAGGAATCGTCCATAAACTACCATTAGGAGTACCAACTCCAAAATTTCTTAATAAATTAGGTGTGTAATATTGAAATATGGTTATCTGTCCAAAAAACCATGCCCACAAGTCTAAATTTAGAAAAGAAGTAAAACTGATAACTTTGAAAAGCAATAATAAAGCCATTGCTAAAATAAATGCAAACCATAATGCCGGAAAAATCCGAAGGCACCTATTTTTGATATATTGTAAAATATATTTACCCCCATAGACTTTTAATACTACAATTAATATATGAACGGGTTATTAAAACCGCTTATTACAAAAACACCATCACTCCTGGGAAAAACGATATAACATCCAAGATTTCGTCATATCCTAATATCTGTAAATGATTTATCCCATGACCCAACAAGACTTGTAATGCAGCAAAGAGCCTGATTAAATCAAAATTATTTTCACGAGAAATTTCATTCCCATTAATTAATTTCCATCCAATTTCACTATGACTATTTACACTTTTCATAAATTTCCAATAATTGTTCAGGAACTCGATTATCAATACTGATTCCTCCTTCGGAGGAATAATTAGAACCATTATAAAATCCTAAAACTTTTTCCTCCAAATCTTCGTAACTCCTATTTTTAAATAAAACAGCTTCACTAGGCCTTTTGCAAACGTCACTTGCTACAGCCGGAGTACCACAAAACAAAGCCTCCTTAACAGAAATACCTTCTATATCAGTATATGTAGGCCTAATAAACAAATCAGATAATTTCCAAATCTCAAATCCATTAGGTATTTCTCTTTGGACAACTAAAATATTATCGTCAATATTCATTTCTTTTATCGAAGAGAGGCATTTCTGATAATATTCCATATCTCCAATCATTGGTAAACAAAAAACAAGCCCTACATTAATTCCTTTCTCTTTCAAAGATTTCACTAACTGTATCAATAAATCAAAACCATATATATCAATGCCATTTTCATAACGTAGTTTATAAGCATTTGCTGAAAGTAAAAAAGAATGTTGTTTCCTAAAAAACAATATATCCTCACTCAATCCTATATATTCGGCTTGAGTTGGAGGTAAAAAAGCGGGCAATATATGAAAATTATTCCTCGAACAATGAAAATGTGAGCACAATTTCAACAAATAATTATCATCATTCAAAACAACAAAAGCTGCATGCCGAAGAAAGACTTGAATAATTTTCTTTTTTATGAAAGAAGTTTTTTTTATCAAATTTTGATTATGTAATGTAACACCGACTTTATGTCTTCCCCCAAACAATAAAAATAAAGCAAATGCAAAAATATTATTTGAATGAAGATGAATAATCCTTTTCTTTCTAAAAGGTAAAAGAAGAAACTCCATCCAAGGATAAGATACGTGTTTTACATAAGAAATATTAGACACCTGCTTTCCAAAATTACGCAATACAACAGAAGAATCTATTGTATGCAAACTATGAATTAATCTATATATATGAATAGAGACTCCTCCTATAGGAGGAGGATATGTTCCCCAAATTTCAATCTTCATATAACTCATCTAAATGCCCTTTCACGCAATAAATCTTTTTCTTTAGTAAAAATAGTATAATATGGATAATATTTTCTATATTCTGGTACACCTCGAAAAGATGTTGGTGTAAAATAAGAATTGATTGGTAGATATATAAAGATACATATTAAAAACAATAATAGCACTCCACGAAATTTTACAAAATAGCAATGCGATATTATTGCATAAATTGAATTTGTAAGCATCAATAAATAAACTAAAAAGAATATAGTTATTAAAACGATAAAAAATGGAATGCCAGTATTTAAAGTTTCAAATATGAAATACAAAATCCCCAATTGTATTTCCCATTTTCTACAACCATTATAATAACCTTTAATAACTGAAATCCAATAACTAACAGCCAAGACAAAAGAACTTTTAAACAAAAGATTTTTCCCATTCTACTTTGTATTTCTCACTCGCTAAGTAACGAAGTTGCCTTTTCATCTAAAGCCGCCCATAATGATATATCCATATCTTTAAAAGTATCATGCAAATCGGGTAAAAAGAAAAGAGAGAAAGAGATAATATGATTAAATATCCCCATATTGCTTTTTATGAATCGGAAGTAATTTTAAAACAGGTAAGACCAATAAAAAGCAGATAAATGAAACAAAAAGAGATACTTACTAATATATAATATTTAAACCACAAATTTCTTTTATACGCTTCTAAACTAAATAAGAAAAACCAACAGCAAACGACTCTCTCATTACTTCAAAATTTAATTCTGTATACAAGTATACAAAATAAAACAAAGTGGCAGTAAAAATATATTTAGTGTTAAAACGATTGTTCTACTTATTGCATAATTTATGAATATAGCCTGAACAAATTGAAATACAAAAATCATTTGAAAATGATTTTAAAATAGAAATTAAGAATATCCACCCAGGTTGTCTATTGGCATTATCAAATACATAGCTTACTGTCAATTTATTTAAAGGCAAATAATCACCATACTCCGACATATATACTAATATATCAGAACCAACTCTATACTTCAGAACCGAAACACAAGTCAGTAATATAAAATATATGAAAAGACACCTAATTTGGCGTCAGTTCTACTCAAGAAATCATATCTATATATGCCACATAAAATAATGGCAAATATTATGATATAAACCATTTATTTATAGATTGACAAAAATGTTCTTCTTGATTACTCCAATAATAATCTGTCGGAACAAAATTTTTCATGTTAAGTAAGGTAATTAGTCCTTTCTGACTTCATCCACAGTAATACAATCACAACAAAACCATTTTCTCCATGTTTAACAACCCTTGCAACACCTGCAGTATTATTCGTCAGTACTTTTACCCCTAAATTCAAGTATTCATACAATTTATTACTTGCACAAAAATAACTATTAAAATGTCTTTCATTATAAAACACACACCAATATCAGAAGAATTTACTGCATGTAATACTTCCTTGTTAGGAATAGCTGGATACATAAAATTTTTTCTGAATTTTCAAATCCATTATCAAATTATTTAAGTGTTTTTATAATTCTCTGTTCCGTTTCCTATAATAAAAAGAATATTATCTATTTCCTAACAGCCTTAAGAACAAGTTCTATCTCTCTTCTGGCGTAATTGCACCAAGATATGTAACAACTTGTTTATGATTCACATCAATATTATATTTATTTTTAAAAAAATCTTTTGATAGATCCATCACTCTATTTGGGAAGTTTTCAATCAACATATATTTTGACAATGGTAATTTATATCGAAAATAAAAATAATACAATCTATCAATTTGAGGAACTATTACAAATTTTACTTTACGCAACAATGTCTTTTCTACAACGCTCCAAAAGGATTTGATTATTCCAGAGCGACTTTCTAAATACAATTCGTGAGCATCGTATACAATCTCTATATTTTGTGGTAAAGCATACGCAAACATTAAAGTATTTAAATCATTACAATGCAAAATATCCGGAGAAAGCCTTACAATTTCTTTCCTCATTTTGAAAAAATATATTAATGTAGAAAATAATTTCATTATAGGATTACTACTATAATTCCTACGCAATAATATTATATTAAAGTCATAATTTGATACATTATCATCTACATCAAAATCTGATAAGATCAAGGAAACCTTATATCCAGCCTTACATAACGTAGATATTTCTTTCAATACTCGACCATCATAACGAATATTGCCAATTAATAAAAATAATACATTTTTCATTTTATGCCCAATCTTACAAATAAAAAATTAACTATTGAGAGTCTATCCAAACTAATAAATCTATTTATCAAAATGATGTCCTTTTTATTGTAAACTAAACTTAATAGTACATATAGCAATAAGAATAAAATACCAATAATAACAAGCCCTATATATGAGTTTAATCGCATATAATGTATAAAAACTAATGGGGATAATATCAATCCTCAAATCCGCAACTAAGCTCTTCAGCGTCCTTCTTGCGTCTAAACGTCCTCTCATCACTGAATTAGCAGATAAATTGAGGCTGAAATACCCACTTCTGCCCACAATATCCCCTTGCCCCACTATGCGACTTGAGGCAATACGCAGTATCATACCCATAAGTTGTAGGCGTTATCCAAAATCAGTCTGAAAAATATCTGCGTAAGCATTATTACAGGTATAGATATTCAGCACATACCGCCTTGATGTTCTGATCCACTTGGCTGGTACAGAGACAAACCTGAAGACAAACGCTTTTATGCGACTTGTTGCATTGAGTCCGAACCTCTTTACGTCAAGTCTGTGGATAATGGCCTTGTAGAAATTACGGATAAGTGCCGTAAGAAGAAGGAACACAGTGTTCTCTGCCATGAAGGATTTGGGCAATCTGTCCCACCCGAAACCATTGTTCATATCATCGAAGATACGTTCCTTTCCTCCACGAAGGTTATAGAACTCGACAATTTCTCTTGTGGAAGATTCATAGTCGTTAGTCAGGATACAACGGTATGTGTATTCTCCTTCCCAAAGATCCAGCACACCGTCCATCCGTTTCTGTCTTTGAATCACAAGTCGGTATGCTTTACCCTTCCACTTCTCAACAAGAATAGAGTTCAATTCGAACTCAATGCCATTGATTTCCTCAGTCTTCCAGCCTCTAAGAGCAAAGATGTCATTGTAGAGCGAACTGCAGCGGTTTGCGCGGATATAGAAGGATTTGCTGTGTTTCTCTATTTCCTCCACGATTTCCTCGGAACATGATCCACAATCAGCTCTGAAACGATTGATTGTAAGTCCGTTCTGCTCAAATCTCTCAAAGAATCTCTTCAGCGTGTCCTTCTGATGAAAACGAACGTTGGTGTTACCATCGCTATTCTCAATGCCAACAATCAAGTCGTCAATAACCGCCACGCCAGGGCGATAACCAAGGAACTTCTTGTATGTAGGCTTTGCATCATACTTCTCAGTCTCTATGAACTGATGGTCGAAATCAACATCATACATCTCGCCCTCTTTCAGTTGGCCGGATGCAAACATACAATTGAGCAGTAAGGTATTGAGTGTGTCAGCCGTGTTGAAATCGTAGTTCTTACCCGTATCTGATGTGTATGAGATGTTTCCTTGCGTCAGTTCCTTTATCGCTCTGAGGATAGTATCAGAACTACAAGTACGAAGTGTCGGATGGAGCGAGAGATGGTTCATCAAATGAGTAGTGACATCCTCAATGCATGAGCCACCACAGAAGTAGATACTCATGAGGGAACGGACGATTTCACTGTACTGATAACCGAACGAGCTACACCTTAGACCGAGTGTCGAGTCGATTACAGATGACAATGTGGAGTCAAATTGCTCCATGATTGAAAATATTCCTCCAAAAGGAGTGAGCTTCTCGGATTTTATTTGTATTTTTGCCATGCCTGATGAGGTTTTGTTTGATTATTTTTTTGCAACACTAAGTTAAGTGAATCCTCTGACATGGCAAAATCCTGAGCAACTTTTTGTTGCTCAGGTACTTAAAAAAAATATTTTATAATAGTGTTGCGGAATTAAGGTCAATGAAATAAATAGAGGAGTACTAAAACTCTTTATATACTGCGAACAAGAAATATTCAATAGAGGTTTGTAAATCAATAGAATTTCAGGAAAAAGATTTATAAAATTTAAGATAAAAATGACAAATACAAAAATTACAAAAGGACTCAAAGAAGCAAAATACAAAACTATCATAGTTACAATAATTCTATAAATTGTCCAATAAAATCCTATATCAGTTCTGCCTGTTGCAACAAGTAAAGCCCCTAGTGGATTTCCAATACTACATATTGAATAGTAAAGGCATAAGATACTGAATACTAATGAATACTCAACATATGAACTACCATATATTACACCCAATACATAAGACGAGCAATAACAAAGAAAAAAATAAATAGGCATATCAATAAAAGATAGCACCCTAATTACGTTAATATATTTTTCTCTAAGTAAAAACTGATTATCTTGGCATAATGCCAAACTAGGTGTTAGCACTTTAGTAACTATTGGATTTATGAATGAATAAACTTTAAATGCGAGTTGCTTACATACAGAATATACTCCCAATATTTCTAATGAATATGCTGTTCCTATAAGGAATATATCCATCTCTCTTGATAGATAATCCAATGTTGAAGAGCCAACTTGATATATCCCTATCTTTAAATAAGGCTTTGTTTCATAGAAATTAAAATGCAATCTTATTATTCTGTCCTTAAAAACAGAATACGACAGATAAATAATAGCTATAAAAAAACCATAAAATAAAGTGGAAAAAACAAGTGCATATACGCCCAAACCAATATACACTAAAACAATAGAAAATATGACCATTAAAACAGATGCAGTCATATCAATTTTTGCAATAACACTGAACTGCATTTGTTTTTGTTGAAAAGTACGTTGAAGTCGAGATATCGATGAAAAAATAACATTCAACGATAACAATGATATAATATTAACCAATTCCGGTTGGTTATAATATATAGCTACCCATGGTGCCAATATGCAAATAATTACAGATATTACAAATCCAGATATAATATTAAACCAATACAATGAACTATATTCATTTTTTGATATATCCTGTTTATGGAGTACTGCAGATGAAATACCCATATCCATAAATATCTCTGTAAATGAAATTACTAAAACAGCTATGGCAATAAGTCCAAAATCTTCTTTCCTCAAAAATCTTGTAAGAATAGATATTTGTCCCAATTTAGCACATGCATTTACTACAGCACTAAGCGAAGTCCATTTAACTCCATTTATTGCACTACCCATATTGACAGAGACAATCAGAAATTTGATTTTATCAAATAATATAAACGTTCCTTAGAATAAATATTATTTAATATTTTACGATTATTTGCAATTTCATTTGATGATAATTGATTAATTATACTACCTACGGTTAATTCATTCAATCCAAATATAACCAACCCTTTATCCTTATAAAATTTCAACAATGGATTCTTTTCATCCAAAAAGACTTTTCCGCCTATAAACAATGCTATAAGAATATTACCAACGGCTTCTTGTCTCCAATTTCCATATATAAAGACATCTGCAGATAGTAAAAATTTATTATATTCTTCCAATGGCATGAAATCACGAATTGCATTGAATTTTCGCCCAAAATATTGTTCTCCAACTTTGGATATATAATTAGCATAATTCATATTACCATAACTCAACGGAACAAATATTTTTTTATCATTCACACCTAACATTTTCAACCTTTCAAAAATTGATAAGTGATTTCCCGTCGGTGATGAAGAATTTCCAATAATAATATTATTTCCTTTCGTTATAGAACAATACAATTCATCAGATAAAATCTCATCAATTGGATAATAAAAGAAATCTTTATATTCTAGATGTGATAATTCCGGATAATACGATAACAATAGTGGATATTCATCATACATACTATCTGGAACAAAATAATGTACTTTCTTGACAGCATGCAATAGTTCGTGTGTTTTTTTGCATAACTTCATTTTATACAACAATTGATACAATCTATATGGAATCTTTTTCGTACTTATCCTCCATAATATTTTTCTGTCTGCATACAATTGATAACCTCTATTCTCTAATAAGCCACTATACAAATCTGCCCCCCATTCAATCCAGTATATTTTCGAATGATTTATTGAATTAACAAATCGAATACTATCTGTAGTGAAAAAATGGATTATTATAGCTGCATATTTATTTACATCACCAATAATATTCCAAAAAATACTACTACCAAATTTCACATAAAACACTTGATTTTTTTTTTGCACATATTGAGGTAAGGATTTCTCGTCATTAAGAAAAACGATAAAAACATTCTCATCAGGAAATACTGAATTAAATGCATCTATACACCTATTTATTACTTTTTCATCTGGAACAATGTGTAGCCGCATAAATTAAGAAAAAAAATCATGTATAAGAGTTATTATTTTAACAATATCATTATCTGTTAAAGAATAGTACAGAGGCAGTCTCAACAAACAATCTGTATACTTATCTGCCATTGGAAGATCAGGAATTTCTTTTGCATGTTTCTTATTAAACTCACTCTTATGAAGACTTAAATAATGAAATACCGCCTGAACATTGTTTTCTTTTAAAAACTCTATTAGTTGACTTCTTATCTCAAAAGAAGGACAGATCACATAAAACATATGTGCATTATTAGTTGCATATTGTGGTACAACAGGTAGCTTTAACTGATACACATTGCGCAAACCCTCATAATATTGATTCCATATATCAATTCTTCTTCTCTGGATTTTTTCTAATTCACACAATTGGGAATATAAAAAAGCAGCAGTATATTCAGATGGTAAAAAAGATGAACCTAAATCCACCCATCCATACTTATTTACTTCCCCTCTGTAAAATTCGGCTCGATTAGTTCCTTTTTCCCATATTATTTCAGAACGGCGGACAAGCCTTTCATCATTAATAATTAACAATCCTCCCTCACCACATTGTATATTCTTTCACTACTGTCCAAAGAAATTTTCTCAGACATGATTTAAATTAGTTTATATTAATGCATTACGCGAATAAAATTTTTCCGGGATTTGATTTTATACTTTTGCAAATAGTATTGCAAGAGATAGAAATCATGAATCAGGGAAAGACCGTATTCGCTCAGATAATGTCGCTCATACCGAGATATGAGTTTGACAAATGCGTAAAGAGATACAATGGCAACCGACATGCCATCGAGTTCAAATGCAGAGACCAGTTCATGGTGATGAGTTTTGCCCAGTTCACCGGCCAGGATAGCCTGCGCAGCATTGATGCAACGCTGGTTGCCCTGTCCTTCAAGTTGTACTCGTCCGGAATCAAATATATCCAACGCTCGACTTTGGCACATATCAACGGGACCAAGGACTGGCGCATCTATCACGACTTCGGTCAGATATTGATTGCACAAGCGAGATACCTGTACCGCCATGAGCCTTCCAGACTCGACGTGGACGGAATCGTCTATGCCTTCGACAGCAGTACGATGAAACTTTGCCTGCAACTCTGTCCATGGGCAAGACTTCATCATGATAAAGGTGGTGTAAAGATGCATACTCTGCTGGATTTGCGGGGAACGATTCCCACATTTATTTATCTGACGGAAGCCGCGGTCCATGACTCCAAAGCAATGAGCCTCGTACCCGTGGAGCCTGGTAATTACTACCTCATGGACAAGGGATATGTGGATTTCAAGCAGTTGTTCCTCCACTTTCATCGCCAGCGGGCTTTCTTTGTCACCAGGGCCAAGGACAACATGAAGTATGAGGTGGTAGAAGAGCATCCGGTTGATAAAAGTACAGGAGTTGTTAGCGATTCCACTATCAGGCTGACGGGACTGAAAACCTCCCGATGGTATCCGGATACACTCCGTATGGTTGTGTATGAGGATTATGCCACGGGAAATGTCTATCGGTTCCTGACCAATGACTTCACACATTCCTACCTGACCATTGCTGAACTTTATAGGGAACGTTGGCAAGTGGAATGTTTCTTCAAATGGATCAAGCAACATCTGAACATCAAGGCGTTCTACGGGACCAGCCAGAATGCAGTATACTCGCAGATATGGATTGCCATCTGCGATTACCTGCTGCTTGCCATTGCCAGAAAGATGTTTCATATTGATCAGGAACTTTATATTTTATCGTCCGTAGTCGGCAAAGTACTCTTTGAGAGGAAGCCTTTAGGCGAACTGTTTATTAAACCAAAACGTCCGATGAATGATTCCGATTCAGATCAACTGAACCTATGGGGTAATTTCTTTGGACAGTAGTGATATTCTTTGTTTCATGAAAAGAAAAAGCTGCCATATGAGCTATTCCTCCCAAACTAGTTTTTAAGCCAGTTTTGGGTGATGTAAAATATGAATCAATACCCTGAGCTGCATCTTCAACCACCAATAAATTATATCTACAAGCTATTCCCATAATAGCATCCATATCACAAGAAACTCCTGCATAATGTACAGGTACTATAACTTTTGTTTTCTTTGTTATCAATTTTTCTATAGTAGATGTATCAATATTGGGATTATCTGATTCACTATCAGCATATACTATTTTAGCTCCCTGCCTAACAAAAGCTAAAGCCGATGATACAAAAGTATAAGAAGGAACAATAACTTCATCTCCTTCTTTAATATTAGCTAATATTGCACACATTTCTAATGCATCTGTGCAAGACGATGTCAATAAACATTTTTTAAATCCAAACTTATTTTCAAAAAATTGTTGACATAAATGTGTATAATATCCATTACCACATATTTTTTTTGACTCTATTGCCAATTTTATATTGTGTAATTCCTTACCTGTACAATATGGGATATTAAAAGGTATCATTTTGTAAAAAATTTAGATAAATGCTATTATTCTTTCACAAGCCAATCCATCCCCATAAGGATTCACAGCTTTACTCATCTGGTTATAATAAACTCGATCGTCCAACAATGCAGAAACCTCATTTACAATCTTGTCACAATCTGTTCCTACCAATTTCACAGTTCCGGCTTCCAAAGCTTCTGGACGTTCTGTCGTATCACGCATCACAAGTACTGGTTTACCCAGTCGGAGCTTCCTCCTGAATACCACCACTATCAGTCAATACAATAGCAGACTTCTCCATCAGATAAACAAAGAAAGATACCCTAAAGGCTCTATGAAGAACATATTCCCCAAATTAGACAAATCCTCACCAAATACTTCATGAATGGGTTTGCGAACATTAGGATTCAAATGCATCGGATAGACAAAGTCGACATCCGGATATTGTTTTGTAAGAGCCTGAATAGCCTTACACATAGACATGAATCCGTCACCGAAATTCTCACGACGATGACCTGTTATCAAAACTAATCTCTTTCCATCCTGCAAACGGTTAATGTCATAACCGGAAGTTCTCAAAACACCTTCCAATTCTTCATCAAGTTTTTATCGCTCTTTATCTTATCCACAACCATGTAGAGTGCATCTATTACCGTATTTCCGGTCACAATAATAGAAGATTCCTTTACCCTTCATCCAACAGATTCTGTCGGCTTAACGGTGTGGGAGAAAAATGATAAGTAGCAATGCGTCCTGTTATCAGCCGATTCATCTCCTCTGGCCAAGGACTATAAATATTATGAGTACGAAGTCCCGCCTCTACATGCCCCACCGGAATCTGCTGATAAAAGCAGCCAATGCCGAAGCCGTAGAGGTGGTTGTATCACCATGAACCAAAACAACATCCGGCTGTGCCTCTTTCAAGACATCCCGCATCCCCGTCAAAACACGGGCTGTCACATCATATAAATCCTGCCCTTGTTTCATAATATTCAAATCATAGTCAGGAGTAATATCAAATATATGTAACACTTGATCAAGCATTTCGCGATGCTGACCGGTAACACATACGATTGTCTTGAACTCCTCCGGATATTTCTGAAATTCTTTCACCAGAGGAGCCATCTTTATGGCTTCGGGACGAGTCCCGAAACCAACATAATCTTCTTCATGCTATAAGGTATTTATTATTTCTTGTAAATTCCGCAAAAGTCAAAAATTACTTTCCGATCATTATATGGCAGGGATTTAAATACAGAATGAGCAACCAGAAAACGACGATATCAGCCTTCTCATAGGCTTCTTTATAATCTGTAAGTTTAAATACGTTGTGTTCCTGCACATTAGGTTCCACTACTAAAATATCTGCATTATTACAGCTTTGCATCACTTTAGTAGTAATATACTTGGCAGGAGCTTCACGCAAATCATCAATATCGGGTTTAAAAGCCAGCCCCATCATGGCGATAGTGGGCTTACGATGATGTTCCAACTCAAACTTCAACATGGCATTCTGCACCTTCTCTGTACACCAGAATGCTTTATAGTTGTTGATTTCACGGGCGGTAGATATAATCTTAGATTCCATGGGAAATTCTGCCGTAATGAAATAAGGGTCAACCGCGATACAGTGTCCTCCAACACCACAACCAGGTTGAAGGATATTAACACGAGGATGCTTGTTCGCCAATTTTATCAATTCCCAAACATTGATTCCTGCTTTATCACAAATCAAAGCTCATTAGCAAAGCTATCTGTACATCACGGGAGGAATTTTCTGTCAATTTACACATTTCTGCCGTTTTGCAGTTGGTGCGATGAAGCATTCCTGCACAAACCGGCTATAAAATTCGATAGCTTTATCTGTAGAAGCTTCATTCATACCGCCAATGACACGATCATTATGAACCAGTTCATAAATTACATTACCGGGAAGGACACGTTCAGGACAATAGGCTATATAAATTTTATCTTTTAATTCAGGACGTAAATCAAAAATCAACTCAGCCATCTTATCGGTAGTGCCAACTGGTGATGTAGATTCTATGACATACAAATCGCCTTCTTTCAACAAAGGTATCACAGCACGTGTAGCAGCCTCCACATAAGAGATATCGGGTTCATGATTCCCCTTAAAAGGAGTAGGTACAACCATAAAATAGGCATCACTCACTTCTGGAGTAATAGAAGCCTTCAACTGACCGGTAGTAACGACTTCTTGAAGAAGCTCCTGCATACCCGGTTCAATGATATGCAACTTACCTTGATTAGTCATTTCTACAACTTTGGGATTAATATCGACCCCGATAATCTGAATTCCGTGTTTAGCGGCAATAATTGCAGTGGGCAGGCCAATATAACCCAACCCCATAAAACATGCTTTCATATCAATAAAAGTTATCTATTTTTTATGATTTTCTTATTACACCCAAATCCTATTCCACTTCCTCAAACGGATATGGATTCTCTTCGATATTCTTCAATTCTTCGATGATTTCAGTTTGTTCCGAACTCAAATTATCTTTGTTCCAACCTTCAATAATCGCATAGGCTTCTTGAAACAAAACCTCTTCATAAACCTCCCCATATGTATAAGTCAGTAGTCGGACTTTAAGTAAAGAAGCAGGCAACTGCTCCAAAACAAGACAAATCCGATTCAATACCATTTGTTTCTTTTGCTCCTTATCCCCATCATCATAAATGGTAGCATTATACCCCATCAAAAGAGCCAGACACAAATTCGCCTCCTCTTCAACATCGGAACTCTGAGCAGAAAAAGAATCGGACTTAACAAGCACTTCCTTATTCAACCGGCAAAAAGTGTCGGAATAGACCGGCTCACCGTCCATACCAAGATACATCAGCTCATGAGCTGCATGCTGAAGCTCAAGAGCACGGGAAGTTAAATCATTCATTATTATGATATATGATTAAAATATAAGATTATACTTATTTAGAAGTCACCCGATTATTTTCAGATAGGATTTGGGGACTTTGATACTTGCCGTCAAAAGATCTTTAATACGGATAACGACGTATGTTTTATTGGCTTCGATGGCAACCTCACCTTCAATACCGCTGAGTTCGCCTTTGATAACTTTTACTTTATGCCCAACAGTAAGAATTTCGCTATCGAGGCTGACACCGTCAGGATTCAGATCCATTACGAACATAAAGTCCTCCATTTGCTTATCTGGTACCACTAGCATGGAATGCGTGGAAAGGTCCTTCATATAAAAAAGGGGGACATTATAAATGTTGGAAATATCGCAGGCTGTCTGCTTGGTAGAATGAACAAATATCAGATTGCGGATTACCGGAACTTCGCTACGCTTACGACGATACTTCAATTGAGAAATGACAAAGCGCGTGGGAAGATAATAGTCAAGCTCCAAAAGCTCTTCCGATTTAAGTCGGTCCAAAGATTTCCGGACTGTGAATTCCTGCTTGTCACGGGTGCGAGCCGCAAACCAATATTTCTGTTGTTCAGTCACTTAGAAATTTTCTTTCGAATGAATTAGCTCAGTTCCGGGTGCGCTTCGCGGTTTGAACGAGACATTTTCCCACCCAAACCGTATTGTACACTTTTGCAATGATAATAAGCTATTAAAGAAGATATTAGACTCATAAAAGTGTCCAATAAACGTTCGTTTAATAAACGTCTATTTTTAAGAAAATAAGTAGAGGCATAAAAGTTAAAAAGGAACAGAACTTTAATATGTTAAATGTTAGACGTACACTACTGCAATTCAATAGATTAATATGAAACAGAAATCACTTTGGGAATATTTTTATTAAACATTTTGTTAGTTCAAAAAATACAGCTTATCTTTGCGTTCATTAAACGAACGTTTAAAAAACACCTCATCATTTCCAATATATCATTCTACATTCCAATATCTTACCCTTATAAATGCATTATTGAAGTTTCGTAAATATACCTACTGATAAATGGGAATTTATCGCACAGAACGCAAATGAAATAAAAGCCCACTTCCATAACCTATGGAGAGAGTGAAAGCCCATGGATTTCTATCTAAAACACAAGCATTCCTTTGCGTTTCGCCCTTGCTTGGTCTACTGTTGCATAAGGAGTTAGTGACGCCTAACGGCCATGAACAACCCTGCTAATGGCCATGAAGCAATCGTTTAACGACCATAAGCAGGGTTGTTCATGGCCCTTAGGCGTCACTAGCTCCAAGGCTTTTACAGATGAAGTACGTAGCCCGCGCCTATTGCGCACAAGGTGCAAACGTATTGTACAGCAACTTAAAAGACATTAGACTCCACTATTCATAGTCGGGCAAACTCGAAAATGCAAGAAAACTACACTGACCGATTTATGTAACCCACGCACGGTATTATGGTAAAGGATAATAAGTTACGGCAAAACTCAGGCGTTTTTGGCAGGTGGAAGCAAATTTTGCTTCCACCTTTTCAGATTGCTTCCACCGCAGGGCAAATGCCGATGAATAGGGAGATACAGGAGATGAGTGGAAGTGTGGAAGCAAAACAGATGCAAATTTATGTTTCAGCAACACGCCTCAAGTTTTAAAAAAGATGTAGTACAAAGGCATAAAATATAATAAGTGTTACAAATACACATTTTATGCCCGACACTCTTGCAAATGTCGAAAAAGTCCGTACTTTTGCAATGTGTTTTTCATAGTATTAGATTTAAGGTTAACAAAGGTTGGAGTACAGCGGTACTCCTTTTTTTATGCCCATACGTACCGTCCCGGTTCTCCAATAAAATTTTCACGTAAAATGCAAGGCAACTTTTTATATCCATTTAGTTTTTGGCTATCTTTGCACTGCTTTCGGCGGGCATAGGCACGCATAAAGCAGCTTAACTAACAATAAATCAATAATTAAAAACAGAAAATTATGGCAATGCATACATGGTTTGAATGTAAGATCCGTTACGAGAAAACAATGGAAAATGGAATGAACAAGAAGGTGACCGAACCGTACCTGGTGGATGCCCTCAGTTTTACGGAAGCGGAAGCACGCATCATCGAAGAGATGACGCCGTTCATTTCGGGAGAGTTCACCGTATCGGACATCAAACGTGCCAACTATAGCGAATTGTTCCCCAGCGAAGAGGAAGCTGCCGACCGCTGGTTTAAATGTAAACTGGTTTTCATCACACTAGACGAGAAAAGCGGTGCGGAAAAGAAAACCTCTACCCAGGTATTGGTGCAGGCTGCCGACCTGCGTGATGCAGTGAAGAAACTGGATGAGGGCATGAAAGGCACAATGGCCGACTATCAGATAGCATCTGTAGCGGAAACCGCCATTATGGATGTATATCCGTACAGTGCAGAGCCCGACGACAAACCGGAAGTTTAATTTAAGTGATGAGTTATAAGTTATGAATTATTATTGCGAGCCATAACTTATAACTCATAACTCATAACTCAAAAACGATGATTGCAGAAATTTAAAACAAGTACTGAGCGAACTGCCTGAAAGGTACGGCTGGTGGCTGTTTCCAAATTTCACCAACGAGGCGATAGAAGAAGCGTATCGTGCCGGCCAGCGTGTGTTCGGAGAAAGTAAGGTGCAGGAAATGACTGCCAAATGCGAAAGTCTGCCCAAAGACATAGAATGGCATTTCATCGGGCATCTGCAAACAAACAAAATAAAATATATCGTTCCTTACGTAGCGCTGATTCATGGCATAGACTCCTACAAGCTGTTGGCCGAAGTGGACAAGCAGGCTGCCAAAGCCGGAAAAACCGTCAACTGCCTGCTGCAGTTGCACATTGCCCGGAAGAGACCAAGTTTGGATTCAGCTTTGACGAATGCCGGGAAATGCTGGCGGCTGGTGAATGGAGAGCTCAAGCATATCCGGATATGCGGATTGATGGGCATGGCCACGAATACGGACAATGACGAACAAATCAAAACAGAGTTTTGTTCTTTAAGTAGCTTCTTCAATGAAGTGAAAGCCAAGTGGTTTGCCGATGCAGAGTCATTCCGGGAACTGTCCATGGGAATGTCTCACGATTACCACGAAGCCATTGCAGCCGGGAGCACCTTGATACGTGTAGGAAGCAAGATTTTTGGAGAAAGAAACTATTAACCATAAAAATCATTATCATGGCAACATTAGAAACTACTTTGCAGGGCTGAAACTCAGAAACCCCATTATCGTCAGCAGCTCCGGACTGACAGACAGCGCTGCCAAGAATCAGAAACTATCTGAGGCCGGCGCAGGTGCCATTGTGCTAAAATCACTCTTTGAAGAGCAAATCATGATGGAGGCTGACTGGATGGGAGACCCGAACATGTACCCCGAAGGCAGTGACTACCTTGTAGGATATATCCGCGAACATAAGCTGGGTGAATATCTGAACCTGATTAAGGAAAGCAAAAGGTTTGCAATATCCCCATCATAGCCAGCATCAACTGCTATCAGAATGCCGACTGGGTGGAATTTGCCACCAAAATAGAAGAAGCCGGTGCAGACGCACTGGAAATCAATATCCTTGCACTGCAGACGGATGTACAGTATACATATGGAACCTTCGAGCAACGCCACATCGACATTCTGAGCCACATCAAGAAGACGGTCAAGATACCCGTCATCATGAAGCTGGGTGACAACCTGACCAATCCGATAGCTCTGATAGACCAGCTGTATGCCAACGGTGCCGCCGCAGTAGTGCTGTTCAACCGCTTCTACCAGCCGGACATCAACATTGAGAAAATGATACAAGTATCCGGCAACGTATTCAGCAATGAAGCCGATTTGTCCAAAGCCCTGCGCTGGATAGGCATCGCTTCGGCAGCCGTAAACAAACTCGATTATGCTGCTTCCGGTGGTATCCACTCGCCCGAAGGCGTTGTCAAGGCAATATTGGCAGGTGCTTCGGCCGTAGAGATATGCAGTGTGCTTTATCAGAATTCAGCTACCATCATTGAAGAATACATCCGCTTCCTCAACTTGTGGATGGACCGCAAAGGTATGGAAACCATCAGCCAGTTCAAAGGTATTCTGAACGTAAACGACCCGAAGGGAGTCAATACCTTCGAACGTACACAGTTCTTGAAATACTTCTCTTCACATGAATGAGACAAAAGGGTGACAAGAAGACAATAAAAATGAAAGGGTGATAACATCATTGCTGTGTTATCACCCTTTCATTTTATACTTACCCTATCTTTTTATTTCTTCTTATCCAGCGCCTCAAAGCAGGAATTCTTGCTCACGAACTCCGGAACAATATCCTTCATGGCAGCAACAATTTTCATCTGGTCATAAGTGTAACTTACATCAATCAGCTTCTGGATACGCTCCTTCACCTCGTCATAGTCATACTCACGCACCGTGGCAATCATAATCTTCTCATGATAGGTGGGCTTTGTAAGCTCCTTCACATTCAAGAGTTCCTCGTAGAGCTTCTCGCCATGACGGAGACCGGTAAATTCAATCTTCACATCCGTACGTCCGGAAAGGCTGATCATACGCTTGGCAAGGTCCACAATCTTCACCGGCTTACCCATGTCGAAGATATAGATTTCACCGCCGTTGCCCATACTGCCGGCCTCAAGAACAAGGCGGCAAGCTTCGGGAATGGTCATGAAGTAACGGATTATCTCAGGATGGGTCACCGTCACCGGACCGCCACGCTGAATCTGGTCACGGAAACGGGGAATGACAGAACCGTTGGAACCCAGCACATTGCCGAAACGCGTAGTGATGAACTGAGTGGCATGGCCTCCCTCCTTCTGCAACTTCTTCGCAAGAGACTGCACATAAATCTCGCAAATACGCTTGGAACAGCCCATCACGTTTGTAGGGTTAACAGCCTTGTCCGTAGAAATCATCACAAACTTCTCGGCACCGTATTTCACGGCTAGATCGGCAACGGTGCGCGTACCGAATACGTTCACCTGGATGGACTCGGAAACGTTGTCCTCCATCATCGGCACATGCTTGTAGGCGGCCGCATGGAAAATATACTGGGGCTTGAACTCCCTGAAGATATCCTCCATGCGCGTGGCATTGGAGATGTCGGCTATGATGGTCTCAGCATCGATGTCGCGCCAACGGTCCTGAAGTTCCAGACGGATGTCGTGCAGAGGGGTCTCGGCCTGGTCCACTAAAATAAGCTTATAGGGATTGAACGAAGCCACCTGGCGCATGATTTCACTGCCGATGGAGCCGGCGGCGCCCGTAATCATCACACGCTTGCCCTCCAGATGAGAGGCAACCTTATGGATATCTATCTCGATAGGATTGCGCTGAAGCAGGTCCTCAATCTGAATTTCCTTCAACTGTGTGCGGCTCAGCGCCTGACCGTTCCACTCGCTCAAAGGAGGCGCGGTCATCAGTTTGATGTTGTGCACCAGCAGGCGGTCAGCCATGTCGGACTTCTTCAGTTCCTCCATCTTGGCAGGAGAAATGATGATGGTCTGCACATCGCGGTCGTTCAGCACATCAATCAGCGTATCATCGTTGGGGAACACCCTGACACCCATCATCACCTTGTTGATAAGCTCAGGTTCGTCCGCAATGAATCCGCGCAGACGGTAGTGGTTGCGCAGATTGACACGCAATGCCTTGGCAATGTTGACCCCGGCTTCCTTGGCACCGTAAATGAACACATTGGCACTATGGGTGCCGTCGAAGTTCAGCGCCTCGAAGAAAGTCTTGACAATCACACGGGAGCATGCCATCATGGCAAAGCTGATGATATAAGACATGAACAGCACGCTGACCGGAGCCAGGTTGAACTCCAAATAGCTTTCTGTCAAGACGCTTGTTATCATCAGCAGTGCATACGACACTGTTAATGACACAAAATGCGCATGATATCCACAAAGGAGGAAAAGCGCAACACATTGGAATACGTACGGAAAACACGGAAGAAAATCAAGTTGACAACAACCGTCCATAAAATGGTCTTGTCAATGGTAGAGGATTCCAAAAATGCTTCTGAAATCATATCGGAGAGCATAGGCCAACAGACTGGATATGACGATGATAAATACGTCAATTAATAGAATAGTCCATATCGGAAGCACTTTCGCGGAAAGATACCGATGAAAAAATTTCGCTTCATTTTGCTTGACAGTTTTGTTTTAGGCGAGGCAAAGATACACTATTTTAGTCAAAACGGGCAAAAATCGATAAAAATGTTATAACAATTATTTATCGTCTATAAAGAAACCATCCCACCTCCCCGTTTTAACAGTCAGAAAGCGGGATAGAAATAGTTTTGCCCGGAAAATGCGGTATCCGCTACATCAGATTACTTGCCAACTCGCTCAACTGGCTGCGCTCCTTTCACCAGATTGACATGGGCAAACAAATTCTGGTCTCTCATGCGGTCTATCATATAGACAAGCCCGTTGGACTGACTGTCCAGATAGGGTTGGTCTATCTGCTGAATATCACCGGTAAACACCATTTTGTACCTTCGCCGGCACGGGTGATGATGGTCTTAATCTCATGTGGGGTCAGGTTCTGGGCTTCATCGATAATACAGTAGGTTTCGCTCAAGCTGCGCCCACGGATAAAGGCTAATGCCTCGATGACCAATTGTTCACTTTTGCATATCCTCCAAGCGTTTCACTTCAGAGGAATTGGCAGCGAACTGATGCTTGATTACATTCAAATTATCAAACAAAGGCTGCATGTAAGGAGCCACTTTCTCATTGGCATCACCGGGAAGGAATCCAAGGTCCTTATTGATAGGGCTACGATGGGACGTGCCAGAAGAATCTGCTTGTAGTCGGTAAGTTTTCCCAATGCAGCGGCCAGTGCCAGCAGGGTCTTGCCGGTTCCCGCCTTACCAGTCAGGGCAACCAGCTTGATGTTCGGGTCATTCAGCACCTCAAAGCAAAGCTCTGCTCAGCATTGCGCGGTTCAATGCCATAGTTCTTTGTCTTGTTGACCCGGCAAATCGAATGGGTAAAGGGATTATAACGTGCAAGCACACTGCTGCGGTCACTCTTCAGCACAAAGCATTCATTAGGACGAATGATGTCCTTAAAATCAAACTCGTTGATGTCCAGTCCTTCTTTGGAAGAATAAATGCGGTCTATCAGCGCAGGGTCAATACCCTCGAACACTTCATTCGACTTTTCGAATATATCCACATTGATTACCTTATCATTGATGTAGTCTTCGCACAGCAGACCGATGGAACGCGCCTTCATGCGCAGATTCACGTCTTTCGTGACAAGAATGGTTTTCATTTTAGGCTTTTGGTAGAAAGCCAGTCCACTACCGACAGAATCTGATGGTCGGGAATGCGTTCGGGAAAGGAATCACGTACCCGGGAGAGTCCACCATGCCTGCCACCACAAACAGACGGCCCAAGCCCTCTCCCAATGGCGCCCCTTTGGTGAACAGATTGTCATCGGTAATCAAATCTAGTTCACGGACGAACTCACGCGCATTGAAATTAATCTGCTCATTACCTTTCTTGAATTTGTCCAGTTCTTCAAGGACTACGATGGGAAGATAAATGTCATTCTCTTGAAAATTCTTCAAACAATTATAATCGTGAAGAATCACATTCGTATCAATCACAAAATTTTCTTAGCTCCCATACACGTTAGATTTAAATTGTTAATACCTTTGCATAAGCTTAAGATAAGCTACACTGCAAGCAATTTCAAGCAAGCTTGATTGCGTTCGGTCTGCATTATCTTTGTCGCTTTTAAAGATAACAAATTAATAGGGAGAAAGGATTGCTTCTCCGTTAAATATTATAAAAGATGGATTATCAGGACACTTTAACTTACTTATATAACAGTGTGCCCATGTTTCAGCAAGTGGGCGGCTCAGCATACAAGGAAGGATTGGAAAACACTCTGACCCTGGACGCACACTTCGAACATCCCCACCGCAGTTTCCGCAGTATTCATGTGGCCGGTACCAATGGAAAAGGTTCCTGCTCACATACACTTGCCGCCATACTGCAAGAGGCAGGATACAGGGTCGGGCTCTATACCTCGCCCCATCTGGTGGATTTCCGGGAGCGCATCCGGATTAACGGACAGCCTATACCCGAGGAATACGTCATCCGTTTTGTAGAGCAGGAACGTGGCTTCTTCGAACCCTCCATCCCTCTTTCTTTGAGCTGACCACCGCCATGGCCTTCCGCTACTTTGCCGATGAAAAGGTGGATGTAGCCGTAATCGAGGTGGACTAGGCGGACGCCTGGACTGCACCAATATCATCCGTCCGGATGTATGCATCATCACCAACATCAGTTTTGACCATACCCAATTCCTGGGGACACCTTGGCAAAATCGCAGGAGAGAAGGCAGGAATCATTAAAGCGGTATCCCCGTTGTAATCGGCGAGACCACTCCCGAAACGAAACCGGTATTTCTGGAAAAGCACAGACAACGGGTGCTCCCATCTACTTTGCCGAGGAGAATGACCGTGAAGACTATCCCGGAATAGAATACGAACTGAAAGGACTCTACCAGCAGAAAATGCCCGGACCATCCTCACCGCCCTCCCGCTACTGAAAGAAGCCGGCTACCGGCTGGACGGACAAGCAGTGCGCAGTGGCTTTGCCCGTGTGGTGGAACTGACGGGCTTGATGGGACGCTGGCAAAACTGCAGGACTCGCCCACCCTGATTTGTGACACCGGCCACAATGTGGGAGGCATCACCTACATTACAGAACAACTGAAACAGCAAACTTACCGCCAGCTACACATCATCATAGGCATGGTCAATGACAAGGATATACGGGGGTACTGGCCCTGCTGCCCCGGAAGCGACCTACTACTTCACCAAAGCCAGCGTGAAGCGGGCATTGCCCGAAAGCGAACTGCAGGAGCTTGCCGAAACAGCAGGTCTGGAAGGACATTGCTATCCTGATGTACCTGCCGCTGTGCGGGCCGCACAAGAAAAGCCTCCCGGAAGATTTCATCTTCGTGGGAGGCAGCAGTTTCATTGTTGCCGACTTGTTAGCGAACCGCGATGCACTCAATCTCTACTAAGGCGTCTTTAGGCAGCGCCTTCACTGCCACAGCCGAACGTGCCGGGCACCGTCAAAATAGTGGCATATACCTTGTTCATATCAGCGAACAAGGACATGTCTGCCAGAAAACGGTTGTCTTCACAATATTCGCCATACCCAGCCCTGCCTTCCAGGATATGCTTTATATTCTCCAAGGACTGGCGGGCTTGCGCTTCCGCACCTTCAGCCATCATTCCGGTAGCTGCGTCAATGGGCAACTGGCCTGATACAAATACCATTCCGCCAGCTTCGATAGCCTGGCTATAAGGGCCTATGGCGCCCGGTGCCTGCTGGCTGCAAATCACTTTCTTCATAATTGTCAAAGTTTGTTTTTATTAATAATCGAGTCTATTTTCTTTTGAAATAAAAAATCCGAAGTATATGCAGTATTCCGGAAATCCACGCATTTTATAAATAAAACAACGTAATTTCACTCATAACCTGTTATACCTAGACTTAACTCATTTAACACGGGGAGTTCCCCAAAACAGAGGCTCTGCTTGCGAAAGCAGAGCCTTTATTCTATCCCATCCCTTTACTTGCAATGCTTCTCAATCAAAGCATCCACATTGGTCACCCACCTTTCCTTGGCTGACACAAGCTTCCTTGTCCTTCTTCATCTGCAGCTGGGCGATACCCATCAGACGGTAGGCCTCGGCATACTTAGGGTCTTTCTCCAAGGCAGTCTTCAGCACATTCAACGCCTCTTCGTAACGTCCCACGCGAAGATTCACCACTGCCAGTTCGGCACGGTAAGTCAAATCCTCCGGATTCAGTTCGATGGCCTTCGCCATATCGTCCAGCGCACGCTGGTACTGCTTGGCCTTCAAAGCAGCCTGCTCACGGTAATAGTAGAACATGTCGTTCACTTTACCGTTCACGGCATTGTAATAGGCGTCATAATCCAGCATGGCATTACGCGCCTGGTCTGCATTCATACGGGCTTGGGCACGCTCCAGCAAGTAAGGGCGGCTTCCTCCGTATAGGGCTGGGTAAAGCGGGCCACAACTGTCCATCAGAGCCAGTACCTCTTCGGCAGGCGCCTGCATCAGTTCCTTGGTCTTGGCAGCACTGAAGAAGGTAGCCGGAGAGGCCAGAATGGTCTTATTCACTTTATCATATCTGGTAAATGCCGACGGATAGTCCTGCTTGGCAAACAGGATGTCACCCTCCAACTGGACATAAACCGGAAGCTCGTCAATGGCTATCGCTTTCCGTACCTCGTCCAAAGCCTTGTCGAGCGACCAGTCCTTATAAACTTTCTCGGGCTTGCCCAATGCATAATTATAGATTATCTTGGCCCGGTTGTAATACACATCATCTTTCTTTGCGGCAACCTCAAAGCCTTATCCATATCTGCGGCGACCTTATCCATGGAAGCATCTTCACGGGACATGAACAGATGCTGGAAGCACGGCGCAGATAACCGTCGGCACTGGCAGGATATTGTGCAATGAAATCGTTCAGAGTCTCCATATACTTCTCCGGAGACAGTTGGGAAGAAGCCATGTAGAGGAACACCAAAGCCTGCTCTTCGGTATCGGGCAATGCCTTCTTGATACCGATGCCTTTAATGACATATCTCCATAAGACAATGCGGAGATATTCTGCGACATGGCGAAATTGGCATCAATGGCATAGCAGATGGTAGCCGTGTCTTGTCCGGAGGACTTCTGCGCAAGGCCGAAGACCTGCCCGTCCACAGTCATCAGCGGACAACTCACCATCTTGTCCTTCAGACGCATATCGAGCGTATAATAGGAATAGTTGCCGGAAATCTTATCAGCTTCCTTTACTTTCCCGGCAGTGAAGGAACGGTCCTTCTGGGTGGAATAAGGCAGCAGATATACATCCGCACCGGCAGCCGGAGCCACAGCAGCCAAAGTGAGTGCCGTGACTTTCTTTCCGGGGATGCCGACACGGAACTTGACAACATCGTACATGTCATCGGCCCCATAATGGCCTCCACCGGCATCTGTGCCCCGTCCGAGCTCATCACAACGGCGCGCTGGGCACCTTTGAACAAGGTGTAGTCAGAAAGCGCAACGCCATCTTCAGTGACAAAAGCCGTTTCCAGTATTCAGTATCTTATCGTTCTGGTCGTAGGTCACCACCGAAAAACGGCACGTTTGGCTTTGTCTACCCACTTCGGGGCTTGTGCCACACTCCACTGAGCCAATAAACAGAGAGTGAGCATCAACAGCAATTTCTTTTCATATCTTAGTTGGTTCTTTGTTTTACCGCTTCATAAATCAAAATGCCGGCTGCAACGGAAACATTGAGGGACTCGATGGTTCCCAACATGGGAATCTTCACCCACTCGTCACACAACGCCAGGTTGTCATAGGACACCCCTTGTCTTCGGCACCCATAATGATGCACATCGGACCGGTATAGTCGGCTTTGGTATAGTCGTAATCGCCTTTCTCCGTGGCTGCCACGATATGGAAACCACTATTCTTGAGGAATTGCAGGGTCTCTTTCAGGCTGTGTTCGCGGCAAACGGGCAAAGTGTGCAAGGCTCCTGCCGAGGTTTTCATGGCGTCTGCGTTGACTGATACACTGTTCCGTGCAGGGATAATCACGGCATCTACCGCCGCACACTCGCAAGTACGGGCAATGGCGCCGAAATTGCGGACATCCGTGATGCCGTCAAGCATCACAAACAGAGGATTCTTGCCCTGCTCGAAAGGAAAGGTACCAAGTCCTCCGTCTTCTGGTAAGTGACTGAAGAGATGAAGGCAATCACTCCCTGGTGATTCTTACGCGTCACGCGGTTGATGCGTTCCACCGGAACGCGCTGTACCGGTATCAAAGTCCCTTTCAAGACAGCGAACAGCTCTTTTGACAAATCACTCTGAATGTCCTTCTTTACCAATATCTTGTCTATCTCTTTTCCTGCCTGAATGGCTTCTATCACGGCACGGACGCCGAAAATCATTTCACTGTTATCAACCATATATGGGTATTTACTATTTGACGATTTACTATTTACTATTTGATACTTCCAGCAATGCTCTGGCATTGTTCAGTGCGGCTTCGGTCAGCTTAGCACCACTCAGCATATGGGCTATTTCTTCCACGCGTTCATCGTCGGTCAGACGACGGATGTGACTGTTTGTTTCCGTTTCGTTGTCCTGCTTGTACACCTTGTAATGGGCGCGTCCACGGGCAGCAATCTGGGGTAGATGGGTAATGCTGATTACCTGGCGGTCCTGCTCGCCCATCTCCTGCATGATATCCGCCATGCGGTCGGCTATCTCGCCGGAGACTCCGGTATCTATTTCGTCGAATACAATGGTAGGAAGCTTGACGGCACCGGCTATCATTGCTTTGATGGAGAGCATGACGCGGGCTATTTCACCACCCGAAGCTACGGAGGAGACGCTTTGCAATGCCCCGTTCTTATTCGCGGAAAACAAGAAGTTCACAGTATCCGCCCCGTGTATGCCCGGCTCTTTGCGGGCACCTATCTCTACCTGGAAACGGACATTGGGCATGCCCAACGGAACCAGCCGCGCAGCCATCTGCTTCTCCACTTCACGGGCAGCGGCAGTACGCGCCTTGGTGAGGACGGCAGCCTGCTTTTTCACCTTATTATATAAAGCGTCGCAACGCGCTTTCAGTTCCTCGATGTGCTCGTCGGACGAAGTGATGGCTGAGAGTTTGGCGGCGTATTCATCCGTCAGCGCCAGAAGTTCACCGACAGTGGAAACGCGGTGCTTCTGTTGGAGCGTATAAATCAAGTTCAGACGTTCGTTCACTTCATCCAGACGTTCGGGGTTGAACTCTATTTCATCCTCCTTACCCGACACTTCCTGCGAAATATCCTTCAACTCGATATAAGTGCTTTCCATGCGTTCGGCAAGTTCCCCGGCAACCGGATAAACCCTCTGCAGGCCGAGCATCGTGTTCAGGCATTCCTTCAGCCCGGACAACAAGCCTCCTTCGTCCGAGTAGAGCGTCTGCCCTACCCGATAGAGTCCGGCCTTTATCTCTTCCGCATGGCTCAGCGTATCTGCCTCTTGCTCCAGCTCCTCCTGCTCACCGGCAGACAAGTGTGCCTCTTCCAACTGTTCCAGTTGGAAACGGATATAGTCTTCGTCCGACTTATCCTGATTGGCACGGGCAACAAGGGCCTCCAAATCCTGCTGTGCCTGCTTCCATGCTCCGAAGATATGCTGGTAAGCAGACAAGGCCTCTTCGTTATGCGACAAGATGTCCAGTACATTCAACTGAAATCCTTCCTTGTTCAGCAATAGGTTCTGATGCTGGGAATGCACGTCAATCAGCAGTTCTCCCAACTCCTTCATCTGAGCCAATGAAGCAGGCGTGTCATTGATGAATGCCCGGCTCTTGCCCGAAGCGGACACCTCGCGGCGCAGGATGCATTCTTCCTCGTACTCCAACTCATTCTCCTCAAAGAAAGGCTGCATACCGTAAGCGGAAATATCAAAACGGGCCTCGATAATGCACTTCGAAGCTCCTACACGAATGGCTTTCACATCGGCACGCTGTCCCAGCAGCAGACCGATGGCACCCAGAATAATGGATTTTCCAGCACCGGTCTCACCCGTTATCACCGAGAAACCGCTGCTGAAGCTGATATCGAGCTTTTCAATAAGCGCATAATTCTGTATGTAAAGCGAACGCAACATAAGGATATTGACGATTTACGATTTACTATTTACTATTTAAATCTTTCACCAGACGGTCTACGATGTCGGCAGCCACTTCGGCTTTGGACTTCAAGGGGTAGTCCGTCTTTCCCTGGTGGTCTATGATACTGATTTTATTGGTATCGCAACGAAAACCGGCTCCCTTGTCGTTCAGGGAGTTCAGCACGATGAAGTCCAGATTCTTGCGGTTGAGCTTGTCTTCCGCATTCATCTGCTCGTTATGAGTCTCAAGGGCAAAGCCTATGAGGAGGCGTTGACAGTGCTCCGCATCGTTCTTCAGATTGCCTAAGAAAGCGGCTATGTCGCGGGTAGGTTTCAAGTTCAAACTCATCTCCCCGGTCTTTTCGCGCTTGATTTTCTCATCCGCCACTTGTTCGGGGGTGTAGTCTGCCACGGCAGCCGTCAAGATGGCGGCATCGGCATGGACAAAGGCGGCGGATGCAGCCTCGAACATCTCCTGCGCCGACTCTACCGCATGGTACTGGTGCATCGGGAAGTAAGTGCCTTGCTGCACCGGACCGGCAATCAGTATCACCTTGGCCCCTCTGGCGGTACATTCATCTGCCAGGGCAAGTCCCATCTTGCCGGAAGAATAGTTGCCGATGAAGCGCACCGGGTCTATCTTCTCATAAGTAGGTCCTGCGGTTATCATCACTGTCTTGCCCACCAGGTCGCCATCTTTGGCAGCAAAGTACATTTCCAGGTGGCGGATGATATTCTCCGGCTCCTCCATACGGCCTTTCCCCACCAGATGGCTGGCGAGTTCTCCCGTAGCAGGTTCTATGATGTGGTTTCCATAAGAGCGGAGTGTATCCAGATTCTTTTGGGTGGAAGGATGGGCATACATGTCCAGGTCCATGGCAGGCGCCACAAACACCGGAGCTTTGGCGGAAAGATAGGTGGTAATCAGCATATTGTCTGCCACGCCATTCGCCATCTTGCCGATGGTGGAAGCCGTAGCCGGGGCTATCAGCATGGCATCTGCCCACAGACCGAGGTCCACATGGCTGTTCCAGGTGCCATCGCGTTGGGCAAAGAACTCACTGATAACCGGTTTGCTGGTCAAGGCAGAGAGCGTGATAGGGGTAATAAATTCTTTTCCGGCAGGCGTAATGACCACCTGCACCTCTGCACCACGCTTAATCAGTCCGCGAATAATATAGCATGCTTTATAGGCGGCAATGCTGCCCGTAATGCCCAATACTATTTTCTTCCCTTTCAGTATATTTGCCATTTATTTCTGAGTCATTTCACGCAGACGTATCTTGGTCAGCGTGGCTTTGGTATTCAGGGTAAAATCACTGTTCAGAATCCAGCTGTAATAGCCGGGGTCGCGCTTCAAGACATCGGATACCGACATGCCTTTGTACTTGCCAAAATTGAATACTTCCACACCTTTATCGTCGTAGACCATACGGCCGGCAAAGTCCACATTCTTGTTGAAGCTGGAATAGTCGGCAAGGAAAGCCACGTCATTCTGCAACTCCGGATAGCGGTCCAACTGAGACATCAGCACCTCGTAAGTGGCACGTGTATCAGCCTCTGCCGTATGGGCGTCTTCCAGATTCTTGCCGCAATAGAATTTATAGGCAGCAGACAGCGTGCGTTGCTCCATCTTGTGGAAAATGACCTGCACGTCCACAAACTTGCGGCGGCTCATGTCAATGTCCACACCGGCACGAAGGAACTCTTCCGCCAGGACGGGGATATCAAAACGGTTGGAGTTGAAGCCCGCCAAGTCGCATCCTTCAATGTCATTGGCAATGTTGCGCGCCACTTCCTTGAATGTGGGGCAGTCGGCTATATCGGCATCGTAGATGCCATGAACGGCAGATGCTTCGGCAGGAATGGGCATTTCGGGGTTGATACGCATGGTTTTGACTCCTCATTCCCGTTGGGATATACCTTGAGGTAACAAATTTCGACAATTCGGTCTGAGTTGATATTGGTACCCGTAGTCTCCAAATCAAAAGACTATCGGATTTTTCAGATTCAATTTCATTGTTTTTCGTTTTATAAGCTCTGGCTATGAGCTATAAATTATAAGTTTAACTTACAAGCCACGAGCTACAAGTACCGTGCGGCATAATTGCGCAGCCACTTGTAGCTCGTAGCTCATAATCCGATTGCTAATATTCATCAGTCATTCAGCATCATCGGCATCAGCAGCATCAGCAAGTCTTCGTTCTCTTCCTGCTCTACCGGAATAATGACACCTGCACGTGAAGGATCTGCCAGTTCGATAACGATTTCATCGGCAGAAATGTTATTCAGAATGTCAATCAGGAAAGTGGACTTGAAACCGATGCTCATCGGATTGCCCGCATATTGGCAAACCAGTGTTTCTTCGGCCGATGTAGAGAAGTCGATGTCCTGTGCGGAGATGACAATCAGATTCTCCTGCATACGGAGCTTGATAAGGCTGCTTGCCTGCGAAGAGAAGATGGACACGCGGCGCAAAGCACCGAGCAGTTGCAGGCGGTCTACCGTCACTTTATAAGGGTTGTTCTGCGGAATCACAGAGTTGTAGTTGGGATAGCGACCTTCGATAAGACGGCACACCATGCGGTAGCTTTCCAGTGTGAACACAGCGTTGCGTTCGTCGAACTCGATAGTCACCATGCCTTGCTCTTTCGGCAGCAGATTCTTCATCAGCGAAGCCGGCTTGGGCAGGATAAAGGCGGCACGTTCGTTACCTTTGGCGGCCAGTGTCTTGCAGCGCACCAGCTTATGACCGTCTGATGCCACCATCGTGATGTCCTCCGTTGTGATATCGAAATAGATACCGTTCATCACGGGACGAAGCTCGTCATCAGCCGTAGCAAACACGGCACGGTTGATACCACCCAGCAACACTTGTGCATCCATTTCCACACGTACGGCATTGTCACCCAACATGGCAGACTGCGGGAACTCGTCCGCATTCTGCCCCATCAGGCTGTATTTACCGTTCTGATACTGTACCGTGATTTCAAGGGAATCCGTATTGATTTCAAAAGTCAACGGTTGTTCGGGAATTTCCTTCAAAGCGTCCAAAGGGTTTTGGCTGTGACGGCAAAACGGCCGTCCATATCACTTTCATTCACTTCGACCGTAGTGACCATCGTCGTTTCACTGTCGGAAACAGTTGCAGACAAGGTTCCGTCTTGCAGTTCAAAGAGGAAACAATCCAAAATAGGCAACGCATTCTTCGAATTAATCACACGGCTGATAGCCTGCAAATGACTGGAGAGCGCAGTACTCGAAACGATAAATTTCATATCTTCTGTATATTTAAGTTTTTATTTTGCTAACGTCTTAGAAACCGTTTTATCTTTTCAAACTGACGGACAAAGTTAAAAAAGAATTCCCTACGACAAAGAAATAGCAAGAAAAACAGCCGAATATTCGTCTCATATTCCTAAAAAATTGTAACTTCGCCGCATCATTTAAAAAGAAAACAATGGAATTTACAGGAAAAATCATCGCTATACTCCAGCCCAGAGGCGGAGTTTCCAAGTCAGGTAACGAATGGAAATCACAAGAATATGTGATTGAAGACCATGGCCAATATCCGCGCAAAATGTGTTTTGACGTATTTGGAGCGGACAAAATCGAACAGTTCAATATTCAGATGGGCGAAGAGCTGACAGTATCTTTGATGTAGACGCACGCCAATGGCAAGACCGTTGGTTCAACAGTATTCGCGCATGGAAGGTAGAACGCGTAAGCACTGCCGCACCCGCTCCGGGCGCTCCCGTTCCACCGCCGGCTCCCACTGCCGCACCGGAATTCCTCGCAGGGGATGCAAAGGATGACCTGCCGTTCTAAGAATATGTTATAATTCACCACAGATTGCACAGATTAACACAGTTCATTCTAGAATTTTGATAATCAAGATTTTTAGCTGTTTTAATCTGTGCAATCTGTGGTGAGTGTGTATTTTGACTTTCCTCGTGCTTATTTTCCCTCAGCACTCTACAGAATGACCGATTAATCACCCTTTATAAAGCAATACGATATTCGGATAAACCACCCTTCTGTACAAGTGAATTGTACTGCAAGCATGAAATGACGGAAGAAGTTGGATTGACGGAAGAAGAAGTTCGGTATCAGACGCACATACGTTTCAGGCTGGCTCAGCATCATCTCCATATCCACCATCATCACAAAATTATATATGGGTGAAAGACTGCCTATACCCTCTTCGTACACCGGTGTTCCGTCTAACACATCTCCACTCTCCACCGCCTCAATATAGGCCGAAAGGCTCAGTGCATCGGGAGCCAGCAACAGACTACCCCGATAGAAACAGGCAAAGGTATAAAGGGCAGACTCCGTGATGCCCGTCAGTGGGTGAGCAGCGTGTTACGGGGCAACACATATTTAGGGAACTTCCTTGCTTTGGGATACAACGAATTATTTGAAACCACCTTCGGCATAAGCGGAGCGTCCTCTTCCTTGGGGTACTGTAAAGCAGAGACTGCAAGCGGCGTTCCGCTGCCAGTTCATCCTTGAGAGGGATACACATCACGGCGCAAGGCAGCTTGTCCAACGTGTCTTTAGACTGGAACAAGCAAGACATCACGCTCGCCCGCATGCTCATTCAAGTAAGCAATCCACTCGTCGCGCTGCTTGATATAGTCTGAATAGGTGGCCTTGGCATACCCTGACTGGCAGTAAAGCCAAACCAGGAATTTCTGTCAGACATTGCCCAGCGATCGTAAAGAAAGTGGAAGACGGAAGCAGAGCCCCGGAAAATCCGTCCTCTACCGGCTGCTGCACCGCAAGGCATTGATAAACGTCTGTGTGGAATCCGACCCATGGCTGATGCCGGAGCAATAAATGGCATCTTCATTGAACTTCATGTCAAACTCCGCCCAACTGCCCAGCTGCGTCTGCGAACGGATACCATCCGTAGGCTTCCCCATATCCACTCTTTCATACGCACATAGACCGTGGCAGCCACGTTACTCTGCTTGCCCGCGTACATAGTGCGGAAAGAAGGGAGGTTCATCAGGGACTTTTGCTGCGCCGCGCATCAATCACATGTTCTATCAAACGCTTCTGGAAACTTACAACCAGAAAATCGGGAGTGAAGTAGGCAGCCAGGAAACGACCGTCTGCCATGGGATAGATACGTATCTCCTCTCCCTTGTAATCGAAATACTTGGAAGGAAACGAACTGGAGCAGTACTTCTCCACAAAAGATTCCACCAACTCATAATCACCCGAACCCAAACTGCAATACAATACTTGGTTCATCGGTGTATCCGGCTCGTGAAAGCTAATCAGCATCTTGTTCATCTGTTTACTCAGTCCATGCGGAGTATCCTCCACCAAAGTATACAAATACTTCTTCAAGTAAACAAAAAGCTCCGATACGTATAGAAAATGATTGTCTTTGCTGCAATTCAGTTCATTGATATCCTCCACGAGGTCTGCCATACGGTCGGTTTCGAGTATGGCTGTGGCATCTTGCGGCACCAAAGTATAAAGATTGAAATCCTGCCGGTTCTCCACCGAATTCAACCGCAGGAAAGAATACACACCAAAACCGGTACATAGCAGCACTATGGACACAACGACAGCTATCTGTATGAGGAGTCGGAGTTTCATGGCATTTATTCATCAACTTTTGGCAAAAATAGCATTTTCTACTAATAAAACAAAACAAATGTTTCAAAAGTTTAGAAATCTATTTCAAGTCCATCGTAGGCAAGTGTACATGGGGTGGCAGCTGCTTTCGATATCGGCATGAAGCCCTGCATGATGGCTCATATGGATGAAATAGGTCTCTTTGGCACCAATACGTCCGGCAGCCTCCAACGCCTCCGAAATACTCTGGTGCGTAGGATGCGGCTTTGGCCGTAAAGCATTCATTACCAAAACATCCAAGCCCTTCAATTGTTCATAAGATTCCTCAGGCATCATGTGCATATCCGTGATATATCCCAGCCGGCCGCCAATGCGGTAGCCCAGGATGGGAAGCCTGCCGTGCATCACCCGTAAAGGCAGCACTTCCGTCCGGTTGATGTGGAACACCTGCCCCGCCTCCACTTCCTGCAGATAGATACGCGGAACTCCCGGATATACCTTATCGACAAAGCAGTAAGGCATCCTTGCCCGCAGATGGGCAGCAGTGTAGGCATCGGAATAGATAGGAATATCGGCAAAACGACCGAACGGGCGCAAATCATCCAGACCACCCACATGGTCATAGTGTTCGTGTGTCACCAGTACGCCGTCTATCTTCTCAAAGAAGAAGCACGCAGCATCTGTTCCCTGAAGTCAGGACCACAATCTATCAATATCACCGCATCATCCGTATGCAGCAGGGATGACGCACGCAAGCGGTTGTCCCGCGGGTCAGTGGAAGTGCAGACCGGACAAGTACAGCCTATCTCAGGCACACCGGTCGAAGTTCCACTTCCTAATATTCTGAGTTTTCCCATTGACTAAATCAAATAAATTTCTAAAATTAGGTTATATACAACAATGTTTGGGTGTGTCAAAACTCTCTTACTATTTTATCAAACAAACTTCCGGGTGAATATCAATGCCGAATTTCTCGCGGACAGAAGCCCGCACGGCATCCGAAAGAGCGACAATATCCGCTCCCGTGGCACCACCCGAGTTCACCAGCACCAACGCCTGCCGGCCGTGCACCGCAGCAGGCCCCAGCGCCTTGCCTTTCCAGCCACACCGGTCTATCATCCAGGCAGCCGGTATCTTTACCCGACCGGCATCCACATCATAGTGGGGCATGTCGGATATTCCCGTTGCAAAGACTCGAACTGCCGACGCGGCACGATGGGGTTCATAAAAAAACTACCCGCATTGCCCAGCACCTTCGGGTCGGGCAACTTGCTTTGACGGATGTCTATAATCACGCGGCGCAAAATTTCCAGATTCAGCACCGGATATTTCTCCAGCTCCTGCCGGATAGTACCGTAATCCAATGTATAATGTTCCCGTTTACCCAGGCAGAAGTTCACGTAAGTCACAAACACGGTCTTCATCTCCGGTTGCTTAAACAAGCTCTTTCTGTAGGAGTAGCCGCATTCGTCCACCCCGTAGATACGCTTCTCCCTTGCCATGTTTATGGTTTCCACGGATGTTATCAGGTCCTTTACTTCCACACCATAGGCACCGATATTCTGTACTGCGCTCGCCCCCACCTCACCCGGTATCAGCGAAAGGTTCTCGGCACCATACCAATGCCGCTCCACACAGTAGGCCACAAAATCGTCCCATACCACACCGGCGCCCACACGCACCGACACGTGCTCCTCATCCTCTGACGTCACCTCCAGGCCACCGATACGTGAATGCAGCACCGTGCCTTCATAATCCTTAATAAAGAGCAGGTTGCTCCCTCCACCGATATGCAGCCAGGGCGCAACGACCTGTCCTGCTGCAATCAGCTCCCGCAGTTCATCCTCCGAACCGTATTCCAGAAATCTTGCAGCAGTAACATCAATTCCAAATGTATTGGGTATCTTCTTCAAACCTTTCCTCCTTTATTTAAATGCTCGTGTCTTCATATTTGTACAGCTCCCATCCTTTACTGCGTTTGCGGAAATAGAAGATATTGGAGTATCCGTTGCCTATACCATTTACCTTCAGTATTTTGGTATCCGACAAGTCCTCATTCTTCTGTCCGTAATTGATATTAGACAATCTGTCGGTAGGCATTACCGGACGAAAGGCATACCACTGGTCCACATCCAAAGTAGTTTCCAGAATAGAAAACTCGTCATCAGGGTCTATGGTGATGAATTGTAGCGGATGCCTGATATGCTTGCTCTGATAGACACTGTCCGTCACAAAACGGGTATAGAATTCCACGAAGTCCTCATTTTCACCTTTCTCCATCTCGCGCAGGTTAATGGCCTCGAGCATCCACATTCCCCGCTTCCGTTCAAAATAATAACGCTTCACCATACGCGTTTTCAAGAAAATCCACTCCACTTGCACCGATGTCAGCGTAGTATCGCCCACCATGTCCATATCCTCTTCCTTATCAAAAAGCAAGGTGTAATAGTTCTGCTTGGTAAACAGATAATCATGCTTCCAAAACTCTTCCTCTATCTTTGACGGCGTGTCACGATTGTAATAGGGCAAAGGGAATACCGTCCTCTGCCTTTGCAGGGCATCATCCGAAGCATAATTGAAGATAAAATCATCAAACAGCTCGTCTGCCTCCATCGGCTTCGGTTCTTCCTTCACTTCTGCTTCCAGCAGCGTATCGGCCTTGTGACCGGCCGAATCCACCATTTCCGTAATGGTAGCAAGGGATCCATTTTCGCCTTTTGTTTCCGCACGAAATCAAAAGGTGAACAACAAAAATCCCAATAAAAGTTTTTCATTCTTTACGGACCGCTTACGGTCACTTGTTTAATTTAGCTCTTAATTTCTCAAGCATGTCTACGGTCATGGACTCCAGGTCGTACTGCGGCATCCAGTCCCATTCCTCGCGTGCACAAGAGTCATCCAGAGAGTCGGGCCAGCTGTCGGCAATGGCCTGCTTCAGCGGATCAATCTCGTATGCCATCTCAAAATCAGGCATATGCTTCTTAATTTCCTGATAAATCTGTTCCGGGTCAAAACTCATGGAGGCGATGTTGAAAGCGTTGCGGTGCTTCAGCCTTGCCGGTGCCGCTTCCATCAGCGAGATGGCCGCGTTCAGTGCGTCGGGCATATACATCATATCCATATACGTGCCGGCCTTCACCGGACATACGAATTTTCTCCCTTCACGGCAGAGTAGAAAATATCCACCGCATAGTCCGTAGTGCCGCCACCCGGAGGTCACGTTCGAAATGATTCCCGGAAAACGTACCGAGCGTGTATCCACACCATATTTTGTATAGTAATAGTCACTCAACAATTCAGTCGTCACTTTTGTCACCCCATACATGGTACGCGGACGCTGGATAGTGTCCTGCGGTGTCTTCACATGAGGCGTAGCTTCGCCGAACGAACCGATGGAACTCGGAGTAAACACGGCACAATTGTACTCACGTGCCACTTCCAGTACATTCCACAACCCGTCGATACCGATTTTCCAAGCCATGGCCGGACGGCTTTCGGCAACTACCGAGAGCAAGGCAGCCAGGTTGTAGATAGTATCAATCTTGAACTGACGTGCCACCACCTCGATGGACTGACGGTCTGTCACGTCGGCAATGGCCGAAGGGCCGGATGCTTTCAATTCTCCCTTGGGCATAGCACTCGAATGTATCCTGCCACAACATGGTCATCGCCATAACGTTTGCGCAACTCCAGCGTGAGTTCCGACCCAATCTGTCCGGTAGCTCCAATTACCAAAATATTCTTCATACGAGTTATTTATAAGGTTTCGTTATTATATATGGTGCAAATATACATACTTTTTTTTCATATTTCTGCCATATTGATATTGTTTATTCCAAGAAAAATGATGTTCTTTGTGGGAAATGTAATGACAACGTATTACCTAAAAAATAAAATGCTATGTACGGTAAAATGAAAGACCATCTCAGCAAGACACTTGCTGAAATAAAAGAAGCCGGACTCTACAAGGAAGAGCGACTGATTGAGAGTGCACAACAAGCTGCCATCAGCGTAAAAGGCAAAGAGGTGCTGAACTTCTGTGCCAACAATTACCTGGGACTGTCCAACCACCCGCGGCTGATTGCCGCCGCCCAGCAGATTATGGAACGCCGCGGATACGGCATGTCGTCCGTACGCTTCATCTGCGGAACACAGGACATCCACAAGGAGCTGGAAGCAGCCATCTCCGACTACTTCAAGACTGAAGACACCATTCTCTACGCCGCTTGTTTCGACGCCAATGGCGGTGTGTTCGAGCCCCTCTTCACCGAGGAAGACGCCATCATCTCGGACTCCCTGAACCATGCTTCCATCATTGACGGCGTACGCCTCTGCAAAGCCAAACGCTATCGCTACGCCAATGCCGACATGGCCGACCTGGAAAGATGCCTGCAGGAAGCCCAGGCACAGCGTTTCCGTATCGTGGTTACAGACGGGGTATTTTCCATGGACGGCAACGTTGCCCCGATGGACCGGATTTGCGACCTTGCCGAGAAATACGACGCGCTGGTCATGGTGGACGAATCACACTCCGCCGGCGTGGTAGGCCCTACGGGACACGGCGTAAGCGAACAATACGGCACCTACGGACGCGTGGACATCTATACCGGAACCTTGGGCAAAGCCTTTGGCGGCGCTTTGGGAGGATTCACTACCGGACGCAAGGAAATCATCGACCTGCTGCGCCAACGCAGCCGTCCGTACCTCTTCTCCAACTCATTGGCTCCGGGCATCATCGGCGCCAGCCTCGAGGTATTCAAGATGCTCAAAGAGAGCAATGCCCTGCATGACAAACTGCTGGAAAACGTGAACTACTTCCGCGACAAGATGACCGCCGCCGGTTTCGACATCAAGCCGACACAAAGCGCCATCTGCGCCGTCATGCTGTATGATGCCAAACTCTCCCAGATTTATGCCACCCGCATGCAGGAAGAAGGCATCTACGTCACCGGCTTCTACTACCCCGTAGTGCCCAAAGACCAGGCACGCATCCGCGTACAAATCTCTGCCGGACACGAAAAGGAGCATCTGGACAAATGTATCGCTGCATTTATTAAGGTGGGGAAAGAGCTGGGAGTGCTGAAATGAGTGATGAGTTATAAGTTATTTGCTTGTGCTTTCCCTTGCGGATATAAGCCCTTCATCAACAAATAACTCACAACTTATAACTCATAACTAAAAAAAATCCCGCGACTAAAATTAGCCGCGGGATTTTTTTTAGTTTCTCTCTTATCTACGTTCTCCCAGTTTTGAGTCAACGAAGAAGATTCCGGCATCACCGGCTTTCTTTATCATATCTACAATGCCGTCGGCAGTAGCTTCTTCTTCTACCTGCTCGCGCACGAATCCCCAAAGGAAGTCTTGTGTAGCCTTATCTTTTTCGGCAGAGGCAACATCTACCAATTCATCAATCATTTTGGAAACACGGCGTTCGTGCTGGGCTACCTGCTCGAACACTTCCAGTGGAGTACCGAAGTCATTGGGAACAACATCAATCTTGTCCAGTTTGGCCTTACCGCCACGCTTGATGATATAAGAAGCCATTTCACAAGCATGAGCTTTTTCTTCAGAAGCCTGCTTCTTCAACCAGGAAGCCATGCCGTTATAACCTTCTTTCTCCATATAGAAAGACATTGCCAGATAAAGGTTGGAAGACCACATCTCAGCCGTAATCTGCTCATTAATTGCATTCTGTAATTTTTCTGTAATCATAATCGTATTTATTTAAATTGAAATCATTACAAAAGTAACAAGAAACCTTAAAAGTTGTTCACGCAATAACATTTTTTATATAAAAACAGAAGCCTTGGTATAATAAATGCTTCGCCATTCATGCAACGCATCTCCAGCCTCTCTATACCAGCTCGTCCGACGTATATCCTTGAGGCAGCTCACGGCAGTTATAGCCCGAAGCCATAATTTCGCCATAAGCCCCTGCCGAACGGAGGGCGATAAGGTCGCCACGCTTCACCCCATTCAAATCAATAGCCTTACCGAATACATCAGAAGACTCGCAGATGGGCCCTACGACATCATAAGCCTGAACCGGCGCATCCGAAGTGATATTCTCTATCTTATGGAACGCTTGGTAGAGTGCCGGACGAATCAAATCCGTCATGCCGGCATCCAGAATGGCAAACTGCTTGTTGGTGCCCTGCTTCACATAAAGCACCTGCGAAATCAATGAACCGCATTGTCCCACTACCGCACGTCCCAGCTCGAAGTGGAGCGTCTGGTGGGGACGGAGTTTCAGATGGCTGTTGTAAGTCTCGAAGTAGCTTTTGAAGTCGGGTATCGGCTGACGGTTGGGGTGACCGTAGTCAATGCCGAGTCCGCCCCCCACATTGACGTGCTCGATGCGGATATGGCGAGCTTCCAGCTTATCCTGCAATTCGTTGACGCGGTTACACAAAGCCACGAAATCGCCCATATCCAATATTTGGGAACCGATGTGGAAATGCAGTCCGATGAATCTCAGGTTCTTCATATTCTGCGCAATGTCTATCACATGGTCCATATCCTGCATGCTGATACCAAACTTGTTTTCGGCCAGCCCAGTGGTAATATTGGCATGGGTATGGGCACCTACATTGGGATTGATACGGAAAGCCACATTGGCCACCTTACCTTTAGCGGCAGCCAGCTCGTTGATAATCTCCAGCTCGGGGACAGACTCCACATTAAAGCAGAAAATGTCATAATCCAGCCCCAGATTGATTTCCCAATCAGCCTTGCCCACCCCTGCAAAAACAATCTTGCCAGTGGGAAAACCTGCCTTGATGGCTGCACGGATTTCACCGCCACTTACACAGTCGGCACCCAAGCCGTTCTCGCGGATAATGGCAAGCACCTTGGGATTGGCATTGGCCTTCACAGCATAATGCACCGAATAGTTGCCATATCGGGCAGCTTCCGTACGGATGCACGAAAGTGTGTCGCGCAAGACCTTTGTGTCGTAGTAATAGAAGGGAGTACGCAATTCGCGGAATTTATGGATAGGGAATGTTCCTTTCATATAATAATCGTAATCTTTGTTTAGTTTAAAAAAAGGAAGATGAAAGAGGTGTCTACAAATAATTTTTCAGACGCAGATGACGCAGATTACACAAATAGGAAGCAAAAAGAATCTGCGTCATCTGTGTAATCTGCGTCTGAAAAATATCAAGAGTTATTCCTCATTGAACAGCGCATCACTGAGTGACTGCAACGCTGCCTTCTTGTCGCACTCGCGGATGAGGAAAGAAATATTATAGTTGCTACCACCGAAAGAAATCATACGTACCGGTATGTCGCGCATGGCATCCAATGCCTTGGCTTCGAAACCGACGTTTTCCCATTCGAGGTCGCCCACCACGCAGATGATGCACATGTCCTTGTCCACCGTCACTGTGCCATACTTCTTCAAGTCATCCAGAATTTCATTGAGATGCTTCACATTATCGATAGATACGGACACACCCACTTCTGAAGTACAAATCATATCGATGGAAGTCTGGTAGCTCTCGAATATCTCGAAAACCTTACGCAAGAATCCGTGAGCAAGCAACATGCGGCTGGATTTTATCTTGATGGCCGTAATGTTGTCCTTGGCAGCCACCGCCTTAATCTTACCCTTCTCCGTATCATTGGAAATCAGCGTACCCGGAGCAGTGGGGTCCATCGTATTGAGCAGACGGACGGGGATATTGGCATACTTGGCAGGCTGGATGCAGGTAGGGTGCAGAATCTTGGCACCGAAGTATGCCAGCTCGGCGGCCTCTTCGAAATGCAGATGACGCACCGGCGCAGTCTTGTCCACAATACGGGGGTCGTTGTTGTGCATGCCGTCGATATCCGTCCAAATCTGGATTTCGGAAGCGTTGATGGCAGCACCAATCAGCGAAGCCGTATAGTCGCTTCCGCCACGCTGCAGATTGTCTATCTCGCCGTAGGCGTTGCGGCAGATGTACCCCTGAGTGATATAAATCTCAGCATCCGGATGCAGTTCCAGCTGAACCTGGAGCTTGTCCTTGATATAGACCGGATCGGGCTCGGCATTCTTGTCCGTACGCATGTATTCTAAAGCCGGAAGCAACACAGACTTCACGCCGCATTCCTGCAGATAGTAGTTCATCATGGCGGTGGAAATCAACTCGCCCTGAGCCAACACCACTTTCTCCTCAAACAGAGTGAAGAGGTCTTTGGTATAAGAACGGATATAGTCAAAATGTGATTTGATGAGTTCCAGGCCTTTCTGTTTATACTCCGGAGTAGCAAAGAGTTCATCAATGTGCTGGCGATATTTACTTTCCAGCTTGTTGATAATCTCGTTGGCACCTTCCGGATTCTTCTTGTACAGATAGTCCGAAATCTCAACCAATGTGTTTGTGGTACCCGACATGGCAGAGAGAACCACAATCTTACGTTCACCATCGGTAATCAATTTGGCCACTTCCTTCATTCGCTGAGCCGAACCTACTGAAGTACCTCCAAACTTTAAAACTTTCATTTTCGTTCCTGTATTAATTAGTTTATAGTTACAAGCTACGAGCTACAAGTAGGCAGCTGCGGAGCTTTATCGTTAATTTCTGTTCTTTATAAGAATCAGTAGTTAGAGATAACTACTTAACTACTAATCATTGGTTATTGCAGGGGCGTATTCTGCTGTAACATCAGTCATCAGATGGTCTGCGCACCGGTACACCTTGCCGGGAAACTCTCGCAGCAGCTGCAGGTTGTGCGTGGTCATCACCACCAGTGCGCCGGCTTCACTGATGCCGTGCAGAAGTTCTGCAATGGCATGTCCGGTTTCCGAATCCAGGTTTCCGGTAGGCTCATCCGCAAGGATTATCTCCGGAGAGTTGAGCACTGCACGCGCAATCACAATGCGCTGTTGCTCACCACCCGACAGTTCATTAGGCAGCTTATATCCTTTGTTGCTCATCCCCACCAGGTTCAACACCTCTTCTATTTTGTCCTTAATCTCCCCTTTGCTCTTCCAACCGGTAGCACGGAGAACAAATTCAAGGTTATCGTACACCGTACGGTCTGTCAGCAACTGGAAGTCCTGGAATACGATTCCCAGCTTACGGCGCAACTGCGGGATGTGCTTACGCTTAATATGGAGCATGTCATACCCCAATACTTCAGCCTCGCCCGATGCAATATCCAGTTCGCCATAGAAAGTCTTGAGCAGGCTCGTCTTGCCGGAGCCCACTTTTACCTACCAGGTACACGAACTCCCCTTTGTGAAGTTCCAAATTCACATCGTTCAGTACGCACAACTCCTGCTGGTGTATCTCTACGTCCGTATATCTTATCAGCGCCTCGCCCACCCCATTTTAATTATTAATTTTAATTACTTAATGTTTCTTCCACGTCGCACTGTGACGTTCCTCCAATTCACGCGCAAGGTCTTCAATGCGGTATCCTTTGGATGTGAGCAGCACGATGAGGTGATACAACAAATCAGCTCCTTCATAAATCAGGCGTTCGTCCGTACCGTTGCAAGCCTCAATGACGGTTTCCACAGCCTCTTCGCCTACCTTCTGTGCCATTTTGTTGATACCGGACTGGAAAAGACTGGTCGTATAGGAACCTTCGGGCATTTCATCATAACGCTTACAGATGAAATCCTGAAGAAGCTTTAGAAACATAACCGGCTGTTCGTTCTTCTCACCCCAGCAAGTATCTGTACCGGTATGGCAAACCGGGCCTACGGGATGTACCTGCACCAGTAACGTATCCCGGTCACAGTCTTCCTTTATGGAAACCACATTCAGGAAGTTGCCACTCTCGCCTTTCGTCCAAAGACGGTTCTTGGTACGGCTGAAGAAAGTCACCTTTCCAGTTTCCACCGTCTTGTCATAAGCCTCCTTGTTCATGAAGCCAAGCATCAGCACCTTAGCGGTATCTGCATCTTGTATAATCGCCGGAACGAGTCCGTTCATCTTGTCAAAATCCATTCTATTTACGATTTAGCTATTTACTATTTACGATTGATATTACTTTTAAGTGACTGGAGACTTATGATTTGCTTGAGTAATCCCAATCGTAAATCGTAAATCGTCCAATCGTAAACTCACCTTCATCTTCTCATCGCAATTCCTTGGGCACAAAGATACGATTTTAATTCGGGAATTTTGATTTCTCCGAAATGAAAACACTGGCTGCCAGGGCAGCATCTGCTTTTCCTGCAAAAGACGTCACGAAAATGTTCTTTGGCACCTGCCCTCCCGATGCAATGATGGGGATGGACAATCCGTCGGCAAGGCTGGAAAGCGCTTCATTGGCATAACCGGTCTTGACACCGTCGTGATTCATGCTGGTGAACAATATCTCGCCCGCACCACGTTCCTGGGCTTCTTTGTCCACGCAAACAGTTCCTTATCCGTTTCCACACGACCACCGTTCAAGTAGCATCGCCATCCCTTCTCTGTCTGTTTGGCATCAACTGCCAGTACACAAACCTGAGAACCGAAGTTCTTCGCAATCTCGTCTATCAATCCGGGACGGCGGATAGCTGAGGAATTGATGGAGATTTTATCGGCACCTGCATTCAGTAGCCTATCCACGTCACCCAGTTCATGAATGCCTCCACCTACAGTAAAGGAATGCTGATATTCGCAGCTATGCGTTTCACCAATTCAGTGAAAGTCTTACGGCCTTCAAAACTGGCTGTGATGTCGAGAAAACCAGTTCGTCGGCACCCTGCTCACTATAAGCACGCGCCAGTTCTACCGGGTCGCCGGCCTGGCGGAGGTTCACGAAATTGGTACCTTTCACTGTCTGCCCATCTTTAATGTCGAGGCAAGAAATGATTCTTTTGCTAACACGGCGGTTTGAGTTATAAGTTATGAGTTATAAGTGATTAATTTTCACCTTTCAACTAACAAAATTTTCCAGTTCTTTGAAGGTGATGCGGCCTTCGTACAGAGCCTTACCGAAAATAACGGCAGGTATGCCGACAACTTCAAATGGCGTATATCATCGGCACAGCTTACGCCTCCACTTGCTATCAGATAGAGTTCAGGATGGTGCTCCAGTATCTCCTTATACAACGCTATCGATGGTCCTTGCAGCATTCCGTCACAACTGATATCAGTACAGATAACCTTACGGACCCCCTCTACATAGTCTTTCAAGAACGGAAACAGTTCGCAGCCACTCTCATCCTTCCAACCATTGACGGCTATTTTATGCTCTTTCACATCAGCGCCAAGAATAATTTTCGGAACCATACATTTGAAGCCATTTGCAGAACAATTCGGGATTCTTCACAGCAATGCTGCCACCGGTCACCATCTGCGCACCGTTCTCAAAGCTATCACCAAATCTTCATCACTCTTCACCCCACCTCCAAAATCAATAATAAGAGACGTACGCACAGCTATCTGTTCCAACGTACGGTAGTTTACCACATGATGGGAAGCCGCACCGTCCAAATCGACCACATGAAGTCTGCGGATACCATGAGCCTCCAGCTCCAGGGCCACTTCCACGGGATTTTCGTTGTACACCTTCTTGCTGTCATAATCGCCTTGGGAAAGGCGTACACATTTTCCGTCAATAATGTCAATAGCGGGAATCAGTTCTATCATTTTATTTACGATTTGACGATTTACAGTTCCAGGAAATTCCGCAAAATACGCTCTCCCACACTTCCACTCTTTTCCGGATGGAACTGTGTGGCGTAGTAATTGCCTTTATGCAAAGCGGCACTGAACGGATGAATGTAATCCGTCACGGCTGCCGTACAATCATTGACTGGCACATAGAAACTATGTACGAAATAAACAAACTCTTCTTTAGTAAAGCCTTTAAAAGTCCGCTATTCGTCCGGGCAATGGTATTCCATCCCATATGAGGTACTTTATCCTCGTGCCTCTGCGAAATGAAACGTTTCACATCAGTATCAAAATACCCAGGCAATCCACCCCCTCTTCAGAGTGGCGGCACATCAACTGCATGCCCAGGCAAATGCCCAATACCGGCTGGCGTAACTCCTTTATCAGCCTATCCATACCACCGGCACGCAAAAGTCCATAGTGGTTTCCGCCTCTCCCACACCGGGAAGATAACCTTATCGGCAGCACGTAGCACAGCCTCATCCGCCGTAATCACTGCCTCTACTCCCAGACGCTTCAAAGCATAATCCACCGAACGGATATTGCCTGCATTATATTTGACAACTGCAACTTTCATTTTTAATTGAGAATTGACCATTGAAAGGTAATAATTGAAAGGTAATGACAAGTTCCCCACCATCAACTATCAATTATCAACTATCAACTAATTAAATATTACCGTTTTGTTCTTATATGCCAACACCTTGCGTTCAATATGCTTCTGAACAGCACGAGAAAGCACAATCTTTTCCAAGTCCTTACCCTTGTTCACCAAATCCTGCACAGTGTCCTTGTGTGTAATACGCACCACATCCTGCTCTATGATGGGACCGGCATCCAATTCTGTGGTAACATAGTGGCTGGTAGCTCCAATAATCTTCACTCCACGTTCAAACGCAGCATGATAGGGCTTCGCTCCCACAAATGCCGGAAGGAAAGAGTGATGGATATTGATTATCCTATTGGGATAAGCGTTTATCATTTGCTCGGAAATGACCTGCATGTAGCGCGCCAGCACTATGAAAGTTATCTTATGCTTTGCCAGTAACTCCATTTCCTTCTTCTCTTGTTCCTCCTTTGTCTCTTTGGTAATGGGGAAAAGATGGAAAGGAATACCGAAACGCTCGGCCACGTGCTGCAAATCGGGATGATTGCTTATAATAAGAGGTATCTCCACATTCCACTCACCAGCGGTGTAACGCGCCAACAAGTCGAACAAGCAATGGGACATCTTTGAAACAAAGATAGCCATACGCGGTTTTGTATCGGAGAAATAGAGACGGAAATTCATCTCATATTTCTGTGCATACAAAGTGGCAAAATAATCCTCAATCTTTTCCTGAGGCACCAGAAAATCTTTCAATTCCCATTCAATACGCATAAAAAAGATATTCTCTACATGGTCTACATACTGATCCAGATAGATAATATTACCTTTATTCACCGTTATAAAGTCTGTTACTTCTGCCAATATGCCTGGTTTGTCAGGGCAGTGCAGCAACAGTTTGGCTGTTTTCATCATCCTAAAATGTTTTTTATCATTTTTCAAATTACAACATTCTCGTTTTGAGTCCGCAAAAATAACGATTTATTGCAAAACAACGAACTTTTCGAGCAAGAAGTTTAAAACAAGCTCCGAAATGTTTCGTTTTCTCCAGGAAAGGTTTTCATATCAAGAATAAAACAGTGCATAAACGTATTTCTAAACAGTTGTTAAATTTACTTTTCTCTTATTTTTCCAATCTTCTCAATATGAGGATATAAAGCAAATACAGCACAAAACGCTTGGAAAAAAGTTCGCCATAGCTATTGCAGATATCAAAGAAATGCCTACCTTTGCAACCGCAATCAAGAGAGATAGCAACGAAAGAATGAAATAATGGTGCGTTAGTTCAGTTGGTTAGAATACATGCCTGTCACGCATGGGGTCACGGGTTCGAGTCCCGTACGCACCGCAATAAATATTGAAAATCAATATTCTATTACAAATAGAACACCCACTTTTACACCCTAATAATGTAAAAGTGGGTGTTCTATTTATAAAATATAATATGGATACAAAAAAATTGTAGGAGAAACACTAGTTTTCTCCTACTCTCATATTTTATCCAATCAAATCTTGTAACCAAAGGTGAAAACTGTCTACTTCTACATAGTCTTCTCCAACCATATCTATATAATTTATGGCATAAGATAAATCAACTTCGTAACCATAAAATTCACTTAAATCACATATTAATTCTTCAGGTGTCATTGTTGTTTAACGAATTTGAACTGCTAAATATATAAATTCAGTAATTAACTCTAAATCTGATAGAATAAATATCCACAAGTCATAATTTACTTTTTATTGTATCTATTACAATAGAAGAAACCTTTAAACCTAATTCATCGAAGAAACCCTTAATACTACTTTTGGTATACTTTTTTACACCTAGTTCATCCATTGATTGTTTATATTGAATAGCCCATTTATCAATGCTTTCAATTTCCAATTTTTTAAAGCGATTAATAATTTCATTTTTAACATAATCATCAGCTATATTTATTTTGTCTTGAACCTTTTGAGGTAATTGATATCTATAATAGGCAATCCCAATATGTCCAAAAAAGCTATCACGTGCTTTAGGATATATTTTTCTGTCAAATCCTTTTTGTAGCAAAGGAAAATGTTCCCATATATAATTGAACATTACACTATTCATTTCTTCTTGTGTGTATTTCTTTAAGATAGGAATGGATTTATGGAATTCAATTTCTCTATCTCGCCACATTTTATTTCTCTCTTTTTCATTCTCCTTTATTGCTTCTTTTTCTTCTTCTGTTAAGTCTTCATCAAAATACCCATAATTTTCTTCTTCTACTTCATCATCTTCGTCTTCATCAAGTCCATCCATTTTAATTCTGATAACACTATCTTTCATCCTGTTTTTTAGACATGCCGCTAATAAACGGGTATCTACAGGTAAAGTTTCATCATTTTGTATATTTTCAAGATGTACCTTTAATGCACCTGATTCACCATTAAGAAGTTCAGAAACAATGTTTTCAGGTATAGTTAAATCTTTGATATACGATAACTCAACCGGAGATATATTTAATATCTCTATTAATTTAAATTTGGCTTCAATATTAGTTTTCATAATAATAAAATTTATTTAAATGTACGTTTGTACTTTTTCGAATACAACCTTTAAGTCATTTGTTTTATTTCGAATAATTCTTTTCTTTTTATTATATTCAAAATCGTTATAAGAAATAACAACGAGACTAATACCATGTTGAGGTAAGACAACTTTTCTACGTTCGTCATATAGTTTTCGTTGTTCTTTACGAGTAATTCCACTTATAGTTTTTTTTCTATCGAAAAAAGCAACATCCTCGGTATGTTGTTTTTCATTATATTCAATAACTAAATTCTTAGATTCATAATAAGCGTCTACACGTAATTTTCTCCCGCGTTTCCCGTTTATAGAATCCCCCCTTAGAAAATCAAAACAATGTTGTCTTAAAGCTTTTGTCCCTAATATTTCATCACATAAATCAATTACATAAATTTCATCTTTAATTTTATGCTTTGTGATGATTGGTTTATTAATCATGTTAATACAATGGTTTGATATACTTGACAAATATATAAAATTTCATTTATATTTTCGCATAAATTATATTCGATAAGCAAATAAATTTATATTTTTAATCCTCGCATAGGTTTGTTTTCCTCCTTTTGGGTGTGGCTTACACCCAGCTTTTCTTTGAGCTCTTTAAATTTCATCTTGAACCATTCAAGTATAGGCATTCCGTCAATACACAGCCTAAATTTCCCTTTCTCCTGCGGATTTCTCTCTATGGTTGCCGTTGAGTTGGAAAATCCAGTGTAAGCTGCCCCCTAAAACCAAGCGATTCTGCCCCCTTAAAACATTCAACAATGCCCCCTTAAAAAGTCTTGACCGATGGGGTTATTATTATTTTAGTTTATTTCCCTCTGTATGCAGCCATTTTACGGACACTTTCTCCTGTCAGCTCAATCCGGTGCGCCGTATGTATAATACGATCCATAATGGCATCTGCTACTGTAGGGTCTCCGATTGCATCATACCAATTGTCCGTTGGCAGTTGCGAGGTGATGATGATGGACTTGCGCCCATGTCGGTCCTCTATTATATCGAGCAGGATGGGTCGTTCCTTGGCATCAAGGTTCACAAGGAAGAGGTCATCCAATATGAGCAGCGTGCTCCGTTCGATTCTCTTGAGTTCCGATTCCAGTGTGCCTTTTACTTTTGCCACCTTAAGCGTACCCATAAGTTTCGGTGCATTGGCATAATAAGTGCGTATGCCTTTCTTACAGGCTTCGTAACCTATTGCTGTGGCAAGGAAACTCTTTCCCGGTTCTGGATGATCCTGTGATGAAGAGGTTCTGTCCCTTGCGGATGAACTCCAGCGATGCAAGCCGCTCCATCTGATTGCGGTCAAGGCCACGCGGGATTAGTCTATCTGTTCAAGACATGTCTTGTAGCGGAACTCCGCCTCCGCGTATAAGGCGTTGGATGGCTGCATTCGCGGTAGTCCCATTCCTTGGCAAGTAGCATATGCAGGAAAGAGTCGATTGTCATTGTTTCTGCCATAGTGGAGGTTAGGCTTTCAGTGAAGGCGGCGGCCATGCCGTGCAGCTTCATACGGTTCATCAGTTCGATTGTCAACGTGTTGCGGTCTTTTTCGACAGCTATCGGTGCGGTAAGATTATTTGTTTCCATTGTTGTCTCTATTTAAATGTTCTGATTTTGCGAAGTAGGCTGCTTTGCGGATGTTTTCTGTGGGTGGATGTTACAGGGACTTCATCCTCCATGTCGTCTTTTGACAGGAAGTATGCATCATCCCCCATGTTCAAGGATTTGCCTTATTTCCTGATATTCGTATTGGAGCAGTTGTGTGGGGCATGCGCTTGCCGTCCCAACCGTTCTAGGCCGAAAGTCTTCTCCAACGCCATGATGCCTCTGCATGAACGGAATGCCGCAGGAGGATACTTTTTGAGTTCCGCAACCTTGCGCAGATACAGCAGCAGGACGTTATCTGTCTGGCCGGCCCGTTCGTAAATCTGTTCCAGATCCTTTTCATAACTTCCATGACGTCCGGGCAGTCCGTGGGCATCCTTGGTCGTATAGGAGTATGGCGTGTCATCGCGCTGGTGTGTGGTCACCAGACGCAGGCCATGATATATTTCCAGCGTGTCCGCATCATAGACAATCTCGACACGTTTGCCTATATACTCTTTCGGTACGCTGTAATGGTGAAGCCTGAAGGTGACATAGCCGTTACGCATTACTGTTGCGGAGCGTCGCTCTTTCATCTGATGGCGTATGGCGGGAAGCGGGCGGAGGCAGTCGGACTCAATCTGCTCGAACTGTTCCCGTCTGGACTGGGGACGCCCGCTCATCCTGCGTCCGTTGAAGGCCGAGAGCGATTCGGATATGGCCGCATTCAGAGACTCCAGCGAGTGGAATACAAGACCCTCGATGTCAGCGTAGACGGATCGGTAAAGCAGCTTCACGGCATTCTCCACCAAGGCCTTGTCCTTTGGATGACGTACCCGTGTGGGGTATACGGTACATCCGTAGTGTTCGGCAAATGCCGCAAACTCCTCGTTGATTACCGGCTCGTTACGGTCGCTGCGGGTTACCGCCGATTTGAGGTTGTCTGGTACGATCGCCATCGGAACCCCGCCGTAAAAATGAAGCGCGTTCTCACACGCCTTAATCAAGTCCTGCCTTGACTGGGACCAGACCGCCTCACAATAGGTATAGTGGCTGCACGGAAGTATGGCCACGAACACTTCAACGCTGCGACATTCACCGCTTTCACTGTCAACGACTTCCAGTTTGTCACCGGCGAAGTCGATATACATCTGGTCTCCGGCATAATGCTCGACATGGCCTACGACATGTGTCACCATACGGTAACGCATGAGATAGTTGCCGAAACTGGCATGTCTGTATCCGTCAGGATGGGTCTCGCGGTACTCTTCGTACAGGGTTTTCACTGTTACGCCTCGGCGGCTAAGCCGGGCAGCATACTCAGGAAGGAGTGCCTCAAGCTCAAGCTGGCGTTGTGACGGTTCCCTGTTACGGCCAACACCTTCAGAGAACATTTCCTGGATGCGAGCGGAAGGCATGGCGGCCAACTCCTTTATCGGTATACCACACTCTTGAAACAGGCGCACATATCTGCGCACCGTGTTGCGGGAAAGCTCAAAGCTCCTGCTTATCTGCTTTATCCCCATCCCCAATGCGTAACATTGGAGGATGTTTGCTATCTTTGTTGTCATAGTAGAAATGATTTTATCCCACCGGTCAAGACGGGAATCAAATCTACGAAAAATCCCCTGCCGGGCATTGCCAAGCAGGGGTATTTTTATATTGGAATCAAGGGGGTAGGATTATTTTAGCACAAGGGGGCAGAATCGCTTGGTTTTAGGGGGCAGCTTACACTGGATATCCAAGAAAGAAAATTCTATGTCTGAATAAGTACTGATTTGCCCGCTTATATAGGATTGTGGTTGCGTTCCCTTATGAAAAGAAGAAATAATTTTATTTCCTTTATGAAAAACAAGTGCTACACAACCCGCCGGGATAGAACGCTGAAAGCCTTGCTTTACATCATCTATCCTTAAAAACCAATATTGCTTTATATAAGGAGCGAGCAATTTGGTAGGTTGTATTACTTGAATTTTCTCCATTTTGCCTTAACTATCAGGCAAAAGTAAGATTTCTTAGATTGATAATAGGTGTAAAAAAGGGACATTCTAACAAAAATGCAAAAAAACACAGTAGAGAAGTTAGAAGCATGATACTCTGTTAATAAATCTTTAGATAATGTTCCAAATGAACTATTTTACTATTTTTGCACCAACTCAAACAACCACCGCAACACCAAGCAATCTAAAGAATTGCACACGTGGGGTTATTAGTGGGAGAAAGAATTAAGAGCTTGCTAAGAGATTGAGTACGTGAGGAATAGAAATAAGGTTCATCTTCCGTACGCACCGCGAAAGCAAATAGCAAATTAAAGCAAAGCTCTGAAATTCAAGTATTTCAGAGCTTTTTCTTTTTCTCGCTCCGGCAAAAATGGGGACCCGAAATATCCGGTGCATAAGCAATTTTCGAGTTTCAGCTTTCTCAGACTTACATCACAAGAATAAGAAACTGAGCAGCAATGAATGGGCAGACCGTCCTCCGGATAGGGACAAAACTGGAAGAAGGTATAGGCAGAATCCACGTATGTCCCATGCTTTTTATTATGAAGGTTCATGTAAACCCTCGTCCCACGCACGTGGGCTCGACGGTTCACGCAGGCAAACCGGCGAACACACATGCGTGGGACGAAGTTTTGTAATAAGGTTTCGGGAATTATGCGCCAAGCTTCTCTGCATTACACACAGGACATGAAGGGAAAAAGTGCCCATATACGGGGAGCAAAAGCCATACTTCCGGCACTATAGACAACGGAGTTCGCCCCTTAATCACCATATTTGCACGAAGAAAACGGAAAATAAGCCCGAAATAGACATTAACAAATGTTATTTATTATAAACGAGAAACAAAAAAAAACACGTGGTTAAATTCTTGCTGTCAGATAGTTAAAGCCGAATATGAGAAGAAAAAGTAGTGCTGGCAAAAATGATGATTTTTAAAATCGGGGTCTGACTTACGAACTACAACTGCATGTGTAAAATAGGATATTCTTTACCTTCTCCGTCCAAATCGGACCTTTTGTATACGCTAAAGCCTATATATTTATAAAAACCGACAGCTTGAATATTCTGCTCGTTCACATCGACTTTCGTTACCTGCAAATGATTTATGGCATAAGTAACCAGTTTTTTACCAATTCCTGTGCCTCAATAATTATTGGTAATAAACAACATTTCAAGATTTCCTTCTGCAATTCTCATAAATCCGATTAAGATTCCCTCCTGTTCAAACCCGAATAGAGCGACATACTGAAAATATACCGAAAGCTGTTCCTTATAGTAATAGAAAATCTTCCTCTGTAAGAAAATCATGTGTACTCAATACTGCACTTTCCCAAATTTCTATCAAACGTGGATAATCCGTAACTTTAATTTTTCTAATCATAATTGTAATTGCTATTTAAAACCGCAAAGTTCGGAACTTATACATTCAATACACTGAACCCAAGTTAAAAAATACGTTTACGGATTTTGCTTAGTACTTGTGGCATGATACCCAAATAAGAAGCTATATCTTTGAGTGGTATATAGTTTAATGTAATACCATATTCTTCAATCATCTGTAGATAATACTATTCAGGAGAATATTTAATCAAGTCGATATTTCTTTTCAAGAGTTTATTCAGTAGTATATCAAATCTTCAAATACAGTTTTCACCTTAGGAATAGCTGTATACAGTTCATCTACTCGCCTCTTGTCTATTCGGTAAATAACGCTATCTATAATTGTCTACACATTAAATGTAAATCTTGTTTGTAAGGTAAAAGATATGTTCGACATTGAAAACGTACCTTCTTTACAAAACCAAAAATTTGCTTTTCCCTTTATGATTCAAAAGCCAAAAACGCAACATCCCATCAAAAACGAAATAACTATATCTTTCTATTTCTCCTTCCTTAATCAATAATGTATCTTTACTAATCAATATCCGCTCAAAATATTGGTCAAACAACTTAGATTCCTCCAAATTAAAAATATTGATGCTAAAATTAGCTCCTTTAAGTAATTTTTCTAAAAGCATAATATTTACAGACTATAGTTTTCATCAGTTTTGATAGCCGATTTTATTCCAGAATACCGAAACGAACCAGAGCGTTCCGGATACCATGCTCATCCACTGTCTCCGTTATATAATCGGCAACGCTTTTCACAGCCTCGGAAGCTCCTCCCATAGCTATTCCCATCCCGGCTGCACGAATCATGGAAATATCATTCCCACCATCACCAAAAGCGATGGTTCCTGAAACATCAAATCCATAATAGGAAGCAAATTCATTGATACCCATAGCCTTGTTTACTCCCGCCACATTGACATCCGCAAAGAAAGGGTTCCATCTGGAAACAGAAAGTCCGGAAAGTTGTGCCATAACTTTTTCCATTTCTTCATCACAATATATACATAACTGACAACATTCGCCTCCCATAAACTCCTTTTCAATGTCTGCCACTGGCGGTGTAGGGTGATTGACCAACCTGGCCAATTCGATGACGGTCGGATTGAGTTCGTTGACAAAAATACCTTTATTTGTTTCGATAGCCAGAGCAAACCCATAATGTTGAGCCAATACCAGTACCATCTGAAAATCCTTTTCGGGAATCTGTTTACGAGATATAGAGTGCCATCTCTCAGTACACAATCGGACCCATTCAAAGCTATCACTGCATCGTATGGAATCTCTTCAAGCTCGTGAAGATCGGTAAACGCCCTCCCAGTTGCTATTATGATTTTATACCGGATTCATGAACTTGCTGCAACGCTTCGATAGCCGACTGCGGAACGCGGTGAGTGTCGAAACTCACCAATGTTCCGTCTACATCTAAAAATATAGCTTTGGTCTCCATTATAAAATATTTTGGTCTAATAAATTCATTCTATCTGCATCATCTCAATTTTGTGAATATCTATATTCATTCGGTGCAACTCCCGTTGCTTTCTTAAACACCAGACTGAAATATTGCACACTCGGATAGCCCAGCCGACGCGCTACGGCAGCAGGTGTATTACCGCCTTCCGATAACATTTTCTTGGCCGTGTACAAGCATTTGAACTGGAAGTATTCAGCCAATGTCTTACCCGTCTCAAACCTCAGCAAATCATCAAAGTAAGCCGTCGAAAGATTCAGTTTTTCGGCACAGCATCCGGAAGTGGGCAGCTTCCCCTCCTGCAACTTTCCGGAAGTGATATACTCGTCCAATATCCCTTCCATTTTCCCAGAATCATCTTGTTCTTATTCTCACGGGTGATGAATTGCCGCTCATAGTAACGTGAGCAATAATCCAGCAGCAATTCGATGACGGGACAGGATGGTATTGCTATGCGTATCAATGGAATGATGAAGTTCATCATCAATATTCTCAAGGCAACACGTCACTTTGGCCGTTTCGCGCTGTGACAGATGCAACGCCTCTCCTTGCGGTAGAAAAGAAAGTATAGTTGTCGATATGATTCTTTAACGTAGTACAAAGCAATAAATCGGGATGAAATGCCAGCAGCCAACCTTTGTCCGGAAGCGTATTGTTCTTGTTCATCCGGAATATCTCGCCGGGAGTAAGAAATACCATCGTAGCATTGGAATAATCATAATATTTCCGTCCGCAGCAGTCACAATCCCTTCACAGTCCTCAATCAGTAGGATGGCATAGAATTCAAACTTCACAGCATCCTGATACACACTAGATTTTCCAGATTAATAATGCTTACCTGAGGATGCAACGTTTTACATCCCAGGCACCGGTTACATTCACATACGGTCTTTATGTCCAATGTATTGTCTTTCATCACCTATAAAGTCATTCTCATTATTGTAACTTCAGATATATAAAATCTTAAGGATATGTTTTCCACACCTTCACAATATACCAATTACAAAATTAGAGGAAAATCCAGACATCTTCACTACCCTTATTACGGATTATATAACCTTAGTTACTGTTTTATATCTGGCTACGTGACTTCATCTCCAGATACTTGTTTATCACGTCCACAGAAAGATTTTCCGGTGTAGTCAGCACAGAACTGATGCCGTGCTGCTTCAAGGTGGAGACTATCAGCCGTTTCTCGAATACAAATTTCTCGGCAATGACATGGCGGTAATACCCTTCCGTATCCCTCGCAGGAGTGGCGACGTACTCTTTCAGAGCGGCATCTTCGAAGAAGATGACCAGCAACCGGTGCTGGCGGTTCAACTGCTGCAAATAAGCCAACTGGCGATTCAAGCTGCCGATGCCGGAAAATTGGTATACAGCACCAAAGACTGCGTTTGTTGACGCGCTTGTTCAAATGTACGCACAATGAGGAAAAGTCGGTCTCCCCAAAAGTAGTCTGCTGGCTGTAAAGGTTCTCCAATAACGCCTGCATTTGTCCGGGCTGTCGGGAGGCGGGGATAAATGTATCAAAGTGCTCATTAAACGTTACCAGTCCGGCTTTATCCTCCTTCCGCATGACAACGTACGAAAGAACCAGGGAGGCATTAATAGCATAGTCCAGCAAGGTCATCCCGCGAAATGCCTGCTGCATAATCCGCCCCTTGTCTATCACGTTATAGATTTGCTGGGAACGCTCGTCTTGATAGACATTTACCATAAGTTCGTGCCTCCGGCGCTTGCTTTCCAGTTTATCGTGCGGTAATCGTCGCCTTCACATACTCCTTTATCTGTTCGAACTCCGTATGATGCCCCACCCTGCGGATACGTTTGATGCCCAATTCCGTCAAGTTGTCGCTGATAGCAAGCAACTCATACCGATGGAGCATCAGATAGGACGGATATACCTTGACATCCAGCGGAGCATCGCAAGTATATCTGCGGGAAAGCAATCCCATTCTGCCTGCCACAAACACCCGAATCCGTCCGAAAGAGTAAATCCCCCGCCGCGTGGGACGCAGATGATACGTAATCGTCCTGCCCTCATTCGCCTGGAGCCTCATCCGGAAATCAATATTCCGCAACTGGAATGCAAAAGGAATCTCATCCACCACTTCCACAGCCACCGGATGCGGATAACTGCTCTCCACACGTATGTTCACGGTGTTCTCATCTCCGTTGGAGAAGCGGGTAGCACACTGGCGGAATGCCCGGATGCCGCGAATGCGATAGAGCATCACCCCATCCACCAGCGCCGACACCGCCAAAACAAAAAGCGCCCACTGCCCGATTGCAAAGAATGGAGCAAAGACGTACCCGATACCCATCAGCAGGACTATCAGAACAAGAGCAATATAGAATCGGCGGCCTAATCTCATTTCGGCACTTCCACCTTATCAATCAGACGTTGCGTCACCTTTACCGGCGAATAGCCTTCCATCTCGGCTTCCGCTGTCAATATCAAGCGATGCTGAAGCACATACGGAGCAACGAACTTAATATCCTCCGGTGTCACAAAGTCACGTCCCTGCAACAGTGCATATGCCTTGGAGGCCTGCATCATTGCCACGGACGCACGCGGAGAAGCTCCTAAATATACAGCCTTGCTGGTACGCGTCTGCTGTACAATCAACGCGATGTACTGAAGCAGCGTGCGGTCTACAAACACGTGTTCCATCAGCCTGCGCAACGAAAGCAGTTCTTCTTTTGTGAGCACGGGCGCCAGGCTCTCCAACTTCACCAACGAAGCATTGGCGTGGTGGCGCTCCAGGATGTCCACCTCCTCCTCCAATGAGGGATATCCCATGGTTATTTTCATCAGGAAGCGGTCCAGTTGCGCTTCAGGCAACTTATAAGTCCCCTCCTGCTCCACCGGATTCTGGGTTGCCAGAATCGTATAGAGTTCTCCCATCTGATGCGTGGTACCGTCAATGCTGACCTGCCGTTCTTCCATAACCTCGAACAAGGCTGCCTGCGTCTTGGCGGGAGCGCGGTTTATCTCGTCCACCAGCACGAGGTCGGCAAACACCGGTCCTTGATGAAAGTCAAAGTCATTGGTTTTCATGTTGAAGACCGTAGTACCCAACACGTCACTCGGCATCAAGTCCGGAGTAAACTGAATGCGGCTGAAGTCCGCCTTAATCAAGCGTGCCACCAGACGGGCAAGCAGTGTCTTTGCCACCCCCGGCACTCCCTCCAGCAACACATGACCGTTTGCCAGGACAACCGTCAGCACCAGGTCCACCGTCTGCTCCTGCCCCACTATGACCGTAGCAATCCGGTCCTTCAACGCTTGTATCTTCTCGGAAAAGAGAGTCAAGTCCACCCGTTTTTCTGTGTTCTCTTCCATAAATATCTTCTTTATATATGATTGATTATTTCATTCATTCTATCAATAAGCCGTTTCATCTCTTCCTCAGAGATACTGCGCCCTCCGTACACCACCGGCCTCACCTCGCGGATGAACGCGGCTATTTCCCCCGCTTCCATACCCGTCTTCCGGGCAATCCTGCCGAAAGAGCGCTCATCCTCTGCCACTTCCTCCACATCCACTTGTATTTCCCTCCTCAGTTCCTCCGCAAAATAGAGATATTTCTTGCGGACTAAGTCAGCATGGTCCTTCTTCTGATAATAAAGAGTACCTATCAACTCTGCAAACTCCAAAGACTTATTTTCCGGTTCGCGGATAACCGGAATGGCGCGCTGCTTCCTGCGGGCTGTAAATATCATAAAGAGCAGGATGGAAACCATACTCAAGTACAATGCCCAGCGAAGCGGCGGCTGCGAAAGGAAATAGCGAAAAGGAGACATCTGTACCTGGGCTGTTTCTTTCATATAGCCTTCGGTACGGACAATGGGAAATCCACCCATCTGGGACAATATACGAAAAAGATAAGCCGCATTCTTCCCATCCAGCACACCATAGTTCGTAAAAAGCAGGGGAGTGGAAGCCAGTATAACTTCCCCTTTTCCCCAAGAAACCGACATGGCAACCGGATGAGCAGCTTCTCCGGTAACAGTTTTTTCCGCCAACACTTTACTAGAAATGGAATCTGCAAAGAAATAAGACTGACAAAGTTGGGGATAGAAACAGAAAGTCTGCTGCGGATAAACCGCCGAATCCCCCACCCAGCACAAACTGTCTTTCGAAAGCAATGCAGTGGCATATTTTTTCAAAGCCGACGGACTGAAATAGGAATAGCTGCACTCAAATCCCAGCGTATCTTTCAAAATACGGCTGAAAGAGCTCCCCACCAGCATAATCCGGTCTCCCCGTCCCGCCATCTTCAACATCGCCTCCACATCTACATCCGTCAAATGCAGGTTATCGGTAACAACCAGTATTCCGCGGCGGAGCGTCGTATCTTCCTGCTCCAGTTCATAAAAAGTCTTTCTCGACAACGAATATCCCTTCGGCAACGATGAAGACAGCAGGCTATCGAACACGGCACAGCCGAACGGTTGCTTGTCATAATGGCTGAACGTAGGGTTCCAGACAAACTTCTTTGGCAGACGGCACTCTATCGCAAACATCAACACCAGAAAAACAATGATACCGGCTATAAACCAATGGTTCCCCTTCATGCCGCCCCTCCTTTCTCCACTTCTTTCTGCAAATCCCGCATCGCATGGAACAAAGTTTCGGTCGCTTCAAAATTTCCGTAACGTACTCGTAGAAAATGGTTGGTCATTTGGCGGAAAGCTGGCAGACGGACTTCATAGATATATTGTGTTGGCGTTTTATATAACTGCCAGTCTATACGTTTTCCATCGCTGAGCTGTTTCAGCGTCTGCAGATAGAGCAAACGCACCGCCTCCCGATAATCCGTCCGGACAAGCGCATCGGCAATTCCCTCCGCAAAATCCACTCCATAGATGGTGTCCTCCCCCACTGTATAGGGCAGGGTACTCTTGCGCGAACGCATGAACAGTTCCGGACGCTTCTTGTACACAAACCAAATGACCAATACCAGGATAAGAACGGCAATGCATATCAATACGACCTCCGAATATTCTGCCACCAACGTATTCCCGAATATCTTGTCCAGCAGCTTGCCGAACCATCTGCTGAACCACTCAAGTACATTAATTTCGGGAGCTATCAACTCACGACTGTAAGCAAACGCCGGGTCAGACTGCCAAGCGGCAACCTGTGCAGTATCACAAACCAGTGTATCAGCCGGAGCCATATTCATAGTCCGTTATCAGAGTTTATCAAAATTGTCAATATCACTCTCCACCATCACATAATCTATCTTTTCCGAAGCATGACCGTATTGATAAGCCAGTCCCAGCAATGAGAAAATCATGGACATATAAACGCCGAATGCCTGGACCACCGCCAGCAGATAAAGCACAAAGCTATAGGCTGCCGATACAGTGGCACCGCCACCTGCATCAGTCATTGCAAAGATATATTTCACAATAGTCCCGATATACCATGGAATCATCGTCACTCCCTGCAAGATGGCGGCGATGAATCCCATAACAATGGAAATCAGTACGATACCTCCCCAGGTAGCGAAACCCAGTCGGTAGGCCTTCTTCAAGGCATCTATGATATAGATATCTTCGAACAGATAGACTGGAGCCCAAATAGCAAGTGGCACAGACACCACCACAACGAGCAGAACGAACAAGAACGCAATCGCCATGAACGGAATGACGGTGGCTATAAAACCAACAATAAGCCCTACAAACAGCACCAAAAGCACACCGATAATCATTATCAGAAATACCCTTCTGACATTACGGAACAACAAGGGCTTCAGCATCCCTAACGTCACTCCCTCCAAGCATTCTTCCCGTTCATTGTAAGTACGGACCAATGCGTAGACCAAAGAGGTCAGCATGACAGTTCCTAGCAGATAGAGAACGGCATACAGACTGTAATAAGTCACCAGTGCCATGATGGACGCTCCGACAACAGAAGAGTCGAACGAGCCTCCGGTCATATCACCCAGAGCCATTGTACCGCTCATCAGCCCGTTCAAGCTCAGTCCCTGAAGCAGACAAAGCGGCAACATCAGATATGTGGTGAATTTCATCAACGGCTTCCAATTCTCTTTGATAAAATCAAAGGTAGCAGTTAGTTTCTCTCCAAAAGAACGTTGTACATACAGTGCGATTTTAGGTTTCTGTGCTTCCATGCTTCTTTCTGTTTAGGTAAATAAATATAATAAAAAAAGATAAACGACAAAGAGAGTAGAATAAAGCCGAACCTCAAAGCATCCGGAAGTTCGGTATGGCGGGTAACGAATCCTTCTATAAATCCTGCCATGATGAATACGGGTACCGTACCCACCACTATTTTCAGTCCTTTTTTGGCTCCCCGTTTGAAAGATTCCAGCCTTGAATAGGTTCCGGGAAAGAGCCATCCGTTGCCCAGGGCAAGACCGGCGGCACCGGCTACAATAATCGCCCAGATTTCGAGTGTCCCGTGCAGCCAAATGGCAAGGAAGGACTCCCAAAGCAAGTCGTGCTGATAAAAGAAGGTTTGGAAAGCCCCTATCATGATACCATTGTTAAGGAGCATGTATCCGGTGCCAAAACTGGTCAGCAACCCCATGGCAAAGCAGTTGAAGGAGACCATGATATTGTTCAGCGTGATACTCAGAAACATGGGGAACTCGGAGGAACCGTTATATACAGCCATAGGTTCACCATTAGCGATATTGTTCAAAGTCATATCCACATAGGAGTTTCCTAAAATCAAACGCACAAAATCGGGGTCTCCGGCAGCGGATACCACTCCTATCAATGCGCTGACCACAAATATAATGAAGGAAGCCACCAGCTCACGGCGTGCATCGTGCATGGCCGAAGGCACTTCACGGGTCCAGTAGGTGATAATTCTTGACCATTTCTCGCGCTTGTTTCTATAAATGCGGTTGTGCAATGCCGAGGCAAGATTGTTCAGATAGATAGTGATGCGGGAAGCGGGGAAATGCGTTTGGGCAAAAGCCAGGTCTGCCGTAAGCTCCGTATATGCGTCGGCAAGCTCATCGGGAGACAGACTGTCCGCCTGCTCCACTATTTTTTCTGCTTGTTTCCATTTTTCGATGTTCCGCCGGATAAACGTCACTTCTTTCATACCCCATGAATATTTCAGAGAAGTTTTGTCTGAAATCGGTAACAAAAATAAGAGAATAATGATATATTTGCAATGAAATACTAAAAATGTTTTATCAGGAATGGCAGAATCTACAATTATCACCGGGCAGTTTGTCCGCATCAGTCAAACGCCTGCCAGTATCGGTGAACGGCTCATTGCACTGGTCATAGACTATATTCTGCTCGGATTCTATGTATTTTCTACTTTGGCCTTGTTTTCACGGATTCATCTGCCCTCTGATTTCACGATGCTTTTCTTCCTCGCTATCGTCTACCTGCCGGTCTTGTTTTACGCATTTCTCTGCGAAATGTTCAACCAGGGACAAAGTCTCGGCAAGCGGCTGATGAACATCCGTGTCGTAAAAGCAGACGGTTCCACGCCCGGCATAGGCTCGTACCTGCTCCGATGGCTTCTCTTTCCTATCGACGGACCGGTGACCGGTGGCCTGGGACTTCTGGTCGTCCTTTTGACCAAAAACAGCCAGCGAATGGGCGACCTTGCTGCCGGCACCATGGTAATCAAGGAAAAGAATTACCGCAAGATACACGTCAGCCTCGATGAGTTCGACTACCTGACCAAAGACTACCGGCCTACCTATCCACAAGCTTCCGACTTGTCATTGGAGCAAATCAACGTCATTACTCGGACCCTGCAATCGGGTAAGAAAGACCGTACACGACGCATTGCCTCCCTTGCGAAAAAAGTGCAGGAACTTCTCTCCATCACTCCTCATGACGGTAACCCGGAAAACTTTCTTCAAACCATTCTCCGGGACTACCAGTATTATGCCTTGGAAGAAATTTAATACGAACTTCCAACAAAACCAAAGAAGTGTTAAGTCTTACGCTTATTTAAGATTCAAGCTGCATCTTTTTGGTTTTTCATTTGTTAATTAACCAGAAGGTCTTAACTAAATAACAAAGAACAATTATGAAACGAATCATTACATTAATCACACTGGTGTTGGTAAGTGCATCGACCCTGATGTATGCACAGAGTAGCAGCGAAACACGCCAAGCAGAGCGTAAAGCCCAACGCGAAGCCCAGAAAGCACGCGAAAAAGCGGAAAATGAAAGGAACTATGCCATTGCCGTCCAGGCATTGAAAGAGGGCAAGTTTGTATTGGAAGCAGACCAGCTGGTGTTCAAGAGAGGACGGAGCGCATTTGTTTCATCGACAACAAACTTCGTTCTGATGGACGGTGAACACGCATCCGTACAAATAGCTGCCAACAATGCCCTTGCAGGCCCCAACGGAATAGGCGGCATCACAGTGGACGGCAGCAGAAAGGAAATGAAAATCACGACCGACAAAAAGGGAAACGTGAATTGCAGCTTCAGCGTACAAGGCATCGGAATATCCGCACAAGTGTATATCACACTGACCAACGGCGGCAATAATGCATCGGCAAGAATCAGCCCGAACTTCAATTCGAATACCCTGACGCTGAACGGAGTCCTGGTTCCATTGTCCCAGTCAAACGTTTATAAAGGGCGGGCTTTATAAAACACCCCTTTTGTCCGTACAAAGTATAAAGAAAAGAAGATATTCATATCGTGTTCGCAGGATACGAATATCGTGTAGACACGATATTAACAGAATGCGATACAAGGAATTAATAAACTGTTATACAGAATATTAATTCCTTGCATCGTACATAAAGGGAGCTAACAGAATGTGGACATTTATTCTTTTATCTGTTGACACGTTGGGCAATAATATACCGAACCACCCATATAAGCCTCTTTTATGATGGTACTGCCACAACGGAGACAAGGATTCTTCCATGTTTTGGCAGAAAGAATGGTTTTGTAACCTCCGGCGTTGCCATAAAGATCTGTTTGCGTATCGCGTCCGCCCTCGAACGTCATATCCACCAATGTTTCTTTTAGAGCATTAAAAAGAACGTCTTTCTGATTATCCGACAGAAGTAGCACTTTCTGTTTGGGATTTATCCGTGCATTGAACAGAATATCCTGCGTTACGCCGTTACCTACACCGGGAATACGCTGATTGGTTGCTAATAGAGCTTTAGCAGAGAGGGTCTTCTTTGCTTCGGCAACGAGTTTCTCAAATTCCGCTTCGGTGTATTTATCGCTCAACGGCGAAATGCTTTCCCGACTCAATTTATAGTACTTATTGTCGATATAGCTATCAGGGTAAACATTGATAAAACCATACATTGCAACCGTGAAGACAAGGAATGAATCATCATTAAACGTCAGCAACAACTGGTAATTGGCAGGAATCTTATCTCCCGCACTATAATAACGGACACTGACTCCGTCGCCTATGTTCATGATCACATTATCCGAAAGATTGAAATTGACAAACATGCCATATCCTTCGGATGAAAGGATGGTTTTGCCTACGAGCAGTTTACCATACTCCGACGGATCGCCGTTATAGAACGTAAACTTATGCGGTTTGGTGGCATTGAATACCTGCGTGATTGTTTTACCGCTCAAGGCGTTGTTCACTTGTTTGCTCAGGGTGATAACTTCGGGTAATTCCAACATATTATCTTACTTTTATTTTCGATAGGGATATATATTTCCGTTAATAACTCGTCAATAGCTAAATAATCAATATCGTTCATTATTTTAACCGGACCACTTCCCCTATAATAGGCATCAACACGTTCAAAGAGTCTTTCTCTTTCAGATTCATGGCATTCTTCAACGGTTCGTCCCAGCGGTGTCTAGCCAAAGCATATTTGGAATGATGGACAGTCAGAAGCTTTTCCGCATTCAAGTCCCTGGCCACTTGTCCCAAATATTGGGGCATGGTATGGATATATTTCCAATCTTCGTTATACTGCCCATTCTCCAATATGGCAAGGTCAATGCCGGGATATTGCTTGCCTATTTCGGCAAAATGCGTATCATATCCACTATCACCGCCCATATAAATCTTCTGCGAAGGGGTTTCGATAAGGAAAGAGGCCCATAGTGCCTGATTCGCTTTCAACGAGCGGCCCGAAAAATGCCGGGCGGGCAAGCAATGAAGCAGAAATCCCTTATCCAGTACAGTATCTTCAAACCAATCCAGCTCAACCAGGGATGATTTCTCAAATCCCCAATACTCGAAATGTTCACCTACCCCCAAAGGACAGACCACCTTATCTACCCGATTTTTCAGCTGCATCACCGTTTCATAATCCAGATGGTCCCAATGGTCATGTGATATCACCAGATAGTCAATCTCCGGCATATCGGCAGGCTTGTAGGCATCTGCCCCCTTGAACGGCTTGTTTACAAACGAAACCGGAGAAGCCCCACAAAATACGGGGTCTACCAGTATACGCTTTCCGTCTATCTGGATAAAATAGGATGAATGTCCGAACCATACCAATACATTCTCGTCCTTGCTTATCTTGCTGAGGTCCGTCTTTATAACCGGAATCTCTTTTTCAGGACGTAAATCGGTTTCTTGCTTAAACAAGAATCCCCAGAAAGCTCCCAAACGTCCCTTTTGGGAAGTCATCATCATCGTACTGTGCAGATTCCGGAATTCTCCGTCTTTGTAATGAGGCGACTTCTTAATCCTCTCCAACCGTTCTCCTTGAGGAGCCCTCCCGAAACTCGGCTGATTGACAAAAACGAATCCCACTATGACCGCAACAGCCACAATACCCACTATAATGCCAACTATCATACGTACTCTTTTCGTTTTTAATGAATTCATATTCAATGAGGCTACATTTACAGCTGCAAATATAGTCGAATTGTTATTAAATCACTATCTTCGCGCCCAATTTACGGAATCAATACAATAAAGCAATAAAAAGCCAACAAAGAAATGAACACACACAGTCTATGTTGCATCGGTTATATTACCCAAGATAAAGTCGTAACCCCTAAAAATACCATATATATGCCGGGAGGCACCTCCTTCTACTTTGCACATGCCATCAAGCACTTGAATGCTAACGATTTTTTATTGGTAACAGCTTTGGCTGATACTGACATGGGCATTGTGGAAGACATTCGGAAAGAAGGTATTTCCGTCAAAGCCTTGCACAGCACACATTCCGTCTGTTTCGAGAATATTTATGGAGAAAACCAGAACGAACGTACACAACGTGTCACGGCAAAAGCAGACCCTTTCACCGTGGAAGGTTTGAAAGATACCGATGCACGGATTATCCACTTGGGCAGTCTGCTTGCCGACGACTTCTCTTTGGAGGTCATCAAGTTCTTGTCCGGCAAGGGACTCCTCTCGGTAGACGTGCAAGGATTTCTCCGCAAGGTGGAGAATGAAAAGGTGCTGGCCGTAGACTGGCCGGAAAAGAAAGAAGCATTGAAGTATATCCATATCCTGAAAGCCAACGAAGCTGAAATGGAAGTGCTGACCGGATGCAGTGAACCGCACGAAGCTGCATTGCTGATTGCAGACTGGGGCGTGAAGGAAGTGCTGCTGACCCTGGGAGATAAAGGTTCGCTGATATATGCCCAAGGAGAATTCCACGAAATACCCGCCTATCCGGCCCTTCAGATAACAGATGCAACGGGATGCGGAGACACCTATATGGTGGGGTATCTGTATATGCGCAACAAAGGCGCATCCCACCGGGAAGCGGGATGCTTTGCCGCCGCCATGTGTACCATAAAACTACAATCACACGGGCCATTCTGCGGAACGGAGGAAGCGATAAATAACGTGATAAAAGGATAGTTTCAGTACCCTTTCATCTATAACCCGAATTTCTTCAAATCATCTTCCACGCTACCGATACCTGCAATATGGAACATATCAACCAGTACCTTGACGACATTTGGAGAAAGGAAAGCGGGCAATGTAGGTCCTAAGTGAATATCCTTCACACCGAGGCTCAATAATGCCAATAATACAATAACTGCTTTCTGTTCGTACCACGCTATGTTGTAGACTATGGGAAGTTCATTAATGTCGTTCAGCTGGAATACTTCTTTCAGCTTCATGGCTATTACCGCCAGTGAATAGCTGTCATTGCACTGTCCGGCATCCAATACACGGGGAATGCCGTTGATATCTCCCAAACCAAGTTTGTTATAGCGGTATTTGGCACAACCTGCGGTCAGGATAACGGTATCTTGCGGCAAGGCCTTGGCAAATTCCGTGTAGTAGTCACGGCCCTTCATACGTCCATCACAGCCTGCCATTACGATAAAGCGGCGTATGGCCCCGGTCTTCACGGCATTTACCACCTTGTCTGCCAGTTGCAGCACCTGGTTATGAGCAAAACCGCCGATAATCTCTCCATGCTCTATCTCCACCGGGGGCTGGCATTGTTTGGCAATCTCTATGATTTCAGAAAAGTCTTTCCTACCTTCAGCATCCTTATCAATGTACTTGCAACCCGGATAGCCGGTAGAGTTGGTGGTAAACATACGTTCTTTATACACGGCATTTGCCAGAGGAGGAACGATGCAATTGGTGGTAAACAGAATCGGTCCGTTGAAGGAAGTGAATTCTTCGCGCTGTTTCCACCAGGCATTACCATAATTGCCTACAAAATGGGAATATTTCTTGAAAGCGGGGTAATAGTGGGCAGGCAGCATTTCACCATGTGTATAGACGTCTACTCCCGTGCCTTCAGTCTGTTTCAATAATTCTTCCATATCTTTCAAGTCATGGCCGCTGATCAAAATTCCCGGACGGTTCTTCACACCGATATTCACCTTTGTAATTTCAGGATTACCGTAAGTACCGGTATTGGCCGCATCCAATAGAGCCATTGTCTTTACTCCGAACTCACCGGCTTCGAGAACCAGCTTCACCCACTCCTCTGCCGATAGAGACTCAACCGCAATGGTAGCCAGTGCGCGTTGCATGAAAACATGAACCGTATCATCATTGAATCCCAGACGCATGGCATGCTCCAGATAGGCTGCCATACCTTTCAAGCCATAGACAAGCAATTCTTTCAACGAGCGGAGGTCTTCATCTTGTTCACGCAGAACACCTACTGTCTTCGCTTTTTCGGCATAGTCATCACGCGTTCCCTGCCAAGTCAGTTCATCTACTTTGGGTAGGAACACTTTGTTGTGTTCCGCTTCTTGAATCAATCCATTACGCATGATGATTCCTTTATCCACCCGCTTCAAGATGCTTTCATCGTCGAAATTTGCATTCGTAATGGTGCAGAACAGAGCATCCGTCACAAAAACATTCACTTCCTCAGAGACCGGACAATCTGCCTTACGTAATGTATCGGCAACAACAGAGATGCCCCTGACTACAAACAGTAACAAGTCCATTGCTTGAGCCGTATGGCTTTCTTTTCCACACACACCTTTCAATATACAGCCAGTTCCTTTGGCAGTCTCCTGACATTGATAACAAAACATGTTTGATTCCATATTCCTATTCATTTAAAAGTTTACATTATCTTTCCATAAAAGAAGCGGCACCTTAGCAATAAAAATAAGCAAGCTTATTTTCTATTACTTTCGGTTTGCATTATCTTTGTGCAAAGATGAGAGTTCTACAACGCGAAAACTGTCACGAATGTTACATCGAATCACAAAAAAGTAAAAAAGAAAATGGAAATCCATACATTATTGAAAATGCCTCCTTTCCAAGGCATAACAGAAGAAGAATTATTATCCCTCATTCTGGCACCCGAACATGCACGCAGGCAATACAAACCTGCTGACTTTATTGCCATACAGGGAGAAGCATACCGTTCTCTATTCATATTGTGCAGCGGCAGTGTACGTACCCAAATGGTCAGTGCAGAGGGAAAGCAACTCACCATAGAAACGCTGAAAGCCCCGCAACTACTTGCCCCGGCTTTTGTCTTTGCCTCCGAAAACCGCTTCCCGGTAAATATCGAAGCAAAAGAGAAATGTGAGATACTCATCATAAACAAGAATGTTTTCCTGGAGTTCCTGCATCGACACCCCACTGTGATGCGCAACTTTCTGCAACTGGTATCGGACAGAACTCTGTTCCTCTCCAAAAAGCTGAATGCCTTTGCCCTGCAAAGCCTGAAATCGCGCATACTGAACTATCTACGCATGCATGGCACGATACTCAACCAGCAGGAAGTGGCACAAATACTGGGAGTGGCGCGTCCCTCGCTGGCACGTGCCTTATCGGAGCTGGCAAGCGAAGGATGCATCCGGATAGAAGAGAAGGAAATGCGGATAAATGAAATCTCCGCCCAAAAGTATTTATAAAAAAACGCCCACAAAACACGCACGCCTGCGCATCTTGCGGACATCTTCATCCTTTTATAAAACTGCCTGCTTTTTCTAAGCAACTTTCTTTAATTGCATGTTCGCTTTCCTACTGCCTTTCCGCCCCAATCTGCGAATCCAAAGATAATAGCCCGTCAGCGGCAAACTTGCACCTGTCAAAGCGGCAAGGAAACTCAATATGCGAGTGGCGAGTCCTCCCCAACTGCCTACATGAACGGAGAATATCCAGCCTCGGATTTTCCCTGAAATGTCGGTATCTTTATATAAGGTAGTCCCGGTGATTTCACCGCTACGGAGATTGAACGTATAGCGGTCGGCAGCACGCTGGTTGCCCAACCGATTGAAAGATACCGTAGCAGAGCCTTTGGATACGGTTATCTGCCTATAATCAGGATTGAGTTCCTTCAGTTCTTCGTAAACCTTCTGCCAGTTTGCAAAGGGAGAGAAGGGCTTTCTTTCACGATTCTCAGTTCCCGGTCTGCCATCAGACCGACCTTGTCCCCCATCTCCTCCGTGGGCAGCAGTTTGTGCCGGAGCACCGTGTCCCCCACCTCCTTGCGCAGTTTCCACTCCGAAGACCTTGTAGAAACCGGTACGATACCAGGAGAAAGACCATGTCAGTCCCGTAAGCGCCATTGCCAGCAGAAAAATCAGCGTGTACATACCGCCTGCCACATGCAGGTCGTAGCAGAAGCGGCGCCAACCTTTATTGATAACAATCTTCAGACTGTTCTTCAAAACTTTCTTTGTACGGGGCCACCAAATGACAATGCCCGATATCAGGACAAAGACAAACATCAGCGTGGCAGTGCCCACAATCATTTTCCCCCAGAAGATGCCTCCATCGGGCTTCATGCTGTCCAGCAACCAGCGATGCAGGCGGAACATGGTCGTGAAAAACGGCGCACGCTCATACTTGCCCTTTATCTCACCCGTATACTGGTCTACATAGACGGAAGCACGACGAGGTTTGGAAAGGTTCACCTGCCAGGCACGCCCGGAGCAGACGAGGCTGTGACACCCGTCACAGAAACACTATCCGGCAGAGTAGCGGCCACTTTTCGGCCACCTTGCCCATGGGAAGCGGTGCCGGCCCGACTTTCTCCACATAGTAGAGGTCGCGGTGGCAGAGCTCCATCACCTCCGTCTCGAATACCAGCATGGCTCCGGAAAACAGATAAGGGTAATCAGTAGCCCGAAGGGGACTGAAAGCCATAAATGTATCTTACGAAAAACTTTCTTCATAGGAGCTTTATTCCAGTTTACCTACACCGTTCAGTTGGGTTGCATTGACAACCAGACCTTTGGTAGCTGTTGCATTGGCAGGGTCTACCTTATAGATGGCAGGATAGCCGGAAGAGGTAGTGACTGCCACATATGCGTTGCCATTTTCCATGTACGGGGTATTACCAAAGCCAGAGACATCGCTTGGAAGGCCGTTCACATAAGTCAAAGCTCCAGTGGAGGCATTGAAGACGGCAAGTTGGTTGGCAACCTTGTCTGATGCCGTAATTGCCTTATCATACATCAGCAGCAGGAAATAATTATCCTCAAATCCGCAACTAAGCTCTTCAGCGTCCTTCTTGCGTCTAAACGTCCTCTCATCACTGAATTAGCAGATAAATTGAGGCTGAAATACCCACTTCTGCCCACAATATCCCCTTGCCCCACTATGCGACTTGAGGCAATACGCAGTATCATACCCATAAGTTGTAGGCGTTATCCAAAATCAGTCTGAAAAATATCTGCGTAAGCATTATTACAGGTATAGATATTCAGCACATACCGCCTTGATGTTCTGATCCACTTGGCTGGTACAGAGACAAACCTGAAGACAAACGCTTTTATGCGACTTGTTGCATTGAGTCCGAACCTCTTTACGTCAAGTCTGTGGATAATGGCCTTGTAGAAATTACGGATAAGTGCCGTAAGAAGAAGGAACACAGTGTTCTCTGCCATGAAGGATTTGGGCAATCTGTCCCACCCGAAACCATTGTTCATATCATCGAAGATACGTTCCTTTCCTCCACGAAGGTTATAGAACTCGACAATTTCTCTTGTGGAAGATTCATAGTCGTTAGTCAGGATACAACGGTATGTGTATTCTCCTTCCCAAAGATCCAGCACACCGTCCATCCGTTTCTGTCTTTGAATCACAAGTCGGTATGCTTTACCCTTCCACTTCTCAACAAGAATAGAGTTCAATTCGAACTCAATGCCATTGATTTCAGTCTTCCAGCCTCTAAGAGCAAAGATGTCATTGTAGAGCGAACTGCAGCGGTTTGCGCGGATATAGAAGGATTTGCTGTGTTTCTCTATTTCCTCCACGATTTCCTCGGAACATGATCCACAATCAGCTCTGAAACGATTGATTGTAAGTCCGTTCTGCTCAAATCTCTCAAAGAATCTCTTCAGCGTGTCCTTCTGATGAAAACGAACGTTGGTGTTACCATCGCTATTCTCAATGCCAACAATCAAGTCGTCAATAACCGCCACGCCAGGGCGATAACCAAGGAACTTCTATGTAGGCTTTGCATCATACTTCTCAGTCTCTATGAACTGATGGTCGAAATCAACATCATACATCTCGCCCTCTTTCAGTTGGCCGGATGCAAACATACAATTGAGCAGTAAGGTATTGAGTGTGTCAGCCGTGTTGAAATCGTAGTTCTTACCCGTATCTGATGTGTATGAGATGTTTCCTTGCGTCAGTTCCTTTATCGCTCTGAGGATAGTATCAGAACTACAAGTACGAAGTGTCGGATGGAGCGAGATGGTTCATCAAATGAGTAGTGACATCCTCAATGCATGAGCCACCACAGAAGTAGATACTCATGAGGGAACGGACGATTTCACTGTACTGATAACCGAACGAGCTACACCTTAGACCGAGTGTCGAGTCGATTACAGATGACAATGTGGAGTCAAATTGCTCCATGATTGAAAATATTCCTCCAAAAGGAGTGAGCTTCTCGGATTTTATTTGTATTTTTGCCATGCCTGATGAGGTTTTGTTTGATTATTTTTTTGCAACACTAAGTTAAGTGAATCCTCTGACATGGCAAAATCCTGAGCAACTTTTTGTTGCTCAGGTACTTAAAAAAAATATTTTATAATAGTGTTGCGGAATTAAGGATTACCTGAAATATACCAAGTCCGCAAGAAAGAGGCGCCATTGGCTTTCTCTTCAAGATTATAGTAATAAGCGGCATCAAATTCTTCTGCTTTGGTATCGATGCGTACAACTCCAGCAGGCAATGTAGTCTGCTGACGCGAATCACTCATGGTCTTGGCATAGCTCGGAGAAAATACATATACATAGCCGTCGTCGGCAAGCCAGTTCATCTGGTAGTACTGTGAACGGTTACGTCCGGCAGCATAACTGATTTTGTCTGTAGTGATGACCTTATGAGAATTCAGTGTCTGATCACCAAAGATAGCGATATGGCATTCATTAGGATACTGGGTCCATTGCAATTCGTCCTTCTCATAGGCACCGCTACCCTGCCCGCCGGATTCTGTCTTTATTAAATCCTCATTACCGGAAAGCACCCACTTGTAGCTACCGTCTTCGTTCTTCTGCATGCAACCATACTGGCTAAGCCCCATGGGAATGGCTGCTGCATAAACCTTACTGCCCACTTGTTCTATACCGGCCAGTGTTACGTATTCACCATTTTCAAGGAAATTTTCGGCAAGAAATGGAGTATCCTTTGTTACCGAGTTCTTTGTATAAGTCTGTTTCTCGACATCCAGATAGGAAATCAAAAAAGATTGGGGAGTATATCCATTTGCATCATTCAGTTCCGTAGGGCCGTCGCCGGTAGAAGTCGTCATTATAAATTGGTCATAATAGCCGTAGGTAGTGAAACGATTGACGTTATACTCCTGGCTACGTTTTTCCAGTTCACCGTTTGTATTCATAATGAACGACTGGGTAGTGCCTGCATTTCCCTGGTGATAGTTCAAGGCATACAGATATTTGTTTCCGTAGAACACCCAGTAAGTAGCCCCATCGTTCACAAGGCCATTGCCGGCAGCAGTAATTTCACCGCTTTCCAGTGACTCGGCTGTCAGCAGGACAGGAACGGAGCTACCTGAAACTGTAGCCGTGGCAGCTATCACATAGTTACCCTTTGAACCGGAACCGGAGCCCGGTTCGTCTGTGTCTGTACAAGAAATTAAAGCCATTCCGGTCATTGCCATTGCCAAGAGGCCGGACAAAAGATAATTCTTCTTCATTTGTTCTTCTTATTAATTACACCTATTAAAACCATTATATTTATTAATCACCAAAATGTACACGTACCTTGCCATAGAACGCACGCCCGGCTTTCTGAAGACTGAAATTGTCGTACAAATCCTCGTTCGTGAAGTTGCGGCATTCAAACGAGATATTATAGCGGCCATTCTTCAGACTATAGCTCAATGTCAGGTTATGGGAGAACTGGTCGGGTACCATGAAATCCTTGTTCTTGCTACCGATGGCCTGCGAATAGTAGGAGAAGCTGTGCATGTACTGGTTGTCGTAAGTCACGGACAGCATATTCCCTTTCTTCCAGAGGTCGCGCCAATAGAAGTTTACGTCAAAATCAGCAAACTGATAGGGCACATTGGGAATGCGTGCCTTGTAACCGAGATTTTCCACAGAGTTGCCGGTACTGCCGATTTGCATCTTCTCATTGTCACGCACATTCATCTGCGTGAAGTTGCCGCCCACACTCAGCCAGCGTCCGAAGCCATAGCGTGCCGATACATTGTATCCCTTCGTCAGCACCTTGCCGTAGTTGGTATAAGTGGCCCCTTCTTTTCCTCCGCTCAAGTCCTGGATATTGCGCTGGATATAATCCTTCGTATTGCGGTATACCACACCGCCTTCCACGTAGACAGAATGTTTTCCAAAACTCCGGGAATAACTCAGGTTCAAGTTGATGTTGTCACTTTTCTCGGGACGGATGCCGATGTCTCCACTCTCCAGGTCTTCGTCACCAAACATCTCTTCGATAGTGGGCAGGCGGTAAGCTTTTTCATAAGAGAGCTTCGCCTGCAAGCCGGGCAGGATGAAGTAGGTTCCGGCAGCACCATATCCCCAAGAGTCTACCGTACGGCTGGTGCGTACATAATTACTACCGGTATCATCCTCGGCCATAGGTCCTGCCACATACTGGCGGTAGTATTTGCCGAATGCCGAGAAGTTCCACTTTTCGGAAGGCATCAGGCGGTATGACAAACCGGAGATATTCTTGCGGGTCTGCTTGGCAATGGCATCCGTCTGTTCTTCCACCGCCAACAGTGAAGTATTATCACGCTGGAATGCACTCAACACATGATTGAAAGTCAGCATGTGGACTCTGGCAATGCGGTAATTCAAGGTCAATGTACCGTTCCAATTGTCATTATCGGCACGGGAATACTGGCGGGACTGTTCGCCGGGACTGTTCAGCGGATGTTTCTCACCAAGCCAGTTGTATTCATAGCGGGCAGTATCCACATTCGTAGTGGCATTGCGATTGTAGTTGGCTGTCAACACCATATCCAGCCCCTTGATTATCAAGTTGCGTTTGCTGTATTCCATCGAAGGCATTAGTGAATGGCCGAAGCGGTGCTTTTCTCCGAAGACTGTCTTCTGGCGTACACCGGTCTGTATGTCCTTGTACATGTGCGAATAGGTGAAACCGAACATCAGCCGGTCTGCCCAACTTTTGTCCACAATACCCGCTTTGGCCACAATGGCTTCGTTGTGGTAAGTATCATTGAAACGCTTCACGCGCACCTTCTCACTTTCGTTGAAACTGCCCGTCTCAAAATCCTTTACCGGCGCATCTACATGATAATCGTTGTCCGAGTAGTTTTGAAAGGCATTGATTTCATAGCTGAAACCGTTCTTGAAAGTCTGTCCGAAGTTAACGTATGAGCGGTGGGTATTGAACGAGCCGTAAGAATAAGAAGCATCCAGGAACCAGTTCCGGCGTTTCTTGTTGGTAACAATATTGATGACACCGCCAATGGCATCCGTACCGAAGCCCACGGGAACTACACCCTTATATACCTCTATACGGTCGGCAAAGCTCACCGGAATATTGTTCAGGCTGAAGGAGCTTCCCACACCTTCCTGCGGCACACCGTCAATGAACACCTTGACGTGCTTTCCGCTAAAACCGTCCAGCATCAACTGCATATCCGAACCTACCCCACCCGACTCACGGAGTTTCATGCCCGGAGCCTTGGTCAAGGCATCGCTCAGATTCTTCGTGGTGTTCTGGAGTTCCTTTGTATCGACTGCCACAGCATTGAATGCCGACCTCTTCACCCGGCTTACTCCGGTAGAAACGATAGTCACCTCGTCCAGCTGTTGCGTTTCGGGAGCGATGGTTATGTTCAGCTTCATCCGCTCATCATTGACCAGTTTCACCTTTTTCTCCACCTTTGTATAACCTACGGCAGACACCACCAGCGTATAGTCGCCGCAGGCGCCTTGATGTGATAGAGGCCTTCCTGATTCGTGGTTCCTCCATAACTCGTCCCTTTCAGATAAACAGTCGCAAAATCCACCGTTTCTTTCCGTAGAAATGATTCTACCCGAAATCATCCCTCCTCTGCATGTACAGACAGAGAAGCCAACAGAAGGAAAAACAGCAGCGAGAATTTAAGTGTATATGCTTTCAATTTTATAATAATTATAATGTTGTTAGTAAACCGGTGCAAAGGTCATTATTAACAGCCAGCTGTGCAATCGCTTATTGTAGTAATTATATGGAGTGGATTTATCGTATATATCATATTACGCAATCACCATTGATGGGTATTATCAATAATAAATCTAAAAAGAGGAGCCGGGAAATGAAAACCCCTATTTATAGGTATTGCCCAATATGCCTTTTGTACGACCTTTGCTGCAAATTAAAACAAGACAACGGACAATAAATTATTAAAGTTTAAGTATGAAAATTGAAAAGATTGTAGCCCGTGAAATCCTTGATTCACGCGGCAATCCCACAGTAGAAGTGGACGTTATTCTGAATGTGGTGTTATGGGACGCGCAGCAGTGCCTTCCGGTGCTTCTACCGGCGAGCACGAAGCGCTGGAACTTCGCGATGGCGACAAGCAACGCTACGGTGGTAAAGGTACACTAAAAGCAGTAGAAAACGTCAACAAGATAATCGCACCGGCACTGATTGGCTGGTCATCACTGGAACAGCGTACCATCGACCACAAGATGCTTGAGTTGGACGGCACGCCTACCAAATCCAAGCTGGGTGCCAACGCCATTCTGGGTGTCTCACTGGCAGTAGCCAAAGCCGCTGCCAATTATCTCGATATACCTTTATACAGATATATCGGTGGAGTAAATACCTACGTAATGCCGGTCCCGATGATGAATATCATCAATGGAGGTTCACACAGCGACGCTCCTATCGCTTTCCAAGAATTTATGATTCGGCCGGTAGGCGCCTCTTCCTTCCGTGAAGGCCTGCGCATGGGAGCCGAAGTATTCCACGCCTTGAAAAAAGTGTTGCACGACCGCGGCCTCAGCACTGCCGTAGGTGACGAAGGCGGTTTTGCACCGGCACTGGCAGGAACAGAAGATGCGCTGGACTCCATCATGAGCGCCATCAAGGCTGCCGGCTACGAACCGGGCAAGGATGTGAAAATCGGTATGGACTGTGCCTCATCCGAGTTCTTTAAGAACGGTATCTATGACTACTCCATCTTTGAAGGCGAAAATGGTAAAAACGTACTGCCGACGAACAAATAGCTTACTTGGAAGATTTGATTAATAACTACCCGATTGACTCCATCGAGGATGGCATGAGCGAAAACGACTGGAAGGCTGGAAGAAGTTGACCGAACGCATCGGCAACCGTTGCCAGCTGGTTGGCGACGACCTGTTCGTGACTAACGTGGAATTCCTTGAAAAGGTATTGCCATGGGCTGCGCCAATTCCATCCTTATCAAAGTCAATCAAATCGGTTCACTCAGTGAAACGCTGGATGCTATCGAAATGGCACACCGCCACGGTTATACCAAGTGACTTCACCGTTCCGGCGAAACCGAGGACGCCACCATTGCAGACATTGCCGTTGCCACCAACAGCGGACAAATCAAGACCGGTTCTCTGAGCCGCTCCGACCGCATGGCGAAGTACAACCAACTATTGCGCATCGAAGAAGAACTGGGTAACCTTGCTGTCTATGGCTACAAAAGAATAAAATAACCCTTTGTAGTGAATAAGTCATAAAGAGGGAATAGCGTCTTTGGGAAAAGGCGCTATTTTTATTAAAGAATCGTCTATATCTTTGCAAAAGTCATCCCCTACTATCCTCTATAGGAAAGATTCTTTCCAAGATGGTAGCAGGTTAATGTTTCATTGACTAAAGACTATTCGTCCGACAGTCGTTACATTATCGTCCGACATATGTTTAATTATCGTCCGATAGCTGTTGGACGATAATTAAACATATGTCGGACGAATAGTTTTTAGTAAGCAAGAATATAAAATATAGCGGCGCAACAATCATTTGCTCCCAAAGCCTCCCTTTATTATTTACGGAGGCCTTCAAAAACAGTCCTCATTCACGGTTCATCAAACGATGCTCTGCCATCTGCTCGAACTTCGTGCCGGGACGTCCGTAATTGGCATACGGATAAATGGAGATGCCTCCGCGCGGGGTGAAGATACCCGTCACCTCAATATACTTAGGGTTCATCAAATGAATGAGGTCTTTCATTATGATGTTCACGCAATCCTCGTGGAAAGCACCATGATTGCGGAAGCTGAACAAGTAGAGTTTCAAACTCTTGCTCTCTACCATCTTGACATCGGGGATATAGCAAATACGGATTTCCGCAAAGTCCGGTTGCCCCGTGATGGGACAGAGGCTGGTGAATTCGGGGCAGTTGAAACGCACCCAGTAGTCATTGCCGGGATGCTTGTTATCAAATGCCTCCAATACTTCGGGGGCATAGTCCTGACGGTATTCTGTCTTTCTCCCCAAAAGGGAAAGTTGGTCTTTCAATTCTGTCATAGCCATATATTTTTAGTGATACAAGTGTGCCTCATTTAGTAGAAGCCAAAAACTTTTCCAATCCTTCTCTGCGCAACGTGCATGCCGGGCAGTGTCCACAACCATCTCCCGGGATACCGTTATAACAAGTCAGCGTTTCGTGACGTATAAGTTCGAGCACTCCAAGCTCGTCTGCCAGCGCCCAGGTCTCCGCTTTGTCAATCCACATCAGTGGTGTGTGCAGTACGAATTGCTCGTCCATAGCCAGGTTCAGCGTCACGTTAAGCGACTTGATGAAAGCATCCCGGCAATCGGGATAACCGCTGAAATCGGTCTGCGACACCCCCGTCACAATATGATTAATCCCCCGCTCGCGGGCGTAGACGGCGGCTATACTCAGGAAAAACAGATTGCGTCCCGGCACAAAAGTATTCGGAAAGCTGTCTGCCGGCTTCTCCTGGTCCATCTCCATGCCGGCATCTGTCAATGAGTTATGTCCCAGCCGGCCGATAAAGGAAACATCCATTACTTCGAACTCCACACCTGCCTTACGGGCAATGGCCCTCGCCAAGTCCACTTCCTTCTGATGTTTCTGTCCATACAGAAAACTCAGCGCATACACTTTCTTAAATTCACGTTTTGCCCAAAAGAGGCAAGTGGTCGAGTCCTGCCCGCCACTGAATACCACCAAAGCAGTGTCCCTATTCATCTTGTTAAAAGCCTCTCCCCTTGCCCTCCCCCGTAGGGAGGGAAACAGAGAGGGCATTGCTAATTATTTGTTTGACATAATAACTGATTTCCCCTCACTACGGGTAAGGGGCTTTAAATATCGCCTATTTTCCATACTTTATAGGAGATGCCTTCATCATAGACATCACTACCGTCTATCCGCTTAATAGCTTTTACCACACGGATAGTCACAGGCAGTATCAATACCTCGTACATGGACTTCAGCAGAATCTGGATACACATCATCACCAGCAACTCCCGCCATGCAATGATTCCTCCGAACGCCACCGGAAAGAAAATCAACGAGTCTGCCGTCTCACCAACCACCGTCGACCAAATGGCACGTGCGGAGAAATTACGCCCGTTGCTTGCCAGTTTCATGCGGCTCATTACGTAGGCATTCAGAAAAGAGCCCACCAAGAATGCCGTCAGACTGGCTATGACAATACGGGGCGCCATTCCAAAAACAAAATTGAAATGCGCGGCACCATCCCAGAAAGGGGCGGCAGGCAACGCCACGGCTATCAGTCCCAGCATTACCACAAAAAAGTTCATGGCAAAACCGCTCCAGATAATCAGGCGGGCTTTACGAAAGCCCCAAACCTCGGCTATGCAATCGTTGATAATATAAGAAATCGGGAAGACCAGCAATCCGGCTGTTACGGTAATACCAAAAACCTGGATAACTTTAGTCTCAAGAAGATTGGCTGCAATCAAGCATACATTGAACAGAATGCCCAGCAACATAAAAGGTACAGATACTTTTTGTTTCATACTCCTGTTTTTTACGTGGTGTTCTAGAATACACGACCGCTATTCACGGCATCATACATTTTAAATCCGGTTGCAAAGGTACAACAAGTTTTGCAAATGAACAAACAACATATATTTTAACTAAATCCCAAGCAAGACAAAGCTCCTTTTTTTTATTCGAAGTAATTACAGACAGTGCATATTTAGTTAACGAGACTTAAATAAGATTTCCCAAACCAAGAATATTATTTACAATAGTTTTAAAAAACATAAACCAATAGCATAAAAATCAATATATTAACTGATTTTAGCACAAAATCAAAAACATGCAACCAAGTTTGCTCTCAAACAAGATTTCATTCACGCAAATTTCTTAAGCAAATAAAATAATGGACAACATATTTTAATACATACGATTCTATATTTTAAATAATGAAAATTAGGATTATATTTGATAACAACAATCCGGAAGCTCTGGAAAGCACATTGATATTAACCAAGAATATACCATATTATATATAGTAACCTTAGAAAAACAATGAATGCCTATGATTTACCCGAAAGCCCCAAGACACTATTAGTGTCATCTTCTATTCAACCTATTTATTTTGAGATCCATTAGCTTAAACAAAAAACATCTATTATGAATGAAAATCGTAAACGAGGAACATCGAACAACAAAATCCTCACAGCAATTGCCATCGCCTCCCTATTTATAGGAAGCAGCAAAATCATGGCAATAGAGACCTACTCGGAAAATTCATTCGGAGTGACAGAACAGATGCAGGCACAAACAGCCCGCGGTATTGTTGTCGACCAGAATGGAGAGCCTATCATCGGAGCAAGTATCTTGGAAAAAGGTACTACCAATGGAGTTACCACCGACTTATACGGTAAATTCTCGCTAAACGTAAAAAGAGGTGCCACCCTGGTCATTTCCTACATCGGTTATAAGACGCAGGAAGCCAAAGCAGATGCCAACATGAAAATCACCCTTACAGAAGATTCCGAACTACTGGATGAAGTAGTTGTTGTCGGTTACGGTGTACAGAAAAAGAAACTTGTCACCGGCGCCACTGTACAAGTGAAAGGGAAGACATAGCCAAGCTGAACACTGTGGATGCCCTGGGCGCTTTGCAGAGCCAGTCACCGGGTGTCAACATCACGCAAAACAACGGCTTCCTGGGTTCGGGCTTTAAGGTGAATATCCGCGGTATCGGTACTACCGGAACCTTCTCCCCGCTTTATGTGGTAGATGGAGTTGCCAACGGTAGCATCGACGGGCTGAACCCGAGTGACATTGAATCTTTGGACGTCTTGAAGGATGCCGCTTCCGCCGCCATCTATGGTGCGCGTGCTGCCAACGGCGTTATCCTGATTACCACCAAACGAGGTAAAACCGGCGTTGCCGAAGTCAGTTACGATGGCTATGTCGGTGTGCAGAACCTCTACAAAATCCCTACTATCCTCAATGCCCAAGAGTACATGATGATGCAGGATGAAGGCCGTGTAATGGACGGATTGAGTCCGTACAACTGGGCGACCTATATTCCGGAAAGGGATTTGCAGGCCATACAGAACGGAACATGGAAAGGGACAAACTGGCTGAAGGAAGTGCTGAATGAAGATGCATTGGTACAGAACCACGCAGTCAACATCACCGGAGGAACAGACCGTTCCAGATATGCCATAGGTATTTCATACACCAACCAAGAAGCCACCATGGGAGTTCCCGGCGAATTTCCAGAAATGAACCGCTACAACTTCCGCGTCAACTCGGACCACGTAGTCATGAAAAAAGGCAATCTTGACTTCCTGAAAGTAGGCGAAACCATCAACTACAAATATTCGCAAACGCAAGGTTCATTCGGAACCGGCGGCATTTATTGGAACGGAGTGCACAATATGCTCATCATGAGCCCGTTGATGCACCCTTACAATTCAGACGGGGGCTACTACCTCTATGCAGACCAGGAAAAGGATAACTACAAATGGGATATCTCCAACGGAGCCAATAAAAACCCGATAGCTTATCTGGACTACTATATGAACCAGAACCTAAGCAAGTCCCATTACATGCAGAGCAGCTTCTATGCAGAACTGCAACCCATCAAGAACCTGCGTATCAAGAGCCAGTTCGGTTACATCATGGGAGCCTCCAGTTATCGTTCCTATTTGCCGAGATTCGATTATCTGAGTGCGTCACTCAACAACGCAGAAGACAAGGTTACCCAATCCATGTCTATGTATAACCGTTGGTCATGGGACAATACAGCCAACTACATCTTCAATATCGATGACCACAACATCGACGTCCTGGTAGGTCAGAGTATTGAAAAATGGGGTATGGGAGAAGAAATGAGCGGTTCAGCCATAGGCTCAAACTTCTATGATTTCAAGCACGCTTATTTGTCCAATGTTCCATTGACCGCCAACAGTGTGTCCTCCTTGACTGGCAAGCCTAACGGGGAAGGTTCCATCGCCTCCTTCTTCGGACGTGTCAACTACAACTATCAGGAGAAATACATGGCTTCTGTCATCATGCGTGCGGACGGTTCCTCCACTTTTGCCCGCGGACACCGCTGGGGATACTTCCCTTCAGTATCCGCAGGATGGGTTATCAGCAACGAGTCCTTCATGTCAGGAATCAAATGGCTGGACTTCTTAAAGCTACGCGCTTCCTGGGGGCAAAACGGTAACTGTAATGTATCTACTTTCCAATATCTTTCACTGATAACTTCCAACAACGGATATGGCGGTTATACGTTCGGCGACTCCATGGACCTCATCAGTACCGGTTCATACGCCTACCGACTGACCAACCCGGACCTTACCTGGGAAACACAGGAGCAATTGAATTTCGGTATCGATGCACGCTTCTTGAACAACCGCCTGGGCTTTGAATTCGACTGGTATAACAAAATACCAGAGACTGGCTGGTTACGGCTCCGGTACTCTCTTCCTTCGGTGCCAATGCAGTGTCCGTCAATGGCGGTAATGTAAAACACGGGTATTGAAGTAGGACTCCACTGGAACGACAACATCGGAAAGGATTTCCAATATGGAGCCAACCTGACCCTTGCTCACAACAAGAATGAAGTGACCAAGATTGCCAACAAAGACGGAATCATCCACGGTAGCGGCAGCGTTCTGTGGAAGGAGCCGAAGAGTGCTTCCGTGCTGAAGTAGGCAAACCCATCGGCTACTTCTACGGCTACAAGAGTAACGGCATATTCCAGAACCAGGAACAGATAGACAACTACAAAGGTCCGAAACTGAACGGCGACAAGACACAGCCGGGTGACGTAATCTGGGCAGACACCGACAATAGCGGTACGCTCGATGCCAATGACCGTACTATGATAGGTAACCCGAATCCCGACCTGACAATGGGACTTTCCCTGAATGCCAGCTGGAAGGCCATTGACTTCTCAATCACTACTTACGGCGCATTCGGCCAGCAGATTCTGAAGTGTTATCGTGACTTCTCCTCCTCACCCTTGAATAACTATACAGCAGAGATATTCCAACGCTGGCACGGCGAAGGTACGTCCAACAAGTTCCCGAGACTGTCCAGCGCTTCCAGCTCCAACTGGAACAGAGTATCAGACATTTACATCGAAGATGGAGACTATCTCAAGATAAAGAACATCACTGTGGATTCGACTTCAAGAAAGCATTCAAGAAGTTACCGGTACAACAGCTGCGCCTGTATCTGACCGCACAGAACCTCTTTACCTTCACCGGCTATTCCGGTATGGACCCGGAAATCGGTTACGGTGGCGACGATTATGGTTGGGCATCAGGCATCGACCTGGGCTACTACCCCAGTGCACGTACCTATATGATAGGCTTAAATGTAAAATTCTAATTAACCGAAGAAATTATGAAAAGATATTATTCATAGCATCAGCAATACTGATTCTTCTTTCAGGATGCGAAAACTTCCTCGATTCGGAACTTTTGACCGAAAAGACAACCGCCAACTTCCGGAGACAGAAAAGGATGCCCAAGAGATGGTGACGGCCATATACGCCCATCTGTTGTTTGAAAGTCCTGAAACCTCTTCCCAGTATTACATTGCCCAGTTGGCAGGTGACGACTCTGGGAGGCAACCTCCTACTCCAACAACTGTGCCACCAACTTCCTTATGTACAGTGGCAATCTGAATACATTTGCCGGTATCTGGGACCGTTGCTACACCCTTATCAACCGTGCCAACAATGCCATCAACACAATGGAGAATGTGAAATCATGGTCCAGCGAGAGCGAACGTAACCGACTTTTCGGTGAGTCCTACTTCCTGCGTGCCATGGCTTATTATGAGCTGGCACAAGTCTTTGGCGGAGTTCCTTTACGCACCACACTGGAAAGTACCAACCTGCCGCGTGCATCCGTAGACGAAATCTACGCCCAGATTGCAGCCGACTTGAAAACGCCATTGAAATGATGCCGGCAAAGATTTATCCGAAAGGCTCAGACATGACCGGACACGCTACAAAATATGCTGCCGAAGCCATGATGGCACGTGTATTCCTTTCTATACCGGACGCTACGAAAAAAACGAGCTCCCCAACGGAACTACCAAAGAGGAAGTCATCTCTTGGATAGATGACTGTGTAAACAACTCCGGTCATAAACTGGTGTCCGACCAACGCAACATCTGGGCCTACACCAACGATGCTACCGAAGACAATACCGAAGGGTTCCGTTACCAATACGTTATCAACCATAACCTGAAATGGGAAGGAAACAGTTCCGACGAAACTTTATTCGCCAACAAGCATAACCTGAAATCCGACTGGACCTATACCTGGTTCTCCAACACATGCGCGCAATTCTATTCACCGTCTGCCGACAACTATTCCAACAAAGACAGTTATCCCTTCGGCACCGGTTGGGGAGCTGGCCCTGTATCTCCGGCTATGGTCAACGAATGGAAAGACTGGGCCGCCAAGCAGACCTATACGGACGGTTACAAGGAGGATCCCCGTCTGACCGGTTCCATATGGTCGTACAAAGCACTTGATCCGAATGTTGCCGGCAATGTACTGATGGACTGCACCATGGACGAGGGTGAACCGGAATATACCGTATCCTATCGTTACTATGAACAAACCGGCTATTTCCAGAAAAAATACATCAATATCAATTCCTACAATGAAGGCAAAATCGAACCTTTCGGCAAGCAGATGTTCCCCGGAATATCTTCGCAGACATCCCAACAGCTACTCAAATAGCCGACTTGATTCATATCCGTTTTGCCGACGTTCTGCTCATGCAGTCCGAGCTGAAACAAGACGCTACGGGTCTGAACAAGGTACGTGCCCGCTCCCACTTGGCTCCGGTGGCCTACTCCCTGGAAGCCATCAAGCAGGAACGCCGCTGGGAAGGCATTGAATCCGCTGGTCGGGTCCCTTCGCTTGAGGAAGCCGGTGACATACTCAACAAACAGACCGGGTTCAATATAATAAATGCCGCTACGGTGGTACCGATGGTCAAATTCGACTATAAGAAACGCCTACAAGCAACCCAAGGCTACTGGCCCATTCCGCAAGACGAAATCGACATCTCCAATGGAGTCCTTGAGCAGAATCCAGGCTGGGATGCATCTGCCCAGTTCTCGGATTGGAACAATATGTAAGAGTATTAACCTATAAATAAAGACAATATGAAAGTAACAAAAATATTGATAGCAATGCTTGCTTCAGCCTTCATCGTTACTGCATGCGATCCTATCGAAGACGAAGACTTGCGAGACAAATATGTGACTGATGCCGGTACACCCATAACCAAGGAGGCATTACAAGCCGCCATATCCATTACCCCCTTCCCCAACCAAGACGGAGTAGTGGAAGGCGACCAGTATATCGCCCTGAAAAACTCCCGCCCGGACATTGGCGGTTCATGGCACATAAATGGGGGGGCGAAGGAAGTAAACAAAGTAAGACTCTGGTCACGGACAACGCTACGGTCATCATGGAGTCCAATGCGGACTATTCCATCTACTATATGGGCATTTCCGCCAATCAGATTATCAAGACAGATCCGGTTGTAGTGACTGTGACCAATGTATTCGACGATTGGTCCACTTACTTCACCGGTGCAACCGACAAGAGTGACAAATCTGCCAAGAAGACCTGGAAATTCCGTGAAGTCAGCTGGGGTTCCGTCTGCAATATGGGGCTCATGGAGGCTGGAAATATACCAGTGCAGGCTATACTCCCGAATCAAATTTTGCCTGGTGGGCCAATGTCACTGCCGCCGAAGCGGGAGACCAGTCCATGGTATTCGAATTCGACGGAAACAAGATGAAAACCTATGATGCCAGCGGAAACCTGAAGGCCAGAAGGTACTCTCCTTCACACACGAAAACCGGAAGACGGAGTACTGGGTGAACTGATAACAAAGTATCCCCACCATCGGAGGAAATTATGACGACAACGGACAAAGCGTAGGCAGCAACAAATTCTGGCTGCTGACACTGGATGAGAACTATATCACAATCTATCATCCCGGCAAGTATATAGCGGTGGTGTGGATTGGGACGACAGCGGCTGGTATGCTTATTTCAAGACTGAAGCAGAAACCGATTCTGAATAATATGCACTCTCTATGAAAGAAACTGCTATTTATAATAGCTACTGTCTTTCTAGTAGCTGCATGTCACAATGACGACTACATGCCCGGACTGCCAGCTCCGGGAAATGAAGACAACGAGACCGAAATGGCCGAGCAGGTTGCAGGCCGGGTGCATTGGGCTACGTCACTTATTATGGCACATCCATACCCGATGCCAAATACCTGACCCACATAAACTACGCTTTTGCAGAATTATATGTTAAAACGGAATTTATGAAAAGTTTGGCCTGCAAGGTGATAAATCCCGTTTTGATAAGGTAAAGAAAATAAAGAGCCAGTATCCACATGTGAAGATATTACTCTCTTTTACCAATAGCGTTTCCAATACTGACAATTCCCAGGACGGAGGTTTCTCCGCCTGGCGAAGAGTCGGAAATGCGCAAGCAATTCGCACAAGACTGCAAAGCCTTTGTTTCAGTGAGGGCATAGACGGTATTGACATTGACTGGAATTTCCCGGTATGACTTTCAGCAGCAATGCCTATGACGAGTTGGTAGATGTGGAAAACTTCACCTATTGATGAAAGACCTGCGTGCAGCGTTAGGGGCAGTCCACCCTATTGACCTATGCAGGTTATTGCATGGACAAGCGTCCCCAAGGCGAAGGCTATAAATATATTGATGTAAAGGCCGTAGACCCGTATGTAGATTTCGTCAATATCATGGCCTATGATCTGGTTGATGCCCCCAGCATCAATCAGCATTGAACAAGCCAAGTAATTACTGGGACTGCCAGCGTTCCGTAGACGAATACCTGAATGCAGGGTATCTGCCGACAAATTAGTGTTGGGAATTCCGTTCTACGGAAGAGCCGATTTCAATGCCGGCGGCAGCATCAATTATCGGGATATTCTCAACCTGAGTAAGGATGACGGCTATGTCATCGAAAATTGGGATACAGAAGGCAATGTCCCCTATGTCACCAAAACGGCAGTTTCTACTGTGGTTACGACAATCCCGCAGTATTGCCGCAAAGGTGAATGGATATTAAAAATGGCATGAAAGGCATGATGTTCTGGGATTATGAAGGCGATGACACCATGGGAACCCTACGCAAAGCGCTGTGGAATGCCGTCATGAAAAATAAGTAACTTAACACACATTCTCAGGAGGTTATTCCGGAAATTAGGGTAAGGGTAATTTTGCATACGATCTTCATTCAAGGCAAGAATACTGACGGAATAACCTCCTTTCCTCCTCCAAGACTACAAAACCTTTTTCATTTAAGTTGTTGAAGCACATTCATCAAAACCTAACTTAAATGAAAACAATCTTAAAAGCAATGTTTCTGTTGTGCGTAGCCGGACTTCCCTTGTCCACTATCCATGCACAAAAGAGATTATCGATGACGAAGCCCCCAACGGCATTGTCATAGTTACTATCGACAAAGCGGGCGACGAGATTATCCGCATCATGAATGAGTCACAATTGCCTTACATCCATGACCCGAAAGCTCCCGCTTCTTATTGATGGACAAACAAGGCAAATTCGCCCTGGGTATCGGAGGGTATGTCCGTGCCACCGGCGAGTATGATTTTGGAGGTATTGTGGATGATATTGACTTTGTTCCTGCCAACATTCCAAGCAGTAGTAAAATCAAAAATCAATTTCAAATGGATGCCAGTACGGCCACTATCTTTCTGAAATTAGTCGGACACACCCGGCTATTGGGTGACTTCACAGTCTATACAGCCGGAAATTTCCGAGGAGGAGACAAAACATTCCAGCTACGGAATGCTTATATGTCATTCGAAATATAACGGTGGGATATACTTACGGCGGTTTCATGGACTTAGGCGCCCTCCCCTCCACCATTGACTTCCAGGGGCCCAACGGTGCCACGTTCTACCGCGCTACACAATTGTCATATACTTATAAAGGGCTGAAAGACTTTCGTTTCCAAGCTTCCATCGAGGCGCCTGCCGTTGACGGCACAACAAGCAGCCAATTCGAAATTGCCCAGCAACGCATGCCGGACTTCACAGCTTCGGCACAATACAGTTGGAACAGCAGCAGTCATCTGCGTATAGGAGGTATCATCCGCAGCATGACATATACCAGCACGAAAGGGACAAGGCTTCCAGCGTCACCGGATACGGTGTACAAGCCTCAACGACCTTCAACCTCGGTAAAAATGGCAGGCATTCGGACAAGTCAACTATGGTAAAGGTATCGGGCAATACCTGAATGACATCAGTAATCTGAACGTCGATATTGTCCCCAATCCCGAAAAGGAAGGCAAAATGCAGGCATTGCCCATGCTGGGCTGGTATGCAGGTCTACAATATAACATTTCTCCAAAGATATTCCTTTCAAGCACTTACAGCATGTCCCGCCTTTACTCTGAAGACGGTTATCCCAACGACCTGCCAAGTACCTACCGCTACGGACAGTATTTCGTAGCCAACGTATTCTGGAACGTAACCCCGAACATGCAGGTAGGCGCTGAATATCTGCGTGGCTGGCGCACCAACTTCGACAATTCCACCAACCATGCCAACCGTATGAACCTGCTTGACAGTATTCTTTCTAATCCAATATAAAATAAGAGAAGAAGCCGCCTCAAATCGATATTTGAGACGGCTTCTAATATAAAAGGTAGGATTGTGAAATCAGAACTTATAGTCAACACCAAGACCAAACACTTTATTAGTACGGCTATAAACATTCTTGGTGGTTTCACTTATCTTCTTTGTATAATCATCATAGTTTGTCCAAAAATAGGCTATATTCATAGTCAAATGCTTTGTCATTTTGATGGCAGCACCAAACCCCAGTGAATAAGAGTCACATGAAAACTTATATCACTCTGAAAATCATCAGCCAAGCCATAATCTGTACGCTGATAACCACCACTGATGGTCAGCTGTTTAGCTATATCCCATTCTGCACCAATCAAAATTTCATGTGTGCCATGCTTCAACGCTTTCTGCTTATCATTGGCCATCCCTGCCGCTTTATCAAAAATGGTGATATTCCAGCGTTGCACGAAGCGTAGGAAGAATTCATAACCAACAGCTGCAGTCAATAATGCAGGGATATCACTCGGAGTATTCACACCATCCTTATAGTCAGCCAAAGGATTCCCTTCATCTCCCATAGCAGTTCCCATTGCACGCACTTCAGCTTTTTGGTTTTATTTTCGAGATTAAGACTTGTCATAAACTCGTACTTCAACCCAATATTCCATTTGCCCAACTTCACATCAGCTCCCAAGATAGGGGTCAATCCCCAGCCGGTCTGGTCGCAGTCTAAATCGATACCAACCAATTCCATGCCACCATAAGTAGGAATATTACTGTGTGCTGTTGCAGTCAGAAATCCTTCATACCCACCGGTAAAATAATTCATACGTCCACCGGCAAACACACCTAACCAATCATTAACTTGATACGACAACCCCAATTGCACACCATAAATAAACTGGCTTCCATCCATTGCACTATTGATAGAATACATATTGGGAGTGATTTGACCACCCGAAATAGTATGGACTTGTCCCATCACCATTGAATCGAACATACCCAAACCATCATCAAACGATGCCTTACCGCCACCACCTACAACAGCAAAGCTACCGGAAATAGTCCAGTCTCCTTTTTTATATGCACCTTGAAAACTAGGAATGAAAGGAGCAGAAGCTTTTCCTTTATAATAACGTGTATTCCCATCTTCAATAAACAAGGGAAATGTCGCCTTTATGTTACGGGTCTGATAAGCACTTTGTCCATTCAAAGACAAATAGAGACCATCTTCCGGCAAGAAGGCCAAACCGGCCGGATTAGAATAGACACCGTCAATATCAATGGAAGCACCACGCGCTAACATTCTAAGAAAAGATACATGCTGATTTGTATTTGTTAGGATACCACCCGCAAAAGTTGGAATTGAAACGATTAACATCGCAATGCCAATCAACGAAAATTTTCTCATCTAAATCTTTTTTAATTGTTTTCGGGCGCAAAGGTACAATAATATTGCACATGAAAAAGAATTTTGTGCATAAAGTTATCCTAATATAGAACTTTAATTGAAATACCAAATAGTTTCTGATGAAACAAATAGAAATAATTATCATTTTATGAATCCTTCCGGCCACTGAACCATATCAACTTTCCACTTGTTATCTCCCTATAATTATGTAACATTTTAAAAAACAACAAATCCCATGGCATACACTATCGCATTTTTTGGCAGCAAACCTTATGATGAAGCGTCTTTCAACGAAAAAAACAAGGAATATGGTTTTGAGCTCCGCTACTATAAAGGGCATCTTAACAAGCACAACGTTATTTTAACCCAAGGAGTAGACGCAGTCTGTATTTTCGTGAACGACACGGCCGATACCGAAGTTATCCGTCTGATGGCAGACAACGGCGTGAAATTATTGGCGTTGCGCTGCGCCGGCTACAACAATGTAGATTTAAAGGCAGCTGCCGACCGTGGCATTACCGTAGTGCGTGTCCCTGCTTACTCCCCTTATGCCGTAGCAGAATATACCGTTGCCCTGATGTTATCCCTCAACCGTAAAATTCCACGTGCTACCTGGCGGACACGAGACGGAAACTTCTCGCTGCACGGACTTCTGGGCTTCGACATGTACGGAAAAACTGCAGGCATCATCGGCACGGGAAAAATAGCCAAGAAACTGATATGTATCCTGCGTGGATTCGGCATGAATATTCTTGCCTACGACCTCTATCCCGACTATAATTTCGCCCGTGAACATCAAGTGGTATATACCAGCCTGGATGAGCTATATCACAATTCGGATATCATCTCCCTGCACTGCCCGCTGACTGAACAGACCAAATATCTCATCAACGACTATTCCATCAGTAAAATGAAGGACGGAGTAATGATTATCAATACCGGACGTGGACAACTCATCCATACCAACGCCCTGATTGAAGGACTAAAAAACAAGAAAATCGGCTCTGCCGGCCTGGATGTGTACGAAGAGGAAAGCGAATACTTCTATGAAGACCAATCGGACAAAATCATTGATGACGATACCCTGGCGCGGCTACTGTCCTTCAATAATGTCATCGTCACTTCGCACCAGGCCTTTTTCACACGCGAGGCACTGGCAAACATTGCTTCGACAACCTTGCAGAACATCAAAGATTTTATGAACCATAAGCCACTGGAGAACGAGGTCAAGGCATAGTCCCCACTCATTTATAAATTCTTAGACATCGGTTTTTAAACTTTATAGCTTTCCAAAGCGTTACTAGTACATAAACCATTTTAAGAAAAGGAATAAATTATGAAAAAAGTTATAGACAAATCAGACAGCAGAGGTCATTCCCTATATGATTGGCTTGACAGCCACCACACCTTCAGTTTCGACGAGTATTACAATCCCCGCCGGATGAATTTCGGCGCCTTGCGTGTACTGAACGACGACCGTGTGGCTCCGGGAAAGGGCTTCGGCACACATCCTCATAAAAATATGGAAATCATCTCCATTCCCCTGAAAGGGAAACTGAAACATGGGGACAATCATCAGAACAGCCGCGTCATCACTCCGGGAGATATACAAACCATGAGCGCCGGCACCGGCATCTACCACAGCGAAATGAACGGCAGTGACACTGAAGCGGTAGAATTCCTGCAAATCTGGGTGATGCCCGAAAAGCTGAACACACCACCCGCATACCAGGACTTCGACGTACGTCCACTCCTGCGCAAAAATGAAATGGCACTAATAGTATCCCCTGACGGCGATGCTCCTGCCAGACTGCTACAACAGACCTGGTTTTCTATCGGTGAAATAGAAGCCGGAAAGAAGATTGACTACCACATGCACCAATCGCATTCCGGTGCATACATCTTCGTAATGGAAGGTGAAGTCAAAGTGGACGGCACAATACTCTCACGTCGTGACGGAATGGGAGTATACGAAACCGGCAGTTTTGAGCTGGAAACATTGAAAGACTCTCACATTCTCTTCATAGAAGTACCGATGTAGCGTGCTTTTGCATAAAATAACAGCTTAAACCGGAAGTTTGTGTAGCGTTTTTTGTAATATTGCGCTATAATTCAATCCGTAAATGAAACTTGATTACATCTACCATAGCGGCTTCGCGATTGAAGCGGACGGAGTGACGGTCATTATCGATTACTATAAAGATTCCTCGGAAGAGGTTTTCAATAAAGGTATCGTGCACGACTATCTCTTGGAAAAGCCGGGCGTACTCTACGTACTATGCTCGCATTTCCATCCCGACCACTTCAATCGCGAAGTTCTTTCATGGAAAAAACTGCGGCCCGACATCCGCTACATATTCTCCAAAGACATCCTGAAGCACCGCCGCGCCTCAGCGGAAGATGCCACCTACATCAATAAGGGCGACACCTACGAAGACGAACATATCCGTATCCAGGCCTTCGGTTCTACCGATGTGGGTATCTCCTTCCTGATAGACCTGCAGGGCAGACGGCTGTTCCATGCCGGTGACCTGAACAACTGGCACTGGAGCGAGGAATCCACTCCGCAGGAAATACGCAAGGCCGAAGGTGACTTTCTGGCCGAAGTGAGAGAGCTGCAGCAAACTGCACCTGCCGTAGATGTAGCCATGTTTCCGGTGGACAGCCGTATCGGAAAAGATTATATGCGTGGAGCAGAACAATTCGTGGAACGAATAAAATCACTATATTTGTACCGATGCACTTCAGCGAAGATTATCAGGAGGCAACGCATTCCGGCAGTTTGCCGAGAGCAAGGGATGCCGCTTTCTGAGCATTGCACACCGTGGTGAAAGTTTCGAACTCCCCAACTTGTAGCCCATAATTCGTAAATTAATAATTAAAACACATACTATTATGAAAAATTTGACACAACTTCTTTTACACTGTTTTGCCTTTGTCTGCCGGCCATGCTGCAGGCGCAGGATAGGGACGACAGTAAATATCTGGCCGGTGCTGTTCCCGAGGTGGACGGCAAAGTGGTATTCACCAAAGAATTCAGCATCCCCGGCATGTCTCAGGATGAAATCTACGAACGTCTGCTCGGCTGGATGGATGCCCGTCTGAAAGAGAATGAAAATACCAGCCGTGTAGTATTCTCAGACAAAGAGAAAGGACAAATTGTAGGTATCGGGGATGAATGGATTGTATTCAGTTCTACGGCTCTGTCATTAGACCGTACCAAAATCCTTTACCAGCTGACTGTGACCTGCCAACCCGAAAGAGCGTGCTCGAAGTAGAAAAGATACGGTTTAACTACCGCGAAGGAAAAGAAAAATATACCGCCGAGGAGTGGATTGTAGACAAGTATGCCTTGAACAAGGCGAAGACCAAACTGGTACGCGGACTTGCCAAGTGGCGCAGAAAAACCGTAGACTTCGTTGATGACCTTTGCCTGGGAGCAGCAGAAGCATTGAGCGCCACCACTGCCAAAGCTCTGGTAGAAGAAGAAGGAAGAAAGAAAGAGGTGAAGGCTGTCGTCAATTCCGGTCCGACGGTAATCACCCCGAAGAAACAAGTTACCGTGGAACCTGCCCAGGCTGCTGAAAAGGCATCCGAAGGCATCGTGAAAGATGCCCAAGTCATCGAAGTGCCCCAAGTCAAGAAACCTGCCGCACTGGTTCCTGCCCAAAAGAGCCAGCAGCAAGAATACAAAACCATAGCCCCCGAGCAATTGTCAGCCGATGCCATCCAGACCGGAGCAGGCAAATTGGTTATCGTCATCGGCCAAGAGCCTTTCAACATGACCATGATGACAGCAAACTCCGGAGGTTCTTTGGGCAAAGTCAACGGCAAACCAGTTGTATTCAGCATACTGTCGCCCGACCAGCCGTATGAACAAATGGAAAAAGCAGAAAGCTATACCATCCGTTTCTATCCTACGGACAGACAGAGCCTACGGTCATTCTGGAATGTAAGAAGCTGCCTTCACCGGCAACGATGGAAGGTATGCCACGCACGTATGTAGGCGAAATTCTGAAAGCAATGGTCAAATGACCGCACACGCAGACTGTAAATTGTAAATAATCAAATCAGAAATAAACAAATGGAAATAAAAGTAAATTCGACCATTTTAATATCAATGTCACCAACTTGGAACGTAGCATCGCATTCTACGAAAAGGCACTGGGGCTGAAAGAACATCATAGGAAAGAGTCGTCCGACGGCTCTTTCACTCTGGTCTATCTGACCGACAGCAGTACCGGCTTCCTGCTGGAACTGACCTGCTTGAAGGAGCATCCACAAGCCTACGAATTAGGGAGAACGAGAGTCACCTCTGCTTCCGCGTATCCGGTGATTACGACGCCATACGCCAATACCATAAGGAAAACGGATGGGTATGTTTCGAAAACACAGCAATGGGACTGTACTTTATCAATGACCCGGATGACTATTGGATTGAGGTACTGCCGGAGAAATGATATTTTACATCACTAAAACAACGAAATATATGAGTATAGAAGAAGCGATGATGGGTGGTATTGTCTTCAAAGGCAAAAGGACAAACCTAAAGAAGAAAACAAGATAAAGACCAAAGCCAAGAAGAAAACCTACATTACCGGGCAACACGGTTCCGCCTCAGCCAAAATGAAAGCAGAAATCCGCCGCAAACGCGCTAACAGACATAAGAAATGATAAATACAGCCTTATTGCCTGCCGACAAGGACCCGATGGGCGCAGCCATAGCCGATTACTTTAAACGGCATAAAGCCGACCGCCTACGCGTGTTCTCTTCACAATTCGATGAGGACGAAATTCCCGTCGAAGAGCTATTCCGCACAGAAAAGCAAATGCCCTTGCTGGAGCGTACTGCTCTGCAAATGGCGACCGGAAAGATTCTGGATGTGGGTGCCGGTAGCGGTTGCCATAGCCTTACCCTGCAAGAAGCCGGAAAGAGGTCCATGCCATCGACATTTCCCGCTTTCCGTGGAAGTGATGAAGCAGCGAGGTGTGCGTAGCGTATCACAAACCAATCTGTTCAATGAACAGTTTGCCGATGAATACGACACTATCCTGATGCTGATGAACGGTTCCGGCATTATCGGAAAGTTGGAGAATCTGCCTGATTTTTCCGGAAGATGAAGCTACTGCTCCGGCCTGGAGGCTGTGTTTTAATGGATTCCAGCAACCTGAGCTATCTGTTCGAAGAGGAAGATGGCAGTATTGTTATCAACCTTGCCGGTGATTACTACGGAGAGGTAGACTTCCAGATGCAATACAAGAATGTCAAAGGCGACTCTTTGACTGGCTCTATATCGACTTTCAGACCCTGAGCATCTATGCTGCCGAAAATGGCTTCAAAGCAGAGCTGGTGAAAGAGGGTACACATTATGACTATCTTGCCAAACTATCCCGACAAGCATAAGTGAAGTGCCCCTAAAAGTTAGACAAAACTTTTAGGGGCACTTCCTTTATCTTGCCTATTCCTACTATTCAGAAAGCATTCCGTCAATCTCCTTCACCAGAGAAGCAAATTCTTCAGGGTTATACAGACGTGTCAGCTTCACAATACGCCCTTCCTTATCAATCAGGACATTGCGTGTGATACCTGCCTTGCGGAGCGCATACTTCGCAAATATATCCGCTCCCGGGTCCAGACCCAAAGGATAGGTCACTCCGGTTGACTTACCAAAGCAATCACTTTCTCCAACGGCTCGTCACGGTCGATGCCAATCAGCATAAAATCCGGATTCGACTTATGCTTCAGCCATATATCCTTCTCAATGAAAGGCATCTCCTTACGGCATACCCACACCAGCTCGCGGTAAACTGCAACATGACCACCTTCCCACGAAGTCCCGAAAGGGTAATGCTTTTCCCATCCGTCAGCTTCACTGTAAAATCTGGAGCCATCTCCCCTACCTTAACGATGTAGCCGGTACTGTCCGCCACTACATCCTGCGCCTTGCCTGCCATGCTGCACATAGCAAACAGACAGAAAATCAGAAATCCAACTTTTTTCATTTTATTCAATCTTTAATAAGTAAGCTGTAACTATTCAGCGAATGATATTTTATAGAATGGGCAAACAATTCCCTATAACAAAAACTCCGAAACACTTTTAAAAAGCAGTTTCGAGTTTTATTCTTCGAGGTACCTGGCAGATTCGAACTGCCGTACACGGTTTTGCAGACCGCTGACTAAGCCACTCATCCAAGGTACCGGTTCTTACAAGAACTCTTTATTTCTCGTTTGCGGATGCAAAGGTAGCACTTTTGAAACTACCAACTATCCGCAACAACTTTTCTTCTTTTTTCGTCACTCCACTGCACTCCGCACGCTTCTTATCATACAAATTCTTTAGTTCACAGCCACTTGCACAACTATCACACGGATTACCATTTTCTTTGACCCGATGAGAAAAAGAATAAATACTCATGCCAATCCGCACAGCGCAGAGCAACAACAATAAGGCTACTACCCACTCCTGCCAACTATTCATCATAAAAACAGACCTCCTATCTGATAAATTGCGAAAGACATCAGCCAGGCCAGCGCAGTAGTATAAAGCCCCGCAAACACGGCCCACTTCCAACTGCCCGACTCCCCTTTAATGGCTGCCAACGTGGCGATGCACGGAAAATAAATCAGCACAAACACCATGTAACCGAAAGCCACCAGGGGCGTTATCGGAATGCGTTCACCCAAGCTTACGGCATCTGCCTCGGCATCGTCGGCATAAAGCACTCCGAGCGTGCTTACCACCAGTTCCTTGGCGCCCACGCCGGAAAGGATGCCGATGCCCAGCTTCCAGTCGAATCCCAACGGTTCAATGACCGGTTCCATGGCTTTACCAATCCGGCCGATGTAGGAATTCTCCTGCTGTTCCGTCACACTTTCATATTCATCGTGGTTGGGATAATATCCCAATGCCCAGATAACGATGGATGCCACCATAATGATGCCTCCCATCTTGCGGAGATACTGCGCCCCCTTCTCCCACGTATGGCGGAAGATGGCCTTGGACGTCGGCATACGATAAGGCGGCAGCTCCATGACAAACGGCGTATCGTCTCCTTTCACCAGAAAGCGGCAGAAAAGACGTGCCATGACCACTGCCAACAGAATGCCGATGGCATAGATTACTAACAGCACAAAGCTCGCATTGTTCGGGAAGAAGGCGCCTACCAGCAATAAATAGATGGGTAGACGAGCGCTGCACGACATCAGCGGATTGATGAGCATCGTCACCAGACGGCTCTTGCGGTTCTCGATGGTACGCGAAGCCATAATGGCGGGCACATTACACCCAAAGCCCATAATCAGCGGAATGAAAGACTTTCCATGCAGCCCCATTTTATGCATAATCTTATCCATAATGAAAGCGGCACGTGCCATATAGCCCGAGTCTTCCATCAAGGAAATAAAGAAATAGAGCAACAGAATATTCGGCAGGAAAACAATGACACCGCCCACACCTCCGATAATACCATCCACTAGAAGGTCCTTCAGCGGTCCTTCGGACATGTTGTTGCATATCAGGTCGCCCAATTCGCCTACCAGCCATTCAATCCCCTGCATAGGATAGTCGCCCAGCACAAAGGTGCCTTCGAACATCAGATAAAGGAAAAGGAAGAAAATGGGATAACCCCATACACGGTGAGTAACGATTGAGTCTATGATTTGAGTAGTGCGCGACGTATCCTGATGATTGTCCACATAGGTCTCGCGCAGGGCACCGGCTATAAAACCATACTTGGCATCGGTGATGGCCTGCTCGCTCTCCTCGTTCACCACCTCGGCAATCCGTGCCTCTTCCCGGTCGCGGACAGCAAGAATCTCCTTTCCATTGGGCAACTCCTCCACAATCTTTTCAAGTCTTCGTCGTTCTCCAGCAACTTGATGGCAAGGAAACGCGTGGAATATTTGTGACGGATGTTCTCATTGACGCTGATGACGCGCTTCACCTCCTCAATGCTACGTTCCAGCTCGGGACCGTGATTGATGTGGATATGGCGGAAAAGCCGCGCGGCTGTTCCACCTCTTCTTTATGGCTGCCGAAGTCATGGTCGGGAACATACTCCTGATGCCAGCTGCGAAGGTCACTCAATATCTCGCTGCGCATCCTGCCCTTATGGTCGAGGAAGTCGCCGCCTTCGTAAATATTGATAATCACATGGAACAGCTGTTCAATGCCTTTTCCGCTACGGCTGACCGTAGGCAACATCGGAACTCCGAACAACTGGCTGAGCTTTACATAGTCCAGCGTGTTTCCACTGGCTTCCAGCTCATCGTACATGTTCAGTGCAATCACCATGCGTTCATGTCAATCAGCTGGGTGGTGAGATAGAGATTGCGTTCCAGGTTGGAAGAGTCCACAACATTGATAATGATATCCGGCGTTTCATTGATAATGTGCCGGCGGACATAGATTTCTTCAGGGAGTAGGCCGAGAGGAATAGGTTCCGGGAAGGTCGACAATACGGAAGTGGTAGCCTTGAAATCAAAATACCCTCCTTGGCATCTACCGTAACGCCACTGTAATTGCCCACATGCTCGTGCGAACCGGAAGCGATGTTGAAAAGAGAAGTTTTACCACAGTTGGGATTTCCCACCAAAGCCACATTTATGGTGCGGCGTTTGCCGAGGGCCAGTTGCTTCAGCTCATCTTCGCCCAGATGCATGTTTTCGCCCAACCCCTCGTGGTAATCGGGCTGCACAGCCTGCTCCTTAGCTTCCTGCTCACTGATAATCTCTATCATCTCAGCCTCCTGCCGACGAAGAGAAATCTCATATCCCATTACTTTGTATTTGATAGGGTCGCGTAGTGGGGCATTCAGCAAGACCTCCACTGTTTTACCTTTAATAAATCCCATTTCCACAATCCGTTTGCGGAAACCACCGTGTCCCAGCACTTTTACGATTACACCTTTTTCACCGGTATTCAATTCGGACAAACGCATAGTCTTTCTGCCTTTCTTTTCTATTTTGGGGGCAAAGATAATACTTATGTCCGCAAGGCACAAATAATTTAGAATGTTTTTAAATAAGAGACACTAAACAATAATGTCCAGAAGGCAGAACACTACTTCCAGAGATACTAAATCGTAACTTCACCACACCTTTGTTCTTTTCTTACCACAGCTGTGGTAAGAAAAGAACAAAGGTGTGGTATGCATAAAACACAGCTGTGGTAAGATTAGCTTTTAGCAAATACGACCTTAGCCGATAGAGATTCTGAAAATAGATACTTGCAGATATGGCAATAAAAATCGTTTGCACTATCTTTGCACCACTCTATAGTTGAATATGCAGAAGGTAGTACAATACATCGAGCGCCACAAGCTCTTCTCGCTGGACGACAAGATACTTGTGGCACTGAGCGGCGGGGCGGACTCCGTGGCGTTGCTGCGCCTGCTCCTCAGCCTGGGATACACATGCGAAGCCGCCCATTGCAACTTCCATCTGCGCGGAGCGGAATCCGACCGCGACGAGCACTTTGTACGCCAACTCTGCCTGGAGCACCGGGTGACGCTGCACACCGTCCACTTCAACACGGAGCAGGAAGCAAAGGAACGGCATATCTCCATCGAAATGGCTGCAAGGGAATTGCGCTACGCGTGGTTCGAAAAAACAAGGGAAGCATGCAGTGCAGCTGTCATTGCCGTCGCCCACCATCAAGATGACAGTGTAGAGACATTGCTGCTCAATCTGATTCGCGGTACCGGCATCAACGGATTGCGGGGTATACGCCCCCGAAACGGACATATAGTCCGCCCCTTGCTCTGCCTGGACAGAAAGGAAATCGTCGGTTATCTGGAAAGTATCGGGCAAGCCTACGTGACGGACAGCACCAATCTGCAGGACGAATATACCCGCAACAAAATACGCTTGAACCTGCTTCCCATGATGCAGGAGATAAACCCCTCCGTCAAGGAAAGCATCCTCAAAACGGCAGAGCATCTGGACGATGCCGCCTCTATATATAATATAGGTATAGAAGAAGCCAAACTGCGAGTCAAGACACCGGAAGGCATAAGTATCGGCGCCCTGAGGCAAGAAGCGGCACCGGAAACGGTCTTATTTGAAATTCTGCATCCGCTTGGATTCAACGCCGCACAAGTAAGGGACATCTGCCGGACATTGGACGGACAGCCCGGCAAAGTCTTTGCCACCCCCGGCTGGCGTGTCATCAAAGACCGCGGCTCGTTGTTGATAGAACCCGTACAGGAAGCCGTAAAGCCGTTATTGGAAATGAAAGAGCATCCCTATGCACCGGATTTCATGATTCCACGCGACAAAGCTACCGCCTGCTTTGATGCCGACAAACTCCAGCATCCCCTATCACTGCGCCTTTGCAGGCAGGGAGACAGCTTCGTGCCCTTCGGCATGAAAGGCCGGAAGAAGGTAAGCGACTACCTGACCGACCGCAAGTTCTCCCTTCTGCGCAAAGAACGGCAATGGGTGCTTTGCTGCGGAGATGACATCATCTGGCTGGTGGGAGAACGGGTGGACAACCGTTTCAGAATAGACGAAAAAACCCGGAAAGTGTTGGTCGTATCAACCATCGACCAGTAGCCATCACAGAATGATTCTGTCCTCCTTCTGTTTCTTGAAGCAATCGGAAAGCAATACGGCAAACGGCGTGTCATACGTGCGCGCCTTCTGCGGACAGCCTTTCACACAAGCACAACATTTGATGCATTTCTCTGCAACCGTATTGCACTCGTCTCCTTTTATAATGGCTCCTGCAGGACAATGCTTCACGCAATATCCGCAATGCGTACAACGTTCCGCATCCACTTGCGGAGTACGGGGCATAGGCACCCCACTCTTACGCAACTTGACGACTCTGCGCAAAAAGCGGAGCAACGGGAAGAAAGGCTGGCGCGGACGCTGGATACGGGTCACATCCACCCCATACAGTTTCTCCATATCTTCGGCCGCCGCAATTTTAGCACGTATCTTTTCACCAAAAAGCTTTGCATACTCCAAGTCGTCCGCATCCGGACGTCCGGCTGCCACCGGATATTTCTCACTGCTATAAGAGTGCTCTCCTACAAACGTAGCACCTGCAATTACCTTGAAGCCCAACTTCGTGACAAAAGCATCCAATTCCACCAAAGCCTTCTCATAGGCCCGGTTGCCGTACACCACCACAACCACGGCAGGTGCACCGTCAGCATGAAGCTCCTTCATCCGCTCCAATGCCAAAGGAGCCACATGACCGCCATATACGGGCACCGTGATGACCGCCAAAGCATGGGAAGGCACCTCCCTTTTACCCGCCGCCTCCAAGGTGAGGTCCACTTTGGAGACAGACGAAATTCCCGTTCCGTGAACAATTGCCTCTCCCACTTGTTTAGAGGTACAAGTAGGTGAAAAAGTTATCAACTGTACTTCATCTATATTCATAAACCAATCCTTCATGTTGTTGTTAATACAGCAAAGATAAAGTTTTAAATTTAAAAAAAAGATGATTTGTTTATGAAACCAAAAATATTTATTACCTTTGCACCGTTGAAACATTCTGCGACTTCTTGCTGTGGCAAGAATTGTTTATCAGATTTCCGGTTCAATAATAAATATCCCATATAAATCATATATCACAAGGTAAACTTGCCCAAGTTGCTTCCTACAACAACTGCAACTGTGCACTTATGCCTTTCAATAAAAGTAAATTTTAAACCATTCACATATATACTGTATGTATAACATCATTCAACTGAACGACAAAAATTTGTCGGAACTACAAACTATTGCCCAAGAACTGGGTATAAAAAAAACAGACTCACTCAAAAAAGAAGAACTTGTTTACAAGATACTTGACGAACAAGCTATCGCAGGCGCTACCAAGAAAGTTGCCGCCGACAAGCTGAAGGAAGAGCGTAAAGGGGAAAAGCAAAAACGCTCGCGCGTCACTGTAAAGACCGTAAAAAAGGAAGGTGCCGACAAAGTGTTCTCAGCCAATAAAAACGGAGACCTCACCAAAGCCAAAACAGAGGAAGCACCGGCTGCGAAAGAACAACCCAAAACTGTGGAAGCACCCCAAGAACCGACCATAGAAGCTGCAACGCCGGCGCCAGCCAAAGAAGCCGCCGTACCCAAACGCAAACCGGGACGCCCCCGCAAGGTAAAGGAAGAGACTGCTGCACCCCAAGCAACAGAAACCCCGAAGGTTGCCGAACCGGAATTGAATTTCGAGGCTAAAGCTCCGAAAACAGAACCTCAGGCAGAAGCCAAAGCAGAAAAGAATATCGTACCGGACGAAAGCCCTATCTTGGCCGAAGCGGCAGATGACTTCATCCCCATTGAAGACCTCCCTACGGAAAAAATAGAATTGCCATCCGAACTCATCGGCAAATTCGAAGCGACCAAAGCAGAAACTCCCGCCACTCCCACTCCCACTCCTGCCGCTGCCCCAGCCGAACCGCAACAGCCACAACGCCCGCGCCTCCGCGCCCGCGACAACAACAACCCATACAATAACAACAACAATAACAACCGCAACGGTGGCTATAACCAACAGCGCCCCGCGCAGCAGCGCCCTGCACAACCCTATAACAACGGAGAGAACTATCCCGCCGCTCCGGAACGCAAACCCGTAATAGAACGCGAGAAAGCGTACGAATTCGACGACATCCTCACCGGAACCGGTGTACTGGAAATCATGCAGGATGGCTACGGCTTCCTCCGTTCCTCCGATTACAACTATTTGTCCTCACCGGACGATATTTACGTATCACAATCACAAATCAAATTGTTCGGCCTGAAAACCGGTGATGTGGTAGAAGGCGTAATCCGTCCCCGAAAGAAGGCGAAAAGTACTTCCCGCTGGTAAAAGTATCCAAAATAAACGGACGTGACCCGGCTTTCGTACGCGACCGCGTACCGTTCGAGCACCTCACCCCTCTTCCCGGACGAGAAGTTCAAGCTTTGCAAAGGCGGATACTCCGACTCTATGTCGGCCCGTGTCGTAGACTTGTTTGCTCCCATCGGCAAAGGTCAGCGTGCCTTGATTGTAGCACAGCCCAAAACCGGTAAGACCATCTTGATGAAAGACATTGCCAACGCCATTGCCGCCAATCATCCGGAAGTCTACATGATTATGCTGCTCATCGACGAACGCCCGGAGGAAGTTACCGACATGGCGCGTACCGTCAATGCGGAAGTAATCGCCTCTACCTTCGACGAACCGGCAGAACGCCACGTGAAGATTGCCGGCATCGTCCTTGAAAAGCAAAACGCATGGTGGAATGCGGACACGATGTTGTCATCTTCCTCGACTCCATCACCCGCCTGGCACGTGCCTACAACACCGTATCCCCGGCTTCCGGCAAAGTGCTTTCCGGTGGTGTGGATGCCAACGCATTACATAAGCCCAAACGCTTCTTCGGTGCAGCACGTAACATCGAGGGCGGCGGTTCACTGACCATCCTTGCCACTGCCTTGATTGACACTGGCTCAAAGATGGACGAGGTTATCTTCGAAGAATTCAAGGGTACGGGTAATATGGAGTTGCAGCTCGACCGCAACTTGTCCAACAAGCGTATCTTCCCGGCTGTCAACATCGTTGCCTCCAGCACTCGCCGCGACGACCTGCTGCAAGACAAGCAGACACTGGACCGCATGTGGATTCTCCGCAAGTACCTTGCCGACATGAATCCGATAGAAGCCATGGACTTCGTAAAAGACCGTCTGGAAGACCAAAGACAACGACGAATTCCTGATGAGCATGAACAGTTAACAGCAACTGCATACAGATATTGTACAAAAGCTTCCATTTACGTTCATAAACGTAGGTGGAAGCTTTTTGTTTTTTCATACATTTGCCACCATACAATAACCTTGAACAAATAAAATCCAAATCTGATGAAAACGATTCACTCTTTTATGGGAATGGCATTGTGCAGCTTTCCGGTAATGGCACAGCAATCGCCCAATTTTCTTATTATCCAATGCGACCATCTGACCCAGCGGGTAGTAGGCGCATACGGTGCCGACCCCAGCTGCACTCCACCTATAGACCGAATTGCCTCCCAAGGTGTAACATTTGCCAACGCATACGTGGGATGCCCCTCAGCCAACCGTCACGCGCTGCCTTATGGAGCGGACTGATGCCGCATCAAACCAATGTACGTTCCAACTCGGCCGAACACATCAATCCTCCGCTGCCCGACAGCATTCCGACCCTGGGAAGCCTCTTCACCGCCAACGGTTATGAGGCCGTCCACTTTGGCAAAACCCATGACATGGGTTCCCTAAGGGATTCCGCCACAAGGAACCGGTTGCCAAGCCCTTCACCGACCCCGAATTTCCCGTCAACAATGACAGCTTTCTGGATGTAGGAACCTGCGAGGATGCCGTGGCCTATCTCAGCAATCCACCGCAAGAACCTTTCATCTGCATAGCCGATTTCCAAAACCCGCACAATATCTGCGGATATGTAGGCGAAAATAAAGGGGAGCACATAGATAGCCCCATCAGTACCCCACTCCCGCTACTACCCGAAAACTTTGAAGTGGAAGACTGGGAAAAACTTCCGTTGCCCATTCAGTACATCTGCTGCAGCCACCGGAGGATGATGCAAGCCGCCCACTGGAACGAGGACAATTACCGGCACTACGTCGCCGCCTTCCAGCATTACACGCGGATAGTGGCCAGACAGATAGAGAGTGTACTGGAAGCCCTCTACTCCACTCCCGCCGGCAAAAATACAATTGTCATTGTACTGGCAGACCACGGAGACGGAATGGGGTCACACCGCATGGTAACCAAGCAGGTCAGCTTTTACGAAGAAATGACAAATGTGCCCTTCATCATAGCCGGTCCCGGTATTCATCCCCGTCAAAAACCGGTGGAAGATTTACTGACCCAACCCACTATCGACCTGCTGCCCACTCTCTGTGAACTGGCAGGCATTCCGGTGCCTTCCTCCAAGCCCGGCATCAGCCTTGCCCCTTTCCTGAAAGGCGAGAAGCAAAAGAGACAGCACCCCTATGCAGCCTCCGAATGGCACAGTGAATACGAAGTGACCGTCAGCCCGGGACGGATGATACGCAGTCCCAGATACAAATACACACACTATCTGGAAGGCAACGGGGAAGAACTGTATGATATGCTGAAGGATAAAGGAGAAAGACGAAACCTTGCCCATGACCCCAAATACTCAAAGATTCTGGCCGAGCACCGGGCACTGCTGGACGACTACATCCGCCGCACACAGGACGACTACCGAAGCCTGAAAGTTGAAGCCGACAAGAGATGGCGCAGCCACGCACCGGGATATCCCAACCACGAAGGACCCTGCGCCAGAGACATTATCAATAGAAAGTAAGCAAAAAGAACTAAAAAAAACAGAATAATATAGATGATTATCAGTGCCTTGACCGGCACTTCCATTCTTTTCGCCCATCCCGCTGCAAGTCTTCAATAATATTCTGCTTCAAAAGAAGGCAGTTAAAGGGATTTTTTGTACTTTTGCGCCTCAATAAGAGTAATTTGTAATTTAGTAATTGTAATTAGATACTATGTTCGATAATTTAAGCGAGAGACTTGAAAGGTCGTTTAAAATTTTGAAAGGTGAGGGCAAAATCACCGAAATCAATGTTGCGGAAACCCTGAAAGACGTACGTAAGGCACTTTTGGATGCCGACGTGAACTATAAGGTAGCCAAAAACTTCACCGATACCGTTAAGGAAAAAGCCTTGGGACAAAACGTGCTGACAGCCGTTAAGCCCAGCCAGCTGATGGTAAAAATCGTACACGATGAACTGACCCAGCTCATGGGCGGCGAGACTTCTGAAATAAACCTCGACTCCAAGCCTGCCATTATCCTAATGTCCGGTTTGCAAGGCTCCGGTAAAACAACTTTCTCCGGAAAGCTGGCCCGCATGCTGAAGAGCAAGAAGAACAAAAAGCCGTTATTGGTGGCTTGTGACGTGTACCGTCCTGCCGCTATCGAGCAGTTGCGTGTACTGGCTGAACAGATTGACGTACCGATGTACTCGGAACCGGACAGCAAAAATCCGGTAGCCATTGCCCAAAATGCCATCCAAGAAGCCAAAGCCAAAGGTTACGACCTTGTAATTGTCGATACAGCCGGTCGTCTGGCAGTGGATGAGGAGATGATGAACGAGATTGCCGCCATCAAGAAGGCCATCAATCCGGACGAGATTCTGTTCGTAGTGGATTCAATGACCGGTCAGGATGCAGTGAATACCGCTAAGGAATTCAACGAACGGCTCGACTTCAATGGTGTAGTATTGACCAAACTGGATGGTGATACCCGCGGTGGTGCCGCCCTTTCTATCCGTTCGGTGGTAAACAAGCCCATCAAGTTTGTAGGTACCGGTGAAAAGCTGGATGCCATCGACCAGTTCCATCCCTCACGTATGGCCGACCGTATTCTCGGTATGGGTGACATCGTATCTTTGGTGGAACGTGCGCAGGAACAATATGACGAGGAAGAAGCCAAACGCCTGCAAAAGAAGATTGCCAAGAACCAGTTCGACTTCAACGACTTCCTGAGCCAGATTGCACAAATCAAGAAAATGGGTAACTTGAAGGAACTTGCCTCCATGATACCGGGCGTAGGCAAAGCCATCAAGGATATAGACATTGACGACAATGCCTTCAAGAGCATTGAAGCCATCATCTACTCCATGACTCCGGAAGAACGCAGCAATCCGGCCATTCTGAACGGTTCACGCCGCCAGCGCATTGCCAAAGGTAGCGGTACGAATATTCAGGAAGTAAACCGCCTGCTGAAACAGTTTGACCAGACCCGCAAGATGATGAAGATGGTCACTGGCAGCAAGATGGGTAAGATGATGCCGAAACTTAAAAGATAAGATAACAGCCTATGACACTGATTGATGGAAAAGCAATTTCAGAGCAAGTAAAGCAAGAGATTGCAGCAGAAGTAGCCGAAATAGTGGCTCGTGGGGGTAAACGCCCGCATCTGGCCGCCATTCTTGTAGGACACGATGGAGGTAGCGAAACCTACGTTGCCGCCAAAGTAAAAGCATGCGAAGTTTGCGGATTCAAGTCCTCACTTATCCGTTACGAGGCAGACGTTACCGAAAAGGAACTGCTCGCCAAGGTACGCGAATTGAACGAGGATGCGGATGTGGACGGTTTCATCGTACAGCTTCCCTTGCCCAAGCATATCTCCGAGCAGAAAGTGATTGAAACCATCGACTACCGCAAGGATGTGGACGGCTTTCATCCCATCAACGTGGGACGGATGTCCATTGGCCTTCCCTGCTATGTATCCGCTACTCCCAACGGTATCCTCGAACTGCTGAAGCGCTATCAGATAGAGACTTCAGGCAAGAAATGCGTGGTATTGGGACGCAGTAACATTGTCGGCAAACCCATGGCTGCCCTGATGATGCAGAAGGCTTATCCCGGCGATGCCACAGTGACCGTATGCCACAGCCGCAGCAAAGACCTGGTAAAGGAATGCCAGGAAGCGGACATCATCATTGCTGCGTTGGGACAACCGAACTTTGTTAAGGCGGAAATGGTCAAGGAAGGCGCTGTCGTTATTGATGTAGGTACTACCCGTGTGCCCGATACCTCCAAGAAATCCGGATTCAAGTTGACCGGTGATGTGAAATTCGACGAAGTAGCTCCCAAATGTTCATTCATTACCCCCGTACCGGGAGGCGTAGGTCCCATGACCATCGTTTCCCTTATGAAGAATACATTGCTCGCCGGCAAGAAAGCAATCTACCAATAACAAGGCGATGAAAACGCTCGCCGTCTTCATTGTTGTCCTACTGTATAGCGTAACCCTTTCCTCGCAGGAAAGGATTACGCTATTATTTGTCGGCGACCTGATGCAGCACCAGGCACAAATAGACGCTGCACATGTATCTGAAGGAAAATATGACTACTCCTCCTGCTTCTCCCTCATAAAAGAGCAAATATCCCAGGCAGACCTCGCCATAGGAAATCTGGAAGTCACATTGGGGGGCAGGCCCTATCGGGGCTATCCTATGTTCAGCGCCCCCGATGAATATCTTCAGGCCATAAAGGACGCCGGATTCGATATTTTACTGACAGCCAACAACCACTGTCTGGACCGTGGAAAAAAGGGAATGGAGCGTACCATACAATTGCTTGACTCCTCCGGTATTCGTTACGCAGGCACCTACAAGAATCTGTCGGAGCGCAGGCAACGCTATCCCCTGTTCATCAACAGAAACGGCTTTCGCATTGCCCTACTCAACTATACTTACGGCACCAATGGTATCAAGGCTACCTCTCCCAATATCGTAAACTATATTGATAAGAATACCATCCTGCAAGATATCCAAAGTGCCAAGGCACGCCAACCGGATGCCATTATTGCCTGCATGCATTGGGGAGAGGAATATCAGTCCCTTCCCAACCGTGAGCAACGCGAACTGGCCAACTGGTTGCTCCAACAAGGCGTAACACATATTATCGGTTCACACCCTCACGTCATTCAACCGATGGAACTACGTACCAACGGTACCGAACAGCACATCATAGTCTACTCCTTGGGAAACTTCATTTCCAATATGAGCAAGGCTAACACTGACGGCGGCCTCATCTTCACTTTGCAGTTGGAGAAACATCCTCTCCCCCAACCCATCCGTCCCTCTTACACCGGTCAGAGTCAGACGCCCCTGCCAGACTCCAATCCTCTGCCTTTTCCATACTGTCGTGTTTCCTATTGTGGATATAATCTGGTCTGGACCGGCCGGCCGGAACTTACTAAAGAAAAAAATTACATTCTTTATCCTGCCAGTTTTCCTACAGAACATTTAACGCCGGAAGCTCGTAAACACCTGGAAATCTTTGTCAAAAGCTCTCGAAAGCTGCTCCAGCAGCACAATATAGGTATCTACGAGAAGAAAAAATAATGCAGAAATCTCAAAAAATTTCGTCTCATTCTTTGCAATATTAAAGATTATCCCTATCTTTGCACCGCATTTAAGAAATGCACTAACATGGTGGCTGTAGTTCAGTTGGTTAGAGCGTCAGATTGTGGTTCTGAATGTCGTGGGTTCGAGTCCCATCTGCCACCCGCAAAGAAGAGGAAATTCGAAAGAATATTCCTCTTTTTTTGTTATTGTCCAAACAATCCCCCAAAGGGAGGCAACGTAAAAAATTGTAGGGATACTCCTCACAGAGTATCCCTACATCATAGGAAGGAATCAATTACCTAAACCAGTCCTTGTACAAAAGAGTTTACTTTCTCAAAATGTTCAAAATAGCTGGAAACTTATTCCGATATTTTGCATTCTGTATCAATCACACTTAATAGTACTTCCTTCCTTACTTTATCAAGCCAGTGATAAGACAACCCGTTATCACCTTATAGAAATAAGAATACAAAAAGAATATTTCATCTTTCAAAAAACATTCTATACCAATAACTCTACTATTTTCGATTTCCGACATGCAAATATAACCCTTTTTGTTTATACGAAAAGCAAAATCAGTTATCTTTGCAAAGATGAAATTCAATCAAATATGAAAATTCTCTGGATAGACCTCAATAGCTCGTATGCACACTCTTCGTTGGCACTCCCTGCACTGCACGCACAAATAGCAAAAAACAATTCCGTAAAATGGGAAATCGTATCTGCCACCATCAATGAAAACGTAGGAATGATTGTCGACGAAATATACCGGCACCAACCCGACATCATTGCCGCAACAACATGGTTGTTCAACCACGAACAACTGTTGCACATAACAGCGAGATTAAAAGCATTGCTTCCCAATAGCTGCTTCATCTTGGGCGGACCTGAATTCTTAGGAAACAATGAAGACTTTCTGCATAAAAACCCTTTCATCGACTGCGTATTCAGGGGAGAGGGAGAAGAAGCATTCCCCCAATGGCTGTCTTGCTGGAACCAGCCGGAAAAATGGAACAGTATTCCGGGACTCTGCTATATGAATCCTCAAAAGCAATATATAGACAACGGCATAGCCCGTGTACTTAACTTTTCCCGGCTCGTACCACCGGAAAACAGCAGTTTCTTCAATTGGAGCAAACCATTCGTACAACTGGAGACTACCCGAGGCTGTTTCAACACATGCGCATTCTGCGTCAGCGGTGAAGAAAAACCGGTGCGCACACTGTCCATTGAAAGTATCCGTGAACGCCTTCAAATTATCCACAGTCATGGAATAAAAAACGTACGCGTCCTCGACCGGACCTTTAATTATAATCCGCGCCGTGCTAAAGAATTACTGCAACTTTTCCTGGAATTCAACCCGGACATATGCTTTCACTTAGAAATACACCCTGCACTATTATCCGAAGAGCTGAAAAATGAATTGAAAAAGCTACCTAAAGGATTGCTCCATCTCGAGGCCGGTATTCAAAGCCTGCGCGAACCGGTCCTCCAGAAAAGCCGTCGGATGGGAAGCCTGGAGGACTCACTGCAAGGTCTTCGTTTCCTATGTTCCCTACCCAATATGGAAACACACGCCGACCTCATTGCCGGCTTGCCTCTATACCGCCTATCCGAAATATTTGAAGATGTGCGTACACTTGCCGGATACAATGCCGGCGAGATACAGCTTGAATCCCTGAAGTTACTTCCCGGCACAGAAATGAGAAGAAGAGCGGAAGAACTAGGCATCCGATATTCTCCTCTCCCCCCTTATGAAGTGCTTCAAACAAATGAAATCAGTGTCAACGAGCTTCAAACAGCCCGGCAACTGTCACGTCTTCTGGATGGATTCTATAACACAACTGCTTGGCAAGCCATCACCCGCAAGCTGATTCTGGATGACAACGACTTCCTACGTCGCTTTCTGGAATTTTTAATCGATAAAAATCTTATAGACCAGCCCATGAGCCTGGAAAAGCGAGGCCTCGTACTCTATGAATTCTGCAGTATGCATTATCCGGCCTATAAAATCATGGTCACCATTGCCTGGATAGAGGCAGGCATGTCATTAAAGAAAAAACCAGCAGAGAAAGTCAAGACCAAGCGCCAGATGCCACCGGAATATTGGGAAGTCATCTATGGAAACTACAAAGAAAGCCTCCGCTTATGTTTTCTACCCATTGACGACAATACCCAAAATGGTTATTGGTTCGGCTTCGAATCGGAAATACAAAAAGCAGAACCAGTATTCAAAGCCAAAGAAATAATGGAGAGGTGTCAAAATACACAATCACCGCAGATTAACACAGATAAAAGTTCTTGATTATCAGAAATTCTATAGCAATCTGTGTAACCTGCGGTGAGTTATGCCCTCATTTCTTCTCCTATCCGCAGTGGAAATACTTCTCGACCAGTTTCAGCATCTCCTCCGGACTGTCTTGTATCTCTGCACGCAAGGTTCTATCCTCGTAAGAACGCAGTTTGGAAATAACCCCATCAACCATTGCAGGACTGAACACATGATATTGCTCAAAGACAGCACGCTGTCTTTCCAAACAATCGGCAGAAGCGGCACAACTATCAGGAAGCTGTTCCAGTTGTTTCAACTTATCTTCATTTTCTTTCTTGTGGATATTTACATTGACATATGTTTTTTCTGCAATTCCTAAAGCATCGTCTATCTCAAATCCATAACGGCAAGCTACAGCAAGTCCGGCAATCAATTGATACAAATCGGCCGAACCGTCAGGCGAACGCATTTCCACCGTCTGTTTCTGTGTAGTATCATAATGACTTGGGGTCTCCAACGGATTTGCCAACATGCACATATCCGTTTTTGCCGACCAGCCCAACGGAACGCGTACCAATACCGAACGGTTGCGGTCGCCCCAGCAAATGTTGGTCGGTGCTTCCTGATGAGGAACCAGACGAAAATAGGAAGTAGGATTTGTATTACCGAAAGCCGTAATGGAAGAAGCCAGCTTCATCATGCCCGCAATGGCCTTACGGGCTGTTTCAGAAAGTGCCCCATCTTTCAGCATCTGGTTCTGCCCGTCCTTCATGATACGCATATGTATATGTAATCCGGAACCGGCTTTTCCTGCCGTGATTTTCGGTGCAAAAGTAATGTTATATCCATACTGGCTAGCCAGATTACGAATAACCCATTTTGCTATCACCAGTTGGTCAGCAGCCTCCTCGGCACGCACCGGCAGGAACTCTATTTCATTCTGCTCATAAATCTTATCGTCCAGCGTAAAATTACCGACTTCAGAATGCCCATACTTTATCTGTCCGCCTGCCTGCGCAATATATGACATACATTCCGTACGGAAATCATTGAACTTGGCATAAGGGGCCGATTCGTGATAACCACGCTGGTCGGTAGCCGGGAACAATCCGTCATTTTCAGAAATGACATAATATTCCAATTCTCCCATAGCCTGAAATTCCATCCCCGTAACCGTAGTGAATGCCTGACATGCCTTACGCAGGGTATATTCCGGAGAACTTTCCAGCGGTTCACCATCCTTATTGAAATAAGAACAGAGCATTGACAGTGTGGGCAATTCAGAAAAAGGGTCTATAAAAGCGGTCCGGAAACGCGGCACTACATACAAATCACTGCTACCGGCCTCTATAAACGGAAACAAGCTGGAACCATCTACGCGTTCACCACATGTAAGTATGGCATCAAGGTATGCTTCATTATTGATGACAAAGTTCAGTGTCTTCAGTCGCCCGTCTGCCGCAGGATACATGAAGTTCACCATACGAATGTCATTCTCCTTTATATAGGAAACAATGTCTGCTTTCGTAAATTCGGAAGCCGGTTTTTGAAGGGCAGCCACCAATAAATTGGGGCTCATGGATAATTCCTGGTTCATAATACGCTGGTTGTTTTTAGTTTTCTATATGGTTAACAAAACACATGCAATTTTTTGTCACAATAAAAAACTGCTGTTTCGCAAAGATACTAAAAGTTGTATCAGAAAAGAAACAAACAACCTAAATCTTATCAGAGAGCCTCAACCTTTTCCGTCGTATCCCCACTTCACGTAAATAGCCCCCCAAGCAAATCCTGCTCCGAATGCTGTAAAAATCAGTTTATCCCCCTTTTTCAGCTTATCCTCGAAATCCCATACACACAATGGAAGCGTGCCGGCACTTGTATTTCCATACCGTTCTATATTGACCATTACCTTTTCGGGAGATACTCCCAAACGTTGCGAAACTGCAGTAATTATACGCATGTTTGCCTGATGGGGAATCACCCAGTCAATGTCCTCCTTCGCCAAGTGATTCCTCTCCATGACCGCCTCACAAGCATCTGCCATATTGGCCACAGCATATTTAAAGACTGTACGTCCTTCCTGATAAATATAATGCATCCGATTGTCCAGTGTATAGTAAGATGGAGCACATACGGAGCCTCCCGCTTTGATATGTAAAAAGGGCAGACCTTTCCCGTCTGTTCTCAATACGGCATCCATTACTCCCATATCCTCCCGGGTGGGTTCCAGCATGAAAGCGGCAGCACCGTCACCAAAAATCGGACAAGTGGCACGATCGGTATAATCAATCACCGACGACATTTTATCAGCCCCTACTACAATGACCTTCTTGTATTTTCCCGAACGGATAAAATTGGCTCCAGTTTCCAATGCATACAAAAAGCCACTACAAACAGCCTGCATATCAAAAGCAAAAGCATTCTTAAGCTTTACTCTCTCACATAATATGGATGCTGTTGAAGGAAAATGATAATCGGCCGTTGTAGTGGCCACAATCACCAAATCAATATCATCAGGATTAGATTTTGTACGTTGCATTAATTGTTTTACAGCTTTACGGGCCATAAACGAAGTCCCCAATCCTTCTTCGTGCAAGATACGTCTTTCCTTTATACCGATACGCCCCATTATCCACTCATCTGTCGTATCTACCATTTTGGATATTTCTTCATTGGTCAGAATATAGTCAGGAACATACCCTCCCACTCCCGTAATTACTGCATTTATTTTCTCCATTAATTCTATCTAGTTTAGTATTGGAATCGGCTCAAAGATAATATTCTTAAAACGCCGAGCGCAAATATACTGAAAAGAGGGTAAAATCCAATAAAGGAAGAACAAAAAGACACTCCCGACAAACTATCACATGGATATACAAAAAAAATCAACTGTCCTTTTTCTATCATTCTTTTGTCAATTTTGTATCAATGAGTTTGAGCAATACAGACTAAATTTGCATAATAAAATGTATCGGGTATTTAAAGAGCAAGTAACTAATCAAAAATACATACAAATAAAATTAACATAACATTTTTATATCTTATGAAACAAAACCGCTTAATTAGCATTGGGGCTTTCATTTTAGTGCTTGCACTTTCAGGCCTTATGACAGGTTGTATGGAGAAAGACGTATACGACCCGAATCGTGAAAAAGAACCTCTTCCTGACCCGGATAAATATTTCGGCTTTGAGATGCGCAGTGATGTCCGGCTTTCTGTCAACTATGACATTTACGGGTTTACTCCTTTGATAGAAATTTACGGTGAAAATCCGATGGAAACAGTGGAAGGTACGCCGATAAAGAAAGAGGGTATAGAAGCCTTGTTCAAAACCTATACCGACAACAGCGGTAAGTATGAGGGAAAAATGCAGCTTCCTACCTATCTTAATAAAGTTTATTTATATACTGCGACATGGGGATTGCCGGGATGCATAGAACTTGAAATTAAAGACAATGCTGTCATTTTTGACATGTCGGCAAAATCAAATCCTAAAACAAAGTCTGTCACTCGCGCTTCGTCTGATGTACCTTATTTAGTAAACAAATCCCAAAATCTATACTCACTGTGCTATTGGGGAGAAGGAGGTCAGCTGAACAGCCAATATATGACAAAGGAAAAAAATATTGGTAATGAAAGTATTTTGGATTTGACAGACCGGATGAAAACATTCTTCAATAAAGGAGGACAAGACAATTCAAAATTACTTGGTAATGGAAAAACTATCAATATTTCGATAAAGGAGGACAACACCGCATTGAATCTCATTTTTCTCAATCGAAGTGCAAGTTATAACAATACTTTCGGATATTATTTTTATAAAACCGGAACGTCCGTCGATGTAGACCAAGTGAGGAAATACATTATATTCCCCAATGTGTCTTTTGACTGGTATGGCGGCCAAATATTGATTTTAGAATCCGGGAATAAAGTTCGTCTGCTTTACTTCGATGAAGACGGCCAAGCCCATGATACATTCCCAGCAGGATATACAGTAGGCTGGTTTCTTTATGCCGACGGTTTTAAGAACGGTTATGGAAATAATTTAGAAGATTATCTTAAATTGCCTGATTTATATAATCCATACAATTCAAATCTTCGCACTTCCAATCCCCAAAACAACATGTCGGCCTTTGTCTCTGTTAAAGACCAAAAAAGCGGCAAGACGATTCTTGGAGCAGAAGATGGTGTAAATCAAAGCTACTGTGACCTTTTATTTTATGTAGATGCTACTCCGGGAAGTTCTATTGACGATCCTGAAAGGCCGTCTATTCCCGATGAAGGTGATAAAGAAGAACCCAAACCCGATGAAGATGAAAATGTTACCGGCACACTGGCATTCGAAGATATTTGGCCTTCCGGTGGCGATTATGACATGAATGACGTAATTGTAGAATACGAACGCAAAGTCTATTTCGACAAAAAGAATATAGTAACGAAGATCGTTGACGAATTCACTCCGGTACATGATGGCGCTACATATGTTAACGCATTTGCCTATCAGATAGATGCAGCACAAATTGGCGATAAAATCACTTTGCCGGAAGGTGCAATATTGGAAAAAGAGACTTCGTCCATTATCGTAATGTCCAATGCCAAACAGAATATAGGCAATAAATATGTAGTCACCAGAGAATTCAACGGTTCTTTCCTAAAGAATCAGCTATTGTCCTATAATCCATACATCATCGTAAAATATTCACAAGGAGAACAGAATCGCACAGAGGTTCATCTGCCCAAACACAAAGCTACAGCTTATGCCAATCAGTCATTGATTGGCAGCAATGATGATGCTTACTATATCGACCGTAAAGGAGCATATCCATTTGCTATCGATATACCGATGCTAGGGTTTACCCCGGTAACAGAAAGGAACAGAATTGACAGCCAATATCCCGGTTTTGCTACATGGGCAAAATCAATGGGAAATGACTGTAAGGATTGGTATAAAAAATAACAGAACAAAAGACAATGAATCATGTGTGGAGTGCCCCCTTATTCGGACGCTCCACCTGTTTTTTTTTGAATTATTGCATATTGACTTGGAGAAATATTATATTCTGCCATGAAACACCTGGAAAAATAAGAAGGATTGGAATAGCCTACCATATACATTACTTCCGATACAGTGAATCTGCCTTGTAATAAAAGTGTAGCGGCTCTTATCATCCTAACACGCCGAATAAGGCTTACTGGAGTAACCCCCGTCAACTGTTTAATCTTTCGATACAACAGTTTTCGATTCATTCCCAACAGTTGACAGAGCATAGCAACATTAAACTCTGTATTTTCCATATGCTCTTCCAACACTGAAACAAGCTTGTTAAGCCAAATTCGTTTCAATTCCAGTTGTCTGTTTTCCAATGGTTTGCATGAATCCATTTTCTCCAATTTTAATATTCCTTCTAAGATCTGTTTGGCTTGTAGTGAGTCCATACCAACTTGATTTTGCAAAGCCTGCAGTTCATTTTTATCTGGTAAAGACACAATAATATTAATTAAGACTCCAGTATCATTTTCCTCACATCTTATGTCAACCTGGCCTTGATATAGATTAACAAATTTGGGAATTAAATGTAACCCCACAAGAGCGATTATTTCATCTATTATTTTAAGATATTCTTTCATATCTTTCTTGCCTTTTGGTATAAGTACAAATTATCCAAATATCAGACAAACATTCTCTCACGGTATTCTGACGGAGTAGTGCCTGTATGCTTACGAAAAAAACGTGTCATCGTAGAATTCGATTGAAAATTAGTTCGTGAAACCACTTCCTTTATTTCAAGATTGGAGTCTTTCAATAAGACTTTTATCTCAAGTATGGTATATTCCACAATCCACTCTTTAGCCGAACGACCAGTATTATCTGTTATTAACATTGTCAGATATTTAGGTGAGATACACATCTTATCTGCATAAAATGCCACATCACGACTTATAGTATGATACTCTATAACCAAATAAAAGAATTCAAAAACCTGCTTCTCTTTACGTACAAACTTCACGGAAGCCATAGCCTTGGGGTTACTCTTATAGCCCACATACAAGTCCCAATAATAAACCCTCAATAAATACATCACCGATTCCCTCCTAAGAAAGGCACAAGATAAATCTACACGGCATGACAATATATGACAGAAATGAACAAAGCGCTTATACTCTTCTTCACTGAGCGGAGAGCTATAATATTTCCTCATATAGAAAAAATAGTCAAGTGTAAGCCTACCCAGCCCATTAATGGTATCCATAAACAATTTCTTTGGTACTTTAAAGAAAATAACGGCAAAGTCTGTACTGATTTCGGTTATACTTGCCAACTGATAAGGAAAAATAGTTATCAAATCATTCTTCACAACCCTGCGTTTATTAGAAAACACATTAAAAAGAGCAGAGCCTCCGGTACAAACTCCATTTATCCCTTCTTCTAGATATGTCGGAATCCCGTCAAGAGGCAAATCAATTACCTTTGTATAAATATTGAACTCCTCTAAATCAAACACACCACTTGAAAAAGGCCTATTATCTTTTGTAGCTTTTACCATATTTGTTTTAAATATTATGCTAAGTTACAAAAAAAAATCATTTTTAGATTATTTGTTCTAAAATTGCACATATATACTGAAGTTCAGTCAAAACTAAAGTATAAATTCTTATTCTATAAAGGGCTAAATAATATCCGATAGGGCAGAGATAATGGAATAAAAAAAGTCCCACAAATCGTTGAATTTATGAGACTTACCTATTCATTATCCAGTTAGTTCAGCGGAGAGACAGGGATTCGAACCCCGGGTGCCTCGCAGCACAACGGTTTTCAAGACCGCCGCAATCGACCACTCTGCCACCTCTCCAAAACTTCTTTTTCAGAAGTGCTTTTCTTTTAAAGCGGTGCAAAGATACAAATCATTTTTTATTCTACAAACTTTTCTGCACAAAAACAGAGCAATTATACCAAAATTCTTGTTTATACCCACTACGGAACGAACATAACGGCATTTAGGCTATTTGTTGAAATTTATCAAGGGCAAGACAGAGTTTTATAACTTACTGGCTATCAGTATATTTACAAAGAGCCACATTCAGTATACGATTGAACCCTATTCAGTATACGACTGAATGGCATTCACTATACGACTGAATTAGGTTCAGAATACGACTGTTCCTTAAACCTACATCATTTGTAAATAATGCAGATTATTATTCGGTTCTTGTTTCAATTCATAAACCACATATAAAGAAAGTATTAACATCTCTACTCCCCCGGACATTCACTACCTAATAATAGTTATTTTATGCTGTTCAACATAAAAAGAGAAGTATCTCTTATAAAATTACGGAATTTATTCAGTATTTTTGCGCGCTCTAAAGGATAACATTATCTAACCTACTAACAAAAACAAATTTTATGGAATTGAACAAAACCTTTACCAATGGGCTTTGGAATAAAGAAATCAATGTCAGTGATTTCGTCAGTAAAAACATCGCACCCTATACCGGGGATGCATCTTTCTTGCAGGGACCTACCGAACGTACCAAACGTATCTGGGACATCTGTCTGAAGGCTCTCGAAGAAGAAAGGAACAACAATGGCGTCCGTTCACTGGACAATACCACCGTATCTACCATCACTTCTCATAAAGCCGGGTATATTGATAAGGACAATGAACTTATTGTCGGTTTGCAGACTGATGAACTGTTGAAACGATCCATCAAACCTTTCGGAGGCATCAACGTGGTAGCAAAAGCATGCCGTGAAAACGGAGTGGAAGTGGACGATAAAGTAAAAGACATCTTCACCCATTACCGCAAAACACATAACGACGGCGTATTCGATGTATATACCGAAGAAATCCGTTCCTTCCGCTCACTGGGATTCCTTACCGGATTGCCCGACAACTATGCCCGCGGACGTATCATCGGCGACTACCGCCGATTGGCTCTCTACGGCATCGACCGTCTGATTGAAGCCAAGCAGGAGGACTTGCGCAACCTCACCGGCCCGATGACCGAAGCACGCATCCGTCTACGCGAAGAAGTGGCAGAACAAATCAAAGCTTTGAAGGACATCAAGGTTATGGGCGAATATTACGGACTCGACCTCAGCCATCCGGCTACATCAGCTCAAGAGGCCGTGCAATGGGTATACATGGCATATCTTGCTGCCATCAAAGAGCAGGACGGAGCAGCCATGTCACTGGGTAACGTATCTTCGTTCCTCGATATATTCATTGAATACGATCTGGCTCACGGAAAAATCAATGAGACGTTTGCACAGGAACTGATAGACCAGTTCGTCATCAAGCTGCGCATGGTACGCCATCTGCGTATGCAATCATACAATGATATCTTTGCCGGTGACCCGACTTGGGTGACCGAAGCCATCGGAGGACGCTTCAATGACGGACGCGTGAAGGTCACCAAGACTTCTTTCCGCTTTTTGCAGACGCTATACAACCTCGGTCCTTCTCGGAACCGAACTTGACCGTATTGTGGAGTCCCGAACTGCCGGAAGGCTTCAAGGATTTCTGCGCCAAAGTTTCTGTAGATACCAGCTCCATCCAGTACGAAAACGACAACCTGATGCGTGAAGTGCGCAACTGCGACGACTACGGCATCGCCTGCTGTGTATCCTACCAAGCCATCGGCAAACAAATCCAGTTCTTCGGCGCACGTGCCAACCTTGCCAAGGCCCTGCTGCTCGCCATCAACGGTGGACGTTGCGAAAATACCGGAACTGTCATGGTGAAAGGTATTCCCGTATTGACCGGTGAGACATTGAAGTTTGAGGAAGTTATGGCCAACTACAAGAAGGTACTGACTGAAATAGCCCGTGTCTACAACGAGGCCATGAATATCATCCACTACATGCATGATAAGTATTATTATGAGAAAGCCCAGATGGCATTCATCGATACCGACCCACGCATCAATCTGGCATACGGTGTTGCCGGCCTTTCCATCGCCATAGACTCACTGTCCGCCATCAAATATGCCAAAGTCACTGCACGCCGCAACGAAATCGGCCTGACCGAAGGTTTCGACACTGAAGGTTCATTCCCCTGCTTCGGCAATAATGACGACCGTGTGGACCACCTGGGAGTAGACCTCGTTTACTATTTCAGCGAAGAACTGAAAAGCTGCCTGTCTACAAGAATGCCCGTCCCACCCTTTCCTTGCTGACTATCACCTCCAACGTGATGTACGGCAAGAAGACCGGTGCCACTCCGGACGGACGCGCCAAAGGTGTTGCCTTTGCTCCGGGTGCCAACCCAATGCACGGACGTGACAAGAACGGTGCCATCGCTTCCTTGAGCTCCGTAGCCAAATTGCGCTACCGCGACTCGCAGGACGGCATCAGCAATACGTTCTCCATTGTTCCCAAATCACTGGGCCCGACACCGGAAGAACGTGTAGAGAACCTGGTAACCATGATGGACGGCTACTTCACCAAAGGTGCCCACCATTTGAACGTAAACGTACTGAACCGCGAAATGCTGGAAGATGCCATGGAACATCCTGAAAAGTATCCGCAACTCACCATCCGCGTTTCCGGCTATGCCGTGAACTTCGTGAAGTTGAGCCGCGAGCATCAGTTGGAAGTCATCAGCCGTTCATTCCACGAAAGAATGTAATATGATAAATGTACACTCCTACGAAAGTATGGGAACATTCGACGGGCCGGGTCTCCGGCTCGTCGTTTTCCTGCAAGGATGTCCGTTCCGTTGTCTGTATTGTGCCAATCCGGATACGATTGATGTAAAAGGAGGCACTCCCACCACTCCGGAAGAGATTCTGCAAATGGCTATCAGCCAAAAGGCATTCTTCGGGAAGAAAGGAGGTATTACTTTCTCCGGCGGTGAGCCTACCCTGCAAGCAGAAGCGCTGATTCCTCTTTTCAAGGAGCTGAAGGCGAACGGCATCCATATCTGTCTGGACAGTAACGGAGGCATCTGGAATGAAAAGGTGGAAGAGCTCTTTAGCCTGACTGACCTCGTGCTGCTGGACATCAAGCAATTCAATCCCGAACGCCACCGTACGCTGACGGGACGAAGCAACGAACAGACACTCCGCACCGCTGCCTGGCTCGAAGAACATGAACACCCCTTCTGGCTGCGCTATGTACTGGTCCCCGGTTACAGCGATTCGGAAGAAGACACCCGCCTGCTGGGTGAAAGTCTTGGCAAATACCAGCAGATACAACGGGTGGAAATACTTCCTTATCACCGTCTGGGTGTTCACAAATACGAAGCCATGGGATGGGATTACAAATTGAAAGAAGTGAAGGAAAATACTCCGGAACAACTGGAACGGGCAGAAAAACTGTTCAAAGAGTATTTCACGAATGTGATAACCAACTAAAACAGAAAAGCAAGGCTGTCCGGATATGATTCCAGACAGCCTTGCTTTTCATTTATAGGGTAAGAATCCTATTCTTTCAAGTTATAGGTAATCTGCTGTACATCATCACTACTGCCACCCACCATAAAGACGAAATCACCAGGTTCTACCATATAATTCATCTCATTGTCATAGAATCCCAGTGCATCGTCAGTTATCTGAAAAGCTACAGTTTTGCTTTCACCCACATTCAGATGAATTTTCCTGAAGCCCTTCAATTCCTTTATCGGACGCGTAACAGAGGCTACCTTATCCTGCACATACAATTGAACTACTTCCTCTCCTGCACACTTACCGGTATTAGTCACTTTTACCGACACCTCCGTATGGACGCCTGCAGCCTTGCCCGGCAGCAGTTTCAAATCAGAATATCCAAAATCCGTGTACGAAAGCCCATATCCGAAAGGATAGGCAGGCTCAGTGGAAGCATCGATATAAGATGCCTTATAGGTCTGTTTCAATGCGGTAGGGCGGCCGGTGCTCTTATTCTGATAATAAATGGGAATCTGTCCTACGTGTGCAGGAAATGTCATGGGCAATTTAGCCGAAGGATTATACTCTCCCCACAACACATTGCATATGGCATTGCCGGCCTCACTTCCCAGCCACCAAGTACACAGTACCGCATCAGCATGTTCCCTTATCTCATTGAAGATTACCGGACGCCCACACATGACAAGAGCAATGACAGGTTTTCCAGTCTTTGCCAGTTCCGACACCAGCTTCTGCTGCCCCTCGGGTATGGCTATATTCACTTTGGAAGCCTTCTCGCCACTCTGACCGAATCTCTCGCCTACCGCCACAACAATGACATCCGAAGCCTCAGCAGCCTGTAATGCTTCCTGCAATCCGGTCAACTGATTGCTCTTCATATCATAGCCTTCAGCATAGCTCACCTCCAGTCCTTTCCGGACCAATGCATCATATAAGGTCACCACTTTGTTCCGGTCCGTAGTGGCAGCCCAAGCACCTGCCATATCGTACTGGGATTTTGAGAGTCCTCCTATCAAGGCTATCTTCCTCGTCTGTGCCGTCAACGGAAGCACAGATTCCCTATTCTCCAGCAATACAACGGAACGCTCGGCCATACGGAGCGAAGCATTACGGACTTCGGGCGCATTGAGTATTCTGGCCGCTCTTTCCGGATTACAGTAGCGAAAAGGGTCCTCAAACAATCCCAACTCATATTTCTTCTCCAATATACGCCGTACTGCATCATCAAGCACACTCTCCTTTACTTTCCCTTCTTGAACAAGCTCCTTCAGATAAGTCAAGTAGCAGGTACTTACCATCTCCATGTCCAGACCAGCATTCAGCGCTTTGGCTGCGGCATCTTTCTTGTCAACAGCATAACGGTGGTTCACCAATTCCTCTACCGAATTATAATCGGACACAACAAATCCCTTAAATCCCCACTGCTCTCTCAATAGCCGGTTGAGCAAGAAATCATTGGCAGTACAAGGAATATTATTAAAATCATTGAAAGCACTCATCACGGTAGCTGCTCCTACCTTTATGGCCGCCTTATAGGGAGGCATATAAAAATTGGCAAAGTGGCCCATTGACATATCCACACTATTATACTCTTTCCTGCTATCGGTGCACCATATCCGGCAAAATGTTTCATACATGCCATGACAGTCGTCGTGTCTGCCAAATCGTCTCCTTGCAAGCCTCTGACACGCGCCTCCGCTACCCGAGAACCATAATAAGGGTCCTCACCGGCCCTTCCATGACGCGTCCCCAACGTGCGTCCCACGAAATATCCACCATCGGGGCAAAACCCAGTTCAAACCATCAGCGGCACTTTCCAAAGCATTGTTCCTCAATCATGGCCAAATCGAAACTTGCAGCCTCGGCAAGCGGAAGCGGAAATCCGGTACGATAGCCGTGGATAACATCCAGTCCGAAAATTAAAGGAATGCGCAAACGCGATTGCAAAGCAAGCTCTTGATAACGGCGTATATCCTTTACTCCTATCACATTCAGCATAGAGCCTATTCTGCCTTGCCGGACATACTCTTCTTTAGGAATATTTCCACCGTCGGGTCCGGTAAAATTCCTCGGTAGGTGCATTGTGCAAGCTGGCCTATCTTTTCATCCAGCGTCATCTGCTTCATCAAGCTTGAGATGAATTTCTCCTTCTCCGTAGTTTGTGCCGAGGTAAAGGTGTTACCAAGTCCCCACAGACAAACCATCAGTATTATTATCTTTCATACTGCCATTCTTGTTTTGATATTTATTTTATCATAAAACAACAGTTGCCTTCAATGGTAAATCAGCTGAAGAAGGACCTGCCAGAATCTCAAAAGTCCCTTTTCCACTACAAACCGATGTGATTCCACATCATAGTAGGCAAAGGCTTCCTCATCCAGCAATATCCGAACGCGCTTGGTTTCACCCTTCTTCAAGTAAACCTTATCGTAGCCTTTCAACTCCTTCAATGGACGCGGAACAGAACATTCCACATCCCGCACATATACCTGAGCCGCTTCCGCAGCATCCATCTTTCCGGTATTCTTGATGTCAAAGCTTACCGTAACCCGGCTTCCCCGTCTTCTCAACACTCAGATTACTATATTCAAAACTACTGTATGACAGTCCATACCCGAAAGGATAGAGCGGCTGCTTTCCGTTCCGGTCATATCCCTATAACCTACGAAAACACCTTCGGCATACTGCACCCGTTTATGAGGTACATTGCGATTGTCATAATAATTACCATATACCGGATTATCTTCCCATTTTTCCTCGATGCTGACTGGTAGTTTGCCACTTGGCGATTGCCCGTAATGATTTCGGCAAGGGCCTTTCCACCCTCCTGCCCCGGATACCATGCCATCAAAATAGCTTGTACACTCTGCCCCCAATTGCGGAAATCTATTCCACCTCCGGCATTCACCACCACAGCCACATTATCATGAAGTGAAGCCACTTTATTAATGAGATATTCCTGCCCGTATGACAATGCAAACGGACGGTCGAACCCTTCACCTTCTGTACTGCTGTTGAACCCGGCACATACAATAACATTCCTGGCATGCTTCAGTGAAGAGGCCAAACGCTCCTCATCCATCATTCCTGCCTGGAAACTGACAGTCGCCTCACCCACATTATCAAAATATTCAATACGCAACCGGTATATCTCCCCTGCACTGACCTGCATAAATGCACTGCGGGTACTGAATGAATGGTTCCCCAATCTCCGGTAATCAGCTTATCGTTTACAAACAGACGGTATCCGTCATCGCCAGCCAGCTGGAACTTGACAGTTCCATCCTTGTCAGCCTTGTAAACTCCCGTCCAACGGGCAGAAAACTGATCTACCGGCATGCCGTCGAACGGTGCACCGTATTTCCAGGCATGGTCTATGGCAGGCTCTATGGCAGCTTGAAAGAGTTCTCCGGTAAGATTACGAGTATTATAATATTCGCCCTTAAAACCGTTTTGCGTAAAACTGCCATCCGTATAAATCTGTTGGGACATATCCTTATAAAGAATGCTGTCAGACAGCAGCTCTATCTGTCTGCCGCCCTTCAACTGAACCATACCGTCATAGAGTGACACTACCGAATAAGGGGTGACAAATCCGCTTCCTCCTCCTGTGGGAATAATATCGGCATTAGGCCCGATTACCAATGTTCTACCGTTCCGGTAAGGCAACGTACCGTTATCATTTTTCAATAAGACTACTCCTTCTCTCGCCAAGTCAAGTGCAATTTCCTTAGACTGTGCATTGTCTTTATCGATAGATTTATCTTCTCTCGGAGTATCAAGTGCTCCAAAAGCAATCAATGTCTGGAGTATATGCCGGACTTTGGCGTCAATGGTCTCTTCCTTCACGATACCATTCTCTATTGCCGGAATAAGAATTTCCCTGGTCATGAATTTACCGACGGGCATTTCCAAATCCAACCCTCCATTAGCGGCTCCCACACCGGAATATACAGATGTCCAGTCAGACATCAGGATACCTTTAAATCCCCACTGCTTGCGTAATACATCAATGTTCAGCCAGCTGTTTTCGGTGGCATGTACCCCGTTCAGCGGATTATAGCTATCCATAACCGCCCCTACTCCTGCTTCCTGCACAGCTTTTCGGAACGCGGGAAAATAAATTTCCTGCAGCGTGCGTTCATCCACATCTGAGCTGGCATGATGTCTGCTCCACTCCTGGTTATTGGCCGCAAAATGCTTCACCGTAGCCATAACTCCCTCTTCCTGCACTCCCAAGATATATTCTTTAGCAGTTTCGCCCGTCAAATAAGGGTCTTCACCAAAATACTCATAGTTTCGCCCGCATAGAGGAGAGCGGTAGATATTGACTCCAGGCCCCAACAGAATACTTACCCCACGGGCCTTTGCATCCCGGGCCAAACCATGTCCCAGCTCTCTAGCCAACTTACGGTTCCATGTCGAAGCCGACAAGATGCCACAAGGATACAAGGTACTTTGAGTATTGTTACGTATGCCTTGCGGACCATCGGCCATCCTGATTTCGGGTATGCCAAGCCGGGGTACAGCCCGGATATAAAAAGATTTGGGACCGGAAATGTAATCGATTTTTCTTCCAGCGTCATTTGAGAAACCAACTCCTGGCACGCTGCTCCACCTGGGGAGTAATACACACTTGTGCTTTTGCCGTGATTGCACAACAAAGCAATAGCCCGCTTAAGGCTACTTTCTTTTTAATCTTCATTTTGTCTATTTTACTACGTGTTTGTTATATTGCCGGGCATGTCCCGACCTACTTTCTTTCTTCTCAATCAATAAAACCGTGTCCCTTCATCCACCAACGAAGAAACACGGCCGAAAGTTATTAAGAAAATTCTGAATCTACAAGAAAGTGGACAAAACATGTCTGTCCTGCTATCAATAAGTAAGACGTATACCGGCCTGCAACGTAAAGTTACACGGGTTCTCCTTGCGTATAGTCTGTATCGACGAACCGTCATCAAAGAAATAAGATACTCCGGTTCCACATACAGGCCCACCCTATTGCTTATGTTATACTGGGCACCGACAGCACCCATGACAGAAAGCTGTACCGGTTTCACAGTCTCACTCTCAGTACCAATCTTGCCATACACACATTTTTCAATGGCACCCCCGCCGAAACGTACATCGTAAAGTTCTTTGCATCCACAAAGTTCCAGTTGGCCCGTACCGGAATGCCAATATAATGCAGCTTCTGGCTTATCTTTTCCGAGCTGCCCTCATACCTTACGTCAGAAGCAAGATAGGTATACGTCAGCCCGCTTTCCACAGAGAAACCCTTCGCCAAGTTTTTCCGCACCGAAACACCGAAACTGAGCGGTTGTTTATGGTCTATATCCGCAATTTTCTTTTCGCGTCTTTGCAGATAGGGCATACCATCCTTAAAACCAGTTCCTGCCCGTCGGGAATAGTAACAATGCCATTGGCCGTAGAGGATAAATCTACGTTACCGCCATAAATAGGACTTCCAGGCATGTAGTCCGACATCACATTCGCTTCCCCTTCATTCGCCAATGAAAACCTCCCGTATTTCCTACGGACAAGCCAACCGCCCATCCTTTAGCATCCCTACCAGAACTGTTTTTTCCGGAAGATGCAGTTTGTCCCGGCCTGACGGACGATAGCGGTCTTCCCTTGTCTCCGGTTCCTCGGTCTGCATTGTAGTTTCATGGTCCGTATCTTCCACTACCGGTTCTTCCGCCTGCTGTCCAATACCGACAACCTCATCTGCAGTTTCAACCGGCAGCATTTCCTCCTGCTGTTCTTCGCCAACCGATATTCTGATATGTTGTGCAACCAAAGGGTGACTTGCCTCCTTATTGGGCGCCGATGCATTTCCATGTGCCCGATAAGCAGGCTCTATGGAATTAGTCCGTATGGCAGGTACTGTCTGTTCCGGCAAGACGTCCGGAGCCACAGCCAAAGCGGGCACTGACGTATGCCGCATTTCATTCCCTACCGGACTCTGCAACAGCCACAGACTGACGGACGAAACCGCCACCAGCAACACAGCTGCCGCGGCCACCGCCCAGCGACGGAAAGGTATCATCCTATGCGGTCCGGTTATCGGAGCTCCGAAACGGACAATTCCTTCTCCAACCGCTCCCATCCGGCAACCGGCAGCGGTTCGGAATAGTCTTCCAGCTTGTCCTTTATCTTTTCAACCACAATTCATCTTCCATACGTTCCTTCATTTAATCATTTCTTTTCATCCACTCACGTACTTTTGCCGCTAAAGTCGCTTTAGCACGCGTCAACTGCGAGGCAGAGGATTTTCATTAATTCCCAATAGTCGAGCAATCTCCTTATGGGATTTCTCTTCAAAATATATAAGTTGAATACGGTACGATAGCCGGCAGGCAATTCACTGATAAACTGCATTAGTACCTTTTGAGGAATGACATCTATTGACGAACCTTCCGGTTCCTCATAAGCTTCAGGTGCATTCTCCAAGGCCGATGACTGATTCATCACATCATTTTTCCGCAAATACTGCAACACCGTATTCACCATTACGCGTTCCATCCATGCCCGCAGAGAACCCTCTCCCGCCAAGTGAACTTATCGAAAGAATCAAAAGTTTCAGAAACCGTCATGCATCAGGTCTTGGGCAGTCTCCCGGTCACCTGCATAACGAAGGCATACGCTGAGCATGCGTCCCGCATAGCGCTCATACAGTTCTTTGCGGGCAAGATTGTCTCCTTGCCTACAGCGTTCTGCCAATTCCTGTTCTTCCATTCTCTCTTTTAACACGTGTTTACCCTATAAATGCAATCGGCGCAAAAATACTGCATCAGGCAGAGAAGAAAATCATACTTTCATTTCTTTAACAGTATACTACGCAGTATTTAGCTTTTCACCGCATTTTCTGAATACAAAAATAAGTTTTAAACAGAAAAGAGCTAAAACCTACCACTTATGAAGAAACTGAGAATGACATTGGCAACATCCATGCTTTTATTCCTGACTGCCATTGTATTGCAATCATGCCTGGACGATTGGGATGACAAATATGACACTTTGTTCGCCGTAGGTACGGTAAAGGTCATCGAAGGAAAAGACTACTATTTCTCACTGGACGAAGGCAGTAAACTATATCCCAGTGACACAACCTATGTTCACGACTATGCCGTAACAGACGGCCAGAGGGCTTTCATCTACTTCCGCGAACTGGAAGAGAAACTTCCAGGCTACGAATACAATGCCCAAATAAAGCACATCGAAAATATTCTGACCAAAGACATCTACTCCATGCCTGCCGAAAAGGCGGACAGTATCGGAGACGACAACATCAACGCCACGGATTTATGGATTACGGGTGAGTATCTGAACATCAAGTATCAATTCTACCACAGTAACAACGAAGATAAGAAGCACATGCTGAACCTGGTCATCAACGAAGCATCCACCGGCGAGAACGACAAACCGGATTACGTCAATCTCGAATTCCGCCACAATGCCTACAATGACAGCCAGCTCACACTGGGCACCGGACTGGCCTCCTTCAAGCTGGACAATATAGCGGAACAGCTGAAAGAGAAAAAGGACTGAACATCCGCGTCAAAGTCTATATGACGGTGAACGGTTCATGACCATAGACATTAAAAAGAAAACAACTAAATCTCCTGAAAACACATTTTTCAACATCTCAATGAGAAGCGGAGTAACATTTCAATATGTTGCTCCGCTTTGTTTTTCCATAACTTATCAGAATTCATTGTTCAAGCAAGTCAGCCTCAACGAAGCGTTGAACGCTTCGGCAGACAATCGCGTCCTGACCTGTACCTGCACGCTGCTCTTCGGCTGGACATCAAAATAATTGTCGCTATATACACTTTCATTGTCAGCAACGGACAAGCATACGGCACGGGCAAACTTGTCTGTTGATACCGTCACTTCATATCCGCCTTCAATGGAACGGACTTCGGTCTGCAAATCCACTTTCGGATAATTCATATTCTTCTGCTTGTCCAGACAGTAGTTGTTATGGTACACCCTGCCCGATTTGTCCGTATAGTCTACGCGGACATATACCGTTCCTCTATCTGCCCCTCCAGCAGCTTGGCAAGCGGTGCGGAAAAACAGACACGGCTGTCATTACCGGAAATGCCGACAGATTTGTCCCAGTGATAAACCACAGTGCCGTCGAACCGGCAGACCTGGAGCTGCAGCCGGCCGGAAGTATTCTCCAAGCGGTCGGACACTGCATATACTTTCAAATCATCCCTCCACTACCGGAGAAATCAGGATGTCATCATAGACCTTGCGAGTATAATAGTGCTGCGCCTTCCAGCGTCCGTAATAGTCACGGCTCGCCCAGGAAGCTACGGGCCAACAGTCGTTGTGCTGCCAGAAAAGCGTCCCCATATTATACGGCATCTGGCGGCGGTGCGACTCGATGGCCGTCTTGATGGCATCTCCCTGCAGCACATGGTTCATATAAAGGAATGCCCGGAAATCACGCGGCTTTTATATTCATTCAATAGGTAAGTCTCAATCAGCCCGTTGGCATGGTCGCCACCACGCTGATGGGACATCATCACCTCGGAACGTATATCCCAGTCTTCGGGTAAGGAGCATAGCGCTTGACGGAGTCGAACTCTGGAAAAGACTGAAAGCCGTACTCGCTGAAAAGCGGGATTTCTCGCTGTCATAATCGGAAATGGGTGCTTTACCATGCCAGACACTCCAATAGTGACGGTCCCCGTCAGTAGTACCGGACATCTCCCTCGAATGCGAACGGAGAAGAAGGCCAATAGAAGGTTCCGGTGCATACTCCTGACCACCCGGGTAAGGTGACATGATACTGCTGCCGGTACTGTGCCCAAATCTTGTCGGCATATTCCTTGTTCTGCCGTTCTATCTCGCACTTCCAGCCCCAGCCCAGCCAGGCATCCTGGCATTCATTGTTTCCACACCACAAAGCAATGCAGGCATGATTGCGCAAACGTTTCACATTGTCCACCGCCTCCTGATGGATATTATCGAGCAGGGCGCCTTCTGCCGGATACATGCTGCAGGCAAACATAAAGTCCTGCCAAATCATAATTCCATGCTCATCACACAAATCATAGAAGACATCGTTCTCATAGATACCTCCGCCCCAGACACGCAACATATTCATGTTTACACCGGCGGCATCGAGAATCGTCCTTTATAATTCTCGGGAGTGACGCGCGGCAGGAAGTTATCCGAAGGGATGTAATTGGCTCCTTTGGCAAAACCGGACGCCCGTTCAGCTCTATATAGAAAGTATGCCCGTCCTTATCCGGCTGATGCACCACCTTCAAAGAGCGTATGCCCACCCTTTCGGTTTTAGAGTCCAACAATTCCCCGCCTGCAATGATATCCGTACGGAAACGGTAAAGGAAAGGCTCCCCAGTCCATTACTCCACCACAGCTTCGGCTTGTGAAGGACGAAATCAACGGTCACCCGATTGGTGCCTCGCTTCAAATCCGCTTGCCACTCGCCAAGCACTCTTCCGGTAGCCTCGTCTGTTATCGTGACCAGCACTCCGTCCATATCCTTATCGGCATCCAGCTCCACATGTCCGGCAATCACGGCCCTGCCTGCACCGACTTCCTTCTGCTCGATAAACACATCGTTGATTCTCAAATCGCTCCAAGCCCTGATATACACCGGACGCCAGATGCCGGAGGTAACCAGACGTGGGCCCCAGTCCCAGCCATAATGATAACCCGCCTTACGGGCAAAATGCTTATCTTCTTGTTGAACAAGCCTCCGTTTTCAGACTGGTCATTGGATGCCGGATACTGGTAAGGAAGTGCATCCCATTTGGGGACGTCTATCTTTACCGGCGAATGGAAGTACACCTTCAATATATTATTCTCCTCCCTGATGTACTGCCTAACGGGGATAGACCAGCGGCGAAACATATTGTCCGCTTTCAGTATACATTCATCATTCAAATAAACGTCAGCGTAAGTATCCAGCCCCTCGAACACAAGCTCCATATTCTTTTCCGCATCATGTCGGCAGCAAGAGTAAAGCAAGTTTCATAAACCCAGTCTTCCTTGTCAATCCATTGCAATCCCCGTTCGTTCAACCGGAAAACGGGTCTTCAATAATCTTGTTCTGCAGTAAGTCCGTGTGGACTACTCCCGGAACTGTAGCCGGATACCAATTGGTCAGTCTCGCCTGCCGGAATTTCCAGCCTTCATGAAGGTTCTTTACCGCTGTTTTTAGTTTCATACGAGTGTGTTTCATAGTTTCTTTGACTACTCTAAATTACGGATAGACAAAAATACGACATTCAAAGGATACTTTATAATATCTTCTTAACGAAACATGATACAATCCCGTACACACCTACCGGGTCAGCGTCGCTGCACATCTGCTGCAGTGTGACTGCAAACGTGTTGCAGCGCTACTGCATATATGCTGCAGTGACACTGCATATGTTGCAGCGCCACTGCAAAGCTGAATGCAGTAGCACTGCAAAAGCATGCACTTGCTTTGCAGTGGCAATGCATTATCCCATCGCCTTATTATGAAAGGAGATGTCATCCAGCTTTCATTATCTATAATTAATTTACAAAGACATAGTTTCCAAGTCTTTCAAAGCAAACGGAGTACAAAAGGTCTACAAATCATAGATTTGTAGACCTTTACCCGCTAGTTTTCCATCTTATTCAGAACTGTTGCGGAGAGAGTTCGACCCCCGATACCCTTTAGGGTATACACGCTTTCCAGGCGTGCCTCTTCAACCACTCGAGCACCTCTCCTTGTTCGGGGCGCAAAAGTAAGGGAAGTTTTGGAATTACCAAATGTTCGGGCAAATATATTAAAAGTCCGTTCAAGCAACCAATGCCGGAACGGACTTTCAACACTCAATAAAACATACTTATCATTACCGTGATCTGACTTCCCGTCTCATGAATATGACATACGAAAGAGCAAAACAGATGACAGTAGCTGCAATCAGTCCGGTGAGCTGCGGCCACACCAAAAGACTCTGTCCCAATGGCAGCGGACTGGGAATGGCCCCTGAACCTGCTCCATAGTAAGCGGCCCCAAACTTCTGACGGAAGGCATCAGCAGCGTTGTGGTCGCCTCATTGAACAGTTCGCTAGGTGCCAGACGCATCAGACCGAGAATAAATTTCTGGTAACTGACTATCTGATAAGGAGATGCCAGCTGCGAAGGGCTCAATGCCTTGGCAACCAGATTGACAATCATCGTATAGAACACGCTGAAAAACAACCATACCGCCACCGAAGCCAATGCCGAGGTGGCCGCCTGACGGAAGCAAAGCGAAAACAGAATGGCCAGATTCAGCCAGAATGCCACATAGAACACACTGATTATGAGAAAGAATACAATCCTCCAAAATTCTTCTGCTGTGGGAGGAATGCCTATCGCTATCAACCCGCAGCCCATTACGAGGAATCCCAGTACAAACAGCATGATACCTATCACAATCAATGCAGCCACGAACTTGGCATTGATAATGCAATCACGATGAACAGGCTGTGACAGCATACGGCTCAACGTCCCCTTGTTCTGTTCCGAATTTATAGCATCGAATCCCAGCGCAATCCCCAACAACGGCCCCAGAAAGTTGATAAACTGCACAAAAGAAGGCAATGTGCCATCCGAGGCTGTGAATAACTTCAAGAAAGGAACGAACCGTCCGGGTCATTGGGCTTGATGGCGGCACCTATGTTGGTAAGCGAGGTATAGAGTGAGCCCATGCACGTAAGCAAAATGATTCCCATCAAGATAATGAACCGCCAACTTTTCACATGGTCGGATATTTCCTTGTTAACGACTACCCAAAAGGATAATTGACTTTATTCATGCCTTTCTCCTCCTTCCTCCATATAATGGCTATAAATATCAGATAATTCTTGATGCTTGTCCTTCAAATCAGACATATCAATCAAGGTGACCAGCTTCCCACTGTTGAACAGTCCCACGCGGTCGCAAACTTTCTGCACCTGGTCCAGGTGGTGGAAGAGAACAAGACGGTCAGTCCCTCCTTCCGGCTCAACTGCCTAATGAGCTCGATGAACTCCTGAACACCGGCAGGGTCTATTCCCGAAGTAGGTTCATCCAGGATTATAATTTCCGGATTTTGATAAGCACGTCCGCCAGTCCCAATCGCTGGCGCATACCGCGCGAATATTTCCCGGTCTTCTTTTCATCTGTCCGGCAAGCCCCACATGCTCCATCAGCTCCAGCGCCTTGACTTTCGCTTCGGCATCCGAAATGCCATTGAGACGCGCAGTATATATAAGGTTTTCCGGACCGGTCATGTCATCATAAAACCCACATCTTCGGGCAGATAGCCTATCTTCCGCTTTACCTCGATAGGATGCCTGGTAGAGTCGATACCGCAAATCTCCACAGAGCCGGAAGTGGGTTCCGTCAGTCCCAGCATCATCAGGATGGTAGTTGACTTGCCGGCGCCGTTTGGCCCCAATAATCCGAAAATCTCCCCTTTACGGATAGTCAAGCAAATGCGGTCTACGGCAGTGAAGCGCCCATACTGCTTGGTCAAGTCTGTCAATGCAATCACTCGCTCGTCCATGCTCACCTCCTTCCATATTTACGGAACAGATAGCATACGGCACCTATGGCAACGATTATTATCAAAACGCCCACCCATCCCCATATCATCGGGGTTTTCACGGCAATGCGGAATTGGGCGTCTGTATTCACTTCAGGAGTTTTGGCCGTCATGGTAGCCACATAATCTCCGGGCAATGCCTTTTGGATGCTTTCATGGTAGCTACGACATTGGCCGTTTCCCCGCCTTCAGCATATCAATCTTCGAAGGCTCAAAAGACACTTCCCAGTCCACGGGCTTATTGGCAGAAAGCTGGATATCTTTCAACAATGAAGAGCCGGTATTCGGACCACCAACTCGATACGCTTCACATCTCCCGCTGTGATTTCGGTACTCAACAATCCTCTGGGCGTGGACAATTCCATCTCGTAGGAACCCGTGACAACAACTTCCAGCTCAAGTCGGCAGAAGTCGTACCGGTAGCCGCACGTACCGGAATCTTGTAATTGCCGGCTTCCACATTGGCGGGAGGGACAATCTCTATACTCACATTCTGGCTACTGTTCGCTTCCACCTGGGCAGAAGTGGCCTGCTTATAGTTAGGCTTGAACACGACACTCCAGCCTCTGGGGGCATTGGCCATCAGCGCATACAGCTGCTGGTCGGCCGTCTGGTTTTCAAAGTGGCATTGAAGGTAAAGGTGGACTTGGAATTGCCCTGCATATTGGGCTGGTCGGTAGTGAACTCGGTCTGGTAAGTTCCTTTCTGGGCCACGACCACCTCCAGCGGCAGTTTGGTTTCCCCGGCAAATACTGTGAAATGATAACTTCCTTTATTTACTTTTAGAGGAACTTCCACTTTCAAATTGAACGTTTTCTTTTCCTGGGGCAGTACAGAAGCTGGCTGAGGGTCCAGCCGCCTGACTTGATTTCATGCTTCCAACTGCCCGGCAATCCGCTGACCGAGAGATTTGCATTTGTAACCCCGTCCGTGTTGTTAATCAAATCAATGCTGTAATCAATGGACGCTCGGGCGTCACGGAAATTTTGTGTAAGGAGTGTACAGAATTATGCTTCCAGATTCATCGGCATGTACACTTAAGGGAAGGCTCCCAACAAAATAACTAACAATAAAATACAATTTGTTCTCATAGTCATAAAAGTTCTTATGGTTATTTAATTATGAATATTTTCCCAATTTGTGCGTTGCAAAATAAAAGATAGCTATATTAGTAGCTGTTAAAAGAAACAAAAGAATATAATTGCGGACACAATATACCCTGCGATGACCTGCTTTTCTTATCTTTGCGATTCCTATTGATACAAACGAATACCATACCGACATGAGAATCCCTGAAATACGCTTACAGAACCAGCAACTGTCCACTCCACTCTTCGGCCACCCGAAAGAGCTGGTCTCCTGGATGGGCGCCATGCAGGCACAAGACTATACAATGGTGAAATGGGCCGTAGGTATGCGGCTGAAGTCACCGGGAATTCAAGCCGTGGAAAAAGCCCTGCATCAAGGGAAATACTGAGAACCCACATAATGCGTCCCACATGGCACCTGGTAGCAGCAGAAGACATTCGTTGGATGCTGAAACTCTCTGCACAACGCATCAAATCCGCCAATGATTCTTATGCAAAAGGACATGGTCTGGAAATCACGGAACAGCAATATGACAGAAGCCATACCGTACTCGGGAATATCCTCAGCGGGAAGCGAAGCCTGACGAAACAAGAGATTGCGGAACATTTTGAACGTTCGGGACTGCTTGCAGACAACTACCACATGACCCGCTTTATGTCGCGTGCCGAAGTCGAAGGTATTGTGTGTAGCGGAGAATGCCGTGGACGACAACACACCTATGCCCTTCTGGACGAAAGAGTTCCACCTACCCCCGAACTGACGAAAGAAGAAGCGCTGGCCCGTCTGGCTACAGCCTATTTCCGCAGCCATGCCCCGCTACCCTGCAAGACTTCTCCTGGTGGTCCGGTTTGCCTTTAACGGAAGCAAGGCAATCTATTTCTCTGATAGAACCGGAACTGATGTCCGAACAATGGAACAGCCAGACATGGTACATCCATGACTCCTGCCGGACATCTGGAAGGCGACCGGCAACCTGCACCTTCTTCCCTCCTACGACGAATACCTGATAGGATACAAGGACCGGACGGACGTCCTACCCAAAGAGGACTATTCCAAAGCTTTCACCAACAACGGATTGTTCTTTCCGGTACTTCTCTATAAGGGGCATGTAGTAGGAATTGGAACAAGGCGTCCAAGAAAAAGAAATCTTCCGGAGCATTCGCTTTTCCGGAAAGACATCTGCCTGAAAGAGGAGTTGCTGAACCAGGCTAAAGAAAGTACGTCCGGTTCCTAACACATTAAAGGCGGTCATCGAAGATTTTCATTGAAGAATCTCTATTTTGCCGAATGGAATTACCTCTATATTGTCATACAAGTCTACATGGTTTGCACCGGGAATAATCAGCAGTTCCTTATTATCACCCTGCAACTTTTAAAAGCATCTTCACTGAAATAACGTGAATGGGCCTTCTCACCGTGCAGCATCAACACTGCACTACGGATTTCATCACTATATGAAAGGATAGGCATATTGATGAACGAAAGCGGTGAAGTCTTGTTCCATCCGTGGTTAGAGTTGGTGACCGCTTATGATAGCCGCGCGGTGTTTTATAATAGGCATGGTAGTCCTTCACAAATTGTGGAGCATCGGCAGGCAACGGGTCTACTACACCTCCTCCAAGAGCAAATGTACCGTTTCTATAATCCTCCGTACGCTGAGCATTAAGCTGGCGCCGCAATTCATGCCGTGCATCGGCATTCATAGAATCGAAATAACCGTTAGCATTGACCCGGCTCATGTCGTACATGGTTACCGTAACTGTAGCCTTGATGCGAGTATCGATAGCCGCTGCATTAAGCGCCATGCCTCCCCATCCACAAATACCGAGAATGCCGATGCGCTCTGCATCTACATCGTCACGGGTGGAAAGATAATCGACCGCTGCACTGAAATCTTCCGTATTGATGTCCGGCGAAGCCACATAACGGGCTGGCCGCTACTTTCTCCCGTATAGGATGGATCGAAAGCAATCGTCAGGAATCCACGTTCTGCCAATGTCTGCGCATACAAGCCCGAAGCTTGTTCCTTCACGGCACCAAATGGGCCACTGATGGCAATGGCAGGCAATTTACCCGTCACATTCTTGGGTACATACAAATCGGCGGCAAGTGTAATGCCGTAACGGTTGTGGAAAGTTATCTTTTATGGTCTACTTTATCACTCTGTGGGAATGTCTTGTCCCACTCTTGAGTCAGATTCAAATTCTCTTCCATAAATTTATTATCATTATTAGGATTATTTTCTGTTGCAGACAAATGTCCTGCAGCACAAAGGCTAATAACCATCGCCGCACATATGTTTTACCATGTTCTTCATCTCTACTTCTTTAAGTTTCGGTTGGAAATTCATTTCTTAATCCATTGCTTGACAGTTTCCCGGCTCGCTCCATTCAGCAGCCTGCCTTTTCCCCAGTTTATGCCGGGGTAATTCGTCTGCAATTCCTTTTCTGCATTAGAAATACTGCTGCTTCCCGAAGTGGCGAATGGAATAACCGTTTTACCTGCAAAATCACCGCTTTCTATAAATGTATTGATGATTCTTGGAGCCAAATTCCACCAAATAGGAAAACCTATATAAATGGTATCATACTCCGCGAGACTTCCCAATTTAGAATACAATGCAGGACGTGATTTGGAATCCGACATCTCCACACTGCTGCGCGAAGCTTTGTCGTGCCAGTCCAAATCAGCAGCCGTGTACTTTTTCGCAGGCTGTATTTCGTAGAAGGTCCCATCAACAGCTTCTGCCACCAACTTGGCAGCCCTTGCCGTTGTTCCCGTTGCCGAGAAATAAGCTACCAGTGTCTTACCACCTTTTTCTGTGCGTTAACAGTAATAGACAACAGCATAACTGCCATCATAAACAACACCAATCTTTCATACGATATATTATTTAGTTGAAACATATAAATCCAATTGTTATAGCGATACAAAAGTAGCGGGTATTATTATTACATAGGTATCCAGATTACTGATTATATAACCCAAATTACTGATAGATGTCCGAGAAGAAATAAAAATCCCGTAAAATCAAGGTTTTACGGGATTTGTCATACTTTGAATCCTTTTTGTCTTTGGAGCTCTGCGGAGAGACAGGGTTATGAACCGACTCCAATATCCTTGAAATTCAATTTCTTATCATCATGTCAAAGCCTTAGGGGTACAACTTAGGTTACAAGAATAACGCTTTTCTGTCACCTTTTGGCTGTTCGTTGTCTGCCTAAAACTACGGTTCAAAGATACGGCTTTTTTGATAAATGCAAATCATTGAAAATAAATATTCTGCGGTTAGTGCAAGGTGCAAGCTATATATAGATATATACTTGCACCTTGCACTAAAAAATACTCAAAATATTCTAGTCTTGATATTATTATCTTAAATTTGTATCCAAATATATCATAATTAAAGAGAAAAGCCTTATGAATAAATTACATATTATTACTAATAGAATATCTACAGCAATAACTCAACAACCAAGTTTGAAAAAATATCATTAAGGATTTTAAGTTTCTATTTTATCGTCACAATAGAGTTATATTGTTTTTAGTAAAGCATTTTCCTAACAATTCATTCTTTCGCTGGATAATAAAACTTAACACCGAAATTTGTTTATATTACTATTTTAAAAAGATATTACCTTTACCTCATTATCAAACAATATTAGATGAAGAATATAACATTATTTGCAAAACATTGGATAGCTTGAAAATTATCATTCCAATAGATGGAATTAATGATGTTTCAGGATGGAGTATTGTAAATGCAGACTATGCATCATGGTTTGGTATGGATAAACGAATTTCTATTACATCGGGAACTTGTTATTTTGCGCATGTCTTTTGCAGATGTTTGCAGCCTTTTATAATAGAGCAACAAACTAATTCCAATTTATGGAATATAATTAGATGGAGAATGCATCGACAATTTAGAAGAACGACAATTGGACTACTTACTAATAATCATGCAAAAGCATTTAGCTTTTAATCTAATCCCTGAAGACGAGTCTCTGTTATCAGGAATTGAAATATTTATAATTCTTCATGAAATGGGACATGCTTATATTGATAGTATAGAAGAACTCGTATGGCCTTTCAGCAAAAACCTTCTCCTAATATTAGAAATAAAATGAAAAATGATGAAGAAATTGTGGCTGATATTTTGCAGTACACGTATTGTATCATATTTACCTAACAGATAAAAATCAGATGTTATTACTTTTGCACCTATTTTTTTTTCTTATTTATTCTTGGTTAGAAGAGGCAAATTTGATTCCGACTCCTAATAACCATCCTATAAATAGTAATAGATGTTCCTATCTAATGGAAGAAGTTCAATATTTACATCCGGAAAACGAGTATCAAATATATATAGACCTATTAAATAAGGTCTGGATAAAAACAAGAAAAGATATGTCGACAAGTCAATAATATACATGGAAATTACAATAAATACACTGATATATTGGAAAATGTGAGCAAGCGCATGAAAAATATATTAGACTCAATTAGTGATAAAGATTTGTAAAATGATTCAAGATGAGTTCAAGTTTTACAAACCTTGTAAGTTACTGCAACTGCCATTGTTGCGGGCAATGATGATGATACGCTTGAAGAACTGCATGAACTTGGCGGTGGTGTTGTAGCCGCACTTGCAGGCGGTACGCAAATACAATTCAAAATCGGTAATGAACATCGGGCTTATCTCCTTAATGGATATGTCCGATACGTTGTAACTTGCTTTGAATGAACTCGGCAAGGTGGCGGCGGGTGACTTCATACTTGCGGTAAGTCGCTATTGTCTTGGATATGCCGACCAACTGCTTCACATCGTCATTGTGCTTTTGGAACAGGGTAAGGATTGTTTCGTGGCTCTCGCTATGACCTAAAACTCGTTCTTCACTTTCTCGGCGGTCACGTAGTTGTCACGCCGTTGCATTTCGTGGTAAATGGTGTTCAAGGATGCGTTTATATCGTCCAGCATACGGTTTATGCGGCTGGCTTCCGAAGTACGTCCGGTAGCCTTGCCCATTTTGCCGTCCCAAATAGAGGGCAGCACGTCCAGCTTGGTATTAAAACGGCTCGCCACGCCGTCCACTGTGATACGGGCGAAAAGGGGTACGCACCGTTGGCTTTCTGCTTGTCTTTCTTTGCGTAAAAGCAAATGTTGAATGTCGATTTCATAACTCACTTTTAAATTGCAAAACTATTGTAATTCTCTAAAATGAGTTCTATGCAGGCAAGCCAAATAGCGACAGGACTTCGCCAATTTCGACAATCTGTACCCCTTTCCGTTTTGTTTGTCGGGGTACGAGTTAGGTTACGAACTTTGTCTTTTGGGGCGAAAAGGTGTACTTTAAGGCAGACACAGGGAATAAAAAGTCCACAAATCATTGAATTTGTGGGACTTGTCTGCTACTGTCCGGTATTGTCCGGTTAGTTTTGCGGAGAGACAGGGATTCGAACCCCGGGTGCCTCGCAGCACAACGGTTTTCAAGACCGCCGCAATCGACCACTCTGCCACCTCTCCTAAAACTTCCTTTCGGGAAGTGCTTTCCTCTTTAAAGCGGTGCAAAGGTACAAATCATTTTAATTCTGCAAACTTCCTTTCTCTTTTTCATGAATTAATAGTACTTTTGCACCATGATATATCCGCAGAACTTTGAACAGAAAATAGGTTTCGACCAAATACGCCAATTGCTGAAAGAAAAATGCCTCAGTACACTTGGCGAAGAACGGGTGATGGACATGGCATTCTCCGACCACTTTGGAGAGGTAGAGGAGCGTTTGGACCAAGTCACTGAATTTGTACGCATACTCCAAGAAGAAGACAACTTCCCGGCACAATACTTTTTGATGTACGCCCGTCACTGAAACGCATACGTGTGGAAGGCATGTATCTAGATGAACAAGAACTCTTTGACCTACGCCGTTCACTAGAAACCATACGTGATATTGTACGCTTCCTACAGAAAAGCGACGATGATGAGGAAGAGGGCGCTTCCCCTACCCTTGTCTGAAAAGACTGGCAGGAGACATCACCGTTTTCCCACAGCTCATAGCAAAATAAACGGCATCCTCTCCTTACGGAAAAATCAAGGACAATGCCTCTACAGAGTTGGCACGCATCCGCCGGGAACTGGCAAGTACTATGGGAAGTAACTGAACCTACGAAATGCCCAGTCCGAGGGCGTTGTGGACAAAGACGTAACGCCGTCTGGTCATTCCGTTGCACCGGCACTGAAACGGAAAATACGCGGTATTGTACACGACGAGTCGGCCAGTGGTAAAACCGTATTCATCGAGCCTGCCGAAGTAGTGGAAGCCAACAATCGCATACGAGAACTTGAAGGTGACGAACGCAGAGAAATTATCCGCATCCTGACGGACTTCTCCAACCAGCTGCGCCCCTCCATCTCCGACGTACTGCTATCATACGAGTTCCTTGCCGAAATAGACTTCATACGTGCCAAAGCATTGTTTGCCGAGCAAATATCCGGACTCAAACCGGCTCTCGAAAACAAGCAACTACTGGACTGGACAATGGCGGTACACCCACTCTTGCAACTTTCTCTCGCCAAACATGGCAAAAGTCGTACCGCTTGACATCGAACTGAATGAAAAGCAACGTATCCTCATTATCTCCGGTCCGAACGCAGGCGGCAAGTCCGTCTGCCTAAAGACAGTAGGCTTATTACAATACATGCTGCAATCCGGACTACTCATCCCGATGCACGAACGCAGTCATGCCGGAATATTCAGCAGTATATTCATCGACATCGGTGACGAGCAGTCCATTGAAGATGATTTGAGTACCTACTCCTCCCACCTTATGAACATGAAAATCATGATGAAAAGCTGCAATGAACGGAGCCTCATCCTGATTGATGAATTCGGTGGTGGAACGGAGCCCCAGATAGGAGGCGCCATCGCCGAAGCCGTATTGAAACGCTTCAACCAAAACAGACGTTCGGTGTCATCACCACACACTATCAGAACCTGAAGCATTTTGCCGAAGACCATGAAGGTGTAGTAAACGGCGCCATGCTCTATGACCGCCATCTGATGCAAGCACTGTTCCAGTTGCAGATAGGCAATCCGGGCAGTTCGTTCGCTGTAGAGATTGCCCGCAAAATAGGTCTGCCGGAAGATGTCATCGCCGATGCCTCGGAAATTGTGGGCAGTGAATACATCAATGCCGATAAGTACCTGCAAGACATTGTGCGCGACAAACGCTATTGGGAAGGCAAACGCCAGACAATACGCCAGCGTGAAAGCACATGGAAGAGACTATCGAGCGCTATCAAACCGAAATCGAAGATTTGCAGAAATCCCGGAAGGAGATTCTGCGCAAAGCGAAGGAAGAAGTGGAGCAACTGATGCAGGAAGCCAATGCACGCATCGAGAACACCATACGCTCCATCAAAGAAGCCCAAGCAGAAAAAAAAACACGCCAGGCCCGCCAGGAGTTGACGGACTTCCGCGAATCAATGGAAGCGCTTGCCAACAAGGAACTGGAAGAAAAATCGCCCGCAAAATGGAAAAGCTGAAAGAGAAGCAGAACCGGAAAAGGAAAAGCGGGCAAAGGAAAAGAGAACGGACTGTCTGCCCAGGCTTTGGCAGAACAGCAGGCGCGGAAAGAGGCAGAACGCCTTGCAGCCATCACCCCGGCTGCAACGTCAGAATAAAGGGCCAAACCTCTGTGGGCGAAGTAATGGAAGTGAATGGCAAGAATGCGGTCATCGCGTTCGGCAGCATCAAGACTACCGTAAAGCTGGACAGGCTGGAACGTACCAACGCGCAGCCTAAACAAGCTGATGTGTCCACCAAAAGCACTTTCATCAGCGCCCAGACCCAGGACAGCATGTACGAGAAGAAACTGCATTTCAAACAAGACATTGATGTCCGCGGCATGCGTGGCGACGAAGCCTTGCAAGCCGTTACCTATTTCATTGATGACGCCATCCTTGTCGGCATGTCACGCGTGCGTATCCTTCACGGAACGGGAACAGGCATCCTGCGCATGCTTATCCGTCAATATCTGGAAACTGTCCCCGGAGTGCGCCACTTTGCCGACGAACATATACAGTTCGGCGGAGCAGGCATCACCGTTGTGGACTTGAGTTAATGGATAATTGACAGTTGATAATTGATAGTTAAAGCTAAATCATAAATCTGAAATATATGAAATCAATCAAAGAACTCTACCGTATCGGTACCGGTCCATCCAGCAGCCACACCATGGGACCGCGCAAGGCAGCTCAGATATTCCTGAAAGGCATCCCGAAGCAGCCGCATTCCAAGTAACCCTATACGGAAGCCTCGCCGCTACCGGCAAGGGACACATGACCAATGTTGCCATCACCGAGACACTGCAACCCGCAGCACCGGTAGAAATAATCTGGGAACCCAAAATATTCCTGCCCTTCCATCCCAACGGCATGAAATTCGTTTCTTTGACAGCGAAGGCAAGGAGACCGACCAATGGACTGTATTCAGTGTCGGCGGCGGTGCCCTGGCAGAAGAGAATGACGGAGCATCATCCGTAAACACCCCGGATGTATACGAAATGAACAGTATGACCGAAATACTACAATGGTGTGAACGTACCGGAAAAGTTACTGGGAGTACGTCAAGGAATGCGAGGAAAGCGACATTTGGGATTACCTGCAGGAGGTATGGAAAACCATGCAGGCTGCCGTAAAACGGGATTGATAGTGAAGGAGTCTTGCCTGGCCCTCTGAATCTGCGCCGAAAGGCTTCTACCTATTATATACGTGCCAGTGGCTACAAGGCTTCCCTCAGTCGCGCGGACTAGTATTTGCCTATGCCTTGGCAGTAAGTGAAGAAAATGCGTCAGGTGGGGTCATTGTCACTGCACCTACCTGCGGTTCGTGTGGCATTGTACCGGCAGTGCTCTATCATCTGCAAAAGCCGGGAGTTCAGCGACACACGCATACCCGTGCCCTTGCCACAGCCGGACTGATAGGAAACATCGTGAAGACCAACGCTTCCATTTCGGGAGCGGAAGCCGGATGCCAGGCAGAGGTAGGCGTAGCATGTTCCATGGCATCAGCCGCAGCCAACCAATTGTTTGGAGGCAGTCCGGCACAAATAGAATATGCCGCTGAAATGGGATTGGAGCATCATTTGGGAATGACCTGCGACCCGGTTTGTGGGTAAACCGTGCATCGAACGTAATGCCTACGCCGCCGCATCGCCCTGGATGCCAACCTTTACTCCTCCTTCACCGATGGCATGCACCGCGTATCATTCGACAAGGTGGTGGAAGTCATGAAAGAAACCGGAAACGACCTGCCCTCCTCTACAAAGAAACCAGCGAAGGAGGACTGGCGAAGGATTATAAGCCGATAGTTAGAGATTACGGATTAGGATGAAGGATTAGGTGTGCAATCATATTGAACCTTAATCCTTCATCCTTAATCCGTAATCCCTAACCCTCATCCCTAATCAAGTTTTACCGGCCAATGCGTATCATCCCTATTACCGCTCACATCTTTGTCTGTAGCAAGCCGCCTTCTTCCGAATAGAACAATTGATACTCTGCATTTTCAACTTCAATGACAAACTGCATAGGCACTACCGGATACTCCAAAAGAACAATCTCCTCTATCTTCCAACCGGCATACTCACTGGCGCTGAAAGAGGTCTGTACTGTTCCCGGAAGATTATTCCAAAGCAATTCGGTTTCCGTCAGTTGCCATTCCGCCTGATTATTGAACCATACATCCTTTTCCTGCCCATCCACTTTACAATCTGCAACGAAATAGCCCCCTTTCTGTTCCCATTCCACATGGATTGCGGAAGGGTATTTGACTTCAATGCTTGTGACATTGCTTCGGGCACTTTGACATCATCCTTGTCGTCATCATCACTGCATGCACCAAGTGCCAAGGCGGCGATGAACATCATCGCCAACATTTGAATCTTCATTCTCATCATTTCTATAAAGTTTAGGTTAATAGTTACTGGAGAATCAATCGTCCATGCTGACGAACTTTCCCTTTTGTTGAACTTCAAAGAGTAGTCATTACCCAATTCAATTTCCACACCGGTACGTCCGCGTTCGATTTTAGTAATAATCTCTCTCGGGAAGTTAGCCTTCACATACTCCTTTACCGGAACCGGAATCAATGCTTCGGGAACAGCGGACTTCTTGCAATCCACTTCCAACCAATTTCCTTTCTTGTCGAAGTCTATTTCCGTACGGTCTGTCAACAGCACTTCATATTTTTTAGTCTGCAATATTTCACTTTCAATCTTGATGTGTGAAATGTGCGGTTTCGAGAAATACTGGTTGATAAAATTGCGCCGTCAGCGGAAGCTGCTTGGTATCCTGAGTGATGACATCACCGGCAAAGGCAAACTGAACAGCTACAAGAGCCAACACAAGAATAGACAATACTTTTCATAATCGTTATTTTTAATGTTACTAATAAATTTCATATTATTCACACTGCAAATAACGGTAGAGAATTAGGAAAGATTTGGGAATAACCGCAGTTAACAGTAAATTTTACTTTCTTTAACCAGACGGAAAGTATGCATACCGTCCTGCCATTCATACGTGAGCTTCAATGAAGACGACAACGCAATGGAACGCGCTATGGCAAGCCCCAGTCCGGTGGAGTCCTTCTTGCCATCCATGCCATGATAGAAACGCCGGAACAACTTCTCTCCATCCAAAGGGCATCCCCGTATTCCTGATGACCAGAGAAGCGGGAGTAGTAAACACCTGCAACTCCTTCCCTATTGTGCAGCAACGAGTTCTTCACCAGATTGGAAACCAGTATTTGCGCCAGCGAATGGTTGCAACGGATGATAAAAGGCTGCTCCTCCCGTTTTCGTATCAGTCTCACCTGCTTATGTTCATAGATATCCATCAGGTCGGGCAAGAGTTCATCCAATATCTCATCCACCGAAACATCTTCCATCTCGGTATACTGCCCGTTCTCTATACGGGAAAGCAACAGCAGGGACTTGTTCAGTTTTACGGCACGCCCCAGCGTGGCATATATCTCGTCCAGCTGCTCCATTTGCTGTTCCGTCATCCCTTCACTCTCAGCCAGCAGTTCCACTTTTCCCCTCACGATGGCAAGCGGTGTCTGCAACTCATGCGAGGCATTCTCGATGAACTGCTTCTGCTCCTCGTATGCCTTGTAGCTGCGGTTGCCCATATCCAATGCAGCATCGCTCAACTGGCGGAACTCCCGTATCTTCGTCGGGTTGTCCAATGGAGGCACCTCCTTGCCGGGCTGAATGCAGTGCAGCCAGTCAAGCAACCTATGTAACGGACGGAACACTCCCTTCAGCACCAACTGGATGCCGATGGAAGTACAGATGAGAAACAACAGGAACAGCGCTCCCAGATACCAAAGCATAGCCTCCACCATGTCATCCCGCTCCAAAATGGAAATCATCAGTTTCAACTCATAATATTGCCCGTCGGGCATACGGAAAGCGGTACACATGACACGCACCGGTTCGTCTTCATCCTCCAGTTCGATATAAACCGTAGCATCATAGAACACTTGTCTGTAATGCCGCCCTTCCTCTTCGGATATAGGGGTGAACTTATAGAAAGACATCAACGAGCCTTCCGTTTCGAGTATCGAGGGGTCGTGAAGCGCACTTCCATCAATATCTCACCGTAATTCTCCAACGTATCGTCCGTCTCATCCACCACCTCGTCAATGATTGCGTAATAGAACAGCACACCCCACACTGCCATCAACAGAAACAGCAGCAATGCAAGTTTGCGGTAGGTGTAGCTCAGCAGCTTCATCGTTCGGAGAGTTTGTAGCCGAATCCATAGACAGCCTTTAATTCTATGGTAGCCTCAGCTTGTTTCAATTTCTTACGCAGATTCTTCACTTGCGAGTAGATAAAATCCAACGAATCCGCCTGGTCTATATTGTCTCCCCACACCGACTCGGCAAGGCTCATTTTATTGATGACCCGGCCGGGGTTGACTACAAAATAATAAAGCAGGTCGAACTCCTTGCGGTTCAGCTGCAAGGGCTTTCCGTTTATCTCTACCTGCCGTTTGTCGGGGTAGAGCAAAAGATTTCCAAGGGTGACGGTCACATCTCCCTTCGCCTGCCGCCGACGTATCAATGACTTGACACGTGCATTGAGTTCTGCCAGATGGAAAGGCTTTGTAAGGTAATCGTCGGCTCCCAGTTCCAGCCCGTCCACCTTGTCGTCCAGCGAGTCTTTGGCCGAGATAATAAGCACACTGTCACTGCGGTGCAGCTGTTTCAGCTCACGCAGCAAGTCCAGACCGCTCCCGCCAGGCAACATGATATCCAGCAGAATGCAGTCGTAATCGTAGTCATTGATTTTATCCAATGCCGAAAATAGTCGGCAGCGGTCTCTACAACAAACTTTTCTTTCAAGAGCGAAGTGCGGATGGTTTCCGCAAATCTTGCTCATCTTCTACAATCAGGATTTTCATACCGGCAAAGATGGTCTATAAAACTGGAAACAATCTGGAAAACTATCCACTAATCAATGCTGTCTGTCTGATAGTCCTCCATCAGTTCTTCTTTTGCCATGGAGATTTTCCCGTCAGCCGTAATGGTCAGTCTGATGGGAACATAAAGGTCGGATTGCGGATAGCAGACGCTGGCCGCGTATATGATTCCTTGCGGAGTGGTCTTGTCATAGACCAGCCCCTCAAGAATAGAGTACTTCATGAACTTGGCATCCACCAACGAAGCAAAATTATCTTTGGTGAACACTTTATCCACCACCTGCTTCCCGCCGCACGTGATGCGCAAGGTGATACGGTTATCCACAAATTTCTCCCCTGCTCGTTTTTCACTATCGGCAGAGATTCATCCGGCCGGCGCACTACAGAAGACTGATACTCTTTTCCTTATACGTAAAGGATGTTTTACATCAGACACCTGCATGCGCTGTGGGCCGGCAATTTCTGTACTATCCTGCATCAATACCTGCGTACCGTCTTTCTTATTCTTGTCTTGAGACGAACAAGCAGTGAAGAAGATGACCGATGCACACACTAAAATATAGACTATATTCTTCATCGTTCTGTTTTTAGTAGTTGACCGGACAAAATAGTACAAATTGAATGCAATAGAAAATTTATTTTCTTTTAGATTCCATTTTGCTTTTCTATCCTGCACTTTCTTGCTGTATGCAGCATATTGTTCTTCCGTCATAATCTTCTGGAGTTGTGAATCATAAGCAATACGGGCAGTCTTCATCTCTTCACGCTTCTTTCCATCTCCGCTTTTCTGCGCGCGTTGCTCATCCGTCAATTGATGGCGCTTGCCATCTCTCTTATGATGCTTGTGTGCTTTGGCACGATGTATCGGCATATCTCCCATTTTCTCAACCAATGCCAGATTTGCCTCCAGCAGTTGTTGTTTCTGCGTATCGTTCAAGGAGTACTCTTTCACCATCCGTTCCGTCATGCGCTCGGCACGGACTTTCGGTTCGGGCATTTTATCACTGTGGCGGGCATGTTGTGCCATTGCCATGCCACCCATCAGGAAGGCGGCCATCCATATCAGAACTATTCTTTTCATCATTTTTTTTTTAATTAATACCTTATGTTAGTTATACCTATTGTGTTGCAACGTATCTATGACAAACAAAAGCGGGAAGTTTAACCGCAACTTCCCGCTTTAACATAATAAATGAGGTTGAAAAGAATATTAAGGTTCGTCCAGATACTGTACGATAAGACTCACCTGCTTCGGCATGAATGTCCGTGTCCTTACATTGTACCCGGTATGCGCCAAGGCTTCATACAGTTCATGATTCCGTTTTATCCACCGCGTCAGGGTGCGGATGGCGCAACGTGCAGTAGCATTGGGGCAATAGAGGCATGCCAAATCTTTCTTTTATAAGTCGTGATACGAAAGCCATTTTCTGTTTCCATAGCAGTTTGTCTGATTTTTAAATGATTGATGTAAAGATACGATATTCAAAAGGCGAAGTCAAGTATTTCAAGGAGAATATGAACCTTTTCTGAGAAAGTTCATATTCTCCTTATTTACAGAATGTTTATCCTAACGGATTTTCTCCCTGGTCGCCATCGGAACCGCCGCCATCCGGATTTGGTTTGGAGCTACCCCGCCAGAAACGGTGCCGTTGCCCGACCAATCCATCTCTCTACGCTGGCGCGGGTCAGCATGTCCCTAAAGTAGAAGCCCGGGGTGAAGATAATCTTGCGGCGATAAATCGTGCTTGCCGTCACGTCTTCCAGTTTGTCCTGGCTCTTGGCATTGATGCCGGACGGAAACAGCCGAACTCACCCAGCTGTACTGAAAATCCCTTGTTGATATCCATATTCAAGGTGTCGATCAATCCGTCCAGCACCAACTTCACCACACCGCGAGGCGCCATGCCTATCTTGAAACCTCGTCGCATAAATCCTTAAAACCTACCACACCCAAAGTTTTCATCTGCGCCACGTACTTTTCCGTTTTTGTCTCGTCAAAACCGAATACTCTCTTTTACTTCATAATTCAAAGCCATAGTTTTTAATTTTAAGTTGATTAATAAAGTCGGTCTTGTTCGCTCGTCAGTCTGCAAAACCAGTTTCTTTGTGACCACGATGCAAAGATACAATAGGCAGAAAACGGGTGGTGCTTTAACGGAGGTTTAAGGAGGTTTTCGTAGGATAAAAAGGATATTGGAGAAAAGAAAGGAACTGATAGACAATGACTAAGAAATTTTATTCCTTAATCATACATTGTTTTTATCCTTTACGGCATCTTTAATTGACAGCGTAAAAGTTCAGGTTCTTTTCTCTGAATTTGCGCTTGCAAACTCCAAACTCTTTTTCCGAAAAATGGATAGTGGTAGTTTCGTGAGCCGACAGGACATAGGGCAATGCACCTTCCACATGAAATACATTGACTTTCATCTGTCTTTATGGGGTTCTCCGACGCAATGGCACGTGTCGGGCACTCTTCCTGAATAGGACGGCACGCCTACGACCAACAATGCATTGCGTCCCAATCTCAAACCGGGGATTAAAACATTACTCGTAATGTCATGTTGGATATTATCGGCGTGCAGCTGCTTGACGATACCCTGCACGATGGCTTTGGTAGTAAATGTAGCACTGAAAAACAGAATGGACTTTATGTATCTCCATAAATCTTAATTTATCCGATTAAATTTCTAATAACCGTAAATTTATTGGTATCCGTTCAAGGTCAGGCAGAAGAAGTCACTGTCATCATACGGATAATCGTATTCGATGGGGAGTTCTTCTTTCTCTATTTTGAATCCGGCTTTCTCATAAAACAGATGTGCTCTGTCCGTATTCTTGGGGTGTCGAGAATGATTTGCCTCCAGCTTTTCAATATGCGGAATAACAGCCCTTTATCCATATTGAGCTCACGGGATATGTCCTTTGCATTTCGATTCGGATACAAATACACATCTTGAATTTTACCTCTTCTGGCATACACCACACTCGGCCCCATCCCATGCCTCATCAGCACCCCTTCTTCTATAAACCTATTCAAATCGACAACCGCCTGCTTATAACTACGTCCTGCCAGCCGTGCATACTGGGAGCGATTGATGCAGGGATACTGCTGCAAATACTCATCCAGCAACTGCCAGCGCTGCTCCACGCCCAACGCCTCATCGGCAGACGAAGCAGGCACCGATGCCGATTGCGGACAACGCCCAACTGCATCTTACCTTTCAAATCCTTATAGAACTCCCTGCCCAGACGGAATTCAACCCGCGCAAAGCGATGGAGGCAGCACGAAGCTCTTCTTGTCCGTCGCCTGGCGGGTACAACTCAAAGAGGGGTGAAGTAACCCAGTTCGCCCAGCTCCACCGTCCAGCCATTGGCAAGGCAGTCGCGCAACTCGTCCATAAAGCTTGCCATCGCTCCTTCCAGCAGGCTGCGGCTGAGGCCGGTGAAAAGATGTACACGCTCGATAAATTCCTTGCGGTCGATGGTGCCCTTGGGGACAAAGCGGGCATAAAGGGATTGTTGCTCGCCGGTCTGGCGGACGTCGGGTTTCAAAAGGTCGTAATACGCACTCATATATATTCTGTTTTAAATGGTCCTGCAATTCCGTCATTTCTTCTTCCACGGCATTAAGGAGAAGAAATGCTATTCTTTAATCATTCCACCATGGAGAAAATATCATTCCACCACGGAAGAAAAATCGTTCCACCATGGTGGAACGATTTTTCCACACGATGGAACGATTTAATAGTAGCATACAAATATACTAATCGAAAGGAGGAAAAACAAGAAAATTCCCATAAAACATATCTTTACGCTGGAAATGAAACATATAAAAAATACACACCAAACTCACTTTAGAGTCATGAAGAAAATATATCCCAAAAATGGTTGGAACTGCATCCGTACAAGCAGACAAACAGCGTTGACCAGTACTACGTCGGCATTGCAAACGAAATCCACAAAGACTTTACTCTTCAACGATAGCCGACGCCTTCGAAGAAGAGGAAAACATACGCTATACAAGCCTCTGCCTCGCCGCATGGTTTGAGGACGTCATCTCCCAGACCGGCATCTGGCAGGCATTCACTGCCGAGTGCCGGAAGCGATACGGAGCCTATCTGCCCTTCTACCCCATCAAAGGCGATTATTTTCCGGATGAAATCAATCTGGAGGACATACGCTTTCTGCTTTGGCACCATATACAATATCTGTGCCGGGAATAAGCGCCATCAACCCCGAGAATCCCGGAATAGAGCAGACTGCACAAGAGATATACGGACTGCTTGCAGAGGAATACGAAACCGCTCCCGAAAATGAAAGGATGCAGGAATTTCTATACCACTCTGCCATGGGAGAAGAAGACTTCTTCCACTACCGGGAGATACTGGATTGGTTTCACTACCAATGCTACTTCAACATCGAAAATGTCGCCCAATGCCGGGACGAAGCTGAACGGTTGCTGGATGATGAAAAGATTACTCCCGAAATGGCAGAGACCCTCATATATGCCACACGCACCTCACTGACGTTCAAAGGCCGCCGCAACCTGCTGTCGCTGACCTCACCGGAATGGCTGGCTCTCATCGGAAAAGCCCATCCCGAACATCAGCTTTGGGGCAAGGTGAAGGTACGGAAAAACAGTTGCTATCTGCTGGAGAAAGAAGATGACAGGTATCTGTACGTCAAAGATTTGTGCAGTGAGGACGAAGGCGAATTCAAGATAACCAAGAAGTCCTTGAACCTTTCGGCCATCCGTAGCCGAGAGGTAGGAAAAGCACCCTTATCTGCGAACTGATTTATTTTGGCAACGCATGGTGGCAGTGCGGCATGCTTCGAGAACAAGTACAACCAGAAAATGGCGGAATATGTGGACGACTTGACGAAACAGAAAGAAAAGACGAATGAAAAGGCTGCATTCCATGATTTCATAAAAGCATCCGGCGGGAAATCTTTTGTATTCTGCCAATCGCAAGAGGAGATTTCTGATTTTCTGCTGAACAAGATGGACTACAATTTGAAAGAAGGCCTGGACATACCACGCATAAATACGGAAAACGGAGCCATGCTGATGGCCAACCCGCACACCGGCCTACATATCCAATTCAAGCTGTGCGAATGCATCAAATCTCCGGACAACCCCAATTATAATAAGGAGGAAGCAGAGAAAACGCCATTATGTTCATCGTCAACCCAGACATTATCCCCTACCAATTGAGTTGCATCCTGCAAGACGAAGGCATGCTTCCGGATGCTTATCTGAACAGTTTGCAAAGAAAAGAATACGGGCAAGAGTTCATACGCAAGAATGCACACTTCCTGACTGATTATTTCCATTATCGGTGTCGGGAGAAAGACTTTGATTAGTTGAAAATGGGGTGAATACCACTTTTGACACATTTCCAACTACCAATTATCATAGTGCTTTCCAGAACTTCTGGAAATCCTTATACCGTCCGTAGCACACTAACTGGTCGCCGGCTTGTATCTGGTCATTTTCCGGCAGTTCGTTCAGTACATTGTGTTCCACATACGAGACGCCCAGGCAATTCTTCAAAGTCTCGGCACGTTTCAAGGCGAGCATCTTCAGGCCAAACTCCTTATCGAGATTCAATTCATTGGCATAATAGCCAATGAACTTGTCCGGAACGGTGAACTTGACTACATAATAATCCGGTGCCACGCGGAAGGTCTCCATATCGGCACCGAATTCCAGCAACTGTACCAGTCCGCGTGCGGCATCCTCCTCGGAGTAAGAATGCGTTCCAGCTCAAAGGCCTCGAGCACGGAACGGTGGACAGCGTCAATGGCGCGGGCATAGATATGCTGCACCTTCTTCTGCTTCAGCAAAGCCACTACACGGATGGATGCACCGAAATTCGCCGATGGCAACAATCACCACATCCACACTGTTCAGCGGCAATACGGACAAGGCCTGCTCGTCCGTAGCGTCGATGACAAAGGCTGTGGCAATCTTTCCTTCAGACTATCCACCCGGCCGACGCTCACGTCCGCACCTATCACTTCGTGCCCCAGTGCAGAAAGCTCTTCTGCCAGCACGTGACCATAATTCCCTAAACCGATAATAATATACTTCATCTTATTTAATTGATTATAATCTGACCACTCGGATACTGATACTTCGTATGCTTCTTCTGCTTGATGATGCCAAGCATCAGCGTAATTAGTCCCACACGCCCCACAAACATCAGCAGTGCCACCAGCAGCTTGCTGTCGTCTCCCAACCGCGGGTAAGGTTCAAACTGGACCCCACCGTGCTCAATGCCGACACACACTCGAAGGTAATGGCCAAAGCGACGTACCCGGCTCCAGAATGCTGATGATGAAAATAAACAGCAACAAGACGCCGAACGACATCACCACCGTGGCATTGGAACGACGGATAGAATCGTGTGACAGCTCACGGCCAAACACCTCTACCCGTTCCGTGCCGCGCAACACAGCCACCAGATTCAGCACCACTACCGCAAAGGCATTTACCTTGATACCGCCTGCCGTAGACTGTGAACCGCCTCCCACCCACATCAGAAACAGATATATAAGCAATGTCTGTACCCCAAGCCTGCCAAGTCCACACTGGTAAAGCCTGCCGTACGGGGACACGTGGCATTGAAAACGCCTGCGTCCACTTGTCTGCCACCGACATGCCGGCGAAGGAGGCATTCCACTCAAAGACAGCAATGCCCACCGTGCCCAGTACCAGTAGCAGGAAGGTGACTATCAGTACAATCTTTGTATTCAGGTTGTACAGATGGTAAAACGCTTGCCGTCCCAATGCCACGTACGCAGAAAGTGCCACAGACGACGCAGATGGTAAAGAATAATATCCTTGAAATTCACCAGTATGGGAAACCGATACCCCAAAATAATCAGCAGAGATATATAGATGAAGAACGGATTGTGCCCCGTCATCACCAACGGATTACCCAGATTTCCGGGCAACGTGGAGAATCCCGCATTGCAGAAAGCGGAAATGGCATGAAAAGCGGAAAAGGCCAGCTCTTCCTGAAGGTCCATCCCCATCGTCCCGTGGATGTCTCCCCAGATAGCAAGCATCCCTATTCCTTCAATCACCAGCGTAAAGGCCAGAATATAGACCAGGGTGGAGAGCAAGGAATTCAAGGAATTGAACTCACCATGTCGCGCACCACCAACTGATTGTACAACGAGGTATTACCCATGAAGAACATGGCAAAGAAGCTCGTCAGTGTCATCACTCCCAGACCGCCTATCTGAATCAGCAGAATGATTACCACAAAACCGGTCGGGGTAAAAGTGGACGCCACATCGACAGACGTCAGCCCGTGACGCACACCGCACTGGTGGATATGAACAGCGAGTCGACCCACGATATGCCGTTCATCGTGCAGCGCGGCAACATCAACAGCCCCGTGCCTATCATTATGATTATCAGGAAACTTGCAGCCAGAATAAGCGAAGGGTTCGTACGCCGCCCAACAACCGTACCAGCCCGTTGGAAAGGCTGAAAAAGGAAAACACCAGCAGCAGGACAAGATGATAGGCCTTGCCATGCAGAAATTCCCAGAACTGCAAGATGGCGCCCTCCTCCTCCGGACGATGGAAAATGACCGGAATAAGGGTCAGATAGAGCAGAATGGTCAGTATCCAGGTGAGCTTACTGAACGTGCGCCGGGTATCCTTGTATTCCAGCAAAATGCGAAGGGTGACATCTACCAGAAAAACAATCCACACCCCATGGTACAAGCGTTGGAGCTGATGCGCCTCGACCTCTGAAATCGTAAAGCCATGCTCATAGACCACGCCGACAATCAGCAGGATGGAGGCCAAATAAGTGATGGAAGTCATTACTCCCACTGTCATCCGTACGTAAGGGTGAATCCATTTATTTTGATACAAAAGGAATTTATGATAAATCTTCATAAATGCATCGATTAATGAAACGCGGCAAACTTAGACAAATATACCTTGATATACAAAAACAAAAGGAAAAAGAAATTGGTTCAAAATAATAGCTACATTTGGGCATTGAATTATTAATAATTTTAACCACTATGAGCAACAAAGAAAAGATTCATTCTCCCGGAAGAGGAAATCCCACAGTACTGGTATAACATACAAGCCGATATGGTGAACAAGCCCATGCCACCGCTTCACCCCGGCACCAAGCAACCGCTGAAAGCAGAAGACTTGTATCCTATCTTTGCCGAGGAACTCTGCCGCCAGGAACTGAATCAGACCGACACGTGGATTGAAATCCCCGAAGAGGTCCGCGAAATGTACAAATACTACCGCAGCACTCCGCTGGTGCGCGCTTATGGATTGGAGAAAGCGCTCGGCACACCGGCACATATCTACTTCAAGAACGAGAGCGTCAGCCCGATGGGCTCGCACAAGCTGAACTCCGCCATCCCGCAGGCATACTATTGCAAGCAGGAGGGAGTGACTAACGTGACCACCGAAACCGGTGCCGGACAATGGGGAGCTTCCTGGCATATGCCGCCCGCCTCTTCGGACTGGAAGCCGCTGTCTATCAGGTAAAAATCAGTTACGAGCAAAGCCCTACCGCCGCAGCATCATGCAGACATTCGGTGCGCAGGTTACCCCGTCTCCCTCCATGTCTACCCGCGCCGGAAAAGATATACTGACCGCCCATCCCAACTATCAGGGCTCGCTGGGAACAGCCATTTCCGAAGCCATAGAGCTGGCACAGACCACTCCCAACTGCAAATATACCCTCGGCTCCGTATTGAGCCACGTGGCCCTGCACCAGACCGTCATCGGACTGGAAGCCGAAAAGCAGATGGAAATGGCGGGTGAATATCCCGACACCGTCATCGCCTGCTTCGGAGGAGGTTCCAACTTTGGCGGTATCGCCTTCCCCTTCATGCGCCACAACATCCTCGAAGGAAAGAAAACACGCTTTGTCGCCGCCGAACCTGCTTCATGTCCGAAGCTGACACGCGGCAAATTCCAATACGACTTCGGAGACGAGGCCGGATACACTCCGTTGCTGCCCATGTTTACACTGGGACACAACTTTGCCCCTGCCAATATCCATGCCGGCGGCCTACGCTATCACGGTGCAGGTGTCATCGTATCACAACTGCTGAAAGACGGTTATATGGAAGCGGTGGACATCAAGCAGCTCGAATCATTCGACGCCGGTTGTCTGTTTGCGCAAGCAGAGGGCATCATCCCCGCCCCGAGTCCTGCCATGCCATTGCCGCCACCATCCGCGAAGCAAACAAATGCAAGGAAACGGGTGAAGAGAAGGTGATTCTGTTCAACCTTTCCGGTCACGGACTTATCGACATGGCATCCTACGACAAGTATTTGTCCGGCGATTTAGTGAATTACGAGCTGACGGATGCCGACATCCAGAAGAATCTGGACGAGATAGGCAATCTGGCTTAATAGATATTCGCCATACTGACAAGCGGTTCATAGAGTTTCTCTATGTCCTGCGAGTCCATCTCATCTGTACCTGGTCCCCGGAATCAAACGAGTTCCTGCGGGGACCAGATTTTTCCATCCCGATGTACATTGATAATGACGCAACGCTCCGGCAGGGACAGTTCGTCCACCAGTTTCCCGTCCAGATAAGAATCCGTCATAATCTCCACTGAAAGCGTATAGCGTTTCTCTTCTTTAAAATCGGGAGCATGAATCATATCTTCATAGAGGGAGACGTTGGAAGGCTTCATTTGCAGAAGTTCCGTAAAATAGTAGGTCAACCCACCAACAACCACCGAAGGGTAAAAGACCTCAAAATGCCCCGTAATCTCCGTAATCAGCACAATGGCCGTGAGCGGTGTACGGACCACGGCCACCAGAAAAGCCGACATGGAAACAAGCATGATATAACTGACATTCTCTTGCCCGATGACACCGTACCTCACTCCTACCAGACCGACAATCTGCCCCAACAACCCTCCCGTAACCAGCGTCGGAATGAAACTGCCGCCCGGCAATCCGGAAGAGACAGAGAAAACTGAAAAGACAAAATGCAACAACATGACGGCCGTCACCCACATAATCTGCGTACTGCCATTCTGTGCCTGGGCCAGCAGAAACTGCTCCCCGCCTCCGGTCAGATTGACCTGCATCAGCGAAATGATGTAGGCCACCAGCACCAGATATAACATCTTGACATACGCCGGAGAATTGACTTTGGCATACACATGCCTGAAAGCATTCATGGTGGAGGAGTAGAACTTCCCGCATACGGAGACAATCACCGCCAATATCAAGAAATACTTCACCTGGACAAAGAAGGCGAAAACCGGTTCCGTTACCTCTATCAGATGGTAAGGATTCACGGAAAGACCATGCTTGCCACGGCTCCTGCCACAACACCCGCCAGCAAGGTAGTGATGGCCGTCTTAGGGCATCGAAGCGTTCAATGGATTCTATTACAATGAGCGAGGAAGCCAGTGGCGCTGCAAAGCGAGCCCCCGCTCCCGCCCGGCTGCCAGCAACTGTTTCTGTTCGCCTTTCAGGATATGGGTCCAGCGGGATACCAGGCTACCCACATAGGAGCCTATCTGCACGGAAGGCCCTTCGCGCCCCAAAGACAGCCCGCCGAGAAGGACAAAATGCCCCTACGAACTTGATACCATCTCGATGAAAGGATGCCGGTAAGTGATGCGCCCGTTAATCACGCCGCGTGTCTGCGGAATACCTCCCCGCCGATAAGCGGCATTTTCCCCACGAGCCACATGACGAAGACGAGAATGCCCCAAGAAAACAGAAAGAGTGGAATGCCAGTACCAGGCCGGATGCGAAGCGAAAACACTGCGGAGGTGGAACAGATAATAGAGAAGATAGTGATAGGGCACAGCGACCAGTCCGTCAGCAAACCGACGAACATGCTGACGAAATACAACCGGGCATCCACCAGCTTCAACTTCCAGATGTGCCAGCCGCGTACTGTTTTCCAGTTCTTGACCCTCGTCCAAAGACGTTCTGCCTTATCCCATAGTTCCATAACAAAACAACTCCCGTTAACTTGCGCTTTACAACAACAAGCAACGGAGTTGTTTTATACAAACATTATTTACCAAAATCTGTTCTTTGCAGGATTATACTCAAATCCCACGAGCTTCAATTTTCGTACAATGTCCTCTTCTCTACGTTCATATCCTCGCAGAGCGCGTCCAGCGAAGGATAGAAATCACGCAGTTTCATGTTGATGAAGCTGTACAGCATCACCGGGTCCTCAGGTAATCTCATAGTTACAATCTTTAAATTTAAACTAATACCGGGGACAAAATTACAATAAAACAAAATAGAGATAATTTTAGTGTAGAATATACAACCTACCCACCGCAAACGATTGAGGGCCATGTTTACGGAGCTTCCGTCTGCTCTATCTTCAGGGAGACCTTCTCGATAATCTTTCCAAGCCCTCTTCCAGCGGAATCACATTGAAGTCGCCCCAGAAATCGGCGTCATACTTGAAGTCGGTTTCAGAGAAGACGGTATGCACCGGCAACCGTTCCGCACGCGGGAAGCGCGTCACGTTCTCCCGTCAATCCGGCAGGTCACCATCTCGAACCAGGTATACAGAGTGGGATTACTGAAGAGCATGCGTTTTCTCTTCATCTTGAAGTAAAGGTCGCCACGGATGTGGTGGACATAATAGGTACCGTTCCAGGGTTTGTATGAGACGGTATAGACAAGTTTCTCCGTTGTCAGCCTGATTTTCGAGCCTGGCGTATCACGAAAAGCCGTGTGGCGGCCTTCACATACCGGGGATGAATTTCGAAGCGGGCACGCAGCAAGGCGCTGTTCTCCGAGTCTATATAGAGTTCTCCGCAGAACAAAGGCTCCTTTACCCCACGTTTCTGCTCAAAATAGACGACGTTGGCAGTACGGTCGTCCACCGATACGATGTCGCCCGAAGTATAGGTATAAAGTTCCTCGCCGGATTCCAGCAAGAGGAAGTCTGGAAGATTCTTCATGATGTCCAACTGCAGACATGCCTCCACCCCGGAGCTGATTTTGGCAAGCACACTGTCCGTCTGCTCCCGGTTATCTATCTTGCTCATCTTGAGCAGTTTCACCTGGTCTTTCTGCCCGGGTTCCATCGTCGGTGATTTGTAGACCTTGAAAACGGCCTCCGTCAGGCTCTGGAACTTGTTCTTCAGTTGTACACCTTCCCGGTAGAAGGTGGTCAGATAGACCGGAGAAGTGGAGCAGTTCCTATCCCGGTGCTCTATCATCTCGCGAAGCAGCTTTTTAGGCTCCACCAAGCGGATAAGCACTTCTTGCAAGGAAATGACTTTCGGCTCAAGGCTCAGGACATTGCTGCGTCCTTCCAAAGCAGAGGCTTCCACCGTTTGCCCCACATAACCCAGATGGGAGAAGGAGAGCATGCAGCGCCTCAACGAGTCGGGCAGGTTGAGCCGGAATTCACCGTTCTGGTTGGTAATGTTACCCAGTGAGGTTCCTTGTGCGATGACCGACGCACTGACGACGGGCTCTCCCGTCTCCTTGTCCAGCAGGATTCCGGCAATGGTGGAATATGCCGGTCGGGGCGGCAGGGGTACCGTTTCTTCCATACTCTTCCTTTCTGCCGCCCGTGTTATCAATATATGGTTGCCTAATACCTTCAATTCGAGGTTCCGGCTGCCGGTTATCCTATGAATGGCCTGCCTCACGGAACACTCCTGCTTCCTGACCCTCACCACTGAGTCGTTATGGATGACCTTACTATCATAGATAAACAGATAGCCGGACTGCTCCGAGACTTTCCCCAACAGCGCATAAACCGTTCCCTTCATTCCAGGCAGCCGGACGATGCGGTCCAGCACATCGCCTCCGTCCGCTCTTGCACTGCCTGCCAGGAAGAAAATGAAGAGTGGCAAATGGAGAATGAAGCATTTCATTGAATTCATTGTTCCGACAATATCAGTCTATTGCCCTGACGTGTACACTTCAAGTCGAACGTCCAGCATATCAGCTCGGCCACAGACTCCGGGGAGTTATTCGAAAATTCGACCGTCAGCCGCCGTTTGCCCAGGGTTGGCGACGCGGCTTCTATCTGCCAGCCGGCAGACTCCTTATTGATGGCACGCAGCACATCCTCCAGGCACTCGTCCTTGAAACGGATGTTGCTGGTGTAGCGGTCAAAGAGCTCCGGATTCTCCGTCTCGCTGACGAGCAGACTGCCCCCCTGCAAGATAACCGTTTCTCCCGCCTCTACAAAGACCGTCTGTTCCTCTTGTTTCAGCAGCACCTTCACCTTCCCGCGCTTCACGGACAAGCTGAAGGGGAGCCCTTCATTGCTCCTGACATTGAAAGCCGTGCCCAGTACCTCCACACGCACCCTCGCCGTCTCAATCGTAAAAGCCTGCTCGGGTTTCTTTGCCACATCGAAGAAGGCTTCACCCTGCAGGTTCACTTCCCGCTTGTCTTCCGCAAAATGTTCGGGATACTTCAGCGTGCTTTCCTGCGCCAGATATACCACCGAACCGTCTTCAAGGGTCTTGACCAGTGTGGGCTTCTCCCGGTTCTCCTCCGTCAGCAAGCTACGACTGTCCCCACCTTGTTCCGGTACGGCCCACCATGCGGCAAAACATACGATTCCGGCAATCACGGCTGCCGCAACGCTCCCCCACTTGAGGTAAAGCCTGCGGTGCATTGCCGGAGCATGTTCCGCATCTGCCGGCAGCAGGCAGTCCGTTTCGAAGCGGGCATAAAGCCGTACCCATGCCTCGTCGGTCCTTGTCTTCTTTTTATCTACTTCCATCATTGTGTCCGGATATAATTATCAATTTCATTTCGTAAGGTTCGGAGTACCTTGGTCATTTCCGCTTCCACCGTCTTGACGGACAACGAAAGCGACAAGGCAATCTCTGCATATTTCTTCCCCTCCATGCGGTGCATCCTGAAAATCTGCTGCCGGCGCCGGGGCTGCTTGTCGAGCGTATGCCGGATGAGAGTCCGTAGTTCCTCGTACTCCAAATGCGCGTGGGGGTCGGACGAATAGCCCGGCCCGGACTCCGTACGGACAGATGCCCGATAGCGCTCCTTGACCTCCTGATGCTCACAAAACTGCACGGCTTCATTCCTCACAGAACGGTAGAGATAGCTTTTCACGGACTGGAATACTTGTAACCGCTCCCGGTTCTTCCACAGCACGTAGAACAGCTCCTCCACAATTTCCTCGGCAGACGCCGTATCACCCGTGATGCCCGCAGCATACCAGCAAAGAGGGGAATAATACCGGCGGAAGATTCCTTCGAACGCCTTTATATCGCCCTCCTTTATTCTGGCCAGTATCATCAGTTCGTCCAGCATACACGGTGTTTTTTCTCGGTTGCTCCAAATATAAGGAAAACTATCAGATAATCAATTGGATTGTTTCCGCAATTTGCTGACTGCATTCTCCAGGGATTCCGTAGGTTCTATGATATTGTAGTTCCTCCAGAAGTCTTCGTTCCAGTACTCATCCACCAGGTCGTAGAATACCTGCTTCCGTTTGAAGGTGTTCTTGTTGGAGATGCCGGAGAGAGGGCTTTCCGTCCTGTCGGTCACCACCATTTCAGAGAAAGCGGTGTAGCTGGAGGAGAACAGCCTTTTTTTCCAGTCGCATTTAAAGCGGATGACATTCCGTATATAGTTCAGGTAAGTCTTGGCCCCCTGCTGCTTGTAGGTCACCAGATAGGTGACTTCCTGCGGGCGGAACCGTAAGCCGACGGGCTTCTTATGCAGAATGGCCTCCACTGCCTTCACCCGATTTGCCATGTCCAGGCCAAACTCGGCACGTGTAAAGGAAAGCCGTTCGTAGTCTATATACAGTTTCCCGATGAACAAGGCATACATCAGGCTGACCCGCGGACGGAAGCTGACCACATACTGCATGCGGTTATCCAAATTGACGGGGTCCTCCATACGGAATTCATAATAGTCCAGATTGTCCGTGCTCAACAGCGCATCGCCATTCTTCACAATGTCCAGATAAAGGGACAAATTGGGACCTCCCACCACTTTCACAGCCAGCGTGTCACTCTGCTTTTGGCTCAGCAGGCGGCGGCCTTTCAGCAGCTGCACCTTGTCGCGGTCTACATCGCGGGAGTTATAATCCGTCTTATAGACATCCATCACTGCCTCGGACACGCTGATATAGCGGCGGCGCTTCTGCACGGTTTCCCGATAGAAGGCGGTCAGCATGTTGTCATTGCCAGAATAATTTACTGGAATTTTCTTGATGGCCTCTTCCACTATGACGCGGGGATTATTGCCATAGACCACAATCTCGCTCAAAAGATTGGGGGCCGGTATCATCCAGATGGTCAGCTCGCCCGTTTTTTCAAGTTCTTCCAGAGAGAGGTGTGTAGTGAGATAGCCGATATGGGAGACTTCCAGTCCACGGAAAGCTTCCGCTTCCGCTACTTTCAAGGAGAATGTGCCGTCGGCATTGGTCACCGTTCCGATATTGTTGCCGACAACAGAGACGTTCACGTTTTCGAGTTTCTTCCTGCTGTCCTTGTTCTTGACCGTACCGGTGATGACGAGCTCGTTCACTGCCGCGTCCTGCGCCATCAACGGGGTGATACCCGAAGATAAGAATGCAAACAAACACCCAAGTGTAAATCCTACAAAGTTTTTCATAAGGCATGTTTTTAAGGGGTTTCTATTAATAAGAGCGGTGAGGAAGATAAAACCCTATAGAATGGAGAGAAAAATACAAAAAAAGTAGCACGTTGATAATCAGAGAGAAATTTTGCCAAGACATTGCCATAGGTTTGGCAAAACGTTGCCATGCCTATGGCAAAAGTTTGCCAACGCGGTGGCAAAGTCTTGCCAATAGTAAGGCAAAAACTTGTCAAGCTGTCGGCAATAGCTTAGTTGAATTGTTGGGGCTTCCGCTGGCTCAGAATAACGTAGATGATGACCGGCGCACCGATAATGGGCGTGACGGCATTCAAGGGAATAATACCCGCTTCGCCGGGCAAGACGCAAATCAGATTGCAAAGCAGTGCCACTGCACCGCCACTCAGGATGGTGACCGGCAATAGGGAATTGTGATTGGTTGTCCCCAATATCATGCGGGCCACATGCGGCACGGCCAGGCCAATAAAGGCGACCGGACCACAGAAAGCGGTGGTGACAGCCGTCAAGAGCCCGGTGATAATCAAAAGCCAGTTGCGCACACGGCGGATATTGACACCTAGATTTTCGGCATAGCGCTCTCCCAGCAACAAGGCGTTCAGGGGCTTTATCAACAATAATGAGCCGAACAGTCCCACAATGGTGACCAGCGCAAAGGCCGGCATCTGCTGTAGGGAAACTCCACCGAAGTTGCCCAGCCCCCATATCATATAGGACTGCACCCCCTCTGCCGTAGCAAAGAAGTTCAGCAGGGCAATGGCCGAAGAAGCGATGTAGCCTATCATGATACCCGTTATCAGCAGCATGATATTGCTCTTTATCAGCGTGGAAAAGAAAAGGATAAGTGCCATAATCAGCATGGCTCCGATAAATGCGCCAAGCAGTACGGAGAAGAAGCCGGACAGACTGAACGCCCCTGCCGTGATGCTACCGCCAAACAGCAGCATGACGAAGGCCACTCCCAGACTTGCCCCGGCGTTGATGCCCAGAATGGATGGTCCTGCCAGCGGATTCTTGAAAGCCGTCTGCAACATCAGTCCGCAGACAGCCAATGCGCCACCGCAAAGCAGCGCCGTCAGCGCTTGGGGCAAACGGGATTCCCAAAGGATGAAGCTCCAGCTTGCCTTCTCCCCCTCTCCACCGAGCAGGATACGGAAAACATCGGCAGGCGGAATCGAAACCGACCCTACCAGCAGATTGCCCGCAAAAAGCAATAAGATTACTACTCCCAACCCGATACCATATTTCCAGCCTTTACTCATAGTTACATTATTTAGCACACAGAGACACGGAGGCACAGAGTTTTCTATTACTTTCACAAAAGTTCCGTATCTCTGTGTTCATCACTCCTTCAGTCTGCAAAAATAGCGCAAGCCTCCCAAATCTCCTATTTCGGGATGCAGAATCTGTATCAGGTCGGATAACAAATAATCGGGACGGAACGGAGCCTCCTCGTAGAAAGGAACTTTCGCCGTATTACAACCATAGACATTCCGGGTCTTGAAAGCCTTGAAACCGGTGTAGCCGATATAATCCGCCTCCAAATCAGCATAGCTCATGTCGCGGTCACGGTTGTACTTCACCAGCCAGACGTCGGCATCGCCCGCCTTGTCGAAAACGGTCTCGAAAGCCAGAGGAACAGAGCCGCTGTGGGTATCGTCGGCAAAAGCGTAACGCCCGCAAGCATCCTGAAAAAGCCTTCCTATGGTGCTACGCCCTCCCGGCACGTACCATGCCGAGCCGCTTTTCAACTCACTGACAACGGAGAACGAGGTGGATGAAAGTTGCGCACGCATCTTGAGGCGTTGGTAACAACTGTCCACTTCAGCAAAAAGGTTGTCGGCTTGTGGCGCAACCCCGAAGAGCAGTCCGTAGAAACGCATCCACTCGGCACGTCCCAAAGCGGAGGTTTCCATGTAGTCGGCACATTCGATGATGGGAATATCCAGTTTCTCGATACGGCCATAACCGCCACTGTTCTCGAACGGAGACAGAAGGATGGCATCGGGATGCAGGTCGATGATGCGCTCCATATCGGGATTCATACCGTCGCCACAATCGGCGATGGTGCCCCGGCGGCAGGCTTCGTGAACGGTGGGCAGTTTGATGTACTTCAAGTCGCAGACACCGCCGATGCTACCAAACACACCCAGATTATCCATCAGTCCGCAGTGGACGGAAGAGTAGATGACTGATTTGGAGAGCGGGGTACGTACCACAGTACCTGCCGGAAGATGTGCCGGGAGTTCGCGGTCTTTCGGGACCAGTATATAGGTATGTAGCGTGTGCAACGTATCCCAAGGATTGCGCAAGGTGGCAAGGGTATAGCCGGGATAGGACACTAAGGTAAGATTCTCTGCATAACGTAAGGGAATGGTGTCACCGTTGGCCAAAGCAGAGGCAGTCTTGCCCCTTCCTCCGCAGGAGGAAAGAAACAGGACTGCGAACAGACAGATAAGTAAACTATTTCTTTTCATTGATATTAATTGAAGAAGATAGCAGAATTAGGATTCATACCTCCTGCATCGAACTGCTCTATAAAGGTACCGTCTTTCTTGAAACGATAAATGGTGCCGTTCGTGGTATATTCAGAAGTACCAATATAGAAATCACCGTTATTATCATTTACTTCCAACATATAAATCGTAGAAGTTTTCAACTTTTCCGGTATATCCTTCAAGAAAGAAGCTTCATCCATCTTTCCAGTCTTTATATTATAAGTAAAAAAAGAAGCGGTAGGATTGGTGTAATTTGAATAAGTCAAATAGAGAATATCATCAGTAGCACACATACGGGTGGCACTGCCTAATTCCGTCACCTTATTGTTGGCAGCAGGGTCTATCATCTGTAATGAATAGCCAATATCAACATAATTACCCCATGAAATCAAAAAAACCTTATCATCCTCTTCAACCAAAGCATTGGGGTTCAAACCTACCGTCAACGTCTCTTTCAACTTGAAAGTACGCAAATCTATCACCTTTACGTCATTGTGATAAGTGCTCCAATCAGCAGTACAGCTATTCGCCACATAAAGCATATCCTCGCAGATTGCCACACCTTCCAGATTGTCGCCAAGTCCGGTCAATTTATCCACTACCTCCAACGTTTTCGCATTGATTTTAGCTACAGCTCCTCCGTAGAAGGAAGCATAGATATATCCATCCTCAGCATCGATATAACGAATGCCTGCACTGAGGTCGTTGTCGTCTACAAACGAAACACGTTTCAACTCCACACCCGCAGCATTCAGCTTAGTCAGATAATTGGAACCACTTACAGCTATATATATTTCATCTTCATACTCAATCATACTCTGACCAAGGTCACCCAACTTGGCGTTGTTTTGAGTCTGGTAAATATCACTGATGAAATCCGCATCCTTATTGGGTGCATAAAAGGCAAGTCTTGCGTTATTAGCTCCCCAACCACCCTCATTCAGAATATAAACACGCGTCTGCGGCAGTGTCACCTTCGACCCGCCGTCATCCAGAGAATCGTCATCGTCGTCACTACAAGATGCCAAAGAGGCACCCAAAGCAAGCATGCAGAGCATACCGAATAATAAACTTCTTACTTTCATAATCACAGTTGTTATTGTTTATAATTAGTTTTTGTTGTTCATAAATAGATTATTCAAAACTTGAAAGTACCCGTCAACCGCCACGAACGACCCGGCATAGGATAATATTTTATCACGTCATACTGTTCATCGGTCAGATTTATAATCTCGGCCTGCAACAGAAGCCGGCAACCGCCCAAAGCAAACTCATGAGAGAGGCTCATCGTATGCTCCAGATAGCCCTCAATCTCATTCTCCGGAATGTTCTGCGACAAATAGTAACGCTTTCCCACTCCTACCGCCGAGTAGCCCACATTCACCCACGGCGTTTCTACAATGGCGGACGCGTTTCCGCTATGAAGAGGAGTATAAGGCAATTGGTCCTTATAGTTCTTCGCGTCGGAATCGGTCAGGTCAATGGCCTTTTGCCATGTATATCCGCCCGACATAATCAGTCTTATTTTCTCCGTCAATGGAACGGTTGCCGCCAAAGTGGCATCCACACCTGCGGCATGCACCTTGCCGTAGTTCGCCATCTTCCACGCATAGGTGGTGGGAAAAGCCACAATCTTATCCGTCACATCATTATAGTAACCGTCGAGCGTAACGGAGATATAGTCGAACACAGACAATCCGGATTTGCTCCATGTGATACCGACATTATATTCGTCTGCCTTCTCGGGTCGCAGATTACGGTTGCCCAGCCGGTAGTAATAGAGGTCGTTGAAAGTGGGCAGACGGAACGTACTCTTATACATCAACCGGAAATACAGCGACTCGTCCTGCCAAGGCTGCATACTGACTGATAAAGAGGGGGCAAAGCGATGGAAGTCATCGGGGACCGTACCTTTCTCGGCATGCTCCGAAGTGGCAGTATGCACCAGCGAAGCCGTGGCCGTGAGCCATCCTTGCCGGTAGCGTGCATTGAAGGCACTGATGGAAGTATATCTTGTAGGGAAAGGACATTCCGGCAAACTGTTGCGCAACTTGTTTATCACCCCATCCTGCGCCAACGAAAGGGTCAAAGCTTCCAAAGGACGGTAGAGAACGGTCGCGGAAATATAATATTCGTCTTGCCGGTGATTTTCCCGATAATATCCGTCGGCATATTCCTTGCCCTCATCCTTATATTGGTTCCAGCCATGATTATACTTTGCCTGTGCCTGCAAACTCCACCGGGGCGAAAAATGCTTCCTATAACGTGCCTGCACAAAAGTATTCTCATCCCAAAGCGTTTCATCGGAAAGGGGATTATAGAGCGTAACCGCCCCTGGAAGTCCCCGGCGGGAATAGAAGTAATAACCCTTCACATCCAGTTCGCTGTCATCCTTGAAAGTATGATAAAAGGTAGCTTCGCCCTGCCAGGAATAGATGCCGGAGTTGTTACGTTTCTCTTCCGTCACGTATTTCCCATTGACCAGCGTGAAAGGGTAATTACCGTCTGCCCTCATATAACCGGCATCTACCGCCACGCGTGTACGGCAGCCCAGTTTCTGCCACCAGCGCAGCGAGGGGCTGACCATGCCGAACGACCCTCCGCGCACCCGTGCCTGAAAAGCGGCATTGCGCCCGTCATCAAAATGAGGTTTTTCCGTCTCTATGCCCAGCACACCGGCCGACGCATACAAGCGGGCGGACTGCAACAAGTCCTCCGACTGCCCGATGGCGAGCGAAAGCATGGAAACATTGTCCAGCGAAAAACGCCCGATATCTATCTGCCCTGCCTGACAATTACTCACCGCCACCCCGTCATAACTGACAGCTGTATGGGCTGCTCCCATATTGCGTATGGAAACCGTTTTCAGTCCTCCAATGCCTCCATAGTCCTTTACATTGGCTCCGGCAAAACGGCGTACAGCATCTGCCATATTCTGTATTCCCAGCTGGCTGATATCCTGCCGTGACATCGTCTGTATGGGTACGGCAGAAGTCACTTTATTGGGCGACCTGCGTGCTGTCACTGTCACTTTCTCTATCTGATGCACTTTCCCCGTAATCGTATCTCCCCCCACCTCCTGGGCAGAGAGCCGGAGTATACTTGCACCCAATGAAACAGCACAGACCAGTAATACCTTAGTCCTTCCTGACATAGAATAAATGAAGATTATCTTAAACCATTTGCGCACTGCCCACTTTCCTCGAATGGACAATTTTTCGACTTTGTTTTGCAGGTCTTCTGACTCGTTCCCGGTACATCGCCTTCCCGTTCTTCCCGAAGAACAGTGGCACAAGTATGATACACCGAGCATGGAACTCACAGCAGCGGGACTGTTCGGGACTTTCACCCGATTCCCTTTTCATCCGCTTCTCCGGATAGAGAACGCGGAACAAAACGTGGACAAAGATAGGATAAATAAAAGAAGTTTCAGTAAACAATAAAACGAATATTACCGTTTTAACAGTCATTTTTTTAACTTTGTAACATAATAACCCCAAAATCGAGTTGCCATGAAATATAAGTTATTGGTTCTTGATGTAGATGGAACGCTACTCAATGATGAAAGAGAAATTAGTAAAAGGACATTAGCTGCTCTGCTAAAGGTCCAGCAAATGGGAGTGCGCATAGTTTTGGCATCCGGTAGGCCGACTTATGGATTGATGCCACTGGCCAAAACCCTCGAACTCGGCAATTATGGAGGGTTTGTTCTCTCCTATAACGGTTGCCAGATAATAAAAGCACAGAACGGAGAAATATTGTTTGAACGACGCATCAATCCGGAAATGCTGCCTTATCTGGAAAAGAAAGCCCGCAAGAACGGCTTTGCCATCTTCACCTACCACGATGATACCCTCATTACGGATAGTCCGGACAATGAATATATAAAGAATGAAGCCCTGCTAAACAATTTGAAGATAATCAAGGAAGATGAATTCTCTACTGCCATAGACTTCGCACCTTGCAAGTGCATGCTGGTGAGTGACAAGGAAAAAGCTCTGATAGGGCTGGAACAACATTGGGAAAAACGCCTGGCAGGTACTCTGGATGCTTTCCGTTCCGAGCCTTACTTTTTAGAGGTGGTGCCCTGCGGAGTCAATAAAGCGAATACGTTAGGCGCCCTATTAGAGCATTTGGGAGTAACACGGGAAGAAGTCATTGCCGTTGGAGATGGCGTATGCGATGTGACCATGCTCCAATTGGCCGGCATGGGGGTAGCTATGGGACATTCACAAGATTCTGTAAAGGTCTGTGCAGACTATGTGACCGCATCGAATGAAGAAGATGGAGTGGCCCTGGCCGTAGAAAAACTAATATTGGCAGAAGTGCGTGCAGCAGAGGTGCCTCTTGATTTACTGAACGAACGGGCACGACACGCATTGATGGGAAACTTGGGCATTCAATACACATACGCTTCGGATGAGCGCGTAGAAGCAACCATGCCGGTCGACTACCGTACCCGCCAACCCTTCGGCATTCTGCATGGCGGTGCCACCCTTGCCTTGGCAGAAACCGTTGCCGGGCTCGGCTCCATGATTATCTGCGAACCTGATGAGATTGTCGTGGGAATGCAAGTCAGCGGAAATCATATTTCTTCTGCACACGAAGGAGATACCGTAAGGGCAGTGGCAACCATCGTTCATAAAGGGCGTTCATCCCATGTGTGGAATGTGGACGTATTTACTTCCACCAATAAACTGGTTTCCTCTATACGGGTAGTGAATAGTGTTATAAAGAAAAGATAAAATAACTGTTATAAACTACGTAATGTAAATGCATGAAAATCAAAAGGGAACGAGGGGGTTAACCAATTCCTCGGTTTTATCCTTACTTTTGTAAACTATATTAGAGAGTTATCCCGAACAACAAAAAGAAAACGATGCAGATACGCAACAATACATTGATAACGGAATGTTCAGCTTATGATTTCAAGGAAATGTTGGAACGTAAGAAAGTGAAGTCATGGCTTAAATCCGTGTCGGCTTTTGCCAATACGGAAGCATCTTCTTTCTTCACTACATTCTATAATCTGAATTGGGGAAAGAACGAAAGAATACCCGTAGAAGAAGTGGCCGAAAGGGTAAACAGTCCCCTCAAAAAGTATCCTGCAAACGAAGAAAGTTCGGTCGAAAAGTTCGGTGTAAATGCGAAAATGTTCGGTGTAAACGACAAAAGTTCGGAGACAAGGTTCGGAGAGAGCACAGATGCCCCTAAAAACATAGGAAAGACAGCACAGAAGATTATCGATTTCGTCATTTCCGATCCTCCTATGTCAGCCGAAACTATGGCTTACAAGATTGGTATAAGTTCTCGTGCCGTAGAAAAACAAATTGCAAAATTGCGGTCTATGGGTATCTTATCTCGTGAAGGTGCGGACTTTGGTGGCTATTGGCGCATTGTCATTAATCCTCAAACTGAAAAATAAGTATATAAGATTGACTTGAAATTCAAAAACACAAGAGGCGTGCAACTTAATGGATTACACGCCTCTTTTTTCTATAAAATCACCTATTGCAACTTACTTCACTTCCTCAAAATCAACAGCATCTCTGTATGAGCAACTTGCGTGAACGTGTTGCAAATATAGTGCAAACCCGAAAATAAGCATCCATAAGCAACCACAGCTCTTTACTGCAAAAATACAGATTTATTTGATAAATATCGTGATATAAACACATAATAATCAAATCGATGGGGTGATTTTAACATAATATCTGGTTTTATCCTTACCTTTGTATATAGAACTTGGGCTTTATCCCCAAACAACAAAAAGAAAACGATGCAAATTCATAACAATATATTGATAGCGGAATGCTCGTCTTACGATTTCAAGGAAATGGTGGAGCGTAAGAAAGTAAAGTCATGGCTTAAATCCATATCGGCTTTTAGGTACGAAGATAAGTCTGGGAATGGACACGTGATTGTAGAAACGCATTTTCATTCATTTCAATACTACTTTTTTTATTTATGATGGATAATCGAGTATGTTTTTATTCTCCGAATGATTTAAGCATCGGTTATAATCTTGAACTTGCTGAAAAAGCAATTATAAAGTATAAATCTGAGCCAGCTTCTACGTTAACAGACGTGATAGAGTTATTTCACATCAAGAAACTCATAGATAATGATTGTCGATTAAAATGCTGGTCAGACATCATGTTTAATCAAATCAAAGAAGATATAAAAAATTATAATGATATTATTGCAAAACACTTTGCCAAGCTAAATAGAGACTCTTTGGAGAACTGCTATGATGCATTATCTTGTGATTACAGACAAGCATTTTGGGATATTATTGACCAATTCAAATTATTTAATGTTATAGATAATAATTTTGTAAAATATATAGCAAAGGGCAAACAAAATGACTTGACAGAAGTACTTCATTGTAGGAATGTTGTGGAAAAATTCAAAATAGAACTAAGGCAGATAATGCTTGAAGACAGTAATACTGCTCATATTCTCATAAATCATTATATCGCCAAACATGACAATATAACTGATAGAAGAATTCACCTTCCTTCAAATCTATCAATGGACGACAAGGTTAAAATAATAAACTCATATTTAGATAGCAAAGACCCTAATTTAAATTATGTCCGTCTAATTTGTCAGAATAAGGATGACAAAAATGGACTAGTATTAGATCCCAAAACGAAAGTAAAAGCAGAACGTCTAGCTCAAAAGTTGAACGATGAGTTTATGTCTGACAGTCGTACTGTTAAAATTTCTCATAAATTAGCTGTCGCATTTTCTAATGAGAACAATATAACACCAACAGACTATAGAATCGAAGGAGGTTATCCTACTTATTTATACAGCATAAAGTATATTCGTTCTTGCAACTCTATAGAGCTGGTGGAGAATTGCAAAACCTTATTCTATTGGATAAATCGTCACGGATTATTGGAACTCATCAATAAAAGTGGCGAAATAGATGGACTAGAGATTGCTTTTATGGATAAAAGTAAAAATGCCTATCCAGATTACAGCTATTTCCATCAAAAGAACGACTTGGCATTATATCAAATATGTGGATACAACAATGTATTAGCTCAATTAAACATGTCTTTTGAGCAAACGCTAAAAGAATTTTACGAAGTACATCTTTTCAACAAATATGGCTATCCTGCATTGAAATTGAACTATCCTAATATTGAGGATAGTTGGTTAAATAAATGCCGGATACTATTCCCTGAACTAGATTCTGTTGTCAAACAATATAACACCTATGTTCAGTATGATGAGATAGACAAAGACATCATAAGGTTAAGCAAGCCTTTGAAAATGACAGAAGGCAAAAGTCTTTTACTTAACAAATATTATGAAATTAATGAAGAGTCTTCAGAAATTCGTGTAATACTAAACTGCATTTTTGGTTCTAATACTCTACTTGGTTATGTTAAGCCCTTTAAGGAAAAGCATTATCATAATCTTTTTGATTTATTAAACAACGAAGAAGTATATTATGAATTTTATGAAGAGTATCAAAAAACTAACATAGATTTCCTTTTATCGCATGATGTCATAAAAAAAAGTAAAGGCGGACAGCTATCTATACCAGATAATGATTTTAAAATTATACTAAAATCACTATGGGAATATCGGGCTTGTTCTTATTGGCATTATTCTGAAAAAGGAATGAAGTACCTTGATGAGATGTTAAATAAAGGTTGGCTTATAAAAAGTGACAATTTATTGACGAAAGAGGAGAAACGATACTTTAGCTACTACATGGATAATGGAGAATTCACTAATGGACATGCATATCGAAACCTATATGCCCATGGCTGTATTATTTCAGAGGATGATACCAATAAACACCATATTGCATATTTGGTATTTCTACGGCTTTTAACTATCTTAATTTTGAAAATTGAGGATGATTTACAATGTGCGACAAGAGCTCTTCTCACAGGTATAGTGTCACATATAAGCTCAAAATTAAATTGCTGAAGTAGTTTTTGGATTTAAACTTAAAAGTATATAATCTAAGATAAGAAGGCTAAAGCTGGGACTTTTTGTCGCATAACATATGATTACAAGTACGTTTATTCAACTTTTATATATGGGCATATTTAAATCAGTATCGTCTTTTTCCGATATAGACTATGGTATTTTATGGAGTAAACAATGAGGGAGTGATTGTCGGTTTGTAGAATCAACAAGTAGATACCGACTTTATCAGTGAAATGACAAAGGCTAGACTCGCCTTGTATCAAAAGTATAGCTTATACAGATTGAGCACTAAGGGCATATCATTACTTTCATACGAATTAAAGAGGATACACATGAATTAGAATTTACTGCATACCCAAATGGATACCAACAAACTTTTTCGTTATTATTACCAATACTTCTCGTAAATAAATCCAGCAGGAATGAAACAATAAATATTTAGATTCGTTTTGACTATAACTGTCCAATATTGGATTACTGTTTGTGGACAATTGTATTGTATTCTAATCACATATTTTCTCTACAATTGAATGGAACTTTATAAAAAACGATATAATCAATTCAATAGAGTATCGCTAAATCTTGTATTGCTTCTTAAATATAATATGGACGTCAGCCAAAACTAGATAATGAGCAGATTGAGGAAGAAGCCGAATTAAACTCTTTGACTATTCAAACAGCACTATCTTTGAAGGATTTGTAAGCCATCTTATCCATAAAGATTACACTTCATTATAGGAAGTTCATATTGATATACATGATAACTGAGTAAAATTGATTTCACATGGTGGAATGCTTTATGGAACATTGATTAAAGTCGACATATATAAAAGTATCGTATATGCTATGAAATCCGGTTATTGTAGATATGTTTCGATTAGACTAATTAGAAAAACGATCAGAACACATGTACACCATAAAAATAAGGTAATACAACTTAGAAAATCTTGATTTTTTAATCTCATTATATATAAATTACAATTTAAGGCTACCTTTGTAATTATGGTAAAGGAATAGAATAAGTTTTTAGATAAATATATAGAAAACAAAAAAATATGGAAGAAGAATTGTCTGATGTTGAACGTTGGCAGAAATCTGAAGATGAACGTTTAGAGTATGAAGGCTATTGTAATAAAATTCGCAAAGGATTAGAAGACCTTGACGAAAAAAGTGGCGAACGTGCCTTATGGGAACTAGTTCAAAACGCACGTGATACGAGTAGTGAAGCTCGTATAAAAGTAGAATTAAACGATACAAATATAATTTTTTCTCACCATGGTAAACCATTTGACTATACCTCATTTCGTGCTTTAGTTAAGCAAGATAGTTCTAAGGATAGAAATGGAGCAGACCAAGTTGGTCAATATGGTACAGGCTTTATGACGACTCATGCTTTTAATCGTTTGGTATATGTCAGTGGTCCATTTGTAGTAAAAACTGGAGAAGAAACTATCAAGGGGTATGTGCAAGTAAAGGACTTTGAGTTAGACCGAACCCTCGTTGATACAGCTGAAGGTCCTAAAAAAATGAAAGAACAGCTAGAAAAAGTCAAACAACTTTGGAAGGGAGAACTACTTCAGGAAATTAACGATGATGCAACATCTTTTCGATACGATTTGACTCCATCACAAGTTCGTAATGTGTCTGATCAATTATCAAGTGCAATTCACTTAATGCCATTTGTATTGGTAATCAATTCTCGCATCAAAGAGGTGGAAATATGTAATCATTATACCAAAGAGCATTTTACATTAAGAAAATCAGAGCAACAGTCCATAATTCCGCTAGAAAAAAAAGGATGGCATGTAGTTACTGAAAAAGTGTTGCTCATAAACCACGCAACAGAAGAAGATTCAGCACCTTTTACCTGTAAAAGTTTGCAGTCTGATAATGGCGATGTAGTGGTCATTCCACCATTTCCCAATTTTTGTGGATTGCCGGTGGATATTCCAAGTCTATTTCTTTGGTTTCCCCTACTTGGAACTGAAAGATTCGGTGTAAATTTCATCTTTCACTCCAAACGTTTTTATCCTGTTGAAAAACGTAATAATATCATGCTTCCGGGTTCCACTCCTATTAAGCAGGAAAATGGAAATAAGAATAGTGTCGTATTGAAAGAAATAACTGAAGTCTTGTTTGCATATTTTGCGAAGGATGAAAACGCTAAAACACTCATTCGTCAGATGTGTGAAGTTTCATTTCCAAATACGAGTGAAGATAAAGTAACTTGTCAATTTTACAAAGATATGCAGGAGCTATGGAATACTCACATACCTTATTGGAAGATATTACCGATAAATGACGAATATTATGCTATAACGGACGCAAGAGTCAAATTATTGCACCGTGACTTCTATTCAAAACTCAATTTAGAGCAAAGGCTAGAATATGAACCAATATTAACATATTATGCGCAATTGCCACAGAAAACAGATGGATATCCCTATCTAATGCCATCAACAGATTTAATAGCTTGGTCAGAAACAATAGACAAATGGGGATGTAAACACGATGAAGATTTTTTCATTACTGTATCTGATGTATGTAAAGCAATTCGAACAAAGAGCGAGAAACTTCATTCTTTTCTGAAATTAATGAAGGATAGTGGTAATACAGAAGTAATGAAGGATTATGCATTACTTCCTAATAGATACGGTGAATTACGAAAGAAAGGCGAACTTTACCATGCTGCATTTATGACTCCAGAGGTTTATGAATTAGTAAAAGTAGTGATGGGGGATGATTCAAAGAAAATTTATGATTCAGCTTACCTTGATGTATGTGAAGTAAACCTTTATAGTCAATCTGATTTGCAAAGAGCTATTGCTTCTACTATGGGAACCTGGCGTACTTCTGTTTTATCTAATCACAACAGAACATCTTTTACAGATGAACAATTGTCCGCCATAATTACATTCTGCTCCGCATCATATCTACCGGAGTTCAATAATGCCAGAGGTAGAATGATGCCATTACTCGCAGAATTCTATGGCATAGAATATAAGACTGTTCCGACAATCAAATTTAAAGAAGATAAAGAGGAAGATTTCTACAGTTCTGCTTTTAATCTATTATTAGACTACACTTTATATAAATTAAGTCAAAAGGATATAGAATGGGTACAATCCAATAAAGTATGGCTAAAATCGTTTCTTGAAGAATATAGCCCATTAACCAATGAAGAACACAAGAAACGATTGGATGATTATAGTGTTCTTCCAAATCAGAAGAACGAACTATGCCTAATGAAAGACTTACATAAAAACAATGGTATTCCACCGGAAATGGCTATAATCTACTCAACTATCTTTGGCAAGGATTTACATGAGTCGTGGGTAGATTCAGACTTTGAGGACATTGTACCGTTAGCAGAAAACAAGCCGGAAGATATTGCAAAAAAAATAGAAAGCAGTCTCGTGGCAGACATGAAACAAGAGACAAAAGACCGTAAATTTGAGAAAATTGTCCGTACAATTATTTTAAAAATTGCAGAATCGAAAAATTGGGAAGAGTGGTTCAGTCAAATCAACGACAAAAAAGCCACTTATACCTTCAGTATGAAAAGTGGTAAAGCTCAAAAAAGTTTATTCTCTTTAATGGATATTGAAGATGACAATCTAGACCGATTGGCTAAACTAACCGAAAAGGGAAGCATTAATATAATGCTTGATAAAATGGAGCGGCAACAAGAGCTGGAATACGAAAATGAAGCTCGTTTCAATCATTTGCATGCAATAGGAAAGCATATAGAAGATACATTACGGGAAAAAATAGGCTCAGATTTGATACAAGTAGATAATCCTATGAGAACAGAGGGCAATACCATTGTCGAAGATGTTCAGAATGGACAAGATATTGTTGTTCGTATAAAAAATGGAGAGGAGTGGGTTGATATCTTTTACGTAGAGGTAAAGAGCAAATGGGATTTTTCTGAACCAGCTCACATGAGTACTCGTCAAGTTCGCATGGCCGCCCTTCATCCAAACGAATATGCATTATGTTGTGTTGATTTACGCAAACACAAACATGAAGATCTTGAAAATCTGCCGACTGAAATCATCCTTGAATGTACAAATGTTAAAATGGGAATCGGAGAAATTCTTAATCCCATGCTTAAAGCCATCCTTGAAGCTGATAACCGCTCAGACGATGAACAAATTAAGATTTCTGAATATCGAAGTAATATGGGTGCATCAATTTTTGAGAAAGGTGATTCCTTGGACGTTTTACTGAATACCATTGAAACAAAAATACGACAGAAACTTTCTAGTATGTCCTCATAATACAGAAAGAAGCAACGAAGCATATCAAGGTTATCGAGCCAGATAAAGTGTGGAATAAATGAAAATCATTATTATCTATTATGCATTTCAAATGACGTCAGACAGGAATAAGATATTCTGTAGCTTACTTATACCATGATTTGTGAACTGTCTTAAATAGATAAATTAAATCCAGGCGAGTACATTAAGTATCTTTTCTAAGAGAAGGAATTAGAAGAAGAGTCAGTTGTTTGAGAATTCCGAACAACTGACTCCTATTGAAAATATTACTTCATCAAAACAATTTTTGTAAGAATATTTACATAAATACGTTGTAATTATAGCGGAAAACCTAAAAAAAGAATCAACAGAGCTACATCTTTTAATTGCTATTTGATAAATATCGTGATATAAACACATAATAATCAAATCAATGTGGCGATTTTAACAAAATATCCGGTTTTATCCCTATCTTTGTATATGATATTGGGAAATTGTACCCTAATAACAAAAAGAAAACGATGCAAATTCATAACAATATATTGATAGCGGAATGCTCGTCTTACGATTTTAAGGAAATGCTGGAACGTAAGAAAGTGAAGTCATGGCTTAAATCCGTGTCGGCTTTTGCCAACACGGACGGTGGTAGCTTATTCTATGGAGTAAATGATGACGGAGTAATTGTAGGTTTGGAGAATCCGCAAGCAGATGCCGACTTTATCAGTGAAATGATAAAGGCAAGGCTTGACCCAGTACCAGAGGTACAACTTATTCCGATTGAACATGAAGGACGTAACCTACTTGAAGTAAGAGTAAAGGCAGGAACGCTGACACCATATTATTATTATCAAGACGGAACACGTACAGCTTATACACGAGTCGGTAATGAAAGTGTGGAATGCAATTCGCAACAACTTCTTTCATTAGTATTAAAGGGTACGCACATGACTTGGGATTCGCTACCTACACAAGTAGATGCCAACAAACATTCTTTCGTTATCCTTGCCAACACTTTCCGTGAGCAAACCCATCAGGAATGGAATGATAAATATTTGGAATCATTCGGACTTGTCACATCTGACGGGAAACTGACCAATGCCGGATTATTGTTTGTGGACAATTGCACCGTATTCCAATCACGTATTTTCTGCACCCGTTGGACGGGGCTCTATAAAGACGATGCCATCAGTTCCGTAGAGCATCGGGCAAATCTCGTATTGCTTTTGAAATATGGTATGGACTTCATCAAGAATTATACCATGAGCGGATGGGTGAAGATGCCAAACTATCGCCTGAATCTCCCAGACTATTCCGATCGTGCAATCTTTGAAGGGTTGGTAAACCATCTTATCCATAGAGATTACACAGTAATGGGTGGTGAAGTACATATTGACATCTATGATGACCGAGTAGAATTGGTATCACCAGGAGCAATGCTTGATGGTACACAAATTCAAGACCGAGACATATACAAAGTGCCTTCCATGCGCCGTAACCCTGTCATTGCGGATATGTTTACCCAATTGGACTATATGGAGAAACGTGGTTCGGGTTTAAGAAAAATGAGGGAACTTACGGAGAAACTGCCTAATTTCTTGCCGGGCAAAGAACCACAATATCAAACGGAAGCAATTTCTTTCTATACCACATTCTATAATTTGAATTGGGGAGAGAACGGAAGGATACCTGTTGAGGAAGTTGCCAACAGAGTAAATAGTACCCTCGAAAAGTACCCTGTAAACGAAGAAAGTTCGGTGAAAAAGTACCCTGTAAACGAAAAAAGTACACTCGAAAGGTACCCTGTAAAACAGAATCTCAATAAACCTGTTGGTAGAACGGCTCAACGTATCATTGATATGGTTATATCAAACCCTATGATAACCCGTGAAAAAATGGCAGATGAATTGGGGATCTCTTTGGAAGGTGTCAAGAAACAGATAAAGAATCTTAAGGACAGAGGCATTCTCGTCCATGAAGGATCTGATAAGACTGGCTATTGGCGCATTATTATCAAACCATAAACAACAATAGAATCACATGGCAATATTCTTATTAGTTTTTACCTTACTTATGGCTTTCTTAGCAATAACCTTATTGCTTGGTATAGCCCCAATAAGTTCTAAGGCTAAATCCAGAACAATGTATGTGAGCGCAACGCTTATGATACTGATAACTGTTATGACTTGCGATTATATAGATATGCAAACTGATATAAAGGCTAAAATCAGATTTCATGCAGTATTGATCTTTGCTATTGCTGTCGGATATTTTTGCATAGCTGTAGCATATATGGAAAAGTACAATATTGTAAAACGCAAGAATCAAAAATTAGAAGAAGCCCTTACTGTAAAAGAACAGGAAAAAGTTTCCATTCTATTGAAAGAGCAAAACGAAAAGCAAAAAGCACTTCTGCAAGGAGAACTTGAATGGCTGGCAAATAAAATCAAGATGTTTGCCGAGGAAGAACAAAAAGCAATTCTTGCAAGTGCTTACGCATTTGCAGAACATGACTTGATAATCGCTCCCTCTATATCCATTCAGCAAAAAGATACGTGTAGTCAGCAAGATCTTCCTTAATTCCGCAACACTATTATAAAATATTTTTTTTAAGTACCTGAGCAACAAAAAGTTGCTCAGGATTTTGCCATGTCAGAGGATTCACTTAACTTAGTGTTGCAAAAAAATAATCAAACAAAACCTCATCAGGCATGGCAAAAATACAAATAAAATCCGAGAAGCTCACTCCTTTTGGAGGAATATTTTCAATCATGGAGCAATTTGACTCCACATTGTCATCTGTAATCGACTCGACACTCGGTCTAAGGTGTAGCTCGTTCGGTTATCAGTACAGTGAAATCGTCCGTTCCCTCATGAGTATCTACTTCTGTGGTGGCTCATGCATTGAGGATGTCACTACTCATTTGATGAACCATCTCTCGCTCCATCCGACACTTCGTACTTGTAGTTCTGATACTATCCTCAGAGCGATAAAGGAACTGACGCAAGGAAACATCTCATACACATCAGATACGGGTAAGAACTACGATTTCAACACGGCTGACACACTCAATACCTTACTGCTCAATTGTATGTTTGCATCCGGCCAACTGAAAGAGGGCGAGATGTATGATGTTGATTTCGACCATCAGTTCATAGAGACTGAGAAGTATGATGCAAAGCCTACATACAAGAAGTTCCTTGGTTATCGCCCTGGCGTGGCGGTTATTGACGACTTGATTGTTGGCATTGAGAATAGCGATGGTAACACCAACGTTCGTTTTCATCAGAAGGACACGCTGAAGAGATTCTTTGAGAGATTTGAGCAGAACGGACTTACAATCAATCGTTTCAGAGCTGATTGTGGATCATGTTCCGAGGAAATCGTGGAGGAAATAGAGAAACACAGCAAATCCTTCTATATCCGCGCAAACCGCTGCAGTTCGCTCTACAATGACATCTTTGCTCTTAGAGGCTGGAAGACTGAGGAAATCAATGGCATTGAGTTCGAATTGAACTCTATTCTTGTTGAGAAGTGGAAAAAGCATACCGACTTGTGATTCAAAGACAGAAACGGATGGACGGTGTGCTGGATCTTTGGGAAGGAGAATACACATACCGTTGTATCCTGACTAACGACTATGAATCTTCCACAAGAGAAATTGTCGAGTTCTATAACCTTCGTGGAGGAAAGGAACGTATCTTCGATGATATGAACAATGGTTTCGGGTGGGACAGATTGCCCAAATCCTTCATGGCAGAGAACACTGTGTTCCTTCTTCTTACGGCACTTATCCGTAATTTCTACAAGGCCATTATCCACAGACTTGACGTAAAGAGGTTCGGACTCAATGCAACAAGTCGCATAAAAGCGTTTGTCTTCAGGTTTGTCTCTGTACCAGCCAAGTGGATCAGAACATCAAGGCGGTATGTGCTGAATATCTATACCTGTAATAATGCTTACGCAGATATTTTCAGACTGATTTTGGATAACGCCTACAACTTATGGGTATGATACTGCGTATTGCCTCAAGTCGCATAGTGGGGCAAGGGGATATTGTGGGCAGAAGTGGGTATTTCAGCCTCAATTTATCTGCTAATTCAGTGATGAGAGGACGTTTAGACGCAAGAAGGACGCTGAAGAGCTTAGTTGCGGATTTGAGGATTTATAGATTTATTTGCTGGCCTTAGTGGTATTAGAATTGGATTTGAACAAGCCGCAAGTGATTTAGGTGTCAAGACACAATGTGCCCTCACTTCTGAAATCAAACCTGCTGCTATCGAAGCCCTCAAAAATAGATATCCAAACGAGAAAGTTGACTACAATATATATGACGTCCATGCAGATATGATTCCGGAAGGAATAGACGTTCTGCTCGGCGGATTTCCATGCCAGCCATTCAGTGCTGCTGGAAAAGGCTTGGTTTCTTAGATACAAGAGGTACACTATTCTTCGAGATAGAACGTATCATTCACGAATTTACTCAGAGAGGTCAGAAACCCGCAGGCTTTATCCTAGAAAATGTGGAAGGTTTGATGAAGCACGGAGGAGAGGTTAAAGGAAGCCCTTATGGAAAGACTCTTACTACCATCGTAACGAAATTGGAACTTGCAGGTTATAATGTAGAGGTATTATTGCTAGACTCAGCTGATTTTGGATTAGCTCAGTCAAGGAAACGTGTATATATTCTTGGTATAGACAAGACAAGGGGGAAAATAGATGTGAAAGATTTACCTCATTCGTCCAAGAAATTTGGTGAAGTAAAGGAGTCTGGTCTACCAACAGACAATGGGGACTTTGCAAAGCATTGCTCAAACATTACAAACCTGAAGAAATTGAAGGCAAATATATCAAGGACAAGCGTGGTGGTTCAAGGAACATACATAGTTGGGATCTTGAGCTACGAGGAAAAGTGACAAAAAAACAGAAGGAACTTCTTAATATACTCCTAAAGAACGTAGAAAAAGAAATGGGCACAAATTATCGGTATTGATTGGATGGACGGTATGCCTCTTACGTTGGAACAGATTCAAACGTTCTATAATGACATCAGACTTCCAGAAATGCTTGACGATCTTGTTAAGAAAGGTTATCTCACCTTTGAGCACCCAAAGAAAAAGATACTTATTGAGGCTAATGGGAATATCGGTTATAGGCGAGAACCAGATGCGACTAAACCTAAAGGGTATAATATTGTAACAGGAAAACTGAGCTTCGAATATAGCCAGTTCCTTGATTCAAATGACATTACTCCGACCTTAGTCGCTATGGACATGTCTAGAGTTGGTGTCGTTGATGGTGATGGTATTCGTCATCTTTCTATTTCTGAAGGATTAAAGCTCTTTGGTTATGAAGACTATGACCTTAATTATCTTGAAAATAGAAAAGATGGTCACGAAATAGCTTTTGACTTATTAGGTAACTCTGTCTGTGTTCCTGTTATTAAGGTAATTTCCGACAGATTATTAAGAAAACTTATTGCGAACTGATATGAAAAAGATTCCTTACAACAGCTTTCTTCAATCGATGACTTTATTCTTTGTCAACGATAATATTGACGAGAAATATGCTAATCTAAGAAAGAAGATTAATCAACTCAAAGCTGAAATGAGTTTGATTAACAGCCGTGCAGGTCTTCAAAATTACATAAGGACTTACGAAGATTCTCTTTCGAATCTTTTAGTTATTCTTGGCGTGAGCAACAGAAATGTTCAAACGTGTAATCTCCATGTTCCGCATTCAACTTGGAATGATTTTCCAAACAGAATGGGATGCAAAACAGACTCGGAAATACATGCTTACAAATGATACAATGATGGAACGCGTTTGTAACTTGTTCTTGAAAGGTAGTTGTGACTCTTCTTTAAAAGCACAACTGCCGGGTTTCAAACTCGCCAATTTTATTATTGATGACAATGTTATGAACCGACTTAAGAATGACGATTTCCTCGCATTTTTAATTAACAAAGAATTCGATACTCAGTACAACTCGGATTTATCGAATGCAAACATAGCAAAGATTGATGATACTTTAAATGAAATCTGTAAAATATTGAATCTGAAACTAGTTCGTGCTCCTAAAGTTGACCCCATAGGCAATGGAACAAGAGATATTCAGGTGAATTACGCTATTGAGTGTCCAGGCAAGAACTTACCAATATTTTATTTGAAATATAGTTTCAACATCACAACGTCAAGAGGTCAGACTGACTTTAAAAGAAGCATTAAAGACTTGCGCGATTTTATTCGCAATAAGAATGTAGAAGCAAAACAGATCGTTGTTCTTGATGGCGCAGGTTGGATTGGAAGACAGTCGGATTTACGTGACGCATGGGATTATTGCGACTATTGTTTGAACCTTCAGCACATAGAAGACCTTAAAGAAATAATAAAACTATAGCATATGTTACAAGCAGAAAGAAAAGAAGTTCTAAAGAGCGTACAAAAAGGCGAGCCTTTTGCAACGGGTTACCAGTTACTTTATCGTGGTGTACTGAAGCCTTTTAAGGTTTGGGAGATACCAATGGAAGCTCTCATCTATAATCAATACAATGGACGTATTGGTAGTGTTGTGAAATCCTATGAGAAGCAGAGTCATACCCTCAACCCAGAATTAGATTCTGATATCACTTTGATTGAGACATTCTTGTGGAAATCGAAAAGGAAGCCAACAAGAACACTCTGGATAGCTTGCGAAAAACCGGTCAGATTAAATTCGGAATCGTCTCATCGGATGGTGTTATAATTGATGGTAACAGAAGGGCTTCTTTAATGAACAAAATCCTCAAAGATCCTCATTCAATTCAGGAGGAGAAGGACAGATGTAAATTTTTTAAAGCTGTTATACTCCCTGAGAGTGCAACTAAAAAGGACATCCTTCACTTAGAGACATCTTTTCAGATGGGGGAAGATGAGAAGGTAGACTATAATCCTATTGAGAAATATCTTAAGTGCAAAGACCTTGAAGACGCAGGCTTCACAAGAGATGAGATAGCTAGCTTCATGGGTATAAATAAAAAAGAAGTTGACCAAAACATTGAAATTCTTGAGTTGATGGATATGTATCTCGGCTTCTACGAGTATGATGGTATATATACCATGGCGGAAGGCCATGAAGACTCGTTTCAAAAGCTGAACATAGCTTTAAAACAATATAAATCAGGTGTTGCCAATATGTGGAATTACACCGACGAAGACATAAACAACATGCTCGGTGTTGCGTTTGACTACATCCGTTTGAATCTTCCGCAAAACGATATTCGTGACATTTTTAGGAAGCCGACACAAAATAGTAGCAGCATTTTTGGTTCAAAAGAACGCTGGAATAGATTCTTTGAAAATCATCAGGAAATAGTATCTTCCTATATAGAGAAACCTATCGAAGACTACGTTAAAAATGCATCTGGAATCGATATTACTCCATGTTTACAGGCAAGAGATGCAGACTGGAGAAAGAAGTTGACCCTGTCATGACTGCAACCTTTAAAAAAGCTCAAGATGAAATAGATAGTCAGCTGAATTCTAATGCACCTATAATTCTTATCAATAAGGCAAATAGTGCATTGGATTCAATTGATAGCAGTTCTAATGGCTTTAAAAATAATGCAGATTCTATATCGAAGGGATTGGATGATCTTATAAAAAAGGCGAAATCTTTAAAGGCTCAAATTAATGGCTGATACAGGAGTTTTGTTAATAAAATCCTTGGACAAGGGATTTGTGATACATGGTGATACTATAAAAATTTTACAGAATCGCTTTGCTATGATGTATTTACGTCGAAATCTACATCATTCAGTTTCTGGAGCAGATATTGTCATTGAAGACGTAACGGACATTAATACCATCATGTCTCATGTATCTGTACTAGCAAAATACGGAAAATGTGAGATTCATTTCGATGAAAATGTAAGCGAAGAGATAAAAGCATTTGAAGATAGGGAACAGAGCTTTGCGGAGTTCTCCAAGAAGGCTAAAGACATTCGAGAGAACCATCCTGTTGTTTCTGAATTTGAAGACTTCAAAGAATCGTTAGTAAAAAATATGCAGACACGTCGTTTATATACCTTACAGATGCTGTCTGCTTACCATATGGCGTTTGCACAAAATGCCTGTAATTTTTCTGTCCCTGGAGCTGGTAAAACAAGTATCGTATATGGCGCCTACGCTTATTTGAAACATTTACCTAAGTCTAATCCCAAGCACGTCGATAAACTGCTTATAATTGGTCCTCTTAGTTCGTTTGGTCCATGGGAACATGAATATCAGGAATGTTTCGGTAGAAAGGTTGAGTCTATGAGATTGATTGGTGGCCTTTCTAAGGAAAAGAAATCGTTGTATTTACATGGAATTGATACATGTGAATTAACGATTGCATCATATCAGTCGGTTATATCGATAAAAGATGATCTTTGTTTCTTCTTATCACGTAACAAAGTGATGGTTGTACTTGATGAAGCGCATAAAATAAAAAACACTCAAGGAGCAATAACCGCTGCATCTACTATGGAGTTGGCAAAACTTGCTACGTCCCGAGTTGTCCTTACCGGTACACCCGCTCCCAATGGCTATGAAGACTTGTATAATCTGTTCAAATTTATCTGGCCAGACAGAGATATTATCTCATATAATGTTGCACAGCTTTCTAATATGTCAGCCAATTCGGATGATAACCGAATACCGGATTTGATTGAGAGAATATCACCTTTCTTCATTCGGATAAAGAAGAGCGACTTAAACATTCCTCCTGCAACTTATAAGGAAATACCGGTTCCTATGTCTGATACTCAGAGGATTGTTTATGATACGATAGAGAACAAACTTATGCAATCTTTTGATGAAGACAATGATTCTCCTTATCTGAAAAAAATTCGCCAAGCTAAAATGATTCGTCTCATGCAGGCTGCCACAAACACAGAGCTATTAAGACACTCTTTTAATGGCGCATTTGATGAGGATGGAAATCCCATAGTAGAATCGAAAGAGGATAGCATCTTCATTAGCAATATCCTCCAATTTGTGAGTAATGAGATGCCAAATAAGTTTATTAAAGCTTGTGAGATTGTTAAAGATATCATTTCTCAAGGTGGAAAAGTGGTCATTTGGGCATCATTTATACGCAATATTGAGAAAATGAGTCAATGTTTAAGCGACATGGGAATTCCTTCTAAGTCTTTGTATGGGGTCACTCCTGTCGAAACCGCTGATGATGAGTTTGAAAGTCAGATGGAAACAAGAGAATTTATCGTGAGAGAATTCAATTCGGACAACTCGTCTTTTAATGTTATCATAGCAAACCCATCTGCTGTCGCTGAATCTATTTCTTTGCATAAGAAATGCCATAATGCAATATACCTAGAAAGATCTTTTAACGCAGCTCATTTCATCCAATCTAAAGATAGAATTCATCGATATGGGTTGCCTGAAGATACAATCACTACATATTACTATTTGATTTCAGAGAATTCAATTGATGAAACAATAAATTCCAGGCTTCAGTTAAAGGAGAAACGATTAAATCAAATAATGGAGAGTATGCCTATTCCTTTATTTGATAACAATTTGGAGGAAGGTGGAATTGATGATATAAAGGCTATTATTTACGATTATGCGCAAAGAGCTAAAAAGATATAGTTCCATTGGAAACAGAGCTGGTATACTACTTTTGTGTAGAAAGGTTCTTACTGGTAATATAGAAGACTTATCTTCCATTGGAGCTTCGTGTTCTTTTATAAATGGCATTGACCTAAACTTTAAATGTGGCATCATAGCTTTTGAGGAAATAAAACTCATTTCAATAGTTGATAACAAGTGTCAGGCTAAAGACATTTTGTATTCACATGAAGATGAAAATCTGTTTATAGCCCAATTATGCCGTTTCTGCATGAATGCTCTGATTGACATGGATTTGATAAATATAGAATATCTCAAATATAATGAGATAAAAAATGCCTTTCAAATTCCCATGTATGCATTTAGCATGGAGTGTTCCGTTTATAGAAATCTGCTTATAACATTTGGCGCATTAATTCCTGATGGAACTCTCTTTACTATTAATGAATGTTTTGAATCTGAGTTCTCAAAACGTGTTGCCCACAAACGCAAGATATCACAAGAGCAGTTATTGGCACAACTTGAAAAGGAACGCATCATAGGAGAAAAAGGAGAAGAATTTGTGATTTCGTATGAAAAGAAACGTTGTCCTTTTACCCTCCAACAGCAAAGCAAAATAAAGCAAATCTCCGTTATCGATGCATCTGCAGGCTTTGATATTCTTTCTTTAGATGATGAAATAAGTCAAGCCAAACGCTATATTGAAGTTAAGACATATTCTGGAAACGTACATTTCTATTGGTCATCAAATGAGATAGAAGCAGCCCAATTAAGAGCAGAAAAATATTTTCTTTATTTAGTAGACTATTCTCAAATAGAGAAAGATAATTATACACCTATAATAATTCAAAATCCATATTTTAATGTAAGAAATCTTTCTATTTGGGATATACGACCATCCTCATTCTTGATATCCACAAGCTGTTCTTCTGACCAATTGAGAGAAATCATTAAACCTATCCAGCATCAAAGCATTCCGTATACTCTTGATTGTAATGAGCCTTATATGATGGTTGCTGATTCCCCATTTGAAACCTTTAAATGGACAGATGTTAATCAAGAGATTATGCATGTCTTTGGCGACAATGGAACTATTTTAATTGGTGGTTATAAAAATAAAAGACAATTAGCATGGATATTGGAAACAGGCATCTATAATATCCGCCTTGGAAGAAGAGCAGGTTCCGTACTTGGTCAGAAAAAATGTGTTGAAGAGGCTGAGAACCTGATACTTTATGACATCTACAATCCTAAAATATTTCAAGTATACAATATAAATGGCCATTGTGAAAAGAAGAAAGAAGATATGATAGCTTTGAAATATCCAACTAGATGCCCAGGAAGTTTATATATGACTTTTGAAATAACAAGAAATGCTGCGCTTGAGACATATATGGACAAAAATATTATCAGCAATTTATTAGCAAACTTGGAGAATCATAAAAAAGGAACTCCTCTTTTTATCGAACCATAATTTTAAAATATATAACATATGCCCGACCATCTAACCAAAGAACAGATACATCGTAATATGTCTGCCATTCGTGCCAAGAACACGAAACCTGAATTATTGGTTCGGAAGTTCCTTTTTAACCGAGGCTTCCGCTATCGGATAAATCATCCGCGTCTTCCAGGGCATCCTGATTTGGTACTTCGCAAATACCGAACAGTCATTTTTGTGAATGGTTGCTTTTGGCATGGTCATGAAAACTGTAAATACTTTCATTTGCCCAAAACCAACATTGATTTTTGGTCAAATAAAATAGAAAGGAATAAAGAACGTGACAAAAAGGAACAATGCCAGCTTGCAGCTATGGGCTGGCATTGTATTACAGTTTGGGAGTGTCAACTAAAACCTAAAGCTCGCGAACAAACGCTTGAGTCATTAGCTTATACTTTAAATCATATTTTTCTTGAAGATAGAAAATTAAGAACCTACGAACAACCAAATACAACAGATTCACTTATGGCAGCAGAACCTGAAGCTGTTTATGAAAGGAAAAGTCAAGAATAAGAGCAGCAATTTATTACATCCAAAGGCACTATATCAATGACTATTCCAGATTTTCCGTTAGTCTTATTCCTGCTTTTTCTATCAAATGTTGATGCTGCTCCTTCACCGCCCGATACATGGAATAATGTGCAAAGGATTCTTCCTTATATTTCAGACTACTAACAGAAGCAGCAACAGCCCACATCAAAATAATGGCTACAATAGCCACAACATATCGAAGTTTTATATGATGTCCCCGTATAAACATCCCATTGATATTGGGTGGAATAACGGTTATTGGATGTTTCAGTTCATTAATTTTTGCAAGTATTTCATCCTGCCGTTTTAATATGTTTTCTGTATTAGCCTCAATAGTCATGCGATTGAGATTGTAATCACAAACGTGGCTATATATGTATTCAAGAAACCTTGATTTTTGCTTGAACAGTTCAATAAGTTTGGGGAACCATAGTGAAAATGGCAATGTATCCTGTCGTTGACTCCAAACATGTTTCTTTACTACTGACAATGCATCATTCCAACAAGAGCAGAAAGTTTTGGCAACTCCATTATAAATGGTCTTTTCATCCAAATCCACCTTTATATGTTGCTCCGGTTGGTTTGGAGTTACATTCTGCCTATTAACGCATTCCTTCAATTCATTGATACTTTGACGCAAATTTGCGAGATTTGCAGCTACTACATCTTCTTTCATTATCTTCTACGTTTTGAGGTTTTATAAAAAGGTTCGTTTCTTTGGTTATCCTTGTTCTTATCATCCCGCCATCCTTGTTCGTTACTAGTTCCTCCGCCAGCACTAGAAACAATTGCTTGATGGGGTTGCACTATAAGTTCTGTTGCCACATTACCCAATGTTGCACAAAGACGGTTAAAGCTTAGATCTGAATCAAGTTTAGAACCTGCAATGCTAAATTCATCCATACAAAAGGATATACCACGAATTTTATCAGAGTTTTCTGCATGATTAAAACGTACATCTATTCCCTTCTCTTTGAGCATATGGAAGAAGTCATGCCATGAGCGAGATGCCGCCAACGCATCAAGAGTTGAGGAACGAAGATTATATTTACGTAATTGATGAGTGCGCAAACGACTTTTATTTCTGGCTTTGCTGTTTTTAGGAGCAAAGTAAAGTTTATACTCTTTGGTTAGAGCACGACAGACTTTTGCATTTCGTATCCTTTCGTTGCTATCAGAAATGAGATTGCCGTCATTGTCTATCCGGTTGAATACGATATGGCAATGTGGATGTTCCGTTTCATGATGCCTGGCTATGATATATTGGGTATTGCGAATCCCCATTTGCTCCATCCATTTCTTGGCAATCTCCATCATAAGTGCATTTCCTTTTTCGTCATTGGGAAAACGGATGGTATCTTGCGGAGAGAAAGCAAGTGATACGTGTTTCACCGGACTTTTTACTTTCGGACGCATAGAGGCTTGTATCTGAAATGAATCTGCTATGGTTTTATTGTTGATAGCACAGATACCTTCGTATGCCAAAAGTGTGGCACTCTTTTTCTTGTTCTTTTGGTCATTGGCGTAATTTACTATTCCTCCAAAATCGGCTCTTGTTTTAATCTTCGCTATCATGACTGTTATTTTTTACTTGGGTGATAATTCTGCTGACTTCTGATATAATAGAAAAGCATTGTTGTTTCACTGCTTCCAAACCATAGATGTGCATCTGATGGGCGATCTGGTTGACATTATTGGCTATACCAGAAAGGTCACGGATTGCCGACACTATTTCCGGACTGATGCGCTGGCCGACTTCACAGCCCATTGCAGCCTGGTGGCAAAATTCATTGACAGACAATCCTGCCTGTTGGGCTTTGGATTGTATATAGATATAGTCGTTCTCGGTAAACATTACCCGAAAACATTTTGTGCGCTTCTGGTAACTCGCCAACTTTGGGCGACCACCAAGTTTCTTTTCCTTCATACTTATATAAACTTTGATGTACATAAATTGATTTTTTGAGAGTGGCAGTTCTATCCGCTTGCCACATAGGTTTTAGTGACACTAAAACACAAACTTGCCACTCAAAAAATCTTCCTATATTTACCTTGTTCTATTCGGCTCAGTTTGCCATCTTTGATAAAGGCTTCTATCCATTTGTTTGCCGTACTTCCATTTTCACCTAAAGCTAAAACAGTTGCGTCATAATCTTTTTTGGTGAATGTTTCTGGCAACATATTATAAAGGGTATTCCTTCGTGCGTAAATGCCCGTTTCTTGTGAAAGGGATTGTAAACGTTTGGGCTGATTTCCTGACAAGTTTCGATAGATGAACACTGCATGGCAAAGCAAGGTTTCGCAGATACTCATGGCTATGGAATAGTCATATTTATGGCAAATCAATTGTATAGTCTTGTCTGAGGAAGATGATTCGTGAGGCATATTCTCCAAATGTCGGACAGCAGTCAACACCATCATTATACGATAGGCAATCAGCCCCATCCGTCGGACTACACCCTGCATCTTGTTATCTACTTCGTCGCAACATTCCTCATTCACCTGACTTAGATATTCTATAAAGTGTTCCTGCAAATCAGAGGGAAGAGAAAATGAATAATTACCTTGTCTGACAAATTCTTCATGCAGATGGCAGAATTTATCCCCCATCAGTTTGAACATGGCATTCTTGGATTGGGAAATATCATTTGTGGCAAACACGTTTCTTATACCTCTCTTGAAACGAATGATATAAAAACAGAAACGGCTCATCAGACCGTTTTCCGCATCAGGTATCAATTTCCTTACCTGTTCGGGAGTTCCAGCCAAAGCGACTGACACTCTTGGATTGCTGACTTCGCAATATTCCCTGTCCTTGCGGCGGCTTAAACTGACTAACTCATGGTGAAATGCCTTTCGTAATACATCTGAATAATTACCATAGTCCGACTTCAAAGTCTGGCTTAATGTGTCACCTTCCGATTCAAATAGCAGTCCGATTCCGTCATTATCTCCCAATATCTTCAGGAAAGAACTTGCGCTACTGTTGGCAGGAATGACAAGCATTCGCATAGGCGGTTCAGTTGGCATGGTAATTCCACCATCTTTCTTGCCTTTGATGTAAGTGTTCATTGCTTCCTTGTACTCCTGCTCCAATCGTTTGGAAAGTTCATGCAAATTACGATTGATAGGTGCTACAAGTTCCCGGCACAAAGTCAACGCACCTTTCCCCATACCGGCATCTGCTACTACAAACAGATAAAGGTTCGGATAAACGATGCGTTCATCGTACACTCCACAAATATTGTGAAAGCAGACAGACAAACACACAATCGCCCCAATCAATATTGTATCACGGTCATCCAGCGATATAGAATTGTTGACAACCTCATTTAGAAAAGAGGGAAGATGCTCAAATACACACTCAGGAAATACCGGAAGTTCTTCCTCTGACTTTATCCATTTACCCGTTTTTCCATTTTGGATATTTGGCAAAATGGATAAATGTTCTTTGCTGAATGGAGCCAGCGAGATTCCGGCTTGGTTTGCAAGATGGAAGAAAGAACGAATGGTAATACCTTGTCCTTTGGATTGCAGACAATATGTATATTGTTTGTCGGTTTCTTCCCTTTGATAGTTAGGGTAAAACCTGCTAATGCGGTGATAATACTCCCGTCCATTTTCCCCCAATCCGTCCACAAGCGCAAAACCAATTCTACAATCTTTATAATTGGGTGTTATATCAATGGCACGCTGCTCTATTTCCCGGACAATATGTTCCACATCTTCCTCCACCTTATTATATAATGGAGTGATACTTGGCATATCTGTTTGCTGTATTTCAGAAGGGACATTCTCCCAATCTTGGGCGAAAAATATTTTCTTCGACATCATCTTTGTATTTAGGGTTAATATATGCTTGTGGATCATGTGGCAAAAAACATGAACGAGCAACGTCACTTCCGGACATATCTACCAACGGCAAGCCTGTTGCTTTGATACAGTTGGTAACAGCCTTAAAGTACCGGGAATGTTCCCAGCCTTTCAAGTCAACAGGTATTATCCATTTTAATCCATTACCGGACGGACTGACAAATAACAGTTCCGTATCGAAATACTCATGGTTGAGTAACTTTTGCTTTAGTTCCATAATATTTTCCACATGATCAAAATCCAGACACATCAATCCGGAGTGCATTATCAGTTCCCTCTCATTCCGCTTACGGAATAGTCCAGAAAAGGTACAATAGTCAAAATGGGTAGCTTTGTACCTTTTGGCTTCAGGAGAAGTAGCCATCAGACGTAAGGCTTCGGTTTGTGGTTGTGCATAATGCCCGGTGATATAGCGGTACACATCCACAATACCTACAGCTCTTATCGGTTCGATGTTCTGGATGGGTTTGCGAAAGAATGAAAAACAATAATCAGTCGTTCCCATCATCTGATAATCTTTTTGGATTCAACAAATCGTCTGGCTTCCTCCATCAAGTCATCCTGTGTCTTATGCGATTTATTCTTCAACCAGTCATCAATTTCTGATTGTAGAAAAGCCAGAGCCTTATTTATTTTATGTACGGGGATTTGTTTGGCTGAAACCCATCCATAAACCGTTTGCTTGGCAGGATGCGATGGTAGATAAGCACAAAGCTCGTCTATATCCATCCACTTGGGTGAATTACTTGCCTGCTTATTCTGCAGGGCATTTACTTTAGATTGTAGAGCCTCTACGGACTCAATCAGGTAGGACAATGCATTTGGCATCTCCTCCAACGAATTTACTTTATAAGCCATATCTTTCGTATTTTAGAGTTAATGCCGCAAAAGTATATGTATGTTTATGGGTGCTAAATAGGTGCTTGAAAGCCACCAATTACCCACTCATTCACCACCGATAGATTTAGTTTTCATTAACACAAAAGGATATCAAAAGGGGGAGCAAACTCTTTTTATAGTAAAATACTCTCCATTTAGAGTATCTATGATGCAAAATACCCCTCAAAAAGCAGGTGCTTAATGAGGGGTAAATTATGATGTGTTTATGATTCTTTGTTATAAGTCATTGATGCTCAAGGGTGGAAGTTTCCACCATGACCTACAAGGTCAAAATTTCGATGTGTAATGTATTAGCAGCTTTTTTTTCTGTTCGTTTACGCTGGGCATATAAATCTGGGGGGCTAATGTTTGTATGCCACATTAAAGATTTAGCTATCCGGTAAATTTTTTTATAGTGAATCAAGTAAGTGGAAAAACCAAGTAGTTTTCTTTCTACTCAATTATAGGCTATATTGTATATAAATTATTATTATAGATTTATTTATCTATATTTTATTATTATAGATTATTTTACCTATAATCATTGGCGAAATAAAAGAAAATTCATACATTTGCCATCGAATCAATGAACCATAATATGTTTGCAACAATTTCAGCGGATATAGTAGCATCCACTTCCTTGTCTGTGAATGAAACTATAGGATTAAAGCAAAGGATAGAATCATTATTTGGCTTGTTAAAAGTGAGTTATCCTGATTTTGAAGGTCGCCAAATAAAAGGGGACTATATAGAGTGTGTAATGCAAAATGTATCAAACGTATTCCGGATAGCCTTTATAATCAAATCCTGCATCAAATCTTTTTCCACAGCTAAAAATGAAAAGACGAAAAATTTCCATACATACGGAATACGGATGGCCATTGGTATTGGAGATATGAGAATAGTGAATACCGAACAAGGCATTTGGGATGGTGAAGCCATATATCTGTCAGGACGTGCGCTTGAGGAAATGAGTTCCCTTAATAAGGGAACGATGTCTGTTCATACAAGTAAAAAGCAATTATCTGCCCCTTTACAAACTATAGCCCTATTGACCGATGCCATATTAAATGATATGACTGTGCGCCAAAGTGAAGTCGTTTACTATAAACTGCTTGGTTTCAAAGAGGCAGACATTGCCAAAAAACTGGGTATATCCCAAGCCAGTGTAAATAATGCTTCTACAGCTACAAAATGGTATTGTATAGAAGAATCCATAAAGTATTTTGAACAGATAAATTTTGAAGGATATGAATAGTTGGTTGTTTTTAAGTCTGATATTGGCACATGTTATAGGTGATTTTTACCTGCAGAATGATAAATACTGTGCACAGAAAGAGGAAAGGAAATTCAAAAGCTGGTTCCTGTATGTGCATTCGCTTATTATCGGCGTGGTATCATGGGTAGTTGTTCCTGTTTATGAATTCAGATTTTATGCCCTTGCCATTGCTTTTTCTCATCTGGTGATAGATGTTATTAAAACATATAGCCCCAAAGGATTATGGAATTTTGTGATTGATCAGGTTGCTCATTTGGCGATATTGATTATAGTGATATTTTCCTTTGACACTACAACAAAGTTGCCAATCCAATCGATGGATTGCAATGGCAGCTACTCTATACCTCTATTCATATTGGCTTTACTATTGTGCATCAAGCCTGCAAACATCCTGATTAAGTTGGTCTTAAAGAAATATCAAGTTGGAGAGACACAGTCTTGTGAAAATATCAAAAATGCAGGAGCGTTAATTGGAAATTTAGAACGTATTCTTACAATCATATTCGTTATCATTGGACAATATGAAGCAATTGGTTTTATAATAGCGGCAAAATCCATACTTCGATTCAAAGACACGGATACAGCAAAAACAGAATATGTCCTTGCCGGAACGTTTCTGAGTTTTGGAATTGCATTGCTGTGTGGTTTAATGGCAACAAAATAACAGATGGACAGTTTTCAAGAGAAATACAATGCGCTTGTCATTAAATACAATGCTCTGCTTGCCGAAAATGAAAAACTGAAGTCAATACTTTCACAGCATGGTATAGTGTATTCCTCCATTAAATGTGCTGATGAAAGTACAGCATTTTCTTCCATAACATATCCTCAAATCAAACTCTCTCTTGATGAGAAAATTGCATTGTTCCGTAACTTTTTCAAGGGACGAGATGATGTATTTGCACGACGATGGTTCAACAAAGCCACAGAAAAGGGTGGTTACCAACCAGTATGTATCAACGAATGGCGCAGAGGAATATGCGATAAGAAAAAGCATAAATGTGCAGAGTGTCCCAACCGCAATTTTGCCACGTTAACCAATCAAGACATATACCGACATCTGGAAGGTAAAGATGAGAACGGATGCGATGTTATAGGTCTGTACGTTGTTACTTCTGATAATAAATGTTCTTTCCTGTGTGCTGATTTTGATGACAAGAATTGCACTCATGGATATAAGAACGATGTGTTGGCATTTATTCCCATTTGCAGAGAGTGGAGAATCCCATTCAGTATAGAACGCTCACGCTCCGGCAATGGTGCACATGTATGGATTTTCTTTGATCAACCCATACCTGCCTACAAAGCAAGAAAATTAGGCAATATAATTCTTACGGAAGCCATGAAGCGTAATGGACGGATTACATTCGATTCATACGATCGTTTCTTTCCCAATCAGGATAAAGTACCGGAAGGCGGATTCGGCAATCTCATTGCGTTACCATTGCAGGGAAAAGCCAGGAAAGCAGGAAACAGCGTTTTTGTAGATGATCAGTTTCTTCCGTTCCAGGATCAATGGGCATACCTATACAATGTAAGAAAAATAGATGAAAGTACCGTAGATGCATTATTGACACAGCATCAGCAGGAAGATTTTGGAACATTGGCCACATCTTCGGAAAATAAACCGTGGGAAATACCGGTCATACAAGATGTGACCCAGGAAGACTTTAACGGCATACTTATAATACATAAATCAGACAGGATATATATTCCTTTAAAATCCATTTCAGATAAGGTTAGTAATCATTTGAAACATATTGCGGCGTTCAAAAATCCAGAATTTTACAGCAAACAGGCGATGCGTATTTCCATATATAACATTCCTCGTATTATCTGCCGTGCAGATTTTACCGATGAATATCTTGCAATGCCTCGGGGGTGTGAGGATGCCATTATCAACATGCTGTATTCCTTCAAAATTGATTATGAAATAGTTGATAATACAAATCATGGTAAACCTATTGGCGTAACATTCAAAGGAAAAGAACGCGATGAACAATTGGACGCGATCAATGCCCTCATGCCATTTTCCAACGGTGTGTTGTCTGCAACGACAGCCTTTGGAAAGACTGTTACAGCCGCAGCTCTGATTGCCCGAAGAAAGACAAATACACTTATTCTGGTACACTCCAAGGCATTGCTTATGCAATGGCATGAACGTCTGTCTGAATTTCTTGACATAGATTTTACAGAAGAGGAGATTTCCAAGAAGCGAGGCAGGAAGAAGGCTTTTTCTCCGGTCGGGTGTCTTGATTCTACCTCTAACACGTTGCATGGTGTTATTGATATAGCCCTTATGCAGTCGTGTTTTGAAAATGACGAAGTCAAGCCTTTTGTAAAAGGATACGGGATGGTCATTGTAGACGAGTGTCATCACGTATCTTCCATAACATTTGAGAATGTGTTAAAACACGTTACGGCACATTATGTCTATGGGCTTACTGCCACTCCAATCCGTAAAGATGGTTTGCAGCCTATTATCTTTATGCAATGCGGTCCGATTCGTTTTTTTGCCGATGCCAAGGCACAGATACAGAAGCAGTCGTTCCAGCGTTATCTTATGCCGAGATTTACATCTTATAGACCTGTTACCGATGACAAACAATCGTTTACGGCACTATCACAATCCCTCGCTGAATCGGAAATACGGAATAATCTTATAATAGAGGATGTCCTTAATGTTGTGGCTGCAGGCCGAACGCCTATAATACTTACTGCCAGAACTTCTCATGTAGAATTGCTTGCCGAAATGTTGAAGCAGCATGTAGCCAACATCATACAACTCACAGGAGAAGGGACTGCAAAGAACAAGAGAGAAACGCTGCAAAAGTTACAGGATATACCCAAAGATGCCCCTCTTGTAATAGTAGCCACGGGAAAATATGTGGAGAGGATTTGACTATCCACGACTTGATACACTGTTTTTGGCACTACCAATCTCATGGAAAGGATTGGTGGCACAATATGCCGGACGTTTGCACCGTGAGAATGAGGGCAAGAAAGATGTTCGTATTTATGACTATATTGATATACACGAACCTGTTTGTGAGAATATGTATCGTAAACGCCTAAAAGGATACTCTGCCATCGGTTATCGTGTACTGTCAAAAGATACTCAGACACTGTTTGATAATACAGATGACTTACAAACATCATCATATGAAGGACAGATTTTCAATGGTAACACATTCCGTTTGGCATTTATGCAAAATTTGAAAAGTTCAAGACAATCTATTGTCATATCCTCTCCAAAACTCTATCGTACAGAACGAAACACATTTGTTAAAATGCTCAGAGAGTTTCATGTAAGTGGTGTTCAAATTGCAATTCTTACATCAGAGGAAAGCAGTCAGACGAATTATCTAAAAAGTTTAGGATTATATGTAAAGATTGTACCTAAACTATCTTTATCCTCGTGTATCATAGATAGGTCCACGGTCTGGTATGGCAGTATCAATATACTTGGCTATGTAACAGAAGAAGATAACATTATTAAAATCACAGATGGTAAACTTGCAAATGAGCTACTTGATGTCATTTACGATAGCCCCAAATAGGGAATGCAAATAAGTAGAAAATAATCATCGTTTTACTCTCTAATGACAGTATTATAAGTGTAATAATTCTTGCAGAACAGATGTAATTACTGCTAAATAGTAAAACTTTTAGCGCGATGCAATTTTAGAGCGTTTTGCAACAAAATACCCTCAAAAAGCCGATGCTTAATGAGGGGCAAATAACGATAAATATGTAATTTACTTAACCTGAGTTGCTGAATTTCAATAGTTGTATTTTAATGACCTATAAATTCAGGTTGTCTATATGCAGCGTATTAGCCGCTTTTTCTTTCTTCTCATTCACGATATGCGTATAAATCTGCGTGGTTCTGACATTTGTATGACCCATTAAATCTTTAATGGTATATATGTCAACACCATTTTCCAGCAATAGTGAAGCGAAGCTGTGGCGGCCGCAATGGAAAGTAACATGTTTCTTGATGTCGGATGCTTCTATCCACACTTTCAGAGGACGTGAAATCCAAGAAGCATCTGTCAATCCTTCAAAACGAGAGATTCTTCATCGCTTGGGCGTTCACCACATAGCTGAAGGGCTTGTTGGGTGATAGGCTTATAATCGGTACTTTCGTTTTTGTTGTACAACTACCGCTTGCCAAGTACCCTTACTTGTTTGCTGAATTTGTTTCCATTTCAAAGTTTGGATATCACCATGCCGTAATCCTGTAAGAATTGAAAACAAGAACGCACGTTTTAAAACCTCATTCTTACAAGGTGTATTAACCAACATTTGTACCTCATTCATAGTAAGGGCAACACGAGGTTTCTCAATGCTTGTTATTCCTTTGACTTTTGCACTGATGTCAACTGTCAGGTATTCATCAACGAACGCTTGTTTTAATCCAGCCTTGAGTATAGAGAAATAGGTGGACGCCGTGTTTTGTGAAATAGTTCCTTTCTTAGTGCCACCCATTGGAGCACGGAGAAAGAACATCTTAATATCTTCAAGCAACTTAACGGATATGTCCTTAAATGGGATTGGTTGTCCTTGAGAATAAATCTTCAACAATTCACCCACTCGCCTCCAGTTAACTATAATTGAATTGGAACTATTAGGATGTCGTTTGCTGATAATACTATTGAAATACTTGATAAAGTCCTGTTCGCTCCGTTCATTTTGTGCAGCGATTTCATTCTCTTTATCCGTATATAGAATTGCGCTATCGTATTCACGTTGCCGTAACTTACGCACATTGTCGGCATAGATACAAGCCTCTTGATCTATCGTTGAACGGCATTGGATGATTCCATTCAAATCACGTTTAGGTTTATAATTGAATGTTCCATCCGGCAAGATTCGTGCAATGGACGATTTGTCCCAAATTGGTGTGGATATAGTCCGGTTAATTGATTCAACCACACGACTTGCCCGTTTAGAGCCTCGCTTGTAAACCGGGTATGATTCTATAATCAGATACCACTCATCTTTATAATTTGATTTTCTGAGTTTGGCGGTTACTTTAGTGTTTGGTAATGCTTTCTTCATAATGACTTATATAATTTATCAATTTCAGATTTGGGAACATAAACATAATTACCGATTTGGCATGTAGGAATAGAATGACGCCGTATGTGCTTAAAGACACTACTATCATTGATATGAAATTTCTTTGCAATCTCTCCGATAGTATAACAATCTTTTGGTTCAAAGGATAATGTTTCCTTTTCCTCTTTTACTCCTGTTCTTTGCTTTGAAGTGTTCATCCATATATTGCCGACTAAGGCGTGTCAGACGTTGACCAAAATTGTATGATGGTATAGAGCCTTGTCGTATCATGCGATAAAGTACATCCTTACTAATACCGTAAATCAACATAGCTTCTTTAACCGTTAGAAATCCCTTGCTGGATGGTATTCGTCTAATTAATGCTTGACGTATTGCTTCTTTCTCTTTTGCGATTTGTCTTTTCTTGTATGCTCGTTTGGAACAAGCAGGGCAACAATACTTTGACATCAATGTGGGAGGAGTAAAGATTTTACCGCACTCCTCGCAACATCTTTGGATGGTATAATTTCCTCTTGGCATATTCTTCTCGTTATAAATGGTTTATATCAATTTATGTTGTATCTTATCGCCAAATAAGACGTGTCGCAAATATGTTGCAAATAAGAGATAAAAAAGCCTATAGAAAACACATAGAAACCATGAACCCTATAAACGCAAAAAGCGTGCAACTCGTTGAGCTGCACGCTTTTGCTTATTGTTTATTATTTGTTTACTTATCGGAATCATTTGACTTCCTCAAAATCAGCATCCTGCACATTATCGCCATGCTTTGTATTATCCTGAGCACCGCCTTGTTGACCTGCATTCATATCAGGACCAGCCTGTGCACCACCCTGAGCACCGCTCTGGGCATACATTTCAGCACTTGCAGCCTGGAATGCCGTATTCAGTTCGGCCATGGCAGAATCTACGGTAGCCAGGTCTTGAGCCTTATGGGCATCTTTCAGCTTCTGCAAAGCAGCTTCAATCGGAGCCTTCTTGTCGGCAGGGAGCTTGTCGCCGAGTTCCTTCAACTGATTTTCGGTTTGGAAAATCATAGAGTCGGCCTGGTTCAACTTGTCTACTTTCTCACGCTCTTTCTTATCTGCTTCGGCATTGGCTTCGGCTTCGGCTTTCATCTTTTCGATTTCTTCCTTGCTCAAACCGCTGGAAGCTTCGATACGGATAGCCTGTTCCTTACCGGTAGCCTTATCTTTGGCAGACACCTTCAAGATACCGTTGGCGTCGATATCGAATGTCACCTCAATCTGAGGAATACCGCGACGTGCCGGAGCAATACCTGTCAGGTTGAACTGGCCGATTGACTTGTTCTGTGCAGCCATCGGACGCTCACCCTGCAATACATGGATGGTAACCTCCGTCTGGTTGTCGGCAGCAGTAGAGAATGTCTCGCTCTTCTTGCAGGGGATGGTAGTGTTGGCATCAATCAGCTTCGTCATCACACCACCCATAGTCTCGATACCCATAGACAGCGGAGTAACATCCAGCAACACAACGCCCTTAATTTCGTCCGTCAAAACGGCACCCTGCACGGCAGCACCTACGGCTACTACCTCATCCGGATTCACACCCTTGGAAGGAACTTTACCGAAGAAGTCTTCTACCAACTTCTGTACAGCCGGGATACGTGAAGAACCACCTACAAGGATTACTTCATCGATGTCCGCATTGTTCAGACCAGCATCGCTCATAGCCTTCTTACAAGGTTCCAAACAAGCTTGAATCAAGTTGTGAGCCAGAGCCTCGAACTTGGCACGGGTCAACGTCTTCACCAAGTGCTTGGGCACACCGCCTACCGGCATGATGTACGGCAAGTTGATTTCAGTGCTTGTAGAAGAGGACAGTTCAATCTTAGCCTTTTCAGCAGCTTCCTTCAGACGTTGCATAGCCATCGGGTCTTGAGTCAGGTCGGCACCTTCGTCGTTCTTGAACTCCTGAACCAGCCAGTCGATGATTACCTGGTCGAAATCATCACCACCCAGGTGAGTGTCACCGTTGGTTGACAATACTTCGAACACACCGCCACCGAATTCGAGGATAGAGATATCGAATGTACCACCACCAAGGTCGAATACGGCAACCTTCATGTCCTTGTGAGACTTGTCAATACCGTAAGCAAGAGCTGCGGCAGTCGGCTCGTTCACAATACGCTTCACTTCAAGACCTGCAATCTGACCGGCTTCCTTCGTAGCCTGGCGTTGGGAGTCTGAGAAGTATGCGGGGACGGTAATTACAGCTTCTGTCACTTCTTGTCCCAGATAATCCTCGGCAGTCTTTTTCATCTTCTGCAGAATCATTGCAGAGATTTCCTGCGGGGTATAGAGACGTCCGTCGATGTCTACACGCGGAGTATTGTTGTCACCCTTTACTACTTTATAAGGCATACGGCCGATTTCTTTCTGTACCTGGTCCCAGTTTTCGCCCATGAAACGTTTGATGGAGAAAACCGTACGGGTGGGGTTCGTGATAGCCTGACGCTTGGCAGGATCACCGATTTTACGTTCGCCACCATCAACAAATGCTACTACTGAAGGAGTGGTGCGCTTGCCTTCACTGTTTGCAATTACTACAGGTTCGTTACCTTCGAATACTGCAACGCAAGAGTTTGTTGTTCCTAAGTCAATACCAATAATTTTTCCCATGATCGTTATTTTTTTATTTGTTATTATTCTGTTTCGACGTCCGCCTCAGTGGCAGACGCCAATAAAAAGACAAACGTTGTGCCAAATTGTTCAGAGCAGCCGCAGATTTATACTTGTGGCAGTTTATCTGTCAGTTTGGCAGAATTAAAATCATTTTTTCTGTCGGAAATTACCATTTGTTAATTTCCATTCCATTCAAAAGCTCTACTTTTGTCGCCCGAATCAGAGATGATAAAACATGAACAACATTAATCATTTCCCTTGCATACCTTTAACCGTTCCTCCATGGAGAAAATATTGTTCCACCGTGGAGAAAATATCATTCCACCACGAGGGAAATATCGTTCCACCATGGTGGAACGATTAAGGATTAGTTAACATTGGGCTTAATCGTAGCAACGGAAATGATTGGTTTTCACATATTAAAGAAATAAATAAGATGAGTATGGAAAAGATGAGAGACAGTATCGACTTCAAGAACACGGACATCAAGACATTGTTCCGCAAACTATTGCTCCCTACTGTACTGGGGATGATTTTCTCCGCACTATTCGTTATCACCGACGGCATCTTTGTCGGAAAAGGAATCGGCAGTGATGCTTTGGCGGCGGTCAACATTGTGGCACCGCTATGGTTGTTTTCTACGGGTGTGGGACTTATGTTCGGCGTCGGCGCCTCTGTGGTAGCCTCCATTCATCTGTCACACGGAAAGGTCAAGGTGGCACGCATCAATATCACGCAGTCGGTAGTCATATCTTCCTTGTTGCTGATGTGCACCTCCACCCTATTCTGTTCATTTGCCCCGCAGGTGGTAAAGCTGCTCGGAGGGTCTGAACGGCTCACGCCATTGGCTGTGGAATACATGCTTTGGTTTGTGCCTTTCTCTCTGTTCACGGCATTGCTCAATTCGGGTATGTTTTTTCTGAGGCTGGACGGTTCGCCCAACTTCGCCATGATGTGCAATGTGGTGGCTGCCGTTCTGAACATCCTATTGGATTATCTGTTCATCTTCCCCTTTGGCTGGGGAATGTTCGGTGCTGCACTGGCAAGTGCCATAGGTACCACGGTAGGTGCATTGATGATAGTATTCTATCTGATGCGCCGCCGGTGCGCACTGCGCTTCCACCCCATTAAGATGAGCCGGAAAAGCATGCAACTGATGCGCCGCAACATTGGCTATATGTGCCGATTGGGTTCCTCCGCCTTCTTGTGCGAGGTGGCGATTGCCTGCATGATGTTTGTCGGCAACCAGGTGTTCATCCATTATTTGAAGGAAGACGGAGTGGCGGCATTCAGCATTGCCTGCTATTTCTTTCCTATTATATTTATGGTATATAATGCCATTGCGCAGTCGGCGCAGCCGATTATCAGTTATAACTACGGCCTGAACGAGAGCCAACGTGTCTGCCGCGCCTACTTGCTGGCACTGAAAACGGCCATAGGCTGCGGTGTATGTTTTGCCCTGGTCACAATATTCTGCAGTCCTGAAATTGTCGGTATGTTCATAGACCGCAGTTATCCGGCTTATGACATAGCGGTAAAAGGGTTGCCTTTGTATGCCACCGGCTTCGTGTTCTTTGCCGTCAACATCGTATCCATCGGCTATTTCCAGAGTGTGGAGCGTGCCAAATACGCCACAGTTATCACCCTGCTGCGTGGTTTTATCCTGCTGACAGCCTGCTTTTTCGGACTGCCCCTGCTATTGGGAGACCGGGGAATCTGGCTTGCCACTCCTCTTGCAGAAATGCTGACAACCCTCTTTATCCTCGTGATTTACATATCCGGGAAAAAGGAACATAAAGAAAAATCCGTATCTTTAGACAAGATGGGCTGCACCCCAACATAACTTTTTCATGCAAGCATAAAAGTCCTGTCTTCGGTTTACACTATCTTTGCAGCATGGAAACTATGATAAAGAAATTCTGCAAGAAGTATAAACTACCGGAAAACACTTTGCACGAACTTCTGTCACACATGGCAGAAGTTCGTTTCAGCAAGGGAGAACTCATTATCAGCGAAGGGGAAAGGAACAGCAACTTCTATCTTTTGAAGAAAGGCATCTGGCGCGCCTACTACCTGACAGACGGCACGGAAAACTCCCTTTGGTTCGCCGCACCGGGCGACACAGCTTTCTCATCGTGGGGATATGTGGACAGCGAGGTTTCCCTCATCAACATCGAATCGGTGAATGAAAGCATCGCCTATTGTATCAGTAAGCCTGAGCTGGAAGCCCTTTTTTCGCATTCCATAGACATGGCCAACTTCGGCAGAAGAATCTTTGAGCGGGAAATTCTGTCGGTAGACAGTTCCACAGTAGCCTACGGCACCCCTCCCACTGCCAAAGAAAGGTACATGACGCTGATGGAAGAGAATCCGGAACTGCTGCAGGATGTACCGCTCAAGTATCTGGCTTCTTATCTCTACATCACTCCGCAATCCCTGAGCCGGATACGCGCAGGATTAAAGAAAAAGTAAAAGACCTTTTTATGTCAAGATGCAAAAAAGGCTCTTAGCAGATTATTTCTGTAAGAGCCTTTTTTATTTCAACCTATCTTGTCAGTTCTTCACCAACACCATCACCAGGTTATTGTCAGCATCGTACAGCCCGATGCCTCCGCCTGCCAGCTTGCCAAAAGACTGAACGGAATTCAAGGCTTTCAGCACACGGCCTTCCACCTCCATATCAGGGCATGCCATCATGGTACTGATAACTTGCGGGAAAGAGATTGCCGACGGGTTTTCATCATCAACCTGGAAAGCGCCGTTAATCAGATTGCAACCCGCATTGCCGTGCAAGCGCTTTTCTGCAATATTAAATTCAATGAACGGCTGCTTCTCCATTCCGTCGGGAATAGCCTCGCCCGCAGCCTCACTAATTATCCACTTTCCTTCCAAATCAGACAACTTGGAAACGGATTCTTTCTTCTGCAACACGACTATGGGACGATTGGAAGCACCGCATAAAGCTATATTTTCCTTTCCCAGCTTCTTATACTTTTTCACTTTGTTCAAAGCCGACAACACATTATTTTCTACAGTCATATCCGGACAAGCCATACGGGTACTTGCCAAAGCGCCAAGGTCAATCGTGCCGGGCTTGGCATTCACGTCAAACGAACCCATCATACGGTTGCAACCACTGTTGCCAAATACTTTTCCAGTCTTTGTGTCAAAACCGATATAGGGAAATTCCTGACCCGGAGCAGGGACTACGGCAGTACCATTCACTTCAATAATATTCCACTCACCGCTGATGGAAGAAAGAGTTGCAGCATTTTTGGTTGATGCACAAGAAGACAAGCCCATCAACACGCTTGCCATGCATAGGGAAACAAATACTTTTTTCATTGTTATTCGTTGTTTAAGTTAATTTATTCAAGGGGCAAATATATAGAAAATAACCCAAATGCAAGTAATTTGTTTAATATTTGAAGCATTTGCCCCAAAGTATTTAGCAGGATTTTAATGTTTATCTAAGAATTAACCCTTATATTTGCTCTCCGTATTTTTTATAAACCTAATATAATAATATAGTACAAAGAAATGGGTAAAGTTCTTATTATCGGTGCAGGCGGTGTAGGTACCGTTGTTGCGCACAAAGTGGCTCAAAATCCTGATGTGTTTACAGAAATCATGATAGCCAGCCGCACCAAGTCCAAATGTGACGCTGTTGTCAAGGCAATCGGTAACCCGAACATCAAAACCGCCCAGGTAGATGCCGACAGCGTGGACGAACTGGTAGCACTCTTCAATAGTTTCAAACCCGAAATCGTCATCAACGTAGCCCTCCCCTACCAAGACCTCACCATCATGGAGGCTTGTCTGCAAAGTGGAGTCAACTATCTGGATACCGCCAATTATGAGCCGAAAGATGTTGCCCACTTTGAATACAGTTGGCAATGGGCCTATAAGAAACGCTTCGAAGATGCCGGACTGACCGCCATCCTCGGTTGCGGTTTCGACCCGGGAGTGAGCGGCATCTATACTGCATACGCCGCCAAACATCATTTTGACGAAATACAATATCTGGACATCGTAGACTGCAATGCCGGAAATCATCATAAAGCATTCGCCACCAACTTCAATCCGGAAATCAATATCCGTGAGATTACACAGAACGGCCGCTATTATGAAAACGGAGAATGGGTGACAACCAAGCCGCTGGAAATCCACAAAGACCTGACTTATCCGAACATCGGTCCGCGCGACTCCTACCTGCTTTATCACGAAGAACTGGAGTCTCTGGTGAAGAATTTCCCCACCATCAAGCGTGCACGCTTCTGGATGACGTTTGGACAAGAGTATCTAACCCACCTGCGCGTTATCCAGAACATCGGCATGGCACGCATAGACGAAGTGGAATATAACGGCATGAAGATTGTTCCGCTGCAATTCCTGAAAGCCGTCCTCCCCAACCCGCAAGACCTGGGCGAAAACTACGAAGGCGAAACATCCATCGGTTGCCGCATCCGCGGACTAAAGGATGGCAAAGAGCGTACCTACTATGTATATAACAACTGTAGCCACCAGGAGGCCTACAAGGAAACCGGTATGCAGGGCGTAAGCTATACCACCGGTGTGCCCGCCATGATTGGTGCCATGATGTTCCTCAAGGGATTGTGGAAAAAACCGGGTGTATGGAATGTTGAAGAATTCAATCCGGACCCATTCATGGAACAGCTCAACAAACAAGGCCTGCCTTGGCATGAGATTATCGACGGAGACTTGGAAGTTTGAAATTAATGATTAAACATTAATCATTATCCACTAATCATTAAACATTAACAAAGTGAATATAGGAGATAAAGCACCCGAAGTATTGGGTATCAACGAAAAAGGTGTAGAAATCCGCTTGAGCGACTATAAGGGAAAGAAGATTGTACTTTACTTCTACCCCAAAGACATGACATCCGGCTGCACGGCACAAGCCTGCAACCTGCGGGATAATTATGCCGACCTGCGCAAAGCCGGTTATGAAGTCATCGGCGTCAGTGTGGACAGCGAAAAGTCACACCAGAAATTTATTGAGAAAAACAATCTGCCTTTTACCCTGATTGCAGACACCGACAAGAAGCTGGTAGAACAATTCGGAGTATGGGGCGAAAAAAGCATGTATGGCCGCAAATATATGGGAACGTTCCGCACAACTTTCATCATTAATGAAGAAGGTATTGTAGAGCGTATCATCACTCCGAAAGAAGTGAAGACCAAAGACCATGCGGCACAAATTTTATAATCATTAAACATTAACAACGTGGCAAAAAAAGACGAACTGAATTTTGAAAATGGCAGCAATCTGGCATCGGGCGAAAAACTGAAAGCCTTGCAGGCTGCCATGGACAAGATAGAAAAGAGCTTTGGTAAAGGCTCTATCATGAAAATGGGCGACGAAAGCGTCGAACAAGTAGAAGTTATTCCCACAGGTTCCATCGGCCTCAATGTGGCTCTTGGCGTGGGAGGATATCCCCGCGGACGTATCATCGAGATTTACGGCCCGGAATCTTCCGGTAAGACAACCCTTGCCATTCATGCCATCGCTGAAGCGCAAAAGGCAGGAGGCATTGCCGCATTCATTGATGCAGAACATGCTTTCGACCGCTTCTATGCAGCAAAACTGGGTGTGGATGTGGACAATCTGCTGATATCACAGCCGGACAATGGCGAACAAGCACTGGAAATCGCAGAGCAACTGATCCGTTCCTCCGCTATTGACATCATTGTAGTGGACTCTGTGGCTGCCTTAACCCCGAAAGCTGAAATTGAAGGCGATATGGGTGACAACAAAGTAGGTCTGCAAGCCCGACTCATGTCACAAGCCTTGCGTAAACTGACGGCAGCTGTCAGCAAAACACGCACCACTTGTATCTTCATCAACCAGTTGCGCGAAAAAATCGGTGTCATGTTCGGCAATCCCGAAACAACTACCGGCGGTAATGCACTGAAGTTCTATGCCTCCGTACGTCTTGACATCCGTGGAAGCCAAGCCATCAAGAACGGCGATGAAGTAATCGGCAAGCAGACCAAAGTGAAAGTTGTGAAGAACAAGGTAGCTCCTCCTTTCCGTAGAGCGGAATTCGACATCATGTTCGGTGAAGGCATCTCCCGTGCAGGCGAAATCATTGACTTGGGTGCAGAGCTTGGCATCATCAAGAAAAGCGGTTCATGGTTCAGCTATAACGAGACGAAAATTGCCCAGGGACGCGACGCCGCCAAGCAGGTCATCCTTGACAATCCGGAACTGGCAGAAGAGCTGGAAGGGCTTATCTTTGCAGAATTGAGAAAAGACAAATAACAAAAAAACTTGCCAATAGAAAAACAAAACATTCTATTGGCAAGTTTCCCTAAAAAGGTTACCGCTTCCTATTCCATTTTTTCCAAACGTTCTTCCAAAGCCTCCATGCTTTTTTCAAAACGTTTCCATGTATCGGTATCCATTTGTTCTTTCAGATACTTGTTGTCTTTCAGTTTAGCTACATTTTCCAGCCCTTTCAATGCCAGTTCTTGCGAATGCTTCAATTCTCCAAGCCAATCGCGGTTCTTCAGCTTCTCTATCTCCGCCCAGTTTATATCCGGAAGCTGTATATTCACATTGTTCCCATTCCAGCTGGTATTCTGATACATCATGATATTCTGTATATCCTTCAAAGTCATATCACCTTCCAAATAAACAAATTTCAGAGTGGCTGCACCATCTACAATCATAATCAGCTCCTTCACCTTTTCCCCTTTACGGCTCATGTAGAATTCAGAACTGGAGACTGTTCCCTTCTGCTTCATCAGCAATTCATATCTGGAAGACTGCACCAAAGAACGAAGATCCTTACGCATTTCTTTCTTTACATTATTATCCATTGTAGAAAGTACCTGCACAGAGTTCAACTGTCCGGACACTTTCCCAATATAAACATCTTTAGTAAACAAGTTGGGATTCGTTTCTATCATTGCCTTGGATATGTAGACGGACGACACGCCTTTCATATCTCCATACTTGTTGAATAGGTTCTTCTGTGCCTGGCAAAGCAAAGGCAACATCAGCAGTACACCTGCCAAAATAATTTTCATTGTTTTCATATCAGATTATTGTTGAATTTCTTTTCTTACTTCCTGGTTCACCTTCGTTACGTCTATCCGCGTTTCCTCTATCTGCTCAATTCCCTTGTTCAGATTCGCAGACACCTCGATTAAAGTGGCCTGCAATGCCTTATAAGCAGCTTCCGGATCAGAGAAAGTGTCCTGAGGTGTAGGAGGACGCATATCCTCTCCCATGTTCGTAATGCCATAACCTACACCTACAAGAACCAGAATGGTGGCAGCAATACCTCCTATCCAGCGCCAATTACGTTTGGCCTTGTTCCGGTGGAAAAAACGTTGTTCCTCTTCAGCCTTTTCATCAATCATCCGGCTCAGTTTATCCTCCAATCCGGCGGGAACATTATCCACCACTTTCCCGGGAAAAAAGCTGAGAAAGAGTTTCTTGTCCTTCTGCAAGTGCTCGGGCACTTCTTCGGTTCTGAAAGCTTCCTTCAACAACTCTTCTTCCTGCTCGTTGGTATTCCCTTCATAAAATTCGGCGAGCAGCCTTTCAATTTCCTCGACTGTCATAGTTACTCCATTTATTAAATTCCTCACGTATCTTTTTTCTTGCCCGGGACAACAGTACACGGACATTGGTAGCATTCAATCCCGTGACCTGCTCTATCTCTTCATAAGAACATCCCTTGACATCACGCAACGTTACTATTTTCTGCTGTTGCACCGGCAGATGGGCAATGATGTGCCTTACCTGCTGCGCTTCATCCCTCACTTCAAAGTTATCTGCTTGAGACATATTATGCACTTCGGCCAACTCCACACTCTGTCTGCTCAAAGTATACTTTCCCGAACGAAGCAAATCAAAGCACATATTTTTCACCAGAGTAACGCTGAATGCTTCCGGATTACTGATAATGGCCAGTCCTTCCCGCTTGTCCCACAACTTCAGATAAGCTTCCTGCACCAAATCTTCAGCATCGGCAGCATTCTCCAATAGTCTATAAGCTATGCAGTACAACTTGCGATGATATGGCAGAAACTCTTTTTTAAAACTTTCAGCGTCCATGGGCTATTTATCAATAGTAGATTCCTGTTTATACCCTTCAGACGTAGGAGGAAAGGATTTTGTTACACGGCCAGGAAGAAAAAATGGAAAAAAAATGAAAACACCAATAGCACCAGCCCAAGAGTGCGTTTATTTCAAGACATCAGCAATCCGCTTTTTAAGATTCAATTTTGCAATGTCTTCAGGCTTCAGCTCAAGCTCCACCAACACCTTCGCTGTGGAGAGTCTGTATTCCTGCTCTAACGTATCATAATTTATCTGTTCCTTATGAATGGAATACAACAAAGCAAAATCGTAGTTCAAGGCACGTGAGACATTATACAACGTATCCGTATCAATACTTTTTCTCGTAAGCATATAGTCTACACTTTGAGGCTTAACTTTCAGTCTTCGTGCAAGTTCCGCCTTGGTAACCTGCTGTTCAAGCATCACGTTCTTGATTATCTCTCCGATGTATATATTACTTTTTTCCATTTATATGAAGGTACAAATTAATCATTCATATTATAAGGAACACCAATACCAATTTGTCTGTATGTATCGTTCTTTTTATTCATAATTCGTTTGTTTTATCAAATATTTTATGATACTTTTGCAACATATTCATATAAACAAACAAATAATATCTGCTATCATGAATTTACTGACATGTATTCTCATAGCCATCCCTATCGGCATTATTTTTATTATGCTATGGATATACAATGACTACCGGAAATATAAGAAGAAAAATAAGCTGGCCATTTTGCTGTTTCTCCTATTTCCAACCACTTTATCTGCACAATACGTTGATGCGGGATGCCAAGTATCCTTTAAATGGCTGGAGAACCAAAAAGGAAAATTAGAGTATACAAAAGATGGGGTTGCTTATAAGTTTATTCCAAACGACTCCCAATGGGAAATTATAATTTGCAACAACTCTTCAGAAGATATCCGAATAAACTGGAAAAATATGCAATTCATTGTGGATGGAAGAAGCTCAGAAGTCAAATACCCCATACTGGCAGAAGCGGAAACTCCCTTTGCAATTATAAAAAGCCAGGCAGAAACAAGCCAAAAGATTGGTGTGACAACTTATACGGCAAATAACTCTCAAATATACAACAAGAAAGATATTCGGAAAGGAAGGAATTCCTCCATTACCATTATCCTTCCCATATCTATCGGTAAGCACCCTCAATTCTTCACCTCTTTCGACTTTATCATCAAAAAAGTGAACTAACTATGACTTCTCAAGATATAAAAAAACAGCTGAAAGAACCACATTTCTGGAACATTGTATTAACTGGTCAGCACGCCGAACCGAGGACAAAAGCAATGCTGGAAGCAAAAGGTATCATAACCTGGCTTCCACTTGCTCCGGTCCGGCGTCAATGGGGAAGGATATTAAAAGAAATACACACCCCGGTTATCCCGAGATGTGTATTCGTCTATATATCCAATGAGGAAAGAAATACGTTGCAAAAATCCTACCGACTTCTTCCACCGGAAGTTATAACTGCCGGACCGATGCAAGAACTGCCAACGGACCGATCACTCCAGAACAAGTAGATATATGCCTACTGCCTTCAGTACATCACGTGACAGAGAGGCACCGATAAAGAACAGAGTGATAGTCAGCGTCTTGCGAGCCAAAGAATTGATTCCCTCCCCAATCATGGCACCCGTTTCGGTAGTGCCCAGCACATAAGTATTGAAAATCATAGCCAGCACAAAGAAGAAGATGAACCAGGGAATACTGATTTTCTGTCCCTTACTCTTAAAGATGAACGAAGTTACCAGAGCCAAAGGAATAATCCATAAGGCACGTGTCAGCTTTATAGTCGTTGCCACCTTCAGGGCCTCCTCGCCATATGCGGCACCTGCCCCCACTACCGAACTCGTATCATGTATGGCAATGGCCGCCCATGTGCCGAACTCATGCTGGCTCATGTTCAAAGCGTGGCCTATCACCGGGAAAACAAACAATGCAATGGCATTCAATATAAAGATGGTGCCCAATGCCACAGACATCTCGCTATCCTTTGCCTTCAACACCGGCCCCACAGCCGCAATGGCACTGCCTCCGCAGATAGCCGTACCGGAACTGATAAGATAGGAAGTGTCACGGTCCACTTTCAAGAACTTACGCCCTATGAGCCAGCCTATGAGCAATGTCCCCACTACAGAAATAATCGTGAACTCCATTCCCTCCTTACCCGAAGCCAGGGAAGCCTGCAGATTCATTCCAAATCCTAACCCTACCACAGAGTATTGCAACAGGTACTTTGAAGTCTTCTTATTGAACTTCGGATGTGCCTGCCCACACAGCAACGCAAAGGCCAACCCTAAGAACAACGCCAACGGCGGAGTGACCCACGCCGAATAGGCATGCATACCGGGCACATAATCCAGCAGCAGAAAGAAGGAGAGGACAACCAGAAGAGATACATAAATAAATTTATTATTACTTTGAAGAAAAGGCATATTAATGCTTTTAGCCAAAACTCGATTTGAAGCCATACTGTTTATTTTACTATTATTACTAATGTTTATTCCTTAATTTTCCGGGTGCAAAGGTAGTTCTATTTTAGTACACCCGCCAATCGTTTCTACTTATAGACTATAACTTATTGTTATCGGGACATAAACATATAGTTCATAAAGGCTTGTGACAATCCTCCTTCCTGCCCTTGCAACTGGACAAAGCAGAAGTCGCGAAGCATGGGCATATCCTTTATCTCGACCACGCGGAAAGTGCCTGCAGCCAGTTCCTTGCAGATGGAACGGATAGACACGATTCCCATGCAATCGGAGTTTTCAAGAAAGAGCTTGATGCTTTCGGTACTACCCAGGTACATCAGTACATGGAGTGAGGCAAGCTTGACGCCGTGCTTCTGGAGCGAGCGTTCTATCACATCCAACGTACCAGAACCACGCTCACGAAGCACTAAAGGAATAGCGAGCAAATCCTGGGGAGTAATCTCTTCGGGCAATTGTAAACGGCTTTTGGAATGGACTACCGCTACCAGTTCATCCTCAAGAAAAGTAGTGTACTTCAGATTGGGAAGGCGGAAAACCCCTTCCACCAATCCCAAGTCAATGCGGTGTTCCTGCAAAGCGGCTTCTATTTCCCGGGAATTTCCATTGAGCAAGGACAAGTTGACCTGCGGAAACTTGCCGATAAAACTGCCCAGCAACGGAGGAAGCACATACTGCGCAATGGTAGTGCTGGCTCCCAACTTGAGTTCGCCAATATATTCGTTATGTAACAAGTGCATTTCATATTCCAGCCGTTTATAGTCCTCCAATATCCGTTCGCAATGCTCCAAAAGCAGCCGGCCTGACTCGGTCAAACTGATTTTACTTCCCTGCCGGTCGAAAAGCCTCGTCTGATAAGTGGCCTCCAGCTCCTGGATATGCTTGGTTATAGCCGGCTGACTTACAAACAACTCTTGCGAAGCCTTTGTAAAACTCAAGTTCTTGGCAACAGACTGGAACACTTTTAAACGGAAATCACTCATATACTTCTTATATCCCTCAAATCCGCAACTAAGCTCTTCAGCGTCCTTCTTGCGTCTAAACGTCCTCTCATCACTGAATTAGCAGATAAATTGAGGCTGAAATACCCACTTCTGCCCACAATATCCCCTTGCCCCACTATGCGACTTGAGGCAATACGCAGTATCATACCCATAAGTTGTAGGCGTTATCCAAAATCAGTCTGAAAAATATCTGCGTAAGCATTATTACAGGTATAGATATTCAGCACATACCGCCTTGATGTTCTGATCCACTTGGCTGGTACAGAGACAAACCTGAAGACAAACGCTTTTATGCGACTTGTTGCATTGAGTCCGAACCTCTTTACGTCAAGTCTGTGGATAATGGCCTTGTAGAAATTACGGATAAGTGCCGTAAGAAGAAGGAACACAGTGTTCTCTGCCATGAAGGATTTGGGCAATCTGTCCCACCCGAAACCATTGTTCATATCATCGAAGATACGTTCCTTTCCTCCACGAAGGTTATAGAACTCGACAATTTCTCTTGTGGAAGATTCATAGTCGTTAGTCAGGATACAACGGTATGTGTATTCTCCTTCCCAAAGATCCAGCACACCGTCCATCCGTTTCTGTCTTTGAATCACAAGTCGGTATGCTTTACCCTTCCACTTCTCAACAAGAATAGAGTTCAATTCGAACTCAATGCCATTGATTTCCTCAGTCTTCCAGCCTCTAAGAGCAAAGATGTCATTGTAGAGCGAACTGCAGCGGTTTGCGCGGATATAGAAGGATTTGCTGTGTTTCTCTATTTCCTCCACGATTTCCTCGGAACATGATCCACAATCAGCTCTGAAACGATTGATTGTAAGTCCGTTCTGCTCAAATCTCTCAAAGAATCTCTTCAGCGTGTCCTTCTGATGAAAACGAACGTTGGTGTTACCATCGCTATTCTCAATGCCAACAATCAAGTCGTCAATAACCGCCACGCCAGGGCGATAACCAAGGAACTTCTTGTATGTAGGCTTTGCATCATACTTCTCAGTCTCTATGAACTGATGGTCGAAATCAACATCATACATCTCGCCCTCTTTCAGTTGGCCGGATGCAAACATACAATTGAGCAGTAAGGTATTGAGTGTGTCAGCCGTGTTGAAATCGTAGTTCTTACCCGTATCTGATGTGTATGAGATGTTTCCTTGCGTCAGTTCCTTTATCGCTCTGAGGATAGTATCAGAACTACAAGTACGAAGTGTCGGATGGAGCGAGAGATGGTTCATCAAATGAGTAGTGACATCCTCAATGCATGAGCCACCACAGAAGTAGATACTCATGAGGGAACGGACGATTTCACTGTACTGATAACCGAACGAGCTACACCTTAGACCGAGTGTCGAGTCGATTACAGATGACAATGTGGAGTCAAATTGCTCCATGATTGAAAATATTCCTCCAAAAGGAGTGAGCTTCTCGGATTTTATTTGTATTTTTGCCATGCCTGATGAGGTTTTGTTTGATTATTTTTTTGCAACACTAAGTTAAGTGAATCCTCTGACATGGCAAAATCCTGAGCAACTTTTTGTTGCTCAGGTACTTAAAAAAAATATTTTATAATAGTGTTGCGGAATTAAGGATATCTTATAACTCGTCAGACTTGATGCCGAAAGCATGCGCCAAAGAATAAAACACCGGCTCCAGGCGGCAATACACCGGGTTCAGAGGTTCCTCCGTAATGAAGTACACAGCTTTGCCCCGTTCTTCCTCATTCTTGTCTTTGAAGAAACCCGCCAGCTTCTCCTCCACTCCATTACCATATACCTGATGGAAAGGCAACAGCATCAAACACTTCACATCCGCAGAATCAAGTGCCAGGTTCATCAGGTCAAGAAACAACTCTTCGGTAGAGACTAAACCGGAAGAGGTGACGGAAGAAAATGCAAATTCGCCCAGCGGCGTACGGCATGCCTGGTGATTCAGTTTATTCACATCGGATGGTTCACAACACTTCAGCACGTCCGCTGCCGGAGTATGCACCAGCAACACTTCCACCTCATTTTCTTGTTCTCTCAAGCCGGCGTCCAATGCCAGATAGCTCAACCATGCCGGCAGGTCAACATCGGGTAGCTTCCGTCCCAACTTACCTTCCAAAAAGTTCTTTGCACCATATACCACTTCATTCAGAAATGCAACATCTATCAATATCACATTTGCCGGAAACTTTATCTTATCCTCCATTATCTTCTATTTTAATACGTGATTATACATAATGCTCCTCTGCAAGCGGAGCTCCGAAAACCTACCACACAGAAAGCACAAAACTTTGAAGCAGTAAAAGTACGACAAATTTATCAATAACTTGTATCATCCCAAGCAATTAATCTATATCTCCGAAGCGGAAAGAGAATATCCTTCCCCCGCAACACGGAAACCTTGGAGCTGGAACACGAAGACTTAGCTACTAAAACATATAGGCCCTCACTACATAAGATGTGCATCTCGTACTACATGAGATGTACACCTCGTACTACATGAGATGCACATCTCATGCATGACATCCTTATTTGCCCTTCTCTTTAACCAATAGAGTTTAATACGAAAAGGAACTTTGCTCCAACTTCTTATCTAAAGAAGTAGAAAGAAACAAAACGACTGATTTACAGACAATTTGTCATTTTACATATTTTATATGCAGACAATTTGTCCGAAATGTGCCAATGGCAAATCTTTTGCGCCTTCCCAAGTGTTATGAAACTGATAAAATAGAAAGGAGAACAAAATATGAACTTTAACAACTTTACCATTAAAGCGCAAGAAGCAGTGCAGGAGGCTGTGAACCTGGTACAAAGCCGTGGACAGCAGGCCATCGAGCCCGTGCATGTACTTCAAAGCGTGATGAAAGTAGGTGAAAATGTCACCAACTTCATCTTCCAGAAGCTGGGCATGAACGGTCAGCAGATAGCACTTGTACTGGACAAGCAAATTGATTCTCTGCCCAAGGTATCCGGCGGAGAGCCATACCTGAGCCGTGAAACGAACGAAGTGTTCCAGAAGGCCACCCAATATTCCAAGGAAATGGGTGATGAATTCGTCTCCCTGGAACCGGTACTGCTGGCTTTGCTGAATGTGAAAAGCACTGCATCCACCATTCTGAAAGATGCCGGGATGACGGAACGCGAACTGCGGGAAGCCATCAACGAACTGCGAAAAGGAGAAAAAGTAACTTCACAATCCAGCGAAGACACTTACCAGTCATTGGAAAAGTATGCCATCAATCTGAACGAAGCAGCCCGCAGCGGCAAACTGGATCCCGTCATCGGCCGTGACGAAGAGATACGGCGTGTCCTGCAGATTCTGAGCCGGCGTACCAAGAACAACCCGATTCTTATCGGTGAACCGGGTACCGGTAAAACGGCCATCGTAGAGGGACTTGCCCACCGTATCTTGCGTGGAGACGTCCCCGAGAACTTGAAGAACAAACAAGTCTACTCCCTGGATATGGGTGCACTGGTGGCCGGCGCCAAGTACAAAGGCGAATTTGAAGAACGTCTGAAGGCCGTTATCAACGAAGTTAAGAAGTCGGAAGGAGACATTATCCTCTTCATTGATGAAATCCATACCCTGGTGGGTGCCGGCAAGGGGGAAGGCGCCATGGATGCCGCCAACATCCTGAAACCCGCCCTGGCACGCGGTGAACTGAGGAGCATCGGGGCCACTACCCTCGATGAATATCAGAAGTATTTCGAAAAGGACAAAGCGTTGGAACGCCGCTTCCAGATTGTCATGGTGAACGAACCGGATACACTGAGCACCATTTCCATTCTGCGTGGTCTGAAGGAACGTTATGAGAACCATCACCACGTACGGATTAAAGACGATGCCATCATCGCCGCCGTAGAGTTGAGCAACCGTTACATCACCGACCGTTTCTTGCCGGACAAGGCTATCGACCTGATGGACGAAGCCGCTGCCAAACTGCGTATGGAAGTCGATTCAGTACCGGAAGAACTGGACGAAATCTCGCGCAAGATAAAGCAGCTGGAGATTGAACGCGAAGCCATCAAGCGCGAAAACGACAAGCCCAAACTGGAACAAATCGGCAAAGAACTTGCCGAGCTGAAGGAGCAGGAAAACTCGTACAAAGCGAAATGGCAAAGTGAAAAGACCCTTGTCAACAAAATCCAGCAGAATAAGGTGGAAATAGAGAACCTGAAGTTCGAGGCCGACAAGGCTGAACGGGAAGGCGACTATGGCCGGGTGGCCGAAATACGCTACGGCAAACTGCAAGCGCTGAACCAGGAGATTGAAGAAACGCAGCAAAAACTGCACGAGATGCAGGGCGACAAGGCCATGATTAAAGAGGAAGTGGACGCTGAAGACATCGCCGACGTAGTATCCCGCTGGACCGGCATACCGGTAAGCAAGATGCTGCAAAGCGAAAAGGACAAACTGTTGCATCTGGAGGCGGAACTGCACCAGCGGGTTATCGGGCAGGACGAAGCCATCGAGGCCGTATCCGATGCCGTACGACGCAGCCGTGCCGGACTGCAAGACCCGAAACGTCCTATCGGCTCATTCCTTTTCCTGGGAACCACCGGTGTAGGTAAGACGGAATTGGCAAAGGCGCTGGCGGAGTTCCTCTTTGACGACGAGACAATGATGACCCGTATCGACATGAGCGAGTATCAGGAGAAACACAGCGTTTCCCGTCTGGTTGGAGCGCCTCCGGGATATGTGGGCTACGATGAAGGTGGACAACTGACAGAAGCCGTAAGGCGGAAACCGTATTCTGTCGTCCTATTCGACGAAATCGAGAAAGCGCATCCGGACGTATTCAACATCTTGCTGCAAGTGCTGGATGACGGACGTCTGACGGACAACAAAGGGCGTACGGTCAACTTCAAAAATACGATTATCATCATGACCTCCAACATGGGCAGCGGCTATATCCAAAGCCAGATGGAGAAGCTCAACAGTAGCAATAAGGAGCAAATCGTAGAGGAAACCAAAAAGGAAGTGATGAATATGCTGAAAAAGACCATCCGCCCGGAATTCCTGAACCGTATCGACGAAACCATCATGTTCCTGCCACTGACAGAGCCCGAAATCAAGCAAATTGTGGTGCTCCAAATCAAGAGTGTGCAGAAGATGCTTTCCGGTAACGGCGTGGAACTTGTTCTGACAAATGCCGCCATAGACTTCCTTGCCAATGCAGGGTATGACCCTGAATTCGGCGCCCGTCCGGTGAAACGTGCCATCCAGCACTATTTGCTGAACGACTTGTCGAAGAAGCTGCTGGCTCAGGAAGTAGACCGCAGCAAGCCTATTACAGTGGATGCCAATACCACTGACGACGGACTGGTTTTCAGAAATTAAAAGCAATCCGTATCCCCCAATAAAAGAGGCGATTCCCGACTATTGAGAATCGCCTCTTTTATTTTGTATTTCAATCCTTCTCCGATTACTCGGCCTTGCTTTCCTCCTTCGTTTCTGCCGCAGGAGTTTCTTCAAAATCCGTCATACCGCTTGCCACCAGCAAATTATACCAAACAATCAATTTCTTGATGTCGGACGGATATACGCGGTCGCGATCGAAGGTAGGCAATACCTCTGCCAGGTAAGCACGCAAGTCGTCAGCAGTAGCTTTCTTCAAATCCAGCACTACGGCAGCACCATTTTCCTTTTTCTTCATGGAAAGAAACACTTCCTTCAAAGGAACATCTTCCGTATCTGTATACATGGCGATATCGCCCAAAGAAATAATCTTCTCATTACCATAAGCAGGGAAACGCTTCTTGTCTGCAAGCGACTCTACAATCAACATATTTTTTCCCTGAGAAACAAGCTTATACAATCCCGGTTTACCGGAAATGGACAAAATAGTCTTCAACATAATATATTCTGTTTTGATGATTAGTAGTTATTTTTTTCGGGGGGCAAAGATAATGTAAGCCGAAGACAATACAAAATAAGCTTGCTTATTTTTATTGTTAAGGAGATGCCTATTTGCGTAACAGATAGTGCATTTTTTCAGATAGCGAACCGATTAGCTCTAAAACTTGCGGAATCAATGGGGTTTCGCCATCATTTACAATGACAAAATCTGCATATTTACGCTTTTCTTCGTCATTCATCTGGCTACGGATACGCTTTTCTATCAATTCGCGCGAGGAAGCATCCCGCCGGACGGCACGTAAAATGCGCACCTCTTCGGGCGCATAGACCATAACAATAGCATCCACTTCACCCGCAAACCCCGCTTCGACCAGAATGGCCGATTCTATACCGACAATGGGAAAAGCGGTGCGGCATTGTGTCCACCGCCTGAAATCCTCCTTTACACGAGGATGCACAATACAGTTGATTTCTTTGGCATGCTCCGGACTGCCGAAAAGATAAGACGCCAACAAAGGCTTGTTCAGCGTGCCACCGGCATACACTTCCGCACCAAGCAAAGCTGACAAATCCTCGCGGATCAATGAATCGGATGCCATCAGCCTTTTCGTTTCCAAGTCCGAGATATAGACGGGAACACCCAGCACTTCCAACAGCCGGGATACCATACTCTTTCCGCTACCGATACCACCGGTTATACCTATCTTAATCGCCATAATCAGGAGAAACTTGCTCTATCAGAAAATCCACTTGTGCCGGATTGAAGCGTACCTGGCTCACCCCTTTCGGCAGATTCTTAATCTTTACCGTATACTTGTCGGAACCCAGACGGAGCAGTTCCTCATAGGACACGTAAATATGAAAATCATCAGCGTTAATCTGCCTGAAATGACTCAGACCAACCTGAAACGTGACCTGCACCTTGGAAGGGAAAGCGCGCAGCACCTTGTCGGCAGGAAAGTTAACGCCACGCAACGGCACCTCCACTGTCTTTTCCGTATAAATATCCACCGGAAGCATCATCTCAATGGAAGAAGGCACAAACTTCACACCTTTCTGGATACGCAGGGGGACTTGCTGCCTCAAGGTATCCGATATATCTTCCAGCTTCACCGGTTGCGTATAGGCAACAGCAATCGTATCCAGCACGCCTTGCGGCGCATACACCAATACGGAATCGGGACTGAATATCGTATCCGAAAGATAATACTCACGTCCGGCACTCAGCGTGCCGCGCAGCTTCACCGGCACCAGTTTGGAGGCTCCCGTCGAATAGATGTACTCCAATGTATCCGGCTTCATGGAAAGCAGGCGGGTAGAGGCATTCAGCTGGTTCAGCACTTTCTTTTCAAACTGCGAGGGATATATCCTTACTTGATTATCCACGCCCTTATAATCGGCATAATCGAGAATAACGGGATAAAAGCTCTTTCCCAACATATAGTTGAGCAGTACCGTTCCCTTATCCTTTACCTTGATACGGAGTTCTGAAGCAGGTTCAGAGGTAATCACCACATTATTGGGCACTCCCTTCAGCCGCACCGGTATAGAAAAGTCCGCCTCATAGTCGTTGTTCAAGGTCTGCAAGAGCCAGAAGCCACCGGCTACAAAGAAAAAAAACAAAAAAATGAAGAACTCCCTGCTTTTATCGCTAAGCAGAAAGTCCTTCACTTCTCTTGATATCTTCAGATATGTACGTTGTATGTTCCTACGTTCAAACATAGGCTCACATTTCTATTATTTAGATGCCTGACTGCTGTTCGCATCAGCAGCTGCAGCAAAAATAGAATTCTTGTCTATACGAATCTTAACGTTAGAAGCGATTTCAAGCACCACATCATTGTCGTTGATTTCCTTGATAACACCATGGATACCACCAGCTGTGATTACTTTCTGATTCACTTGAAGCGATTTACGGAAGTTTGCTATTTCCTTTTGCTTCTTGTTTTGAGGACGAATCATAAAGAAATACATAATAACGAACATGGCTATCAGCATAATCCACATCATGCTACCACCACCGGCAGGGCCTGCAGCGGGAGCCTGCAGGAAGAATACAGTCATTAAGTTCATAAATACTCAGTTTTGGTTTCTATTATTAAACAAAGGTATTAGTTTTTCGTTAACTTACCTTCTTTTTTTAATTGATTAACTATTCCATCCAATGTACCGTTCACGAAGCTGCCACTTTTGGCCGTGCTGTAAACTTTGGCAATATCGACATATTCGTTCAACGAAACACTCACCGGAATGTTCGGGAAACTTAATATTTCGGCCAAGGCACACTGCATGATTACAACATCCATAAAGGCTACACGGTCCAAGTCCCAATTACGCGTATTCTCGCTGATGAGGTGACGGTAATAGTCACAGTTCAAGATGGCACGGCGGAACAAACGGCGTGCAAATTCCTGGTCTTCCTCATCCTTGAACTCTGGTAGAAGTTCCTGATTGGCACCATTCTTCTCTTCAAAGCGCTTGATGGTTTTCAGTACGAAAGTATCCACAATCTCCTTGTCGTCATTCCAGTAGAGGCTCTGGTCTTCGAGCACATTGTCCAAGGCTTCGTTGTTGAAGACAAAAGTCTTATACAGCTTTCTCCACAATTCACGGTCGTATTCGTAAGAATTGTCCGAAGAAGCCATATATTCCTTATATATATCTGATTCCACAATTTTCTCATACAATCCCTTGACAAAGTCTTCATCATTGGCCCACGTGCGCTTTTGGTTGGCAATGAATTCCGTCAATTGTTTGTTCACTTCCAACTGGGCTATGAACTTGTTTTCCACAAATTTCATGTTGGGATACAGCTCCTCGGCAGTGGGAGCCAGCTTAGCTTTTGCCGCATCAATACGTTTTTGTGCGTAGTTCGTCAAAGCTATCATCAGCATCAGCAGGTAGTTGTAGAGGTCGTATGCCTTTGAAAGGCTAAAGAACAATTCTTTCTCCGCTGAGTCTAAATTTTTACTGCCATTCTGATAATAAGCATATACAATCTGTATAATCTTAAGACGAATAAGAACTCTGTTGATCATAATTCTAAAGTAAATACTAGTGTTTTAACAAGGCGCAAAAGTAGGCATTTTTAATGAGTTTACATAAATAAATCACATTTTTTAATGCAGATATTGATTATCCGGTCTTTTTCTTTTGACAGTTTAAAAAAAATCGTCAATTTTGAGCCCGATAAAGAGCTAAAAGCTACGAGATACGAGTTTTAAGGTGATAATATCAAAATTGAGACCTATTATAATATGGAAGACTTTAAGAAGAAAAACGCAGCGGACATGAATGACAAGGAGATTGTATTCTCCCAATCCATCAAAGCAGGTAAGCGCATCTACTATTTAGACGTCAAGAAAAACAGAAAAGACGAAATGTTTCTCGCCATCACGGAAAGCAAGAAGATTGTGATGGGCGAAGGAGACGACTCGCAGGTAAGTTTCGAAAAGCACAAAATCTTTCTATACAAAGAGGATTTTGAAAAGTTCATGAACGGACTTCAGCAAGCCATCGGCTTCATCCAGGAACAGCAAGGCTGCTATACAAGACATACCACTGACGAAGAGGCTGAAAGTCCCGAAACGGGAAAAGAAGAACTGCCGAAAGAGGAAAAAGCGTCTTCATTGGAAGGAGAAATCAAGATAGACATTGAATTTTAAGTTATAACCTTTTGATAATTCAAAAAGAAGCTGTACTTTTGCACCGCTTTTTTGCAACATCGTGTGGCAAGCCACATCGTGTGATGGTGAATTAAGCAAAAAATTTACTTAATTTAGAGTAACACAAAAATTTTTAAAATGAAATCAATTGAAGTAAAAGGAACTGCAAGAACTATTGCAGAACGTTCTTCGGAACAAGCAAGAGCTTTGAAAGCTATTCGTAAAAACAACGGTGTACCTTGCGTACTTTATGGTGCAGGTGAAAATGTTCACTTCACTGTACCTGCAGAGGGTCTGCGTAACTTGGTTTACACTCCGCACATCTACGTAGTTGACTTGGTGATTGATGGCAAGAAAGTAAACGCTATCATGAAAGATATCCAATTCCACCCCGTAAAGGATACTATCCTGCACGTTGACTTCTATCAAATTGACGAGGCTAAGCCTATCGTTATGGAAGTTCCGGTACAGATGGAAGGTTTGGCAGAAGGTGTTAAGGCCGGTGGTAAGCTGGTACTCCAGATGCGTAAGCTGAAAGTAAGAGCTTTGTATAACGTAATTCCTGAAAGACTGATTATCAACGTTGCCCACTTGGGACTTGGTAAGACTGTTAAAGTTGGCGAATTGCAATATGAAGGATTGGAATTGCTGAATGCCAAAGAAGCTGTTGTATGCGCCGTTAAGCTGACTCGTGCTGCAAGAGGTGCCGCTGCTGCTGCAGGCAACTAATCGATTCTTTTCAAGAAAGACTAAATATTCGGGAACGCGGATTAACGCAGCCAACGCAGATTTCATACTGATTTCCGCGGAAAGTTGCGATAATCCGCGTTCTTTTTACGGCTCACGAGAGTGTATAATTCACCACAGATTACACAGATTTGCACAGATAGACATCTTTGATTATCGGTACATTAAATTCATTCTGTGTTAATCTGTGTAATCTGTGGTGAATACTAGTTTTAACACCCTCATAAACAGGAAGCACTGACTATGAAATATTTAATTGTAGGATTGGGCAATATCGGCCCCGAATATCACGAAACCCGCCATAACATCGGATTCATGGCAGTAGATGCTCTGGCCAAAGCAGCGGGTGCCACTTTTACCGACGGACGTTATGGTTTCACCACAACACTGTCAGTCAAGGGACGCCAACTGTTACTGCTGAAGCCTTCCACCTTTATGAACCTCAGCGGCAACGCCGTACGCTACTGGATGCAAAAGGAAAACATTCCATTGGAGAATGTGTTGGTAGTGGTAGATGACCTGGCACTGCCTTTCGGCACACTGCGCCTGAAAGGTAAGGGAAGCGATGCGGGACATAACGGCCTTAAGCATATTGCATCAACGCTGGGCACCCAGAATTATGCACGCCTGCGTTTCGGCATCGGTAATGACTTTCCCCGTGGTGGGCAGATTGACTATGTGCTGGGACATTTTACCGATGAAGATTGGAAAACAATGGGCGAGAGATTGGAAACAGCCGGAGAAATCATCAAAAGTTTCTGTCTGGCGGGAATAGATATCACCATGAATCAATATAACAAGAAATGAACGAAGCCAGAATTGACAAATGGATGTGGGCCGTACGCATCTTCAAGACACGTACCATAGCCGCCGAAGCCTGCAAAAAAGGACGCATCAGCATCAATGGCGCACTGGCAAAGGCTGCCCGTACGGTGAAGCCGGGAGATGTCATACAGGTGCGCAAGCCTCCCGTCACCTATTCCTTCAAAGTGCTGCAAACCATCGAAAAGCGTGTCGGCGCAAAGCTTGTTGCCGAAATGATGGAGAATGTAACGACTCCGGAACAGTATGAACTGCTGGAGATGAGCCGTGTCAGCGGTTTCGTCAACCGTGCCAAGGGTACCGGACGGCCGACGAAAAAAGACCGCCGGAGTCTGGAAGAATTTACAGAACCGGAATTTCTGGATGATTTCGACTTTGAATTCGATTTTGAGGAAGAGTAAAATAAGGGAAAGATTATGAGCGAGAGAATAATTAAATGGGGATTCATCGGTTGCGGAGAAGTGACCAAATACAAAAGCGGACCGGCATTTCAGAAAATAGAGAACTCCGAAGTAGTGGCCGTCATGAGCCGAAATGGCGACAAGGCTAAGACCTACGCCAAGGAAAGAGGGATTCCCAAATGGTACGACGATGCCCAGGAACTGATTGACGACGAAGAGGTGAACGCCGTGTACATTGCCACTCCTCCTTCTTCACATGCTACATACGCCATCATGTCCATGAAGGCAGGCAAACCGGTCTACATAGAGAAGCCGATGGCCGTTACCTACGAAGAGTGCTGCCGCATCAACCGGATTTCCAAGGAAACGGGTGTTCCATGTTTTGTCGCGTATTACCGCCGCTATCTGCCCTACTTCCTGAAGGTAAAGTCACTGGTAGAGGAGGGACATATTGGCAATGTCATCAACATTCAAATCCGCTTCGCCCAGCCTCCCCGCGACCTCGACCATAACAAGGAAAACCTGCCGTGGCGCGTGCAACCGGACATTGCCGGCGGAGGATACTTCTATGACCTTGCGCCCCACCAGATAGACTTGCTGCAGGAAATCTTCGGATGTATCCTCGAAGCCAGCGGCTACAAGAGCAACCGTGGCGGACTATATCCTGCCGAGGACACTCTAAGCGCATGTTTCCAGTTTGACAGCGGACTGGTGGGCAGCGGCTCCTGGTGCTTTGTTGCCCACGAATCCGCCCGCGAAGACCGTATAGAAATCATTGGAGACAAAGGCATGATTTGTTTCTCCGTATTCACCTATGACCCCATTGCGCTGCATACGGAAAGAGGACGTGAAGAAATCATCGTCGAAAACCCCACCTACGTCCAGCAACCGCTTATACAGGCAGTGGTAGACCACCTGCTGGGCAAGTCCGTCTGCAGCTGTGACGGCGAAAGCGCCACTCTCACAAACTGGGTGATGGACAAAATACTGAACAAGCTCTGATTAACGACTATGAAGGTGTGCCTAAAAACTATCAAGAAGTAAGATGCCTTTTGTTTTGTCACACCTCCATGTCGAAACCTTCGCCTTTCTGACTGACTAATTCGTACACATCGGCACTCTCGCCTACAACCCATACCACATCGCCTTCTACAAAAGGTTCATGCGGGTCGGGAGCATGCAGGGTCTCCCCTCCCCGCTCCACACCGGCAATCAGGCAGTGATACTTCTCGCGTATCCCTGCTTCCTTCAGGGTCTTGTTCAGGAAAGGAGACTGCCCGTCCACACAGAACTGGCGTAGAATCATCTCGCTCTTCTCTATCACATCCGTATTCATGGCAGACACCTTATCCATCTCCTTGCCGAAGATGTTCAGTTCCTCGTCCGTGGCAATCACTTGTATCTTGTCCTGTGGAAAAAGGCGGACAGACGCTCCGGGAATATTAATCCGTTTCTTGCCCCGAAGGATGGAGACCACATGGATGCCGTATTTCTTTCCGAAATTCAGCTCCGCCAATGTCCTGCCCACCCATGCCGACTCGCCGGGGATTTCAAAATCCGTCAGGTGCAGGTCGCGCGACAGCAGACGCCCCGCATACTCCGGTTTCTTCTCTCCCATATACTCGGCACGCATGTCGCGGTACCGCAGATTCTGGAAGAATGTCCTCTCTATCATGATGGACTGCTTCTTCAACTGGCGAGAGAGTATCATCAAAGTCACCAGCAGCACCGCCACTCCAAACACCAGACCGACGGACATCTTGAACAAACCGGCTATTACGAACATGACGAACGAAACGCCCAGCAGCAGACGCAGTACAATGGTGGCCACCAACGGTGCCCGGTTTCCACGGTTATCCTTCCATAAAGTCACGAACTCTTCCGAGTGGTTCTTTTTAATCATGATGGCACGCAGGAACGGAGCTATACACAGAATGATGATAAAGGCAGCCAACAGAGAGCCCCATACCCCGGGCAGACTGTCGTGCACGAAAGGCACCAGAAAACGGAACGCCAAAGCTATCACCGCCACGCAAATGATGGAATACACCACCGTAATCCTGACCAGCGCAAATATCAGTTTCTTCCACAGACTCTCGTGGTTCATGGTCTGCGAACCTGAAGCATAGCGGGTCAAGAACTTTCTCCATTTTTCCGGCAAATGCGTATCCACAAGATTGGAAGCCGGTTCTGCCAAACGAATCATATAAGGAGTGAGGAAAGTGGTGATGACAGACACCGCCACCACAATAGGATACAAGAAATGGCTGGTGACATGCAGTGACACGCCCAGCGAAGCTATAATAAAGGCAAACTCACCGATTTGCGTCAGACTGAAACCGCATTGCATAGCCGTCTTCAGCGGTTGCCCTGCCAGCAGCACACCCAGCGTCCCGAAGAGGGATTGCCCGAGGATGACCGCCAGAGTAATCACGACAATAGGTCCCGCATACTCCACAATCATGGCCGGGTCTACCATCATGCCGACCGATACGAAGAAGATGGCGCCGAACAAGTCCTTGACCGGCTTCACCAGGCGCTCTATGCTCTCCGCCTCTACCGTCTCGGCAAGAATGGAGCCCATGATGAACGCGCCGAAAGCAGCCGAGAAACCCGTGTGCGCGGCCATCACCACCATACCGAAACAGAGTCCGAGAGAGACTATCAGCAAGGTTTCCTCGCTCATCAGCTTCCGGCACCGCTTCAGCAATCCGGGGATGAGGTATATCCCTACGACGAACCAAAGTATCAGGAAGAACAGCAGTTTGGCAATGCTCCCCAGCATCTCCGTACCCTCGAAGTTATGGCTGACTGCCATCGTGGAGAGCATCACCATCAATACGATGGCAAGAATATCCTCCAGGATAAGCACACTGAGCACCAGCCCCGTGAACTGTTTCTTGCGCATCCCCAAATCATCAAACGCCTTATAGATAATGGTAGTGGACGACATGGCAATCATACCGCCCAGGAAGATACAGTCCATCCGTTGCCAGCCGAACCCGGTACCTACCGCCACTCCCAACAATATCATACAAAAGATGATGGTACACGCAGCAATAATCGCCACGCCTCCCACCTTCACAATCTTCTTGAAGCTGAATTCCAATCCCAGTGCAAACAGCAGGAAGATAACGCCTATATCCGCCCAGGTCTGTATATTAGCCGTGTCCATCACCGACGGTGTATAGGCCATGTGAGGGCTGGCAAGGAATCCTGCAACTACATATCCTAACACCAGCGGTTGCTTCAATTTCTTAAAAAGCAGGGTCATAATCCCCGCACAAATCAATATCAGAGCTAAATCAGCTATCAAAGGGGCTAAATGTGACATAACACTACTTATCTATTAATCAGAGATATACAACTGCAAAACTCTGCAATACATCTGCAGTAGCTCTGCAATACATCTGCAGTGGCTCTGCAAAAGGTATGCAGTAACTTTGCAGCAGTTGTCTGTACGATTCTACAACACTCCTTTCGAGCTTGGCAGTTCAAAGTGATAAATATCCCTTTTCACCGCCATCTTCAGCGCACGTGCCAGCGCCTTGAAGATGCCTTCTATCTTATGATGTTCGTTCTGCCCTTCGGCTTTTACATTAAGATTCATCCGGGCGGCATCACTCAAGGACTTGAAGAAGTGCAGGAACATTTCCGTAGGCATGTCGCCTATCTTCTCGCGCTTGAACCCGGCATCCCATACCAACCACGGGCGACCGCCGAAGTCGAGGCACACCTGGCAGAGACAATCGTCCATAGGAAGGGCATAGCCGTAGCGTTCGATGCCGCGCTTGCTTCCTAAGGCCTGATAAAGGCAGTCGCCCAGAGCAAGAGCGGTATCCTCGATGGTGTGGTGCTCGTCCACTTCGAGGTCGCCTTTCACACGGATGGTGAGGTCCATGCCGCCGTGCTTGCCTATCTGCTCCAGCATGTGGTCGAAGAAGCCCAGTCCGGTCGCGATGTCACAATGCCCGTTACCATCCAGATTCAAGGATACGTATATATCTGTCTCCTTGGTAGTACGACGTACTTCCGCCGTACGCTCACCGGCAAAGAGGAATTCGGCAACCTTATCCCAATCCCTGGTGGCGAGGGCGCAGTAATCTTCAAGTCCGTCACAAGCGGCACCGCCACCTTCGGAAACGGGTTTCAATGATGCCGTGTCATCTTGCAGAAGAATGGCACGGCAGCCCAGATTCTTTGCCAGTTCCACATCCGTAGGCCGGTCGCCAATGACGAAACTGTGGGACAAATCGTAGTCCGGGTTATCGAGGTATTTGGCAAGCATTCCGGTACGCGGCTTGCGGGTCGGTGCATTGTCGTCGGGCATGCTGCGGTCTATGCAGATGTCGTCGAAGGTGATGCCTTCGCCTTCCAATGTCTTCATCATCAGGTTGTGTGCCGGCCAGAAGGTCTCTTCCGGAAAGGAGGCGGTGCCGAGACCGTCCTGATTGGTCACCATTACAAAATCAAAATCCAGCTTGCTGCGGATGAAGCCAAGATTGCGCATCACTTTCGGATAGAACTCCAGCTTCTCGGGAGTCCAGCTGATAATCAATGGGCGGCTCAATGACTAAAGTCCCGTCACGGTCTATAAAAGTAGTTTCTTCATTTTAAAGGATATTTTTGAGGGAATAAAGGGAGTTATCGGGAGTTAGAAGGAGGTAGAAGGAGTTAGAGGAGTTAGAGGAGTTAGAGGAGTTAGAGGAGTTAGAGGCCAGTAGTTCTGCTTGCATAAGCATTACTTGTATAGAACAGCAGTATCGGCCTTTAACTCCCTTTTAATCCCTTTACCCCTTTTACTCCCTTTAACTCCTTCTACATATATTCCTTCAGCGCTTCAATCAATTTTTCATTCTCTCCTCTCGTTCCCACCGTCACCCGCAGGCAATTTCCGCAGAGTGACACGGAGTTACGGTTGCGGACAATGATACCCTTGCCTACCAGATAATTGTAAATCTTCACGGCATCCGTCACACGGGCCAGGAAGAAATTGGCATGGGAAGGGAACATCTTCACCGTACATGGCAGTGCGGCGAACTCGGCTTCCAGATTCTCCGTTCTTCTTTCAAGGTCTTCACCCAACGTTCTATTTCATAATAGCGGTGAAGCATTTCCACTGCCTGCTTCTGTGTCAGCTGGTTCACGTTATAGGGATATTTTATCTTACTGAGGATGCCGATAATCTCCGGTGAGGCAAATGCCATACCAGACGGATGGCAGCACATCCCCATGCTTTGGAGAAGGTTTGCAGTACAATGAGATTCGGATACCGATTCAAATTTTCGAGGAAGGAAGGTGCTTCGGAGAAGTCATTGTATGCCTCATCCAGTATCACCAACCCATCAAACTGGCGAATCAGCGTTTCAATCTCGCTACGGAGCAGGTCATTGCCGGTAGGATTGTTGGGAGAGCAGATAAAAATCAGTTTGGTATGCTCATCCGCAGCAGCCAAAGCTTGTCGGCAGAGAACTGGAAATCCTCATCGAGCAGCACCTTGCGGTACTCCACATCATTAACGTCGGCACAGACTTGATACATGCCGTAGGTAGGGTCGATAGCCACTACATTGTCCACACGGGGTTCACAAAAGCACGGAACACCAAATCGATAGCTTCGTCACTGCCATTCCCTAAGAAGATGGAATCGGGACTCACCTTTTAATTTTAGACAATTCTGTCTTTAACTCCCGCTGCATGGGGTCGGGATAACGGTTGTGCGGCATGTTATAAGGATTCTCGTTTGCATCGAGAAAACGGATGCCGCAGCACCATTATATTCATCACGTGCTGAAGAATAAGGCTTCAGACGCCAGATATTCGGACGGGTAAGTTCTTGTAATGTTTTCACCATGTTATTTATGATTTGACAATTTACGATTAAAATTACTTTAAGCCATCAGCTCTCAATTTTCAACTTTCAATTTCCATTTCCATTTTCCAACTGCCCCAGTCTCACACTCACAGCATTCTTATGCGCATCCAGCTGTTCATTGGCAGCCATCAGCTCGATGGCAGGGCCGATGATATTTAATCCTTCCGGCTTTATCTCCTGAAAAGTTATCTTGCGGATAAAGCTGTCGAGGCTGACACCGCTGTATGCTTTGGCATAGCCGTTTGTCGGCAGGGTATGGTTTGTGCCCGAAGCATAATCTCCCGCACTCTCCGGAGTAAGAGAACCCAGGAATACGGAACCGGCATTCACGATACGTTCTGCCACGGAAAGATAATCCTCGGTTTCTATGATAAGATGTTCGGGAGCATACGCGTTGGTCAATTCAATGGCTTCTGCCATGCTGTCCACTACAATCAGTTTGCTATTGGCAAGAGACTTTCGGCAATCTCTTTACGTGGCAGTAAGGCCAGTTGGCGTTCCACTTCCACCTTTACAGCTTGTTGCAATTCGACAGAGGTCGTAATTAATATAGCCTGACTGTCCACTCCGTGTTCTGCCTGGCTCAACAAGTCGGCGGCGACAAAATCGGATTAGCTGTTTCGTCAGCCAAAACTTCTACTTCCGAAGGTCCTGCCGGCATATCTATCGCCACATCACGCAAGCTCACAAGCTGTTTGGCAGCCGTGACATACTGATTTCCCGGACCGAATATCTTGTAAACCTTAGGCACACTTTCCGTTCCGTATGCCATAGCGGCAATGGCTTGTATGCCGCCAGCTTTGAAAATCCGGTTGACACCTGCCACTTTTGCGGCAAACAACACAGCGGGATGTACCTTTCCGTCACGTCCCGGAGGTGCAGAGAACAATCTCCTTGCATCCGGCAATCCTGGCGGGAACGGCCAGCATCAGTACCGTAGAAAACAGCGGAGCCGTTCCTCCGGGGATATACAATCCCACCTTTCTATGGCAACCGCTTTCTGCCAGCAGGTCACCCCCGGCTGAGTCTGCACTTTCTTGCCCTCAAAGCGTTGTGCGGCGTGGAAAGTCTCGATGTTCTGCTTTGCCAGGCGAATAGCTGCTTTCAAGTCTTCACTCACCAGGTTTTCCGCTTCCTGCTGTTCCTCTTCCGACACTGCCAGCGAGGCCAACACCACTTTATCAAATTTTTCTTCATAATCCAGCACAGCACGGTCTCCCTCCTCCTTCACACGGTCAATAACACTCCGCACCGTATCAAACAGATTCTCCGTATTCATCACCGGACGTTTCAGAATCTCTTGCCACTGGATTTATCGGGATTACTAATCAATATCATAATGACATGTTTTTAAAGATTTATGCATAAACCATGATATTATTGGAGGTGTATCAAAACTCTCTGAAGACTTTCTTTTAGGCGCTGATTACGCGGATTTCACGGATTTATTTTACCGAATCCGCGCTATTTCGCGTAATTCGCACCTAATGTCGTAACATAAAGAAAGCGTTTATATACTTTGACACATCCTCGAGGCTTTAAATTATCATTTTCTCAATCGGCAGCACCAGAATGCCTTCTGCCCCAGCGCTTTCAGCTTTCCGATAATCTCCCAGAAACACTTCTCGTCGAGTACGGTATGTACTGAGCACCAGCCTTCTTGTGCCAAAGGCATCACCGTGGGGCTCTTCATGCCCGGAAGTACAGAGACAATCTCATCCAGTTTCTCTTTCGGGGCATTCATCAGCACATACTTCTTATCTTCGGCTGTCTTCACGGCATCCATACGGAACAACAGCTCCCTCAATATCCCTTGCTTTTCCTCGCTCAGGTTCCTGTTACCAATCAGCAGGGCTTCGGACTTCATCACAACCTCCACTTCCTTCAGGCGGTTGCTCACCAGCGTAGAACCGGAACTTACAATATCGAAAATGGCATCTGCCAGACCGATGCCCGGCGCCACTTCTACCGACCCCGTAATGACGTGTATCTCCGCATTCACCCCATTCTCTTAAAAAGCCGGAAAGGATACCCGGATAAGATGTCGCAATCTTCTTTCCGTGAAACCACTTCACCCCCGGATACTCAATATCCTTCGGCATGGCAAGAGACAGACGGCATTTGCTGAATCCCAGACGCTTGATTATCTCTGCATCCTCATTCTTCTCAACAAATTCATTCTCACCCACAATTCCTATATCAGCCACTCCGGTAGCCACAGACTGCGGAATGTCGTCATCCCTCAGAAACAACACTTCAAGAGGAAAGTTTGACGACTGCACCAACAACGAGCGCTTCATGGCACTCAACTTTATATCCGATTCTCCCAAAAACGACATGGTCTCGTCATACAGACGACCCTTAGCTTGTACTGCAATTCTTAACATAAGGTTATTTACTATTTTACGATTTACTATTTACTATTTTGAATGAGATGACAGAAAACAAAACGAGGCTTACCAATATTCGGCAAGCCTCGTCTGTTATGTCATCTGTTGTACATATACACTCATACGCCCACCGAGTTATTCGTTAGGATGATGATGGTGATGATGTGCAACGATATTCTTCATATTTTTTGGATTTTAATGCGACAAAAGTAAACTAAAAGTTTGAAACTCCAAAAGATTTATCACAAAAAGTTTATTTTTTCTTTCAAATTCATCTTAGTTCACCACAGATTACACAGATTTGCACAGATTATTTTTATTCCAATCTATGCAAATCTGTGTAATCTGTGGTGAAACAATTAAATCAACGGCAATATTTCCTCCTGCTCTACTTCGCAGCTATGGAAATGCATTTCCGCTTCCGCCTTCTCCTTCGGAAAGGTAAAGTAGGTGCAAGTGGCTTCTGTGCAAAGTTCGCCCATGCTATTATACAGGCGTGCTTCTATGATAGCAATATTCCGCTTCTGCTCGCGAAGCGAAGCCCGCAGCACCACATGCGTGTCGTTGGTCGATATGGATTTGCGGAAGCGGGTTTCCATTTTCGATGTCACCCCGCCGGTCTGCAGCTTGCGGAACACGACCCAGCCGCAGATTTCATCCAGCAATACGGACTGGATGCCTCCATGCAACGTATTCAGCCACCCTTGATACTCCGGACGCGGCTTCCAGATGCTCACCACCTCGTCACCGTCCTCATAAAACTCCATTCTCACACCGGCTTCATTGTCGGGAGAGCAACCGAAACAGTTGTAGCCCTCCATATCTTTCCACGGATTGATAATCTTCTTCATATCGTATTCTTCTTTATCTGGTTTTGATTCATAAAGTCTCTCAATAAGACGTTCAATATTAGTCATTCCGATTGGGAACTACAAATTATTGATGCCTTTTTCAGAGAAAAATTAGCGGGATACTGTTCAAAAACCGGTTATTTTATTTAGCTTTGTATAAATGAGAGAGAACAACAAGATGCAAAGAGGGGCCTTTTTCTGCTTATGGATATTATTTACATTCTCATTGTTTGCGCAAAACAAGGAGAACGGTTCTGTCGCATGCGACAGCATCGTATATAAAAACACCTTCGGAAAAGCATTGAAGAAATTCCTCAACTTCAGCGACTTCGACACTACCTATATCAGTCCCAACCGATACAATTACGCCCTGATGCTCGACCATTTCACCAATTACGAGTATTACTCCGTGGGCAATAACGACCAGCGGCTCCGTTTCTCGCCTAACCCTCACAACAAGATAGGCGCTTACTTCGGATGGCGTTGGATATTCCTGGGATGGGCTGTCGATACGGACTGGCTCTACGGAAAGAAAAGCAAGAAAAAGCGCGGTACGGAGTTTGATCTCAGTCTTTACAGTTCCAAACTGGGAGTCGACATTTTCTATCGCAGCACCGGAAACGACTATAAGATACACAAGGTATCCGGCTTTTCCGACGAGATTCCCTCCAATTATTCCGAAGATTTCAACGGATTGAAAGTAAAGATGAAGGGATTAAATCTGTATTACATTTTCAACAATCGACGTTTCTCCTATCCAGCCGCCTTCAGCCAGTCCACCAACCAGCGCTGCAATGCAGGTTCTTTCATTGCCGGATTCTCCGTATCCACCCACAATCTGAACTTCGACTATACCAAGCTGCCCGAAATCATTCAGGAAACCATGAACCCGGGTATGAAGGTGAAACATATCAAATACACGAACATCAGCCTCAACGCCGGCTATGCCTACAATTGGGTGTTTGCCCGCAACTGCCTCGCATGCCTGTCGTTCAATCCGGCTGTCGCCTACAAGACATCACGCATAGAGAAGACAGAAGAGCGGGAAGCGGACGACTGGTACAAGAATTTCAATATCGACTTCATTCTGCGTGCAGGTGTGGTATACAACAACAGCAAATACTTCGTGGGTACCTCATTCGTAGGACGGACATACGACTACTACAAAAACAGTTTCTCCCTGAACAACGGGTTCGGCACCCTCCAAATATATGCCGGATTCAACTTTTATCTGAAAAAGGAGTACCGGAAGAACAAAAAGTAAAAAAAGGCTTTCAGCCCTCATCTCCCCTCAAAAGCTATAAACACACTCCACCCCTACTATATCCTTCCGCTTATCCTTCTCCCATTGCCTGCAATAGAAGATGTCCGCCTCCCAGCGCTCGGACAAGGGCAACGTAATACCCCCACGATAGCGCATCCGCTTTACTCCGAAGTGCTCTGTCTTATTCAAACCATTATACATCTCGGCCGAAGCATACGGTTCCAGCTTGCACTTCGGAATGTCATAGGCAAACTTCGCACGCGAGCGCAAGCGGAACTCATCTCTATGCCCATCGAACGTATGCTGAAAGCGCTCACGCAAGGACAGTTTCACCCTTTGCACACGGGCAGACAGAGTGCCTTCCAAACGGTAGCGGTGCCGGAACTTCCAGCCATCTGCCCCCCGATTGCGGTAATGCGTCTCATACCCAGCTCCAAGCTTCAGGAAAGGCAACAGCTTATAGCTTCCCCCCACCTTCAGCCCCCACCGGTCTGTCTTTCCCAAATCATCCTTTGTACGCCACTCCAGCCCACCGGAAACAGTAAATGCCGGCTTCAACTTATATTCGAAACCGGCATTCGCCCAAGTGGCAAAATCCTTCTCCTGCGCCCGCAGGGAAAAAGACGAAACAACCCATAGAACTATCGGCAAAACAAGTACTTTCGTGCATGAAGATATATTACTTACCATACGCTTATTCTGTTAAAGTGTCAAAGGTAAGGATAAATTCTGTAACAATTCTGTAATACTACAAATCTTGTCTGCACATTTCCGATTTTTCAATGATACTTAAAAAACAGAAACCGAGATACAAAAAACAACTCAAAGTTGCCATATATGTATGGCATCATATATATATATTTGTAGCATGAAAAAACACCCTTATAAGCGTTTCATAGATTATTTATTTGGGGTGATTCATTTATGTGAAATCTCTTTCAAATACTCCTCCACCTTTCCGAAGAAGGAGGTCAAATGAGAACCGTCGACAAAAGCATGGTTCACATAAATGGAAAGAGGAAATACCAGACGGCCTTCACGAGATACGGCCTTGCCGGCAGTCATCAACGGATAACTGCAACCGTTGCCTGCTTCGGCAAGTGTATAGGTTATCGAGGTGAAATACATTTTGGGAACCGCACTCAGATGGACCACATCGTAATCGCCTTGCTCGGCAAGAATCTTTTCGGCTCCATAAGGGTCACCGTCCTCGGGCATGTTTGTTATCAAGGCGTAGGCTTCGGCATAGAAACGTTCAAAGTCTTCGTAATAGGGAATGCGCATGGTATAGAATGTTTTCCCAGGAACGGCTATCGGAGAAATGATGTCCACCCGGTCGTGAAAAACAACCCGGCCTTCCTTGTCGGTACGGTAACGGAGTTCATCGACTTCATTGGCCGAACGCACCACAGCATACAGATAATAAAGGAAAAAGGAGCGCTTTGCAGCCCGGGCTGCAGCACTGGCTTCCGTGCAGTCAATCTCTGTGGTGACGGAATACCAGGAATTTACAAAATTGCGGAAAAAGCCGTAGTTATCCCGGCGTTCCCAAGCATCAATGTCTATAATGTGTTTCATACAAAAAGGGGATTTAGTGAAAAAAGGATGCCTTTTTACAAGCATCCTTTTTCCAATTCTATTTATTTCTCTTTCTTATAATTCTCCAGTCCTGTCTGCAGGAACTCGATATACTTAGGTATATCCTCGTCGTAGGAGTAGGACTTGTTGAGCGGCTTGCCTTCGTTGTCAATCAGCACATAGAAGGGCTGCGCATTGGCGCCGAACTTGACGCGCTGCAGATAACTCCACTTGTCGCCTACGGTACGCAGCGTACGTTCCGTACCGTTCTCCACAATCTTCACGGGAGAAGGAAGCGGCGTCTTGTTGTCGACGTAGAGCGTGATAAGTACATAGTCGTTGTTGATAATGTCACTCACCTTCGGGTTTGTCCATACGGCAAGCTCCATCTTACGGCAGTTCACGCAACCGTAACCGGTGAAGTCGAGCATCACGGGCTTGCCATGCTGGCGGGCATACTCCATACCGAGGTCGTAATCATCGAACTTGGCATGCACCTCATTATTGTAAAGATTGAAATCCTGCGTCTGCATGGGCGGTGCAAAAGCACTGACAGCCTTCAGCGGAGCTCCCCACAAACCAGGAACCATATACACCGCAAATGCCAGTGAGGCCAACGCCATAAAGAAACGGGGTACACTAACCTTTGAATCGTCATCATCGTGCGGGAACTTGATTTTGCCCAACAAGTAGAAACCAAGCAGTGCAAAAAGTACAATCCACAAAGCAAGGAACGTTTCACGGTCGAGGATGCGCCAACCGTAAGCTAAATCGGCTACCGAAAGGAACTTCAGGGCAAAAGCCAGCTCCAGGAAGCCAAGCGTCACCTTGATGATATTCATCCATCCGCCGGATTTGGGCATGGACTTCAACCAGGACGGGAACAGGGCAAACAGCGTGAAAGGCAATGCCAAAGCTATGGCAAAGCCCAGCATGCCGATGGCGGGAGCCACCACGCTGCCCGTCGTGGAAACCTGCACCAGCAGGAATCCGATAATGGGTCCCGTGCAGGAGAAAGATACCAGCGACAAGGTAAATGCCATCAGGAAGATGCTGAGCAAACCGCTTGTCGCCTCGGCCTTGCTGTCTACAGCCGTACTCCACTTGGAGGGCAACGTTATCTCGAACGCTCCGAAGAAGGAAGCCGCAAACACCACCAGCATCAGGCAGAAAAGGATATTGAATACTGCATTCGTAGAGAGTGCGTTCAGTGCGCTGGCCCCGAAAATCAGCGTAATGGCCAGTCCGAGCGTCACATAAATCACTACGATGGAAGCACCATACGTCCATGCATCACGGATGCCTTTCTTCTTATCCTTGCTACGCTTCAAGAAGAAGCTGACAGTCATCGGGATGATGGGCCATACACAAGGGGTGAAGAGCGCTAACAGTCCGCCGGCAAATCCGGTAATAAAGATATAAATCCAGGACATATCCTCCTGCGAAGTAGTTTCGCCCAAAGATTGCAATTCATTGATGACCGGCTTCCAGAGGTCCACCTTGTCCGTCACATTGATTTCCGTCGGCCCGTCCGCACCGCCAATAGCAGCCACAGAAACCGTATCGGCGGCAGTCTCCTGCTCTGCGGACTGTGTTTCGGCTTTCATTTCAGCCGTAGCGGCAGCAGCTTCTTTGGCAGCCCCTTCTACCTTACCGGAGAATTGGAAAGGCACTTGTGTGGGCGGCAGACAATTTTCATCGTTGCAAGCGCCATACTCCAGATATCCTTCCAGCTGATAGGCACCACCCGTCAATTTTAGCTTCTGCACAAATTGGGCCGTATTTTCAAAATAGCGCACCTTCATTTCGAACAACTTATCGAAAGTAGAGATTTCCTTGCCTACGGGCTTCAGTTTGCCAACCACTTCCGCTCCGAATATTTTCTCCACATTGAAAGTCGCCGAGATAGGCCCTCCATCGCCCAAGTCGGTGGAATAGACATGCCAGCCCTTGTCAATAGCAGCCGTAAAAACGACCTCCGCTTCATCGGCAGCCAAAATCTTCAGTTCGGAATTGAACTTGACGGGGTCTTGTATCTGTGCCTGCACCGCCACAGCGAAGAGCAACAGAACGAAAGGGAACAGTAATTTCTTCATGTTCTCTGATTTAATTTTTAATTTTCAATTATCTCGTAGTCCACGCAGGCACGGCTCTCTTTCACAGCAGCGATAAGCTTGCCGGCAGCTACATGGTCGGGATGGGTAGCATAGTATTTCACGTCATCCAACGTATCGAACTCACTGTAAAGAGCGATGCTCCAAGCCTCGGCAGGATTGATGTTCAATCCGACTTCAATCTTGCGGATAACGGATATTTTAGCCGGAAGCGCTTCGATAGCTGCCTTGAAACTGTTCATCGCAGCCAACTTTTCGTCAGCCGGTGCCTCATCTTTTAACTTAAATAATACAATGTGCTTTACCATAACTTTGCCATTTAAATGATTTATCACTATATTTGTCAGCCTAAGCGGCTGTTTTAACAACTGCAAAAATACTGGTTTTGTTTCAAATATACACTTAAACGGATGTTAATAATAGGAATTGCAGGCGGAACCGGCTCGGGAAAGACCACCGTCGTACGTAAAATTATCGAAAGCCTACCGGCTGGTGAAGTGGTATTGTTGCCACAAGACTCTTACTACAAGGACAGCAGCCATGTGCCCGTGGAAGAACGGCAGAACATCAACTTCGACCATCCCGACGCTTTCGAGTGGAGCCTTCTTTCCAGGCATGTCGCCATGCTGCGCGAAGGAAGAAGCATAGAACAGCCCACCTACTCATACCTGACGTGTACCCGGCAGCCCGAAACCATCCATATCGAGCCCCGGGAAGTCATCATCATAGAAGGTATCCTTGCCTTGTGCGACAAGAAGCTGCGAAGCATGATGGACCTGAAGATATTTGTTGATGCCGACCCCGACGAACGCCTAATTCGTGTAATCCAGCGTGACGTGGTGGAACGCGGACGCACGGCCGAAGCCGTCATGGAGCGCTATACACGCATACTAAAACCCATGCACCAGCAATTCATAGAGCCCTGCAAACGATACGCCGACCTCATTGTGCCGGAAGGCGGAAACAACCAGGTGGCCATTGATATATTGACCATGTACATCAAGAAGCACTTGGGGAGTTAATTTGTAATGGAGAATTGATAATGGAGGATTAAGAACGCACTAAACCCTATGAGATATGAACAGCCTGTTTTCTTTCGCCAGACATAAATCATCCATTATCAATTCTCCCGTCCCAATTATCTTGCTGTTGTTGTTGTGCTGCATCGCAGGATGCCGTGGAGGACATCCTGCCGAAAAAGAAGAAGCGGATGACCTGCAACAGATAAAGGACAGCGGAGAACTGGTCGTATTGACACTGTACAGTTCCACTTCCTACTTCATCTACCGTGGCCAGGACATGGGATTCCAGTATGAGCTGAGCGAACAGTTTGCCAAGAGCCTGGGAGTGAAGCTGAGAATAGAGGTAGCCCGGAATGTGCACGAACTCATAGAGAAGTTGCTGGCAGGCAAGGGAGACCTCATAGCCTACAACCTTCCCATCACCAAGGAATGGAAAGACAGCCTGCTTTATTGCGGCGAAGAGGTCATCACGCACCAAGTCATCGTGCAACGTAACGGCGGACGCACCAAACCACTGAAAGACGTAACGGAACTCATCGGGAAAGATGTATATGTGAAGCCCGGAAAATATTATGAACGGCTGGTCAATCTGGACGAAGAGCTCGGAGGAGGTATCCACATCCATAAAGTGACCAACGACAGTATCAGTGCAGAAGACCTCATCACCCAAGTGGCACAAGGGAAAATCCCCTATACCGTAGCAGACAATGATGTGGCACAGCTTAATACGACCTATTACCCCAACCTGAATATCGGACTCTCCATCAGCTTTGACCAGCGTGCATCGTGGGCAGTCCGGAAAGACTGTCCGCAACTGGCAGCCGCCGCCAACAAATGGCACGAGGAGAATATGACTTCACCTGCCTATACGGCAAGTATGAAACGATATTTTGAAATCGGCAAGGCCATTCCCCACTCTCCTATCCTCTCCCTGCGCGAAGGAAAAATTTCCCATTACGATGATTTGTTCAAGAAATATGCTCCCAAGATAGACTGGGACTGGCGCCTGCTGGCGTCTCTGGCATATACTGAGTCCAACTTCGACTCCACCGCCGTATCCTGGGCCGGTGCCAGGGGGCTGATGCAACTGATGCCTGTCACAGCCAGGGCTATGGGGCTACCCGAAGGAAAGGAACAGAACCCTGAAGAGAGTATAAAGGCTGCCGTGAAATACATAGGCGCCACAGCCAAAAGTTTTTCCAAGATACCCCAGGAAGAACGCATCAACTTTGTGCTGGCATCTTATAATTCCGGTATCGGCCATGTGCTGGATGCCATGGCACTGGCCGAAAAATACGGCAAAAACAAATATGTCTGGCGTGATAATGTAGAAAACTTCATTCTGCTAAAAAGCAATGAGGAATACTTCACCGACCCCGTCTGCAAAAACGGCTATTTCCGTGGCATTGAAACTTATAACTTCGTAAGGGATATTACGTCACGCTTCGAGCAATACAAGAAGAAGATAAAAAAATAGGGATTAAGGATTAATCCCTAATCCTTATTTTCCTTCCTATTTAAAACAGATTCAGTTTGTTCTTTCTCGCTTCTTCCAGGGAAACGGTTGTCACTTGTTTCTCCCGGTTCTTTTCGCACAACTGCCGATACTTCTCATGCAGTTCTTCTTCCAGCTCCTCCTTTGTCTTAGGATTCATCAGCTTGGCTGCTACTGTAGCATTCTGTGAAGCGTCCTTCAGATGGATTACGGGAGCATGATAGACCGGAGCAATTTTCAGAGCTGTGTGAAGCGGTGAAGTCGTGGCACCACCTATCAGCAGAGGAACGTCCAGACCTGCCTTTTCCAGCTCAATGGCTACATGCACCATTTCATCCAGCGAAGGGGTTATCAAGCCACTCAATCCTATCATGTCTACCTTTTCCTCTATGGCATGCTGTACAATGGTTTCGGCAGGCACCATGACGCCAAGGTCTATTATTTCGTAGCCGTTGCAGGCCATTACTACCGAGACTATATTTTTGCCAATGTCGTGCACATCACCTTTCACCGTAGCCAGCAGCACCTTCCCGGCAGCAGTCGCACCTTCTTCTTTCTCCGACTCGATTACGGGCTGGAGGATGGCAACCGCTCTCTTCATGGTGCGCGCCGTCTTCACTACTTGCGGCAGGAACATCTTGCCTGCCCCAAACAAGTCGCCGACATGATTCATGCCTGCCATCAACGGACCTTCAATGATGGAAACAGCCTTGGGATACAGCTTCAGCGCTTCGGCAAGGTCTTCTTCCAGATAATCGCCGATACCCTTTGTCAAGGCGTACTTCAACCGTTCTTCCACAGGAGTCCCCTCTCTCCAGGCAAGTTGGGAATGGGCGGCAGCCTGCCGCTCTCCTCCAGAAGTTTTTGCCGCCTCTGCTTCCGCTTTCAAGCGTTCGGCAGTTTCTATCAGGCGCTCGGCAGCATCGGGACGACGGTTCAAGACCACATCCTCTATGCGCTCCAATATATCAGCGGGAATATCGGTGTAAAGAACGGAGGCAGCCGGATTGACGATACCCATATCCATGCCCTCGCGGATGGCATAGTAAAGGAATACGGCATGCATCGCCTCGCGAATGTAATTATTGCCGCGGAAAGAGAAGGAAAGGTTACTCACTCCTCCACTGACATGCGCACCGGGCAGATTCTTGCGTATCCATCCGGTGGCACGGATAAAGTCTACAGCATAATTGTTGTGCTCGTCCATACCGGTTGCCACGGCAAGTACATTCGGGTCGAAAATTATATCATGGGGATTGAAACCTATCTTGTCCACCAAAAGACGGTATGCCCGTTCGCAGACCTCAATCTTACGTTCGTACGTGTCTGCCTGCCCTTTTTCATCAAAAGCCATCACCACGGCTGCCGCACCATATTGCTTGATGGTACGCGCATGCTCCAGGAATTTATCTTCCCCCTCCTTCAAGGAGATGGAGTTGACGATGGACTTGCCTTGCAAGCATTTCAATCCGGCCACAATCACTTCCCACTTAGAGGAGTCTATCATGACGGGGACGCGGGCAATCTCCGGTTCCGAAGCTATCAGATGGAGGAAAGTCGTCATCTCCACTTGAGCATCCAGCAGTCCGTCGTCCATATTTATATCGATGACCTGCGCACCGTCTTCCACCTGCTGGCGGGCAATGCTGAGCGCCTCGTCATATTTCTTTTCATTAATCAGACGCAAGAATTTGCGCGAACCCGCAACATTACAGCGTTCACCCACATTCACGAAGTTATTTTCCGGCTTCACTTCCAGAAGTTCAAGCCCGGAGAGCCAAAGATTTTCCGGTCTGGGAACCGGCTGATGGGGCGTTGCACCGGCAATCAGCGAGGAGTACTCGGCAATGTAGGCATCTGTCGTTCCGCAACAACCACCGATAATATTCACCAATCCCTCATGGATATACTCTTTTACTTCATGTGCCATATCGGCAGGAGTCTGGTCGTATGTGCCCAAACTGTTGGGCAGTCCGGCGTTGGGATAAGCACTGATATAATAAGGTGCACGGGCAGCAAGCTGCTCCAGGAAAGGTTTCAGCTGGCGGGCGCCAAAGGAGCAGTTCAACCCAACTGAAAAAATATCGGCATGTTGCACGGAGGCGAGAAAAGCATCCAAAGTTTGTCCCGACAGAGTACGCCCTCCAATATCAGAAACAGTCACAGAGAGCATCAAGGGTACATGAACTCCTACAGTTTCCATCGCCTGCCCGGCGGCAAAAATAGCAGCCTTGGCATTCAGCGTATCAAAAATGGTTTCTATCAGCAAAGCATCCACACCACCTTCGAGCAATGCTTCCATCTGCTCACGGTAGGCATCGGCCAGTTCATCGTAGCTCAAGGCACGAAAGGCCGGATTGTTCACATCGGGACTCATGGAGCAGGTCTTGTTCGTCGGTCCTACGGAGCCTGCCACAAAACGGGGTTTGTCGGGAGTAAGAGAAGTAAACTCATCTGCCACTTTGCGTGCCAGGCGCACTGCGGCAAGATTCATCTCACGCACATAGTCCTGCACATGATAATCGGCCATACTGACGCGGGTGGAACTGAATGTATTTGTTTCGATAATATCCGCACCTGCCGCCAGATACTTGCGGTGAATGTCTTGTATCACATCGGGGCGTGTCAGACAAAGCAGGTCATTGTTACCTTTCATCTGTCCGGGAATCTGCGAGAAGCGTTCACCCCGAAAATCTTCCTCTGTCAAGTTGTATTGCTGTATCATGGTGCCCATTGCACCATCCAGAATAAGGATGCGCTCACGCACCAAACTACCAAGTTTACTCATATTATCTTTTAAACATACGCGCCATATCGCGTTTGTCATCTTTTTCCTTCAGTGATTCGCGCTTATCATATTGCTTCTTACCTTTGGCAAGTGCCACCACAAGTTTGGCCAGCCCTTTTTCATTGATAAACAAGCGCACGGGAACAATGGTGAAACCCGGATCTTTCGTGCCGCGCATCAGTTTTTCAAGTTCCTTCTTATTCAACAAAAGCTTGCGCTCCCTACGTGCATTGTGATTGTTGTACGAACCATAGAAGTATTCGGCCACATGCATGTTCTTCACCCACAATTCGCCGTTGGCAAAGTAACAGAACGTATCGACTAAGCTTGCTTTCCCCAACCGGATGGACTTGATTTCTGTGCCCGTAAGCACAATGCCAGCCGTATAGGTGTCCGTCAGTTCGTAATCGAACGTAGCACGCTTATTCTTTATATTTACAGGAGCTTGTTTCATAACATTTATCAGTTTAGCACTACCGTCAGCTTATTGAATATCCATTCAATGGCCACCGGACAAGCTATTAACAAAATAGAAGAAAGAATGGTGAAACGCAAACGGTCTTTTTCCGCTATCTGCATCACCTTTTTGCTTCCTTCCCACACAACATACACGATATAGAATTGGAGCAACAGAGCCATAATACCAAAATCAGGCAATATGCCGATAACAATCCGCAGCATGAACACCACTACCAGTGCATAACCTGCAAACTGTTGCGCCAAAGGAATATCACTGTCCAGCATAAACATGCGGACACGCAACCCATTGATGAGATAGGCTGCCAAAAAATATCCTCCAAACAAGGATACAGCCACCGCACAGCATTGTGTCATGGCATATTGAAAGCTTTGCGGCCCATCCCATCCCATCTTCATCAAAGAGCCGATGAAAACGGACAACCCGCATAAACCAATCATAGGATAGACAAAAGTAGTAAATACTTTTCGTCTATCCTCTAAACTAATTTCCTCCCAGGCACGAGCCGGAGAGGAAATCAGTAGTATTGCTATATGAAATAAATCTTTGTAATTCAAATCTTAGTCAGTCGTTGTTTCTACAATAGACTTACGCTCTACTACAACTGTCTTGGTTTCTGCTTTTTCCAAATCCAAGCCATTAGGATTTACAACATACTCCACCACTATTGAAGATGGATATTCAGAACTTCCCACAGCCATTGCATATCGGGTGAAGACATCACGCAAATCATATGCATAATAAAAAATGGAAGGAATGTCCGAATTTTGCAAAGAAGTAGATGAAGTGGCTTTATCATCTGCGTTATAATGACGAAGATACAACTTCAAAGTCTTATTCGTACTATTGTTTTCTGACGGGTAATAAACTAAGGTAAATTTATGTACGCCTGCTTTATAGAGATAATAATTTATTGGCAATACCAAAGTTGTTTTATCATAAAAGAACCAAGGTTTGAATAATTCTTTATTATAACTAACTTTCTCAGAATTATCAATATCTATAATCGGAGCCTTATTGACAGAATCATTAGATGCTCCACGTTCAGTAATTAAAACCTTATCATCCAAACTAACGGCATATGTCAAAGAAACCGACTTATATTCTTTATTGTTTATCGGGTCCGGATTCAAAGTTTCATCATAAGTTCCTATTACATAAGCAATATTAGTGTTTGAATATTTAAATCCCATATTACTCTCTGCCTGTGTCAAAGATGCTGCCGTCGGACTAATTGTTGTTGCACCATCAAGCATTGTAAATGTAGTACCAAACATACCACCGCCGACCTTTACAAAGCCTCCTACGGTAGGAGCATAATCATTATCTGAATTCAGACACGAAGTAAACGAAATGCCCATCAACAATGTCAAGGCAACCATCAAGAATTTTAATTGTTTCATCTTTCCTATAAATATTAGAGTTTGCAAATTTAGATAAAAGAATTGAGTAATATAGTACTCTCCTCGTTTTTTCATTGTTTTTAAGATTAAATGAAAGATTAATCTAAATACTGCAAGCCCCAATATCTATTTAACATTTATAAACAACCATAATTTAGATAATCACATTATTCTAAAACATATTCTCCTACCAATTTCCCTGTTGTTGGATTATATGTTCTAGCTTCAAAAGAAGAAAAGCAGTCTCCACTCCATTTTCCTTTAACTCTAAACGTTTTAGTATCCCCTATTTTCCTTAATGTAGCAACGTAAGTCAAACTACCTTTGTACATGATTAACACCGCATCAAGTTTTACAGTTTCACCTGGTTGAATCGGGATTTGTCCAGTTCTCGTTTTTGTTACCGTTTTACTATCACTTGTACCATAAGTCCAAGATTTATTTGTCTGCTGCTGTACAGAAACATTTACTCCAAGCGAAGAATCATCTCCTACCACATTAGGTATACCCACGTTCAATCCTCCTGAAATAGTGACACTTACTCCTTCTGTTTTTGAAAAATCAGATTTTTCTGTATAGCTTGTAGATAAAGAATAGTTCCATGTATCAACGCTTAAATGTTCATTTGTATATTCATCATGGTCACAAATCACTTCTGTAGGTTCAAAGCTATCAACCGTAGTCCGTACATACTCTAAACCAACAAGTTCATATTCACCAACAGGAACTATTTCCCATAAAGCGAGGCTTGAGGAATTATTCGTTTTAAACTTTACAGAGGAAGACGTTGAAGATTCTGATTGCAAATAATAAGAAGACAAACCAGTATTAAAGTTTCCATACATCGTATATATCATACAATTAGCATCAGCCAAACAATTAAAGCTTAAGCCAGGTCCAGCCAAAGGTGAATCAAAAGTTGATTTATTCCAATAACTCAAACGAAGATTATCAGGTATTTCTGAAGATAAATAGTTATTAGGAGTAACAACTCCATATGTATCGGATGTCACTCTATTATTTCCCCCAGCAACAACAATAGTTCTTCCATACTTCAGATACCATCTCTGCCTCAAAGATCCATCATCTTTATCTGTTAAACAAATTTCAGTACCTTTCTCTTTACAAGTAAGATACTTTTGTTTAGAGTTTCCAATATTCAAAATATTCACTGGAATTTCGGCAAGCTCACTTATCGGATCAAAATCCGCACTAGAACCTATCGCCCTTGTCATCACCTGCCACACACCACTACTTTCCACAAAGTTATCCAATTCCTCTTGCTCACAAGAAAATAGAGCTAACACTCCTACCAATAATAAACTAATCTTTTTCATAAGCATTACATTTTTTAGTTAACAATATATCATAATTCAAAACAGCCATATGCATATGCCCCATTATCTCCTTTAATTTCTATACAATACTCCCCTGATACTCCGAAAGGAAGTTGCAAATATTTCCGAAGGGGAGATAGAATATTCTCGGAAGAAGAATAAATCACAGAACCATTTTGGGAAATGGCAATTTCCACTACCCCGATTCCTTCCATAAAATCCAATTCCACGGAATAATTAGAATCTTCAACGAATACAACAAATGGCACTAATGGTATAACGGAACGGCTTCCATCTTCTTTTCCCGTAGTCAGAATTTCAAAAGGAATATCATTTGAATGCAAAAAGACTTCTTCTTTTCCAGAAGCAATACTTATGTCGACCAAAGGATTAGCATCGACCTTTAATAAAGAAAATAACAACAATACAGATAAGATAATTTTCAGTTTCATAGTCTTTCATTTTTTATTTATACAAAATTAGGGACTATTCAACAATAATTCAGCAATAACTATGCGGACAAAAATAGGGTAGGTAATAAATTATATATCAACACACTACAAAGAAACATATAGGACAAAAAAACGTTTTTTTCTCAATACATCATTATCATTTGCTCTAAAGAATCATTCTTAGTAAGTCCTAAATCTGCTTTTAGTCTTTGTCTGTTTTTATATATGGATTTCATTTCACAATCAAAAACAATCATTAATTGCTTGTTAGAGAATCCCACTTTCAGCAACGCAGCCAACAATAATTCATTTTTTGTTAAATCAAACTCTTGTTTAAGTCGAGTAATAAAATTCGCATGAACCAAATCCAGAAAGTCAAATATATGTTGCCGTTCAGCAATAGTCATATTACTAATAATCAAATTTCCTTGCTTCAATTCCTCTAATACAAACAAGGCGTCAACACTCGAATTCTCACATACTCGCTTATTTTCTGCTATTAAACAAAGGATTTTTCTATTCAGGATTCCTATTTCCTCTTTTTTAGCCTGACGTTCTTGTAAGCTCACATTCTCCAATTCTGCAATTCTACAAGCATATCTATTAATAATTGCATTATTATTTCCAATAATCTCGACATTACGCAACAATTTTGTTCGATACCTTTTCCTAACCAGAAAGAAAGCGATGATGCCCAACCCTAATATGAATACAAATAAAAACAAATAAAAATAAGTCTGTTTCTCATTTTCCAGCCTTATCTGTTTATTTTCCAAAATAAGCTTATCATTTTCATACTTATTCTGCAAATCCAACAACTGCTTTTGCAGTTCAGCATTACGAGTCACCTCTAATAATGAATCAGACTTCTCTTTATACAAAAACGCTTTCAAATAATTACCATCTTTTTTATGCATATCAGCCAAATAGTAATATGCACCCGAAGACACAAAAATATTAGTTGCATTGATACAAGAAACAAAACAATCTTCAGCTTTTTTCTTTTGACCTACTTCAGAATAAACACGTCCCAAAGACAAACTATAACGATATTTATCATTTAAATTATCACAAACTTCCATTGCATTTGAAAAATACTCTATTGCTTGTGGATATCGTTTTTCATTATTGGCAATAAGTCCTAATAAATGTAGAAAAGATGCCTTCATACCACTAACAGTGTCACTCAACACAAGCCCTTTTTCAGCATACCAACCTGCACTATCATTATGATGTACCGAAAAATAGCCTCTTGCCATATTCCTATAACCATATAAAATACGACGTCTGTCACTCGCCAGTTCATAGTACCTGATAGAATGTTTAAAATTGTCTATAGAATTTTCATACAATCCTTGAACCGAGTTCAAATACCCTATATATTCCCAGACCATCCCTTGTACTTTATAATCCCTAGTTTCTTCCAAGAGACTCGATGCTTCCAGATAAGCCTGCATAGCATCTGAGAAGCGCTCCTTTAACAACATCACTTTTCCATAATAAAAGTAAGCCTTCCCTGCCTTCAATTTATCACCTTCCTGTTTATAATATTCTACCGCTATCATTATCAATGAGTCTGACTGCAAATTATCCAAATAGTTTTTATCCAAAGCCTGCGTTAAAAGCAAAGCATAATCTGCTCTCTGTTGTCCTCTCATACATTCGGGACATTCAATTTGACTCAGAAGCGACAAGGCACTATCAGGAAATAATTCCATACACGCTTCCACACGTCTTAAGACATTATTGTCCTCTTTTTCTTGTACACATGAGATAAACAATACAAGAATCATCAATAAATTAATTCCATTTTTCATCCCGGCATTCATAGCTCGCATATTTTAGCTTTCAGATAGCACATCTCTCCAATACCGAAAGGCAAGAATGGGTATAGGCTAATATGCCTTTCCTCGTTACTCTCTATCACACAATCTTGGCAAACAGCTCCAAATGCTCATCCACATAGCCGGCAACCAAAGCTGTATATTCCTCCTCTTTTTCCAAAAATTCATCTTCCAGTTCATCGAAAGCCTCATATTGCTCGTACATTGCCATAAATTCCTCGTCTGTGCGTTCGCGTTCCAAGTCGTCACGATGGCTATCGTATATTTTCTTGGCAGCATAAACCAACTTGCTCAAATCGCCCACTCCCCACAAACGCATCACTTTGGCAAACGGATTGTCGAAAATATAACCGCCATAACCATTTTGAATCAGTTGGCAGAAGCCCCCTTCCATCACTTCATCACGGAATATCTGATAGGCCAACAATGAATGCTGTTCACCGGTAAGCAAAGACATCGTCCCGGCAGTCATTTCTCCGCCTATTTCTTTCTTATAAGCACCGGTGAATACGCCGATGAATGCATCCATCCCTTCACCGGCAGCCTGGCGCAATGCCACATCTGTAACTTCTATCATAGTTTGTATTTTATTTAATGTGCCACAAAGGTAAGACTTTGCAGCCATAGTCAAACACGGACTCCCCTTTATTTTCTTCGCCTTGCCAACCAGTTGGCAGGATTTTGCCTTACCATTGGCAAGACTTTGCCACCGCGTTGGCAAAACTTTGCCATAGGCATGGCAAAATCCTGCCAAGACGCAAGCAAGGGGTTGGCAAAATTACTTCCTGATTAACAAGCACATACCTTATTGATTCACAAACCCTATCAGAGACGAGAAAAAACAGTCAACTGCAAACTCCACTTTACATTCCGCAGAAATTCAGCTTCTTATTACTTCTTTTTAATAAAAAAGTCAAATTGAACAGTTGGCAGAAACGGGGAAAACAACTAACTTTGCACCCGACTAATAAAAGTGGACTACGTTTTTTTTAATTATATCACTTAAAAAAAGAGCTAATTATGACTTATTCACACGAAGTGGAACACATGTGTGTTGTGAAGAAAGGTCCTAATCACGGACCGGCTCCTATTCCCGAAGAAGGTAAATGGGTAAAAGCTAAAGAAATTGTTGACATCTCTGGTCTGACACACGGTATTGGCTGGTGTGCTCCTCAGCAAGGTGCATGTAAATTAACCCTCAATGTAAAGGAAGGCGTTATCCAGGAAGCTTTGGTTGAGACTATCGGTTGCTCCGGTATGACTCATTCTGCTGCTATGGCATCAGAAATCCTCCCGGGAAAGACTATCCTCGAAGCATTGAATACTGACCTCGTTTGCGACGCTATCAACACAGCTATGCGCGAACTCTTCCTGCAAATTGTTTACGGTCGTACTCAGTCTGCTTTCTCTGAAGGCGGTTTGATGATTGGAGCTGGCTTGGAAGACTTGGGCAAAGGTCTGCGCAGCCAGGTAGGCACATTATACGGAACGTTGGCTAAGGGTTCTCGTTACTTGGAAATGGCAGAAGGTTACATCAAGACTATCGCTTTGGACAAGAACGACGAAATCTGCGGTTACGAATTTGTTCATCTGGGCAAGTTTATGGATGAAATCAAGAAAGGTACAGACGCCAATGAAGCATTGAAGAAAGTTACCGGTACATACGGCCGCTTCACTGAAGAGCAAGGTGCAGTTAAACACATTGACCCACGTCACGAATAATATAAGGAGGAAAGACATATGATTAGAGAAGTAAAATTTGAAAGCCAAGACCGTCGTATCAAGCAGATTCTTGCTGCATTGAACGCAAACGGTATCAAAGACATCGAAGAAGCCAATGCTATCTGCGAAGCTCATGGTCTCGATCCTTATAAGACTTGTGAAGAAACTCAGCCCATCTGTTTCGAAAATGCAAAATGGGCATACGTTGTAGGTTGCGCCATCGCCATTAAGAAGGGCTGCAAGAACGCTGCTGAAGCTGCTGAAGCTATCGGTATCGGTCTGCAGGCATTTTGTATTCCGGGTTCTGTAGCTGACGACCGCAAGGTTGGTATCGGTCATGGTAACTTGGCAGCCATGTTGCTGCGTGAAGAAACCAAATGTTTCGCTTTCTTGGCAGGTCACGAGTCATTCGCTGCTGCCGAAGGTGCTATCAAGATTGCCGCTAAAGCAGACAAAGTACGTAAAGAGCCTCTGCGTTGCATCCTGAACGGTCTCGGCAAGGACGCTGCACAGATTATCTCCCGTATCAACGGCTTTACATACGTTCAGACTCAATTCGACTACTACACAGGTGAACTGAAAGTAGTTCGTGAAATTGCATACAGCGACGGTCCTCGTGCCAAAGTAAAATGCTATGGTGCAGACGATGTTCGCGAAGGTGTGGCTATTATGTGGAAAGAGGGTGTGGATGTATCCATCACTGGTAACTCTACGAACCCGACCCGCTTCCAGCACCCAGTTGCCGGTACTTATAAGAAAGAACGCGTATTGGCTGGCAAGCCGTACTTCTCAGTGGCATCCGGTGGTGGTACTGGTCGTACTCTGCACCCGGACAACATGGCTGCCGGACCGGCTTTACGGTATGACCGACACCATGGGTCGTATGCACTCAGATGCTCAGTTCGCTGGTTCTTCATCAGTTCCTGCTCACGTGGAAATGATGGGATTCCTGGGTATCGGTAACAACCCGATGGTAGGATGTACAGTGGCTTGTGCGGTTGACGTGGCTCAAGCTTTGAGCAAGTAATCATCTGATATACAGATTATATGTGAAGAGCTTTCCTTAGGGAAGGCTCTTCTTGTTTTAACAGACTTCCACGCTATCCTTGCTCTACTCACCTTTGCCTATCATCCTTTAATATCATCACTTTATCAATTGTGACGGTGTACTATATTATACTCTATAAATTCTCTATAAATTGCCACATTATTGCTAATTCTGTGACGTACTTGTGACGGGGTATCTATACCGTCACAACAAAGCAAGACATTCATAAGTCACTATGTATCAACTAATATCAAAATCATATTAAACACCTCCTATCTTATATTATTAATGGCATGTGACGAAATTACTTCAATCATACAACTTTATACTATTTGCTTTACACCTCTACCTTCAAATTCAAGAACATTTAGTTTACATTAGTTTCCCCTCTGTAATATGGTTAACTTCGTATCAGATTAATTCAATTATCAATTATCAAATTAATACAATTATGAGACTTACCAAGAAGAACTCTCCTAAAAGTTACACTATCTACTACCTACCACAAGAGATTAAAGAAACTATGGTTACAGAGGTCAGTTACCTGCCTATTACCAGAGAGAGACTGGAACAGTTCTTTAAAGATGCAGCAAGTAAGCGAAAGCCTAAATTAGTCAAGAAGCGGAAACAGTCAAGGCAGCAAGGGAGTTAATTCCATGCTGCCTTTATACTTCAATACTTATTTCCTTTTATAAGTCATTTTAGCATATTCTACCCCTCCATCATCCTCTTTCTCCATATATTCAAGAACTAACTTGCTGTTGGATATTTCAAGAACATTCAAATCAAGAGCATAAGTGGCATCAATAGGTCTAAGTGTCAGCAGCTTATTACTCAATGCCCATTTCCCTTCATCTAATTCCGAATTATCAAATCATATTCAGTATATGTACCGTCAGCTCTGAATGTAAGATTACCAAAATATTCGCATTCATCTTTAGGTGCATGACTCCATTCTCTGTTTTCTTCAGGATATTCTGGCTCTATTTCATACCCTTCTTCGTAAGTTAGTACCCATTGACCTACAATGTTCTCTGTAGTAGGTGTACTTTCTTCTTCGTCATCATCACTACATGCTGCGAAGTTAACACTCATAATTACGGCTACGATAGCCATTCCAATAAATCTTAATGTTCTCATTTTAATTAATAAATTAAGTTAGTAATATAGTTTATAAATCACTACTGTCCAAAGAAATTACCCCATAGGTTCAGTTGATCTGAATCGGAATCATTCATCGGACGTTTTGGTTTAATAAACAGTTCGCCTAAAGGCTTCCTCTCAAAGAGTACTTTGCCGACTACGGACGATAAAATATAAAGTTCCTGATCAATATGAAACATCTTTCTGGCAATGGCAAGCAGCAGGTAATCGCAGATGGCAATCCATATCTGCGAGTATACTGCATTCTGGCTGGTCCCGTAGAACGCCTTGATGTTCAGATGTTGCTTGATCCATTTGAAGAAACATTCCACTTGCCAACGTTCCCTATAAAGTTCAGCAATGGTCAGGTAGGAATGTGAAGTCATTGGTCAGGAACCGATAGACATTTCCGTGGCATAATCCTCATACACAACCATACGGAGTGTATCCGGATACCATCGGGAGGTTTTCAGTCCCGTCAGCCTGATAGTGGAATCGCTAACAACTCCTGTACTTTTATCAACCGGATGCTCTTCTACCACCTCATACTTCATGTTGTCCTTGGCCCTGGTGACAAAGCCCGCTGGCGATGAAAGTGGAGGAACAACTGCTTGAAATCCACATATCCCTTGTCCATGAGGTAGTAATTACCAGGCTCCACGGGTACGAGGCTCATTGCTTTGGAGTCATGGACCGCGGCTTCCGTCAGATAAATAAATGTGGGAATCGTTCCCCGCAAATCCAGCAGAGTATGCATCTTTACACCACCTTTATCATGATGAAGTCTTGCCCATGGACAGAGTTGCAGGCAAAGTTTCATCGTACTGCTGTCGAAGGCATAGACGATTCCGTCCACGTCGAGTCTGGAAGGCTCATGGCGGTACAGGTATCTCGCTTGTGCAATCAATATCTGACCGAAGTCGTGATAGATGCGCCAGTCCTTGGTCCCGTTGATATGTGCCAAAGTCGAGCGTTGGATATATTTGATTCCGGACGAGTACAACTTGAAGGACAGGGCAACCAGCGTTGCATCAATGCTGCGCAGGCTATCCTGGCCGGTGAACTGGGCAAAACTCATCACCATGAACTGGTCTCTGCATTTGAACTCGATGGCATGTCGGTTGCCATTGTATCTCTTTACGCATTTGTCAAACTCATATCTCGGTATGAGCGACATTATCTGAGCGAATACGGTCTTTCCTGATTCATGATTTCTATCTCTTGCAATACTATTTGCAAAGTATAAAATCAAATCCCGGAAAAATTTTATTCGCGTAATGCATTAATATAAACTAATTTAAATCATGTCTGAGAAAATTTCTTTGGACAGTAGTGTTTATAAATATTTATCCACTCCATTTGTACAGCGTACCGTCTTCCGTTCATCCAGCATTCTCATGTACTGCAAGTTCTTTGTCTTATTGTACATGAACTTATCCTCATGCCAAAGGTGGTAAACAATACCTGCGAACTTCAAATACCGTTTCCGGCAACCACTGTTCAGCAGACGCTTGCCCAAATCAATATCCTCACTTCCCCAACCCTCATAGAATTCATCATAACCGTTTACCTTGATAAAATCCTCACGGAAGAAGGACATGTTACAGCCCAATGCAGCCGAACGCTTTCTACGGTATCTCGGAGCCAAGAAGCGAGCCAGCCATATACAATGGATTGCATTCTCCGGCTTGCTTTCAATTCCTTTCGTCCAGACATGAATCGGGCGTACCATACCGGACTTACATATTTCCTCTGTCAGCTCTTTGCCCAAGTTTACCCTTCCACCTTTCACGTAAATGCCACGGCCAGCTTCACGGAGATGGTCGGCTATCAGCTTTGGATGCAGGAACACATCACCGTCTATCTCTATGATATAGTTTCCGTACTACGGGCTACACACTTGTTGCGCATCATAGCCAATCGGAAACCTTTATCCTCATGCCACACATGTATGATTGGAAACGGTGCCTGCTCTTGCAGCCTTGCTATCAACGAGGCGGTCTCTTCCGTAGAGCCATCGTCTCCTATAATGACCTCATCGGGCAGGACTGTCTGCTTGAACAAGCTGAGTAAACATACTTGCAGAGCATCGCAACGGTTGTAAGTAGAGACTATTACGGAAATCTTCCCCAAGTCCTTTCTATTCATTACTACCAGATTTAAATAAGTTAATCAGATTAATTATTACCACTCTATACACTCTTGCCTTCTTTTATATGGATATATGGATGAAATGGCTTGAATAAGTGCACAGAGTACACAGCATAAAGCTGCACGCAATTTGATTGATTGCCACGTTAGAAATAGAACTGTCTGTTTTGTGAATATCTGTATCGTTGCCAGTGTTCCCTAACTGACCGTTATACAATAAAGAAGCGTGGGAACATTGAATATTACTACTGTGAGGCTCTGGACTGCCTAAGGTGAATAATAAACAATGCCCACGCCAGATATGTATATAGTTCACCCTACAGAGGTGAATATATAACACTGACGTGAGCGTCCTTGCCTATTATCTTCACCTTTTGAAATTGTCCAGATTTCACAGTAAGATAATATCTTAAACGCTCTTCGTTAACTAATATGTCCTTCCAACTTCCCAACGCATTAGGCTGTTAGAATTGCTGCAAAGTTACGAATTTACGTTTGATTAGCAAGAACTTATTGTTTATTAAATGCAGAAAGGCATTCCTACTCCATAAATCAAGGTTAGGAGCAAATTTGTAAAGGTCTATATAAGTAGAATTTTATAAATTTACTCCCAACTTGAATTGTAGGCTTAAAAGGCAGTTCCGCTCCATTCTTAATAATTGGTGAGCGCAACCGCCAGTAATCAAAAGCTAAGGCAGTCATAAGTATTAAGTAGTTCTTCCTGCCTTAATCCCAAGTATCTCTTGGTAATTGATACACTGGAATGATTGAATAGCTCCATGAGTTTGACAAGTGCAAGCTCCGAACTTTCGCTGTTCATGTTATAGACCTACCTGCCGAAAGTCTTTCTAAGGCTGTGGCATGAGAAGTTGCCTATATGCAGCCTATACTTCCTTTTAACCTCCTTGAGGATTACATTTATCCTCTGTATGGAATAGACCGTACCTTTCCGGCTAACCAATATAGGCGCGTCTATGCCTATAGGACTGATATGCTTGTAGCAGTCACAGATATGCTTCTGTAGCTGCATGTTAATTCTCACAGTCCTTTGCTTTCCGTCTTGATTTCGATAACGGTAAATTCCTCCGCATTTAATATCTGATTCCAGCGTAAAGCCAGAATGTCAGATATTCTTAAGCCAGTAAAACAGCCCAGAGCAACAAGAAGCGAGATTTTATAATTCCCGTCTTTGGCTAACTTCCTTATCAAGTTCATTGCCTCGCTCCATTGCAGATAATCTGCGGTTGTACTTGAATATTTAAGTGACATAACGTTCAGTCTTATAATGAAATGAATAAAAGTGAATATCATTTTTAAGTTGGAATATCCAACTTATTGATAATCAAAGGAACATTCACTAATAATAGAAGTGAACATTTCTCCCATTAACAGTAAGAGGACACCTATACCTTGTTATATAGATGTCCTCCATACCAAGCTATCCTTTAACAATGGCATAGCCCAGCAGCAGGATATATCCTACCGCTATAAATGGAAACAATGCCATTGCAATGAAGAATACCAAAGTAGCCAGTAACACATAGAATAAATTCCGTAGCATAATCTCCAGTTTTGAGAAACCAGTAATAGGATATAATTCCAGATACAGCTAAGAGAGAAACCAGCTGTATCTTTCATCACCATGCAGAGCGGATGCAATGCCCGTTGCCAGTTCTGTAGCGTTGTAGGCTCTATCCAGAAAGCTGTCTATGTAGCTGCTCTTGTTGCTGCCAGTAAGCAGGTTGTAGAACTTCCACATGGATAGGTCACTGCCAAGACAGCCAAAGTTCTCATCATTAATGTAGGCTTTAGCCACACTGTTTACTTGTGTATCAGTAAGCAGCATTCTGGGGATAGCCTTCTGATAGCCTTGTGGCAAGCACTGATAAAGTCGCATTCTTCCAAGTAACTGGCAGAATTGATGTTCTGTCATACTGGTATTGCCAAGTGTCTGCATCAGATGTATGTGCTTGGCAGGGTCGTACTTGTTGAACATTTCCAATACGGCACGATATAATTCGTTGGTATTGGTTACTTCCAAACAAGTAAGATAACCGTCCGTAGATACACATAAATTGGTGCAGACATTACAAATGAAGCCTATGAACACCTTAAAACGCTCTGCACCCTTTTTACTGTACAGATTGGTATGGTTATAAGCCCTAACTCCACCTATGGTAAGGGTCAGCCTATTACCGTTCACCGTCTCGTAGATGGTAGGTATTTCAATCACGAAAGCGCAACGCTCGTAATAAATGGTCTTGTCACTCTCCAATAACTGATTGGCAGGCTTATGTATTGCTTCTGGAATACGACCTTTGATAACGTGTGACACCCTTATATCCGGCTGCCCTATCCGTTCACCGTTAAAGAAAGTATGTGCGGCATCCTGCACCGTTTCAATGAACGAGACGTGCGACAATGTAGCCTCGTTGTCTTTGGCGAATACTGGAATTATGCAGTCGTCCCTCAAATGCTGTAAAGTCGCTTCAACTGTATTAGCCTCTATGAACAGAGGTCGTTTCCCCTTTGTATCGTCCGTTACAACCGTTGCATCCTCTGCAAATTCGCCTAAATTGCTGTTCCTTCTCTGTGCCATGACTGGCATAATCTGTAATGCTTCCATAATCTGTAAATTATTAAGTTGATAATTAGAAATTTCTCCATCTGAACGCCATATAAACGATAATGTACAGCACTATGGCAAACATTGCCTACGGTGCTGTAATGAACGGTACAACGAGTATTGCACCAACCGTCAGAATTGCCTTTAAATCTTCCATAAGCGATAATTTATTGGTTAGTAATAAGTGAATTAAAGGGAATAGCACGCTTTATAGCGTAATGCCCCATAGACTTCCGCAATTGTGCTCTGTAATACACAGACATTACTGTAGTAGCCAGTAATACCGTAGCCAAAGCGTTTGCGGTCTGGAATGCGATTGCGTTAAACCGTTCATTTCCCATCTAAGAGAGGTGAGGGACGTAGGAGTAACATGACAATAAAGCGCATAATATACACCTCATGCCTGCTTTCTGGCTGATAATTGCACTTTATGCAGTCTTGGTAACTGTATGGAAAGAGTTCCCGTATCTGGAAGGGAGGGGGTACTATTTAGACACTGCCTAATTTGAGTTGGGGTATAACAAGAAACTCCAGACCCGTTTAATAGTCTGGAGTTCAATCCTACTCAATCAATGCCTTAATTTCCTTTATGGTTCTATACCTTCTCAACGTCTGCCCAAGCTGTTTATATCCCTGCTCCAAGAATGGATATTTATCTGTTATCACCCTTAATTCCCGTTGCTCATTGTCCGTTAGGGAAAGCTTCTCCTTCAAGTCACAGAAGCGTTTGAGGCGGTCTCTGAATTGTGGCGGTTTGAGAGCATCCTTTACTGCACTGTCATCTGCGATACTCCACTCATACCCTTTGGTTACTGTCATCCCCAATTCCTTATAAGCCTCTTGCAGTGCTTCGGACGACCTATATACTATATGTGTAGTCCAGTGTTGGTAGAGCTTTAACTGGGCAACCATGTCATTGACTTCGTATCTGCCATCCTTCTTGATGATATATGTATGGACGCCCAGTCTTTCAAACTCCTTATCCTGCTGCTTTAATATCTTTATATCAGTCTCCCTATTCAGTTGCTCCACCCTTCTGCGAGCAGTAGCAAGTTCGTCCTCTATCCTCTCCTCCATCACATCAAACGGAACGTAGTAGTTGACAGCCTTTGCATTGAAGATATGGACTATCTTGTTTCTGAAAGGGTTGGACTTGGTTCTGATACGTCCTGCAATCTGGGGAATATCCATGTCAATGCTGATTAGGGTATGCTTGTTGTAGCCGTCACTGACGATAAAGCATATTGCCGTCTCTGAATAATAGTCCACTCCTTCAAATGCCTTGCAGGTCACGAATGTAAACCGTTTAACTGGGGCTGTTGAACTGGAGATTTCAAAGCCTTCCAGCTTGTAATGGTTCATCTCGTCGTCAGCGCATATAATCCTGCACTCATCATTGGTCAGCTTGGCTTGTTCAAGTATCTCCTTAATCTCCCTTACGCTGTTGACAAAGAAATATGCCTCCTCACTCTTAATCCCGTCCAACACAAAGTGACCGTTGTCTTTATAATGCTTGATAACATTAGCTGCTGTAGTGCTTGCTTTGACACATGGGCAGGGGTAGATTGTAATCTTATCCACTATCTGCCAGTTGGCAATATATTCCTTCATTTCGGCAAATACTTTGGGCTTAAATCGCTCTGGGATAGGAGTTGCAGTTAAGAAGCAATGAGACTTGAAGCATTTGAACTTCTCTATAATCTGATTTATTACCTTTGTCCTAAAGCCATACTGCTTTAACAAATTGTGGTACTCATCCACAAGTATCTTGAATTCAAGCGGATTAATGAGGTCAATCAGTTTATCCACCTTGTCATACGTACAGATTATCTTCTTAACTCCGTCCTTAGCAAGAAACTTGTTCAACTGGATTTGTACTATCTTAGTGAACTTGCCATATAAACCAAACAGTCTGTCATTAGTAGGACTTACGCCTGCTTGGATTTGTGACTTCTTCCAAGCAATGTCCCTGCCGTCTTTATCCTTAGGTGGGTAGCACTTATTGATTACCAGCTCTGTTGTAGGTACGGCAATAATGTAATTCTCGTCATTGGTAAGCGCTATTGTAGTAGCACCGCATCCCGTCTTTACCTTGTTGAAGATGCAATTCTTTGGGAAGTCGTCCATAATGAGGAAACCGTCCCGTTCTTGAATATCTAACTTTATCATAAGTTATCTTTTGTGATTTTAAATATGTTACCTGTGACCCTAATTATTGGACTTTAAATAATCCTAAACTCTGAATACTGGGGTAACTGACCGTTTTATATAGAGGGAATTCACCACTTTCTGGGAATTTCAACTCTATCATCATTTCTACTTGGTGATTGGAAAACAGCTATCTGTGACCCCAATAATCAGACTACAGATTACTCTCAACTTCAATTATTAGGGTAAACCACCTTATTATATGGGGGAAATTCACCACTCTGGAAGAATTGGGAGCAGAAGAGCCAACCTCTCACATTGGCTCCGGTTCTTATTAGCGGACTTCTTCCGCTTCCAGATAAGGAATGTCCTCATCTGCATCAGTGGAGGCTGTCCCAGTCCCTTCAACTGGAATGATAATAGGATTGCCATTCCGTTCTCTTATCTTCTTGAACTGCTCCATCACCAAACTCTCATCCAGATTTCCATGCGTATTGAACATTGCCGCCTTGTCATTCTGGGTGATGGTCTGGAATATCTTAATAGCTTCGTTGGCGTCTCCCGCAGTTGTTTTGATATTATTAAATTGCTGAATTAGGTGTCTCTTGGCAATATCCTTGTCATCAAAGCCTTTATCCTTGCAGATTTGGATGAACTTGTTGCCTATCTCCATATTATAGGCTGGAATGATAGGCTTCTTCACCTTCTTTCCTTTCTCATCCTTCCCAGAGCATAATAGAGAGAAGTCAGACTTTGATATGGCGTTATTATTGCCACAAAAGATAAGGTTCAGTGTTGAGATTGGATAACCGTCTGGGTTCTTCTCGCTCTTTATCAGTTCGTTATACCGTTGCAGGAATTCACTGTCTGGGTTAATATTGGCTGCACCACGTACATAATCTGGGGTAGTCCATTCCTTCTTGGTAATATTAATCTCGTTGATATATTCGGCAATGGTTTCATTCCCTTGCAATTCAACTTCAATGGCAGGGACATCTATCGTTTCCTTTCCGTTCTCCGCTGCCCATTCATTATAGAGGGCTGCGGCAATAACCCTATGCTGACCGTCCAATACAAGGAAATATTTGGCAGCATCTTCCGGCTTTATATCTTGCCCATTAATATCAACCAAGCTAATATCGCCAGTTTTAATTACATCTTCCGCCTTAATGACTTGTATCTGCTCTGCCTTTCTGTAGCCTTTGACCTTCATCATGGCTAATATCTTCTCTACATTGCCCAAGTTGATGGAACGATTAATACCCTTAGCGAAAGCTATGTTTCTTACTTCATTATTAGCTACAATATTAATTTGTAAATAAATTTTCTTCATAATTGTTTAAATTTAAATTAATAATTAAGTTTATAAATTGGTGCAATCTTCAACTTGGCGCCTTATCGTTTCTGATTACGTTGCAAAGTTGGGAAATACTTAGAAGGTGGGTTATAAAGAATAGAATGCGATTTGAAGGGTATTCTTTATATATAAGATAGCCAAATAGTTAGATATTATAAGGATATAAAAAACTACCACGTGATTACATGGTAGTCTGTGAGGATTGGCAGCATATTGCTTACCAGAGGTATTCTGTGGATTGATTATTGGGAGAGAAATTGTAGTCCTCTATCCGCTTGGGCTTCCATTGCGGTTTGTAGCCTTGCTTCACCAAGTAGGCTATAGCGGCATTGGTGTAGTTCTCGTCATTATTGAAACTGTCCGCTTCAAATAATATCTCCATGTAGCCTAAAGTCATACGTATCTGCTCGCTTCTGGTCTTTAAGGCTGAACACTTCTGCAAGAGATGGAATGTACCGTACATGATTAAGTTGCAGGCTGCATTATTGGCTTTCCTGCCTTTCCTTTCTGAATACACCTCCTTCAATTCCGCTTGCGCCTCTTCCAGACTGTCAACTCCCAAGTAAATATGCAGGTAGTTGTCAAGCAAGTCAGTCAGCCAATAGCAGGAGTTGTCAAGCCTAATCTTCTTTACCCCGTTATCAATGGTGATGGAATTTAGTGCCCTTACCTCCTCCTTTCTGGAAGGTGAGTATCTCTTGGTGTTCAATAACTCAAACAGCTTCAGCATTTCTGGACGGACTTGTTCCAGATACGGAAGTGTATTCTCTGAAATGGCAATCTCCGTATGAAGTTCATCCTTTACATGCTTGTCATATATGGCAGCTACAAACAGAAGGGATATTCCTATTACTTCATCTTCATCTGATACGCCATACTCCTCCAGAAGTTCCAATATTTCAGTCAGTATCTTATCATTGGATAGGGTTATGAATACTTCGTGCTCTGTATCCATGATGAAACTGGCAGCATCAAACAGTGTACTTGTTGAGGCTGGTCTGGGGGCATAGCGGTGATAGTCAAAAGCACCGTTATCCACCGCGTATTCATCCAGATACGGGAATGGCATACGATACTTGGAAACTATCTCCTCACCTGCCCCATTAGGGTAATGAAGGTGGTATGCTGCTTGTAGTTCATTTAAGAACATGGCACGTCTGTAGCCAAAGCATTCTGCCAGTATAGGCTCTAACGTCCTCAACTCTGGAATTGGTATTGAGTAGGTTATCATGTCATATCTGTATTAGTGCCGTAAAGATAAATAATGCCACTCCATTATGCAACAGAGCGGCATTATAAATTAGAGTAAATGCTTCATTACATCATTCCTTAGTACAGAATGTCCCCATTAACTTATCCATTTCTTCACCTATACACTTATCAACTAATTTAGCATAATGTTCAGTCATTCGTGTATTAGAATGTCCCAACATTTTAGACACCACAATTAAGGATATATTATTAGCTAAAGTAACCGTACTTGCAAATGTGTGTCTTGCTGTATGATAGGTTATTCGTTTATCTATGTGACATAGAATAGCTATATCCTTCAAATATAGATTTATATCCTTATCTGAATATATAGGCATTAAGGTATCTCCACCTGCATACTTATCAATCAACATTTTAGCATTAGGTAATAATGGAATACGAGCAAGAACACCAGTCTTTACCCTCTTCTTCTTAATCCACATTCTTCCTTGATTATCACGTTCTAAATGTTCAACCTTCAATGTTTTAACATCAATGTATGATAAGCCAGTATAACACGCAAATAAGAACATATCCCTCGTCCGCTCAAGTCTGGGTAAAGGAGAATTAAAGTTTATAATTCTGCGCAGTTCATCTTCATTCAAGAAATCAGGAGATACCTCTTGCCGCTCCAATTTATATGATGCAAATGGATTAAATGCAATCTTATTATTAGCAACAGCACGATTTACCACCTTCTTTAATAGTGATAAATACTTCACTGCCCCATTCTGAGATAATCCATGTTCTGATAGCAACCATATACGGTATTCTTCAATGAAATCACGATTTAATTCTCTTAAGAACATATCATCACGATTATATTTAGATTGAATAAATTTCTCAAGAAGTGATAAGCCATGCTTTGAATTAGCGTATGTCCCTTTAGATATTCCACAGCCAATCTGTTTATGCTGCATTTCATTATGTCTCTTATAAACGTTAAGAATAGTTTCTTCCTTTATCAGTTCCACCTTATTTAATAAGGCATCACGAAGTAACATAGCTGTTATAGCAAATCCATGCTTCACTAACTTAATCTCTTCCTCATAAATTCGTACTCTCAAACTCTTTAGAAATTCATTCAATACTACAGCCTCAGAATTCGTACCACGTACACACTGTTTATCTTTATTCCAATTCTCCAATGCAACTAACTTACCAGTTGAGAATACAGTTCTTTCATCACCCACAGCTATTAATACCTCAATTGGCGCTTTACCTGCCTTATTCATTTTACTTGCCCTAACAGTAAATGATAATGTATAGTTACTCTTATTTATCATATTCCATAATTTGTGACGTCACAGTGACGGAATACATAAATTACCGTCACAGACATCTATTTAATTCAATATCAAATAGAGTATAATACACTATATTACAATATATTACAACAACATATACATTTCTAAACCGTCACAAGTTTACGTATGACGGACACAATGGGTCGTATGCACTCAGACGCTCAGTTCGCTGGTTCTTCATCAGTTCCTGCTCACGTGGAAATGATGGGATTCCTCGGTATCGGTAACAACCCGATGGTAGGATGTACAGTGGCTTGTGCGGTTGACGTGGCTCAGGCTTTGAGCAAGTAAGTAGCAAGTAAATAATTACATAGAAAAAGAGGATAGCCTTCATTGGCTATCCTCTTTTTCTATCTACCCACAATCGCCACCTTTATCACCCCCTCCAGCCTATTCTCAAAAATACGGTAGGCTTCGTCAATTTCCTCCAACGAGAAACGATGTGTGATAAGCGGTGTGGTATCTATCTGTCCCGCCGCTATCAGGCGCAGTATCTCGGCACAATCGCACCCATCCACACCACCGGTCTTGAAGACAAGATTCTTGCCATACATCTCCGGCAAGGGCAATAACTGAGGCTGGTCATAAAGCGCCACAATGGTGACAATGGCATTGGGACGGGCACACTCCCATGCCAAGCGGAAAGTATCTTCCGTGCCGGCAACTTCAAGTACGACATCTGCCCCACCATGGTCACTATGCTTCCTCACAAAGTCTTTGCAGTTTTCCGGCCCAATGACCAGCACCTCCGGATAATGCTCGCGGACAAAACGGATTCTTTCGGCCGACTGCTCGCAGACAATAATGCGACGGGGTTTCTTCAGCATGGAACAAAGCAGGGTACAAATACCCGTCGGCCCGGCACCGATGATGAGTACAGTGTCTTCCTCGGTTATTTCGGAGATACGGGCAGCCCAGAAGCCGGTGGCCAACACATCGCCTACCAAGAGCGCCTGCTCGTCGCTTACCGTATCGGGAATACGGTTCAGTCCCTGGTCGGCATAAGGCACACGTACATATTCCGCCTGGCCGCCATCGATACGGCACCCCAAAGCCCAACCGCCATTGGTGTCGGTACAGTTGTTCACATATCCGTGACGACAAAAGAAACATTTACCACAAAAAGTCTCCACATTCACAGTCACACGGTCGCCGGGCTTTACCGACTCAACTTCGACTTGCCACGCTGCCCACTTTCGTACATTACCGTAATTTAGGGTGCGCGGTTCCATAGCTTTATATGCAAGTCACTGGTGCATATGCTACCCAGTGTCACCCGCACAATAGCATCACGTGCATCTTCCAATACCGGTATCGGTTTCTCAAGCAATCCGAACTTTCCGTGTTCAATATAAGTATATGCCAACATAATATATGCTTTTTTGAGTTATCACTTCTAAACGCGAAGTTGCCAGAAAGCAACAGCCGCTGCGGCCGCCACGTTCAGCGAATCTACACCGTGCGCCATGGGGATACGAACCACATAGTCGGCTCCCGCAATCGCTTCGTGCGAAAGACCATCTCCCTCAGTACCCATCACAATAGCCAACCGGGGCTCGGTCTTCAAAACGGGATTGTCTATGGAAATGGAATTGTCCGTAAGCGCCATGGCCGCCGTACGGAAACCCAACTCACCGAGCGTATCCAGAGGACCGTCCATCCACGTCCACGGCACAAGAAAAACCGTTCCCATTGAAACCCGGACCGCACGACGGTTCAGAGGATCGCAGGAATTACGCGTCAACAGCACAGCATCCATGCCAAGAGCTGCCGCCGAACGGAAGATGGCCCCAATATTGGTGGTATCCACCACCCCGTCGATAACCACAATACGCCGGGCTCCCCGGCAGACGTCCTCCATACTCTTCGGAACCGGACGGCGCATGGCACAAAGAACACCACGCGTCAAAACGTAGCCGGTCAGCTCGGCAAGCAATTCCCTACCGCTTGTGTAGACGGGTATATCGCCACAACGCTCAATGATTTCAGCAGCATCCCCATAGATGTGCTTGTGCTCACACAAAAAGGCCAAAGGCTCGTAGCCGGCATCCAGAGCCACCTTGATAACCTTAGGACTCTCAGCTATAAACAGCCCTTTGTCCGGCTCAAGGCGGTTGCGCAACTGGGCTTCGGTAAGGGTACTGAATATCTCCACACCGGGATGGGTCAAAGATGATATTTCGATAACAGGCATCGGATGATTTACTATTTGACGATTACTATTTACAATTCATGGCAGAAAGCCCTATAACCCCTTTATTGTCTTCATCAGTTGTTCTCCCAGTCCGATGGTATATCCTTGCGATACAAAGACCACCCGATTGAAAGTATCGGCTATGATGAATATCGGCAGGCTCTCTTTGTGCTTCAACTTCATGCTTTCTGCAATCTGCGCAGCGATACCGTCCGTATCTATACCATAAATAATGGTAGAGGGCAAATCGGGGAATGACTCGCGGGCGAACTTGCCGGCTTTGGCCTCATCAAGGAACAGCAACACCATCTTACGCCCCCACTTCTCCAAATCAGCCTTGAATGAAGCGATGTCGCGCAACGCATGATTGGTTGGCTCTTGGTTGACACCCAGAATGCCTACGACAAAGTAACCGCGCCCACAAGCCTGCAGCAGACTCTGCCGGGCTGCGGAGCCGGCGTCCGGCAGCGGAGTGAAGAGAGACTCCGAATTAAAGTTCCCGATAACCTGCACCTCATCCTCGCTCTCGCGCATCACCAATTCAATTTCCGTTGTCTTCTCCGGCAGAATATTGAAAAAGGTGGTTTTAGAAAGTACCGCACCGCTGGCAAGGCGTGTACCGGTCACCAAAACATAATCTCCGGCCTCCAGAGCTGTTCCTTCCTTCAGCAGATTGCTCCATGTAGTACCGCCGCCCATATCTGCATCGCCTTCGTCATAGGAAAGCAATTGCAAACTGCCCTGCGGGGTCTGTTTGGAAAGAGTGAAATGAGAATAGTATTTCGGGTTATCCAACGAACGGATAGGCTTATAGGAAGCCACCAACTTTCCCTTCGAAGCAATTCCTTCTGCCATAAAGACCGGCTCTTCCGAATGATGGTTCAAGTCCACATCCATCGCACCATCATCCCCTATCAACTGTACTTTGCCGGTCACTCCGTTGATACGGGCAGGGATTGCCATGCTGCGTGCCATGGAGACGAAGAAAATGTCACGGCTATGGGCATCAGCCACACGGGCCTTCCAGACCCCTTCCGGAGAAATGGGAGCCCCTCCCAAATTACAGTCATTGTCTACCCGGATATTTTGGGCCACCCATGCCACCAGTTTCATCGGTTCTGCCTTGTATGCCTCAGCATCTTCCTTTGAGACGGCTTTCTTGAAAAATCCTTTATAGGGGGTCAGCATCTCGTTGCTTACGCGTGGATTGCGCACATATCTGCGGAAATGGTCGGCATTCTTGCACATACGGGATTGCATGTGGTCCATCAGAACTTCCAGTGTAACGTCGCGGAGGTCTTTTGCCGAAATCCGTTGGAGCAGGTCCAGACCTCCTCTTTTGGACTTTTCAGAGCGCAACCGTGCCATGAAGTCGGCAATGACCCGATGGTTTCCTCTGGAAGCGACCAGTATCCGTGAAACGGCATCTTCGTCGAGCTTGTACCGCCGGGCAAAATAACGCGCCGTCTCATCCGTCATGAACATAGACACATAAGCGTTGCGGATGGAATCTTCATGGACCATGCGGCGGTCATTCGCCGCACGCTGTTCGGGCGTAACCGCCGGCAACTCCGCATTTTCGGGGGGCGGCACAAGTTCAAAATCTACCGCATGGCCGTCGCCGGCAGTCTTATCCATCTTCACAACCAGTTCATGGTCCTTACCGAAAGACAGTTTGGCATAGCCGAATTTTCCGTCTTTGGAAGCCCATACCAGCATGTCACCCTTACCGGCCGTCAAAAAAGCCTTTCCCTCTGCATCGGTCTGCTTCCGGGCTACAGTATAGAACTCCGCATAATTATAGAGCTTGAACTCCACACAAGCATCAGACACCGGATTTCCATGTCCGTCCATGACCGTAACTGTGGCCTTAGCCGTCGGTGCATAGTTACCGATTACATTGATTTCCGTATAAGTAGGAGTGACAGACATCACTT